>Ga0213834_100041_pt1 | contig 200539 bp, 171 predicted proteins | sample SWPTP12_FD_160580 | JGI IMG/M metagenome (GOLD analysis project Ga0213834, IMG submission 160580) | Coastal seawater microbial communities from Marineland, Florida, United States - SWP TP1 #2 | ecosystem: Environmental > Aquatic > Marine > Coastal | place: USA: Florida | collected 2016-08-06 | reverse complement strand
CCCCGGTTTGAGCTCAAATGCTTAAGTGAACAGCATTGCGCCTTGTGCGGGGCTTTTCACTGGCTGCCAGGGGATCATATCCTGCCGAGCAGAACCAGAATCAACAGAATCACCAGGATCGTACCGATAATCCCCGATGGCCCGTAACCCCAGCTTCTGGAGTGCGGGAAGACCGGCAGACCGCCGATCAACAGGAGAATGAGGATAATAATCAGAATTGTGCCGATGCCCATGACGAGTTCCTTCTTGTGTACTTGGTAAGAGGCCGTGCCGTTCAAGCCTCTGCCAACTTGGCAAGAAACTTGTACTGCTTGAATAATCCGACTGTCGGCCACGAGAAAAGGTTCTGGCAATGAGTCAGAAAAAATAACATTTTTATTTAATTCAGCTAAATCAATGAGTTGTGATCGTGATGGCTGCATATAAACCTAACTTTTGATTTTTGTAAGGTCCCGACTTACAGCGAATAAATCGGGAACTTACCCATGGCTGATCGGTCCGGAAGTTGCTTTTGATCCTCAATTAACAAGCACCCTAAGTACTGGCCCCCACCGAAGGACTCGAAAAGACTGATCATCTGTTCCGCTGATTCCCCACTCCTGTTCGCGCCTGGATCCTGTAGAAACGTCAAACATCACCCAAGTCGCCATGCAGCCCCCTGAGGTGGCGGTTTGCCGAGGACATTCAGCAAGCGAATGAAGGCCTTGTCCGACAATCTCTCTGTTTACACTGAGCGCACTTCCCCGCAATCGACAAGGCAACGGTTATGCAAAATCGCATCATGATCACTGGCGCAGGTTCCGGCCTTGGGCGTGAAATCGCACTGCGCTGGGCACGTGAAGGCTGGCGTCTGGCGCTGTCGGATGTCAGTGACCCGGGGCTTCAGGAAACCCTGAGGTTGGTGCGTGAGGCCGGGGGAGAGGGTTTCGTACAGCGTTGCGATGTGCGCGACTACAGCCAGTTGACTGCTTTCGCACAGGCTTGTGAGCAGAAGTTCGGGGGCATCGACATCATCGTCAACAACGCCGGTGTGGCGTCGGGCGGTTTCTTCGGTGAGTTGTCGCTGGAGGACTGGGACTGGCAGATCGCTATCAACCTCATGGGCGTGGTCAAGGGCTGCAAGGCGTTTCTGCCGCTGCTGGAGCGAAGCAAGGGCAAGATCATCAACGTCGCCTCTATGGCCGCGCTGATGCAGGGCCCGGCGATGAGCAATTACAACGTGGCCAAGGCCGGTGTGGTGGCGCTGTCCGAAAGCCTGCTGGTGGAGCTGCGTCAGCAGGAAGTCGGCGTGCATGTGGTTTGCCCGTCGTTCTTCCAGACCAACCTGCTGGACTCCTTCCGCGGCCCGACGCCGGCCATGAAAGCCCAGGTCGGCAAGCTGCTGGAAAGCTCGCCGATCAGCGCCGGTGACATCGCCAACTACATCTACGATCAGGTGGCCCAAGGTGAATTCATGATCCTGCCCCACGAACAGGGCCGCATGGCCTGGCAGATCAAGCAGCAGAACCCGCAGGCCATTTATGACGAAATGGCCAATATGGCCGACAAGATGCGCGCCAAGACCAAGTCCATCGGCTGACAGTCAACGACGGGTTTTCCAACAGACGCGCATCCTCTTGTAAGAAGGCCATGCTTTGATTGACCGGTTTAATGATTGAAATGGCTATGTAGGACGCGTCTGTCAGCTACCGCCGATGACGCTTGAAGGGCAAGACTGATTTTTTCCCAATGCATTGATGCATTGGATCCCACTTGTCACCCTGCCTCCTCGGTTACCACCCTGGGAGTAGGAAACATGCTGGTATTGACGCGGGAAATAGGGGAGTCATTTGCCATCGGTGACGACATTACCGTGCAGATTCTGGGAATCACGGGCAATCAGGTCCGCCTGGGAATCAATGCCCCGCAACACGTGAAGATTCATCGCAGCGAGGTGTACAAGCGGATCGCCGCACGCCTGCAGCAACTGGCGGCGCAATCAGCGGGCGTCTAGACCCACTTGCCGAACAGCACCTATGCCTTGCGGCACATGTTTCACTCGTCGAAATATTCTTTGGGCACTTCGTGCTTGAGCATCAGCTGGCACTGCTGGCTGTCCAGATCGAAGAAGATCACCGCCTGACCCTTGGTCAATGCATGCCGGACCCGCAGGACGCGGGTTTCCAAGGGCGTGTCGTCACCGTTGTCGGTGCCGTCACGGGTCACGAAATCCTCGATCAGACGGGTCAGCGTGTCGGCTTCGAGTTGGTCGTGGGGGATCAGCATATGGGCGGCTCGGTCATCAGATGGGGCGGATGGCGGGGATGCTAGCGTGGTCGCGGTTGGCGGGCTACAGCGGTCGTCAATTTTTCCTACGAAAGCACGGATGATCGCGGATCAAAAATAGAGGGATCCGACGACAAGTCGTCTCCCTCAGGTCAGGACCGCGTACACGCGCAGGGTGCCTAACGCCCCACCAACGTATCCACCGCCGGCACTCGCGTATCGGTTTCCATCTGCGCGTCGTGCTCCAGCTGATGACTGAAATTCTCCAGCGACGCATTGGCCGGTTTAGCGTCGCTGGCGAAGACCGGCGGGCTGAGGATGTAAGCGGTCAGCAACTTGCTCAGGGTGGTGAGGCTGTCGATGTGGGTGCGCTCATAACCATGGGTCGCATCGCAGCCAAAGGCCAGGAGAGCAGTGCGAGTGTCGTAGCCCGCGGTGATCGCCGAGTGCGCGTCGCTGTAGTAATAGCGGAACAGGTCGCGGCGCACCGACAGCTCTTTCTCCTGGCCCAGACGCAGCAAGTGGCGGGACAGGTGATAGTCGTACGGGCCGCCGGAGTCCTGCATCGCCACGCTCACCGCGTGTTCGCTGGAGTGCTGACCGGGGGCGACCGGGGCGATGTCGATACCGACGAATTCGCTGACGTCCCACGGCAGGCTGCCAGCTGCGCCGCTGCCGATCTCCTCGGTAATGGTGAACAGCGGGTGGCAATCGATGGGGGGCTCGGCGCCGCTGTCGACGATGGCCTTGAGCGAGGCGAGCAGGGCGGCAACACCGGCCTTGTCGTCCAGGTGGCGTGCGCTGATGTGGCCGCTCTCGGTGAATTCGGGCAGTGGATCGAAGGCCACGAAGTCACCAATGTTGATCCCCAGCGACTCGCAATCGGCGCGGGTCGCGCAGTAGGCGTCCAGGCGCAGTTCGATGTGGTCCCAACTGATCGGCATGGTGTCGACGGCGGTGTTGAACGCGTGTCCCGAGGCCATCAACGGCAACACGCTGCCGCGAATCACGCCGGTGTCGGTGAACACGCTGACGCGGCTGCCTTCGGCGAAACGGCTCGACCAGCAACCCACCGCCGACAGGCCCAGACGGCCGTTTTCTTTCACTTCACGCACGCTCGCGCCAATGGTGTCCAGGTGCGCAGAGACGGCACGGTCAGGGCTGTTCTGTTTGCCTTTCAAGGTCGCGCGAATGGTGCCGCGACGGGTCAGTTCGAAGGGAATGCCCAGCTCTTCCAGACGCTCGGCGACGTAGCGCACGATGGTGTCGGTAAAGCCCGTGGGACTGGGAATCGCGAGCATTTCCAGCAGGACTTTCTGCAGGTAATTCAGATCCGGTTCGAGGATTTTCTGTGCAGTGGTCATGGGAGCTCCTATCGGAGCAGCTCCAAGCCTCAAGCCATAAGCTGCAAGTGAAGCGTTCGCCGCTCCGTCTTGCAGCTTGAAGCTTGACGCTTGAAGCTGCGTTCACCCGTGAACGGGCAGGCTATGGGGAAACAACAGATCAACGAAGCGCTCGGCGGTCGGCTGTGGCTCGTGGTTGGCCAGGCCGCAGCGTTCGTTGGCTTCGATGAACACGTATTCCGGTTGATCGGCAGCCGGGACCATCAAGTCCAGGCCCACCACCGGGATGTCGAGGGCGCGGGCTGCGCGGATGGCGGCGTCTTTGAGCACTGGGTGCAGGATCGCTGTGACGTCTTCCAGGCAGCCGCCCGTGTGCAGGTTGGCCGTGCGCCGCACCGCCAGGCGTTGCCCGGATGGCAGCACGCTGTCAAAGCTGAAGTCGGCGTCTTCCACGGTGCGACGGGTTTCGTCGTCCATCGGGATCTTGCTTTCGCCACTGGTCGCCGCCGCGCGACGACGGCTCTGGGCTTCGATCAACTGGCCGACGGTATGGCGGCCATCACCCATGATTTCGGCAGGGCGGCGAATCGCTGCGGCGACCACATCAAAACCGATGACGACGATGCGCAGGTCCAGTCCTTCGTGAAAGCTTTCCAGCAATACGCGGGAATCGAACTGGCGCGCACGCTCGACCGCCGCCTGCACGTCTTCAATAGTGCGCAAATCCACCGCTACGCCCTGGCCCTGTTCGCCATCCACCGGCTTGACGACGATGCGTTCGTGCTCGTCAAGAAACGCCAGATTGTCATCGGCATTGCCCGCCAACTGCTGCACGGGCAACTGCAAACCGGCGGCCTTGAGCACCTTGTTGGTCAGGCGCTTGTCCTGGCACAGGGTCATGCTGACGGCCGTGGTGAGGTCGCTCAGGGACTCCCGGCAGCGGATGCGCCGACCGCCGTGGATGAGGGTGAACAGGCCGGCTTCTGCATCGTCCACTTGCACTTCGATGCCGCGTCGATGGGCTTCTTCAACGATGATCCGCGCATACGGGTTGAAGTCCGCCTGCGGGCCGGGGCCGAGGAACAGCTTCTCGTTGATGCCGTTCTTGCGCTTGATGGCGAATGTCGGCAGGTTACGAAAACCGAGCTTGCCGTAGAGGTTTTTCGCCTGCTGGTTGTCGTGCAGCACGGACAGGTCAAGATAGGCCAGGCCGCGGCTCTGAAAGTGTTCGATCAGATGACGCACCAATACTTCGCCCACGCCGGGGCGGGTGCATTGTGGGTCCACCGCCAGGCACCAGAGGCTGCTGCCGTGTTCCGGGTCGTTGAAGGCCTTTTGATGATTGAGGCCCATCACGCTGCCGATCACCGCATTGCTGCTTTCGTCCTCGGCGATCCAGTACACCGGGCCACCCTGATGACGCGGGGTCAGCAAGGTCGGGTCGATGGGCAACATGCCGCGGGCGATGTACAGGTTGTTGATCGCGTCCCAGTCGGCCTGGTTCTGGGCGCGACGAATGCGAAAGCCGCGAAACACCCGTTGCGACGGGCGATAGTCGCTGAACCACAGGCGCAGGGTGTCCGACGGATCGAGAAAAAGCTGCTGCGGCGACTGCGCCAGTACCTGTTGCGGCGCGGCCACGTAGAGCGCAATGTCGCGCTCGCCGGGTTTCTCATTGAGCAGCTCGTTGGCCAGCGCCGCGGGATCGGGGTAGGTGTGCCCGATCAGCAGACGACCCCAGCCGCAATGCAGCGCCAGCGGCGCGTCATCCAGGGAGCTGCCGTCTTCGGCGAAGCGCGCCTGCAGGCGTTCGTAGGACGGCGCCTGACCGCGCAACAGGCGCTGGTTGTAGAGCGAAGCATTGGCTTTCATCGGTCACAGTCCTTGTTCGCTGAGCCACAGGTTCAGGGCCGCGAGCTGCCACAGCTTCGAGCCGCGCAGCGGGGTCAATTGACCGTCGGGGTTGGTCAGCAGGGTGTCGAGCATGGTCGGGTTGAACAGGCCACGGTCCTGGCTCGGGTCGAGCAGCAGGTCGCGCACCCAGTTCAGCGTGTCGCCCTCAAGGTGCTTGAGGCCCGGCACCGGGAAGTAGCCTTTCTTGCGGTCGATGACCTCCGAAGGAATCACCAGACGCGCGGCTTCTTTCAGCACCTGCTTGCCGCCATCCGGCAGCTTGAAGCGCGCAGGGACGCGAGCCGAAAGCTCGACCAGGCGGTAGTCGAGGAACGGCGTGCGCGCCTCCAGACCCCAGGCCATGGTCATGTTGTCGACGCGTTTGACCGGGTCGTCCACCAGCATCACCGTGCCGTCCAGACGCAGCGCTTTGTCCACACCGGCATCGGCGCCCGGCATGGCGAAATGTTCGCGCACAAAATCACCGGCGGCGTCGTTCTGGGTCAGCCATCGCGGGGCTACAGTGGCGGCGTACTCGTCGTAGCTGCGGTCGAAAAACGCATCGCGATAGGCCGCGTACGGGTCGCTGGCGCCATCGACTTGCGGGTACCAGTGATACCCGGCGAATAGCTCATCCGCGCCCTGGCCGCTCTGCACTACTTTGCAGTGCTTGGCGACTTCGCGAGACAGCAGATAAAAAGCGATACAGTCGTGGCTGACCATCGGCTCGCTCATGGCGCGGAACGCTGCAGGCAGTTGCTCGATGATCTCGCTTTCCTTGATGCGCAGCTGATGGTGATTCGTGCCGTAGTGCTTGGCGATCAGGTCCGAGTACTGAAACTCGTCGCCGCGCTCGCCGCCGGCATCCTGAAAGCCGATGGAGAAGGTCGACAGGTCTTTCACGCCGACTTCGCGCAGCAGGCCGACGAGCATGCTCGAATCGACGCCGCCCGAGAGCAGCACGCCTACGTCCACTGCAGCGCGTTGACGAATGGCCACGGCTTCGCGGGTGCTGTCGAGCACGCGGTCGCGCCAGTCTTCCAGGGTCAGGTTGGCTTCATCGGCATGAGGGCCGTAAGGCAGCGTCCACCAGACCTTCTGCTCGATCTTGCCCTCGGCACTCACACGCATCCAGGTGGCCGGCGGAATTTTCTCGACGCCAGCGAGCAGGGTGCGCGGGGCAGGGACCACGGCATGGAAGTTCAGGTAGTGGTTGAGCGCGACCGGGTCGAGCATCGGGCTGATGTCGCCGCCTTTGAGCAGCGCCGGCAGGGCCGAGGCGAAACGCAGGCGCTTGTCGGTGCGCGAGAGATACAGCGGCTTCACACCCAGGCGGTCGCGAGCGATGAACAGGCTCTTGTTGTCGCGCTCCCAGATGGCGAAGGCGAACATGCCGTTGAGCTTGGGCAGCATGTCGGCGCCCCAGGCGTGGTAGCCCTTGAGCAGCACTTCAGTGTCGCCACCGGAATGGAACTGATAGCCCAGGCTTTCCAGCTCGGCGCGCAGTTCAGGGAAGTTGTAGATCGCGCCGTTGAAGGCCAGTGAAAGGCCCAGATGGCTGTCGATCATCGGCTGCGCCGAACCGTCGGACAGGTCCATGATTTTCAGGCGACGATGGCCCAGGGCAATCGGCCCCTGGCTATGAAAACCCCAGGCATCCGGGCCGCGAGGGGCCAGATGATGGGTGATGCGTTCTACTGCGGCGAGGTCCGCAGGTTGGTTGTCGAAGCGTAGTTCACCAGCTAATCCGCACATAAGTCCTTACCGGTTTTCCGTTGGGGAATGTGGCCGGGGAAGTCCGGCTACCCAAAGACTGACCGGTGGGGATTGTGAGAGTTTTAGAACGATCGGTTATAAGCAGAGGCTAAGCACTGCTGCGTTTTTGATTCTGCCGAAGGCGTAGGAGGCTGTATGTGTGCAAGGCTCAATACCCCGTCATCTCCAGATACCCCACACCCTCCTGATTCCCTGTCACCTGCACCGGCCCTTCCCAATAGGGAATCTGCAGGTTCATCCAGGCGTGAGGGTTGAGCGCGTCGACCGAGACATCGACCCCCTTGCCGGGGATTTTTACCGACCAGTGGGTGGGCATGTCGCGGCCGTCGACCTCGGTGGTGTCCTGCGGCGTCAGCTCGATGTCTTTCGCCGCGAGCAGTTCGGTGCTGCCATCGGCGTTGATCCAGGTGCCGGTCAGGTACGGCTCGCCGTCCTTCTGGCGCATGCGGTAGAGCATCACGTCGGCGCCGTTTTTCAGGTGCAGCGAGAACCAGTCCCAGCCGGTCTGGTTTTCCGTCAGCGGCTGGCTGCTCCATTCGCGGTCCAGCCAGGCGGGGCCCGAGACCTGATAGGTCTTGCCGTCGATTTCCAGCGTACCGTCGGCCTGAAAGAACGGCTGACTGTAGTAATACGACGCTTGCCCTTGCTCGGATTTCTGGCTGAAGCCGTCCTTGCCTTGCAGCACCAGCGGCTTGCTCGAGGTCAGGCGCAGGCGATAGTTGAACTGCGGGCCACTGGCTTGCAGCTGCATGTCGGTCAGCGGGTTTTCGATGCTCGAATGGCTGGTGAAGGCCCAGTCGTCGATCCACGCCGTGAAAGGCGCCAGCGTGACGCCGGCCTGACCGACGCCCCCTCGGGCATAGCGCTCGGCGGCGTAGTGTTCGGCCTCGGAGGTGACTGCGGCGTGGCCCATCCACAGGTTGCGATTGCTCCAGCCGTGCTCGTCGCTGGCGGCGGTTTTCGGCCGGGGCAGGGCATTGCGAAACAGCGTCCACTGCACGCCGAAGGACTGGCCATCGGCGTCCTTGAGGTTGGCGGTGACGTACCACCACTCAATGCGAAAATCGTTGTGGCGACCATGATCTTCGGGGAACACGAAGCGCTTGCCCGGCGTCACCTGTGCATAACTGGCGGCATCGTCGGCCAGCCCGGCGAAGCCTTTTTCGTCCTCGGTTTTGTTGTCGCAGCCGCTCATCAGCAGCGCGACGAGCAACAGGGCCAGCGCCTTACTGTTCATTGGCGAAGGTCCTCAGCAAGTCAGCAGGCCGCGTGCGATACAGGCGATACAGCGGCCAGGCCGAGGCCAGCAAGGTAGCGAGCATCGCCAGCAGCATCAGGCGCAGCAACTGCCCAGGGAACACCTGCAACGGCAGGCGCCAGCCGAAGGCCTGGACGTTGATCACCGCATCCAGGCACCACGCCAGCAGCAGCCCCAGCGGAATCGCCAGCACCAGCGTCAGCACCGCCAGCAGCCAGGTCTGGGCCAGGTTCAGCAGCATCAACTGCCGTCGCGTAACCCCCAGCGCCCACAACGGCGCCAGTTGCCCGAGGCGACTCTGGCTCTGGGTCAGCAGGCTGATGAACAGCGCAACGCCGGCGACCATCAGGGTCAGGCTGTTGAGCGCAGCGGTTGCTGAAAAAGTGCGTTCGAACACCTGCCGCGACCAAGCCTTGAGCTGGATCTGGTCGACGATGCGGTTGTCGTCGATGGTGAATTTGTTGTGCAGCACCCGCAGCAATTGCGGGATCGCCTGGGTATCGATGCGCAGGTTGAAGCGGTTAGGCGTCAGGTCCGGCCAGTGTTCGAGCAGGTGGTTGGCGTTGACCAGCATGTGGCCCTTGGGGTTGCCGTAATCGGCGTAGATGCCCACCACGCGCAGCGGCCAGTCGCCATCGGGGGCGGGCAGTTTCACTTCATCGCCGACGCTGACCTTCAAGCGCCGCGCCAACTGCTCGCTGAGCATCAGCGTGTCGTCCTTGGCCAGTTGCCCCCAGGGGTCGTCGCCTGCGGACTGCAGCAGCGGCCAGTGCTGGCGGTAATGGGCGTTGTCGATCACCCCATACAGCTCGGCGGGCCAGCCGCGCAGCTGCAGCGACACTTGCCAGTTGGGCAGCACGGCGCGGGTCAGGGGCTGTTCGCTCAGCCACTTCTGCAACGGCGCGGCCTGGGCCGGGTTTTGCGGATTGATGTACAGCTCCGCGCTCAAGCGTTGTTCCAGCCAATGGGTGAAGGTCTGGCGGAACCCCGAGGTCATGCTGCCCGCGCCGATGTTGGCGGCCATGGCCAGCAGCAAGGCCATCAACGCCAGGCTCAAGGCCGGTAACTGCTGACGGCAATCGGCGAGAAACCACTGGCCCAGCACCGAACGGCTTTTGCCGAGCAGCAGGTTGAGCAAGGCATTGAGCAGCACCGGCAGTCCCAGTGCAGCGCTGAGCAGCAGGCTGGCCATCAACACGAAGCCCACGGCCAGGCTGTTGCCGAACAGCGCTGCAAGCAGGGCGACAAGCGCGCAGACACCCGCGATCCAGCCTTGTCGCTTGAGCCAGCGCGCGTGGGTGTCATGCCAGGCCTGTTCGTTGGCCAGCGCCAGCAAGGGCAGGCGCGCGGCGCGCAACAGGCTGCTGGCGCCTGCGAGAAAGGCGCCGAGCAAGGCCACGCCCAGGCCGCTCAACCACCACCAGATGCTCAGGTTCAGATGCCCGGCCACTTCGGCGCCGTACAGGCCGCGCAGGCTGGCGGCGACGTCGGGCAGCAACACGCTGGCCAGCCAGTAGCCGCTGATGACCCCGGCCATTCCGCCGATCAACGCCAGCACGCCGAGTTCGATCACCAGGCTTGCGATCAACCCCCGTCCGCTGACGCCACAGGCCCGCAGATTGCGCAGCAGCCCACGACGCTGCTCCAGCGCCAGGCCAATCGCGGCATGCACGATGAACAGCCCGACCACGAACGACAGAAAGCCCAGGGCGTCGAGGTTCAAGTGAAAGCTTTCGGTGAGGCGGCCCAAATCGTTGTCTTCACCGCTTTTGCGGATCGCCAGTTCGCCCTTCATCTCGTCGGGCAGCGGCGGCGGGTCTTCGGCGAAATCGCTGGGCAGGATCATCCGCGAGATCTGATCCGGCTGATTGAGCACCTGCTGGGCGAAGCCGATGTCCATCAGCAGCAGGCCGGGGGCCATGTCGGCTTGGGCGCGCAGCGGCGGCAGGGTCTGCCCGGCCTCGGTCTGCGGTTGTTCGCCCTCGTGCAGCCCGAGCGCCTGCATCGTTTGCGGCGAAATCCAGGTGCTGCCCGGCGGTGTGAAAAAGTTGACCACCTGCTCGGTGTCCAGGGTCTGACCGGCCAGCGCGGTGTTGGCGGGCAGGGTCACCGGTTCGATGCCGAGCAGGACCAGCCGCTGATCGGGCAGGTTCTTGAGGGTGACGCGGCCACGCAAGGCCGGGGACACAGGCCACCCAGCGCGACGCAGGCTGACGAACAGTTCCTGTGAGTAATTGGCGCCATTGGGCGCGACGAGCACTTTCTGCGGCTCGCCGCCGATCAACTGGCTGGCCTTGGCGTAGCTTTCCCGCGCCTGGCTGTTCAGGGCTTGTACGCCGGTCAGCAGGCTGGTGGCCAGCCACAGACCGGTGAGCACGCTGAAGAATTGCACAGGATGGCGTCGCCAATGGCTGAGGAGCGCCTTGAGGGTCCAGAAAAATACCGGCATCAGCGATCGCCTTCAGCCGCCAGCCGGCCCAGATGCAGCACCGTGCGACGATGCAGGCGCGCAGCGACCCTGGGGCTGTGGGTGACCATCAATAGGCTGGTGGGGCTGTCGGCGAGCAGGTCCAGCAGCAGTTGCAGCACTTCGTCGCTGGTGTTTTCGTCGAGGTTGCCGGTGGGCTCGTCCGCCAGCAGCAGGCCCGGACGAGAGGCGAGGGCGCGGCCGATGGCGACGCGTTGTTGCTGGCCGCCGGAGAGTTGCTCGGGATAGCGCTTGAGCAGCGCGCCAAGGCCCAGGCGTTCGACCAGTTCAGCTTGCCACTCAGGGGAATAGCGCCCGGCCAGACGCGCCTGAAAGGCCAGGTTGTCCTCGACCTTGAGGCTGCCGATGAGGTTGAACTGCTGGAACACCAGGCCGATTTCCGTGCGCCGCCAGTTGGCCAGTTGCGCTTCGTTCATCAGGTCCAGCCGGTGCCCGGCGATCTCGATGCTGCCCTGATCGACCTGATCCAGCCCCGCCACCAGATGCAGCAGGGTGCTCTTGCCGCTGCCGGATTCCCCCATCAACGCCAGGCTTTCACCCTGGCCCAACTGCAAATCCACGCCCCGCAATACCGCCAGCGGGCCTTGGGCCGTGGCATAGCTCTTGAACACGTCCTGGACTTGCAGCATCGACCGATACCTGGAAAGGGAATGAGGTGGAGGATACCGGGTTGCCTGGGGGAGATGTAAACAGTGGCGCAGTGCAGTTTTGTAGCCGGCTGGATACGTTCAGTGACTGGCCGCAGTACCGCAGATGATCTGTGACGATTGCAACTACTTCCCTCGAATCAACTGCCGCAACACAAACCGGTTCGGATGGCAGGCCTCGGCCACGCTGCGGGGCAAGGGCAGGGGCTCGTTGTCCAGCCAGGCGGCAATCAACTCACCCGACAGCGGCGCGGTGATCAAGCCGCGCGAGCCATGCCCGCTGTTGACGTACAGCCCGTCAAGCCAGGGGCACGCCACATCGGGCGTTTGTCGGGCGTCTTTGCGCAACACCGCATACGCCTCCAGAAACGCCTCGTGATCTGCCAATGGACCGACGATGGGCAGGTAATCCGGGCTGGTGCAGCGAAACGCTGCGCGACCTTGCAACTGTTCGGCAGGCAGATGATCGGCCTGCAAGCGCTCGGTCAGGTCAGCGGAAATCGCCCGCAGTAGCGTCAGATTGCCCAGATGCTCGGCAGTGGTCGGGGTCAGATCGTCGCTCTTGAAGTCGAAACTCGCCCCCAGCGTGTGCTCGCCCAGGCGACCCGGCGCAACATAGCCCTCGGCGCAGACCACCGTGCTTAGCGCCTGGCTGGCCTGAGTTTGTGGCAGACGGGTGATCTGCCCGCGAATGCGCTTGAGCGGCAGCTCCGCGCTGGCCGGGAAGCGTTTGACCTCTCCCGCCCCGGCCAGAATCACGACCGGCGCCGAATCCAGCAACCGCTCGCCATCCCACGCCTGCCAGACGTCGCCGTCCCGTCGCAATTCGACCACCTCGTTGTGCGCCATCAGGCGAATGTTCGAAGCGTTTGCCTGATGCCGACACAGCGCCGGCGGATGCACCCAGCCGCCCTCCGGGTAGAACAGCCCGCCGCTGGGCAGGGCAACGCCTGCTTGGGCTTGGGCGTCGGCTTGATCCAGCACGTGCAGCAAGTCAGGGGAAAACGCCGCCGCCAATTGCGCCTGCCGCTCGCCTTCCTTGTCGTCGAAGGCCAGTTGCAGCACCCCGCAATCCCCCCAGTCGACGCCTCGCTCAAGCCGCTCCAGCAGACGCCGCGTGTGGCCAAAACCGCTGAGAATCAGCTGCGACAGAGCCGTGCCATGGGCCGAGAGTTTCAGGTACAGCACGCCTTGAGGATTGCCCGAAGCTTCCTGGGCCAAGTCCGCGTGGCGCTCCAGCAGACTCACCTGCCAGCCCCGCGCCGCCAGACTGGCCGCTGTCGCACACCCCGCCAGCCCCGCACCGATGACCAGCGCCTTGCGCTCGCGATGAGTCAGCGCAGGCCGGGCAAACCAAGGCTTGGCCGACGCAGGCGCAGGTGCTTCTTCAGGCCAGCCGATGAACGCGCCCCTGAGCACTTCCCATTTATGACCGATGCCCGGCACCCGCTTCATCTTGAAACCCGCCGCGTTCAGCGCCCGACGCACCCAGCCGGTGCTGGTGAAGGTGCCGATGGTCGAACCCGGCGCGGCGAGGCGGGCCAGCTCGGCGAACAGCTCAGGCGTCCACATCTCCGGGTTTTTCGCGGGGGCAAAGCCGTCGAGAAACCAGGCGTCGATCGGGCCGTCCAGCTGCGGCAGCATCTGCAGCGCATCGCCGATCAACAGGGTCAGGGTGACCCGCCCGCCGTCGAACACCAGCCGCTGAAAGCCTTCGTGAATCGCCACGTATTGCGCCAGCAGTTGATCGGCGAAAGGTTTCAGTTCCGGCCACAAGTCCAGCGCCCGCGTCAGGTCTGCGCGACTCAGGGGAAACTTCTCCACGCTGACGAACTGCAAGCGTGCGCCGGGCGTGGCGCAGGCTTCGAACAACTGCCAGGCGCAGAGGAAATTCAGCCCCGTACCAAAACCTGTCTCGCCGATCACCAGCCGCCCGCTTGCAGGCAACGCTGTGAAGCGGGCGTGCAGGTCGTTCTGGGTCAGGAACACGTGACGGGTTTCGGCCAGCCCCGATTCGTTGGAGAAGTAGACGTCGGCAAATGCCCGGGAAATCGGGTTGCCGTTTTCGTCCCAGTCGAGCTGGGCGTGCTGGATGGTGGTCATGATCGGGCTACTAAAGGCGCGCTGGCAGGTGCAAGGCCGGCATGTTAACTCACTGCGACCCTTGCTTGGCCCTATGAGGATTGACCCATGGCAGGGTTTCGATGTCATAACCCACATCGCTCGCATCGAACCGCTAGTCTTGAGCGACAAGCAACGGGAGCTCTACATGTTCGAATCCGCTGAAATCGGCCACTGCATCGACGACGAAACCTACGACGCCGCGGTGCCGGCCCTGCGCGAAGCGCTGCTGGAAGCCCAGTACGAACTGCATGAACAGGCCAAGCGCCAGATCATCGTGCTGATCAATGGCATCGAAGGTGCGGGCAAGGGCGAAACGGTCAAGCTGCTCAATGACTGGATGGACCCGCGCTATATAGAAGTGCGTACCTTCGATCAGCAAACCGACGAAGAACTGGCCCACCCGCCGGTCTGGCGTTACTGGCGCCAGTTGCCGCCCAAGGGGCGCATTGGCATCTTTTTCGGCAACTGGTACAGCCAGATGATCCAGGGCCGCGTGCACAAACAGTTCAAGGACCCGGTGCTGGATCAGGCGATCAATGGCGCCGAACGTCTGGAAAAGATGCTCGTGGATGAAGGCGCGGTGATCTTCAAGTTCTGGTTTCACCTGTCCAAGAAGCAGATGAAGCTGCGCCTCAAGACCCTCAAGGATGACCCCCTGCACAGCTGGCGCATCAGCCCGCTGGACTGGCAGCAATCCAAGACCTACGACAAGTTCGTGCGCTTTGGCGAGCGCGTGCTGCGGCGCACCAGCCGCGACTACGCGCCATGGCATGTGATCGAGGGGGTGGATGCCAACTACCGCAGCCTGACCGTTGGCCGGCTGTTGCTCGAAGGTCTGCAGAACGCGCTCAAGACCCCTGAAGGCAGCGCCAATCTGGTCAACATCGGGCCGCTGCCGAGCAACACTGACGAGCTGAGCCTGCTCGACAATCTGGACATGACCCTGTCGCTGGAAAAGGACGATTACGAAGAGCAGCTGATCACCGAGCAGGCGCGGCTATCGGGCCTGATGCGCGACAAGCGCATGCGGCGTCACGCCTTGGTGGCAGTGTTCGAAGGCAACGATGCGGCCGGCAAGGGCGGGGCGATCAAACGGGTGGCCGGTGCGCTCGACCCTCGTCAGTACCACATTGTGCCGATTGCAGCGCCCAGTCAGGACGAGCTGGCGCAGCCGTATCTGTGGCGCTTCTGGCGACAGATTCCGGCGCGGGGCAAATTCACCGTGTTCGACCGCTCCTGGTATGGACGGGTGTTGGTGGAGCGGGTCGAAGGCTTCTGCTCGCAAGCCGACTGGCTGCGTGCCTACAGCGAAATCAATGATTTCGAAGAGCAGCTTACCGACGCCGGCATTGTGGTGGTGAAGTTCTGGCTGGCCATCGATGACGCCACTCAGCTTGAACGTTTCAAGGCGCGGGAGAAGATCCCCTTCAAGCGCCACAAGATCACCGACGACGACTGGCGCAACCGCAGCAAATGGCCGCTGTATCGCGAAGCTGTTGGAGATATGGTCGACCGCACCAGCACCGAAATCGCCCCGTGGACCTTGGTGGAGGCCAACGACAAACGCTGGGCGCGGGTGAAGGTGTTGCGCACGATCAATAATGCGCTGCAAGCGGCGTTCGAGAAGGGAGACAAGAAGCACAAATGACTCGGTCTGCTTCTGCCCGGAGGGCGTAGGAGTCCAGCTTGCTGCGGACCGCGATCGGGCGATCTGCCGGGCACCGGCAGTAAAACCTGATGACGCGGTGTTCCTGATACACCGCGTTTTCCGTCATTACTGCCGGTTCCCGGCAGATCGCTGGCAAGCCGAGCTCCTACGCCCTCCGGGCACAATCAAAAGCCAACGCGATCAGTCGCTGATAGATCACCGCTCCCGCAACGCCTCGGTCCGCGCCTTGAGCACCGGCTTCAACAGATAATCCATCACACTCTTCTCACCGGTAATGATGTCCACCGTCGCCACCATGCCGGGGATGATCAGGAGCGGCTTTTCATCTGCGCCCAGGTGGTTTTTGTCGGTGCGCACCTGGATTAGGTAGAAGGTGTTGCCCTTGTCATCGGTGGTGGTGTCGGCGCCGATCAGTTCAAGCTTGGCCGGCAGACCGCCGTAGATGGTGTAGTCGTAGGCGCTGAACTTGACCATGGCTTTCTGGCCGGGGTGCAGGAAGGCCACGTCCTGGGGGCGGACCTTGGCTTCGATCAGCAGGTTGTCGTCCAGCGGCACGATTTCCACCATGTCGCTGCCCGGCTGAACCACGCCGCCGATGGTGTTGACCTTGAGTGTCTTGACGATGCCTTTCACGGGCGAGGTGACAGTCGTGCGGGTCACGCGGTCGTCGATGGCGATGCTGGTGGCGCTGGCTTTGGCCAGATCCGAACGTTTGTCGTTCAGGTCTTTTGCTGCGTCCGAACGGAAACTGTCCAGCGATTCTTGAATCTTGCTCTTGATCTCGCTGATCGCCGCTTCGGCCCGAGGAATCGCCAGAGAAGTCGCGTCCATTTGCCCCCGCGCTTCAGAGGCCTTGCCCTTGAGCCTGATGATTTCCACAGGCGACACCGCGCCGCTGTTGACCAACGGCGCCGACATGCTCAACTCCTGCTGAATGAAGCCCAGCTGGTTGCGGTACTGGTCCTGCTTGGAACGAAACTCGGCGACTTCCTGAGTCTTCTGCCGCAGCTGTTCCTGCAGGGTGCGCTGCTCGCTGGCCAGACGCCGCTGGCGCGAGTCGTACAGCGACTGTTCATCGGCCGCCACTTGCGGGGCCTTGCTCACCACCTCGGCAGACGGCTTGAACGGCCGCCCCTCGGATTCGGCCGAAAGCCGGTCGACTTGGGCCATCAGGGTGTATTTGTCGACTTCGCTTTCGCCCTTGTTCGACAGAAACCGCGTGTCGTCCAGGCGCAGCAGGGTGTCGCCCTTGTTCACGATCTGTCCTTCACGCACGAAGATCTCGGTGACGATGCCGCCTTCAAGGTTCTGGATGATCTGAACCTTGCTCGACGGGATCGCCTTGCCTTCGCCCATGGTCACTTCCTGCAACACGGCGAATTTGGCCCAGACCAATGCGGTGATGATCAGGGCGGCGGCGATCCATACCGTGACCCGCGAGCGTCGCGAAGCATCTTCTGCGGCAACGCCTGCGACTTCGGGCATGAACTCGTTGTCGACCTGGCGGCCAGGTTGAAAATAACTGTGAGCGGAAGACATGGGTAACGCTCCTTAAACCGTAGTCGGGCCGACGCGGCCCTTGCGCAGGGCTTCGACGACCAGCTCTTTGGGCCCGTCGGCAACGACCTTGCCGTTGTCCAGCACGATCAAACGATCAACCAGGCTGAGCATCGACATGCGATGGGTGACCAGCAGCAGCGTCTTGCCCTGCATGCGCTCGAACAGTTTCTGGCGCAGGGCGTCTTCGCTGGCGTTGTCCATGTGGCTGGTGGGTTCGTCGAGCAGCATGATCGGCGGGTCGAGCAACAGCGCGCGGGCCAGCAAAACCGCCTGACGCTGCCCGCCGGACAGCAGCTGACCGCGCTCGCCGACCGGGCGATCAAAGCCCAGCGGATGGTTGCGGGCCAACTCCGTGACGCCGGTCAATTCGGCCACTTCCAGCATCCGCGCATCGGTGACGTAGCGCGCGCCGAGGGTCAGGTTGTCGCGCAGGCTGCCGGCCAGCAGCGGCAGGTCATGGGCGACATAGCCCACTTGCTGACGCAGGTCGGCGACGTCCACCTGACGCAGGTCCAGGCCGTCGAGCAGCAACTGTCCTTCGTCCGGCGCATAAAAGCCCATCATCAACCGCGCCAGGGTGCTTTTGCCGGAGCCGCTGCGGCCGATGATGCCGATGCGTTCGCCCGGCTTGACCGTGATGCTGACCTCGTTCAACGCCGCCAGCGTGCCCGGCCCGCCATAGGCGAAGCTGGCCTTGACCACCTCGATCGCGCCCATGAGCCGGGTGTGTTGCAGCGGGTGTTTGGCGGGGTCGCGCTCTTGCGGCAGGGCCATCAGCGCGTCGGTGCTTTTCATCGTCAGCTGGGCTTGTTGATAGCGAGTGATCAGCCCGGCGATCTGCCCCAACGGCGCGAGCACGCGGCTGCCGAGCATGTAGCTGGCCACCAGTGCGCCAACGCTGAGGTTGCCGGCGATGATGATGTAGACCCCGGCCACGATGGTTGCCATCCCCGAGAACTGCTGGATGAACAGCGTGCCGTTGCTGGCCAGCGCCGAGAGGTCACGGGCGTGGCTGTCCAGGCGGGTGAGGGCGCCGTGGGTGGTTTCCCATTTGTGCTGGCGTTCGCTTTCGGCGCCGCAGGCCTTGAGGGTTTCCAGGCCGCCGAGGGTTTCCACCAGCAGTGCCTGACGCTCGGCCCCCAGCGCGAGGCTGCGTTCGACGGTGTCGCGCAGGCGTATCTGGATGATCCAGGCGAACAGGATGGTGATCGGGAACGCCACCAAAGGAATCACCACCAGCCAGCCACCGAGCAGGCCGATCACCGCCAGCATCAGCACGGCGAAGGGCAGGTCGATGATGCTGGTCAGGGTCACGGCGGTGAGAAATTCCCGCAGGCCCTGGAAGTCATGAATGCTCTGGGCAAAGCCGCCGATGGTGGCGGGACGGGCCTTCATCGACATGCCGGTGATGCGCTCGAACAGGGTTGCCGAGAGGATCACGTCGGTCTTCTTGCCGGCTTGATCCAGCAGGCGCGCGCGCACCAGCCTTAAGGTCAGCTCGAAGCCTGTGCCGATCAGCAGCCCGATCGCCAGCACCCACAGCGTCGAGGTCGCCTGATTGGGCACCACGCGGTCGTAGGTCTGCATCACAAACAGCGGCACCATCAGGCCCAGCAGGTTGATCAACAGGCTGGCCAGGATGGCGTCGCTGTACAACCAGCGCGACAACTTGAGGGTGTCGCGAAACCAGGCGTTGACCCGCGGCACCAGCGGCGCGCGCAGGTTTTCCAGCTCATGGCGGGGGCGGGCGAACAGCGCCTGACCGGTGTAGAGTCGTTCCAGCTCTTCACGGGTCACGCGTTGTTCGCCGCCATCGGCTTCGCTGGGCAGGATCAGCGCGCCGCCGTCCTCTTCCCAGCGCCTGAGAATCGCGCAGCGGTTGCCCTTGAGCAGCAGCAGAACCGGCAGGTTCAGGCCGTCGATGGCACTGAGCTTGCGGCGCAGGATGCGTGCTTGCAGACCAGCACGGGCAGCAGCGCGTGGGAGAAGATCGACGCTCAAGGACTGCTGCGCCAGGGGCAGACCGGCACTGAGGCTGGTGCGGCTGGCGCTGCGATCGTGAAGGCGGCAGAGGATGAGCAGGCCATCCATCAGCGGGTCGTCGAAATCCGAACGTGGATCGAACGGATGAGCGGGCTCTAATTCAGGCAGTTCCATGCTGGTCACAGGCTTCTCCCGCGCTTTACGCGCTACAGCGTTACTTCAAGTCGGGCAGGCGAGCTTCGCTTTTGACTTCTGTCAGGGCGACTGCGGCGGTTGGCAATACGACACGCGCCTTGTTCAGCAGCTCGCCTTCAGTGGCCAGCACGCGATACATCGAATATTCCTCGGTGTAGCGCAGCTCGGTGTAGCGGCGGGCGGCGTTGTAGAGCTCGTTTTCGCTGTCCAGAAGGTCGAGCAGGGTGCGCTGACCCAAGCCGAACTGGTCTTGGTAGGCTGCGCGAACCTTGGTGGTGGTTTCGGCGTATTCTCGGGCGATCGGGGTCTGCACGCGGGCATTGTTCATGGCGTTCCAGGCCAGCGACAGGTTCTCGTTGATCATGCGCAAGGCGTTATTGCGGATATCCATGGCCTGGCCGGTCTTGTAAGCGTTGGAGTTCAGGCGAGCCTTGTCGCGGTTGCCGTTGAACAGGTTGTAATTCATCACCACGGCGGCGCGCCATTCATTGTCGTGGCCTTCTTCGCCGGCAATGTTGTTGTTGGCGCCGACGGCCAGTTCCCCGTCAAAACGAGGGTAGAACGGTGATTTGGACACCTCGTACTGCTTCTCGGCAGCGTTGACGTCGGCCTGGGCCGATTTCAGGTACGAGTTGTTGACCAGCATGCTTTGTCGCGCATCGCCCAGGGTCTTGGGGACTTCACCCTTGATCGAAGGGGGCGCTTCGAGTTCGTCAGGCATCCTGCCCACGGCGCTGTAGAAATTGGCTTCGGCGTCGGCCAGATCCACCTGTGCGGTGTAGAAATTGTTCTCGGCCAGCGCGCGCCGGGCCTTGGATTGATCGCTGTCGGCGTTGCTGCCGATGCCGCGGTTGGTGCGCAGACCGATCTGGTCGTTGATGCGCAGGTGCGCCTGCAGGTTGTTCTTGGCCAGGTCCACCAGCTCGCGTCGCTTGAGCACTTCCAGATAGACCTCAATGGCCCGCAGAGCAAGGTCTTCGGAGGTGCCGCGCAGGTAGTACGCGCGAGAGTTGACCACTGCCTGGGTGCGGCCGACTTCGTTCTTGGTGTTGAAGCCGTCGAACAGCATCTGGCGCAGGCGCAGCTCGGACTGGGTGTAATTCAAGGTTTCTTCGTTGTGGTTGCCGAAGGCCCGGGTCGTGGGGCTGTCCGTGTGCTCGCGCCCGTAGGCGGCAACCAGATCCACAGTTGGCAGATAGCCTCCCTTGGCCACCTTCACGTCCTCGTCTGCGGACAATCGATTGTTCAGGTTGGAGTGAATTTCGGGGTGATTGTCGATGGTGTTCTGAATCGCCTGATTCAGTGACATGGCTTGCGCTTGGGCGCAGGCGACCGCCAACACAACTGCACTGTAAAGCGGGGTCAAATCGCGCATGGAACTTCTCCCTGGATTGTTGTCATGCTGCTTAACGCCAAAAAACCGGCGAAACGAGCTGTTAAAACCGTATCAGGTTTGTAACATCAGAGCTAAGAACAACTTTTAGAAAAGCTCAGACGTTTTTTTCATATCCCTTATTCCAAAAAAAACTTATGCCATTTCGGGAAATCAAGCGAATGTTGCTTGCAGGAAAGACCTGTATTCAATGTGTTACAGAGTGCATAGGTGTTTTTTTGAATTTTCAACGGAAATTTGACGGCGTTCGATCAAGTGGTTTTTCGAGCAAAAAACTTGAAAAGATTCAGCGACATAAATTTGTCGATGATGGCTGTATTCAGACCATTCTTGTGCGCCGATTGAACAGTTCTTGTTGGATTCGTAACATTTTCTGATCCGGTATTTGCAGCAAGGGAGTGGATATGGCCAGGTTGATCGGTACGGTTAAGCAGGTGGTGGGCGATGTTTTCGCGGTCGCGAGCAACGGCACCCGACGACTGGTAATCGAGGGAGACAAGGTGTACGCCGGCGAACAGCTGCAGACCGGTCCTACAGGCGCGGTGGCGGTGCATCTGGCTCAAGGGGGCGAGTTGACACTGGGTCGCGACAGCAGCTTGCCGCTGACCCAGGAGATTCTTGCCAACCACGCCACCCACGTCGACACGCCCGACGCCGTACCGCCCAGCCAGCAGCAACTGGCTGATGTGCAGCAGGTGCAGAAGGCCATTGCCGCAGGCGCCGACCCCAGCCAGATCACCGACGCTCCCGCGGCAGGCAATGCCAACCCTGGCGGCTCACCCACGGCATTGGGCGGTGGTCACAGCTTCGTCCTGCTGACGGAAACCGCAGGCTCCGTGACGCCGGTCATCGGTTTCCCGACGGCAGGTATCAACCCGAGCTTCATCATCCCCGAGCCCGAGGTTGGTCTATTCGATAACGGCACGCCTGATGCCACCTTGCCGCCGATCGTGGTCACGCCTCCCAATGAACCACCGGTGGTGACCCCTCCCGATCAACCACCGGTCGTGACCCCGCCGCCTGATCAGCCTCCACCTCCTGTGGACAACGGCGTGACCCTCGGCACAAGCGACGTAACGCTGAACGAGGCGAATCTGGCCGACGGCAGTGCGCCCAATCCTCAAGCCTTGACCCAGAATGGCGTGATCAAGGTTTCAGCGCCCGATGGTCTGCAAACCCTGACCATCGGCGGCATCGAGGTGGTGACCAATGGCGTGGCGATCACCTCGCCGCAGTCCGTTACCCTGCCATCGGGCAACACCCTGACCATCCTTGGCTACAACCCAAACACGGGCGAAGTCACCTACAGCTACACCCTCAACGGCGCCGAAACCCATAATCAAGGCAACGGCACCATTAATAACGAGCAGATCGCCGTGCACGCCGTGGACAGCGATGGTGATGTGGCCGACGGCAATATCAACGTCCATGTGACCGACGACATGCCTCTGGCCAACCCGGATATTGGCTATGTCAAAGAAGGCGGCGAAACCAGCGGCAACATCCTCGCCAACGACCAGGCGGGCGCCGATGGCCCAGGTGCAGGCGGGTTGATCGTCGGCGTTCGCGCGGGTAGCGACACCTCCACCGCTGTGACGACCGGCGTCGGCACAGTGATTCAGGGCCTCTACGGCAACCTGATCGTCGATGCCAACGGCAACGCCTCGTATCACGCCAACCCCAACTCGGGCGGTTCGGGTGACGCGCAGGATGTGTTCACCTACACCATCCGCGATGCCGACGGCGACACCAGCACCACCACAGTAACGGTCAAGGTCTATCACAACGACGGCGTGATCATTGGCGGCAGCGACTGCAACCTCAGCGAAGCGAATCTGCCAGACGGCAGCGATCCGAATACGGCTGCACTGACCCAGACCGGCACCCTGAAAATCACCGCGCCTGATGGTCTGCAAACCCTGACGGTTGGCGGCATCAACGTGATCGAAAACGGCGTGATCAACGCGCCGCAGTCGACCACCTTGCCATCGGGCAGTACTTTCACGGTTCTTGGCTATAACCCTGCGACCGGCGAAGTCACCTACAGCTACACCCTCAATGGCGCCGAAATCCACAATCAGGGCGACGGCATTATTAATAACGAGCAGATTGCCGTGCACGCCGTGGACAGCGATGGCGACGTGGCGGACGGCAACATCAACGTCCATGTGACCGACGACACGCCTCAGGCCAAACCGGACATTGGCTATGTCAAAGAAGGCGGCGAAACCAGCGGCAACATCCTCGCCAACGACCAGGCGGGCGCCGATGGCCCAGGTGCAGGAGGGTTGATCGTCGGCGTTCGCGCGGGTAGCGACACCTCCACCGCTGTGACGACCGGCCTTGGCACCGTGATTCAAGGCCTCTACGGCAACCTGATCGTCGATGCCAACGGCAACGCCTCGTATCACGCCAACCCCAATTCGGGCGGCACCGGCGACGCGCAGGACGTGTTCACCTACACCATCCGCGATGCCGACGGCGACACCAGCACCACCACAGTAACGGTCAACGTCTATCACAACGACGGCGTGATCATTGGCGGTAGCGACTGCACCCTCAGCGAAGCCAATCTGCCAGACGGCAGTGATCCGAATGCCGCCGCGTTGACCCAGACCGGCACCCTGAAAATCACTGCGCCCGATGGTCTGCAAACCCTGACGGTTGGCGGCATCAACGTGATCGAAAACGGCGTGATTAACGCGCCGCAGTCGACCACCTTGCCGTCGGGCAGCACTTTCACGGTTCTTGGCTACAACCCTGCGACCGGCGAAGTCACCTACAGCTACACCCTCAACGGCGCCGAAACCCATAATCAAGGCAACGGCACCATTAATAACGAGCAGATCGCCGTGCACGCCGTGGACAGCGATGGCGACGTGGCGGACGGCAACATCAACGTTCACGTGACCGACGACACGCCTCAGGCCAACCCGGATATTGGCTATGTCAAAGAAGGCGGGGAGACCAGCGGCAACATCCTCGCCAACGACCAGGCGGGCGCCGATGGCCCGGGGGCAGGCGGCCTGATCGTCGGTGTGCGCGCAGGCGGCGACACCTCCACCGCTGTGACGACCGGCGTCGGCACAGTGATTCAGGGCCTCTACGGCAACCTGATCGTCGATGCCAACGGCAACGCCTCGTATCACGCCAACCCCAATTCCGGTGGCACGGGCGACGCGCAGGACGTGTTCACCTACACCATCCGCGATGCCGACGGCGACACCAGCACCACGACGGTGACGGTCAACGTCTATCACAACTCTGGCGTGACTATCGGTGGCGGCGATTGCACGGTCGATGAGGGCAACCTGCCCGGAGGTTCGCACCCGAATCACGACGCGCTGACCCAGCCCGGCACGATCAATATCGGCGCGCCGGACGGCCTGCAGACCCTGACCGTGGGCGGCATCAACGTGATCGAAAACGGCGTGCCGATCACCTCGCCGCAATCGACCACGCTGCCGTCGGGCAGCACCCTGACCATCCTCAATTACAACCCGACCACGGGCGAGGTCAGCTATACCTACACCCTCAATCATGCTGAAAACCACAGTCAGGGCGACGGCACCACGCTCAACGATCAGATCCCTGTGCACGCGGTGGATAACGACGGCGACGTCGCCGATGGCAGCGTGGTGGTCAAGATCGTCGACGACACGCCGCAGTCCCATTGCGATATCGGCAACGTCGAGGCAGGCGGGGAGGTCAGCGGCAATCTGCTGCTCAACGACTCGGCGGGCGCGGATGGCGCAGGCCCCAATGGCCTGATCGTAGGCGTGCGTGCCGGTGGCGACACCTCGACGCCAGTGACCAGCGGCCTGAACACTGTGATTAACGGTCTGTACGGCACGCTGATCGTCGACAGCCAGGGCAACGCGACCTACCACAGCAACCCTGCGCTGGTCGGGCCGGACGGCGAGCATGACGTGTTCACCTACACCATTCGCGACGCCGACGGCGACACCAGCACCACCACGGTCACCGTCAACGTCTCGCCGCCATGCCCACCGGTTGCGTGCAACGACAACGACGTCACGGTGAAAGAAAGCGCGCTGGACACCCATCAGGACGGCAAGGACCTGGCGCCCGGCAACGTGACCGGCAGCCATCCTTCGTCCACCGCAGAAACCGGAACCGGCACGGTTGCCGACTCGGCCCACGGCGGCTATGGCGCGCTGACCTTCAGCCTGGCGGGCGCCAGCAATGGCGCTGCACAAGGCGAGTACGGCGTGCTGCATCTGAATGCCGATGGCAGCTATACCTACACCCTGACCTCGGCGCCGAAAACTACACCGGCCGCCAACGATGGCCCGAACATCACCCACGACACCTTCAATTACACGGTCACCGACTCGCTGGGGCATTCGTCCACCGCGCAGATCGTCGTCAACATCGTCGACGACCAGCCAAAAGCGGCGTGCATCGACAAGACCGTGACCAGCGAAGGGGTCAACACCAACCTCATGCTGATCGTCGACAACTCGGCGAGCATGAACGAGGCGTCGGGCGTTAACGGCCTGTCCCGTCTAGGCCTGGAAAAGCAGGCGATCATCGAGCTGCTGAACAAGTACGAAGCCTTGGGCGATGTGCGCGTGCAACTGGTGACGTTCAACAGTCAGGCGCACATCGGCAGCAATGAGTGGGTCGACGTTGCCACTGCCAAAGCCATGGTCAACGCGCTGCAAGCAGGCAACGGCACCAACTACGACGCGGCACTGGCAGCGGCGCAGCAGGCGTTCGTCGAGAAGGGCGCGATTGCGGGCGGGCAGAACCTCGCCTACTTCTTCTCCGATGGCAACCCGACCACCTCGCCGCAGCATTCGGACCCTGACCACGTGCCGAATCCGGCGCGGGGCGACGGCATCGACGCGACCGAAGAGCACGCCTGGACCGCGTTCCTCGACAGCCACCACATCAACGCCATCGCCATTGGCGTGGGCACCGATGTCAGCAGCACCTACCTGAACCCGGTTGCCTGGAACGGCGCCACCGGCAGCAACGCCAATGCGCTGATCGTCACCGACCTTGGCCAGTTGAGCGTGGTGCTCAGCGGCACCGTGCAGGGCGGGATTCACGGCAGCCTGCTGGAAGGCGGCAGCTTTGGTGCGGATCAGGGCTTCATCAAGTCGGTGAGTGTCGACGGCACCACCTACACCTTCGATCCCCATGCGCTCGATCAAGGGCCCAGCCAAAACCAAAGCGGCGTAACCAGCAGCGGCGGGGAGAACCATGGCCGCTTCAACAGCCAGACCCACACCCTGACGGTTGTCGGTGAACACGGCACCCTGGTGCTCAACATGAACACCGGCGACTACAGCTACACGCCTGCGGTCGGGGTCAATCATGAAGTCACCGAAAACATTCACTACGTGCTCAGTGACAACGACGGCGACCTGGCATCGGCCAACCTCAGCGTGCACATCCTGCCGCCGCCGGTGTACGACGCGCCGGTTGCCGTGGCCGACAACGTCATCACCAACCTGAGCGGATCGAGCATTGCCATTCCCGGCGTCGCATTGGCGGTCAACGACGTGCCCGGCAATGGCGGCGCACTGACGGCTTCACCGACCACCTTCAACACCGGCTGGACCGCCAAGGGCGTGCACTTCACGGCCCCCTCGGCGAAAACCATCCAGTTCGCAGGGACCCAGGACAAATACAGCAACCAGCTGAAAAACCTCGACCGCAGCGACTTTTTCAACAACACCGCCACCACGGCGATGCTGGTGATCAGCGGCTACCTGGGAGCGGTCACTGGCGCGCCTTCCAACGCGCAAGATCTGTACAGCGTGCACTTGAAAGCCGGTGAAACCGTCACCGTCGACCACAACCTGACCAACGACGTGCTGGGCATGGCCTGGAAGTTCGAAGACGGCGCCTACCACGGCATCGCCGACGGCGGCACCTTCACCGCGAGTGAAGACGGCGTTTACCGCCTGATCGTGGTCAATCAGGCCGATCCGGGGGTGAAAGAGCACTACAACCTGAACCTGACCATCGACTACGCCGCAGTCAACACCACGCCGGACGTGCACAGCACCTACACCGTGACTGACCCTCATGGCGGCAGCAGCACGGCAGCGGTGAACATCGCTCACCAGGACGGCCATGTGGTGCTGGGTACGACCGGGGATGACGTGCTGGTCGGCGCGGCAGACAGCCACCTCCATGGCGGCGACGGCAACGACGTGCTCGTGGCAGGCCCTGGCAATAACGAGCTGTTTGGCGACAACGGCAACGACATGCTCTTCAGCGGGTCCGGCAACGACCTGCTCGACGGCGGCGCCGGCAACAACACCGCCAACTACTCGCTGGCCACCGCAGGCGTGACTGTGAGCACCGCTGAAACCGGGCCGCAACACACCGGCGGGGCGGGGATCGACACACTGGTCAACATCGACAACTTGATCGGCTCGAACTACAACGATCACCTGGCCGGCGACCAAGGCAACAACATCCTCAACGGCGGGCTGGGCAACGATGTTCTCAACGGCGGCGCGGGTGATGACATCCTTATCGGTGGACCGGGCAACAACACCCTGACCGGCGGGCCGGGTCATGACACCTTCCTGTATCAGGCGGGCAATACCGGGCACGACACGATCACCGATTTCAACTTCGGGATCGACAAGCTGGACCTGTCGCAGTTGTTGCAGGGGGAACATGGCGATGCGAATTCGCTGGAGAACTTCCTGCACTTCAGTGTCAGCGGCAGCGGTGCTTCGCTGGTGTCGACCATTGATGTGAGCAGTGTGGCCGGTGGTGCGCCGACACAGACGATCGATCTGGCGGGCGTCAACGTCGCGCAGCAATACGGGGCAGCGGCGGGTGCAGGTGGGGCGATTGCAGGTGGGCATGATACGGCGTCGATCATCAACGGGATGTTGGGGGATCATTCGTTGAAGGTGGATACGGTTTAAGGGGTGGATTGGTTGATTGCGGCTTGCGGTGTGCCGGGAACACCGCACCCGTTTTTTGGGGGCTTGGATTGGGGGTATATCCTTTATGGGGGTGGCGCTGATTGTGGTTCCGCCCTTACGGCGGGTCACTTTTGTCAAGAGCCACAAAGGTAACCAAAAAGGCCCTGCTCCTGGCTTGGCCCTCCTTCGTCGGAGTGAGGGGACCTCGACGAAGGAGAGGCCAAGCCAGGAGCAAAGACACTTGGTTACTTGGTGTCCTTTCAAGTAACTCACCGGAGGCGAAACGCTTCTGCCGTTAGGCGGAACCCATCAGCGATACCCGAGATCCCGGATCAGCACGCATCCAAAAACCCAAAAAACACCCATAAAAAACCCCACCGAAGTGGGGTTCTTTCATCGCAGTGTCTCGATCTTACGCTTGAACAACCGGAATTTTGGCGTTCGCAGCGGACTCACGGAACTCGGCGATCTGGTCGAAGCTTAGGTAGCGGTAAACATCGGCAGCCATGCTGTCGATCTTGCCCGCGTACTCCAGGTACTCCTCGACGGTCGGCAGGCGACCCAGAATCGATGCTACGGACGCCAGCTCAGCCGAAGCCAGGTAAACGTTCGCACCATCACCCAGACGGTTCGGGAAGTTACGCGTCGAGGTTGAAACCACGGTCGCGTTCGGGTTCACACGTGCCTGGTTACCCATGCACAGCGAGCAGCCCGGCATTTCCATGCGCGCGCCAGCCTTGCCGTAGATGCCGTAGTAGCCTTCTTCGGTCAGCTGGTGAGCGTCCATCTTGGTCGGCGGCGACAGCCACAGACGAGTTGGCAGCTGACCCTTGACCTGATCCAGCAACTTGCCGGCAGCGCGGAAGTGACCGATGTTGGTCATGCACGAACCGATGAACACTTCGTCGATCTTCTCGCCAGCAACGCTGGACAGCAGACGGGCGTCGTCCGGGTCGTTTGGCGCGCAGAGCACAGGCTCGTTGATCTCGTCCAGATCGATTTCGATGGTTTCGGCGTATTCGGCGTCGGCATCGGCTTCCATCAGTTCCGGGTTGGCGACCCAGGCTTCCATCGCTTGTGCGCGGCGTTCCAGGGTGCGTGCATCGCCGTAGCCTTCGCTGATCATCCAGCGCAGCAGGGTGATGTTGGAGTTCAGGTACTCGGTGATCGACTCTTTCGACAGCTTGATGGTGCAACCGGCAGCCGAGCGTTCAGCCGACGCGTCGGACAGTTCGAAAGCCTGTTCCAGCGTCAGGCCTTCCAGGCCTTCGATTTCCAGGATGCGGCCGGAGAAGGCGTTTTTCTTGCCCTTCTTCTCGACGGTCAACAGACCTTTCTGGATCGCGTAGTAAGGAATGGCATGAACCAGGTCACGCAGGGTGATACCAGGTTTCATCTTGCCTTTGAAGCGAACCAGGATCGACTCTGGCATGTCCAGCGGCATGACGCCGGTGGCCGCGGCGAACGCAACCAGACCGGAACCGGCCGGGAACGAGATGCCCATCGGGAAACGGGTATGCGAGTCACCACCGGTACCGACGGTGTCCGGCAGCAGCATGCGGTTCAGCCAGCTGTGGATGATGCCGTCGCCCGGACGCAGCGAAACGCCGCCACGGGTCATGATGAAGTCAGGCAGGGTGTGGTGGGTCTTGACGTCGATCGGCTTTGGATAGGCCGCGGTGTGGCAGAAGGACTGCATCACCAGATCAGCGGAGAAGCCCAGGCACGCCAGGTCTTTGAGTTCGTCACGGGTCATTGGACCGGTAGTGTCCTGGGAACCGACGGTGGTCATCTTCGGTTCGCAGTAGGTGCCCGGACGGATACCGACGGTGCCGCAGGCCTTGCCGACCATTTTCTGCGCCAGGGTATAACCCTTGGTGCTGGCCGCAGGCTCTTCAGGCAGCTTGAACAGGGTCGAAGGTGGCAGGCCCAGCTCGGCACGTGCCTTGCTGGTCAGGCCACGGCCGACGATCAGCGGGATACGGCCGCCGGCGCGGACTTCGTCCAGCAGCACAGGGGTCTTGAGTTCGAAAGTGGTGATCACTTCGTCGCTGTCGTGCTTGGTGACTTTGCCTTCGTACGGGTAAACGTCGATCACGTCGCCCATGTTGATGTTCGAGACATCGAATTCGATTGGCAGAGCGCCGGCGTCTTCCATGGTGTTGTAGAAGATCGGGGCGATCTTGCTGCCGAAGCAGAAACCACCTGCGCGCTTGTTCGGCACGTAAGGGATGTCGTCACCGAAGAACCACAGGACCGAGTTGGTCGCCGATTTACGCGAGGAACCGGTACCGACCACGTCACCGACGTAGGCGATAGGGAAGCCTTGACCGCGCATTTCTTCGATCTGCTTCATCGGGCCGATGGCGCCTTGCACGTCAGGCACGATGCCTTCGCGAGCCATTTTCAGCATGGCCAGGGCGTGCAGCGGGATGTCAGGACGCGACCAGGCATCCGGTGCAGGCGACAGGTCGTCGGTGTTGGTTTCGCCGGTGACCTTGAAGACGCGCAGGCTGATCTTGTCGGCCAGGGTAGGGCGCTTCTGGAACCATTCGCCGTCAGCCCAGGACTGCAGCACGCCTTGAGCGTGTGCGTTGCCATTCTTGGCTTTTTCAGCGACGTCGTGGAAGGCGTCGAACATCAGCAGGGTGTGCTTCAGTTGCTCGGCGGCAACAGGAGCCAGCTCGGCATCGTCCAGCAGGTCGACCATGGTCACGATGTTGTAGCCGCCCTGCATGGTGCCGAGCAGTTCTACAGCGCGTTTCTTGTCCAGCAGCGGGGAATTGACTTCGCCCTTGGCCACGGCGGAGAGGAAACCGGCCTTGACGTAGGCAGCTTCGTCAACGCCCGGTGGAACGCGATTGGTGATCAGGTCAAGCAGGACAGCTTCTTCGCCAGCCGGTGGATTCTTCAGCAGCTCGACCAGGCCTGCAGTTTGTTCGGCGTTAAGCGGCTGGGGCACGATACCCTGGGCGGCACGCTCTTCGATGTGTTTACGGTAGGCTTCAAGCACAGTATTACCCTCATCAGTGGTCCCAAATGGGTGTCCGGGACGCTCATCCGGAAAAAGTCCGCGACCGTGCATGTCAAAACTTTTTGAGTTTTTGGGCAGGAAGCTGACGATCTCCAACAGAAGCTGTTTTCAAAGTTTTACGCCTGCATGAACGGCTCTGGGAGGGAGGGGACGCAGGCTTACGCCTGCGTCGAACCGTACTGCGGGGTAAGGCTCCATTGGGAAGGTGGCGCTTGCCGACTTTCCGTACAGATCCTGGACTGTGCTCGTGACGCTTTGAAAACAGCTTCCAACGGACATTGGCGCCTTAAAAGGCCCGGTGATTCTACGGCAAAAAAAGGCAGAAGGTAAGTTAGCCCCTACATCTTCGGGGGTGTACCCCGTTAGACAAAGGGCTAACATGCAGGCCTGTTTCGTCCGCTGCCGTGTTTTTCCGCCATGCCCAATCACATCATCAAGACGCCCTGCGTGGGCCTGTGCTCCACCGTTTACGGGGATCTCGTGTGTCGGGGGTGCAAGCGCTTCCACCATGAAGTGATCCACTGGAACGGTTACAACGAGGACGAAAAGCTTGCGGTGTGGCTGCGCCTTGAACAACTGCTGGTGCAGGTGATGACCGCCAAGGTCGAGGTGTTCGACCCTGCCTTGCTGCGCCAGCAACTGGAACAGCGCAAGATCCGCTTCGTGCCGCAGCAGTCGGAATATTGCTGGGCTTATCAGTTGATTGCGCGTGGCGCGCGGGTGATCAACAACGTCGAAGCCTACGGCATGGTGCTCATGCCCGAGTTCCGCGACTGGGCGCTGCCCGATCTGCGCGATGCCATTGATCGGGAGTTTTTCCTGCTGTCGCAAGCCCATTACGAGCGTTACATCGCGCCGGGGTTTTTAAAGGATGCCATGGGCGGGGTTTGATCCGTCTGCCCGGCTTTTGATGCTGTCTGGAGGGCGACCACGGGCTTTTGATTCTGCCCGGAGGGCAGAAGCGGGTCCGGCACTGATGGCGCAGTGAAGCCTCAAACCCGCGCCAGATGCTCCTCCAGATGCGCCAGTGCTTCTTCGCTTTTCAGCACCAGCACATCACTTTCCAGCGAATCGAGCACCACTTCGGCGGTATTGCCGATCAGTGCGCCGGAAATCCCCGTTCTGCCCACCGTCCCGATCACTGTCACCGCAGCCTTCAAATGATGGGCCGTGTAAGGGATCAGTACGTCTGCCGGTCCCTCGGCGATGTGCAGGTGGGCATCATTAATGCTGAATTCAGTCTGAAATGCCCTGCATTGCTCGCGGTACTGGCCTTCAATGGTCGAGGACAGCTGATACACCGGATCTGCCGCCGAGAGCATAGGCGAGGGGTGCGCCGCGATCACATGCAGTTCGCCGCCCGCCATTTCCGCAATGCGCACGCCGTGCTGCACGATGCTGTAGTGCAGCGCGGTGTGCTCGCCGTCGGGGTTGCCGACGTCCACCGCCGCCAGAATCGCCCCGCCTTTCCATGGCCGGTCGGTTTTCACCATCAGCACGGGGCAGGGGCAGTAGCGCAGCAGCTTCCAGTCCGCGGGCGTCAGCAGAGCTTTTTTCAGGGCGCTGTCGGGGAAGTGCTGCTTGATCACCAGGTCGGCACCCTGAGCCTGCTGAACCTTGACGATGGTCTGGTGGGTGCTTTCGTGCCAGTCCTGTTCGGTGGTGACCTTTATGTCCTTGGCCTCGAGCACGTGCCTGAGGTCAGTCAGCAGTTCGCTGTGATCCAGCCTTTTATCGCACACCAGCAAATGCAGGCTGGCGCCGGTGGCGCGGGCGATCAGGCAGGCGCGGGGCATGGCCAGATTGGCAACCTTGTCGGTCTCGGCACTGGGTTCGATGACTACCAGAATCCTGCGAATCGATTGCATGAGCTGATCTCCCTGGAAAGCGGCACGAAGCGTTCGACCCTGGGCGGGTATTGACTGTTCGCTGTTTAACTATAGTTGCCCGCCGCCAATCGTCGCGTTGATCGGCGTCACGGCTTTTGCGCGCGAAGGCACTGGCTCTGCGCAACCAGCCCCGTATAATGCTGCGCCTTGCCCAGCCAGCCAGTTGTGAACCCATGCAGATTTATCCAGACGTCGACGCCTTTTTGCTGTGCCCCACCCCGGACAGTTGGGTGCAGGCCGCCCTGCAGAACCTGGATATTCTGTTGATCGATCACGCGAACAATGAAAAGAAGGCTGCAGGCGCCGCGTTCCAGTTTATGTTCCAGTACAACGACAAGTTCGACCTGCTGGCGAAGATGTCGCGCTTGGCCCGCGAGGAGCTGCGTCACTTCGAGCAGGTGATCGGCATCATCAAGAAGCGCGGCATTCCTATGGCCAACATCAGCTCGGCACGCTACGCCGGGGCGTTGCGCAAGTTGGTTCGCACCCACAATCCGTATCGCCTGACTGACGCGCTGGTGGTCGGCGCCATTGTCGAGGCCCGTTCCTGCGAGCGCTTCGCCGCACTGGTGCCGCATCTGGACGCGGATCTGGCCAAGTTCTACGCCAGCCTGCTCAAGTCCGAGGCGCGCCACTTTCAGGATTACCTCAAGCTTGCCTACCTGTATGGCGATGCGGCGGATGTCGACGCCAAGATCGAAGAAATTCGCCTGGCCGAACGCGAGCTGATCGAAAGCCCGGATGAGGATTTTCGTTTTCACAGCGGTGTTCCTGCACTGTAATCACCCCTCCAGACTTAACCCCCTTCGTCAACTGCAGGAGCCAGCTTGCTGGCGAATACGGTCCGTCCGCGACGCATCAGGCGACGGACCCACCGCCGTCGCCAGCCATCCGACTCGCAAAATATCGTCACACTCCCACATTCCCCGCCCCCCGCCCCCCACCTCCCATCCGGCGAAAACGCTCGTCCGGAACTCTGCATCTTAAAAATTGTTTCATTGTGTGTTTGCTGCCTAGGCAGTAATATCAACCCAAAATCACTGCTTAGGCAGATAGTGGGTAACTATCAATGGCTCATTTCACCCCCGAGACCTTTCAGAACAGCCTGCTGGGCATGCTGATCGGGCGCGCTGACCTGCTGAAAAACCGCATCCTGGACAAGCACCTGGTGCCCTACGACCTGACTGCCCAGCAGTTCAAGGTGCTGGTCATCGTGGCCCTTTATGGCGCGGAAACCCCTGCCGACCTGTGCCGTTCGCTGTGCCTGGACAGCGGTTCGATGACCCGCATGCTCGACCGACTGGAGCAGAAAGACCTGCTCATGCGCACGCGTTCCGAATCGGATCGTCGTCAGGTGCGCCTGGTGTTGACCGAATCGGGCAAGGCGCTCAGCGACCTGCTGCCGCAGATTGGTGCCAAGGCCATGAACGAGATGGTCGGCGTACTGGAAGATGGCGAACTGGCCATGCTGGAGAAGCTGCTCACCAAAGTGCTGGTGGCGGCGGCTGATCCGATCACTCTTGCGCGGATTGCAGCAAAATGAACATTCAACGCCAGCAGGGCGCGGCCCTGCGCAACTCCTCTCATTCCTCCCGACGCACAGCGCTGAGCCTGGTGTTCGTCGCGCTGGTCATGGCCGGTTGTGCCAATTCCAAAGGCCTTAACACCGAAGGCGTCGGCATCGATGCCAACAGCCTGCAGGCCGGGCAAAGCCTTACTGGCGTTACGTTGTCGCCTGCGGCCTGGCCGAAGCGCGACTGGTGGACCAACCTCGGCGATCCGCAGCTCAACGGTCTGATCACCGAAGCCCTGCGCGACAGCCCGGACATGCAGATCGCCGCGGCGCGCACCCATCAGGCCAGTGCCGCCGCCTATGCCGCCGACGCCGAGCGCATGCCGACCGTCGATGCCAGCGCCGGCGTCAGCCGTTCGCGTCTGGCCAGGGATCAGGACCCGCTGGGGCAGGGGGGTCGTTACAGCACCCTGCGCAGCCTGGGCGGCAGCTTCAACTACAATTTCGACCTCTGGGGCGGCCAGCGCGCCGCCTGGGAAGCGGCACTGGGCCAGACCCGTGCCACTGAAATCGACCAGCGCGCCGCGCAGCTGACCCTCGCCGCCGACGTCGCCCGGGCCTACAGTGATCTGGGTCAGGCCTACATCGTTCGCGACCTGGCCGCCGATGACCTCAAACGCACCCGGCAATTGCTGGAACTGGGCGCCCGCCGCTTCAAGTCCGGCATCGACAGCCAATATCAGTACCAACAGACCGAGAGTCTGGAAGCCAGCTCCCGAGAGGCAATGGCCGACGCCGACAAACGCCTGCGCACCGCGAAAATCGCCTTGGCTGTATTGATGGGCAAAGGCCCGGATCGCGGCGAAGAGCTGGCCCGGCCAAACGTGCTCAAGCCTGCCGTCGTGGCGCTTCCGTCCGTAGTGCCTGCCGAGTTGCTCGGTCGGCGTCCGGATCTGGTGGCTGCGCGCTGGCGGGTGGAGGCCGCGAGCAAGAACATCGAAGTCAGCAAGAGCAACTTCTACCCGAACCTGAACCTCAGTGCCTCGGCGGGTGTGGAGTCGTTGCTGGGTGACGCGATGTTCGGCTCGGCCAGCCGCTTCTTCAACGTGGCGCCGACCATTTCGCTGCCGATCTTCGATGGCGGTCGTCGTCGCGCCGACCTCGACGCTCGCGATGCCGACTATGACCTCGCGGTTGCGCAATACAACAAGAGTCTGGTTCGCGCCTTGGGCGATGTCAGCGACGACATCGGCCAGCTGCACTCGATCGAGGGTCAGATCGACGCCCGTCAGCAGGCCACCGATGTGATCCAGAAGTCTTACAACACCGTGGTTCAGCGTTATTCGTCGGGGATCGGCAACTACCTCGATGTGCTGACCGTGGAGCAACAACTGCTGCAGTCGCAACGCCAACTGGCTGATCTCAACGCGGAACGAATCGATCTTTCGATCCAGTTGATGCAGGCCCTGGGGGGAGGCTTCGAAGAAAGCAAACCAGGCGAAAACGCCGCCCCGGCCGTCCCGTCAACTGCTTCGCTGACTCATTAAGGTAATCGTCATGGCCACTGCCACTCGCGAAAATAACGCTGCAACCGAACAGAAAGACCAAAAGGCCGCACCCGGTCAGCCACAGAAGAATCCGCGCAAGCGCAAGTTACTGCTGCTCGGCCTGTTGATCATCGTGATCCTTGCCGGCATCGGTGTCTGGGCCTGGTACGAAATCTACGGCCAGTGGAACGAAAGCACCGATGACGCCTACGTCAACGGCAACGTGGTGGAGATCACGCCGCAGACGACGGGCACAGTGGTCAGCATCGGGGCCGACGACGGCGATCTGGTTCGTGAAGGCCAGGTACTGGTGCAGTTCGACCCCAACGACGCCGAAGTTGCGCTGCAAAGCGCCGAGGCCAATCTGGGCAAAGTGGTGCGTCAGGTGCGTGGCCTGTACAGCAACGTCGACGGCATCAAGGCGCAACTGGCCGCTCAACGCGCCGAAGTGCAAAAGGCTCAGGACAACTACAATCGTCGCCGCAATCTGGCGGCGGGCGGGGCGATCTCTCAGGAAGAGCTGTCCCACGCCAAGGATGACCTGACCAGCGCGCAGAACGCCCTGAACAACATCCAGCAACAACTGGTGACCAGCTCCGCACTGGTGGACGACACCCAGGTGTCCTCGCACCCGGACGTCAAGGCCGCTGCCGCGCAACTGCGTCAGGCCTACCTGAACAGCGCCCGCAGCACCCTGATCGCGCCGGTGACCGGTTACGTCGCCAAGCGCACCGTGCAACTGGGCCAGCGCGTTCAGCCAGGTACTGCGCTGATGGCGGTGATCCCGCTGGATCAACTGTGGATCGACGCCAACTTCAAGGAAACCCAGCTGGGCAAGATGCGCATCGGCCAGCCGGTGGACATCGAGGCCGACCTGTACGGCGGCGACGTCAAGTTCAGCGGCACCGTCGACAGCGTCGGCGCCGGCACAGGCAGCGCGTTTGCCCTGCTGCCTGCGCAGAACGCTACCGGTAACTGGATCAAGATCGTGCAGCGTGTGCCGGTGCGGATTCACATCAACCCGGACGAGCTGGCGAAGAACCCGCTGCGTATTGGCCTGTCCACCGTGGTCGACGTGAACCTGCATGACCAGAGCGGTCCGGTGCTGGCGCAACAGCCGCCCAAGCAGGCGTCGTTCACCACCGATGTCTACACCAGACAACTGGCTGACGCCGACACGCTGATTGCCCGCCTGATTCACGAAAACAGCGCATCGCCAACGGGCAAGTCCGTTCAGCGCTGATTCGCCAATCCATCAGCCCCGACGTGATCGTCGGGGCGACTTGCGAGTGTCAAAGGATTCGCGATGAGTAACAGTAACAGTAGTGGAAGCAGTGCTCCCGCCTCTTTCACGCCGCCCAGCCTGCTGTTGACCACCATCGGCCTGTCGCTGGCGACTTTCATGCAGGTGCTCGACACCACCATTGCCAACGTCGCCTTGCCGACGATCTCCGGCAACCTGGGGGTCAGTTCCGAACAGGGCACGTGGGTCATCACCTCGTTCGCGGTAAGTAACGCGATTGCGCTGCCACTGACCGGTTGGCTGAGCCGCCGGTTTGGCGAAGTGAAGCTCTTTATATGGGCCACGCTGCTGTTCGTGATGGCCTCGTTTTTGTGCGGTATTTCCACCTCGATGCCTGAACTGGTTGGCTTTCGTGTGTTGCAGGGCGTGGTCGCCGGCCCCTTGTACCCGATGACCCAGACGCTGCTGATCGCGGTCTACCCCCCGGCGAAAAGGGGGATGGCACTGGCACTGCTGGCGATGGTCACGGTGGTGGCGCCCATTGCGGGCCCGATTCTCGGTGGCTGGATCACCGACAGTTACACTTGGCCGTGGATCTTCTTCATCAACGTGCCCATCGGCCTGTTCGCCGCCTTCGTGGTGCGTACGCAAATGGCTGCCAGACCGGTCACGACCAGCCGCCAGCCCATGGACTACGTAGGGCTGATCACGCTGATCATTGGTGTGGGGGCCTTGCAGATCGTGCTCGACAAGGGCAACGACCTGGACTGGTTCTCGTCGAACTTCATCATTATCGGCACGGTGATTTCGGTGATTGGGCTGGCGGCGTTCGTCATTTGGGAAATGACTGACGAACACCCGGTGGTCAACTTGCGGCTGTTCAGCTTCCGTAATTTCAGGGTCGGGACGATTTGTCTGGTGCTCGGTTATGCGGGGTTCTTCGGCATCAACCTGATCCTGCCGCAGTGGCTGCAGACCCAGATGGGCTACACACCGACCTATGCGGGCCTGGCGGTGGCGCCGATCGGCATTCTACCGGTGCTGATGTCGCCGTTCGTGGGCAAGTACGCGCCCAGGTTCGATTTGCGGCTGCTGGCGGGACTGGCGTTTCTGGGCATCGGCATGAGCTGTTTCATGCGCTCGAATTTCACCAGTCAGGTGGATTTCGAACACATTGCACTGGTGCAGCTGTTCATGGGGGCGGGGATTGCGCTGTTCTTCATGCCGACCTTGAGCATCCTGCTGTCGGACCTGCCACCCTCGCAGATCGCCGACGGCTCCGGCCTGGCGACCTTCCTGCGTAACCTGGGGGGCAGCTTTGCGGCGTCGCTGACGACCTGGATCTGGATTCGCCGGGCCAACATGCACCACGCCTACCTGAGCGAGAGCGTAAACACCTATGAGCCGACCACGCGCCATGCGCTGGATACATTGGGTGGGGCGAGTAATCAGGCCTACGCGCAGCTCGACAGTATGGTGACGAGCCAGGCGTACATGATGTCGACGGTGGACTACTTCTACATGATGGGTTGGTTGTTCATGGCGCTGATCCTGATCATCTGGATGGCCAAACCACCGTTCGTGGCCAAGGCCGGGCCTGGGGCGGGGCATTGATGATGTTGCTTTTGGTACTGGCCGAACGTCTGGATATGGGGACTGCTGTTGATTCTGGCCGGAGGCCGTAGGCGTCTAGCTTGCTGACGATGGCGCGAAGCGGCAGTAAAAAATCGGGCACTTTGGCTGTGTCAGGCACACCGTGTATACCGTATTTACTGCCGCTTCGGTCGGACGCGACCCCGGGCAGATCGCTGGCAAGCCAAGCTCCTACGCCTTCGGCAGAAGCGGATCGGGGACGTCTGTATGCGAAGGCAACGCCAAAGGCTCTTGGGGCACAAACCCGAACGAACCCAACTGAAAGCCCTGTCCATCCACCTGCAACGCCCATCCTTCCCGATCCCAATCCCCCAGCACGATCCGTTGCGCGGTATCGCTGCCGATCTGCAGCTTGTGGATGGCGGGGCGGTGGGTGTGGCCGTGGATCAGGGTCTTGACCCGATATTCGGACATAATCCGCGGGACTTCTTCAGGGGTCACATCCACGATGTCGTTGGCTTTCATGCGGGTCTGCGTGCGGCTTTCGCTGCGCAACTTGCGCGCCAGCTTGTGCCGGGTGCTCAAGGGCAGGTGGCGCAGAACCCATAAAGTCAGAGGATTGCGCAGGTAGCGGCGCAAACGCATGTAGGCTTCGTCGCGGGTGCACAGGCTGTCGCCGTGCATCAACAACACCGGCTCACCATTGAATTGCACGACGCTGGGGTCATTCAACAGGGTGACGCCTGCGGCCTTGCAAAAGGCCTTGCCGATCAGAAAATCGCGATTGCCGTGCATCAGGAATACCTGCGTGCCGCTGTCGCTCAAGGCGCGCAGGGCTTCGCAGATCGAGCGCTGGAAGGGCGACATCGCGTCATCGCCGATCCAGGCTTCGAAAAAATCCCCGAGGATATACAGTGACTCGGCCCCGCGGGCCCGGTCACTGAGCAGATCCAGAAACGCCCGGGTAATGTCCGGGCGTCCTTCTTCCAGATGCAGATCGGAGATCAGCAGTATCACTCAACGATCTCGGCTTTCTCGATGATCACGTCGTCAGCCGGTACGTCCTGGTGGCCTGCCTTGGAGGTGGTGGCGACGCCTTTGATCTTGTCGACCACGTCCTGGCCTTCGATCACTTCACCGAACACCGCGTAGCCCCAGCCCTGAACGGTCTTGGCGCTGTGGTTCAGGAAGCTGTTGTCAGCGACGTTGATGAAGAACTGCGCGGAGGCCGAATGCGGCTCCATGGTACGGGCCATGGCAACGCTGTACTTCTTGTTCGGCAGGCCGTTGTCGGCTTCGTTCTGGATGCTTGGGCGCTTGTCTTTCTTTTCTTTCATGCCTGGCTCGAAACCGCCGCCCTGAATCATGAAGTTACCGATGACGCGGTGGAATACGGTGTTTTCGTAGTGGCCTGCTTTGACGTACTCAACGAAATTGGCCACGGTAATCGGGGCTTTCTCGGCGTTCAGTTCGAGGACAATCACGCCGTGGTTGGTGGTCAGTTTGACTTGGGTCATCTTGGCTACTCTTTGAAGGAATTCGTTTTTGGACGTGGATCGCGGCTTACAGCATAGAAGCTGACTGCAAACACCGCCGATTTCACCCGGGCGCGCAGTTTACAGAGGCAAGTCGTGCGACGGGAAGTTGCAATTAAAGTCGCCGCTGCAAACCCCCGTTCGTGTATCTGGGCAGTTTTGTCACTGCACGCTGTCAGGGGCTTGACAGGTTCGGCTATGATAGGCGCTTTGATTTATTCGGCCTACCCTGGCCAAGACTGTCAGGTTTTCAAGGATCCTATGAGCAAGCCCACTCAAGACGCTGCTGCCAACACCAAGGCAGGCCCTGCAATTCCCACCAACTTCCTGCGCCCGATCGTGCAGGCAGACCTGGATTCAGGCAAGCACACCAAGATCGTGACCCGTTTCCCGCCGGAGCCCAACGGCTACCTGCACATCGGTCATGCCAAATCGATCTGCGTCAACTTTGGTCTGGCTCAGGAATTCGGTGGCGTCACGCACCTGCGTTTCGACGACACCAACCCGGCCAAGGAAGACCAGGAATACATCGACGCCATCGAAAGCGACGTCAAGTGGCTAGGTTTCGACTGGGCCGGTGAAGTGCGCTACGCCTCCCAGTACTTCGACCAGCTCTACGACTGGGCCGTTGAGCTGATCAAGGCCGGCAAGGCCTACGTCGACGACCTGACCCCCGAGCAGGCCCGCGAATACCGCGGCACCCTGACCGAACCGGGCAAGAACAGCCCGTTCCGTGACCGCAGCGTCGAGGAAAACCTGGACCTGTTCGGCCGCATGAAGGCCGGTGAGTTCGAAGACGGCGCTCGCGTGCTGCGCGCCAAGATCGACATGGCCTCGCCGAACATGAACCTGCGCGACCCGATCCTGTACCGCATTCGCCACGCCCACCACCACCAGACCGGCGACAAGTGGTGCATCTACCCGATCTACGACTTCACCCACGGTCAGTCGGACGCCATCGAAGGCATCACTCACTCGATCTGCACCCTGGAATTCGAAAGCCACCGTCCGCTGTACGACTGGTTCCTGGACAACCTGTCGGTGCCGTGCAAGCCGCGCCAGTACGAGTTCTCGCGCCTGAACCTGAACTACACCATCACCAGCAAGCGCAAGCTCAAGCAACTGGTCGATGAGAAGCACGTCAATGGTTGGGACGACCCGCGCATGTCGACGCTGTCGGGCTTCCGCCGTCGCGGCTACACCCCGGCCTCGATCCGCAACTTCTGCGAAATGATCGGCACCAACCGTTCCGACGGCGTGGTCGACTTCGGCATGCTCGAATTCAGCATCCGCCAGGACCTGGACGCCAACGCCCCGCGCGCCATGTGCGTGCTGCGTCCGTTGAAAGTTGTGATCACCAACTACCCGCAAGACAAGGTCGATCACCTCGAACTGCCGCGTCATCCGCAGAAAGAAGAACTGGGCGTGCGCAAGCTGCCGTTCTCCCGTGAAATCTACATCGACCGCGATGACTTCATGGAAGAGCCGCCAAAGGGCTACAAGCGCCTGGAGCCGAACGGCGAAGTGCGCCTGCGTGGCAGCTACGTGATTCGCGCCGACGAGGCCATCAAGGACGCCGATGGCAACATCGTCGAACTGCGCTGCTCGTACGACCCGGACACCCTGGGCAAGAACCCGGAAGGCCGCAAGGTCAAAGGCGTGATCCACTGGGTCCCGGCGGCTGAAAGCATCGAATGCGAAGTGCGCCTGTACGATCGCCTGTTCCTCTCCGCGAACCCGGAGAAGGCAGAAGAGGGCAAGACCTTCCTGGACAACATCAACCCAGGCTCCTTGCAGATCCTGACCGGTTGTCGGGCCGAACCGTCGTTGGGTGAAGCTCAGCCGGAAGACCGTTTCCAGTTCGAACGCGAAGGTTATTTCTGCGCGGATATCAAGGACTCGAAACCCGGTCATCCGGTATTTAACCGGACTGTGACGTTACGCGATTCGTGGAGTTAAGGTAGGAAACGTGCTCTCTATTTACAACACGCTCACCAAGAGCAAAGAAGTTTTCAAGCCGCTGGACGGCAACAAGGTGCGCATGTACGTCTGCGGCATGACCGTGTACGACTACTGCCACCTGGGCCACGGCCGCAGCATGGTCGCGTTCGACCTGGTCACTCGCTGGCTGCGTTTCAGCGGCTACGACCTGACCTACGTGCGCAACATCACCGATATCGACGACAAGATCATCAACCGCGCCCGTGAAAACGGCGAGGCGTTCGATGCCCTGACCGCGCGCATGATCGACGCGATGCACGAGGACGAAGCGCGCCTGAACATCCTCAAGCCGGACATGGAGCCGCGCGCCACCGACTACATCGGCGGCATGCACGACATGATCCAGAGCCTGATCGACAAGGGCTACGCCTACGCGCCGGGCAATGGCGACGTGTACTACCGCGTCGGCAAATTCCTGGGTTACGGCAAGCTGTCGCGCAAGAAGATCGAAGATTTGCGCATCGGTGCGCGGATCGAGGTCGACGAAGCGAAAGACGACCCGCTGGACTTCGTGCTGTGGAAAGGCGTCAAGCCAGGCGAGCCGAGCTGGGAATCGCCGTGGGGCGCTGGCCGTCCGGGCTGGCACATCGAGTGCTCGGTGATGTCCACCTGCTGCCTGGGCGAGACTTTCGACATTCATGGTGGCGGCTCCGACCTGGAATTCCCGCACCACGAAAACGAAATCGCCCAGAGCGAAGCGGCCACCGGCAAGACCTACGCCAACGCCTGGATGCACTGCGGCATGATTCGCATCAATGGCGAGAAGATGTCCAAGTCCTTGAACAACTTCTTCACCATTCGCGACGTGCTGGACAAATACCCTCCGGAAGTGGTGCGTTACCTCTTGGTGTCGAGCCATTACCGCAGCGCTATCAACTACTCCGAAGACAGCCTGAAAGAGTCCAAGGGCGCGCTGGAGCGGTTCTACCACGCGCTCAAAGGTTTGCCGGTTGCCGAGCCTGCGGGTGGTGAAGCCTACGTGGAGCGTTTCTCGGCGGCGATGGACGACGACTTCGGGACGCCGGAAGCCTGTGCGGTGCTGTTCGAGATGGTCCGCGAGATCAATCGCCTGCGTGACAGCGATGTCGCAGCGGCGGCAGGCCTGGCGGCACGCTTGAAGCAACTGGCCAGCGTGTTGGGCGTGTTGCAGCTCGAAGCCGACGATTTCCTGCGCGCAGGGGCTGAAGGGCGTGTCGATGCGGCTGAAGTGGACGCGCTGATTGCAGCCCGTCTGCAGGCTCGCGCTGACAAGAACTGGGCCGAATCGGACCGCATCCGCGACCAGCTCACCGCCATGGGCGTGGTGCTGGAAGACGGCAAAGGCGGAACGACCTGGCGTTTGGCGGATTGATTTCTGCTGCTTGATCACCGAACGCGATCACTTGTGGGAGCCGGCTTGCTGGCGAAGGCGTCAGGCCAGTCAGCTTTGATGTTGCTGACCCGCCGCTTTCGCCAGCAAGCCGGCTCCCGCATTTAGACCGCAGCGGGTCCAGGCTTCTTGTTCGAGGCCTGACCCTGTGGGAGCGGATTCATCCGCGATGACGTCGGGCAAGACGACGTCATCTTCAATCAAAAACCTTGCTCCCTCAGCCGCTTGTACAACGTATTGCGGCTCACCCCCAGTCGCTTGGCCAACTGCGAAATGTTGCCCCCGGCCGCCTGCAACAACTCGTTCAATTCCTCCGGCGTGTCCAGCGCAGCCTTGCGGTTGAAGGCCATCTCCGGTCCGCTGGCTTCGCTTTCAAGATCCAGATCGGCAAGCTCCAAATCAGCAAAAAAGTCCTCAGGCAAATGCTCGGCAGCAATCCGCTGATCGTCCGCCAATGCCAACGCCACCTGAATCACATTGCTCAACTGGCGCAGATTCCCCGGCCATGGATGCCGTTCGAACAGCGCCAGCACTGAAGGCTCGAAGCCCGCTGTCTGCTGCGGTTCACGATGCTGTTCCCAGATCACCTGCACCAGTTCGGCCTTGTCGGTGCGATCGCGCAGCGGCGGCAGTTCGAGGTTCAGGCCGCTGATGCGGTAATAGAGGTCCTGACGAAACAACCCGCTTTGCACCTGTTCGCGCAACGAGCAGTGGGTCGCCGAGATCACCCGGATATCCACAGGGAACAGTTCGCTACTGCCCAGAGGCTGCACGCAACGCTCCTGCAAAACGCGTAGCAAGCGGGCTTGAACCGGTAGCGGCATGTCGCCGATTTCGTCGAAAAACAGCGTGCCTTTGTCGGCCTTGCGAATCAGGCCGATGCTGCCTTTATGGTGGGCGCCGGTGAACGCGCCTTTTTCGTAACCGAACAGTTCAGCCTCCACCAGCTCCGAAGGAATGGCCGCGCAGTTCACCGCGATGAAAGGCTGATCGGCCCGGGAGCTGGCCTGATGCAGGTTTTTGACGAACACCTCTTTGCCCGCGCCGGTCTCGCCAAGAATCAGCAGCGGCACATTCTTCTCCAGCAAACGCTGGGCCTGACGCGCTGCCTTGGCGACTTTCTCGTCGCCATAACCCGGTGTTGGCGTGTCTACTTTCTTCGGCGCAGTCACGGTCCTGAATTTCAGCACCGGGGCCTTCGGCCGCTTGATCAGGCAATGAAACCGGTTATGCCCCGAGGCCTGAAGCGGGAAGGGCTGGCCTTCCTGTTGATCGAGCAAATGAGCGATCGGTGCCTTGAACAGGTTTTCGATATTGGCCTGCAACAGACTCACGCCCAGCAGATTATCGGCGCGGCGGTTGGCGCAGAGGATGCGCCCACTCTCGTCGAACACCAGCAAACCGGCCCACTGGCTGTCGAGGTTGTTCAGGCCGGTGTTGAACGTCAGCTGGAAATAGCCGTGTTGAAACTGGTCGAGGATCAGCCGGTTCTCGATGGTCTGGCTCATCATCTTCACCATCCCGAGGGTGTGGGACGGCGGCAGGAAGCTGTCGCTGGACACATCGAGCACCGCGATCATGCGCCGGGAGGCATCGAAAATCGGCGCCGCAGAGCCGGTCATGAAGCGGTTGGCTTTCAAGAAGTGTTCATCGTGTTCAATGTGAACAGCCTGTTCACAGGCCAGCGCCGTGCCAATGGCGTTGGTACCCACCCCTTGCTCCAGCCAGCTCGCCCCAGCGACGAAACCCCGCTGCTGGTCGGGTTCGACGAAGCGCTGGGTGCCCCAGGAATTGAGCACCTGGCCTTGCTGGTCGGCCAGCAGGATCAGGCAGTTGGAATTGCTGAGGATGTTCTCGTAGAAGGGCAGGACCTGCTGATGGGTGGTCTGCACCAGCGACTGATGACGTTCCAGCAGTTGCGAGACCTGCTGGTCAGGAAGTCGGTGAAAGGCCGGGCGGGACTGATGATCAAGGCCAAATTCGCGGCAGCGGGCCCAGGAGTCCTGAATGATGGTGTCGTGAGCGGTGGATGCGCCTGTTGCGGCCATGGGGCGAGCTCCGTCCTGTTGCTTTTATTGTTTTTGGGGGTACTGCTTGGGCCAAGCATCCGTGCTCGAAACGTTCACCCATTGTTGTTCAGATGTGTTCAAAGTCAATGTTCATTTTGTTCAGGTGTTCAGTCTTTCCTGTTCACTTATGTTCATCAACGAATATGGCTATGCGCAGCTTTTTGTACTGAGCACTCTATTTAGCGGGTTTCAGCGCAGGGTTCGTTAGCGAAGCCCGGTTGGCACGATTGTCGCTATCCAACAATCGGTCGACGAATGTCACGACCTGCTTTGCACGCCAAAAACGCAACACCCCGAACAAGACAAATAAAAAGGGCACGCCATGTCTCTCACGCTTGAGCACGTCAGCCGAGCCGTCGACGGTCAGATCTGGATCGATGATGCGTCGCTGAGCTTTGAACCCGGCTCATTCAACGTATTGCTGGGGCGCACCTTATCAGGCAAAACCAGCCTGATGCGCTTGATGGCCGGTCTGGACAAGCCAGACAGCGGCCGAGTACTGATGAATGGCAAAGATGTCACCCAGGTTGCGGTGCGTCATCGCAATGTCTCGATGGTTTACCAGCAGTTCATCAACTACCCGAGCATGACCGTTTTCGACAACATCGCCTCGCCGCTGCGCCAGGCCAAGATGTCGAAGGACGAAATCGAAAGCCGCGTGCGGGAAACCGCCAAGATGCTGCGCATCGAGAAATTCCTCACCCGTTATCCTCTCGAACTCTCCGGCGGCCAGCAGCAGCGCACGGCCATGGCCCGCGCTCTGGTCAAGGACGCCGAGCTGATCCTGTTCGACGAGCCGCTGGTCAACCTCGACTACAAGCTGCGCGAAGAGCTGCGTCAGGAAATGCGCCAGTTGTTCGAGACCCGCAACACCATCGCGGTTTACGCCACCACCGAGCCCAACGAGGCCTTGGCGTTGGGCGGCACTACGACGATTCTTCATGAAGGCCGATTGATCCAGAGTGGCAGGACCCCTGAGGTCTATCACCAGCCGAAAACGGTGCTGGCCGCCGAGCTGTTTTCCGAGCCGCCGATCAACCTGATGCCGGGGCGCATCGATGGCAACGAGGTGAGCTTCGCCAACTTCGTGCATTTCCCGCTCAACGTCGACCTGCGCAAGATCGGCGATGGCGAGTATCGCTTCGGCGTGCGCCCCAGCCACCTGAGTCTGGTGCCGTCCAACGACGACGATCTGGAGCTGGCCGTGACCGTGGAACTGGCGGAAATCAGTGGCTCGGAAACCTTCCTGCACGTGCGCAACGAGCATTTCTCGTTGGTGCTGCACCTGCCGGGCGTGCACGAGTACGACGTCGACACGCCGATCCGCGTGTACATCCCGACTCACAAATTGTTCGTATTCGATCAGCAGGGCGGCCTCATCCAGGCGCCGGGCCTGCGCATGGCGAGGGTTGCCTGATGGCCGAGATACGCTTGCAACAACTCGCGCACAGCTACAGCGCAAACCCCAGTGGCCCTGAAGATTACGCTATCCGCGAGATGACTCACATCTGGGAGCAGGGCGGGGCGTATGCCTTGCTCGGGCCTTCCGGCTGTGGCAAATCGACCTTGCTCAATATCATTTCCGGCCTGCTCAGCCCGTCGGAAGGCAAGGTGATGTTCGACACCACGGTGGTCAACGACATGTCGCCGGAGCAGCGCAACATCGCGCAGGTTTTCCAGTTCCCGGTGGTCTACGACACCATGACGGTGTACGACAACCTCGCCTTCCCCCTGCGCAATCAGGGCATGGCCGAGGCGAAGATTCAGATCAAGGTGCAGGAAATTGCCGATGTACTGGACCTGCAACCGCTGCTGAAAAAGAAGGCCAAGGGCCTCACTGCCGATGAGAAACAAAAGGTTTCCATGGGCCGTGGGCTGGTGCGCGATGACGTCTCGGCGATCCTGTTCGACGAACCGCTGACCGTGATCGACCCGCACCTGAAGTGGAAACTGCGGCGCAAGCTCAAGCAGATTCACGAGCAGTTCAACATCACCATGGTCTACGTCACCCACGATCAGCTCGAAGCCTCGACCTTCGCCGACAAGATCGCGGTCATGTACGGCGGCCAGATCGTGCAGTTCGGCACCCCGCGCGAGCTGTTCGAAAAACCCCATCACACTTTCGTCGGCTACTTCATCGGCAGCCCCGGCATGAACCTCATCGAGGTCAAGCCAGAAGCGGGCGGCGTGGGCTTTGGCGGCATTCATCTGCCGTTGGCCGAAGCCCTGCAGCAGCGTCTGGCGGCAACCAAGTGGAGCACCCTCAAGGTCGGTATCCGGCCCGAGTTCGTGCACGTTTGGGACGGGCCGTTCGACGACGCCATGTGCGCCGACGTGACCTATGTCGAGGATTTGGGGACCTACAAGATCCTCACCCTGAACCTTGCCGGCCAGTCGTTGAAAGTCCGCCTGCAGGAAGACAAACCGGTGCCGCAAGGTCAGGCCTGGATCAGTTTTCCGGCCCAGTGGCTGATGCTCTACGCCGATGAATTTCTGCTGGAAGCCGACGCCAGTGCAGCGTCGGCCAGCGAGGTGCCCCATGAGTAAGGTGCAAAACAACAAGGCCTGGTGGCTGGTGCTGCCGGTGTTTCTGCTGGTGGCGTTCAGCGCCATTATTCCGATGATGACCGTGGTCAACTATTCGGTGCAGGACATCTTCGACCAGTCCAGCCGCTACTTCGTCGGCACCGACTGGTTCAGGCAGGTGCTGCAGGATCCGCGACTGCATGACTCGCTGTTGCGCCAGTTCATCTATTCGGCCTGCGTGCTGCTGATCGAAATCCCGCTGGGCATCGCCATTGCGCTGACCATGCCGACCAAGGGTCGCTGGTCTTCGGTGTGCCTGATCGTGATGACCATTCCGCTGCTGATCCCCTTCAACGTGGTCGGCACCATCTGGCAGATTTTCGGCCGTGGCGACATCGGCCTGCTGGGCTGGTTTCTCAACAATGTGCTGCACGTCAGCTACAACTACGCGGCCAATGCCTCGGATGCCTGGGTGACGGTGCTGATCATCGACGTCTGGCACTGGACCTCGCTGGTGGCGCTGCTGTGCTACTCGGGTCTGCGGGCGATTCCGGACGTGTACTACCAGGCAGCGCGTATCGATCGGGCATCAAACTGGGCAGTTTTCCGACACATCCAGTTGCCGAAGATGAAGAGTGTGCTGCTGATCGCCGTGATGCTGCGTTTCATGGACAGCTTCATGATCTACACCGAGCCGTTCGTGCTCACCGGTGGCGGCCCTGGCAACTCGACGACCTTCCTCAGCCAGACCCTGACCACCATGGCGCTCGGCCAGTTCGACCTGGGGCCAGCGGCAGCATTCTCGCTGGTGTATTTCCTGATCATCCTGCTGGTGTCGTGGGTGTTCTACACCGCCATGACCCACGGCGAACAGAACTGAGGAGCGGCCATGAATCTTCGTAAAGTCGTGCCGTTGTGGATCTACCTGCTGTTTCTGCTGGTGCCGATCTACTGGCTGGTGAACATGTCCTTCAAGACCAACACCGAAATCCTCGGCGGTCTGACGCTGTTTCCCCAGGATTTCACCCTGGCGAACTACAAGGTGATCTTCACCGACGAGAGCTGGTACAGCGGCTACATCAATTCGCTGTACTACGTTTGCCTGAATACCGTGATATCGCTGAGCGTGGCATTGCCCGCCGCTTATGCGTTTTCCCGCTATCGTTTCCTCGGTGACAAGCACCTGTTCTTCTGGCTGCTGACCAACCGCATGGCGCCGCCGGCGGTGTTCCTGCTGCCGTTCTTCCAGCTGTATTCGTCCATCGGCCTGTTCGACACCCACATCGCTGTGGCGCTGGCGCACTGTCTGTTCAACGTGCCGCTGGCGGTGTGGATTCTGGAGGGCTTCATGTCCGGTGTTCCGAAGGAGATCGACGAAACGGCCTACATCGACGGGTACAGCTTTCCCAAGTTCTTCGGGAAGATTTTCATCCCGCTGATTGGTTCGGGGATCGGTGTCACGGCGTTTTTCTGCTTCATGTTCTCGTGGGTCGAGCTGCTGCTGGCGCGGACCCTGACATCGGTCAACGCCAAGCCCATTGCGGCGGTGATGACCCGCACGGTGTCGGCATCGGGGATCGACTGGGGCGTGCTGGCGGCAGCGGGGGTGTTGACCATCCTGCCGGGCATGCTGGTGATCTGGTTCGTTCGCAATCACGTGGTCAAGGGTTTTGCCCTTGGTCGTGTCTGAGGAGTCGAAAAAAATGGAGTGGATGTCCTGGACACTGCCGACCGCGATCTTCTTCGGTTCCATTGCCGCCATTCTGGTTGCCATGACCGTCTGGGAGCTGCGCTCGGCGAGCATTGAGCGTCGCGGTTTTCTGCCGATTGCCACCACCCGTGGCGACCGGCTGTTCATCGGTCTTCTCGGCAGCGCCTACCTGCATTTGCTGGTCATCGGCGTGACCGACTGGAGCATCTGGGTTGCCTCGGGGCTGTCCCTGGTCTGGCTGTTGGTGGTGATGCGTTGGGGATGAAGAGAAAAAGCAAGCAGGTTGAAACGCGGGACTACATAAGAATCAACACTGGAGGTGTCTATGTTCAATAAGAAAAACAAGCTGCGACATAGTGTGACGGTAGCGACGATGGTGATGCTCAGTGGCTTGAGCGTTTCGGCGTGGGCGGATCAATATGAGGATGCCGCGAAGAAATGGGCAGCCAGCGAGTTCAAGCCGACGACCCTGTCCGACGCTGACCAGCTCAAGGAACTGGAGTGGTTCATCAAGGCCGCCGAACCGTTCCGTGGCATGGACATCAAGGTGGTTTCCGAAACCTTGACCACCCACGAATACGAGTCGAAAACCCTGGCCAAGGCCTTTACCGAAATCACCGGCATCAAAGTGACCCACGACCTGCTGCAGGAAGGTGACGTCATCGAGAAGCTGCAAACCGCCATGCAGTCGGACAAGAGCATCTACGACGGCTGGGTCAACGACTCCGACCTCATCGGTACGCATTTCCGCTACGGCAAAGCGCTGTCTCTGACAGACCTGATGGCAAGTCCCGAAGGCGCGAAAGTCACCTCGCCTACGTTGGATATCAAAGACTTCATCGGCACCTCCTTCACCACCTCGCCTGAGGTCAAGGACGAGTCGGGCAAAGTCATCACCCCGGCCAAGCTGTATCAGCTGCCCGACCAGCAATTCGCCAACCTGTACTGGTTCCGCGCCGACTGGTTCGAACGTGCTGACCTCAAAGCCAAGTTCAAGGCCAAATACGGCTACGAGCTGGGCGTTCCGGTGAACTGGTCGGCCTATGAAGACATTGCCAAATTCTTCAGCGAAGACGTCAAGGAAATCGACGGCAAGAAAGTCTACGGCCACATGGACTACGGCAAGAAAGACCCGTCCCTGGGCTGGCGCTTCACTGACGCCTGGTTCTCCATGGCGGGCAGCGGCGACAAAGGCCTGCCGAACGGCTTGCCGGTGGACGAGTGGGGCATTCGCGTCGAGAACTGCCATCCGGTCGGCTCCAGCATCACCCGCGGTGGCGACACCAACGGCCCGGCGGCTGTTTACGCGACTCAGAAATACATCGACTGGCTGAAGGCCTACGCGCCACCTGAGGCGGCGGGCATGACCTTCTCCGAGTCGGGTCCGGTGCCTTCGCAAGGTAACGTCGCGCAACAGATTTTCTGGTACACCGCGTTTACCGCTGACATGACCAAGCCAGGTCTGCCAGTGATGAACGCCGATGGCACGCCGAAATGGCGTATGGCGCCGTCGCCAAAAGGGCCGTACTGGAAAGAAGGCATGAAGCTGGGCTATCAGGACGTGGGTTCGTGGACCTTCCTCAAGTCGGCTGACGAGAAAAAACGTCTGGCGGCCTGGCTCTATGCGCAGTTCGTGACGTCCAAATCGGTCTCGCTGAAGAAAACCATCGTCGGCCTGACGCCTATTCGTGAGTCGGACATCAACTCGAAAGAGATGACCGCCCTGGCGCCGAAACTCGGTGGTCTGGTGGAGTTCTACCGCAGCCCGGCCCGCGTGCAATGGTCGCCGACCGGCACCAACGTTCCGGACTACCCGAAACTGGCGCAGCTGTGGTGGAGCCACGTGGCTGAAGCCGTGACCGGCGAGAAAACCGCGCAAGCGGCGCTGGACGGTCTGGCCAAGGATCAGGACGCGATCATGACCCGGATCGAGCGCTCAAAGGTTCAGGACGCGAGCGGTTGCGCACCGAAGATGAACCCGGAAACCTCGGCTGAGGAGTGGTACACCAAGGCCGAGAAGAGCAACGGCGCGTTCCTGGCACCGCAACGCAAGCTGGCCAACGAGAAACCGAAGGGCGAAACCATTGCCTACTCGGATCTGTTGAAGAGCTGGGAAGCGGCCAAGAAGTAAGCGTGAAAGATGAAGAGGAACGGCGCCTGTTGGCGCCGTTCCTCTTTGGCGTTCCGCGGGGCGTTGAGGTGTCTGGCTTGATGCCTTTGTTCTGGCTGACGCCAGACCTGATTCGACTCCGTCGAGTGACTTTGTTTCGGCGAACTAACCCAACCATTTCGCCCCACTGTCCGGCCCCCCCAACCGCGTGAGCGGCAAAAACTGCCGCCAGGCGCAATCAACGGCAAAAAAACGACACCCCTTTGCCGCTTTCCTCCCCTTCAGCGGAAATCACTTGCCGCTTTTCTGGCATGTCCCTTGGCAAACTCCTTCAAACCCCCGAAATACAGGCCTTTCGAAAGCTGGCACGCCACTTGCTATCTCTCTGTAACGAACATCTGGTCAACCGATAAAGGTTCCCGACATGAGCATCAGCTTCGACAACGCACTGGGCATTCACGAGAAAGCGCTGAACTTCCGCGCTCAACGTGCCGAAGTGCTGGCCAACAACATCACCAACGCCGACACGCCGAACTACAAGGCGCGCGACCTGGACTTTTCCAAGGTGTTGGCCGCTGAAAGCGACAAGGCCAAAAACGGCACGTTTGCCCTGAATACCACCAACAGCCATCACATCGAGGCGCAAGGTGTGGATTCGGGTGAGGCGAGCCTGCTGTACCGCACGCCGTCGCAGCCGTCGCTGGACCAGAACACCGTCGACGCCCAGGTCGAGAACGCCAATTACGCCGAGAACGCCATTGGCTTCCAGGCCAGCTTCACCTTGCTCAACAGTAAGTTCAAAGGGCTGGTATCGGCCCTGCGCGGAGAGTAATTCATGTCCCTATCCAGTGTTTTCAATATTGCCGGTAGCGGCATGAGTGCGCAGAACACTCGCCTGAACACCGTGGCCAGTAACATCGCCAACGCCGAAACCGTGTCCTCCAGCATGGACAAGACCTATCGCGCACGGCACCCGGTGTTCGCCACCGTGTTTCAGGGTCAGGAGTCCGGCGGCAGCGCTTCGCTGTTCGAAGAGCAGGGGCAGGCCGGCACCGGTGTGCAGGTTTCCGGCATCGTCGAAGACGCCTCCAACCTGGAAGCACGTTACGAGCCAAATCACCCGGCTGCGGACAAGAACGGTTACGTCTATTACCCGAACGTCAACGTCGTCAACGAAATGGCTGACATGATCTCGGCCAGTCGTTCGTTCCAGACCAACGCGGAAATCATGAACACCGCCAAAACAATGATGCAGAAGGTCCTGACTCTGGGTCAGTGATAAGGGGCGAGCGCAATGACCGTTACTAACGACACGACAAGCAGCGACTACATCAAGTCGCTGCAGACGGCGACCTCCGGCAAGACCGGCGACACCACCACCGGCGCCAGCACCCTGGGCAAGGATTCGTTCCTGCAGCTGCTGGTGACCCAGATGCAGAACCAGAACCCGCTCGATCCACAGGACAACACCCAGTTCGTGGCCCAGCTGGCGCAGTTCTCAAGCCTGGAAACCATGCAGAACCTGAGCACCTCGGTCGATGCGATCGGTGGCATGTACCAGTCTTCGCAGGCGCTGCAGGCGTCGTCGCTGGTAGGCCGTTCGGTGATCGCCGACGCCAGTTCGACCAACGTCGACACCACCAAAGGCATGACCGGTCAGGCCGTTGTGCCTTCGACCAGCACGACCACCACCGTGAAGATTTACGACAGCACCGGCAGTGTGGTTCGCACCCTCGACTTGGGCCAGCAGAAAGCCGGCAACGCCAGCTTCACCTGGGACGGCAAGGACGATGCGGGCAACCCGCTGGAATCGGGTAACTACAGCTTCAAGGCAACAGGCAGTCTGGAGGGTACTTCCACAGGCCTGACCACCTACCTGCCTGCGACGGTGACCAGTGTCACCATGGGCTCGGCCGGTACCTCAATGACGCTTAATCTGGCCAACGGCACCAACATTGCCTTGTCCAAAGTTCAACAAATCGGGATCTAGAGCCGACTCGACGGCGCAGGAGTGAAGTATGTCTTTCAATATCGGTCTGAGTGGGCTCTACGCAGCGAACAAAAGTCTCGACGTCGCCGGCAACAACATTGCCAACGTCGCGACCGTCGGCTTCAAGGCGTCCCGTGCGGAATTTGCTGACCAGTACGCGCAATCCATTCGCGGCACTTCGGGCGGTACCGACGTCGGTAGCGGCGTGAGCACTGCGGCCGTGACCCAACAGTTCACCCAGGGTTCGTTGACCACCGGCACCGGCCGTGATCTGGACCTGGCCATCAACGGCAACGGTTTTTTCCTGCTCAGCAACAACGGCGAGAAGCTGTACACCCGTGCGGGTAACTTCCACACCGACAGTTCCGGCAACATTATCGACACCAACGGCAATAACCTGCAGGGCTACGGCGTCGATGCCAACGGCAACGTGATGACTGGCGTGCTGACCAATCTGAAGGTCGACACCTCGAACATGGCGCCGAAGGCGACGACCACCATTTCCATCAAGTCCAACCTGGACTCGTCCAAGGCTGTCGTGACCGGTGCGGCGTTCGATCCGGCCGACACCACGACTTACACTTCGACGTACAGCACGCCGATCTACGACAGCCAGGGTAACGAACACACCCTGTCCCAATACTTCCGCAAGACCGACACCAACGACTGGACCATGTACAGCCTGATCGACGGCCGCAGCATCACTGACCCTGCGAACTCGACGACGCCAGCCGCGACTGAACTGACCTTCGACGCGTCGGGCAACATGGTCACCCCCACGGTCACCAGCGGCGGCGTGAGTGTCAATGCTGACGGCACCTTCAGCATCGACGGCTGGGTACCCGCGCAAAGCAAGACCGTCGGTTCGACCACGACGTGGGTAGCGAACGGCGCAGGCGCGTCGGCCAAGATGAAGCTGGATATGCTGGCCACCACCCAGACCAACGCAGCCGGTGGCGCCATTTCCAAGAGCCAGGACGGTAACTACACCGGCCAGATCAGTGCGATGAACGTGGACTCCAGCGGTAACCTGTTCGCGACGTACACCAATGGTCAATCCAAGGTGATCGGTCAGGTCGCGCTGACCACCTTCGCCAACGTGCAGGGTCTGGCGCCAGCGGGTGGCACCATGTGGCGTGAAACATACGCGTCGGGCATCCCGGTCACCGGTTCGCCGGAGTCCGGTACGCTGGGCAGCATTACCGGTTCTGCGCTGGAAGAGTCCAACGTTGACCTGACCGGTGAGCTGGTTCAGTTGATCAAGGCGCAAAGCAACTATCAGGCGAACGCCAAGACGATTTCGACTGAAAGCACCATTCTGCAGACCACCATTCAGATGACCTGATAGCGGTGTGATGATGCTGCGATTGGAGCCCCTCTTGTGAGGGGCTTTTTTTTGGGGTGTTGGGAGGAGGGCCGGTGTGTTTTGGGCCGGGTTCTGGAAAAGCCGGAATGGCGCACCACTGCCAAGTCATCATGGGATCCTGGCGTGGCCCGACTTCCTCGGGTTCCCCTTGTGAGCGTGACTTACAGGGGGCAGCCCGGGAGATTACTCGTCCCGCCCATCCATCATCGTGCGTTTGAGCATGACGTAAACCGCACCCGCGCCGCCATGTTTGGCGATGCACGAGGTGAAGCCCAGCACCTGCTGATGCTGACGTAGCCAGGTGTTGACGTGGCTCTTGATCATCGGCCGCTTGCCATCGAGCCGCACCGCCTTGCCATGGGTGATGCGTACGCAGCGGATTTCCAGCCTGGTCGCCTCCGCCAGAAATTCCCACAGGGTTTCCCGCGCCATTTCCACGCTCATGCCGTGCAGGTCCAGACTGCCATCGAAGCTGATCTGCCCCAGCTTGAGCTTGCGCATCTGGCCTTCCTGAACGCCGTCCCGCGCCCAGTACAGGGTGTCTTCCGGCCCCACATCGATCACGAACTGATCGGACAGACCGTCCACGGTAATGGTGCCGTCCGAGCGCACGGTGGCGGCCTGGCGCAGTCTGGCCAGGTTCTTGCGATCGGTTTTGGGTTTGCCTACATCGGCCTGTTCGGTCTTGATGGGCTTGACGCCACGGATCTCGTTTCTGAACAGGGAAAAGTCGTCGTCTTGCATGTCGGTCTCCGCGAAGGACGCCAGTTTAACCAAGTCACGCCGGATTCGGCGCGACTAAAAACGATCAAACGGCCCGGCAAGACGCGGGGGAGGGGTCAGTCGTGTTTCTTCATCAAGTGCGCGGACATGCTCAGTTCGCCCGCACGGCGGCGCCGACGACGGCTGCGGCGCCACAGCCAGACGCCGATGTACAGCAGCAAAAGGCCCACGACGATCGTGACGATCGCGCCAGCAGGGCTTGCATTCAATTCGCCCAGCGCTGCGGGGTGACCGATCAGGCTGGCAACGCCGGCCATGGCCAGCAACACACCGGCTGTTGCGAATATCGCGGAGATGGCCGCGCCAATGCGCATCCGCCAGTTGCTCTGGCCTTTGGGGCGCAGTCGGCGGGCATCGAAACCATCGGATATCTTCATTCCGACTTCCTCTATGGGTATCGGCGCTCTGACCAGCGTATGTCGGGGTGGTTCCCGCCTGGTCAGTGCTCGAAGGCAAACACGCATGATTAATGGATAGGCGGTAATGTGAAGGAGATCACATAACCCGATGACTGTCTTTGTACGCTTTTTCTTCAGGAACTGCCGGAAAATGATGTCCGAGGCGTGATCAAGGCTCTGCGGATCAAAGGGTCAGCTCCTGATGAGGCGGTCAGTCAGATCAGGTCTTTGGTCAGCGCAAGCTTGGCAAAGTTGTCGTTCATGATGGCCATCTCGGCCTGTTGCACGAGCTCGGCCTTGATCACGCCGGTCGGGGTCGGCAGGTCGCGGGTGGCGCAGGCGTCTTCGACCAGGGTGCAGCGAAAGCCGTAGTCCTTGGTCGCGCGTACGGTGGTACTGACGCTGGAGTGGCTCATGAAACCGCAGACCACCAGGTCCAGGCGGCCGAGTTCTTCGAGCAGCTTGTGCAGGGTCTTGCGATCGTCGGTGGCGACGGTGCCGTTCAGCGCGTTGGGCAGGCGTTTTTCGATGACGATTTCATCGCCCTGTGGCTGCAGCTCGGGTACGAATTTTCCGCGCTCGCCCTGGGGGTCGAACATGCCGCCCACGGTGCCCAGGTGGCGCACGTGAATGATCGGCGACTTGGCAGCGCGGGCCGCGTCGACCAGTTTGACGATGTTGTCGATCGCCGCCTGAACCCCGGTCAGGGCCAGTGGACCGCAGAGGTATTCCCTCTGGGCGTCGATGATGATCAGTGTGGCATTACTCAAGGTGGCCGCCGCGTATTCACGGCCACTGAGTTGAAACATGGTCTTTGGACCGGTGTTTGGAACAGACATCTGGGGCTCCTTCGAGTGGGGCTTTTGCCACATTGTCCACTGGCAGAGCGATTCTGTGAATCTCAATGCTCACAGGCGTCGCTTTTTTGCCGGGCTTCAAGCCGTCGAGCAGGTCGCGGTTTGCTGTCATATTGCCTGCAAATTCGCTGAAAGGCTGTGGAAAGTTTTCCGCTCAAGGGCCGCGTCGGGCTCAGGCATCGTTTGTTGGTGCGAGGGCTGATAGAATCGCCCGTCGTTTTTTCAAGGAGTCTCTCGTGATCACTTCCCGCCTGCGCACCCTGCGCGATCATATCCGTTGGGCCGTCAGCCGTTTTCACGGGGAAGACCTGTTCCACGGTCACGGCACCGACAATGCCTGGGACGAAGCCCGTCAGTTGGTGTTGGGCGCGCTGCACCTGCCTTGGGAAATCGCCGACAGCTATCTGGACTGCAATCTGGAAGACGACGAACTGGTCAACGTGCAGCGTTTGATCAAGCGTCGCATCGAGGAGCGCGTTCCCACCGCTTACCTGCTGGGCGAAGCCTGGTTTTGCGGCATGTCGTTCATTGTCGATGAGCGCGTGCTGATCCCGCGTTCACCCATTGGCGAACTGATAGAGCAGCGTTTCGAACCTTGGCTGGGCAACGAGCCTGCGCGGATTCTCGACCTGTGCACCGGTTCCGGCTGCATTGGTATCGCCTGCGCCGACGTGTTCCCGGACGCTGAAGTGGCGCTCGCGGACCTCTCATTTGAAGCATTGGAAGTCGCCAACCTGAACATCGAGCGTCATGGCCTGGATGAGCGCGTGTACACCGTTCAGGGCGATGGCTTCGATGGCCTGCCGGGTCAGCGTTTCGACCTGATCGTGTCCAACCCGCCTTACGTCGACGCTGACGATTTCGCCGACATGCCGGACGAGTACCAGCACGAACCCGAGCTGGCGCTGGCCTGTGGCGATGATGGTCTGAATCTGGTGCGGCGCATGCTGGCGCAGGCGGCCGATCACCTGACCGAGAAGGGCCTGCTGATCGTGGAAGTGGGCAACAGCCAGGTGCACGTCGAGGCGCTGTACCCGGAAGTGGATTTCGCCTGGCTGGAGTTCCAGCGCGGCGGGCATGGCGTGTTCATGCTGACGGCCGAGCAGTGCCGGGTGCATCAGGCGGTGTTTGCCTCGCGGGTTTAAGCCCAGCGCAAAACGCATTATGGGAGCTGGCTTGCTGGCTCCCATCACGTCGTATCGCGTTCGATCTAGCGATGCGTCGCAATCCAGATCAACAAGCCTGCCTGAAACACGGCAAAGGTCACCAGGCACGCGATGGTAAAACGCAGCCCTGCGTCGTCGCGGCGGAATTTGCTGACGCGATCTTCAGCCTTTTTGATCGTGACTTCCTGTTCCTGAATCTTCTGTTCGGCCTGCTGCAGCATCTGCGCGGCGTCGAGAATCTCCACGATCTGCACCTTCTCGGTGTTCCAGGTGTTATTCAGGTTGCCGACCTTGGCGTCCTTCACGCTGCCTTTGAGATGCTGCGGATCGGCGTAGGCGACCTCGAAGCCTTGGGTCTTGAGGAAGTGATCGCGGCGCAGGCGGGTGTCTTCGTTGAGCGCGTCCTTGTTGGCCAGGGCCGTGCCTTCGATGCGGTATTCCGACCAGCGTTTCTGCGCCCAGTGGATGCCTTGGGCGAGCATGAAGCGCCCCAGCCCACGGTTCCAGGGCTCGATCTGCAGGCCGGATTCAGGCCCCACGCGAATGGCGCGCTCGGCGTGATCGACCCATATGTCCAGGTGGTTCTGTTCTTTGCGGGTTTTCTGCCCAGGCAGGTGATAGCTCATGCGCAGCAGGCTGAACTCCCTGCTGTGGCGCTCGGCGCGACCGAATTCGACGAAGCGCAAAGGGCGTCCGCCTGTCGCGCGATCGGTCGGCAGAGGCGCCAGACGCAGCATGGAAAAATGCTCGGCCTGAACGTCCTCCCACAGCACCGGGGCGGCCACTTCACCTTCCTGTCCTTCAGTCGGGGCAGCCTGCTCGGCCTGCATGGTTGCTTCTGTCATCACGGTGATCCTGTTATCGGCATTGCTTGGCAAACACAATGCCAGCATCCCGCTATCGGCCGTTTTCGACGAAGCTGAAGGGAGAACCTCTACAGATCGGAGAGGGAATCCGTGGCAGCGATGTAGCGTCAGGCCGCAGGCACCGAACCGATGAACTTGATGATTCGGTCCGACAGCTCGCTGGCCAGCGGCAGTTGCGGGTCCTTGTAGGACGCCAGCTGGCGCTTCATGTCCATCGGCACGATGCGCAGCACGTGGTTCATGCCGCCGATCAGGGCGATGTCGGAGTCCGGCTTGGCCTGATGCAGTAACTCGGCGTCGCCCACACCGACCTGCATGTCGTTGCGGCCCTGAATGATCAGCGTCGGAATCTTCAGCTTGCCAAAGGCCTGGGCAGGGTTCTGGCGGAACAGCGAAATCAGGTAAGGCTGCACGCTTGGGCGGAACACCACCTGTAAAGGCTCGGGGACGTTGTCATCGGTCTTGCCGGCTTTTATTTCCTCGATCAGCTCTTCACTGCGCGCCAAAAGAGGAGGGGGCAGACGGTATTGCAGCTGTTCGCGCACCACCTGATCCACCGGGCGGCCGGTGCCTGCGACCGAAATCAGCGCCGTGGCGCCTGCGCGCTCGGCGGCCAGGGTAGCCACCAATGCGCCTTCACTGTGCCCCAGCAGGATCAACTGGCCCAGCCGCGGGTCAGCCTTGAGCTTGTCGGCCCAGGCCACGGCGTCATCGACATATCTCTCGATGGTCAGGTCGCGTTCGTCAGGGGTGGCGGGGCGGCTGGCAGCCACGCCGCGTTTGTCGTAGCGCACGCTGGCAATGTTGTGCCTGGCCAGAATCAGCGCGAGGCGCTTCATGCTGTCGTTACGCCCGCCGTCGGTGTTGTTGCCGTCGCGATCGGTGGGGCCGGAGCCCGCAATGATCAGCACCACGGGCACCGGGTCCTTGGATTTGGGCAGCAGCAGGGTGCCGAACAGCTCGCCGGTGCCCGTCTCGAGCGAGATGGGGCGTTGCAGCACAACCGGTGTGCCTGCATGGGCAATGGACGATATGAGGGTAAGGGTCAAGGCGATTACTCGCAGCGGCAGCAAACCGTAAATCAGGGACATACTACGTAGCATCGCAGGGCCATCATCAATAAAGTGTGAAATTGGACGCAGGCAATTGAATAAGGTTCGCGCGTGATCTGAGCGGCGACCCTGCGTATACTGACGCCCTCGTGTTTTTGGTCGTTTTTTCGGAGCCTCCCGCATGTCCGGCAATACCTTCGGCAAGCTGTTCTCGGTCACCACCGCTGGCGAAAGTCATGGTCCGGCGCTGGTCGCCATTGTTGACGGCTGCCCGCCGGGTGTCGAGCTGTCGCTGGAAGACCTGCAGCGCGACCTGGATCGCCGCAAGCCCGGCACCAGCCGCCACACCACCCAGCGCCAGGAAGCCGACGAAGTCGAAATCCTCTCCGGCGTGTTCGAGGGCAAGACCACCGGCACCTCCATCGGCCTGCTGATTCGCAACACCGACCAGAAATCCAAGGACTACTCGCAGATCAAGGATCTGTTCCGTCCCGCCCACGCCGACTACACCTACCACCACAAATACGGCGTACGCGATTACCGCGGCGGCGGCCGCAGCTCGGCCCGCGAAACCGCCATGCGCGTGGCGGCAGGGGCGATTGCCAAAAAGTACCTGCTGACCCAGGGCATCACCGTGCGCGGCTACATGAGCCAGCTGGGCCCGATCGAAATCCCGTTCAAGACATGGGAATCGGTCGAGCAGAACGCCTTTTTCTGCCCCGATCCCGACAAGGTGCCGGAACTGGAAGCGTATATGGACCAGTTGCGTCGTGATCAGGATTCGGTGGGGGCGAAGATCACTGTCGTTGCCGAAGGTGTGATGCCAGGCCTGGGCGAGCCAATTTTCGACCGTCTGGACGCCGAGCTGGCTCACGCGCTGATGAGCATCAATGCGGTGAAGGGCATCGAAATCGGCGCCGGTTTCGACAGCATCGCCCAGCACGGCACTGAACACCGCGACGAGCTGACGCCGCAAGGCTTCCTCTCGAACAACGCAGGCGGCATTCTCGGCGGCATTTCGTCGGGTCAGCCGATCGTTGCGCACCTGGCTCTCAAGCCGACGTCGAGCATCACTGTTCCTGGCCGTTCTATCGATGTGAACGGCAACGCGGTGGAGATGATCACCAAGGGTCGCCACGACCCGTGCGTCGGCATTCGTGCCACGCCGATCGCCGAGGCGATGATGGCCATTGTGCTGCTGGATCATCTGCTGCGTCACCGCGGGCAAAATCAGGACGTGCGCGTCACCACGCCGGTCTTGGGCCAGCTGTAATGCCGGACCCCGGCGCGGCCGCCACGGGCATTTGACCGTGGCGGCGCTTCCTTACTGGCGACTGTCCAGCTTCTATCTTTGCTATTTCGCCTTGCTCGGTTCGACGGCGCCGTTTCTGGCGCTGTACTTCGATCACCTGGGCTTTCCCAGCGCGCGCATTGGCGAGCTGGTGGCCATTCCGATGCTCATGCGCTGCGTGGCGCCGAATATCTGGGGCTGGCTGGGTGACTACACCGGTCGGCGGTTGGCCATCGTGCGCTTCGGGGCGGTCTGCACCCTGGTCTGTTTCTCACTGATTCTCGTCGACAAATCCTACGCCTGGCTGGCCATGGTCATGGCGCTGCATGCGTTTTTCTGGCACGCCGTGTTGCCACAGTTCGAGGTCATCACCCTGGCGCATCTGCAGGGCCAGACCGCCCGCTACAGCCAGATTCGCCTGTGGGGCTCGATCGGCTTCATTCTCACCGTGGTCGGGCTGGGGCGTCTGTTCGAAGGGTTCAGCCTCGATCTCTATCCCCAGGCCTTGTTGCTGATCATGGTCGGCATTGTGGCCAGCAGTTGGTGGGTGCCCAATGCGCAGCCCGTGGCCACGAGCCAGCGCCCGGCAGGCGAGGGCTTTTTGAAGCAGCTGTTCAGCCCCGGTGTGATCGCCTTCTATATATGTGTGGCGTTAATGCAACTGAGCCACGGCCCGTACAACACTTTTCTCACCTTGCACCTTGAGCATCTGGGCTACAGTCGCGGCATCATCGGCATGCTCTGGGCCGTTGGCGTGGTGGCCGAGGTGCTGATGTTCATGGCCATGAGCCGCATACTGCACCGTTTCAGCGTGCGTCATGTGCTGATTGTCAGCTTTGCGCTGGCGTCCATTCGCTGGCTGCTGCTGGGCAATCTGGCCGATCATCTGGGCGTGCTGTTGTTCGCCCAGTTGCTGCATGCGGCCACGTTCGGCAGCTTTCACGCTTCAGCTATCCAGTTTCTGCAGCGCAGTTTCGGCCCACGCCAGCAAGGGCAGGGTCAGGCGCTGTACGCCGCGTTGTCCGGCACGGGCGGGGCGATGGGGGCGCTGTACTCCGGTTACGCCTGGAACGCGCTGGGCGCCAGCTGGACCTTTGCCATCGCCAGCCTCGCCGCGCTGATCGCCGCCATTCTGGCCATTACGCGCATGACCCAAGAGCACCCATGAATGGCCAGTACCCGAATCTGCCTGTTATCGATTAGCCTGTCCGACCGAGCTTGAATCGGCGAGCGTCGACTGAACCGAGGAAACCCCGCAATGAGCATTCTCTCCGTCTATCACGTGTCCTCCCCGGAGCTGCCCAACAAGGTCCTGACCCATTTCGAAGACATCGCCTCGACGCTCGCCGCGGTTGGCGTCACCTTCAAACAGCTGCCGGTGACCACCGCTGTCAAAGCGGGCGCGAGCCACGAGAACGTTGCCGATACCTGCCGCGTGCAGATCGACCAATTGATGACCGAACTTGGTCACACTGAGGTCGAGGTGATCAGCGTGGAGGGCCAGCCCGGACAACACGCCGACCTGCGTGCAGGGCTGCTGAGCGAGCATCAGTACAGCACCGATGAAGTGAGATATTTCCTCGCCGGCCGTGGGCTGGTGTCGTTGCGTATCGGTGAATTCGTGTACGCAGTGCTGTGCGAAAAGAACGACCTTATCGCTGTGCCTGCAGGCACCCGGCGGTGGTTCGACCTGGGCGAGCATCCGCGTCTGGTGGCCATTCGCCTGTTCCGTGACGCGACAGGTCGCGAAGCCAAACTGACCGGTGAAACCCTTTCTCGCGAATTTCCCGGTCTGGACGATTGAGCGTTCATTCCTGACGGACGACGTTCGAGTCGTTCGTTTCACTGGATTTTCGCCAACGGCCAATGCCTCTGACATTGGCCGTTTCTGTTTCCAAAACCTCAAAAATGTAAGCAGATTTTGGTTGCTTTGTGGGAAGTCGCCTGTTTGTCAGTCAGGCATGACTGTTTGTTTTCACCTTTGTGTTTAACCCTGCCGGACTGTGTAACCCTTCGCCTGTCGGAGCCTGACGGCCTTTGAACACGTTTGCCACTGTGCATTTTCTTGCACAGGTTGGCGTGTCCAGAGGCTGACATTCACTTAAAACTCTAAAGAGCACCCAGGCACGACACATGATGTTTTTTAAACGGAGGGGACAATGAAAAACGCACAGACAGGGACGCTGAGTCCGTTGATCGAACAGATGGTGAGCAGCGTCACCGAGCAGGACAGCAATGCAGCGATCGCCAACGCGCTGGATTGGTTGCGCAAGGAGTGTCGCTGTGAGCGAGCGATGCTGTATCAGTACAGGGATGGCACATTGCTCAGTTGCGTTACGTCCAACGTCGACAACTACTGGAAGGAAGTGTATTCCCAGGGCCGGTTGATGATCGAAGACCCCGTGGTTCGTTGCTACCGCCACACCATGGGATTTCTCGACTGGGAGGAGGCGTTCCACAACTATCCGCCGTCAACGGCTTATCTGGCCGCCGTTCAGGATTGCCAACTGCTGCCTGCTTTTTCCTATGGCTACAGCAGTGAAAACCGCGCCAACCGAGGCGTGGTGACCATCTGTTCGCTCAACGGCATGGAGGGCCCGCTCACCCACAACGATCGCTACCTGCTCGCCAGTCTGGTGCCGATGCTGCACGTCGCGGGTAACGGACGCCAGTTCCAGACTCGCGCCCTGACGATGAAGGAGCTGGAAATCCTCAAGTGGGCCCGAGAGGGCAAGACGGCGTGGGAAATCGCCCTGATCAAGGAAGTTTCCGAGGCGACGGTCAAGCATCACTTCAAGAGCATCTACGCCAAGCTGGGCGTCACCAATCGCGCGCAGGCGGTCGGAGAAGCGCTCTGCCGTGGCATCATCAGTTAGTCGAGGGAAACTGTGTGGCAGGTCTGCGTTGCGTCGGCCTGCTTGATCTCGTGCAAAAAAAACCGCGATACACCATTCAAGTTATCGCGGCATTTGCAAGGGATGCTTCAAGCGTGACGCGCGGCATTACCGGGTGTGGTAGGTCGGCAGGTCGAAACGGTGCTGGCTCTGCAGCATCGAGATGGCCGGGAGTTCACTGGCCTGAGCTGCCAGGTCACGACGGATCGCGCTGATCACCCACTCCAGCTGTACCGGGGTATGAAGCTGAGCGTATGAAACGGAGCGACGCATGTGCGTGCCTTGACCGTTGCGCAGGGTCAGCAGCACACCGCCATCAGGACGAGGCTGGGTGGTGACTTCGTAGTCGGAAAATACAGAAGCGAATTTCTCTTGGATGAAAGTCATGTCTAGCGGCTCCATTGCTCAGTGATAACAAGCTTGGAAGGACTAGTGCAGTGACTGTGCCAGTATTGGCGGTCAAATAAATTCGTTATAAATCATAGAGTTATGTTTTTTCAGAATTTTTGTTTTCGTGCAATTTGCATGAATGGCCATCGGGCATCCTGCATTTTGCCGGAGCCGAAGAGGGGGAGAGGAGATAACCGGGGCGCTGTTGAAGTCTGAGACAGCGATATCCCGTATTTATTTCACCTTGTTACGGGGATTTTTCCCGGTTGCGATAGACGGCAATTTCTATGGTGACCATCGATAAACTTTTCTGGCCCGGGAAGGCTCAAAACTGACATCGTTGCCGCCACCTACATCACCTCACAGGCCGATTAGCACTCAGGCGTTGGCCTCTGAAAGATTGCGCAGCCGATTGAATGATCATCGGTGCCTTACGGCACACGACAGGAGAAATGGAATGTCTGACACCCCGAAAACCCCGGACACTGCAACACGTATGTCGGATGACGAAGCACTGGAATTCGCCGAGCAGGTGTTCGACCGCGCCCGCGCCGGCGATGCGAACATGCTTGACCGCCTGCTGGAAAACGGTCTCACCCCCAACCTGCGTAACCATAAAGGTGACACCTTGTTGATGCTGGCCAGCTATCACGGCCATCAGGACGCCGTAAAGGTGCTGCTCAGACACAAGGCTGATCCGGAAATCCGCAACGACAACGGTCAGAGCCCGATTGCCGGTGCGGCGTTCAAGGGCGATCTGGAGGTCGTGCGGATTCTGGTCGAGGGCGGCGCGGACGTCGAAGGCGCCTCGGCCGATGGCCGTACGGCATTGATGATGGCGGCGATGTTCAACCGTACTGCGATCGTCGACTACCTGATTTCCGAGGGCGCCAACCCCCATATCCAGGACGCCAAGGGCGTTACCCCTCTGATGGCTGCGCAGACCATGGGCGCAACGGAGACCGCCGAGCAACTTACCCGGTTGGGCGTCTAGCCTTCCGCGGCAGCACCGGACAATAGAGCCGCGAAGGATTTCCAGCTATCCTTCGCGCCTGTTTTCTCCCCCGGATGCCATTGTCATGAAAGCCTCACTCCTCGAATTCATCAGCAAGATCAGCTCCGGCTGCATGAGCGACGAGGAAATCGCCAACGTCGCTGACGAAGCCGCCCAGGCTTACGCGGACCCCGGCGCCTTCCTGGCCGCCAACCCCGATATCAATTACGACGACACCTTTCCGATCCCGCTGGGCGAATGGGTGGTGGTCGGCAGTCTGCCGGAAACCGTGATGTTCCAGGCCGACAACTACATGGACCTGCTCGGCGAGATCATCGCCTCTTTCGGCCCGAGCGTGCCCTTCAACATCAAGCCCAAGCAGTTGGCCAAGACCGAGCCGCTGACCGCGCTCAACCGCATCCAGATCCAACTGAGCAGCATGAACAAGGAGGCCGGCGGCTACGTGCTGATGAGCCTCAGTGAGCCGCTGGATGACGAGCTGCAAACGGTGCTGGTCTACGGCGATGACCAGGCGCGGGTGATGGAACTGGGTGTCGAGCTGGGCATTCTCATCGAGCCTGCGCTCGAAGCGCTGAAGGCGCAGACGTCGTAAGTCAGACGCAAGCACCACGGTAAATATCCCTCCCGACCAACGGAACCCTCGTCAAGCGGCGCCACTCCTAACTGGGCAAGCTTTCATTAAGGAGCGACACCATGGGTTCCACTTTCAATGGTCTGGTTGGACTGATCATTTTGGCCCTCGACATCTGGGCCATTCTCAATGTGCTCAAAAGCGGCGCGGAAACCGGAATGAAGATTCTCTGGGTGCTGCTGATCGCATTGCTGCCGGTACTGGGCCTGATCATCTGGGCAATCGCCGGTCCCCGGGGGAATGTGCGGGTCTAGCATTTGGGTCACCGCTTCAAGAACATCGACGCCCGACCAAGCACTTTGGTTGGGCGTTTTTGTGAGCGCCACACAAACTGTTTCGCCAACAATGTTACGTACCCATAACATGGGGAGGCGGATGTTATGGGTACGTAACATTGAGGTCGTCCAAAGGGCGGCGAATAGGCTATGAGCTGTCTTTGTAAGAAAATATTAGAACCCCAGCCAATCAACGGAATTTTCACTGCCTTATCGGGAAAATCCGCGGCGCTTGTGGCTCGCTTGCTGAACGAAACCTGAATTTGTCCCGAGCGTGGCCACCAAGAATGTGCCACATCGGTGGTAAAGACTGTCTGATCACGTAATATTTGCCCCCCGCGACCCAAACCGGCGTTTCGATGTCACCGGGCGCACAGGCTTTTCGAACTTAAACCTGAATCCAACGGATCCTACAACTCATGGCCAAACCGGACGCCCCGGCGCGCGCGCCGCAACCTACCGTCAAATCGCACCTGGCTTACACGCTCTTGAGCGGCCTTGCGCTGATGGTTCTGTACACCCTGTTGCGCGTCGCGCTGCTGGTCTACAACCGTGAAGGCATTGGCGCCACGCCTGCCTCGACGTTCATCGAGGCATTCGGCAACGGCCTGCGTTTCGACCTGCGGCTGGTGGTTTACATCCTGATCCCGCTGTTGCTGGCGCTGTTCAGCGCACGCCTGATGGCGGCGCGGGGCGTGTTCCGTTTCTGGCTGACGCTGGTGGCGAGCCTGACCACGTTCTTCGGCCTGATGGAGATGGACTTCTACCGCGAATTCCACCAGCGCCTTAACGGCCTGGTGTTCCAGTACGTGAAGGAAGACCCGAAAACCGTACTGAGCATGATCTGGTACGGCTACCCGGTGGTGCGCTACCTGTTGGCGTGGGCGTTGCTGACCTGGCTGCTGAGCCTGGTGTTCAAGGGCATCGACCGCGTGACCCGTCCTCGCGGCGGCTTCAATATTGGCAGCTCGAGCAACCGCGCCGTTGCACCGTGGTACACCCGCATTGGCGTGTTCGCGTTGTGTCTGGTAGTCGCTGTGATCGCCGCTCGCGGTACGCTGCGTCAGGGGCCGCCTCTGCGTTGGGGTGATGCCTACACCACCGAATCCAACTTCGCCAACACTCTGGGCCTGAACGGCACGCTGACGCTGATCGCTGCCGCCAAGAGCCGCATGTCCGAAGACCGCGACAACATCTGGAAGGCCACGCTCCCGGTGGCTGAAGCGCAGCAGACTGTGCGCGACATGTTGCTGACCGCCAATGACAAGCTGGTCGATCCGGACAAGGCCGCTGTTCGCCGCGAATTCACGCCGCCTGCCAGCAACACGCTGCCGATCAAGAACGTGGTCGTTATCCTGATGGAAAGCTTCGCCGGTCACTCGGTGGGTGCGCTGGGCGATGAGTCCAACATCACGCCGTACTTCGACAAATTGTCGGAAGAAGGCCTGCTGTTCGACCACTTCTTTTCCAACGGCACGCACACCCACCAGGGCATGTTCGCTACCATGGCGTGCTTCCCGAACCTGCCGGGCTTCGAATACCTGATGCAGACGCCGGAAGGCAGCCACAAGCTGTCCGGCCTGCCGCAGCTGCTGAGCGGCGCCCGCAAGTATGACGACGTGTACGTCTACAACGGCGACTTCGCCTGGGACAACCAGTCCGGGTTCTTCAGCAACCAGGGCATGACCAACTTCATCGGCCGCAACGACTTCGTCAATCCGGTGTTCTCCGACCCGACGTGGGGCGTGTCAGACCAGGACATGTTCGACCGTGGCGCCGAAGAGCTTAAAGCCCGCGAAGCCAAGGGCAAGCCGTTCTATGCCTTGCTGCAGACGCTGTCCAACCACACGCCGTACGCCTTGCCTGCCAACCTGCCGGTTGAACGCGTGACCGGTCATGGCAGCCTGGACGAGCACCTGACGGCGATGCGCTATTCCGACTGGGCGCTGGGTCAGTTCTTCGAGAAGGCCAAGAAAGAGCCGTACTACAAGGACACCCTGTTCGTCGTGGTTGGCGACCATGGCTTCGGCAACAACGAGCAAATCACCGAAATGGACCTGGGCCGCTTCAACGTGCCGATGCTGATGATCGCGCCGGGCCTGCAGGACAAGTTCGGCAAGCGCAGCAGCATCGTGGGTACGCAGATCGACATCGTGCCGACCATCATGGGCCGTCTGGGCGGCGACACCGTGCACCAGTGCTGGGGTCGTGACCTGCTTAACTTGCCGGCGGGCGACCTGGGCTTTGGCGTGATCAAGCCTTCGGGCAGCGAGCAGACCGTGGCCATCGTCACCGGTAACCGTATCCTGATCGAACCCAAGGACATGGAGCCGAAGATCTACAACTACGAGCTGGGCACCAAGCCACACGCTGAAGTGGTCCCGAATGCGCCTGACGTCGCCGAGTTGCGCAAGAAGCTCGACAGCTTCCTGCAGACCGCGACCAAGAGCCTGCTGGACAACACGGCCGGCGTGAAAGACGCCAAGCCGTAAGCCTGCGCCATGAAAAACGCCCCGAGATCGGGGCGTTTTTTTTTTGCGTCGTTGTTTGTCCATTTACGCTGGCGGCTGTGAAGGCACATCGTTGGAACGTCGCAGACACAGGAGGGTCAAGATCATTAGGCCGGTTTCCGGCCCTGACTGAGGAGACATTGATGAAAGTCTGGACTATTTCGTTTCAGGATAAAGATGGGGTACGCCAAAGCCACAATCTTGAACTCGAGCACCGTCCCAGCGAGGAGGAGGCTGCGCGGTATTTGCGCCCGATTCTGTTCCCGGTCGTCAATGAGCTTGATCTGAATGATCTGGACGGCCGATCCAAAAGCCCCACGGCCGAAGTGTTGAAAGAACAGAATGCGGTACAGATCCTTTCCATCGTCGAGGCATCTTGAGAAAACCCTTGAAATAACCGCACGTTGCCGATTGGCAACGCGCAAGCAATGGGCGTAATCTGCAAATGAGGCCGGTGGAACATCGCCCGAGCCAACTCGTGCACCGGTGCCTGGTGTGTCACAGCAGCACCGGCCTTGCCAGCGACATGCTTGAGTCCCGGGTGGCAGATGACCTGCCACTCAACGCCGCCTGAAGGGGCGTTTCGGGATCGTTGAAACTCTATCTATCGTTGCATAGGAGGACGTTTCATGAGCACGACCTATCAAGAAGACATCAGCAGCCACGTACTGCGCCGCATGAAAGAGAGCGGTTTCGACTTCGCACGTATCTACCCCATCGAGTTCTACGCCGTGTTCCCGGATGAGGAACGCGCGCGTCAGGCCGCCGAGAAGTTTCGCGGCGAATCCATCAATGCCCAGATCAACGCCCGTGAGGACGGCGCGTGGCACCTGCAATTGAGCAAAGTGATGTACGCCACTTACGACGCAATAGGCGACTTCGAGCAGGACTTTCAAAGCGCGATCTTTGGCCTGGACGGCGAGGTCGAAGGCTGGGGCGTGAAGCAGGAGATCAAGCGGGTTCATTGATGCACAGGGAGGGCCAAGGCATCAATGCCTTGACGCGCCCGACAGGCAGTTCCCCCTGTGGGAGTGAACTTGTTCACGAAGAGGACCGGACATTCACAATTCTTTTTATGTCTCGGAATTTTTCGTGAGCAAGCTCACTCCCACAGTTGCTCTGTGCTCACTCCAAGACCGACAGGTGTTAGGTGAGACAGTCAAAAACAGGGCAAAAAAAAGCCGCTCGGGTGTGAGCGGCGGAAAGGGAATGTCGTTGAAAAAATCCGGTAACACAGGAACCATCTCCAGGCAGTCTGGAGCGCGCTGCACTGCGTTGATAGCGCGATTGTCCGTAAACAAAGTCCCGTCTGGAAATCAACTCTGGCTATGCTGGTAATAGATTTCTCGGTGGCGGGACGCTTCTCTATGAAGCGTAGGAGAATGGGTTAGAGCGCTTCTTGCACAGGAATGGTGCGAGGGTTTTCGCTGTTTTATTCAACTCATTGATTTTCAAGCGTTTATGCCGCTGGCACGGGCCTTGCGAAGGCCCCTGTGTCCATGGTGACAAGGAGTACGGCATGATCCGCACCTTTTATGATGAGATGTACGATGTTGATGGCACTGTCCGTCCGCATTATCGGGAATTCGCCCGCTGGCTGGGCGAAGCGCCACCTGAGCTGCTGGCTCAGCGTCGGCGTGAGGCCGATCTTTTGTTTCATCGCGCCGGGATTACCTTCACGTTGTACGGTGACGAGCAGGGGACCGAGCGTCTGATCCCCTTCGATACGATTCCACGCAGCATCCCCGCCAGTGAATGGCGTGTGGTCGAAAAGGGCTGCATCCAGCGCGTCAAGGCGCTGAACATGTTTCTCGCTGACCTCTACCACGACCAACGCATCATCAAGGCCGGGATCATTCCCGCCGAGCAGGTGCTGGCCAACGAGCAGTATCAGTTGGCGATGCAGGGCCTGAACCTTCACCGTGACCTGTATTCGCACATCTCCGGGGTCGACCTGGTGCGTGACGGCGACGGGACCTATTACGTTCTCGAAGACAATCTGCGCACCCCCAGCGGCGTGAGCTATATGCTCGAAGACCGCAAGATGATGATGCGCCTGTTTCCCGAACTGTTCGCCGCGCAACGCATCGCCCCCATCGATCATTACCCCAATCTGTTGCTCGACACGCTGAAAAGCTCGAGCCCGCTGGATAACCCCAGCGTGGTGGTGCTGACGCCGGGTCGTTTCAACAGCGCGTTCTTCGAACATGCGTTCCTGGCGCGGGAAATGGGCGTCGAGCTGGTAGAAGGCGCGGACCTGTTCGTGCGCGATGATCGTGTGTTCATGCGTACCACGGACGGCCCGAAAGCGGTGGATGTGATTTACCGTCGTCTTGACGATGCGTTCCTCGATCCGCTGGCGTTCAACCCGGATTCGATGCTCGGCGTGCCAGGCCTGCTGTCGGCCTATCGCTCGGGCAATGTGGTGCTGGCCAACGCCATTGGCACCGGCGTTGCCGACGACAAATCGGTCTATCCGTTCGTCACCGACATGATCCGCTTCTACCTCGACGAGGAGCCGATCCTGAAGAACGTGCCGACCTGGCAATGCCGCAAGCCCGAGGAGCTGTCCCACGTGCTGGCCAACCTGGGCGACCTGGTGGTCAAGGAAACCCAAGGCTCCGGCGGCTACGGCATGCTGGTCGGTCCTGCGGCGACGGCGGCCGAGATCGAGTCCTTTCGCGCGCGCCTCAAAGCCAAGCCACACGCGTACATCGCTCAACCCACCTTGTCCCTGTCGACCTGTCCGACCTTCGTCGAGAACGGCATCGCCCCGCGACACATCGACCTGCGCCCATTCGTTCTGTCTGGCCGCGAAACCCGCGTCGTGCCTGGCGGCCTGACCCGCGTTGCATTGCGCGAAGGCTCGCTGGTGGTGAACTCGTCGCAGGGTGGCGGAACCAAGGACACCTGGGTGGTCGAGGATTAAGGATGCCTGCCAATGCTAAGTAGAACTGCCTCGGATTTATATTGGATGTCGCGGTACCTGGAGCGGGCGGAAAACCTCGCACGGATGCTGGACGTCAGCTACTCGCTGTCGCTGATGCCTCAGGATGGACGCGGGGATGGCCTCAATGAACTCGCCATGCCGCTGCTGATTACCGGAACCCTGGACGATTACCGCGAGCGCCATGGCGAGCTGCACGCCGAGCGCCTGCTGCATTTCTTCGCCCTGGACGCCGCCAACCCGGCCAGCATCTTCAGCTGTCTGGCAGCGGCGCGGGCCAGTGCCCATGCGGTGCGTGGGCGCATTACTGCAGACATGTGGGAAAACATCAACGCCACGTACCTGGAAATTCGCGGCATCGCCGAACAGGGCCTGAGCCGCTACGGCATGAGTCGGTTTTGTGAGTGGGTCAAGGAGCGTTCGCACCTGTTTCGCGGTGCGACCTACGGCACCATCATGCGTAACGACGCGTTTCGTTTCATTCGTCTGGGCACCTTCATCGAGCGTGCCGACAACACCCTGCGCATGCTCGATGCGCGCTACGAAATGCTCGAACTGCGCGGGCCGTCGGCGAACGCGGCCGCCGACAGCTCGGCCGCCGGTTACTACCAGTGGAGCGCCTTGCTGCGCGCGCTGTCGTCGTTCGAGGCCTACACCGAGGTTTACCGCGATGCGCCGGGTGCGCGTCAGGTCGCCGAACTGCTGCTGTTGCGCGCTGACATTCCGCGCTCGCTGCGTGCGTGCCTTGAAGAGCTGGACATGATTCTGGCCAGCCTGCCGGGGGCCAACGGGCGTCCTGCGCAGCGTCTGGCGGCCGAGCTTGATGCCCGTCTGCGTTACACCGGCATCGACGAAATCCTCGGCGAAGGCCTGCACGAGTGGTTGAACGAATTCATTCCGCTGCTGGCCCAACTGGGTAACGTTATTCACACTTCTTATCTGGAGGCTGCATGAGACTCTCAATTAGCCACGAGACCACTTATCACTACGACGATCAGGTCCGCGCCAGCATCCAGTATTTGCGTCTGACCCCACACGACAGCGAGCGCCAGCAGGTGCTCAGCTGGCAGCTGGCACTGCCGCGGCCGGTGCGCGCGCAGGTTGATCCGTTCGGCAATATCCTCCACGTGCTGACCCTGGACGAGCCCCATGAGGCCATCGTTATCGGCGCGCGCGGGCAGGTGGAAATCGACGAGAAACGTGAGGCCGAGCATGAAAGCCAGTCTTCGCTGCCGTTCCTGCGCTTCACGCGCCTGACCGAGGCCGACGAAGCGATTCGCGCATTCGCGGCCAAAGAAACGAAAAAGCGCACCGATCGCACCGCGCTGATCGATCTGATGCAGGCCTTGAATCAGCACATCGTCTACACCCCGGGCGCCACGGCGGTCGACACGCCTGCGGCACAGGCCTTCGCTAACGGCGCGGGCGTCTGCCAGGACCACACCCATGCGTTTCTGGCCTGCGCCCGCAGCCTGGGCGTGCCTGCACGTTATGTGTCGGGTTACCTCTACAGCGACAGCAGCGAGCACCTGGCCAGCCATGCCTGGGCCGAAGCCTGGCTCGATGACGCCTGGTACAGCTTTGACGTGACCAACCAGCTGGCGATTCCAGAGCGTCATTTGAAGCTGGCGGTCGGGCTGGATTACCTGGATGCGTGCCCGGTGCGCGGCATGCGCCGTGGCGGCGGTTGTGAGCAGATGCATGCCAAGGTCGTGGTATCGCCTTCGGCGCCGATTGCGGTGCCTGTTGCAAAGCCTGTGGTGCAGATGCAGGTGCAGCGCCAGTCGTAAGAGTCGGTGCATGGGTGTATGGGAATGCAATGATGTGGGAGCCGGCTTGCTGGCGAATACGGCGTGTCAGGCGAATCATCTGCCGCTGACGCACCGCATTCGCCAGCAAGCCGGCTCCCACAGTTGTATTGCATCAGTCTTTGGAAGTGTTATTGGCTGACCTTTCGCTCGGCCATGTGCTTCAGATACGCCACCACTTGCCCCAATTCCTCATCCGACAGCACCTCAGGCGTGATCGCCGGCATCTTTGCCTGCGGCCACTGGCGCAGGTTCTGTGGATTGCGGAGGTACAGCTTCAGATAATCCCCGGTGAAATATTCGGTCGGGTTATGGGGAATGTTCAGGTCCGGGCCCAACTGCGAATCCCCCGCACCGTTCAAGCGGTGACAGGCAAAACAGTTTTTCTGAAACAGCGCAAACCCCTTGTTCACCGGATCGTCTGCCGCAAGCTTCGCGTCGGGCAGCAGGGCCGGGAAGCGCTCGGCCACCGACGCCAGCAGGCGAATCTTGCCGACGGCGTAGGGCCATTGCTCGGGGCTGATCTTGCTCGCTGCCGGGTCGGTCCAGACCAGATAAAACGGTCCCGCGCCAGGTTTTTCCTTGCTCAAACCGGGCCAGGGGTGGGCCGGGTCTTCAATGGCCAACCAGGCCTGGGCGCCGGTCTTCTGCAGAAGGGGGGCTGCGGGGATTTCAGCTGCGAAGCCATCGGTGGCCACCGCCTGAAGATGTGCTTCGCTTGATACGCCTTCCAGCAGGGCGGCGACGGGCACGGCGCGATAGTGCATGGCGCGCTTGTAGGAAACGTCGTCAGGAATGTCGATTTCCCGCGCCTCAGGGTGCGTGAGCAGTTGCTCGGTGTCCCAGGTGCGGGTGCCGTTGGCGAGCTCGAGTGTCAGTTGGGCAGCATGAATGGGCAGGGCCAGCAGGACGCTGGCTAGCATCAGAAACGGGCGCAAGGTGGGGGTTACTCCGCAGGATCGTCGGTGATGTCGTACAGCGCATTGTGCAGCTCCTCGTAGGAACCGCCGTTGATGATACTGGTGTAGCCGGCCTTTATCAGCTTGTCCTGCGCCCGGCCTGCGCGACTGCCGGTGGAGCTGAAGATCACCAGTACCAGATTGCGATCGGTCATGACCTGTTTGAGCTGATTGACCAGGCGCCGATCATCGACGCGCACGGCGTTGAGCAAGGTCCCGGCCTCATATTCGCTCTGGCTGCGAACGTCAATGGCCAGCTTGCCATCGCGAATCGCGGCCACGGCTTCGGCCTGCTCGACCGGCCCTGCATGCGCGGTAATGCTTGTAACCAGTGCGAATACTGCCAGCCACTGACGCATATGATCATCCTCTCCCTAGTCGGGGAAAGGGTGGCACAAATGTGGTGTGGCGCAAGCCGTTGCGAACGATCAGCCGAACAACCGGGTCAGGTTCGGCAATATCAACAAGAGTGTGGTGGCGAAAACAATCAGTCCCGCTTGACGTACTTTCGAATGCTTGAACATGGCGTAGGCCTTCTTTTTGTTATTCCTGAGCGACAAAAGCTCACCGGCTTCGATGGGCACAACGAAGCGGCAGCTGGCAAAGGTGAAATCCAAAGAGCAGGTGTCCCGGCAAAGCGCCGCAGACCAGGCGCTGAAAGAATCTTTTTTATTGCGCCTCTGCTACAGACATAACCTTAGAGCCCGCGTGCTACGCTGCTTAGATCGGTTTGCTATGAATCATACGATTTCGTTAGGAACAACAGTCATAAGGCCTTTGGCTAGTACCAAACACTCGCTTGCTAGACACGTTGAAGAGGATCTGGGGTCGTCCGATAGCTCACTACCGTTCGTCCGAGTCCGAAACTTCCCACAACGAGCTAACCTTCATCACAGTCAGGTGAGCTGAGCACTTCGATCATTGAACGTATCTGTGTGACATTCAGAGTGTCAGCAGCATAAAAAACAGCAGGGCAGCGAGGACACAATGACTGAGGCGTTTATTTACGATGCGCTGCGCACGCCGCGAGGCAAGGGCAAGGCCGACGGTTCTTTGTACAGCGTCAAGCCAGTGAATCTGGTTGCCGGATTACTGACCGAGTTGCAGGTGCGAAACCGCTTGGACACCTCTGAGGTCGATGACATCGTGCTGGGCTGCGTCACTCCGGTGGGCGATCAGGGCGCCGACATCGCCAAGACGGCTGCGCTGGTGGCCGATTGGGCGGTCAATGTGGCGGGCGTGCAGGTCAATCGCTTCTGCGCCTCGGGCCTTGAGGCAGTGAACCTGGGGGCCATGAAAGTGCGCTCCGGGTTCGAGGACCTGGTGGTGGTCGGCGGCGTGGAATCCATGTCGCGGGTGCCCATGGGCAGCGACGGCGGCGCCTGGGTGCTCGACCCGCAAACCAATCTGCACACTCACTTCACCCCGCAGGGTATCGGCGCCGACCTGATCGCGACCCTTGAAGGCTTCAGCCGCGAAGACGTCGACCGTTTCGCCCTGCAGTCTCAGCATAAAGCCGCTCTGGCGCGGGAGAACGGTGCGTTCAAGCGCTCGCTGGTGCCGGTGCGCGACCAGAATGGCATGCTGCTGCTCGATCACGATGAGTTCATTCGCGGCGATTCCACCCTGGAAGGGCTCGGCAAACTCAAGCCCAGTTTCGAGGCCATCGGCCAACTGGGCTACGACGCCACGGCGCTGCGGGTGTATAGCCACGTCGAGCGTATCGATCACGTGCACACCCCCGGCAACAGCTCGGGCATCGTCGATGGCGCGGCCTTGATGCTGCTGGGCTCGGAGCGCAAGGGCCAGGAGCTGGGCTTACAGCCTCGGGCGCGCATCGTCGCGACGGCCGTCACCAGCACCGACCCGACTATCATGCTCACCGGCCCAGGTCCCGCCACCCGCAAGTCGCTGGCGCGGGCAGGGCTGAAGATCGAGGACATCGACCTGTTCGAAGTCAACGAAGCCTTCGCCTCGGTGGTGCTCAAGTTCATCAAAGACATGGGCGTCGACCCGCAGAAGGTCAACGTCAACGGCGGCTCGATCGCTCTTGGTCACCCGCTGGGAGCGACCGGTTGCATCATCCTCGGCACCTTGCTCGACGAGCTGCAAGCGAGGCAATTGCGCTACGGTCTGGCGACCCTGTGCGTGGGCGGCGGCATGGGGATTGCGACGATTATCGAGCGGGTTTAGCCGCCTTTGTCGTTGGTTTAGATTCTGGCCGAAGGCCGCAGGAGCATGCTTGCTGCGGGCCGTGATCGGACGATCGGCTGAGCAGCAGTCGTGAAACCTGGCACCTCTGTGGTATCAGGCGTACCAGAGTTCTCTGGCTTTACTGCCGCTGCGCGCCAGATCGCGAGCAAGCTTGCTCCTACGCCCTCCCGGCAGAAGCCGAACCGTTATTACATAAAAACAGCTTCAGGAAGAACGAACGCATGACTGACGCCATCCAGTACGAAATCGGCCCCGATCAGATCGTCACACTGACGCTGGACATGCCCGGCCAGCAGGCCAATACCATGAATGAGACCTATCGTCTGGCGATGGCCGAGACGCTGGCCCGTCTGCAGGCAGACAAGGACAGCATCGTCGGCGTGATCATCCGCTCGGCGAAAAAGACCTTCTTCGCAGGGGGCGATCTGAACGAACTGATCCAGGTCGACAAGGCCCGCGCCGGATGGTTTTACCAGATGACTCTGGACCTCAAGGCGCAACTGCGGGCGCTGGAAACCTTCGGCAAACCGGTGGTCGCGGCGATCAACGGCGCAGCGCTGGGAGGCGGCTGGGAGCTGTGCCTGGCCTGCCATCAGCGCATTGCCCTGGATGAAAAACACGTGCGCCTCGGCCTGCCGGAAGTCACCTTGGGCTTGCTGCCCGGTGGCGGCGGTACGGTGCGGCTGGTGCGTATGCTGGGGCTGGAAAAGGCCCTGCCATTGTTGATGGAAGGCCGGACTCTGAGTGCACAACAGGCCCTCAGGGCAGGCCTTGTCGACCAGGTTGCCAGCGACGCCGACGATCTGTTGGTCAAGGCCCGTGACTGGATTCTGGCCAATCCGGCGCCGAGCAAGGCGTGGGATCAGCCGGGCTTTCAAATACCGGGAGGCACACCTTCGCAGCCGAAAGTCGCGCAGATGCTGGCCATCGCGCCGTCGATCCTGCGTAGCAAGACCCAAGGCTGTTACCCCGCGCCCGAGAAAATCCTCGCTGCGGCCGTCGAAGGCGCTCAGGTGGATTTCCACACTGCCGAGAAGATCGAGGCGCGCTATTTCACCGAGCTGACCACCGGCCAGATCGCCAAGAACATGATCGGCACCTGGTTTCAGCTTAACGAACTCAATGCCGGAGACTCCCGGCCCAAGGCGCCGCCGGTGTATCACATGCGCAAGGTCGGCATCCTTGGCGCCGGGATGATGGGGGGTGGCATTGCCTATGTCACGGCCTTGGCCGGGGTCGATGTGGTGCTCAAGGACGTCAACCTGGCCGCCGCGCAAAAGGGTAAGGATTACTCGGTCCGTCTGCTCGACAAGCAGGTCGCCAGTGGCCGCCTGCAGCCCGAACAGCGCGATGCGATTCTTGGCCGGATCAAGACCACGGGCCGCGACAGCGATCTGGAAGGCTGCGACCTGATCATCGAGGCCGTGTTCGAGGACCGCGCGCTCAAGGCTCAGGTCAGCGCCGCCGCCGAGCAGGTGGTGGTGCCTTACGCGGTGATCGCCTCCAACACCTCGACCTTGCCGATCACTGGGCTGGCCACGGCGGTCAGTCGCCAGGAACGCTTTGTCGGCATGCATTTCTTCAGCCCCGTGGACAAGATGCGCCTGGTGGAAATCGTCAAGGGCGCGCGCACCAACGACATGACGCTGGCCCGGGCCTTTGACTTCGTGCAGCAGATCAACAAGACGCCCATCGTGGTCAACGATGCGCGGGGTTTCTTCACATCGCGAGTGTTTGCGACCTTCACCAACGAGGGCATCGCCATGCTCGGCGAGGGCATTTCGGCGGCGATGATCGAGACCGAAGCGCGCAAGGCCGGGATGCCGGTGGGGCCGCTGGCGGTGTCGGACGAGGTGTCGCTGAGCCTGATGAGCCACATCCGCCAGCAGGCGCGCAAGGACCTGGCCGAGCAGGGCGAAACCGTCAAAGAGCATCCGGCGACGGCAGTGATCGATCTGTTGCTCAACGAGTACAAACGCGCCGGCAAGGCGGCGGGCGGTGGTTTCTACGATTACCCCGAAGGCGCGCCGAAACGCCTGTGGCCCGAGCTGAAGATCCGTTTCGAAACGCCCGAAGCGCAGATCGCCGGGCAGGAAATCCGCGACCGTTTGCTGTTCATTCAAGCCATCGAAACCGTGCGCTGTGTGGAGGAGGGCGTGCTGCGCTCGACTGCTGATGCCAACATCGGCTCGATCTACGGCATCGGCTTTCCGGCCTGGACCGGCGGGGCGCTGCAGTTCATCAACCAATACGGGCTCAAGGATTTCATCGCCCGCGCGCACGACCTGGCCGAGCATTATGGCGAGCGTTTCGAGCCGCCGGCGTTGCTGTTGGACAAGGCGCTTAATGGAGATTTGTTCTGATATTTCGACCGCTTCGCAGGATTGCGAACCGGTACAGCGACGATTCAGCTACCCATGCTGCAAACGCACAAGCGCCCCTTGCCTTGCCTCAGGGTTCAAGGCAGGCTTGGGTGTGTGCATTTTCGCCTTGTCGCTTCAGGTATTTTTATGTCGTTACGCATCTGCATTCTGGAAACCGACGTTCTTCGCCCGGAACTGGTCGATCAATACACAGGTTATGGGCGGATGTTCGAGTCGCTGTTCTCCCGCCAGCCCATTCCGGCCGAATTCGTCGTCTACAACGTGATGCACGGCAACTACCCGCCTGATGAAGAGCGTTTTGACGCGTACCTGGTTACCGGTTCCAAGGCCGACTCCTTCGGCACCGACCCTTGGATTCAAACCCTCAAGACTTACCTGCTGGAGCGCTACAAACGTGGCGACAAGCTGCTGGGCGTGTGCTTCGGACACCAATTGCTGGCGTTGCTGCTGGGCGGCAAGACCGAACGCGCAACCCAGGGCTGGGGCGTTGGCATTCATCACTATGAACTGGCGCCGGCCAAGCCGTGGATGAGCCCGGCCATGGACAAGCTGACCCTGCTGATCAGCCATCAGGATCAGGTCACCGCACTGCCGGAAGGCGCGACGGTCATTGCGTCCAGCCCGTTCTGCCAGTTCGCCGCGTACCACATCAACGATCAGGTGCTGTGCTTCCAGGGCCACCCGGAGTTCATCCACGAGTACTCGCGCACCTTGCTCGACATTCGTCAGGAAGCGCTGGGTGAGCAGGTCTACAGCAAGGGCATCGCCAGCCTTGAAGAAGAACACCACGGCACCACAGTGGCTGAGTGGATGATGCGGTTTGTGGCGAGCAAGCCACAGGTTGCCTGAGTTTTCTGGACCTGCCGAGATCCTGTGGGAGCCGGCTTGCTGGCGAATGCGATGTGTCAGTCGATATCGATGCGACTGATCCGACGCATTCGCCAGCAAGCTGGCTCCCACACAAAGGCAGCGGGGTGCCAGTTGGGTTTGCGCAGCTAAAAAACCGTTACAACCACCCTGACCGCTTGAAACTGGCAAACAAGATTCCGCAGCCACCCAGAATCACCCCCAGCACGGCGTAATAGCCGTAATGCCAGCTCAGCTCCGGCATGTTCTGGAAGTTCATCCCGTAGATCCCGGCAATCGCTGTCGGAAACGCCAGAATCGCCGCCCAGGCCGCGAACTTGCGCTGGGTCAGGCTTTGCCGAGAAGACTCCAGCAGCAAGCCGATTTCAATGGTCTGGCTGGCAATGTCCCGCAGGTTGGCCAAATCTTCCATCTGCCGCTTCACATGGATTTCAACGTCTCGAAAGTAGGGGCGCATGTTCTTGTCGATGAAGGGAAAGCTTAGCTTCTGCAGCTCCTCGCCAATCTCCACCATCGGCGCCACATAACGTCGCAATCGCAGCAGATCGCGACGCAGGCTGTGAATGCGATGGATGTCGGCTTCGTTGAGTTCGGTGCTCAGGACGCTGTGTTCAAGCTCTTCGAGCTCGCAATGGATGGCCTCGGTGACTGGCTGGTAGTTCTCGGTGACGAAATCCAGCAGCGCATAGAGTACGAAATCCTCGCCGTGCTCCAGCAGCAGGGGCCGCGCTTCGCAACGCTGACGCACCAGGCCGTAGGATTTGGAGTCGCCATTGCGCGAGGTGATGATGTAGCCCTTGCCCGCAAAGATGTGCGTCTCGATGAAGATCAGCTTGCCGTTCTCGCGAATCGGCGCGTAGGTGACGATGAACAGCGCGTCGCCAAAGGTTTCCAGCTTCGGTCGGCTGTGCACCTCCAGCGCATCTTCGATGGCCAGTTCATGCAGGCAGAATTGTTTTTGCAGGGTGGCCAGCTCTTGAGCACTGGGCTGCTCAAGGCCGATCCAGACGAAATGCCCAGGCTTTGCGGCCCAGGCCGCCCCTTCGTCGAGGGTGATGTTGGTGACTTTTTTCCCGGCGCTGTAAACCGCGGCAGCAACGACTCGGCCCATGGTATTCGCTTCTTCTTTTGGTGTGGACTGCCAGGCAGCTTAGCGTGATGTCCCTACTCAGAGTCGGCGAAATTCAAGGAGTTCGTGGGTTTTGCGCGAGCTGTTCAGCCGCGGTTTGGGCAATGACCCTGGGCGCATGCAGTTGCGCGTCCATTTGCTCGATGCAGGCCTGCATCTGGCTGTGGCAACGGGCGATCAGGTCAGGGATGTCATCGGCGCAGAGGCCTGTGGTTGGCAGGGCCGGCAGCGAGCGAATCATCACCTGGCCGCTGTCCCACTGGCCCAGACGCATGTCGCGCACGTAAGTGCTTACGCACACCGGCACGATGGGCACGCCCGCGTCGATGGCCATCTGGAACGCACCGCGCTTGAACGGCAGCAGGCCCTTGCCCTGATTGCGCGTACCTTCCGGGAAGACCCAGATCGAGGTGTCTTTATGCTGCAGGGTCTCAGTGGTCTGGCGAATGGACAGGCGCGCCCGCAGCGGGTTGCCACGATCGATCAACACGTTACCCGCCAGCCAGAACAACTGACCAAAAAAAGGTACCCATTTGAGGCTCTTCTTGCCGATGCACACCGTGCGCGGCGGCACGATGTTGCCGAGGACGAACAGGTCGTAGTTGGACTGGTGGTTGGCGACGATCACGCATGGGCGCATGCGATCGAAATGCGCGCCCATTTCGGCGTTCAGGCGCAGGCGCAGAATCCACATCGCAGGCAGTGCGTAGAGGCGCGCACACAGGCGGCTGTTGTCGGGGTTGAACGGGCGGCACAGAGCCAGCACCAGACCCAGAAAACCCGCAACGATGAAGTGCACCGTCATCAGCAACATACGCAGGACGAACAGCATGAAGACCACCCGGTAACAAAAGGTTGCGCAGTGTACGGATGTGCACTTGAATCGGCAATTGCCGTACAGACCGGTGGCGGCGGGGGAGTTTAAGGAGATGTTTCACCGGTGTGGCCGGGGTGATCAGTGCCCCATTAGCCAATGCTGGTGGGGGCCTGGCAGGGTCCACAGGCCAAACAGCATCACCAGCAAACCACCCGCCACGCGCACGCCACGTTTGCGCAGCAAGGCCGTGGTGCGCTCAGCCGCAAGGCCGGTCGCCAGCAACACGGGCCAGGTGCCAAGACCAAAGGCTAGCATCAGCAGCGCGCTGTAAAGGGCATTGCCCTGACTGGCCGACCACAGCAAGGTGCTGTAAACCAGACCGCACGGCAGCCAGCCCCACAGCGCGCCGAGCAACACAGCCCGAGGCAGGCTCGACACCGGCAGCATGCGGCTGGCAACCGGCTGAATGTAACGCCACAGCCAGCGTCCCAGGCCTTCGATGCGTGTCAGGCCGCTCCACCATCCCGCCAGATACAACCCCATACACATCAGCAGGACTGCAGCAATGACCCGTAACACCATCGCCCCCGGACTGTTGGCCACGGCCCAGCCGGCCAGGCCGATCAGCAAACCGGCGCAGGCATAGCTGAAAATGCGCCCCAGGTTGTAGGCCAGCAGCAGGCGAAAGCGTCGGCTGCGTTGCTCCTTGGGAATGGCCAGCGTCAGCGCGCCCATCAGCCCGCCGCACATGCCCAGGCAATGGCCGCCGCCGAGCAGGCCGAGGATCAGCGCGGAGAGCAGTTGGGGGAGGAGGTCAGGCATGGGGCCGCTTTTTGTCCTTGGCCGGATCTGCGGGTTTGCCCGACGCCTCGTCCACGCCAGCCTTGTGGCTGGGGTCCTGATCGTCGAACAGAATGCTGTGCGCCGGGCCGTCCATGTCGTCGTACTGGCCGCTGTCCACGGCCCAGAAGAACACATAGATCGCCACGGCGACGATCAGCAGGGCCACCGGAATCATGATGTAAAGCGCGGGCATCGAGCCTCCGGAATCGGTTATGTGGCCAGTGGGCGAGCGGCGCCGACCGGTGTGGATGGGGTGTCGCGCGTGGGGCTGCGGGTCAGGCGCAAGGCGTTGAGCACCACGATCAGCGAACTCACCGACATGCCTGCCGCCGCCCACAGCGGTGTGATCCAGCCGAGGGCGGCGAACGGCAGCATGAGGCCATTGTACAGCCCGGCCCAGAGCAGATTCTCGACGATAATGCACCGGGTGCGGCGGGCGAGGGCAAAAGCCTGCACCAGCGCCTGCAAACGGTTGGACAACAGCACGGCGTCGGCGCTGGTCTTGGCCAGATCCGTCGCCGAGCCCATCGCCACGCTGATGTCGGCCGCCGCCAGCACCGGCACGTCGTTGACCCCGTCGCCGATCATCAACACCTTGCGGCCCTGTTCGCGCAGTTGCTGCAGAATCTGCAGCTTGTCATCCGGGCGCAGGCTGCCTTGCACCTCGTCAATCTTCAGCTGCGCGGCGACAGTGCCGACCATCGGCGAGCTGTCGCCTGACAGCAGCAAGGTCTTCCAGCCGCGTTGCTTGCAGGCGTCGATCAACAGCGCCGCGTCGTCGCGCAGCCGGTCATCCAGCACCAGCCAGGCCAGCAGTTGCTTGTCATCGCCGAGCAACAGCCATTGCCCCGGCTCATCAGGCATCGTCGGCACTTGGCTGGCACTGAGTGCGCAGACAAAACCCGGTTCGCCAATGCGCAAACGGCGCCCCTCAACCTGACCTTCAAGCCCCGACCCCGGCGTGGTGATGACCTGCTCGGCAGTCAGCGGCGTGCTGCCAAAGGCGCCGGCGATGGGGTGCTCCGAGTGGTTTTCCAGCGCGGCGGCCAGACACAAACAGTCGTCGCTGCTCAATGTTCCCAGGCTGCGAATCGCCTTGAGGGTCAGGCGGCCTTCGGTAAGGGTGCCGGTCTTGTCGAAAATCACCGTGTTGATCTGGTTAAGGCCTTCGAGCACATGGCCTCGGGTCAGTAACAGACCCAGACCATGCAGGGTGCCGGTGGCCGTGGTCAGCGCCGTGGGCGTGGCCAGCGACAGCGCGCAAGGGCAGGTGGCCACCAACATCGCCAGCACGATCCAGAAGGCTCGTTGCGGGTCCAGTTGCCACCACAGCAGGCCTACGCCGAGGGCGCAAACCAGTGAAATCAGCAGAAACCACTGGGCCGCACGATCCGCCATCTGCGCCACCGGGGGCTTTTCAGATTGCGCGCGGTGGAGCAGACGAACGATGGCCGACAACCGCGTGTCGTGGCCCAGCGCCAGTATTTCCACGGTCAGCGCGCTTTCGATGTTCAGCGTCCCGGCGGTGACCGCGTCGCCCGTGAGGCGCGGTCGCGGCAGGTACTCCCCGGTCAGCAGCGACTCATCGATGCTCGACCGGCCTGAGACGATACGCCCGTCCGCCGGCAACACCGCGCCGGGCGGCACCAGAACGCGATCGCCTAGGCGCAACTCGCTCAGCAGAATGCGCTCGCTCTGGCCGTCTTCATTGAGGCGCAAACAAGATGCGGGCAACAGATTGACCAGTTGCCCCGTGGCAGCGGCGGTGCGCTCCCGGGCGCGACGCTCCAGATAACGCCCGGCCAGGAGGAACAGCGCAAACATGCCCACGGCGTCGAAATACAGCTCGCCGATGCCGGTGATCGCGGTCCAGATTCCCGCCACATAGGCCATGCCGATGGCCAGCGACACGGACACATCCATCGTCAGATGCCGCGTGCGCAGGTCGCGCAACGCGCCTTTGAAGAGGGGCGCGCAGCTGTAGAACACGATGGGGGTCGTCAGAAACATCGCCACCCAGCGCAGGATGGTGTGCATTTCGGGGCTCAGATCGATGTTGAATTCTGGCCAGGTGGCCATGGTCGCCATCATCGCCTGAAACCACAGCAGCCCTGCGACGCCCAGCTGGCGCAGGCTGCGGCGGTTTTCCTGGGCCAGTTGCTCGGTGGCCTGATCGGCTTGATAAGGATGCGCCGCGTAACCGATGTGGCGAATCTCGTTCAACGCCTGACTCAGGGCCAGCTCGCTGTCGTTCCAGCGCAGGTGCAGGCGATGGTTGGACAGGTTCAGGCGCGCTTCGGCAACAGCGGGGAGGGTGCGCAAGTGACGTTCGATCAACCAGCCACAGGCGGCGCAACTGATGCCTTCGATCAGCAGGGTGGTCTCGGCCAGCTGTGCGTCATGACGCACGAACGGCGCCTGCACGTCGGGGCGATCGTACAGCGCCTGTTCGTCGAGCAGTTGTGCAGGCAAGGTTTGAGGATTGGTCGAGGCTTCACTGCGATGGCTGTAGTAGCTTTCCAGCCCGCCCTCGACGATGGTCTGCGCCACGGCCTGACAGCCGGGGCAGCAGAACTCGCGGGTTTCACCCAGTACGACAGCGGTAAAGCGCCCACTGCGCGGCACGGGCAGGGCGCAGTGGAAACAGGGCGTTGGCACGTTCACGTCATCACTTCTTCAGCGCTTCGGCACCCTGAATCGGCTCGTCGCCCAGGATCAGATCCTTGTCGCGGCGGATGGACTCTTCTTCGAACAGGCGCCAGGTCTGGCTGTTCTCCACCCCCAGCAGCTCGACGAAACGCCGCCCTTCGACCCTGTCGCTCATCTGCCCGACATACCGCCCCGGTTGCGCCGGGTTGCGAGCGAGAACGATCTTGCGGTCTTTTTCCGGTTGCGTGGGCGAGATCAGGTTGAGCACCAGGGTTTCGGGCTGGCTGTCGCCGGTCAGGCGCAAGTCCGCTTCGCCGGTGACGTCATCCAGGGTCACGCTGGCGCGCAGTTTCAGGGTTTGCGCGAGCAGTTCGCGGTCCAGCGAGCGGTTGATACCTTTTCCCGCCTCGTAATAGTTGTCGCTGACCAGGTTGTCCGGATGGGTCACGGCAATGGTCACCATCGACAGGGTGAGGGTGACCGAGCAGGCCAGGATGGCGATGATGATCCACGGCCAGAGGTGCTTGTACCAAGGATTTGCGGCGGTTGCTACGGTCATGTCTTGCGTCTCTCAACGAACGTGGGGGCCGATGAACCGGCTCTTGGCCTGGACTTCGGTGCCGCTGTCTTCAATGTCTTTCAAAATGAAACGGATCTCGTTGGTGCTCGATGGCAGCTGCTCGGGTGAGACCGACAGTTCCACCGGCAGGGTGAAGATCTCGCCGGCGGCGACCTTGATCTCGCGACGGCCCTGCAGCTTCAGGTCCGGTAGGCCGGTGGCGTCGAGCACATAGGTGTGGTCCTTCTGGTCCTTGTTCATCACTTTGAGGCTGTAGACGTTTTCGATCCGCCCCTCGGCGTTCTCGCGGTACAACACGCGGTCCTTGCTGACGTCGAAGCCGACCAGAGAGCGCATGAAAAACGCCCCGGCCAGCACGCCGATCATTACCAACAGCACCACGGCATAGCCGATCAAACGGGGGCGCAGCTTGTGGGTGACCTGGCCGGAGAGGTTGTGCTCGGTGGTGTAGCTGATCAGGCCGCGAGGGTAGTCCATCTTGTCCATGATGGTGTCGCAGGCGTCGATGCAAGCCGCGCAGCCGATGCACTCGATCTGCAGGCCGTCGCGGATGTCGATGCCGGTGGGGCAGACCTGGACGCACATGGTGCAGTCGATGCAGTCACCCAGGCCCTGAGCCTTGTAGTCCACATCCTTTTTGCGCGTGCCGCGTTTCTCCCCGCGACGTGGGTCGTAGGAAACGATGAGGGTGTCCTTGTCGAACATCACGCTTTGAAACCGCGCATAGGGGCACATGTAGATGCACACTTGTTCGCGCAGCCAGCCCGCGTTGCCGTACGTGGCCAAGGTGAAGAACCCGACCCAGAAGTACGACCAGCCATCGGCCTGGCCGGTGAAGAAGTCCACGGTCAGTTCACGGATCGGCGAGAAGTAGCCGACAAAAGTCAGCCCGGTGACCAGCCCGATCAGCAGCCACAGGCCGTGTTTGACGGACTTGCGCACGAGTTTGTTGGCGCCCATTGGCGCCTTGTCCAGCTTCATGCGCTGATTGCGGTCGCCCTCGGTGACCTTCTCGCACCACATGAAAATCCACGTCCACACGCTCTGCGGGCAGGTATAGCCGCACCACACGCGCCCGGCGAACACGGTAATAAAGAACAGGCCGAATGCGGCGACGATCAAAATGCCCGAGAGCAGGATGAAATCCTGCGGCCAGAAGGTGGCGCCGAAGATGTAGAACTTGCGCTCGGGCAGGTTCCACCAGACGGCTTGATGTCCGCCCCAATTGAGCCAGACGGTGCCGAAATACAGCACAAACAGCACGATCCCGCCGCCGATGCGCAGGTTGCGGTATACACCGGTGAACGCCCGGGTGTAGATCTTTTCCCGGGAGGCGTAGAGGTCAACGGTGTCACTCTCTTTCTTGGTCGGCGGAGTGACGTTGTGCACCGGTATCTGTTCGCTCATCGCAACGTCCCACGGAGGGGGAATGTGCCCCGGCCAGTGCGTGCCGGTCGGGGTCGTAATGTCAGGTGTTGCCGCTCATCATACCCTTGTGATTTTAGTCGGGGCGTTTTGGCGTTGAGGCTGACGGCTGCTGATTCTGCCCGGAGGGCGTAGGCGTCCAGCTTGCTGACGATCGGCTGTGAAGCAGTCGTAAATCCAGCCATTCCGGCTGCATCAGACAGACCGCGTTCACCGGTTTTGCTGACGCTGCGCGCCAGATCGCGAGCAAGGTGGAACGCCACCCCGGCAGCTCCTACGTCCTCCAGGCAGAATCAACAGCGTCGAATCGCGCTCGATTCGGATCTCCGGGCAGAATCAACAGCATCAGGTCCTGCCCAAGTCTCCTCCCCTCACTCCTGCCCATCCGCCTGCTTGTTATCCCCATGGGACAGGCTATACACATACGCCGCCAGCAAATGCACCTTGTCGTTGCCCTGCAACAGTTCCTGCGCCGGCATCTGGCCTTGTCGCCCGTAGCGGATGGTCTGCTGCAGCTGCGCAAAGCTCGAGCCGTAGATGAATGCGCCCGGGTGGGTCAGGTTCGGTGCGCCCATGGCTGGCGTGCCTTTGCCTTCGGGGCCATGACAGGCGACGCAGTTGGCGGCGAAGATTTTCTGGCCGGCGGCGGGGTCGGCCTTGGCGTCTTCGGGCAGCTTGCGGCCGTCCAGTTGGGTCAGCACGTAGGCCGACACATCACGTACGCCTTGATCGCCGACCACTTCGCCCCAGGCCGGCATGACCGCGTGGCGGCCGCCCATGATGGTGGTCTTGATGGTCTGCGGCTCGCCGCCCCAGCGCCAGTCGGCGTCGGTCAGGTTGGGGAAACCGTAGGCGCCCTTGGCGTCGGAGCCGTGGCAGACCGAGCAGTTGGAGGCGAACAACCGGCCGCCCATTTTCAGGGCTTGCGGGTCCTTGGCGACTTCTTCTATCGGCATCGCTGCGAATTTGGCGAAGATCGGACCGAAACGGGCGTCCGAACGGGCCATTTCCTTCTCCCATTCGTGCACGCCGGTCCAGCCCGTCTTGCCGTCGGAGAAGGCGATCTGCTTGTCGTTGTCGACGTAGTTGTAGCCCGGCAGCAGCCCGGTCCAGTTGCCCAGGCCAGGGTACAGCGCCAGGTAACCGAGGGCGAAGATGATGGTGCCGACGAACAGCATGAACCACCACTTGGGCAGCGGGTTGTCGTACTCCTCGATGCCGTCGAACGAGTGGCCGACGGTCTCGTCGGTGGTGTCGGCGCGCTGGCCCTTGCGGGTCGCGAGCAGCAGCCAGGCCAGGCAGAAGATGGTGCCCAGCGAGAGTACGGTGACGTACAGGCTCCAAAACGTAGTCATTGCTTATTGCTCCTGGAAGCTTTCGCTTGCTCGAGCTGCTTGATGGCCTCGGGATCATCGGCAAAGGGCAGCAGGGTCGCGTCGTCGAATTCGGCTTTGCGCCGCGGGCTGAACACCCACAACGCCAGACCGATGAAGGCCACCATCACCACGACGGTGCCCAGGCCTCGAATCATTCCGATATCCATGGCGATCACCGTTTGCTCTTGATGATGGTGCCCAGGCCCTGCAGATAGGCCACCAGTGCATCCATTTCAGTCTTGCCCTTGACCGCGTCTCCCGCCTTGGCGATGTCGTCGTCGGTGTAGGGCACGCCCAGGCTGCGCAACACTTCAAGCTTGCGACCGGTCAGCTTGCCGTCGAGCTTGTTTTCCACCAGGAAGGGGTAGGCCGGCATGATCGACTCCGGCACCACGTTGCGCGGGTTGTACAGGTGCGCGCGGTGCCAGTCGTCGGAGTAGCGCCCGCCGACACGGGCCAGGTCCGGCCCGGTGCGTTTGGAGCCCCACAGGAAGGGGTGATCCCAGACGCTTTCGCCCGCCACCGAGTAGTGGCCGTAGCGTTCGGTTTCGGCGCGGAACGGTCGGATCATCTGCGAGTGACAGCCCACACAGCCGTTGGCGATGAACACGTCGCGGCCTTCGACTTCCAGCGCCGGACGCGGCTTCATGCCCTCGACCGGCTTGTTGGTGACGTCCTGGAAGAACAGCGGAACGATCTGCGTCAGGCCGCCGACGGCCACTGCAATGACCATGAAGATCGACAGCAGGCCGATGTTCTTTTCGAGCATTTCGTGCTTGATCATCAGTGCGCTCCCACGACAGCGATCTGGGCGGCTTCATCGGCCTGCTCGGTGTTCGACGCACGCACGGTGCGGAACACGTTGTAGGCCATCAACAGCATGCCGCTGGCAAAGAAGGCCCCGCCAAGGGCGCGCACGATGTAGCCCGGATGGCTTGCCTGCAACGCTTCGACGAAGGAGTAGGTAAGGGTGCCGTCATCGTTGATGGCGCGCCACATCAGGCCCTGGGTGATGCCGTTGACCCACATCGAGGCGATGTACAGCACGGTGCCGATGGTCGCCAGCCAGAAGTGCGCGTTGATCAGGCCGATGCTGTGCATCTGCGGACGGCCGTACAGGCGCGGAATCATGTGGTACACCGCGCCGATGGAAATCATCGCCACCCAGCCCAGGGCGCCGGCGTGAACGTGGCCGATGGTCCAGTCGGTGTAGTGCGAGAGCGAGTTGACGGTCTTGATCGCCATCATCGGCCCTTCGAAGGTCGACATGCCGTAGAAGGCCAGCGACACCACGAGGAAGCGCAGGATCGGGTCGGTGCGCAATTTATGCCAGGCGCCGGAGAGGGTCATCATGCCGTTGATCATGCCGCCCCAGCTCGGCGCCAGCAGGATGATCGACATCACCATGCCCAGCGATTGTGCCCAATCGGGCAGGGCGGTGTAGTGCAAATGGTGAGGGCCGGCCCAGATGTACAGGGTGATCAGCGCCCAGAAGTGCACGATGGAAAGACGATAGGAATAAATCGGGCGTTCGGCCTGTTTCGGCACGAAGTAGTACATCATCCCGAGAAAGCCCGTGGTCAGGAAAAAGCCTACGGCGTTGTGCCCGTACCACCACTGGATCATAGCGTCGGTGGCGCCCGAGTAAGCCGAATAGGACTTGAACAGGCTCACCGGCAGCGACATGTGGTTGACGATGTGCAGCATCGCCGTGACCACGATGAAGGCCCCGTAGAACCAGTTGCCGACATAGATGTGCTTGGTCTTGCGCTTGACGATGGTGCCGAAGAACACCGCCGCGTAGGTGATCCAGACGACGGCCAGAAGGATCGCGATCGGCCATTCAAGCTCGGCGTATTCCTTGGTGGTGGTGTAGCCCATCGGCAGGGTGATGATGGCGCCGATGATCACCGCTTGCCAGCCCCAGAAGTGGAAGGCCGCCATGCCGTCGGAAATCAGCCGCGTCTGACAGGTGCGTTGCACCACATAGTAAGACGTGCCGAACAGGGCGCAGCCCCCGAAGGCGAAGATCACAAGGTTGGTGTGCAGCGGGCGCAGACGTCCGAATGTCGTCCACGGGAGCCCGAGATTCAGGTCAGGCCACACGAGTTGGGAGGCGATGAAAACACCGAGCCCCATGCCAAGAATCCCCCAGACCACCGTCATGATGGCGAACTGGCGGACCACCTTATAGTTATAAGCAGTCGGACTGATTGCTGTGCTCATTCTAAGGTTCCACGGTTTGGAATTTTATTAGTGTGGTAACGGCCGCAACTTCGTTTAAAGCGTAGACGTTTTGCCGCGCGCAAGCGTGGATCGAGGTCAACGGTATCGAGTGTTGCGGATTCCGACAGGGGCCTGGGCGAACACGCGACAAGGCCGTCTGCCCAAGTGGGCCGAAAGGGGCGGGGGAACAGGTCGAGTGAGGCAGCGCGCGTGAGTTCGGGAAATTGGATACAACCCTGCGGGTGACGACAGGGCTGCGCTGTCGGTCTGCAAGAGGGTTGGAGGGTCGTGCACAATCCATCCACTGAGCCTGTGGCCAGCTATTGCCGGACCACTGTGAGGCGTAGCTTAGACGCGTTTGCTCAGCGAGGGAAGCCGTAATTTAACGATCTGCGACACTTCGCCGCGTGATGTGGAGAGTTGCCGCGTCCCGTTGCAGGACGCGGCATCCACCTGCTGACGATGGTCGCTGAAACGATTCTCTCCCTGCGTTCCTTGTCCGTGGAAGAGTGTTTCTGCATCGAAAGTTGTATACAAAAGCCGTCGACAATTGCACTTTCAACTGCCCAAAAAGTTTGGCCCGAGCTGGCAGGCAAGGCCGGCGATCGTCGCGGGTGATCGACCGGCACCGGACAAAAAATGCATCACCGACCCTGAAACCGCCCGGTTGCGTGCGGGTTGGGGCGCTCAGGTAACGGGGCTTTTCGCCGAAGTGTTATCGCAGGGTAAATAGATGAAGCTGAACCGCAGCTGTCGTGGCCGGGCATCTTCATCCCAGGATTGATGCTCGGCAGCGCAGCGATCCGATCGGCATAATGGCGCCCATCCCGACCTTTTCGCGGCTAGCAGCTGCACATCGAGGCAAGCATGAGCAAAGCAACTCCGCCAGGCAGTGATGCCGATCACTGCGCGCAATTGGCCCGCACCCACGGCTGGTTGTGGAATGCACCTGCGTCCACCGAGCCTGGCCAAACCACGACGCTGATCCTCGCCCATGGCGCCGGGGCACCGATGGACAGCGAGTTCATGAACGACATCGCCGAACGTTTGGCAGCGCTGGGCATTGGCGTGCTGCGTTTCGAATTTCCCTACATGGCCCAACGCCGAATCGACGGCGGCAAACGCCCTCCCAACCCCCAGGCAAAACTCCTCGAATGCTGGCACGAGGTGTACGCCGCAGTACGCGCCAAAGTCAGTGGTCGTCTGGCCATCGGCGGCAAGTCCATGGGCGGGCGCATGGCCAGCCTGATCGCCGACGAGCTCAACGTCGAGGGGCTGATTTGCCTGGGCTACCCGTTCTACGCCGTCGGCAAACCGGAAAAACCCCGCACCGCACACTTGGCCGAACTGCGCAGCCCCACCCTGATCATTCAGGGCGAGCGCGACGCCCTGGGCAATCGCGAGGCCGTCGAGGGCTACACGCTGTCCGCCAGTATCGACATCCTCTGGCTGCCCACCGCCAACCACGACCTCAAGCCGTTGAAATCCTCAGGTACCGAACACGGAGATTGCCTGCAGGCATCGGCCGAGCGCATCGCCCGTTTTCTCATCAGTTAAGGTCGCTTTATTCAGAGCGACACACGAGGTCGAACACGCCGCCCGAGACGCCAAAGCCAATAGCTGGCACGGCGAACTCGAAGGTGCCGCGCAATCGGCCGGTGTCGCCGTTGCCGTCGAGCAGGGTCAGCGTGCCTTGCTGAAAATCCCGAGAGTGAAACACCTGCGCGTGTCGTTTGGGCGTGAGGTGATAAACCACTGTCAGACGAGCATCGTGCGCCAGGTCGTACGTCCCCAAGGGCAGCGTCTGATCCATGAACAAGCCGAACACCGTACGACGCCCGGCGACTTTTCCCACTGCATGAATCTTCCAGATCTTGTAGCTGCGCGAGCCTTCCAGTTCTGTTCGCAGGCACGCCCAGGCACTCAGGCGCGTGCTTATAAAGGCCTTGCCATTGACCTGCGCCTCGAAGCGATCAGGCGGGCTGCTGTGGCAAAGGCTCAAGGGCGGAAAGTGAGTGGGGTTTTCCATGATGCTTTCTCCTGCAACGTTGCATGATCCCGGCAACGGCGAAGGCATCACCCATTGGCGATGCCTTCGAGAAACGCCTCGATCCGGACTACACGGCCAGGCACTCAGACAGGCCTGGCTCGATCATTCAGCGAATGGCGACACCCAGGCTGGAATTGGTGTGCAGCAGCTTGAAAGTCTGCCCGTTCTGCAGGTTCTTCACGTAGTACCACTTGGCCCCGAGCAGATTCACGGCCCAAGTCGAGGACCAGAAATTAGCGTTGCCCATCGGCCAGCGATTGCCATAGGCGTTATGGATTTCGATCAGCTCATTGATGTTCGGAATCCGCCCGCCCACGGCACTCGCAGCGTTGGTCATCTGCGTCAGGCTGCCTGCGCCCACGCCCACGCATACGATAACCCCCGTGACCGACACCCCATAGCTGCGGCTCTCCCCAGCGGCGTCGGTCACCGTGATCGTCGCGTTGCCATTACCGCGCACCGAGGTCAGCCCATCTTCCGAGACCTGTGCGACGTCAGGATCGCTACTGGTATAGGTATAAGGAGGACGGCCCCCACTGGCGGCGCGTTGCACCGTCGTTCCGGTGGGGAAGGCCGGCAGCACATCGCGGCGACCCGGAATCAGATAAATTTTGCCCGGCAGTGCCACAGGCGAGGTGTCGAACAGCAAGCCCTCCCGCACGCTCAGTTGCAGCTGGTGAGATTCTGTTTGCGTTCCGGCTCGGCTGACCAGGTACGACAGCGTCGCGGTATCGCCCTCGGATGCTTCGATGAAGGACTTGGGAATCGTGAACCTCAAATGTGTGCTGTCGCCCACTGTCTGGGATTGGCCCTCGAACGTGGTCTTGCCGACCCAGCGCACCTTCACCTCATCAGTGGCAACCATCCCGCGATAGGTCGCCCGCGCAATCGCCTCGGGCCCGGTGATCAACGAAGGCCGCAACACCCCGTCCGGCCCCACGGTATCCAGCGTCGGCGCCGGCAGATCCAGCGCCGCGCTGAGAATCTTCAGCGCCAGCTTTTCCGAGTCCTGCACCGTACCACTGCGCCGCGTGACGCTGTACGACACCTCCACCGTCTGCCCGTCGTTCACCGTCACCAGCGCACTGGCAATGACCACTGAAACCGCCTGGCCAGCCTGCTCGGCAGTGACCACATGCTCCTTGCGATCACTGCCCTTCGGCCCTTCCCAGCGCACCGCCAGCGTCTCACCTTCGCGCAGATTGGCGGAAGCGTCGATCACCACCGTGGCGCCGTCGGTGGCGTTGGCGGGGTCGAGGATGTTGTTGGTGGCTTCTTTAATGGAGGGGAGGGGGAGGGGCTGAGTCTTGTCATCGGCTACTGGCACGAACAGAGAGAGTGAAGTGAAGAAAGCTCGGCTGAAGGTATTTACGGTGTAGTAAACCTCAATCGAGCCGCCGCCCAACACACTGACTTTTTCATCAGGAATGACGAAGACAATCGGTTTGCCTATGTCGCCGGCATTCACTGTTTTGAGCTCGTCGTGCATGACGTTCGCACCGCTGGCTGTTTTGCCCATCCAGAACAGATGCACATCGTTACCTTCCGACATGAAGTAATACGCAGGCACTTCGGCGCTGACGTTACGTGCTGTCGGGTCCAGCGTACCGTTGTTCTGTTCGGCCGCCGGTACACGAGGCAACGGCAATTCCATGGCCTGTCCGACGATGGTCAACGTCAGGCTTTTTGAGCGCAACGACTCTCCATCGGTTTTCTTGACCTGATATTTCAGGCGCGCGCGACCTTGAGTGATGGCCTGGAATTGCTCATTGGGCACCTGAAACTCATAGACGCTGTTTTGTACTTCGACTGTTTTGCTGGCCGTCCATGTTTCGAGATTCAAGCCTTCCGCTGTGCTGCGTTCCATTGACAGAGTCAGCTCATCGCCCTGCTGGATGTCGGGGTGGGCAATGATTAGAACCTGCACGCTGGCCCCCGCAAGCTGGTCGAGATCCAGTTGCATGTCCGGCGCTTGTGGGGTGACCGGGGCAGGCAGGGTCGATGCGCCTGCTTCGACTTCCACGTAGGTCGGCAGAGACCAGCGCGACCAATTGTTCACGATGTCGCGAACTTCGTATCGCACCTCCAGTCTGTCGGAGTCTCCGGCCTGTTCGATGATTTCCTTGCTGACCGCAATGACCACCGGTTGGCCCACTTGCGCCTGATCGGTAATTTCGGTGCGAATCAGCTCGCCGTGCCAGGACAAGGTGATCCGGTCACCGACGTACATATTCACGTACGGCGCAATCTCGACGGTCACTCCATCAGGAGAAGTGATGACACCCTCTGGTCGTACTGCCGGGACGGCGAGCGCCTCGTTTTCCCATGGTGTTGCCGGGTTTGTATCGGTACCGCCTGGCAAGGTCAACTTGACCGGCACAGTGACGGACTCGGATTGATTTTTCTGGCCACCGATGGGCTTGGTCACTTCATAGCGAAGGCTGATCGACGCTTCGCGCACGAACTTCTGATCGAGCGGGAGAACCACGAAATTGAACAAGCCTGGGGTCAGATCCTCTGCGCGTACGGTGTAGTTGAAGGCCAGCTGATCATCGCAGTGAAGGTCGATGACATCCCCCGCAGTGATCTCCAGATAGGGGCCGACGCGTACCGACAGTGCGACATGCGGGTCAAGCGTATCGGCATAACCGATACCGCTTGGATCGTGCAGGTTCTGCATGGCAGGGGCTGGCAGCAGGGTTGTAGTTGCAGTGTTCATAGGGGTCCATCCTTTCTTGTTTAGGTGGCGAGCCCAAAGGCCCGCCGGTTGACACAATCAGCAGCCCTGACCCGGAATGGCCATGGTGATGATGACTTGAGTGGTGGGTGAGTTGACCATCAGGCCGTCTGGCCCCTGGACCCGGAAATACGCTTCTCCGCGGCCTTCACAGATCAGGCTCAACTGCTGGGCAGTGACCCGGAAGCTGTAGCCGTTGACCTGTTCGTATTCATCCAGGACGCGGGTCAGCTCGACGCTGCCCCCAGGCACAGGGGTATCTCCGTGGGTCCGGTTGTAGCCGTGGAAGACCACGCTCACGCGTGGGTACTTGTCGGCGTTGACGTAAGGCGGGATAAAGATCGGGGTGCCATCCGGGCTATTGACCGGGCTGATCGCATTGAACTGGTTGGCATTGGTGAACACCGGGCCTTTCAAGCCATCCGGTCCGCCCGGCAGATCACCTTGAGAGCGCACCACGATGCTTTGCGCGCCTGATCGCGAGGTGTTCGGGTTTGCCGCGTGAGTGACCGTGTAGTAGACCTTGATACCTTCACCCGTCCCCTCGGTAGTGATGACGTCGTTGGGGATGGTCAGCAGCAGATCCCGGCCGATGTCAGTGGAGCGCAGGGTGTAGGCCACTGGCGAGGTTTGCGCCCCCCAGTACAGGCTGATCCGGTCGCTGATCGCAAACTCGTCCTTCCAGCCGATCACCGCCGTGGCTTCCAAGAGGAAGTCGTCCTCGTCGATGACGTTGTCTTCGTTGTTCGGGTTGTCGCTGGTGCCACGAATAATCGGCAGGTCCAGCGCCTCGTTTTCAGGGGTTTCCGGATCCGGATCCTGAGGCCCAGGCAGCGTCAGATTGACCGTCACCGCCAGCGACAACGACGCGCCAATCAGGATCTGATTGCGACGGACTTCGTAACGCAACTCGACATCCCCATCGCCTGCCATGGCGATCACGGCATAAGGCACGTTGAGCGTAAACACAGGATCAGAGGTTTCGTCGCCTGCCTGCAGCGCGACTTCAGGCAGCGCCTGGGTGCCCCAGTGCAGCGTGACCTTGTCGCCCACCTGCGCGCTCGGGTACTGCGGGATATCCACAGCCACCGTGGCGCGGGCGTCAGCGTCGTCGATCAGGCCGTCGGCAGATTGTGCGCAGAGTGGAGCAGCGTAGTCCTGCGGGACTTCCCGCAAAAACAGCTGGAAGGTCTTGGAAAGCGAGTCAATCGACACATTACCTGCGCGGTCGGTGACGGTGTAGAAGGCAGGTTCCTTGACGTCGCCCAGGCTTTCGAGAAAGGCGCGGGTGAAATCGAGCATCACCACGTCTTCGTTCACTTCCGAAACCGTCACCGTGTGCTCAGGACCTGCAACCGAACCCCAGAAGGTACGAATCCGATCCCCCCACGCCATGCCGGTGTATCCCGGCACTTCGGTGGTCAGCACATTGCCCAGCGCGGTGAGTTCGTCGGAGGTCAGGGTGCCGTCATGGGTTTCGCTGGGAAAGACCATCGCTGCCAGCAGGGTGCCGCCGGGTGGGGTGCGGTCGACGATCAGGGGGACTTCGTCGGAGAACGCGGTCTGTCCTCCAAATTCATTGGTCGCTGCGTAGCCTGCACCGAACACGCCGTCGCTGGCCAGAAGACCTGCCGGGATTTCCAGAGTCAGCGGGTCACCGGGCTGTTCGGTATCAATGAACTTCTTGGTGCCGCTGGCTACGCCGTTCCAGCTCAGTTGGTAAGAGTGGCCTTTAACGGCCTCCGGCCAGACAACCAGGTCCATGATGATCGGTTGTTGCAGGTCATCCAGTGTCAGCAAGCCGTCGATAGGGTCTGCCAGAGCAACATTAGGTTGTGGCAGCGCCTTTGCGGAATAACGAGTCACCAAAGGTGGTTGATTTGAATTGCACATTTGTAGTTCTCCAATTTCAAGGCAGCCGGGATCCTTGTCTTATTTGACTGCCTTGGCTCTTTTTATAAACCGCCAACATGATGTGTGCGGGGTGTTATGGGTTTATCCGTGCTGAGTAGGTTTAAGCCGTGCTCTTGCATTGGATAAGTTTCACGTAATAGTGAAGAACGGTAGGTGTCAATGGTTTTCTGCGTTTTTCTTTAGCGTTATTGCATGCAGAGGTTTTGCAGGGGCCTCTTGTCGATATAAATATCGGACTTTAAAGACGCAGCAGAACCATAGTCGTTTGTTATCTCATAGATTGCTTCAATTCTCCCTGTGGAGAAGGCTTCCAATAGTTTGGCAGGGATGATGAAGTCGATGTCACTCACCAGCTGTTGTTCATTAACAGTATTCACAAGGCGGTGCGACACGGCCTCAATTATCTCTCCATCGATAAAAGCGTTAAACCCGATAAGTTGCAGTTCAATCCGGTCGCCAAGTGCCATGTTTCGATAAGGCTTGATGCGCACTAATGTATCTGTTGGTGCAGGGGCCAATCTCAGCGTGTGAGTATCATCGGCGTCGATGAATAAAGCCCCTGGCAGCCCGCATCCCCCTCCCGGCAGTTGAGCCTTGCAGACCACCCTTACCATTAGGGTGGGTGACTGCGAAGTGTTGGGATTGCCGGCATGGGTCACGCGGTAATGCACGGGGATGGCGCGGCCAACGCCCTCACCTGCAATGACCTTGTTTGGCATGCAGATCACCAGATCGGCCCCTGCGTCGACATCGTTCTGGTTCAGCGTGCGTACAACGGGCAACGGCCATGAACCCCAGTAAAGTTTGACCTGATCGCACGTACTGAAAGCAGGCTGCCAGGGGATGACCACGTCGGCGTCGAGAAGGTAGTCATCCTCATCGAGGAAATTGACTTCCTGATTGGCGTGGCGGCTTCTGCCCCGAACGGTCGGTGCCACCAGTTGCTCGTTCACGGGTGTTTCCGGCGTCGGATCCTGAGGGCCAGGCAGCGTGACGTATACGTTGATCGACGTCGCAGGTGATGTCTCTTGCAGAACACCCTCGCGATGCACCTCGTAGCGAACCTCGACTACGCCATCGCCTGCGGCCTGCACGGTGGCGAACGGCACCTCGCACGACAGGATCACGCTTTGCTGCGCCGCTGGCTCGCTTAACACCTGGCCCGGCAGCGCCAGACCGCCCCAATTCAGCACGATTACATCACCCGCCTGGGCATTGCTGTAGTGGGGAATCTGCACCTGTACACCATGCCGGGCATCGTTGTGTTCGATCATGCCGTCGGCGGCTTGCGGGACCACGGGGGCAAGCAGGTTCTGCGGGTGATTGCGCAGTTGCAGGCGTAGCGGCGCTGGTTCAGAGACTTTCGACACATTGCCAGCGCGATCGGTGACGGTGTAGGTCACGGGAATGTCGCCGTCCTTCAACTGCTCCAGAAAGCTGCGCTCGAAGGTAAAGGTAACGTCGCTGCCGCCCAGTTCTTCGGCGTTGAGTGTGCGTTCAGGTCCGGGCTGCTCGCCCCAGTAGGTGCGCACGACGTCACCCCACTTGGCGTCGTAGTAGCTGGGGAGCCTGGCCGTAAGGACGTTGGCTGCGGCTGACAGGGATTCTTCTGTCAGGGGGAACTGCTGTGGGTCGAAGATTAACGGGGCAGGAAGATCACCGCCTGGTGGGGTGCGGTCGACGATGAGTGGGACTTCATCGGAGAAAGCGGTTTGCCCTCCGAACTCATTTGTGGCTGCGTAGCCAACTTGATAGACGCCATCCGCGGTTAGCAGAGCGGATGGTATATCTACATAAAGTGGATCTCCAGGTTTTTCAGTGTCAATGAATTTTTTGGCTCCGGTCGTGACTCCATTCCAACTAAGTTTGTAGGAATCACCTTTTATCGCTTCTTTCCATGTCGCGAAACTTAGTGAGATCGGTTTGGCAAGTGACGCGAGGGTTAACAGCCCGTCTGCCGGGTCTGCCTCAGTTATGACGCACTCTGGAAGGGCGCGCTTTACTCTGTGGTGCGGCATTTGTAATTGAGGGGGTTTTGTCATTTTTTATTCCTCGTAGTTATTTAGCGCTAGGGGTAGTTCACCTTTTGATAGCTAGCGCTTTAGGGGTTGTGACGGTGATGGCTGAATTGTGAGTTTTTGGTCATCCCATAAATATATGGCTCTATCTATTTATATTGTTGTCCGGCTTTTCGCCATAGTGTTTTAACCATCAAGAAATTTCCCACAGCTCTTTCGGAGGTTGTCTGTAGGACAGGACCTACTTATTGTGGAGTCGAAGTCATGTAAACGTATGGCCGTTTAAACTCATCTGTTCGCCGTTTTGTCCGCACTCTCCGCGCTCTTTTGTAGAGAGGGCTCTTAGCGTGCGAAATAGAGGAAAAAAACCAACTGGAGCAGGTATCCATTGGCAGGTTGCAGGTGTGTTGTGCGGGATGTCCATGGCGGCTTTTGCACTGGCTGAGGATCAGGCAGTCGAGCTGTTGCCCGGTGCGATCGTAATCCCGGGGGGCACAAAGGTCGAAGTCGACCAGCCTACGGGTCTGGAATATGTGCTGCACGGTAACGGCGCAGCCTTGACCGTGAAGGAAGGTGCAGTCGTCAACAATGTTACCGGCCGGGCAGCTGGCGGGGTTCTCAAGATACAGGGTGGCGACGTTGAGCAGAAGGTGAGTGGATCTGGCGTAGAGGCCGCAGTTTTGTTGATGGCGGGGCGTTTGGAAGCTGAGCAGGCGTTGATTATCGGGACAACGAAGCCAGGTGTGGATCTGCAGAATGTCGGAGGAAAACGTGCTTTTGCAGATATTGTCAGCAGCTCGGTTCTCGGGCGCGGGAATCGGGGTCAAACTTGGAAACAGTGACGCCACCCTGACCGATACTCACGTAGTTGGAGTCGTGTCTGCCGACGAAAGGGGCGTGGGCATCCAGGCCGGATCGGCGAACCTTAATATCAGTGCCAATAGCGTTATTGAAGGGGACGCGGTAGGGCTGATGGTCACCAATTCTGGACCTATTCCTGGCGCCGGTGTTAATCCATTGCCCGGTGTGATCGTCATTGATCACTCCAGGGTTGAAGGACACACCGGGCCGGCGATTGAGCTGCTTGAAAATCAAAACCCAGCCCAAGCCACCATCACCCTGCAAAACAACGCCGAGCTGTTTTCCGGCAACGGCAATCTGGTGGAGGTCCACGACAAGAGCGAACTCGACCTGATCGTCGATGACAGTCCCCTCAAGGGCAATCTGTTTGCTGCCGATGGCGCGCGGCTGGATGTGGTCCTGCAAAACGATGCACGTCTGAGCGGCAATGTGGAAAACCTGCACAGCCTGACCATCAACTCCGATGCTCATTGGCGTTTGATGGGCGATAACAACCTGTCGAACCTGAAACTGGGCGCCGGTAGGGTGAGTTTTCGGGGCGAGGGGTTCAATACCCTGACTCTGGGGCAGTTGTCCGGGCGTGGTGTGTTCGACATGCGCATCAATCTGGACAACGGCACGGGGGATTTGCTGAACGTCAACGGCGAGGCGAGTGGCTTCCACCACGTCAACATTGCCAATACGGGCGCTGAGGTCGTGCCCTCGGAATTCGATGCCTTGCGCATCATCCATACGGAAAGCGGCAACGCGGTGTTCGAGCTGGTCGGCGACAGAGCCCGCGTCGACCTCGGCGCCTACTCCTACGCCCTGGAGCAACAAGGCACGGACTGGTTCATTGTCGGTTCCGGCAAGACCATCAGCCCGTCGACGCAGAGTGCGCTGGCGTTGTTCAGTGCCGGGCCGACGATCTGGAACAGTGAGTTGAGCACGTTGCGCAGTCGCATGGGTGAGGTGCGCGGGCGTGAGGAGGGCGGTGGCTGGCTGCGCAGTTATGGCAACCGCTTCAATGCTTCGCTGGATGCGGGAGTGAAATACCGACAGAAGCAGCAGGGACTGTCGTTCGGTGCCGATGCGCCGGTGCCGGTCAGTGACGGGCATCTGCTGCTGGGTGTGATGGGGGGCTACAGCCAGTCCGATCTGGACATGGACCGTGGCACCTCGGGCGAGGTGGACAGTTACTACCTCGGCGCCTATGGCACCTGGCTGTCGGAAGCGGGCTACTACCTGGATGGCGTGGTCAAGGTGAACAAGTTTCACAACCAGTCCAAAGTGGCGATGAGCGATGGCGAGAAGGCCAAGGGCGACTACAACAACATGGCCGTGGGCGGTTCGTTGGAGTTCGGCAAGCACGTGAAGCTGCCCGACGATTATTTCGTGGAGCCGTTTGCGCAGCTGTCGAGCGTGTGGGTCGACGGAAATCGCTATACCCTGGACAACGGCTTGCAGGCCAAGACCAGCCAGACGCAGTCGGTGCTGGGCAAGGTCGGGGCCACGGTCGGGCGGCAGTTTGCGCTCAAGGACGGCGGTGTCGTGCAGCCTTATGTGCGGGTGGCGGGGGCGCATGAGTTCTCCCGAAGCAATGATGTCAGCGTCAATGGCCAGCGTTTCGACAGCGATGTGTTCGGCTCGCGGTTCGAGCTGGGCACCGGTGTATCGGTGTCGCTGTCCGAGCGTCTGCAGGTGCATGCCGACCTCGATTACATGAAGGGCGAGCATGTCGAGCAGCCGTGGGGCGCGAACGTCGGTGTGCGTCTGGCGTTCTGATGCCTGATCGCTTGCTGTAGCGCTGCACCGATGAGCCCCGGCGACTGTGAGGTCGCCGGGGCTTTTTACTGCCCGTGTTTCAGGCAGCTCTATCAGTCCACTGCCTGCGGGCAGATTCACTCATGCAGCTTGCGCCGACGAATCGACCGCGCGCGGCTGGCCGGTTTGGGCCGCGTCTTGCCGCCGCGCAGCATGATCTTCAGGGTTTCGGAAACGCCCACCAGGCGCGAGCGACGGACTACTTCGTAACGCACTTCGATCTCGCCGTTCTGGTAGGTGGCCAGGCGCTCGCAGTTCAGGTACTGGCTCAGGCGTGGCCCTGTGCGGCTGTTGGGGGCAGAGAGGGTGGTGTAGAAGGTATTGCAGCCCCAGCGCATCTTCAGTTGATCGCCAGTCCAGAGTTTGGGCGAGCGGGGCACGTTGATGAAGATCCCGGCCACCAGTTGCTCCTCGGTCATGATGCCTGAGGCGTGGCCAGTGATGTAGGGGGCGGCGAGGGTCGGGGTCGCCAGCCGGCTTTCTTCGTCCAGATGCCAGGGAAAGTCCGGCAGGCTCTTCAGGCACTGTGAATAGTCGATAGGCACTTCCTCGGAGGTGGTGTCCGCAGCGGGGGCTGCGTGCAACGCCTCATAGTGGGAAGTGGGGCCATCCTGTTCGGGTGATGCGTTGTTTTGCTCACGGGGTTCCATTACTTGATTCTCCATTGCTGCCGAGGGGCTGCCCGCTTTGTTTTCTTGCGGATGAACGGATGGCTGGATGTCCTTTTCGTCTTCCATGGAAGCTCCTTGATCAAAGTTGGGTGGCGCTGTTTAAAACGGTTTAGACGATATCAATCGAAGGTGTAGGATTGGACGTCTAGGTTGTATATGGTCGATTCGAACAAGTCGGCTGTCAATCGTGCAGCCTGCAGAGGTTTACATGGCGTCGCGGTAAAAAGTTTGCACTTGAAGTTTGTCTTGATATGTGTGTTTCTGCCTGTTTTCCTTGTTTTATTGGAGGATTGAAAGTCCGTTTTCTGGCGAGCTGAATAAAAATTTATTTTCAATCAGGACCCTGCCCAAAAGAATGTAGGAAAAACGGAAATAAGCGAGAAAAAATAATTCAGAACTGTTCTCGAATGCCGTTTTCAGCTCAGAACCTCCACGCATATGCGTGGAGGCTTGAGGGTCGAATATGCGAATGAATAGCGAAATTATGCTGTTACATATTCAGTGAAAGGGTGACGGGCAGTGATTCGATCGACAGGTTGCCTGCTCGGTCGGTCACTGTGTAGGAAATTGCCACGTTATCGGCCGCAAGGCTCTGCATGACTTCGCGTTCAAAAACGATTTCGATCGGCCGCAGGGTCAGTTCATCGGGCTGCACAATGTGGGTGGGGCCGGGCTGGCCGTTGCACAGGGTCTGGATGGTGTCGCCTGGTTCCATGCCGGCGTAGCCGGGGAGCAGGGCGGTGAGGTGGTTGCCGAAGGTGGCATTTGGGACGATCAGGGGCGCGAGCAGGGCTGCGCCGGCTGGGGTTCGGTCTACCCTAAGCGGGATTTGGGACGAGGGAACATGCGACTCGGAAAACGGGCTCGATGCCATGTATCCAAGCTGATAGCTGCCATTTTGAGTCAGCAACTGCTCGCTCAAATAGACAGTGATGACGTCGCCAGGCTTGTCTGATTCAGTGATCTCTCTGATATCCCCAACCAACTCCCCATTGAGCATGAGTTGAAAATAGTATTTAGGCTCTGCTGCTGCCCATACTTCTACTTGAACGGCTACGGGATGAGCGAGATCGCTGGTTTTTAGAAGCCCATCATCTTGGCTTCCCATGGGCACAACAGGAAGTGGCAAGGGGAGAGGTCGCTTGTTTTGTACGTCGTTCATACATTTCTCCATAAAGCACAGTCATCCGCATCCTTTCGCAGAATGAGTGCTCAAATAATTGTTTGGTCTAGATCAGCGAAACCAACCTCGTGGTGGTACATATATATCGCTTATCTGAATTTCAACTAATAGTGATCCTGTTTCCCTGTCAATCCGTCATTGGCCGTTAATAATCAAAAACCACAAACTTCAGAAACGTCCTACTTTTCACAGGCAATAAAAAAGCCCCGACAGTTACCTGTCGAGGCTTGTTGATTAAAAGCGCTGCGCCTAGCGGTTGAACCGCTCCACGAGCGAGTACTGGCTGTGGGCTGTGTTGGTGAGCTCGGCGCTCAGGGTCGCGGAGCGGCGGGCTTCGTCGGAGGTCTGGTCGGCCAGGTGGGCGATGGTGCTGATGTTGCGGCTGACTTCCTCGGCGACCGAGCTTTGCTCTTCGGTGGCGGCGGCGATCTGGGTGGTCATGTCGGTGATGTTGGCCACGGCATCGCTGATGCCCACCAGCGCCTTGTCGGCTTCCATCACCTGCTCGACGCCTTCTTCAGCCTGACGACGACCGGTTTCCATGGTCTGCACTGCGTTGTTGGCGGTGCTTTGCAGCTTGGCGATGAGCGAGTGGATCTGCCCGGTGGATTCGGTGGTGCGTTGCGCCAGTTGGCGGACCTCGTCGGCGACCACGGCGAAACCACGGCCCATTTCCCCGGCACGGGCGGCTTCGATGGCGGCGTTGAGGGCCAGCAGGTTGGTCTGGTCGGCGATGCCTTTGATCACGTCGACCACGCCGCCGATTTCATCGCTGTCCTTGGCCAGTTGGGTGACGGTCAGCCCGGTTTCGCCCACCGAGGCCGAGAGACGCTGAATGGCCTCGCGGGTTTCGCTGGCGATGTCGCGGCCGCGACGGGTCAGTTCGTTGGCCTGCTGGGTGGCGTCAGCGGTGCGCTGCACGTGGCTGGCGACTTCCTGGGTGGTCGAGGCCATCTGGTTGATGGCGGTGGCGACCTGTTCGGTCTCCACGCGCTGACGTTCCAGGCCCATGGAGCTGGCCTGTGCCAGGCTGTCGGACTGTGCGGCCTGGGCGTTCAGGTGCTCGGCGGTGTCCTGCAGGCGGGTCAGGCAGGTTTTCAGGCGCGCTTCCTGGCTGAGGATGGACATTTCCAGGCGCGCCTGAGCGCCGCGGCTGTCGGTGTACATCTGCGCGATCAACGGGTCGGAGGTGGTCTGTTCGGCCAGGCGCAGCAGGCGCTTGATCCCGCGCTGTTGCCAGCTCAGGCCCAGCAGGCCCAACGGCACTGCCAGCGCAGCGGCCAGGGCGAAGCCCCAGTGGGAGTTGAGCCAGACACCGATCAGAAAGCTCAACTGGCTGACGAGGATAAACGGCAGCCAGTCCTGCAGCACCGGCAGCCACTTGTCGCGGCTCGGCACGGCGGATTTGCCGCTGTTCAGGCGCTGGTACAAGGCTTCGGCGCGGCGGATCTGCTCGGCGGTGGGTTTGATCCGCACCGACTCGAAGCCCACCACCTGTTTGCCTTCGAAGATCGGCGTGACGTAAGCGTTGACCCAGTAATGGTCGCCGTTCTTGCAGCGGTTCTTGACGATGCCCATCCACGGCAGCCCCTGCTTGAGGGTGCTCCACATGTGCTCGAACACTGCCGACGGCACGTCGGGGTGGCGCACGGTGTTGTGGGGCGCCTTGATCAGTTCGTCGTGGGAGTACCCACTGATCTCGACGAACGCGTCATTGCAGTAGGTGATCACGCCACGGGCATCAGTGGTTGAAATCAACCGCTGCTGCGCCGGGAAGGTCCGTTCGCGTTGGGTGATGGGCTGGTTATTGCGCATAAGCTGTTCAATCCGGGAAGGCTTTGACGGTGTATCGGCGGGGGCGGCGCAAAATTAAGCGTTTTGTGAGCTGGGTCATAGGGCGCATCGCCGCGGGTCAGGGTTCAGCGGTCGAACATGGGGTAGGTGAACAGCCCCAGATGCGCAAGATTGAGCCCGAAATGGGTGATGACCGCTGCCGGCAGCCCGCCAAACCGGTAGGCGATGCCGTAGCCAATCCCGGCCATGCCCGCCAGCACCATCCACTGCCAACCCGCGCCAAAGTGCGCGAGCCCAAACAGGGCAGAGGCGATGAGCAGCGCGAGGGTCTGGTGATAAGGCACGCGATGCAGCAGGCGGGCCAGACCGCCTTGAACGTAGCCTCGAAACAGCAGCTCTTCAGTGAGGGTGACCAGCAGCAGGTTGTTGAGCACCCAGATGCCGGCCTGATCAGGCCACTTCGGCGCCCAGCCGATCAAGCCCATGGACAGAGCCGTAAGCAGACATACGCCGGTAGTCAGCGGCAGGGTCAGGCTGCTGATAATGAGCGTGTGGCGCAGGGCAATGGCGCTGAACACCCAGGGGCAGGCCAGCACGATCCAGAGGCCGATCAGCGGTTTGTCGAGGTTCAGGTACATCGAGAAGGGCGCCGCTTCGGGCGTGAAGCGCACCGCGGTGATGACCCTGGCGCTGAAAAAACCGGGCAGCCAGTGACTCGCAAGCCCTGCAGCCAGGGCGATGAACAAGGCATGCCCGAGGGTACGCACGGCCCGGTGTCGGAAATGACTGACGCAGATGCCCGCCATGATCAACAGGCCAACAGTGACCACCACGGGAATGCTCAACTGGCCGTACACCAGCGCAATGCAGTAACCGAGGGCCAGCAGCGTGAGCGTGCTCCAGCGCGACGCCGACATGATGTCGTCCTTGAGTGTCGGATGAGGTCGGCGATTTTAACGTTGATTAAACGCGCGCGCATGTGGGAACGGGATGAAAGTTTTCCGGAAATGACGCGGGGGATTCGCATTACGACGTAGGGATTTTCCTGGACCCAAGGTATAAGAGCGCGCTTGCCCGCGATGAGGCAGGATCGGCAACCTGTTGGGCTGACGAAACGCCATCGCGGGCAAGCGCGCTCCTATAGAGGCGGCGGTTGACGGATCAACTCACCTCACGACGCAATCAGCTGCCGCAACACGTAGTGCAGAATCCCCCCGGCCTTGAAGTATTCCACCTCGTTCAGGGTGTCGATCCGACACAGCACCTCGACATTTTCCTGTTTGCCGTTTTCCCGGGTGATCTGCAGGGTCAGGCTCATGCCCGGTTGCAGGGTCGCGCCGGTCAGGCCGGTGATGTTCAGCACTTCCTTGCCGGTCAGCTCAAGGGTTTTGCGGCTCTGGCCGTTCTTGAACTGCAACGGCAATACGCCCATGCCCACCAGATTCGAGCGGTGGATACGCTCGAAGCTCTCGGCGATGACCGCTTTCACGCCCAGCAGATTGGTGCCCTTGGCCGCCCAGTCTCGGCTCGACCCGGTGCCGTATTCCTGACCGGCAATGACCACCAGCGGCGTGCCTTCCTGCTGATAGCGCATGGCCGCGTCATAGATCGGCAGCTTCTCGTCGGTCGGTACGTGCAGGGTGTAGCCGCCTTCTTCGTTACCGAGCATTTCGTTACGAATTCGGATGTTGGCGAAGGTGCCACGCATCATCACTTCGTGGTTGCCGCGACGCGAGCCATAGGAGTTGAAGTCCTTGGGTTCCACGCCCTTGCTGCGCAGGTAACGGCCGGCCGGGCTGTCGGCCTTGATGTTGCCGGCAGGGGAGATGTGGTCGGTGGTCACCGAGTCGCCCAGAATCGCCAGCACTCGCGCCTTTTGTACGTCGGCGATCACCGGCAGGGGGCCGGCCACGTCGTCGAAAAACGGTGGGTGCTGAATGTAGGTCGAATCGTCCTGCCAGACGTAGGTCGCGGCCTGTGGCACTTCTATGGCCTGCCATTGCGCGTCGCCAGCGAAGACTTCGGCGTACTCCTTGTGGAACATGCCGGTGCTGACGTTGAGCACGGCGTCGGCGATTTCCTTCTGGGTCGGCCAGATGTCGCGCAGGTAAACCGGCTTGCCATCGCTGCCTTCGCCCAGTGGCTCGGTGCTCAAGTCCACGCGCACGCTGCCCGCCAGGGCATAGGCGACGACGAGGGGCGGTGAGGCCAGCCAGTTGGTTTTCACCAGCGGATGTACGCGGCCTTCGAAGTTGCGGTTGCCCGACAGCACTGACGCGACGGTCAGGTCCGACTGCTGAATGGCCTTCTCGATAGGATCGCGCAGGGGGCCGGAGTTGCCGATGCAGGTGGTGCAGCCGTAACCCACCAGGTCAAAGCCAAGCTTGTCGAGGTACTCGGTCAGGCCAGCGGCTTTGTAGTAATCGGTGACGACTTTTGAGCCCGGCGCCAGCGAACTCTTCACCCAGGGTTTGCGCTGCAAGCCTTTTTCCACGGCCTTTTTCGCCAGCAAGCCCGCCGCCATCATCACGCTGGGGTTCGAGGTGTTGGTGCAAGAGGTGATCGCGGCGATGACCACCGCGCCGTTTTTCAGGCGATAACGATTGCCCTCATATTCATACTCGGCCTCACCGACCTGTTCGGCGTTGCCCACCGCCACGCCACCGCCGCCTTCGCTTTCCAGGCGGCTTTCGTCGTGTTTGCTGGGCTTGAGCGCCAGGCCCAGAAAGTCATCGAACGCTTGGGAAACATCCGGCAGGGCGACGCGATCCTGCGGGCGTTTCGGCCCTGCGAGGCTTGCCACCACCGAACCCATGTCCAGCTCCAGCGCGTCGGTGAACACCGGTTCCTGACCGGGCAGACGCCACAGGCCCTGGGCTTTGGTGTAAGCCTCTACCAGCGCCACTGTTTCATCCGGACGGCCTGACAGGCGCAGGTATTCCAGGGTCACGTCGTCCACGGGGAAGAAGCCGCAGGTGGCGCCGTATTCCGGGGCCATATTGGCGATGGTGGCGCGGTCGGCGAGCGGCAGGTCAGCCAGGCCGTCGCCATAGAATTCGACGAATTTACCCACCACGCCTTTCTTGCGCAGCATCTGGGTCACGGTCAGCACCAGGTCGGTGGCGGTGATGCCTTCCTTGAGCTTGCCGGTGAGTTTGAAGCCGATGACTTCAGGGATCAGCATCGACACCGGCTGGCCGAGCATGGCCGCTTCGGCTTCGATCCCGCCCACGCCCCAGCCCAGCACGCCAAGGCCGTTGATCATCGTGGTGTGGGAATCGGTACCGACCAGCGTATCCGGGAAGGCGTAGGTGCGGCCGTCTTCTTCCTTGGTCCACACCGTGCGGCCCAGGTATTCGAGGTTGACCTGATGGCAGATGCCGGTGCCCGGCGGCACCACGCTGAAGTTGTCGAACGCGCTCTGGCCCCAGCGCAAAAAGGCGTAGCGTTCGCCGTTACGCTGCATTTCGATGTCGACGTTTTCGCCGAAGGCCTGTTGATCGCCGAACTTGTCGACCATGACCGAGTGGTCGATGACCAGGTCCACCGGCGACAGCGGGTTGATGCGCTGCGGATCGCCCCCGGCCTTTGCCACGGCGGCGCGCATGGCGGCCAGATCGACCACGGCGGGCACGCCGGTGAAGTCCTGCATCAGCACGCGGGCGGGGCGGTACTGGATTTCCCGGTCGGATTTGCGCTCGGTGAGCCAGGCGGCCAGGGATTTGAAATCTTCACCGGTGACGGTCTGGTTGTCTTCCCAGCGCAGCAGGTTTTCCAGCAGCACCTTGAGCGACATGGGCAGTCTGTCGAGCTCGCCCAGGGTCTTGGCGGCGTCGGGCAGGCTGAAGTAGTGGTAAGTCTTGTTGCCGACGTCGAGTGTCTTGAGGCTTTTCAGGCTATCGAGGGAGGGCATGAACTAACTCCTTGACGGGTCCGCACGGTACGGACGGGCGTATCACACAAAACGGTAAGACGAGCTCTTTCAGCCCTCTGAATGGCGGCTTTTATAGGGTCATTGAGTAGTACTGGACCGTTGGCCTGCGCCAGTGGTTCCTGATTCCGCTATCATGCGCGGCTTTCGAGTCATTGAGGTTAATCCTCAAGTATAGGTCGCGTGGGACTTCTCACCGACGCGCCGTGGAGAACACCCCGTGAACACCCTTTTCATGCATTGCCGTCCCGGTTTCGAAGGCGAGGTCTGCTCGGAAATCAGCGAGCAGGCCGCGCATCTGGGCGTGTCCGGTTATGCCAAGGCCAAGGCGGACACGGCCTGCGCCGAGTTCGTCTGCACCGAGCCGGACGGCGCCGAGCGCTTGATGAACGGCCTGCGTTTCGCCGATCTGATTTTCCCGCGCCAGTGGGCGCGCGGGGTGTTCGTCGCCTTGCCGGAAACCGACCGTATCAGCGTCATCCTTGAGCACATGGCCGAATTCTCCACCTGCGGCAGCCTGTGGCTGGAAGTGGTCGACACCAATGATGGCAAGGAGCTTTCAACCTTCTGCCGCAAGTTCGAAGGCCCCCTGCGCAACGCGCTGGAGAAGGCCGGCAAACTGGTGGACAACGCCAGCCTGCCGCGCCTGCTGCTGACTTTCAAAAGCGGCCGGGAAGTGTTTCTGGGTTTGGCCGATGGCGATAACTCGGCGATGTGGCCCATGGGCATCCCGCGTCTGAAGTTTCCCCGCGAGGCGCCGAGCCGTTCGACGCTGAAGCTGGAAGAGGCCTGGCATCACTTCATCCCTCGTGATCAATGGGACGAACGCCTGTCGGATGACATGACCGGTGTTGATCTGGGCGCAGCTCCCGGCGGCTGGACCTATCAACTGGTCAGGCGCGGCATGCTGGTGACCGCCATCGACAACGGCCCGATGGCTGAAAGCCTGATGGACACCGGTTTGGTGCAGCACCTCATGGCCGACGGTTTTACCTACAAACCGCGTCAGACCGTGGACTGGATGGTGTGCGACATCGTCGAAAAGCCTGCACGAAACGCCGCGTTGCTCGAAACCTGGCTGGGCGAGGGCTTGTGCCGCGAGGCAGTGGTCAACCTCAAGTTGCCGATGAAGCAGCGCTATGCCGAAGTGAAGCGCCTGCTGGAACGTATCGAAGAGGGCTTCAAGGCCCGGGGCGTGAAGGTTTCGATCGGTTGCAAACAGCTGTACCACGACCGCGAAGAGGTGACCTGCCATTTGCGTCGGCTGGATATGAAGCGCAAAGCCTGATCCGTCGAACCTGCACGACCTGTAGCAATCCGGTCGCGAGTGGTTCGCACGGTGTCCGAAGAAGGGCAATATAGTGCGCAGTTGGCCTGAGAGGAGCGATCCAGTGCACAAGGATCCTTTACAACGCGCATCGGTGTTGCAGCACGTCAGCCTCAATGTGCGGCGGTTGCGCCACGGGGCGGATTTGAGTCAAACGGCGCTGGCCGAAAAATCAGGGGTCAGTCGGCGCATGCTGGTGGCCATTGAGGCGGGGGAGAAGAACGTCAGTCTGGCGACGCTTGATCGTGTCGCCGAGGCGTTGGACGTGGCGTTCAGCGACCTGATCCAGGCGCCGGACGAGCCCGACGCCAGCCGCATCAACGAACTCGCCTGGGCCGGCACGCAGCCGGGCAGCAAGGCAGTATTGCTGGCCAAGGCGTCGGCGCGCCATGGCGTGGAGCTGTGGGAGTTTTCCCTGGCGCCGGGGGAGGCTTACCTGTCCGAGGCCGACCCGGAAGGCTGGAGCGAGCAGGTGTACGTGATCGAGGGGCATCTGAGCGTGGCCTTGCCGGATGAAACCCGACAGGTCGCGGCGGGGGAGTTCTTCATGTTCGCCAGCAACCGGGCTCATGCCTATCGCAATGAGGGTGAGGTCATGGTGCGGTTTGTGAGGAACGTGGTGTTGTGAACGGTTCAGGGGTGGACACCCTTTAATCGGATCATTGATCCCCTTGCGGGAGAGAGCTTGCTCGCGAAGAGGCCGGTGCATCCACAGCCTCTCCCTTGGCTGTGACTCGGCGTTCGTGACCAAACTCACTCCCACAAACAGGATGACCGCTTCAAAGTTGCTGACTCAGCAACACCCGATCAACACTTTGCCCGCTTTTCACCCGGCAAACCCGTTCAATCCCGGCCTGTTCCGTGCCTTGCATCCTCCGTACCGAAACAGGCCGACCAACGTCCTGTTTGAATCCATTCGCACGCTCTCCATAATCAGGCGTGCGCGCCATCGTGGCGAAGACAAGGCGAGAATAATGAGCTCAGAGAACAATCGACCTGACGCAGACATCCTGATCGTCGGCGGCGGCCTCAGCGGCACGCTGCTGGCGGTGCAGTTGCTGCGCCTGCCGGGGCAGCGGCGTATCATGATCATCGAGCCGCGCCCGGAGCTTGGGCGCGGGGAGGCCTACAGCGCCACAGAGCTGGGCCACACCCTCAACGGAAATGCCGCGCGCATGAGTGTCGACCCGGACGACACCGAAGACCTGACCCGCTGGCTGGGCGACTTCATCGCCGCCGGGGGCTGGCCGGAGTCGGACGAGCAGCACGTGCCGGTGGGCGAACTGTTTCCACCTCGCGGTATTTTCGGGCTTTACGTTCAGCAACGTCTGGCCGAAGCCCAGGCGGTTGGCGCGCAATTCGGCTCGACCGTCGAGCATGTGCACGGCGAGGCTGTGGACCTGCAAGTCGAGCCCTCCGGCGTTCGCATCACCCTGGCCGACAACCGCGAACTCACCGGTCGCTTCGGTGTGCTGGCCACGGGCATGTTCGCCGCCGCGCGCACCCCTCAGCGCGACTCCAACGCGCTCAATGCTGCCGCCGTGGACCCGTGGGGCGTGGAGGCGATGCGTCACCTCGACCCGCAAGGCCGGGTGCTGATCATCGGTTCGGGCCTGACCATGGTCGACGCCGTGGTGTCCCTTGAGCAGGCCGGGCATCGCGGCCCCATCGATGTTTTTTCTCGTCATGGCCTGTTGCCTCATGTGCGCCGTCAACCACCGAGCTGGCCGGATTTTCTTGCCGCCGATCACAGCATTCGCAGCACCCGACAGCTTGTCCGCGCCTTGCGTGAGCAGTGCGCGCAAGCCATCGCTCAGGGCATTGACTGGCAGGCGCCGCTGGACACCGTGCGGGTGCACATCCCACGGCTGTGGAGCCAGGCGTCTGACCTTGAGCGACGTCAATTCGTACGTCATGTGCGGCCTTGGTGGGAAAGCCATCACCACCGCTCGCCGCCGCCCAGCGCCAAATTGCTCGATCGACTGGTGCAGGAAGGCCGCTTGAACATTCATGCCGCGTCGCTGCAGGACGTGCTGGCTCGCGAAGCAGAGCAGGTGCGGATCCGTGTTCGCTATCGCGGCGAGGATCAATCCACCGAGATCAGCGGCGAGGCCCTGATCAATTCCACCGGCATTCAGTACGACTGGCGTCGAGTGGACAAAGCCTTGCCCAGGCAACTGCTGGCGCGCGGGTTGATTCAGCCAGGCCCCCTGGCCCTCGGCATTGACGCCGATGCCGGTGGCGCGGTGCGGGATGCTGCTGGGCAGGTATCTGCGCGGCTGTTCGCCATGGGCCCGCCACTGCGTGGCCTGTGGTGGGAGAGCACAGCAGTCACCGACGTTGCCTTGCAGGCCAAGGCGTTGGCAGCGCGGTTGGTGGGCGAGGCATAAACAGCTGTTCAGCGAAATTGTGTCGACTCCGACACAATTTCGCCTCCTGACCCTAAAGCGCTATCCGAACGGGCCGACAGCCAGAGATCGACCCGGTGAAACCGTGCGCGGTTTCACCGGTGCGTCACAGGATCAGCCAAGGCTATGGAGGCATTCATTCATGTTGAGCTTGAGTTTCAGAAACCCCGCCGATGCCGCAGCACAGGTGCAACTGAGCGTTGCCAGGACCCAGCAGGGGGGCGAGGACGCCAGTGAGCTGCCCACCGCCGCAGAGCAGATGCGCCAGAGTGTTGAGGTGTTGCTGTCGCCCGAAGCGCAGAAGGCGGCGAAGAGCGGCAAGAAGGACGCCGATATCGACGCCACCGACCTGCCGGATCGCATCAAGGATCAGCTGAAGATGATTCGCTCGATCCAGGAGCGCATCGCCAAACGCATGAAAGACATGCAGGCGTTCATGAGCGACCGCTCGCTGTCGCCCAGGGCTCGCGAAGGCAAGATTCGTCAGTTGCAGCTGGAGATTTCGGCCATGACCCACTCGCTGATCCAGGCCACCAACCAGCTCAATCAGGCGATGCAGCAGATGCAGTTGTCACTGGAAGACCGGGCGCTGGCCGGCAAACTGGTCAGCCCGCAGAACCTTCAATCCTGATCCAGCAGGCGCGGCCCGGTGCCGTTTTCGCCCAGGCTGTCGCCCCAGTTGCGCAGCGGGCAGGCCTCCATGGACAGGCAGCCGCAGCCGATGCAGCCATTGAGCTGGTCGCGCAGGGCGGTCAGGCGGTTGATGCGTTCGTCCAGGTCGGTTTTCCAGCAGGCGGACAGCCGGTTCCAGTCGTCCAGCGTGGGCGCGCGGTCCTGTGGCAGCGTGTCCAGCGCGGCCTGAATGGTCGCCAGCGGAATGCCCAGGCGCTGGGCGGTCTTGATCAAGGCCACCCGGCGCAGCACGTCGCGGGGATAGCGACGTTGATTGCCGGCATTGCGCTGGCTGCTGATCAAGCCTTTGGATTCGTAGAAACGCAGCGCGGTAATGGCCACACCGCTGCGTGCGGCGAGCTGACCGACGGTCAGCTCCCGGGCCAGATGCAAGGAGTCAGGGGTACCCATGAAGTGCCTTCGAAAACGTAATGATCGCCAAATGATGCTTGACCTCTAGTTAACTGGAGGTTTTACCCTTCGCAGCCTCGGTTCGCAACAGGCAATACGACGCAAGAAACGTAGTTCTTGGCGATCAAGGGATGCAGCATGCTGTTCAGCGACATCAGTCATCTGTGGAGAGCGTTCATGACGTCACAAGACTCAACCCTTCCTTTCAGTCAGTTTGTCGAATTCACCATCGATCCGCGCCATGAGGTAGGCCTGATCGCCGCCCTCAACGAACGCTTCGAAAGCTTCACCCGCACCTACCCGGGTTTCATCCGCGCCAGCGTGCACGTTAGCGAGGACCGCCAACGCGTGCTCAGCCACGTGGTGTGGAAGTCAAAGTCCGATTGCGAGCAGGCCGTGGAGAATGCCGAGCAGGGCGAGGGGGATCTGTGGGGGCTGATTCGTGCGTATCAGACCAAGGCGATGACCTTCAACGCCTACGCGTTGGTGAGTGAAACCGTCGGGCCGCGTTGAGATCGCGGCCCATCCTCAAACCGAAACCTGCACCATGCGGTCACCCTGCAATTGCTCGCCGGGACGTCGCTTGTTCACCGCCAGTTCGCCGATCTTGATCAGCCGCGCGCGGATGACGTTGCGGCTCAGGCCCAGCAGTTGCGCGGTGTGCACCTGGTTGTAGTGGCTGAAGCGGTACGCAGCCCGCAGCAGGGCGTCTTCGACTTTCTCATGCAGCGCGCCGGCCTGTTCTTCGAACAGGTTCTGGAACGCCCGCGCCAGCAGCGCGTCGGTGGAATCGTCGACGACGGTCGATGACTCTTCCTGACGCTCCAGACGCAAATTGGACAGGCGCAAATCGCTGGCCTGAATCACGCCGTTGCGGCAAATCAGCAGGGTGTGATGAATGACGTTTTCCAGCTCACGGATGTTGCCCGGCCAGCTGTAGGTGCGCAGCTTGTGCTCGGCGTCGCTGCTGATCTGGATCGGCCCGCAGCCCAGGCGCTGGCTATAGACCTCGATGAAGTGGCGGGTCAGCGGCATGATGTCGCCCGGCCGCTCGCGCAGGGTGCTCAGCTCCAGATTGACCACGTTCAGGCGATAGAACAGGTCTTCACGGAAATGCCCGGCGTTGATCGCGCGTTCCAGCTGCACGTTGGTGGCGGCCAGCACGCGTACGTTGATCGGCGTGCTTTTGCGCGAGCCCAGGCGCACGACTTCGCGCTCCTGCAGCACCCGCAGCAATTTGACCTGAATGGCCATCGGCAGATCGCCGATTTCGTCAAGGAACAGAGTGCCGCCGTTGGCCTCTTCGAACCAGCCGGCCTTGGCGGTGAGGGCGCCGGTGAACGCGCCTTTTTCGTGGCCGAACAGCTCGGCCTCGACCAGTGATTCAGAGAACGCCCCGCAGTTCACCGCCACGAAAGGCTGGTGACGACGGGCGCTCAGATTGTGGATATGACGCGCCACCAACTCCTTGCCGGTGCCGGTTTCGCCGATGATCAGCACGCTGGCGTCACTGGGCGCGACCTGCTGCACATGGGCCAGCAGGGCCTGGGACTTGGGGTCTTCGAACACCTGCGCCGTGGCACGGATCGAGGTCGCCAGGGCCGGTGAGGGCGGTAGGGTCAGTAGCTGCATGGGGATCACTTGTGGTTGAAACGGAACGCTGGCGGTCATGTGGGACTCCTTGTCGCGGTGGGAGATTACCCGTCTCCCAAGCACCGCGCTTTCGCACGGCAAACGGGGATCCCCTGTGGGAGTGAGCTTGCTCACGAATGCTGCGTCACATCCGCTGAAAAGGTGGCGGATGTACTGGCCCCTTCGTGAGCAAGCTCACTCCCACAGGGTGTTCATGGCGTGTTACTTCTGCGGCGGCAAATCGTTGGCGATCATCTCGCCGAACGGGCCTGTCAGGTTGGTGATGCCGCGACCGGCCAGGCTGCGATACGGCTCAGGCAGCAGCGGGAACACCAGCTCGGCGAAGCGGTAGGCTTCTTCCAGATGCGGGTAGCCGGAGAAAATGAAGCTCTCGATGCCCAGGTCCGCGTATTCCTTGATGCGCGCGGCGACTTCCTCGGGGTTGCCCACCAGCGCCGTGCCTGCACCGCCACGCACCAGGCCGACGCCAGCCCACAGGTTCGGAGCGATTTCCAGGTTGTCGCGGCGACCGTCGTGCAGCGCGGCCATGCGGCGCTGGCCTTCGGAGTCAAAGCGCGAGAAGGATTTCTGTGCAGCAGCGATGGTTTCGTCGCTGATGTGCTCGATCAGGGTGTCGGCGGCTTTCCACGCCTCTTCGCTGGTTTCGCGCACGATCACGTGCAGACGAATGCCGAACTTCACGGTGCGGCCATTGCGGGCAGCGCGTTCGCGGATGTCGGCCAGTTTTTCGGCCACCGCGGCAGGCGGTTCGCCCCAGGTCAGGTACACGTCGACCTGCTCGGCAGCCAGCTCGTGGGCGGCTTGCGAAGAACCACCGAAATACAGCGGCGGGTAGGGCTTCTGGATCGGCGGGTACAGGGCCTTGGCGTTCTGCACCTTCAGGTGTTTGCCTTCGAAATCCACCGCTTCGCCTTGCAGCACGCGGCGCCAGATCTTCAGGAATTCGTCGGTGACTTCGTAGCGCTCGCTGTGGTCCAGGAAGCTGCCGTCACCACGGTTTTCGTCAGGATCGCCCCCGGTCACGACGTTGATCAGCAGGCGCCCGCCTGACAGGCGATCGAGGGTTGCGGCCATGCGCGCCGAAACAGTCGGCGAGATGATGCCCGGACGAATCGCCACCAGATAGCGCAGGCGCTCGGTCAATGGCACCAGTGCCGAGGCGATCACCCAGGAGTCTTCGCAGGAACGGCCGGTCGGAATCAGCACGCCGTGGTAACCCAGATCATCGGCGGCCTGCGCCACTTGCTTCAGGTAGTTGAGCGTGACCGGGCGAGCGCCCTTGGTGGTGCCCAGAAAGTGGCCGTCGCCGTGGGTCGGTAGAAACCAGAAAACATCCATGAGAAATCCTTCGAGCGGAATCGGTGGCTTTTGGAATAAGTGGGCTATTTATAGAGGTTGCGATTTATTCCGTAAAAGAACTGAATTCCATATTTTTAGAACGTAAAGAGATATGCCGGTGTTTACGTCTTGAAACGAATGGCGAGCGGGAATGTTATTGTTGTGCGCGATTCCAATACGTCATTGACCGAGCCTGACCCTAAGAAGCCGCATGACCTCAAAAAAAGAAGTGGCGCCACTGCCCGAAGACCTGCGGGTATTTCTCACCGTGATCCGCAAGGCCGGTTTTGCCGCCGCTGCCGATGAACTCGGGCTGTCACCGGCCTATGTCAGCAAACGCATTCAGATTCTCGAATCGACCCTGGCCACGCGCCTGTTGCATCGCACCAGCCGAAAGGTCGCGTTGACCGAGGATGGCGAGCGCGTGCAGCGCTGGGCGGTGCGGATTCTTGAAGACTTTCAGATGCTGCACGATGAGCTGTCCGACGCCCATTCCGCGCCCCGGGGCAAGTTGCACCTGTGCAGCTCGTTCGGATTCGGGCGCAATCACGTGGCCCCGGCGATCTCGAAACTGGCCGAGGCGTACCCTGATCTTGAGGTGCGTCTGGATCTATTCGACCGAGTGGTCGATATCGTCAGCGAAGGCTTCGATCTGGAGATTCGCGTGGGCGACGACATCCCCGGTCAGCACATCGGGCGTCAGCTGGTGAGCAATCGTCGCGTGCTGTGCGCCGCGCCGGATTACCTGACGCGGCGCGGTACGCCTCAGCAGTTGCTGGATCTGGAGCAGCACGATTGCCTGGTGCTCAAGGAGCGCGACAACGCCTTTGGCATCTGGCATGTCGAGCGCGACGGCGTGCAGGAGAGCGTGCGCGTGAGCGGGCCGTTGTCGTCCAACAGCGGCGAGATCGTCCTGCAATGGGCGCTGGACGGGCGAGGGGTGTTGCAGCGTTCGCTGTGGGACGTCAAACCGTTTCTGGAGCAGGGTCGGCTGGTGCAGGTGCTGCCCGAATACACCGAAAGCGCCAACGTCTGGGCGGTGTACCCGACGCGGCTGGCCAATTCAGGCAAGTTGCGGGTGTGTGTGGAGTTCTTGCAGGCGCATTTTCAGGGGTTGTCGTTGTAGGTCCCGGGATTTCATGCCACTCCCGTAGGAGCGCACGAGCCGCGCGAGGCCGCGGTCTGTCGCGCAGCGGCAGCAAAACCGGTGTGTGCGGTGTGTCAGCCCCACCGCAACCGGCCCATTGACGACTGCTGCGCAGCCGATCGCCGCCTCGCAAGGCTCGTGCGCTCCTACGGGGTGCGGTGGCCTACAAGAGATCGCCACTGATCGAAGCCGCTCAAAGCCACGGATTCTGCGCCAGGTGCTTGCGTTGAAACGCCAGGATTTCCTCGCGCTTTTGCAGCGTGCTGCCAATGGCATCCAGCCCCAGCAGCAGGGCGTTTTTCCTCAGCTCGTCGATCTTGAACGGCATCACACGCCCGTCCTGCAAGCGAATCTGCTGGGCGGGTAAGTCGACCTCGATCTGCGCGCTCTCGGCCTGGCTGATCACACGGCCCAACTCCTGAACCTGCGGTTCGTCCAGCACGATCGTCAGCACGCCGTTACGCTGGCAGTTGTCGTAGAAAATCCCCGCAAAACTGCTGCCGATCAGCGCCTGAATGCCCATCTGCTTGAGGCCCCAGACCGCATGCTCGCGGCTCGACCCGCAGCCAAAGTTAGGCCCGGTAACGAGGAATTTAGCGCTCTGCCAGCCTGGCTGATTGAGGATAAAGTCCGGGTTTGGCGCCCCTGAAGGCAAGAAGCGCAGGTCAAAAAACAAACCCCGATCCAGCCCCGCGCGGTCGATGCCCTTGAGGAACTGCTTGGGCATGATCACGTCGGTGTCGATGTTGGCGGCTAGGATCGGCGCGGCCTTGCCGGTGACTTGGTTGAACGGCTGCATCTTAGAAACTCCCTTGCAGGCTGCGAACGTCGGTCAGGTGACCGGTAATGGCAGCGGCGGCGACCATGGCCGGGCTCATCAGGTGGGTGCGCGCACCGGCGCCCTGGCGGCCTTCGAAATTGCGGTTGGTGCTGGAGGCGCAGCGGTCGCCGGGGGCGAGCACGTCGTCGTTCATCGCCAGGCACATCGAGCAGCCGGACTGACGCCATTCAAATCCGGCATCACGAAAGATCGACGCCAGCCCTTCGGCCTCGGCCTGATCGCGCACAGCGGTGGAGCCGGGGACGATCATCGCCCGCACGTGCTCGGCGACGTGTTTGCCGCGCACCACGTCGGCAGCGTCGCGCAGGTCTTCGATGCGCGCGTTGGTGCAGGAGCCGATGAAGGCGTGGCTGATGACGATGTCACTCAGGGGCATGCCCGCTTCCAGGCCCATGTAGGTGAGGGCGCGGCGCATGTCCTGGCGCAGGATCGGGTCGGCGATAGCCTCCGGGTCCGGGACGCGCCCATTGATCGCAGCGGCCTGATCGGGGCTGGTGCCCCAGGTGACCATGGGTTGCAGGTCGCTGGAATCGAGGTGGATTTCCTTGTCGAACACGGCGTGCGGGTCGCTGTAGAGCTGTTTCCATTTCGCCACGGCCTGATCCCACAGCTCGCCTTTGGGCGCGCGGGGTTTGTCCTTGAGGTAGGCGAAGACCTTCTCGTCCGGGGCCATGAAGGCGCCGCGCGCGCCGGCCTCGACGGCCATGTTGCAGATCGTCATGCGCGCTTCCACGCTGAGCGCTGCGATGGTCGAGCCGGTGAATTCGATGGCATAGCCGGTGGCCCCCGAGGCGCCGATCTTGCCGATCAGGGCCATGATCACGTCCTTGGAAGCGAGGCCGCCGGGCAGCGCGCCGTCCACGGTCACGCGCAGGGTTTTCAGGCGCTTGTAGACCAGCGTCTGCGAGGCCAGCAGGTGTTCGATTTCCGAGGTGCCAATGCCAAAGCCGAATGCGCCCAACGCGCCGTAGGTGGTGGTGTGGCTGTCGCCTGCGGCAATGACCATGCCCGGCAGGATGAAGCCCTGTTCGGGGGCAATCACGTGTTCGATGCCTTGGCGCTTGTCGAGGACGTCGAACAGTTCGATGCCGAATTTTTCGCAGTTCTCGGCCAGGTACGACACCTGCAACGCCCCGCCCGGGTCGGCCATGGCCGCGACTCGCGCAGGTGCGGTGGGGTTGACGTGATCGACCACGGCGAGCGCAGTTTCAGGGCGCCATACCTCACGCCCGGCTTCGCGCAGACCGCTGAAAGCCTGGGGGCTGGTGTATTCGTTGATCACCTGACGGTCGATGTAGAGCAGGACATGGCCCTGATCATCGAGGGTGCACACGGTGTGTGAGTCGATGTGCTTGTCGTAGAGGGTTCTTGTGTGTGTCATGCGGGGCTCACGGTTCAGGCTGGCTGTAACGCCCATCTTAGGCAGGCGCGGAGGGCCATCAATGGCTGAAGGGTGAGGGCTTGGGACATGGATCGTGTTTGATGGCGGTGGGTTTTGCTTTTGATTCTGCCCGCAGGGCTGCGCCTTTGGGCAGAAGCAGGTAGGTGCTACGCCGAAATCCGAGCAAAAAAACAGGCGCCGAGGCGCCTGTGAAGCAGAGCACGTGAAGCGCTGCGCATCAGAAAATCTGGGTGAACAGCCAGTACAGCCCGCCCGACAGCAGGATCGCCGCCGGCAGGGTCAGGACCCAGGCCATGGCCAGGTTGCGTAGGGTGCGCATCTGCAGGCCCGAACCGTTGGCGACCATGCTGCCCGCCACGCCCGACGACAATACGTGGGTGGTCGACACCGGGAGTCCGTACATGTCCGCAGCACCGATGGTCAGCATGGCCACTACTTCAGCCGAGGCGCCCTGGGCGTAGGTCATGTGGGTCTTGCCGATCTTCTCGCCGACGGTCACCACGATGCGTTTCCAGCCGACCATGGTCCCCAGGCCCAGCGCGATGGCCACGGAGATCTTCACCCACAGCGGGATGAAGCGCGTGGCGCTGTCAATTTGCTGCTTGAACAGCATGACCTTGCCCTGAGTGTCGGCGTCGAAGTTGCCGACCTTGTTCTTGTCCATGATGCGGATGGCTTCGGACGTCAGGTACATGTCGTTACGCACGTTGGCGGTGGCTTCGGCAGGCACTTTGGCCAGCGAGCCGTAGCTGGCGACCTGAATGCCGATCTTGCCGGCCATCACCGCCAGTGCAGGCACCAGCTCAGGGGTGGGCTGTTTGTCGCGGATGTAGTCGGACAGCGTCTTGCGCGGATCGGTCGGAGCAGGCAGCGGCGCGGCTTTGCTCAGGGCCTGTTGGGTGACTTGCGCGACCGCGGCGAACTGCACCGACTGATCAGCCGGCATGGTGCGGTTCAGCGCGTAGGCCATCGGCAGGGTGCCGACCAGAATCAGCATGATCAGGCCCATGCCTTTCTGACCGTCGTTGGAGCCGTGAGCGAACGACACGCCGGTGCAGGTGAGGATCAGCAGGCCGCGAATCCACAGCGGCGGCGGGGTGTTGCCTTCCGGTGCTTTGTACAGCGCGCGGTTCTTCACGAACATGCGCAGGGCCAGCAGCAACAGCGCCGCGCAGGTGAAGCCCACCAGCGGCGACAGCAGCAGCGAGTAGCCGATCTTGGTGGCTTGCGACCAGTCCACGCCGCTGGTGCCATCACGGCCGTGCATCAGCGCGTTGGCCACGCCCACGCCGATGATCGAGCCGATCAGGGTGTGCGACGAAGAGGCCGGCAGGCCCAGCCACCAGGTGCCGAGGTTCCACAGGATTGCAGCGATCAACAGGGCGAAGATCATGGCGTAACCGGCAGACGAGCCCACTTGCAGGATCAGCTCCACCGGCAGCAGGGCGATGATGCCGAAGGCCACCGCGCCGCTGGAAAACAGCACGCCGAGGAAGTTGAACGTGCCCGACCAGACCACCGCGAAGTTCGGCGGCAGGGAGTGGGTGTAGATCACGGTCGCCACGGCGTTGGCGGTGTCGTGGAAGCCGTTGACGAACTCGAAGCCCAAAGCGATCAACAGCGCGACGCCCAGCAACAGGAAAGGCACCCAGGTGGTGACCACGGTGCCCAGATCGTCCATGTCCGATTTCAGGCTGTAGGCCGTGTACAGCAGGCCCAGCGCCAGTACGGCAAAGAAGATCACCATCGTCAGAACGCCGGGCTTGCGCCCGAACTGAGAACTCAGCCCGGCAGAGCCTTGGGCCAGTGAGGGGGTCGCCATGATTCACAATCCTGTTGAGATGGGATGGCGTCAATGATCATTACAAAATGTGACAGAGATGCGACGCAGGTCAGGGAAGCGATGGATTTGTTGCGCTAAGGGATGGATGGCATTAAAAATTTTGCGGCGACTCGTTCAGTGTGGGAGCCGGCTTGCTGGCGAATGCGGTGGGACATTCACTGTTGAGGCGACTGACACACCGTATTCGCCAGCAAGCCGGCTCCCACGGCCTGCGGCCAGAAGCGGGTCAACCGGCGACCAGGCCCTTGCTCAATAATCCCGGCTCTTGCGAAACGCCCAGCGCCCGGCAATGAAGGTGAACGACGCCACCAGCGCCACCAGAATCCAGAAACCATGGGGGTCGGCGGACAGGGGAATACCACCTACGTTCATGCCGAAGAAACCCGCGACGATGTTGATCGGCAGCGCCAGAACGGTCACCACGGTGAGGGTGAACAGGGTACGGCTGCTCTGTTCGTTGAGGTTGGCGGCGATTTCTTCCTGCAGCAGCTTGATGCGTTCGCCTAATGCCGTGAGGTCACTGATCACCAGTGCCGACTCCTCGGTGGATTGGCGCAGCTCCTGCAGATCTTCCTCCAGCAGCCATTGCGGCGGGCGGTGCAGCAGGCGCATCAGCGAGCCCGGCTCCAGAGCCAGCAGGCGTTGCAGACGCACCAGCACCCGACGCATGGCGCCAAGCTCGGTGCGGTTGTTGCTCAGGCGTTGGGACAGCAACTGGTCTTCGATCTTGTCGACGCTGATGCTGGTCTTGCGCATGAACTGCGCCAGCACCTCACTCTGATCGCGCAGCAGATGCGCCAGCAGTTCGAGAGGGGAGCGGAAGATTTCCCCCTGTTTGACCGACGAACGCAGCTTGTCCACCGAGCGCAACGGCTGGTTGCGCGCCGAAATCATCAGGTTGCTGCGCACGCACACCCACAGCGTGGCGATGTCGGTGGACACCCGGTTGAAATCGAACACCACGTCGTTGACCACCGCCAGCAGGGCGGAGTCGACGTGCTCGATGCGGGTCGAACGCGAGCCCTCATGCAGGGCTTCGAGAAACTCGTCCGGCAGTTCGAGATTGGTTTTCAGCCAGCGCTCGCAGCTGGCGTGGGCCAGGTTCAGGTGCAGCCAGATGAATTCGGTAGGGTCGGCAGGGGTGCGCAGACACTCCAGTGCCGTGGTCGAATCGATCTGTTGTGCAGGCTCGCCTGGGCGAAAGCGGAATCCATACAACAGGCCGAAAATGTCAGAGTCCTGATGGCGGGCGATGCTTTGATTCATGAAGGCTCGCAGACGAGAAGTGCCCGTGAAGGCACAGGATCGAAAGCGGCATCATGGCAAGGGCTTTTGACAGTTTTGTGACGGTTTGTATCTAAATGTGATCGATTAAACCATCGCCAGTGGCCGCTTGCGGATGGGGGCGGGCCAGGAGGTGTCGATCAGCAGCTCATCCTCGATGCTCAACTCGATGTCGATTGCATCGGCGTTCAATTGAAGGTGAAGCGGATCGACCGCTTTGGGAATGGCAATCACGCCTTCCTGGCGCAGCACCCAGGCCAGGCTGATCTGCGCCGGGGTGGCGTCGTGGCGTTCTGCGACTTCGAGGATGGCGGGGTTCATGAGGAGATTGCCCGCCTGCCCGATGGGGCAGTAGGCCATGAGCGGCATACTGGCGGATTCCATCCAGGGCATCAGGTCATATTCGATGCCGCGCTCTTCAGGGTTGTAGAGCACCTGATTGGTGGCGCAGGCGCTGCCGGATTCGACCGTGCTCAGCTCCAGCAAGTCTGACACATCGAAATTCGAAACGCCCCAGCGGCCGATTTTCCCGGCTTCGCGCAGGCGTTCGAACGCTTCAATGGTCTCTTCGAGGGGATAGGAGCCCGGCCAGTGCAGCAGGTAGAGGTCGATGTGGTCGGTTTTCAGCCGTTGCAGACTGCGCTCGCACGCGGCGGGGATGCCTTTGCGGCTGGCGTTGTGGGGGTAGACCTTGCTGACCAGGGTGACCTGATCGCGTTTGCCGGCGATGGCTTGCCCAACCACCTCTTCAGCGCCGCCTTCGCCGTACATCTCGGCGGTGTCGATCAGGGTCAGGCCCAGGTCGATACCCCGTTGCAGCGCCTTCACTTCTTGCTGGCGCTGATGACGATCCTCGCCCATGTGCCAGGTCCCTTGCCCAATGACAGGGACGAGTTTGTCAGCCAGTAGTAGCGTGCGCATGAGGTGCCTCCTGCCAGTGGGTGTCGTGAGAACTCAGGCAGTGTAGGCGGGCAGTGGTTCAATTCAACAGGCGTCTGCACGCAAATCCGCTTCTGCCCGAAGGGCAGAATCAAAAACTGAGCAGCTCACTTGTTTGCCTGTTCTGCCTGCTTGTTCTCCCAACCCCCGCCCAGCGCCAGGAACAGATCGATCTGCCCCATTGCCACCTGAGTATTGGCCGCCGCCAGTTGCGCGGTCACGTCGGTGTAGGTACGGGTCGCTTGCAGGTCGGCGAGGAAGGATTCGCGGCCAGCCACGAAGAAACGGTGAGTCTGGTCAGCGGCCTGTTTCGCCGACGCCTCGGTGTCCGCCAGGGCATCGCGACGTTCCAGCAGGGCGGTGTATTGCGACAGGCTGGTCTGGGCTTCGCGCACGGCGTTGAGCACCACGCCATCGAAATGCGCCAGGGCCGCCTGATTCGAGGCTTCAGCCATGTGAATCCGCGCGCGGGCGCCGTTGGACGGGATGGTCCAGTTGATCACGCCGCCAAAGCCCCAGCGGTTGGTCGACGGTTCGCCCAGCTCCTTGAGGATACCCACGGTGCCGACGGTGGCGCCGATGCTGATGTCCGGGTACAGCTCGCCGGTGGCCACGCCAATCGCTGCGCTGGACACCGCCAGCCGACGCTCGGCCTGACGTACATCCGGGCGACGCTTGAGCAGGGCGGCGCCATCGCCCACCGGCATCACTTGGGCGATGTGCGGCAGCTCGGCGCAGTCGGCCACGCCCTTGGGCAGTTGATTAAGCGGCTTGGCCAGCAGCATCGACAGGCGATACATCCCGGCCCGTTGCGCGGCTTCATACCGCGGCAGTTCGGCGCGCAGGGATTTGAACTGGGTTTGCGAACGGGTCACTTGCGTCTCATCGCCACGCCCGGCATCGCGCAGGCGCTGGGTCAGGTCGACGCTTTGCTTTTGCAGGTCGAGGGAGTGCAGGGCGATGTTGCGCTCTTCGTTGGCCGCGCAGATCTGCGTGTAGGAACGCACGACATCCGCCACCAGGGTGATGCGCGCGGTGTCGGCTGCCGCCTGGGCCGCGTCGGTGTTGGCCTGGGCTGCTTCGATGCCTCGCTGCAGCACGCCGAACAGGTCGAACTGATACGAGGTGGTCAGGCCGAAGTCTCCGACGTTGGACACCGGAACCTTTTCCGGCAGCAGGTACGCCTGACCGGCTTCCTGTAGCCTTTGCGCGCCAGCCTTGGCGGTGTTGGTAAAGCCGCCTGCGGCGTCGGCTTCGTCGGTCTGGTAGCGCGCCCGCTGCAGGTTGGCAGCGGCGACGCGCAGGTCGGTGCTGGACACCAGCGCCTGACGCACCAGCTCGTCGAGTTTGGGGTCGTGGTACAGGCGCCACCAGTCGGCTGGCACCGGCGCCGAGACCACGTTCGACGACGATCCGGCGATCTCGCCCTGCAGGTCCGCGCGGTTCACGGCGGCGTCCTTGGGCAGGGTGTAATCGGGGCCAACCACCGTGCACGCCGACAGGAGCATGCCTAAACCAACGGTCAGCAGGCGTGCGCTGTGTTTCATTGAGCGACTCCTTTATCCGTGGTTTTGGCAGCGTGGGTGTCAGCCCGGGCATCGTCGATGATCGACACCGTAGCGGTGCGTCCGGCGATCATGCGGAAATCCTGCGGCACTTCGTCGAAGGCGATGCGCACCGGAATGCGCTGGGCCAGACGCACCCAGCTGAACGCCGGGTTGACGTTGGGCAGCAGGTTGTTGCCGCTGGTGCGGTCGCGGTCTTCGATACCGGCGACGATGCTGACCACATGGCCGCGCAGGCGTGCGTTGTCGCCGATCACGCGGATGTCCACGGGCGAGCCGATGTGAATGCCGTCCAGCTTGGTTTCTTCGAAATAGCCATCGATGTGATACGAAGCGCTGTCTACCACCGACAGCACCGGGCGACCGGCGCTGACGAATTCGCGATCCCGTGGCGCGCGGTCGTTGAGGTAGCCGTCCACGGGGCTGCGGATCACCGAGCGGTCCAGGTTCAACTGGGCCGCGTCCACCGCCACTTGCGCTTCGTTCAAGGCCGACAGCGCGCGGGCTTGCTTGGACTGGCTTTCTTCCAGCTGCTCGCGGGCGACCAGGTTGCCCAGGCCTCGGTTACGCGTGTTCTCGCGCTGGGCCTGTTCCCAGGTTTCCTTGCGTTCGGCCACAGTCGCCTGGGCCTGGCGCAGGGCCAGACGGAAGCGGTCCTGGTCGATGGTGAACAGCACCTGGCCCTTGCTGATCGCCTGGTTGTCGGTGACCGAGACCTTTTCGATCAGGCCGGAGACGTCCGGGGCGATCTGGATCACATCGGCACGGATGTGGCCGTCGCGGGTCCAGGGCGCGTACATGTAATACATCACCATGCGCCAGACCACGACGGCAGCGAGGATGATGACCAGCAGTGTCAGGACCACACGGCCCAAAGTCAGTAGAGGTTTTTTCATTTCAGCTCATCAAGTAGCGACTGAGGGTATCCACCACGCCGAGCAGCAGGGCGTACAGACCGACGTTGAACAAAGCCCGGTGCCAAACCAGGCGGTAGAAGTGGACACGCGACAGCACGGCGTGGACCACCAGAAAAATCACATAGGCGATGCCCATCAGCACCAGAAAGGTAGGCAGGAAAATCCCGCTGATATCCAGATCACCGATCACAGTGGCGCTCCATCGATGCCATACGGCGGTTGTTCTTCCTGCTCGGCGAGCACGTCGACAATTTCCACCCCCGGCAGCAGCGCCAGGCGCAGGCCGCTCAGGGCGTGCAGCAGGTGCAGGCGCGACTCGTCATCGCCCATCCAGTCAAAGGTCAGCGAGCGGCGCGCGCGGTCCATGGTCATCAACAGACCCTTGGGCGCGGGCAAACGCTCGCGGGCCTTGAGGCAGGCGCGAAAATACGTGCCGACTTCCGTGGCCACCTGACGCAGCAACTGACGCGGTACGGCCTGCACCCGTGGCATGTAGGCCAGCAGGTCGAGCATGTTCAGCGCCACGCGCACCTCGCGCAGGGCGATGTTGCTGTCCTGGGCGGTGATGGCCAGACGCGGCAGGTGCTGCATCAGGCGGTCGAGCATGCGTACGCCCATCCGCCGGTGTTCGGCCAGGGTGGCTTCTTCACTGAGCGAGACGATGTCGTTCCAGCTGAAGCGGGTCAGGCGCTTGGCCGCCACTTCCGTGCCGAACGGCCGCACGATCAGGGTCCAGACAAAGGCAAACGCCAAGCCTGCCGGGCCTGCCAGGTTGGAGTTCACGAAGTTGAGAAAGTCCGCGTCGTAGGCGCTCTGGATGCTGATGAATGACGAGGTGTTGACGATGGTCAGCAGCGTGCCCAGGTAAAACTTCGGCTGCACGGTCAGGGTGCCGACGCAGATGAACGGCACGGCGAAGGCCAGCACCAGCATCGGGAAGTCGTGCAGGTTCGGCAGCACCACGAACAGGTAGAGGCTGGCGAAGATCACCGACATGAAGGTCCAGAAGAAGAACCGGTAGATCTGCGGCGCCGGGTCGTCCATCGCGGCAAAGAAGCTGCACGACACCGCCGCCAGCGCCACGGCACTGGCGCCGTCCTGCCAGCCCAGCAGAATCCACAGCACGGAGGCGACGATGATCGCGCTGACCGAGGTGGCCACCGAATACAGCATCATGCCTTTGTCGAGGAACGGCGACAGGCGCCCCAGACGCCAGTGGCGATAGACCGCGCGCCATGGGCGGTGGTCGTCGGTTTCGATGGCATGTTGCAGGCTGCGACAGTCCTGCCACAGGTCGATCCACTCACGCAGGCGAAACAGGGCGTTGGACAACAGCAACTGGCGACGATCATCGAGCTGCGCCGGGGTCGGTTGCAGGCGGTCGAGTTCGGCGTGCAGTGCTTCCCAGTATTTGAGGGGCGCGCCTTCGACGGTCTTTTCCACCCAGTCGCGGCACTCGATGATCAGCGGCGCGATGTCGGCCACCAGTTCCGGCGTACGCCGCTCCAGCGCCCACAGCGCGTCGTCGAGGGCGTCGATCACCGGCAGCAGGTGGATCATCCGGCCGCGCAGCTCCTTGGCGTTGCGCACGGTCTGGCGATGGGCGCCTTCGTGGGGCAACTGGCCGATCATCAATTCCAGCGTGTTGAAGGTGCCGACCATGGCGGTGCGCAGGGCGCCGACGGTGTCCGGCGTGGCGCTGCGGGCCAGGAACAGGTCGCTGTAGGTCGAGGCGTCCTTGAACCATTTGCCCATGGAGTCGACCAGCACCGGCGCCAGCCGACGGGGCCAGAACATCGCGCCGATCACGGCGGCGCAGACGATGCCCAGGAGGATTTCTTCGGTCCGCGCCACGGCGATGTCGAACACCGCCTGAGGGTTGTCGACCACCGGAAAGGAAATCAGCGGCATGGTGTAGCCCGCCAGCATCAGCGCGTAGCTGTTGGCGGTGCGCAAGTGCAGCGACATAAAGAGCAGGGTGCCGGTCCACAGGGCGATGACCACCGCCAGCAGAAACGGCGTCTGCACAAACATCGGCACCACCAGCACCGATGCCGCAGCGCCGAGAAAGGTCCCGGCAGCGCGATACAGCGCCTTGGAGCTGGTGGGGGCGACGAAGGGGCTGGAGACGATGTACACCGTGGCCATCGCCCAGTAAGGACGCGGCAATTCGAAAATCAGCGCCAGGTACAGGGCGAGCATGGACGCCGCGAAGGTGCGCACGCCGTAGAACCAGTCGCGAGAGGGGGGCACCCCCTGGAAGAAGCCTTTGAACAGGTCTTTCAAGATGACAGCTCCGGCCCCATGGGGCTGGCTTTGGCGAAGGCCTTGAACACGCGCAGGGTGGCTTCCAGGTCAGCCGGGTCGATGTCGCCGAACACGTCGCGACGCAGGCGGATCAGCTCGTCTTCGATGGAGTTGGCCAGGGCGCGGCCTTCTTCGGTCAGGCTCAGGACCTTGGCGCGCCGGTCGGTGGGGTCTTCGGTGCGCTGCACCAGATCGGCCTTGCCCAACTGATCGAGCAGCCGCACCAGCGACGGGCTTTCCAGGCCACAGGCCTGGGCCACGGTGACCTGACGCACGTTTTCACCCAGCCGCGCGATCATCAGAAGGGGACCTGCACAGGCCTCGGAGACGCCGTAGTTCATCAGCGTGGTCTGACACACGCGGCGCCATTGACGGGACGCTGCGACCACGCCGCCGGTGATGTGCATTTGCAGTGAGTCTAGGGTCATGAGAGTGCCACTGAGTTGATCGACAGACAGGATTTGGTTAGGCAGTGAATGATTAGACGCCGTATTATTAGCAAGCTAACTATTAATATCCGGTAACAAAGTTGTTTCGTCAAATGAAAAGTGGAGAGAGGGGATGGGTGGTGCTTTGTCCTCCAGAAAGGACTTCACTCGCGAAGGCCGGAACGATGGACAGAGGTTCATCGGTTGACGGATTGCATTGCCGATGGATTCATTCCAGGAGAGTTCGGCACCGTCTGTCGGTATTTTTTCGAAATTCTGAACCTTTTTGCTGATTTGCTTTCTGGCGGATTCAGAAAAATGACGCGGTCGATGACGTGCGGGCTGTCCCGAAATCGGGACTCTGATCAAATATTGCGCAAGCAAGCCTTCGAATTGGGTGATCTCAAAATAGTGGCCTTGCTCATTTGTTAACCGATTTCGGCAGTTTCTTGACTGCGGCAGGGGACTCAAGAACAAACGATTCAGCCGATAGCTAAGGCGACGGGCAACAGGGCGCAAACCCCCGAGCCAGAGACCTCCCTTAGCTGGTGCGCGCTGCGCACCCACGAGCGCAACATGATCGACCTTGCTACCTGGAACCTCTCCGTACCCGTAGGCGTGCCTGCCGCGACCATCGACACGCCCAAGCTAGTGTCGGGCTATCAGGATGGTTACTTCCGCTCCGGCGACACGCTGTTTTTCTGGGCACCGGTCACGGGGTCAAGAACGGACAATGCGGTTTACCCTCGCTCGGAATTACGTGAAACCTACGCCAACGGCGCCGTGCGCAACTGGACCTACAGCCAGGCGGACAATTTCCTGCGTGCAGCCCTGACCGTGGATCAGGTGCCGTCGTCCGGCAAGATCGTCATCGGCCAGATCCATTGCTATGGCAGCACCGAGCCGCTGATCAAACTGGAGTACCAGTACAAAGAGAAGACCCAGACCGGCAACATCGTCGTCAAGTTTCGGGTGACACCGACATCAGAACCCGAGGTGATCCAGATCGCCACTGGCGTGCTGCTCAAGGAGCGCTTCACCTACACCATCCACCTGACCCCGACGGGCAACCTGACCGTCAACGCCCATGACATGCAGTGGGGCAGCAAGCTGGACGCGAGCTGGAATGGCAAGCCGCTGTACTTCAAGGCGGGGGTCTACACCCAGGACAACACCGGGTACGCGACCGAAGGTGGCGCGGCGACGTTTTACAAGTTGCAGATTTCTCACGACAAGAAGGCTTAGACGCCGCGCGCCCTGGCTTTTGATTCTGCCCGGAGGGCGTAGGAGCAATTGCGGTGTCGCGCAAGACAGCGATCCACAGTCACTCATGCCGGGAAAACGAGGGTGAAGCAGATCCGCCCCGGTGTCGGCTGACTCACCGCCACCTCACCCCCATGCAACTGCATGATCGCCGCGACGATCGCCAGCCCCAGCCCATTGGAATCGGAACTCTGGTGGCGTGAGGCGTCGGCGCGGTAGAAGCGGTCGAACAGCTTGCCCAAGGCCGATTCGCTCAGGACCGGCCCCTGGTTTTCCACTTCAATCCGGCATTCGGCCCCGCTGCGAACCACGCGGATATCAATCTCGCTGCCTTCATCGGCATAGCGAATGGCGTTGGCCACCAGATTGCTCAAGGCCCTGCGCAGCAGCAACGGATCGGCGTCGAGCTGGCCGTCGCCTGAGGCGTTGAAGCTCATCTGCCGTTCTTCGGCCAAGCCTTCGAAATACCCTGTGACCCGCTGCAGTTCATCGTCAAGGTCCAGCGACTGACGATTCAGCGCCGCCTGAGCGTCATCAGCGCGGGCGAGGAACAGAATGCTCTCGACCATGCGCGAAATCCGCTCCAGTTCTTCCAGGTTCGAGGCCAGCAGCGCCTGGTATTCATCGGCTGTGCGCGGCTGTCTGAGGGCAACCTGGCAATGGCCCATCAAGGAGCCCACCGGTGTGCGGATTTCATGGGCCAGGTCTGCGGAAAACTGCGTCAGGCGCTGATAACCGTCGGCCAGCCGGTCGAGCATCGCGTTGTAGGCGTCGCTCAGTTGCTGCAATTCCACCGGGGTGTCGCGGCTGTCCATGCGGCTGTCCAGGCGCGCCGGGGTAATGGCCGTGGCGTGATCGGCCATCCGGCGCAGCGGGCGCAGGCCGCGACGCAGCAGCAGGTACCCAAGCCCTGCGGTCAGCAGGAACGCCAGCGCCACGGAAAACAGGATGCGGTTGCGGAAGTTCGCCAGGGTGGCCATTTCCTTCACAGCCAGGTGCGCGGCGGTCAGGTGCACGACCCTGCCGCCGGAGATCGCCGCCACCGTTGCTGCGCGCATCGGCACGTCACCGCTGACCATGCCGCTGCGCATGTCGGCGACGCTGAGCGGCTGGCCTGCTCCGACCACCGGCATTTCGGGCAACGTCGCGTGCAGCGGGTTGACCATGATCACCGGCGCCTTGCCCGGCTCGCCGATGATGAAAATGTCGTCCTCGCTGTCGAGCATGTTCTCGAACAGCTGCGGGCTGCTTTGCAGGGTGTTAAGGGTCAGGTCGTATTGCAGCAGCTTGCGAAAGTGATCGAGCCGCGCCAGCACTGCGTGATCGCTGCGGGTCATCACCGAGGCTTTCATGGTCTCGTACAGGTACATCCCGGCGCTGGCCACGGCGAGCATGGCCACCACGGCAAACGCCAGGGTCGAGCGCAGGGTCAGAGAGGGCTGGCGTCGGGCTCGCATGGCCGCACCTCGCAGACATAACCGATGCCGCGCACGGTGTGGATGAGCTTGACCGGGTAGGGCAGGTCGACCTTGCTGCGCAGGCGCTTGATTGCCACGTCGACCACGTTGGTGTCGCTGTCGAAGTTCATGTCCCAGACCTCCGAGGCGATCTGCGCCCGGGATAGCACATCGCCCTCACGACGCAGGAACAGGTGCAGCAGGGCGAATTCCTTGTTGGTCAGGGTGATCACCTGTTGCTGGCGCGTGACTCGGCGGCGCAGCAGGTCCAGCTCAAGGTCGGCCAGGTGAAAATGATCGGCCTCACGGACCACGCCACGGCGCAGAATGGTGCGGATGCGCAGCAGCAGTTCGGTGAAGGAAAACGGCTTGACCAGGTAATCGTCGGCGCCCAGTTCCAGACCACGAATGCGGTCCTGCAACTGATCGCGAGCGGTGAGAAACAGCACCGGCACGTCCTGTTTGGCGCGCAGGATTTCGATGATCTGCCAGCCATCGATGCCCGGCAGCATCACGTCCAGCACCAACAGGTCGTAACGCTGCTCCAGCGCCATGTGCAGACCGTCGGCGCCGTGCTGGGTCCAGTCGACCTTGTAGCCCGATTCGCTGAGGCCCTTCTTCAGGTACTCGCCGGTTTTAGTGTCGTCTTCGATAAGCAGGATGTGCATCGTGTGCGGGGCTCGCTTCACATCGCGGGGCGTGGCCGGACGTGCATCAGATAAAGGCCGAAACGGCTGGATGCCGCGTCGTGTGCGGAGTTTAACCAACTGACGGCGCGCGGTCGGTTACATTTTTGTCATTGATTCGGGAGTGGGCAAGCTGCGTGTACGAATGACAAAAATGTCATCGCCCGGTCATTGTGCGGTACCGGTTGCGGGGGGAGGATGGCGGTCATCCAACGCGTCATGTGCTTCATCAACCTGCCCTCAAGGATCGTCACAATGAAAATGAAGACTGCACTGTCCGCCACCTTCGGCCTGCTTGCGCTCAGCGCTGCCGTGATGGCCTCGGCCGCCGACATGCCGGTGGTCAAGCCGCTGCGTGGCACGGTCGACAGCGTCGAGAACAACACCTTGCACTTTACCACCCGTGCCGGCGCCCATCAGAGCATCGGCCTGACCGACAAGACCGGCGTGCGTCTGGTGTCCAAGACTGACGTCGGTTCGATCAAGTCCGACAGCTTCATCGGCTCGGCCGCCACGCCACAGGCCGACGGCACCCTCAAGGCGCTGGAAGTGACCGTGTTCGAAGCGAGCCTCAAGGGCAGCGGTGAAGGCCACTACGGCTGGGAGAACGCTGACGGCAGCACCGGCACCATGACCAATGGCACCGTGGGCAAGCTGACCAACGCCAACGGCCGCACCCTGAGCGTGAGCTATAAAGGTGGCGAGAAACAGCTGGTGGTGCCGGACGACGTGCCGATTGCCTATGTTCAGGCCGGCAAGGTCGACGAGCTGGTCAAAGGCGCCAAGGTTGTGGTGTTTCCGGCTGAAGATGGCAAGACCGCGCGCGGTGTAGCGGTGGGGAAGGATGGCTTCCAGCCGCCGATGTAAGCCGGTCGCGGTGTGCCTGTCGCACCGCGTTGCCCCATTCGTGAGCACGCTCACTCTCACAGGTCATGCGTTATGCCTGTGGGAGTGAACTTGCTCACGAAGACTGAATGAAAGACACCCCTACACTTCAGGTTCTGAATGCAGTCTTGAGTCCCCCGTGACGAGCCTCACACCATGAAAAAAACCAGAATCCACCCCTGGCCCATCCGCCTCACGCACTGGATCAACGCCTTTGGCATGGTCTGCATGTTCATGAGCGGTTGGGGCATTTACAACGCGTCGCCCCTGTTCCGCTTCTCCTTCCCCCGGGACTTCACCCTCGGCGGCTGGCTCGGCGGGGCGCTGGCCTGGCACTTTGCGGTGATGTGGCTGTTGGTTATCAACGGCCTGATCTACGTGCTCTACGGGCTGTTCAGCAAACACTTCAAACGCGACTTTCTGCCGGTCACGCCCAACGCCGTGAAGCGCGATCTGCTCGATGCCCTGCGCTTTCGCCTCAAGCACGAGAGGGGCGTGTACAACGCCGTGCAGCGCTTGATGTATTGGCTGGTGCTGGCGGCGGGGGTGTTGATCGTGGTCTCGGGGCTGGCGATCTGGAAGCCCATTCAACTGCAGGAACTGACCGCGCTGTTCGGCGGTTACGACTTCGCCCGCTTCGTGCACTTTGCCGCCATGGCGGCCATCGGCGCGTTTGTCGTGGTCCACCTGGCGCTGGTGTTACTGGTACCGAAAACCCTGTTGCCGATGATCACCGGCGGCACGCGTGTGATTGAAAGCAGGAAGGTCGAGCATGATTGAACCGAAAAAGCGCGCCATTCAGCGCATCCGACTGGAACCGGCGCAACAGACACAGCTGGAGAACCTGCAACGCCGGCACTTTCTCAAAGGTGGCCTGACTGTCGGCGCGATGGCCATGCTCAGCGGCTGCAACCTGCAGGACGGCGATCAGGTGGACAAGGTGCTGTGGACCCTGTCGCGCTGGAACGACCGGGTTCAGGCCTGGCTGTTCAGCGGGCAGAAACTGGCGCCGACCTTCAGCAAGGACAAGATCCGCAACCCTTTTCCGTTCAACGCGTTCTACGCCGAGGACGACATCCCGGATCTGGACATCGCTGACTGGAAACTCGGCGTCTCTGGGCTGGTGCGCGACAAAGCACCCTGGACCCTGGACGGCCTGCGCAAGCTGCCGCAACGCACCGACATCACACGGCTGATCTGCGTCGAAGGCTGGAGCGCGATCGGGCAGTGGGGCGGGGTGCCGCTCAAGACCTTTCTGGAACATGTGGGCGCAGACACCACGGCCAAGTTCGTCGGCTTCAAGTGCGCCGACCGGTATTACTCCAGCCTGGACATGCCCACCGCGCTGCACCCGCAAACGCTGCTGGCGCTGGATTTCGGCGAGGTCGCGCTGCCGCCGAGCTACGGTTATCCGCTGCGCATCCGCGTGCCGACCAAGCTGGGCTTCAAGAACCCCAAGCACATCGTCGAGATCTTCGTAACCAACGATTACCCGGGCGGGTATTGGGAGGATCAGGGGTATAACTGGTTTAGCGGAATTTGATCGGCTGGCTCAGTCTTGTTTTTGATTCTGCTCCGTACTCCTGCGCCCGCCGGGCAGAATCGCAAGCATAAAAAAACCGCCTGGCGAGTCATCGGCAGGCGGTTTTTCAATGGGTTGAAACTCAGTTCAAACCGAGTTTGCCACGCATTTGCGACAGGTCTTCAGCCAGGGTGTTGACCGGGCCAGTCAGGGCCTTGCGGTCGTTTTCCTTCACTTTGTCGTAGGTTTCGAAACCGCCATCCTTGGTTTTGTACTTGGCCAGGATCTTGTCCACGGTGGCGAAGTTCTTGTCAACTTTGGCAACAAAGGCGGCGTCGGACTTCTGCAGCTGTGGCTTGAACAGGTCGACGATTTTCTTCGCGCCGTCTACGTTGCCCTGGAAGTCGTACAGGTCAGTGTGGCTGTAACGGTCTTCTTCACCGGAGATCTTGGTGGCAGCGACTTCTTCGAGCAGGGCCGCAGCACCGCCAACCACTTTCTCTGGCGGGAAGGTCAGGTCGGCGATGCGCGCCTGCAGGTCTTTGACGTCAGCCATCAGCTTGTCAGCCAGTGCGTCCTGACCCTTGGTGGTGTTCTTGGCAAACAGTGCGTGCTCCAGACGGTGGAAACCGGTGAAGTCTTCAGCTTCTACGCCGTTCTCATGGTCGTCTTCACGGGAGTCGATCGACTTGTCCAGGTCGTCGAACAGTTCGGCGATCGGCTCGATGGACTCGTAGGCAACGCGAGTGGTCGGGTACAGCTTCTTGGCGGTCGCCAGGTCGCCTTTCTTGATGGCGTCGGTGAACTGCTGGGTGTCAGCGGCCAGTTTGTCGACGTTTTCAGTGACGTAGATCTTGTAATCGGATACCGGCGTTACCAGATCCAGCGGTGCCGTTGCCGCGAAAACGGACGGGGTCTGCAACAAGCCAAGGGTAACCAACAGCGCGAGAGGCGACTTTTTCATGGAGCTCTTCCTGTGAGGTAAGGGTTGTCAGGCAGTTTTTGTTTTTACAGCAGAGGCTGCGGCCAGCAGCGAGCGGCCGATGTAATCGTTGTTGTCCTTGACGCCCGGCAGGGTGAAGAAATAGCCACCGCCGGTGGGCTTGAGGTATTCCTCAAGCGGCTCGCCGTTGAGGCGGGTCTGCACGGTGATGAAGCCTTTTTCCAGATCCTGCTGGTAGCAGATGAACAGCAGGCCCATGTCCAGCTGGCCGTTCTTCATGACGCCGTTGGAGTAGTTGAACGGGCGACGCAGGATCAGGTTTTTCTGCGAATCGTGGGTGCGCGGGTTGGCCAGGCGGATGTGCGAATCGAGCTTGGTGACCTTGCCTTCCGGGTCCTTGGTGTAATCCGGGACGTCGGTTTCGGTCTTGCCATCCATCGGTGCACCGGTGGTCTTGGTGCGGCCGAAAATGCCTTCCTGTTCCTGCAGCGGGGTACGGTCCCAGCGCTCGACCAGGTTGCGGATGATGCGTACCGCCTGATAACTGCCGTTCACGGCCCAGGCCGGTTCGTCGCTGTCTGGCTGCACCCAGACGACTTCATTCATGGTCTTCTGGTTGTTGGAATCCGGGTTGGCCGAACCATCGCGGAAACCCAGGAAGTTGCGTGCACTCTCCGGCTGCTGGCCCGGTTTGAGCGGGGCCTGGGCCGGCACGGTGCCTTCCTGTTTCCAGCGTACCAGCAACAGGTCCGGCAGGTTTTTCACGATGTCGCGCAGGGCGTGAATGTTGCTGTCCGGGGCGTTTGAGCAGAACTGAATGCTCAGGTCGCCATGGCAGCAGGCCGCTTCCAGCGCGTCGTTGGGGAAACCGACCATGCGCTGCAGGCGCTTGGGCTTGACGTGCTCCAGACCAAAGCGCTCGTCGAACAGCGAGTCGCCCACCGAAACGGTGATGGTCAGGTTGTCCGGGGTGACCACAGGGCCGAGGATGCCGGAGTCCAGCGGCGGCAGTTTCGGGTCGACCTGAGGTACGGCGCCGCCGGTCATCAGGAACGCAATGCGTTCGTTGAGGGTGCGGAACAGACGCTCCAGGTCTTCACGGTCCTGAGCCAGCACGTCGAAGGACACCATCATCCCGGCAGCGGGGCGAGGGGTGACGATGCCGCTCTGGTGGGTGCCATGGAATTCGTTGTGGTCTTGGGTCTTTTCGCTTTTCGGCGCTTCGGTCACTTGCGCTGGCGCATTGGTCGCAGCCAAAGCGTTGCCTGCAATGCTCGCACCGGCAATGGCAGCACCGGCTGCACCGAGGCCCATCAGGACACGGCGACGTTCAGCGGAAATCGGGGCGTTGGATGAATCAAAGTCTTTCATGTGAATGCTTTCTTCGCTCGGGTTTCAGGGCCGGGCGGACGCGAGGGGGCGCCCGCCAGGGCACGCTTACAGGCCGGTGAGGCCCAAGGCCGGATCGATTCCATCGAGTGCATCGGCCAGAGCCTTGGCCTTGTCTGCTATTTGTTTTCGTTGTTCGGTGCTGACCTGGTCATACGGTTTGTAGCCGCTGTCGGTCTTGAGCATCAGCAATTGGTCGTCCAGTGCGGTGCTGGCGTCGTCGATCTTCTTCAGCACGTCGCCCCAGTTCCTGGCCAGCAGCGGACGCAACAGGTCGACGACCTTGCGCGTGCCTTCCAGGTTGGCGGCGAAGCCTGTGAGGTCCAGGTGGCTGTAACGCTCTTCTTCGCCGTTGCTGCGGATGTCCGCCAGGCTGCGCATGTTGCGCACGACCATGTTGGCCAGTTGTTCCGGCGCGATGCTCTGGGCCAGCAGCTGGGTTTTCAGCGAGGCAATATCGGCTTGCAGCTTTTGCGCGACCGGCGACAGGCCGTCCAGGGACTTCTGCGAGAACAGGCCGAACTCGATACGGTGGAAGCCGCTGAAGCCTGGGTCCTGCTCGCGTTTTTCGAAGTAGTCGGCGCGGGCGTTGATGGCGTTGTCCAGCTCGGCCAGACGCTGCGCCGCAGGGGCGATGCGCTGGTAAACGGCGCGGGCCGGGGCGTAGGCCTTTTGCGCGGCGGCCAGGTCGCCGCTGTCGATGGCCTGCTGCAGATCGGCTGTGGCGCGGATCAGCGCGCTGCTCTGGGTGCTCAAGTAGACGCGGTATTCAGACAGCGGGCCGATGAAGGCGACCATCGAAGGACGGGCCTTGGCGGCGGCTTCGGATTCGGCCGTCGGGGTCACATGCAGCACGCCGCGCGGGTTGCTCAGCAGGCCGCAGGTGATGGCGTAGTCGCCGGGTTGCAGGTTGGCATTGATGATCTGGCTCAGGCCCGGAACGATGTTTTCGCGCTCCTCGACCACCAGCACGCCGTCGAGAATTTCCCATTCCACGGCACGCTCGGAGGCGTTGACGATGCGAAACGCGTGCTTGCCTGCCGGCACGGTGATCTCGTTTGGCTCGCAGCTTTTGGCGTTGATGGTTACGACCGTTTCGTTGCCGCCGTTGGCCACGCGCTTTTTCTGCGCGGCCTGGGAGGCGAAATAGAACATGGCGCCTGCCGCGATCATCAGAATCACCGACCCTGCGACGGCAAATTGCAGGGCGCGTTTAGGCTTGGCATTCTGGGGAGGAAGGCCGGTCTGACTGGTCATGATTGCCCTTATTTGTTCGTAACTGAGGAAGAGTGGCCGTGTTCATGGGCCGGGCGGGTGGGCAAACTCACCACCCGCGCCTGCGGCTTGAAGAACAGGAACAGCGCGAAGACCAGATAGGCCAAGTACGCTACGAGCACGCTGACGGTCGGCGCATCCTGATAACCGAACATGCCGGCCAGCACCGAACCGGTCGGGCCATCCATCGGCAGGATGGCGCTGATGTCGAAGACCACGTCCTGGAAGTGGTTCCAGATACCGGCTTCGTGCAGCGAACGAACCGAGTTGGCCAGAATGCCCGCCGCAACGACGAGGATGAACAGGCCGGTATAACGGAAGAAACGGCTCAGGTTCAGGCGCAGGCTGCCTTTATAGATAGCCACGCCGATCGCCACCGCGATGATCAGGCCGAACAGTGCACCCAGCGGGCCCGAGGCGCCTTCGCTCTGCTGGAACACGGCCAGCAGGAAGAACACGGTTTCCAGGCTCTCGCGGGCGACGGCGAAGAACACCATGGCGATCAGCGCGTAGGTCTGGTTTTTCGAGCCAGCGAGGGCGGCGTCCAGGGATTGATGCAGGTCATGCTTGACCGAGCGGGCGACCTTGCGCATCCACACGACCATGGAACTGAGGATCACCACAGCCACCAGGCCGACCACGCCTTCGAACAGTTCCTGTTGTTTCTGCGGGAATTCGGCGCTGACCATTTCCAGGCCACCCCCGACGAACAGCGCCAAGGCTGCGGCCAGGAACACGCCGATCCAGACGGCGGGCATCCATTCGCCGCGGCCGGTCTGTTTCAGGTAGCTGGCAATGATGCCTACGATAAGCGCGGCTTCAATCCCTTCGCGCAGCATGATCAAAAAAGGAACGAGCATTTATCACCGGTGTAAATCTGATAGGGTGTGCAGCGTGAACGCGTTGTAAAGCCATTCGCATTCAGCCAATGTGTAACATAATGATACTCATTATTGAATGAGCATACTTGTTTTTTTGCGTTTTTCAGGATTTGTGCAGGTGTTCAGGTGGCGTTCAGCCATAGGGCAGCTGCAAGCTTTAAGCCGCAAGCTGCGAGAGGGTTTTGCGGTGTGGCCGGTGCCTGTGGTTCACCGATGTTGTTGAGTGAACGCCCGTAGCAGCACGGCCGGGCGGCTACGTAGTGACCGCTGGCAGAGATTTCTTCATCAAGTCCACGAACCGCGTCGCCGCCGGGCTCATCCCGAATCCCGCCCGCGTGATCAATCCGATCTCCCGGTTCACCCCCGCATGCTCGACCCGAACTTGCACCAGATCGCCTCGGCCTTCGTCGGCGGATTCGGGTAGCAGTGTCATACCCAGCCCCTGTCGCACCAGGGCCATGACGGTGGACATGTAGTTCGCTTCCAGCCCCGGTGTCAGAGTCAATCCTTCTTCGGCAAAGAGTTGTTCCACCCGTTCACGCACGCTGCTGTCGCGGCCAGTCAGGATGATCGGTTGCCCGACCAGTTCAGCCAGTGCAATCGACCCACGCCTTGCCAGCGGATGATCCAGCGGCACGAACAGGCTCAGGCGGTCGACCATCACCACTTCGAAATCCAGGCCGTGGCTCATCCGCGCCCGCACCCCCAGGCCGAAATCCACCTCGCCGTCACGCACCAAGGCGTCGATGCGTTGCGCCACCACGTCGCGCAGCCGCACTTCGACGCCGGGGAACTGTTCGCGGAAGGTTTTCAGAATCGGCGGCAGCGCCCCGGCACACAGCGAGGGCAGGGCGGCGATGGTCACCACGCCTCGCCGCAACGCCGCCAGATCCCGCGAGCCGCTGACGATGTTGTCCAAGTCCAGCAGCAGTTTTTCCATCGGGCCGCGATTGTTCTGCCCGGCAGCGGTGAGGCTGACCTGACGCGGGCTGCGCTCCAGCAGGGTCACGCCGAGCCATTCCTCCAGTTGCTGAATCTGCACGGTCAGGGCCGAGGGCGACAGGTTCAGCTCGATGGCGGCCTTGGCGAAACTGCCGCTGTTGGCCACGGCCAGAAAGGCGCGGATGTGCTGGATCGAGTTTTTCATTGAAGGCATCTCAGGGTGTTGATTCGGTTTTTCCGAATGTGATGCTGCGAACATTTCAATTTACAAAGGATACCCTCGTTTTGATACTCGATGAAAACAACAACAGCTCGTTCCGCCGCGCGCCGGTCAGGAATGACAAGGATCAGCCCATGCTCGCCACCCTCGGTGTCATCACCATTCTCTGTTTGCTCGCTGCCGTCATGAGCAAGCGTCTCTCGCCTCTGGTAGCCCTGATCGCCTTGCCGATCATCGCCGCACTCATCGGCGGTTTCGGTCTGCAGACCAGCGGGTTCATCATCACCGGTATCAAGAACGTCGCCCCCGTGGTCGGCATGTTCGTGTTCGCCATCCTGTTCTTCGGGGTGATGACCGACGCCGGGATGCTCGACCCGATCATCGACCGCATCCTGCGCACAGTGGGCACGCGTCCTACGCGGATTGTCGTCGGCACGGCGCTTCTGGCCTTGCTGGTGCACCTGGATGGCTCAGGCGCGGTGACCTTTCTGGTGACCATCCCGGCCATGCTGCCGCTGTACACGCGGCTGGGCATTGACCGGCGGATTCTGGCCTGTGTCGCGGCAATGGCGGCGGGGGTGAACTTTCTGCCGTGGACCGGCCCGGTGCTGCGCTCGTCCGCAGCGCTGCATGTACCGGTTTCCGAACTGTTCCAGCCGCTGATTCCGGTGCAGATCGTGGGCCTGGCCTTCGTCTTTATCAGCGCCTGGCTGTTGGGGCGTCGTGAAGAGAAGCGCCTGGGGCTTGGTGCCGGCGCGGCGGTGGATGTGGTGCCCGAGCGCGTTCTGACCGAGCAGGAAGAAGTGCTGCGCCGCCCGCGTCTGTTCTGGCTCAACCTGCTGCTGACCATCGTGGTCATGGCGGTGATGATCGCCGGCTGGGTCGATCCGGTGGTGATGTTCATGATCGGCACCGTGCTGGCGTTGTGCGTCAACTACCCCAACGTCGACGCGCAACGAGCGCGCATCGACGCTCACGCCAAGACGGCGCTGACCATGGCCAGCATCCTTCTGGCAGCGGGTGTGTTCACCGGCATCATGCAGGGCACTGGCATGCTCAAGGCCATGGCGGAAGTGGCGGTGGCGCAGATTCCAGCAGGCCACGGCAAGCTGATTCCGATGGTGGTGGGCTTCCTGTCGATGCCGCTGAGCCTGCTGTTCGACCCGGATTCCTTCTATTTCGGTGTGATGCCGGTGATCGCAGAAGTCGGCCGCGCCCTGGGTGTCGACCCCTTGCAAGTGGCTCAGGCCTCGCTGCTGGGCGTACACACCACCGGGTTCCCGGTCAGCCCGCTGACCCCCGCGACCTTCCTGTTAGTGGGCCTGTGCAAGATCGAACTGGCCGACCACCAACGTTTCACCATCCCGTTTCTGTTTGCCGCATCGGTGCTGATGACCCTCACCGCACTGCTGCTGGGAGTGTTTTGAATGAAAACCTTACGTATTGGCTCCGGCGCCGGTTATTCGGGCGACCGCATCGAGCCTGCCGTGGAGCTCGCTGACAAGGGCGCGCTGGATTACCTGGTGTTCGAATGCCTGGCCGAACGCACCATCGCCCTCGCGCAACAGGCTCGGCTGACCCACCCCGATGCCGGTTACGACCCACTGCTCAGCGAGCGCATGCGCCGCGTGCTGCCCTTCGTGGCCCGAGGGCGTAAGCCTGGGCAAAAACGCCTGCGGGTGATCAGCAACATGGGGGCGGCCAACCCGTTGTCGGCGGCGCGAGAAATCAGGCGGATTGCGGCTGAATTGGGCCTGCAGGGCCTGACCGTCGCGGCGGTGACCGGCGATGACGTCCTCGCGCAGTTGAACCCGGAGCAGTTGCTGGACAATGGCGCCAGCGTCGGAGAACTGGGGGATCGGCTGATCTCCGCCAATGCTTATCTGGGCGCCGAGGGCATTGTCGAGGCCTTGAGCGTCGACGCCGATGTGATCATCACCGGGCGTGTGGCCGACCCGTCGCTGTTTCTCGCGCCGCAGCTGTTCGAGTTCGGCTGGGGGCAGGATGACTGGGAAAAACTGGGGCGCGGCACCTTGATCGGCCACCTGCTCGAATGCGCAGGGCAGATCACCGGCGGCTACTTTGCTGACCCCGGCGTCAAGGACGTACCGGATCTGGCACGGCTCGGTTTCCCGCTGGCTGAGGTTGATGCCGAGGGCCTGGCGGTGATCAGCAAGGTGGCAGGTTCCGGGGGGCGAATCGACACCGCGACCTGCACCGAGCAGATGATCTATGAAGTGCATGACCCCAAGGCTTACCTCACGCCCGACGTGACGGCGGATTTTTCCGGTGTCTCATTCAGCGTGATCGCGCCCAACGAAGTCCGGGCTCAAGGCGCAGCAGGACGTGCGCGACCTCGGACGCTGAAAGTGTCGGTGGGTTATCTCGATGGCTGGATTGGCGAGGGGCAGATCTCCTACGGCGGCCCCGGCGCCCTGGCCCGCGCGCAGTTGGCGCGGGAGGTAGTGCAGGAGCGGCTGAAGATCACCGGCGTGGTGTTCGACGACATACGCGCGGAGCTGATCGGGGTCGATTCGCTGCACGGTTTCGAGCTGGGCTCGCGTGCGTCGGGCGAGCCTTGGGAAGTGCGCCTGCGGGTCGCCGCGCGCTGCGCCGACAAGGCTGAAGCCGTGCGTATCGGCAATGAAGTGGAGACGCTGTACACCAATGGCCCCTATGGCGGCGGCGGGGCAACCAAGGCGGTGCGGCAGGTGGTGGCGGTGGCGTCGTTGCTGTTGCCCCGTGAAGCGGTCACGCCCCGTGTTCATCTGGAGGATGCATCATGAACGTCGTCAAACTGCGCGAGCTGGCCCATTCGCGGACCGGGGACAAGGGCGATACCTCAAACATTTCGGTGATTGCTTTTAAGGCTGAGGATTATCCTCGGTTGGTTGAACAGCTGACGGTGGAGCGGGTGACGGCGCATTTTGCCGGGTTGCTCGATCCGAAGGCTGGGGCGGTGCGGCGGTATGAATTGCCGAATGTGCAGGCGCTGAACTTTGTGCTGCCGGGGATTTTGAAGGGCGGGGTGACGCGGTCGTTGGCGCTGGATGCCCATGGCAAGGCGTTGGGGGCCGCTTTGTTGGATATCGATGTTTAGATGACTGTGTCCGGCAGGTGGTGGGCTGATCGGTTATGGCGTGTGTGCCTGGTAGGCATGAGGCCCACGGGGGGCCGACTACCGGCCCGCACACAAGCAATCTGACCGTTCCGATATTAATCCCAACCCTGATCTTGCAAAAAAGGCCGAAAAATCACTTTCCCTCATGCCGCCCCTCAGAAACCTCCGGCGGCACATCCTCATCCCCCGACATGCGCTTGCGAAACAGCCCCGTGCGCGCCAGCAACAGCGTCGTCACCGGCACCGTAATCGCCAGCAAAATCGGAATCAGCCAGGCATGCAACACCGGCCCTTCCTTCAACGCCGAGAAGTAAACGATTGACGCCAGTGCCACACACCACGCCCCAATCGTCGAGGCCAGCGCTGGCGGATGCATGCGCTGAAAAAAATCCTTCAGCCGCAATAGCCCGAACGCCCCCACCAGGGCAAACAGACTGCTCGCCACCAGCAACAGCGCCGTCAGCACCTCCGCCCAGAACGGCAACACAGACGTCGAGTTCATTCGATCACCTCGCCGCGCAGCAGAAATTTCGCCAGGGCAAACGAGCCGACGAACCCGAACAGCGCGATCAACAGCGCCGCTTCGAAATAGGTGTCACTGGCATAACGAATCCCCAGCACCAGCATCATCAGCATTGCCAGCATATACAGGTAATCCAGCGCCAACACCCGGTCTTGCGCCGAGGGGCCTTTGAACAGGCGGATCAGGGTCAGGATCATCGCGACGGTAAACAGCGACAGGCTGAGCAGAATCGCGTTGGTCAACAGCGGGCTCATTGAAAGATCTCCATCAACGGGCGTTCGTAGGTGGTCTTGAAGTGCTCGATGAAACGCACCTCGTCATCCAGATCGAACACGTGCATCAGCAACACACTGCGATCGAGCGCCAGTTCCGACCAGACCGTGCCCGGCACCACGGTGCAGATCATCGACAGCGCCGCCAGCCCGTGGGCGTCGTGCAGGTCCAGGGGCACTTTGACGAAGGCCGAGCGTGGCGGCTTCTGCCCGGCGCGCAGCACGCCCCAGGCCACTTGCAGGTTCGAGACCAGCACGTCGCGACCCACCAGAAAGAACAGCTTCAGGGCCACCCCCGGTTTGCGAATCCGCGCAGGTTGCGGGCGCAAAGGCGCGAACAGGATCGGCGCCAGAAACCCCAGCAGCGCGCCAAACAACAGGTTGCCCGCGCTCAGGGACAGGTTGAGCAGCAGCCACAGCGCCCACAACGACAGCGACAACAGCGGCGCAGGAAACAGGTGCTTCATGGCTGCACCTCCACGCTGGCGGTGCTCGGCGACGGCACCGGTTTGGCGGCCATCACCGACAGCACATACTGCTGCGGGTCATGCAGGGCTTGCGCGGTGTCCTGTGTGTAATGCAGCAGCGCCTGGGCCTTGAACGTCAGCACGATACAAGCGCCGATAAGCAGCGCAATGGGGATGCATTCGTTGCGGCGCAGGGCGGGGGACGGGCGATCCTGGGCGGTCCAGAAACGCTTGATGCCGACGCGCACGAAGGCGAACAGCGAAGCCAGCCCCGAGACGATCAGCAGCGCAACGAGGGTCCAGCTGTCTGCGCGGATCGCTTCGTCTTTGGCCACGTCGAGCCCCAGCGGGTTGAGCAGGGCGCTGATCAGCGTCAGCTTGCCGAGAAAGCCCGACAGCGGCGGCATGCCGATGATCAGCAGGGCGCAGGCGATGAAGCTCAAACCGAGAAACGCCATGGTCCAGGGAATCACCTGACCGACCACCGCTTTTTGTTCGTCGTCCAGGTTTGTGCCCGGCACCGGATGCAGTGATTCCAGCGCTTTGGGCAGTTGATCGGCGTCGTCTTCCAGCGGGATTTCGTTGGCTGAGCGCGAACGCTCGATCAGTTCGGCGAGCAGGAACAGCGCGCTCAGCGCCAGGGTCGAGCTGACCAGATAGAACAGCGCGCCGGCGGTCAGGCTCGGCTGAGCGAAGCCGATGGCCGACAGCAGAATCCCTGCCGACACCAGAATACTCAGGCTGGCCATGCGCTCAAGCCGTTGGGCCGCGACGATGGAAATGGCCGCCACCGCCAGTGTCGCCATGCCGCCCCAGATCAGCCAGTCGCCGCCGAAGAACGCCGATGCCCCGGCCTGCCCCGAGAACAGCAGGGTCCACAGGCGCAGCAGGGTGTAGGCACCCACTTTGGTCATCAACGCGAACAGCGCCGCCACCGGCGCACTGGCGGCCGAATAGGCCGGGACCAGCCAGAAGTTCAGCGGCCACATGCCGGCCTTGGCCAGAAACGCCACCGCGAGAATCGCCGCGCCTGCGTGCAACAGGCCCAGATCCGCCTCAGAGACTTGTGGAATTTTGACGGCCAGGTCGGCCAGATTCAGCGTGCCGGTCACGCCGTAAATCAGCGCGGCGCCGATCAGAAACAGCGACGAAGCCAGCAGGTTGATGGTGATGTAATGCAGCCCCGCCGACACCCGCGCGCGTCCCGAGCCGTGGAGCATCAGGCCATAGGACGCCGCCAGCAGCACTTCGAAGAACACGAACAGGTTGAACAGGTCGGCGGTCAGAAACGCGCCGTATAGGCCCATCAACTGGATCTGGAACAACGCATGAAAGCTCGCGCCCGCGCGGTCCCAGCGGGCCAGGGCGAACAGCAGCGCGCAAAAGGCGACGATGCCGGTCAGCACCAGCATCAGCGCCGACAGGTGATCGACCACCAGCACGATGCCGAATGGCGACTCCCAGTTGCCCGGCAGGTACACGCCGATGGAGCCGGTGGTGCCGGTCTTCTGCACCCACATCATCAGGGTGATCGAGATGGCCAGGCCCAGCGCCGTGGACAGCAAGTTGATGCGCGCCTTGAGCGGGCGATGTTTTTCGCCGAGCCACAGCATCAGTGCGGCGGTCAGCACCGGCAGCAGGATCGGCGCGATGATCAGTTGATTCATCAGGCTCATTCACTGCTCTCCCGGCCGTCGACGTGGTCGTTGCCGGTCAGGCCGCGAGAGGCCAGCAGCACCACCAGAAACAGCGCGGTCATGGCAAAGCTGATGACGATGGCCGTGAGCACCAGCGCCTGGGGCAGCGGGTCGGTGTAGTTGAGCAGGTCCTGAGGCACGCCGTCCTTGATGATCGGCTCCTTGCCGATGAACAGGCTGCCCATGCTGAAGATGAACAGGTTGACGCCGTAGGACAGCAGGCACAGGCCCATGACCACCTGAAAGGTCCGGGGGCGCAGGATCAGCCACACGCCGGAGGCGGCGAGCACGCCGATGGCAATTGCGATGACTTCTTCCATCACAGGGCTCCTTGTGAAGTGGCGGGGCTGGCAGACGCGTCGGGCGCAGGCTCGATGGGCTGCGGCAGCGAGGTCGGCCGATGGCTGCGCACCGATTGGTGAGCCAGCGCAGTGAGGATCAGCAGGGTCGAGCCGACCACCACGGCGTACACGCCGATGTCGAAAAACAGCGCGCTGGCAATGTGCGTGTCGCCCAGCAACGGCAGGTGCAGGTGCGCGGTGTGGGTGGTCATGAACGGGTAGCCCAGCGCCATCGAACCCAAGCCGGTGGCAAGGGCGAAGAACAGCCCGGTGCCCATCCAGCGCAGCGGGCGCAGGCTCATGTGCGCCTCGACCCACTGAGTACCCGCGACCATGTACTGCAGGATGAACGCCACCGACATCACCAGCCCCGCGACAAACCCGCCGCCCGGCTGATTATGGCCGCGCATGAACAGGTACATCGAAACCACGAACGCCACCGGCAGCAGCAGACGCACCAGCACAGCAGGCACCATCATGAAACCCAGCGCGGTGTCTTTGGCATGGCGCGGGTTGACCAGATCGGTGACCACATCCCGCGCCAGCAAACGTTGCTGAGCGGGCAGGGCGATGCTTTCTTTCGGCGGGCGGAAGCGTCGCAGCAGGGCGAAAACGGTCAGCGCCACCACTGCCAATACGGTGATTTCGCCAAAGGTGTCGAAGCCGCGGAAGTCCACCAGCATCACGTTAACCGCGTTGGTCCCGCCGCCCTGGGCCAGCGCGCGGCTCAAGTAGAACTCGGAAATCGCGTTGGGCGTCGGGCGGGTCAGCATCGCGTAGGACAGCAGCGCCATGCCGCCACCAACGGCCACCGACAGCACGAAGTCACGTACCCTGCGAGCCCGTGCGCGATTGCGCGAGCGGGTGGGCGGGGCGACGTTTTCGTTACGGCGTGGCAGCCAGCGCAGGCCGAGGAGAATCAGCACGGTGGTGACCACTTCCACGGCCAGCTGGGTCAAGGCCAGGTCCGGCGCAGAGAACCAGACAAAGGTCACGCAGGTCATCAAGCCGCAGACGCCGACCATGGTCACCGCCGCCAGCCGGTGGTACTTGGCTTGCCAGGCAGCGCCAAGGGCGCAGGCGATGGCGATCACCCAGAGCATGACGAACACGCCGGAGCCCGGGATTTTCGGCCGGTTGCCCCAGGTCAGGCCGCCTTCGTACATCGGCACGAAGCCTGCGACCAGCGCCACGAACACCATCAGAAACAATTGCGCCTGCAGGCGACGGGTCGTCAGCAGGCCTTCCAGCCCACGGGCAACGCGCAATTTGCTGACCAGCAGCGCCTCGAACAGGCGCTTGCCGTTCAGGCGCCCGATCAGCGGGGTCTTTTGGAAGCGGTCGCGTTTGAAGTGCGGACGCAGCAAGAGGTAGAGCACGATCCCGGCCGCCATGGCGATCAAACTCATGATCATCGGCGCGTTCCAGCCGTGCCAGATGGCCAGGCTGTATTCGGGCAAGGTGCCGCCCACCACAGGCTGCGCAGCGGCGGCCAGCAACGGGCCGACCGACAGCGCCGGGAAGATCCCGACGATCAGGCAGGCGAGCACCAGCAATTCGACCGGCACCCGCATCCAGCGCGGCGGTTCGTGGGCGGTGTGGGGCAGGCGCGTGGCTTTCGGGCCGAAGAACACATCCACCGTGAAGCGCAGGGAATAGGCGACGCTGAAGGTCCCGGCAATGGTCGCGATCACCGGCAACGCGGCTTCGACCCAGGCGGTGGAGGTGATGAACACGGTTTCGGCGAAGAACATTTCCTTGGACAGAAAACCGTTGAGCAACGGCACGCCAGCCATTGCCGCGCTGGCAACCATCGCCAGGGTCGCCGTGTACGGCATGAGTTTGATCAGGCCGCTGAGCTTGCGGATGTCCCGCGTGCCGCTTTCGTGGTCGATGATGCCAGCGGCCATGAACAGCGAGGCCTTGAACGTCGCGTGGTTGAGAATGTGAAAGACCGCAGCGACGGCGGCGAGGGGGCTGTTGAGGCCCAGCAGCAGGGTGATCAGGCCCAGGTGGCTGATGGTGGAATAGGCGAGCAGGCCCTTGAGGTCGGTCTGGAAAATCGCTGAATACGCGCCGATCACCAGGGTGAAGGCCCCGGCGCCGCTGACGATCCAGAACCACTGTTCACTGCCGGACAACGCCGGCCACAGCCGTGCCAGCAGGAACACCCCGGCCTTGACCATGGTTGCCGAATGCAGGTACGCCGACACCGGCGTCGGCGCCGCCATGGCGTGGGGCAGCCAGAAGTGGAAGGGAAATTGCGCGCTTTTGCTCAGCGCGCCGATGAGGATCAGGGTCAGCAGAACGGGATAAAGGGCGTGAGCTCGGATGGCATCACCCGATGCCAGCACCCGGTCCAGGTCGTAACTGCCGACCACATGGCCCAGCAGCATGACCCCCACCAACAGCGCCAGGCCGCCTGCGCCGGTGACCATCAGCGCCATGTAGGCGCCGCGTCGGGCGTCGGCGCGGTGGTGCCAGTAGCCGATCAACAAGAAGGAAAAGACGCTGGTCAGCTCCCAGAAGAACACGATCTGGATGAGGTGCCCGGACATCACCAGGCCGAGCATCGCGCCCATGAACGCGAGGAAAAACGAGAAGAATCGCGGGACGGGGTCGTCCGGCGACATGTAATAGCGGGCGTAGAGCGAGACAAGGGTGCCGATGCCCAGCACCAGCATCGAGAACAGCCAGGCGAAGCCATCCATGCGCAGGACGACATTCAGGCCCAGGCTGGGCAGCCAGAAGAATTCTTCACGGATCACGCCGCCATGGGCGATTTGCGGGTACCAGAGCGCCACTTGAATCGCGCCGATCAGGGCGATCAGGCCGGCCAGAAGGGATTCGGAGTTGCGCGCGTTGTGCGGCAAAAGCGCCGCCAGACAGCTGCCGATGAAAGGCAGAAGCAGTAGAACTATCAGGGACATAGGCTTCTAATCTGCGGATAAATGTCAAGGATCATACGGGCTGGGTCGTTCATCACCAACCGTCAAGATGTCGCAGAATCCTACAAAGTCAGTAGGCAGCAGCGTAGTTGACCCGTACGAATTGGATTCGTTGTGCCCGGCCACCATAACCTGTGGGAGTGGGAGGGGTGAACGTCAGGGGCTCGCAAGACCGGTGACGATTGGCTCATCTATTCATTTAGGCGACAATGCGCGCCAGTTTCCGGAGTGCCCCATGTCTAATTCCATCGAAAGCCTTGCCGTTGACGCCGTTCTCGACGCGACGGGCCTCAATTGCCCAGAGCCTGTGATGATGCTGCACCAGAAGGTGCGGGATCTGCCGGCGGGCGGCCTGCTCAAGGTCATCGCCACCGACCCGTCGACCCAGCGCGACATCCCCAAGTTTTGCGTCTTCCTCGACCACGAACTTGTCGAGAAACAGGCCGCCGACGGCGTCTACCTGTACTGGATTCGCAAGAAACTCGCCTGAGCCCACCCCTGAAACGGCGGCAGCGCTGGCCCCCTCGTGTGTCAGCGCCTACACTGCCGCCACTTCAGGGAGCTCACCATGCGCATCGTTGCTGACGAAAACATTCCACTGCTTGACGCCTTTTTCGCAGGTTTCGGCGACATCCGTCGTTACCCCGGCCGTACCCTCGACCGCGCTGCCGTGGCCGAGGCCGACATCCTGCTGGTGCGCTCGGTCACCAAAGTCACCCGCCAATTGCTCGAAGGCACGCCAGTGCGTTTCGTCGGCACCTGCACCATCGGCACCGATCACCTCGACCTCGATTATTTCAACGAAGCGGGCATTCAATGGTCCAGCGCACCGGGCTGCAATGCGCGCGGTGTGGTGGATTACGTGCTCGGCAGCCTGTTGACCCTGGCTGAAATCGAAGGCGTGGAGCTCAGTCAGCGCACCTACGGTGTGATCGGCGCGGGGCAGGTGGGTGGTCGTCTGATCAAGGTGTTGCGCGGCCTGGGCTGGAATGTACTGGTGTGCGACCCGCCGCGTCAGGCCGCAGAGGGCGGTGACTACGTTAGCCTCGACGACATCATCGCCCGCTGCGACGTCATCAGCCTGCACACGCCCTTGAACAAGGGCGGCGATCTGCCGACCTGGCACCTGTTCGACCGCGCCCGCCTTGAAGCCCTCAAACCGGGCACCTGGCTGATCAACGCCGCCCGCGGCCCGATCGTGGACAACACCGCCCTGCGCGAGGTGCTGCTGGAACGTGAAGACCTGCAAGCCGTGCTCGATGTCTGGGAAGAAGAGCCGCGGGTCGATGTCGAGCTGGCCGAATTGTGCGTCATCGGCACTCCGCATATCGCCGGTTACAGCCTCGACGGCCGCCAGCGCGGCACCGAGCAGATTTATCAGGCGCTGTGCGCGCACCTGGGCCAGTCAGCCACCATTCAGCTGCAAGACCTGCTGCCCCAACCGTGGCTGGCGCAGGTGTCCCTTGACGCCGACACTGACCCGACCTGGGCATTGAACATGCTGTGCCGAGGTATTTACGACCCGCGCCGCGACGACGCGGATTTTCGCCGCAGTCTGGTGGGCGACGCGACGAGCCAGCGTCTGGCCTTTGACGCTCTGCGCAAACACTACCCGCCGCGCCGGGAAATCGAAGGCCTGCGGGTGAGCCTCAACGGTCAGTCCGCGCAGTTGCAGCAGATCATTCAGGCGCTGGGGGCCGTGCTGGTCGGCGAGTGATTGACTCGACGTATTTCCTGATCTAACCCCACAGCGTTTCCGGCACATGCTGGTGGTCGAGCGGCTGACGCGCATGCACGCGGCCCCGGAGGCGCTGAGCGTCAGCTCGGCGTGCTCAACGCCTCGGAGGAACAAGCGTCGTGCAACCCGGTCGCGGGTCGTTTATTGCTGGCTGTTGCTCGTACGGATTTGAATCGTTTACAGGCATAAAAAACCCGGCGAGGGGGCCGGGTTTCGAAGGCGTCTATTCATCAATCTTGTTTTTCAGGTTTGACCCAGTACTTTTCGCATTCCTGACATGCGGCCTGAACCATTTCTTCAGTAATCAGGATCTGATTCCCGTATTGGTCGAGAATGGCTCCGCCCAGTTGAGCGTCGGGTTGCGGCCGTACCACGGGTTCTTGATTGCTGCTGTTCTGCAAGCTCATGGCCTGTCTCCTCATCAGGTTGTGCGCTTCAATTTAGCCACGCTTGATGACCACGCCATGACATCCCTGGACGCTTTCAAGCGTCCATTCAGTCCAACAGATGACCGATAAAATCGCCAGTCACTGGTTAGACCGATCCACTCTAACCGTCCTCGATTAGTGTCATAACGCGGCGCGGCATCACGTGGATACTTTTAACCTGACTGGCATCCGGGCGTTGAGTTCAGCAAAAGACGATGAGCGTAGCTTCATGTGCGGGTGTAGGCTCTGGCGCTTGAGTCGTCTATCGGGTGTATTTCATGGCTTCAGTGTTTTCCGGGCGTCAGCGCCATGCCCTTCGTCTGGCGCTGCGGATGATCGCGCCGTACCACAAACAGGCCCTTGGTGCGCTGCTGGCGCTGATCGTCACCGCCGCGATCACCTTGTCCATGGGGCAGGGCATTCGCCTGATGGTCGATCAGGGCTTTTTGACCCGCTCCCCGACGTTGCTCAACGAAAGCATCGGCCTGTTCATGGCGCTGGTGCTTGCGCTGGCCGTTGGCACCTTCACGCGGTTTTATCTGGTGTCCTGGATCGGCGAGCGGGTGGTGGCTGACCTGCGCAAAGAGGTGTTTGACCACCTGGTGAGCCTGCATCCCGGGTTCTATGAGAACAACCGCAGCTCCGAGATTCAGTCGCGCCTGACCGCTGACACCACCTTGCTGCAATCGGTGATCGGCTCCTCATTGTCGATGTTCCTGCGCAACGCGCTGATGGTGATTGGCGGGGTGATTCTGCTGTTCTTCACCAACCCCAAACTGACCAGCATCGTGGTCGTGGCCCTGCCGCTGGTGGTGGCGCCGATCCTGGTTTTTGGGCGTCGGGTGCGCAGTCTCTCGCGAGAAAGCCAGGACCGCGTGGCCGATGTCGGCAGTTACGTCTCTGAAGCCCTGGGGCAGATCAAGACGGTTCAGGCCTACAACCATCAGGAACAGGACCGACAGCGTTTCGCGCAAACGGCTGAAGGCGCATTCCACACAGCGCGTAAGCGGATTCTGCAGCGCTCGTGGCTGATCACTCTGGTGATCGTGTTGGTGCTGGGCGCGGTCGGGGTGATGCTTTGGGTCGGCGGCATGGATGTGATTGCCGGGCGCATTTCGGGAGGCGAGCTGGCGGCGTTTGTGTTCTACAGCCTGATCGTCGGCAGCGCCTTCGGCACCCTCAGTGAAGTGATCGGCGAGATGCAGCGGGCCGCCGGTGCCGCCGAGCGCATCACCGAGTTGCTGCAGGCGCGCAGTGAAATCGCCCCGCCCCAGAGCGATGTGCTGACACTGCCTGCGCGGGTCAGCGGGCGTCTGGCGCTGGAAAGCGTAAGCTTTGCCTACCCGTCACGACCCGAGCGCAATGCGGTGGATGGTTTGAGCCTGAGCATCGAGGCGGGCGAAACCCTGGCGCTGGTGGGGCCGTCGGGGGCAGGCAAGTCGACGCTGTTCGACCTGCTGCTGCGTTTCTACGATCCGCAACAGGGGCAGGTGCTCATCGAGGGGATCGCGGCCGAGCGCCTTGATCCGCGGGATCTGCGCCGCTGCTTTGCCTGGGTGTCGCAAACGCCGGCGCTGTTTTTCGGCAGCGTCGAAGACAACATTCGCTACGGCAACCCGCAGGCCAGCGACGAGCAAGTGCGGGCCGCTGCGAAAATCGCCCACGCCCATGAGTTCATCGAATTACTCCCTCAGGGCTATCAGACCCATTTGGGCGACGGCGGTATGGGGCTTTCGGGCGGGCAGCGTCAGCGCCTGGCCATTGCCCGCGCGCTGTTGACCGACGCGCCGATGCTGCTGCTCGACGAAGCCACCAGCGCACTGGATGCGCAGAGCGAGCATTTGATTCAGCAGGCACTGCCGACGTTGATGAAGGGCCGCACGACCCTGGTGATCGCCCACCGGCTGGCCACGGTGCAGAACGCTGACCGGATTGCGGTGATGGATCAGGGGAAACTGGTGGCAGTGGGGACGCATCAGCAGTTGATTGCGAACAACCCGCTGTATGCGCGATTGGCGGCGTTGCAGTTTAACCCGGGAGTGTAGCGGGAGTGATGCTGTGGTGTCTGTGGGATTGAGCAAGCTCACTCCCACAGGTGATCGTATTTAGCCCGATCAGTCCTAGCGGTATTCGCACAAGTAAGCGGTATCGACGGGGACTTTCAGTTGGAACTTGCTGTTGGCCGGGACCTGGAACTGACTTCCGGCGGCGAAGGTTTCCCAGCCACTCGCGTCAGGCAGCCGCACGTTCAGCTCCCCCGAAATCACATGCATGATTTCCTTGTTCGCAGTCCCGAACTCATACTCTCCTGCAGCCATGACACCGATACTGGCTTCGCCTCCGGCTTGCTTGAAAGCGATGGACTTGACGGTGCCGTCGAAATATTCGTTGACCTTGAACATGGCTGATCTCCTTGTAAAGGGCTGAAAAAGGTCGGCCAGTATGCCTAACGTACAAAAGGCCGTCATCCGCTTTGATAAATGCGTCACTCAGCCGGGCATCACCAATGGCAACAATCGGGCGGTATTTCTCGCGTCGGTCAGCGCGCGGTGTTGCTGGCCGTTGAAGTGCATGCCGGCCAGCTGCAGCGCGGAGTTGAGCCCACAGGGTTTTTGCAGTTGCCGGGCGTCGGCGAAGCGCTGTTTGAGGTTGATGTGCGGCAGGCTGCTCAGCTCGCTTTGCAACGCGTGCTGCTGCCATTGCAGCTCCAACTGCTGGCGATCGTAATCGCCCCAACTGACCCAGCCCACCAGGCGGGTGCGGTGGTGGCTCATCCAGCGTTCGAACTGCGGCCAGATCAATGACAAGGCCTGCGCGCTGTCGATCTGGTTTTGCTGTATATGCGTCAGTTCCCGACAGAAGGGAGTCAGTTGCGGCCTGCGAGTGGGTCGAATGAAGCGCTCGAAATGGTCGATCTCCCGTCCGTCCGAGTTGACCACGCAAGCGCCGATTTCAATGATTTCCATTTCTGCCACTGGCCATCCGCCCTCTTCGGTGGTGGCCTCCAGATCTATCACCAACCAATGGGGCATCTCGAACTCCAGTTTCCAAACCCGTGGCACCGCCATGCAGCGTAGTCACATTCGGCCGGTTGCGTCCAACGCGTTGTTCGCACGTAATCCAAGGCTGGGACTCGCTCTGGAGGCTATGGTTTGCCGCGCCAGACATTTTTTTATCGGACAAGGGGCGCAAATACTGGCCAAGCGCTTGCTTGGTTGTTGAGCTCGGCATAAATTGCGGCGCGGCTGATCATTTTTTGTAAGCGTTTTTTTCGTAAATCTGTGCGGGGCGTCGTGGTGGACGAAAACAAAGACTCGACGGTGATGCGCGGGTTGGTCGAGCGCGGCCTGATGACCGATCCGCAGAGCCCGCGCGGCAAGCTGTTGCAGGTCGCCGCGCACCTGTTTCACCAAAAGGGTTATGAGCGCACGACCGTCCGCGATCTGGCGGCAGAGGCGGGTATTCAGTCGGGCAGCATCTTTCATCACTTTCGCAGCAAGGATGAAATTCTCTGCTCGGTGATGGAGCAGACTGCGCGGTACAACACCGAATTGATGCGCGTCGCCCTGGCACACACCCAGGGCGTTCGCGAACGGGTGCTGGCGCTGATCCGCTGCGAGTTGCAGTCGATCATGGGCGGCACCGGTGAGGCGATGGCGGTGATGATCTACGAGTGGCGCTCGCTGTCGCCCCAGGGGCAGGCAAAGATTCTGGTGTTGCGTGATGACTATGAGCGGCTGTGGATCAACGTGCTCGGCGAGGCCAAGGAGGCAGGGCTGATTCAGGGCGATGTGTTCGTGACACGGCGCTTCTTGACCGGGGCGCTGTCCTGGACCACCACTTGGTTTCGTGCCGAGGGCAGCCTGACCCTGGATGCACTGGCCGAACAGGCGTTGCTGTTTTTGCTTAAAACGCCAGGCCTTGAATAAGGCGGGTTTTGACTTGATTTGACCGTTGTCTAATTGTGCGCGAACGCATAGCTTACGCGTACTCCTATTCGCCAGAGGTGCTTCGTCTTGATGTCTACGCCGGTGCGGATGGCTTTGAACACACTGTTATTGGCAACGACCACCCTGTGCGGCTGGCAGGCGAGCGCGGCGCAAGTGGTGCGCATCGGCGCGGCGCATTTTCCGCCTTACACGATTCGCCCCGAGCGCGGCGAGGACACGGGATTGCTGCCGCAGATGGTCGATGCCTTGAACGCCATGCAGAGCGACTATCACTTCGAGATGATCCCGACCTCGATTCCCCGTCGTTTCCGTGACTTCCAGCAGGAGCGGTTCGACATGGCGATTTTCGAAAACCCCGCCTGGGGCTGGAAGGATATCCCCCACGTGGATGTCGACATGGGCCTGGAAGACGCTGAGGTGTTCGTCGCCCATCGCGTCCAGGGGCGCACGCAGAGCTATTTCGAAGACCTCAAAGGCAAGCGGCTGGCGCTGTTCAGCGGCTATCACTACGCCTTTGCTCACTTCAATGCCGACCCCAAGTTCCTGGCCGACAATTACAACGCCACGCTCACCTATTCCCACGACAGCAACCTGGCGATGGTGCTGCGCGACCGGGCAGACATCGCGCTGGTCACGCGCTCCTATTTGAGCACTTTTATAGCCGCCAACCCTCAGGATGCCGGGCAATTTCTGGTCTCGGACCGGGTGGATCAGGTTTATCGCCATTTCGCCTTGTTGCGCCCGAACGCGCCGATCACTGGCGAGCAATTTGGCGATCTGCTGCGTCAGCTGCGGGAAAACGGCCAGATGTTCAAGATATTCCAGCCATTCCGGATTGCCGTGACGCCACAGGCAAGCCATCACGCAGTTGCGCTGGACGGGGGTGACAGCCGGGATTGAGTAGCGATTGTGCAGATTTTGAGAGAGGGGAGGCGGGCGGCAGCGTCACCGCCCGCTGATATCAACGGTCCCGCGCTTCCTTGGCGTCCATTTCAGCGTTGCGCTCATGGACGCGTTTGAGCTGTTCTTCGGTCAGGGGTAGTTTCTTCGCTGAATCCTTGAGCATCAGCAAACCACCGACGATCGAGCCGATTGCAATGACCAGAATTAACCAGGCGTACCAGGGCATGGGGGCTCTCTCCTTCTTGTGATACCGCTTTGAGCAACGGCGCTGCCCAGTGGTTCCATTGTAGGGGATGCCCGGTCTGCCCCGGCACGATTTGCGATCAGATTCCGGTCAGCGTCGAACCGGCAGGGCGGTAAGTGTGCAGCGGTGGGACTCTATGGCAGCATTGACGTTCCACAGTTTACCGATCACCGGGTCCCGCCCGGCAGCGCGTTCAGCTACAATGCGCGCCGATTTCGACTTGCCAGAGAACCCGCTCATGTCCACCTGCCAGACCCCCATCATCGTCGCCCTGGATTTCCCGACCCGCGAAGCCGCGTTGAAACTGGCCGATCAGCTGGACCCCAGGCTGTGCCGGGTCAAGGTAGGCAAGGAGCTGTTCACCAGCAGCGCATCGGGCATCGTCGAAACCCTGAACGACAAGGGCTTCGAAGTGTTCCTTGACCTCAAGTTTCACGACATCCCCAACACCACGGCGATGGCGGTCAAGGCCGCCGCTGAAATGGGCGTGTGGATGGTCAACGTGCACTGCTCCGGCGGCCTGCGCATGATGGAAGCCTGCCGCAACGTGCTGGACCAGCGCAGCGGCGCCAAGCCGCTGCTCATCGGCGTGACCGTGCTGACCAGCATGGAGCGTGAAGACCTGGCCGCCATCGGTCTGGACATCGAACCGCAAGAGCAGGTGCTGCGTCTGGCGGCACTGGCGCAGAAAGCCGGAATGGATGGTCTGGTGTGTTCGGCGCTGGAAGCCCAGGCCCTGAAAGCCGCGCACCCGGCCCTGCAGCTGGTGACGCCGGGCATTCGTCCGGCGGGCAGCGCCCAGGACGACCAGCGCCGCATCCTGACCCCGCGTCAGGCGCTGGATGCCGGTTCCGATTATCTGGTGATTGGCCGCCCGATCAGCCAGGCGGCTGATCCGGCCAAGGCGTTGGCGGCCGTGGTTGCCGAGTTGGCGTAACCCGGTCAGCCCTGTCGCACGCAATCCTGTGGGAGCAGTCGCAGGTTACGACGTCTCCCACAAGGACCGCAGCGTTCAGCGTGAAAGCCATCAGTACCCGATCCGCTTCAAGATCGACTCCATGCTCTCTTTCGACGGCCTACCCTCGAATTTCAGCAACTCCGAAGCCCGGTTGGTAAAGAACCCGTCCACGCCCCGAGCGCTGATGGCCTTGAAGTCCACCGCATCGTCCACCGTGTACGGGTGAATGATCAGGCCGCGATCGTGGGCCATCGTGTTCATCCACGGCTGCACCAGATCCATGTAGCTCTGATCCCCGCCGTTTTTCAACGCCGCCGCAGGCCCCGTGCCAATGGCGCCGTGAGCCTTGGCCCAGTCCATCCACGCGGCGAACTCTTCTTTGGATTTCACTTCTTGCGTGGCGTAGAACGCCGCCTTGTCCTTGGCGCCCGAATCCTTGAAGGTTGTGTCGGATGCCGCCTGGATGTAGCCATCTCCCAGCCACAGCAACAGCACCTTGGGCGTGTCTGGCATGGCTTTTTGCAGCAGTTCCAGGCTCGGTTTTTCGAAGGTCTGCAGCATCACCCGACCTGGCATGTGCGCCACGTTCACATGACCTTTTTCAGCGGCCGGACGCTGACTCAACCAGCCGCGCTGTTCGAGCTTGTTCTTCAAGTCTTCTTCGATGCCGGGAAACTGCGCAGGCACCTTGGTCTCGATGTACAGGCCGGGTTTGTTCCTGCCGCCCTCGGCGATGTCGATCACCTCGTCCAGGGTCAGAATTTTCAGCCCCGCATAACTGGCGCGAGCGCGATCGGGGTGGGCCTTGTTGAACCAGGAACCGGCGTCCAGACGCTTGATTTCTTCGAGGGTGAAGCTGCTCAGCGGGTCCTTCACGCGGTCTGGGTAGACCTCGGCGATGTTGGTAGTGCGCGCCAGGGTGTCGTCATGCAGGGCGATGAGCACGCCATCCTTGGTGCGCTGGATGTCCATTTCCAGGTAGTCCGCGCCCAGTTCGCGAGCCAGGGTGTAGGAAGGCACGGTCTCTTCCGGCGCGTTAAACGAGGCGCCACGGTGGGCAATCACCGCAGGCCACGGGATGCCGGCCTTGGCGGCCAGCGCCTTGCCCGGTTCGGTGGCGGCCATGGCCGATCCTGATGACAACATGACCCCGACCAGCGCGGTCGCGAGCATCGATCTGGAGATTCCTCTGAGCATGAATAACGTTCCTTGATGTGCATGATTCATTCATGAAGCGGCGCAACGCCGCTGCGCTTATGGGCGTGCCTGTGGCTGGCGTTGACCCGCGCGCAACCTTCAGACCATAAACAGCAACCTTCGGTGCGGGCAACCTGCGTGTCGTTGCTGGAGAAAAACTGTCGTTATGCGGGCGCCTCGCATGGCAGTACGTTGCGGCTTTGGGCACCATGGCTGCCAGTGTCGCGATTTTTCATGACGCTCAGTGGTGCAGCGATGAGCATCGCAGGAAGAATGACGGAATCGATTTCAGGGGTGAAAACCGCTCTAACTCGCGCTACTGTCTGTCTCATCCCATTTTTGCTGCGGTGCGATGATGACGAAGACGGTGTTGGTGTTGGTCGAGAGCGTGAACGAGTACTTGCCGATTCTGGAGGCCAGCGGGTTTCGTCTGATTCTGGCGCCGACGCCGGCCACGCGGGCGCAAGCCGTGGCGACGCGCGGTGGGGAGATCGATGCGGTGCTGACCCGTGGGCCTTTGGGGTTCACAGCGGATGAGATCGCGGCGTTGCCAAAGCTTGGGATCATTTGCGTGATTGGCGCCGGTTATGAGCAGGTAGACCTGCTGGCCGCCGAGGCGCGGGGGATCACCGTGACCAATGGCGCCGGTGTCAACGCGCCCACTGTGGCCGATCATGCGCTGGCGCTGCTGTTGTCTGTGGTGCGCGACATTCCTCAGGCCGATGCCTCGGTGCGGCACAGCGAGTGGCGCAAGGTCACGCGGCCCTCTTTCGCCAACAAGCGCGTCGGCATTGTCGGGCTGGGGGCGGTGGGGCTGGCGATTGCCAGGCGCGTGCAGGGCTTTGACATGCAGGTCAGCTACCACAACCGCTCGCGGCGCAACGATGTGGATTTCCATTATTGCCAGACGCCGCTGGCGCTGGCGGCTGAGTCCGATTTTCTGATCATTGCGACCCCCGGGGGTGGCGGGACGCGGCACCTGATCGACAAGGCAGCGATCGAGGCGCTGGGGCCGGAAGGTTTTCTCATCAACATCGCCCGCGCCAGCGTGGTCGACACCGAGGCGTTGGTCGATGCCTTGCAGCACGGGCGTCTGGCCGGTGCGGGGCTGGATGTGTTCGACGACGAGCCGCACGTGCCGGACAGCCTGAAAACACTGAACAACGTGGTGCTCACCCCTCACGTCGCCGGCTTGTCGCCGGAGGCCTCTCGCGGCACGGTGCAGAGGGTGGTCGACAACCTGCTGGCGTTCTACGCGGGCAAACCGGTGCTGACGCCTGTGCACAGTTAATGCCCCGAACGATTCGTTTTCATTCCTCCAACAACAACCAGGAAATCCCTCATGTCTTCATCGTCTGCCCTGAAAGTCGCGCTGGTCACCGGCGCCGGAAGCGGTATCGGTCGTGCCGTCGCGCTGCAATTGCTCAAAGACGGCTATGCCGTGGTGCTGGCCGGGCGTCGGGTCGAGCCGCTCAATGAGCTGGCCGAACAGGCGAAGGCGGCGGGGCAGCAGGCGCTGGCGGTGTCCACCGATGTACGTGATGCGGCCAGTGTCGACGCGCTGTTCGCGACCATCGAACGCACCTACGGGCGGCTGGACGTGACGTTCAACAACGCCGGTATCGGCGCGCCAGCGGTGCCGATGGACGAGCTGTCGGTGGAGCAGTGGAAGAACGTGATCGACACCAACGTCACCGGGATGTTTCTGTGCGTGCGCGGGGCGTTCGGCCTGATGCGTCGTCAGGTGCCGCAAGGTGGGCGGATCATCAACAACGGCTCGATTTCCGCGCACACGCCGCGCCTGTTCAGCTCGCCGTACACCGCAAGCAAACACGCGGTGCTGGGGCTGACCAAGAGCACCTCGCTGGACGGTCGGCAGTACAACATCGCCTGCGGCCAGATCGACATCGGCAACGCCCTGACCGAAATGACCGACCGCATGACCAAAGGCGTGCCGCAGCCCAACGGTGAATTGCAGGTGGAGCCGACCATGAACGTGCAGCATGTGGCCGATGCCGTGAGCTACATGGCCAGCCTGCCGTTGTCGGCGAACGTGCTGAACATGACGGTGATGGCGACCGCTATGCCGTTTGTGGGACGGGGGTGATGCCGTAACAGCGTTGCTCTGTCCAAAATCCGCGGGGATCTGTCCAACTTCCTCTGCTACCGAATCCGCACACTAGGGTCATGTCGAGCCACCTTCATTGAGGACATGACCATGAGCGAATTTGTCATCGCACCCGTCGCCACGCCGTCGCTGGCCGTGGCGGGGACTTCTGCCCGCTTTCCGATCCGCCGCGTGTTCTGCGTCGGTCGCAACTATTCCGAGCACGCCCGGGAAATGGGCCACGACCCTGATCGCGAGCCGCCGTTCTTCTTCGCCAAGCCTGCCGATGCGGTGGTGCCGGCTGAAGGCACGATCCCTTACCCGCCACTGACCCAGGATCTGCACCACGAAATCGAACTGGTCGTGGCGATCGGCAAGGACGGCGTGAACATCGACCCTGAAGATGCTCTGAGCCACGTTTGGGGCTATGGCGTGGGGCTGGACCTGACCCGTCGCGACCTGCAGGCCCAAGCCAAGAAAACGGGCCGTCCGTGGGAATGGGCCAAGGCATTCGATGCGTCCGCCCCGGCCACTGCGCTGTTGCCGGTGAGCAAGGTCGGTCACCCGGACCGCGGCGCCATCTGGCTGGATGTGAATGGCGAGACTCGCCAGCGCGGCGATCTGGCCGATCAGATCTGGGCGGTCAAGGACGTGATCGCCTACCTGTCGCAGTCGGTGGGCGTCAAAGCGGGCGACCTGATCTACACCGGCACGCCCGCAGGCGTGGGCGCGCTGCAACGGGGTGATGTGGTCACTGCCGGCATCGAAGGGCTGGCCGAGCTGACCGTCACCATCCACTAAGCCGCAAGCGTCAGGCTGCAAGTTGAAAAGCCCGTACGCGGCGGCTTTCAGCTTGCAGCCTGTTGCTCATAACTTGTAGTTTGAGGCCTTTTGCAGGCTCTCCCGATGGCGAACATCCCTCGCATCCAGACCTATGGCATGCAGCAGCGCAGCGACCGCATGGATTTCTACATCCGTGACAAGTCCGCTCGCCCGGCCCTGACTTCGCCCCATCGTCACGACTATTTTCAGATCCAGATCAACCTCGGCGGCGACACCGTGCAGCACATCGGCGGCGCCATCCGGCCGTTTCCGCGCAACACCCTGGCCTTCATCCTGCCCCATCGCCTGCATGTGATTCCTCACCCAGAGGACGGCAATTTCGTGCTGATCAATGTCTCCCAGCAATTCCTGCTGCAACACCTGCACTGCGACCCGATGGACCTGGAAGACGTTCCGCTCACTCAAGCGCCGGAACTGGCGCCGTTTCGGTTTCAGGAGCATCTGGATTTCATCCTCGACGACCGGCATTTCGCTGACGTGACGATCTTGCTCGAGCAGATGCGCGAAGCCGATCAGGCCCGGCAACTGGGTTCGGCGTCGATTCTGCGAGGGTTGTTGCTGCAGCTGATCGGCAAGGTCTGCAATCTGTTCGAGCCTCAACTGCATGCGCTGTCGGCGAACAAGGCAGAGCGAAGAGGGCGGCGCGATGCCATGGGGCGGGTGATGGCGTACATCCGCGACCACATCGCCGACCCGGCCATGACCCTGACGGATGCGGCGGCTGCGGCTTTTCTGTCGCCCAACTACCTGACCCATCTGCTGCGCAAGGAAACCGGCAGCACGTTTTCCGAGCTGGTGCTGGAGCGGCGCATGCGTCTGGCGCGCACGCACCTGATGAACAGCAGCAAGCCGTTGAGCCACATTGCCGAGATTTGCGGATTTGCCGATGAAGCGTATTTTTCGCGGCGTTTTCGCAAGGCCCATGGCGTGCCGCCGGGACAGTTTCGGCGCGAGCAGCGGGGAATGTAGAGACGCTGTCGCGTTCAGCCTCGTTTGAGGGTACGTGTCAGCTCGCTGAACAGCGCCGATACCGAGCGCAGCGCCCGGCAATCCGGCCGGGTCAGCAGCCACAGCGCGGTGTCGTACCCCTGCAGCGGCTCGCCCAGCCGCTGCAATTCCCCTTCGCTCAGCATGAAATCCGGCAGCGCGGCGACGCCCATGCCTGCGCGCACCAGTTGCGCGACGGCCAGCATCGAGCTGCAACGGTAGGCCAGATTCACCCCCGGCAACGCTTGGCGGCGCCAGGTTACGGTGGGGTGATCGGGGAGGAAATCGTCCGGCGCGATCCAGTCCATCGCGTTCAATTCGACCTGACCTCGTCGCTGCAGATACCCCTCGCTGGCGCACAGCTGGTAGGAAACGGTGCCCAAACGCGTACCCACCAGATGCTCCGGCGGCGCGTTGGTCAGGCGCAGGGCGATGTCGGCGTCGCGGCGACTGAGGTTGGCGAAGGTGCTGGAGGTGTTGAGTTCCAGCTTCAGGCCCGAATAGTCCGGCATGAACTGCGTCAGCGCCGGCAACAGCAGGCTCTGCAACACGGCTTCGGTGCAGGTCAGGCGCACCGTGCCGCTGACGATCTGCTGGCCCTGTTCGAGGCTGATCTGCGCCAGCGCCAGGGCCTGTTCGGCACTTTCGGCTTGTTGCGCCAACGCAATGGCCGCGCTAGTGGGTTGATACCCGGTGCGGCTTTTGTCGAACAGCGCAGTGCCGACGCAGGCCTCCAGCCGACGCACCGAGCGAAACACCGTGGAAACATCGACCTTGAGCAGTTCGGCCGCTCTGGGCAGCGTCTTTGCGCGCACCAGAGCGAGGATCAGGGTGAGGTCGGCGTGATTGATTCGGTATTGCGTGGCTGCATTGATCACTTGCTTGAACGCCAATTCTGATTGCACAGCGACAAGCTTATAGTCAGCGCCGGACCTACCGCAAAGCGTTTTGATATCAGGGAGCAGGCATGAAACAGAAACAGGTGATCCGCATTGCACTGGTGGGTGATTACGACGAGAGCGTCCCCGCCCATCAAGCGATTCCCGTGGCGCTGGACCGGGTGGCCGGGGAGACCGGCATCGTCGTCGATTTTCAGTGGGTGACCACGCCAGAGGTGGGCCAGGGCACGGGGTTGAAGGCCTTCGATGGTATCTGGTGCGTCCCGGCCAGCCCCTATCGCGACATGAATGGCGCGCTGACAGCGATTCGTCTGGCCCGCGAACAGCACGTGCCGTTTCTGGGGACCTGCGGCGGTTTTCAACATGCGTTGCTGGAATACGCGCGCAATCACTTGGGCTGGGACGATGCCGAGCACGCCGAAACCGCGCCCGACTCGGATCAGGCAATCATCACCCCGCTCAGCTGTTCGCTGGTCGAGGCGTTTGCGCCGATTCGTCTGCTGCCCGGTTCCCGAATCGCCAAGGCCTATGGCAGTGAGGAAATCCAGGAGCGTTATCGCTGCCGCTACGGCCTGCGCAAGGAGTTGGAAGCGCAGATCTTTGCCGGGCCGCTGAAGGTGTCAGGCTACGACCTCGATCAGGAAATTCGTGCAATGGAGCTGGAGGGGCATCCGTTTTTCGTCGCCACGCTGTTTCAGCCTGAACGCGCCGCGCTGGAAGGCAGGACTGCGCCGCTGGTCAAGGCGTTCGTACTGGCCTGTGCGGCAAACGGGGGTTGAGCGAATGATGACCGACACCTTTCCCTTGCCGTATTTCGCCGTGATCTTCACCTCAATTCGTACACCGGATGAGGCAGAGGACTACGAACGTGCCGCCCAGCGCATGCTTGAGCTGGTGCAGGAACAGCCGGGGTTTCTGGGCGTGGAGTCTGCGCGCGGTGACGAGGGGCTGGGCATCACGGTGTCGTACTGGGCCAGTGAAGCGGCAATCCTTGCCTGGAAGGAGCACCCTGAACATCGGGAAATCCGCGAACGCGGGCGCTCGACCTGGTATCGGCGCTGCACCACCCGAGTGAGCCGCGTGGAGCGTAATTACAGTTATCCCGGTTGAGCGTTGATGCACAAGAAAACGGGGGGCGGGGAGGCTCAATCTGCCTGTACTGCCACCCGTCGCGCCGCGATCCGGCGTCCGCTCTGCAGGACGAAGACGCCACCCAGGATCGCGGCAATCGCCACCATGTCCAGCGCATGGGCGGGTTCGCCTGCGACGAAGATGCCGATCAGCAGGGCGATCACCGGCGGGATGTAGGTCGCTGAGGCGGCAACCACTGCCCCGAGCCGTTCGACGATGAAGTAATACAGGATGTACGCCACGCCGGTCCCGGAAAGCCCGAGCCCCAGCGACACCCCGATCATGGCTTTGGGGCTGTCGGTGATGTGTTCCATGCCGGTGCGGTCGGTCACGGCCAGCAGAATCAGCAGCGCCAGGCCGATCTGATAGGTGCACAGCGCGACCGCCGAAATGTTCAGGCCGGTCAGGAAGCGTTTGGCGTAGACGAACGAGCAACCGATGCTCAACGACCCCAGCATCATGTACATCACGCCCTTCACCGAAATCGCTGCATCGCCACTGGCCCAGGGCCGTGCGATCAGCAGCACGCCGATGAAGCCCAGCAGCACGCCCAGGGTCATCCGCGCGTTGAGTTTTTCTTCCCGCAAAAAAAGGAACGCGCAGCCGAAGGTGAACAGTGGAATCACCCCGCTGAGCAGGCCGGCGACGCTGGACAGCAGCAGCGTGGTGCCTTCGGCGTAGAGGTAGTAATAGACCGCTGTCGCCAGCAGGGCCATGACTAGAAAATGATGCACGTAGCGCAGGTGGCTCCAGCTCAGGGCGCGAGTGGCCAGGGCGTAGATGAGGATCGGCAGAAAACCGAAGAACGAACGCACCAGCACGATCTGCGCAGGGGAAATCCACTCCAGCGCCCACTTCATGAACATGAAGTTGGTGCCCCAGATCAGCCCCAGCAGGGCAAAGGCAAAGTAGGCGATGTTTTTCATGGGGGATCGGTCTGCCGAGTGGTCGATGAGGGGCGATTGTGCGCGGCGGCGTGATCCGTTACAAATCATCATCTCTACGGGATGGAATAGAAAATCTACGCCATGAGAGCCTCTCCGCCGCTCAAGGCGCTGCTGTGTTTCGACGCGGCGGTGCGACTGAACAGTTTTTCTCTTGCAGCCGATGAGCTGAACGTGACCCCCGGCGCGGTCGGACAGCAGATTCGCAACCTCGAACAGTGGCTTGGGGTTTCACTCTTTACCCGGCAGATCCGACAGGTCCAGCCGACCCCCGATGGCCAGGCGTACTGGGCGCAGATTCAACCGGCGCTGACGCAGATCATCGAAGCCAGCCACGCCTTGCGCGACCGCCACAACAACAATGTTTGGCTGAACATGCCGCCCAGCCTTGCGGCCAAGTGGTTCGCCCGGCGTATGGCCGGGTTTCTCGAAAGCCATCCTGGTGTTGCCCTGCATTTGAGTTCGTCGATCGCGTTGACTGACTTCAGCAGCGAGCGTGTCGACCTGGCGATCCGGCATTTCGACGGGCGGGCCCCGGAGCTTGAGGTTGAACTGCTGCATCAGGACGACGCACGGGTGTATTGCAGCCCGGCGTATGTCGAGCAGATGGGGTTGCGAGATCCGGCGGATTTGCGTCGCTCGACGTTGCTGCACAACACGCTGCACCCGCACTGGCCGGAATGGCTGCGGCGTTTTGCCGGGATTGGCGAGGAGGAGGGCAGGCGGATTCCGGGCATTCACTTCGATCAGTCGTTGATGGCCATTGAAGCGGCGAGGCGTCATCAGGGTCTGGTCATCACCAGCGAGTGGCTGACCCAGGAGGAGGTGGCGAGCGGGGTGCTGATAGAGCCCTTCGCCCAGCGCTTGCCGCTGTCGAAGGGCTACTACCTGGTGCAGCCGAAACACTCGATCCTGCGCCCGACGGTACAGGCGTTGAAGGAGTGGCTGATCGAGCAGGCCACGCAACCTGTGTAGGCGCGTGGCGTTGGTGAGATTCTCCGTTACGGCATCACCGGCGGGATGTACGCCAGCGTCGTGCCCAACACCCACAGCAGAAACAGCACCAGCGGCGTGTGCACCAGCAACTGCACGAACGAGAAGCCGATCAGATCGCGCGCTTTCAGGCCCAGTACGCCCAGCAGCGGCAGCATGTAGAACGGGTTGATCAGGTTCGGCAGCGCTTCGGCGGCATTGTAGATCTGCACCGCCCAGCCCAGGTGGTATTTCAGGTCGTTGGCCACTTGCATCACGTACGGCGCTTCGATGATCCACTTGCCGCCACCCGACGGAATGAAGAAGCCAAGGATCGCCGAGTACACGCCCATCAGCAGCGCATAGGTGTCGTGGGAGGCGATGCTGGTGAAGAAGGTCGAGATGTGGTGCGCGACGGTCTGCGCGTCACCGCCCTTGACCGTGGTCAGCAGCGCGGCGATGGAGCCATACAGCGGGAACTGGATCAGCACGCCGGTGGTGGTCGGCACCGCACGGGCCACGGCGTCCAGGAAGCTGCGCGGACGCCAGTGCAGCAGCGCGCCGACCATGATGAACAGGAAGTTGTAGGTGTTAAGGCCCGAAATCGCGGTGATCGCAGGCTTGGTGCTGAACTCGTTGTACAGCCAGCCGGAGGCCAGCACGACCATCAGGATGATCAGCAGCGGGCTGTATTCCAGCCACTCGCCGGGACGGGTGCGCGGCGGCAGCGGCGGCAGGCTGAACGCCGGATCGATGCCACATTCCTTGGCGTCACGGGCGTTGGCCGGGCCAGGCGCGGTGGCGTAGGCGACGATGATCGAGATCACCACCAGCGCCAGCAGCATGACGCCCGACTGCCAGAGGAAGATGGTCTGGGTGAAGGGGATCATCCCGGTGATCGCCAGAATCGATGGCGGCAGGCTCGCCGGGTTGGCTTGCAGCTGCGCCGCCGACGACGACAAACCCAATGCCCACACGGCGCCCAGGCCCAGATAGGCTGCGGCACCGGCGGCGCGGTAGTCCATTTTGAGGTCGGTGCGGCGCGCCAGTGCACGCACCAGCAGACCACCGAATACCAGCGACAGGCCCCAGTTGAGCAGGGAGGCGACCATGGAAATCAGCGCCACCCAGGCGACCGCCGAGCGACCGTTTTTCGGGATACGCGCCAGACGGTCGATCAGCTTGACCGCAGGCGGAGAACTGGCGACCACGTAGCCGCCGATGACCACGAAGGCCATCTGCATGGTGAACGGGATCAGGCTCCAGAAGCCGTCGCCAAAGGCTTTGGCGGTGTCGGCGGGTTTGGCGCCGATGGCCAGGGTGGCGAGGGTCACGATCACCACGGCCAGGGCGGCGAACACCCAGGAGTCAGGGAACCAGCGCTCGGCCCACTTGGCGCAGCGCAGGGCAAATCGGGCGGAGCGGCTTTCTTCGATATCGGCGGCCACGTTGTTTTACCTCTTGGAGTTATTGTTAAGGTGCGAGTGGAATAGCTTTTTGTAGTGTTGGCGGTGACGCAAAAAAAGCTTGGCTCTGGATACGGCAAAGCCCCTTCATTGCTGAAGGGGCAGAGTGGCATGACGCTGTTACGTGGGTATATCAGATGGCTTCTGGCCGCAGGCCGTGGGAGCCGGCTTGCTGGCGAATGCGGTGGGTCATTCACCGTTGTGTTATCTGACCCGCCGCCTTCGCCAGCAAGCCGGCTCCCACAGGTTTGCAGCTCGCAAGCTCGCGCTCTTTAGAATTTCATCTCAACGACATCATCCGGCACGATCAATTTGCCGGCGGTCTTGGCGATGATTTCCTCGACGGTCACGCCCGGCGCGGTTTCGCGCAGGATGAACGCGCCATTTTCGATCTCAAGGTACGCAAGGTCGGTCAGCACCTTCTTGATACAGCCGGCGCCGGTCAGCGGCAGGCTGCAGCGCGACAGCAGCTTGGACTCGCCGTCCTTGGAGGCGTGGGTCATGGTCACGATGATGTTGTCGGCACCGGCCACCAGGTCCATCGCGCCGCCCATGCCCTTGACCAGCTTGCCGGGGATCATCCACGAGGCGATGTTGCCTTCGACGTCGACTTCGAAGGCGCCCAGTACGGTCAGGTCCACGTGGCCGCCACGGATCATGGCGAAGGATTCGGCGGAGTTGAAGATCGAGGCGCCCACACGGGCGGTCACGGTCTGTTTGCCGGCGTTGATCATGTCGGCGTCGATCGTTTCTTCAGTGGGAAACGCGCCCATGCCCAGCAGGCCGTTTTCCGATTGCAGCATCAAATCAATGCCGTCGGGGACGTAGTTGGCGACCAGGGTCGGAATGCCGATGCCCAGGTTCACGTAGAAGCCGTCTTGCAGTTCGCGCGCGACGCGCTGTGCCATTTGTTCGCGGGAGAGTGCCATGATCGTGGGTCTCTTTTAATGTGTCCGGCGGGGCGCAATGCCTGCTGGAAAATCAACGGATGGTTTCGAGTTCGAAGCGCGCGTCAGGCTTTTCTAACCGTGCGCTGCTCGATGCGTTTCTCGAAAGTGCCCAGAATCACGCGATCCACATAGATGCCCGGTGTGTGGATTTCGGTCGGCAGCAGCACGCCTGGCTCGACGATTTCCTCGACCTCGACCACGGTGATCTTGCCCGCCGTGGCGGCCACCGGGTTGAAGTTCTGGGCGGTGTGGCGATAGACCACGTTACCGAAATGGTCGGCTTTCCAGCCCTTGATGATCGCGAAGTCGCCGGTGATGGCTTCTTCCAGGATCACATTGCGACCGTTGAACTGACGGGTTTCCTTGCCTTCGGCAACCGGAGTGCCGTAGCCGGTGGCGGTGTAGAAGGCCGGGATGCCGGCACCGCCCGCCCGCATTTTTTCAGCGAGGGTGCCTTGGGGGGTGAGTTCGACTTCCAGCTGGCCGTTGAGCAACTGCTCTTCGAACAGTTTGTTCTCTCCGACGTAGGAGGCGATCATTTTACGGATCTGCCGGTCTTCCAGCAGCACACCCAGGCCGAAACCGTCGACGCCGCAGTTGTTGGACACAACGGTCAGGCCTTTCACGCCCATGCGCTTGATCTGGGCAATCAGGTTTTCCGGGATACCGCACAGACCGAAACCACCGGCCAGTACGGTCATGTTGTCGGTCAGCCCGGCGAGGGCCTCTTCGTACGTTGCGACGCGTTTGTCGAGTCCAGCCATGATGATGCGATCCCCGCTTCGTTGTAGTTGTGTCTGACAATCGGGCTGTCAGAGAGCGTTGATAGCATCTTCTCTCTGCTTCAGTGATTTGTTAATTTTGTTTTTTTCATGGATTGATAAGAATACCAAATATATGAACGTCAAACAGCTTCGCGCGTTTCTTGCCGTGGCCCAGTGCCTGAGCTTTGCCCAGGCAGGCGAACGGCTGCACCTGTCGCAACCGGCGCTGAGCCTGACCATCAAGGCCCTGGAGGATGATCTGGGCGGGCAATTGCTGACCCGCACCACACGCAGCGTCAGCCTCACCCCTGAAGGTGAAGCCCTGCTGCCGCTGGCCCGGCAACTGTTGGCTGACTGGGACAACACCGAAGAACTGCTGCGTCAGCGCTTCACCCTGCAGATGGGCAAAGTGTCCATCGCGGCGATGCCATCGTTCGCGGGCAACCTGCTGCCGATTGCGCTGAAGGTGTTTCGCGAGCGGTATCCGCGGGTCAACGTGGCGGTGCACGACGTGATCAACGAGCAGGTGCTGGAGATGGTCGATCACCGCCGGGTCGAGCTGGGCATCGGCTTTGAACCGGAGTCGAGCAACAGCCTGACCTTCACCCCGTTTTACATGGACCGATTCGTCGCCGTGGTGCCGATGGATTCGCCCCTGGCCGAGCGCGGGGTGGTGAGTTGGGATGAGCTGCTGCATCACGACTTTATTACCTTGCAGCGCCCGTCGGCCGTGCGCCTGCTGCTGGAGCAGGACCTGCAGACCCAGCACGGCAAGCTGTCGGTGGCGTTCGAAAGTCATCAGCTGTCGACCGTGGGGCGCATGGTTGCCAATGGCCTGGGGGTCAGCGCGGTGCCGTCGCTGTGCATTCAGCAGATGCAAGAGTTGGGCGCGCGCTGTATCGCGCTGGAAGGTCCGCGCATTGAGCGGCGGATAGGTTTGATGACCCTGGCCGATCACAAATTGTCGGCTGCCGCGCAGGCGTTAAGGGATGTGTTGATTGAGTGCGCTCAAACCCCATTACTGCAGGAGTGAGCTTGCTCGCGATAGCGATATGCCTGTCACAGATTCGAGATCTGACCCTCCGCTATCGCGAGCAAGCTCGCTCCTACAGTCGTAAGCCATATTCATTTAGATGAATGGATGAATGGCACGCCGTTTCGGCCACTTTTTGCGAAAAAATCACTGCGACGTCTTGCCGCATCCGGTATCGTTTGGCGATCTGAAACAAATTGTTTCAGATCATCTTTCAATAAGAATCGAACGATTAAGGGGTTGCGCTTGGATTTGTCGTCTGCTGCGTGGGTGTTTCATGACACCCGCCTGATCATCTGCTGCCTGATCGCCATTGCCACGATTATCGTGCTGATCAGCGCCACCAAACTTCCGCCGTTTCTGTCGATCCTGGTGGGCACTTTCATCGCAGGGATAGGTGCGGGGCTGCCAGCGGAGGCGGTTGCAAAAGCGTTCAGCAAGGGCGCTGGCGGGATTCTCGGGGAGGCGGGGATTATCATCGCCCTGGGTGCCATGCTCGGTGCACTGATGGCTGAATCGGGCGCGGCGGATCGTACCGCTTCGACCCTGCTGGGCCTGGGCAAAGGCAAGACCTTGCCTTGGGTGATGGCGTCGGTGGCAATGGTCATCGGCCTGCCGCTGTTCTTCGAAGTGGGTCTGGTGATGATGGTGCCGATCATCTTCGTGATGGCGCGTCAGTCCAATCAGCCGCTGCTTAAGATCGCGATTCCGGCACTGGCGGGCATGACCACGCTGCACGCGTTGATGCCTCCGCACCCCGGCCCACTGATCGCCGTCAGTGCCTTGCACGCCGACCTGGGCCTGACCATGTTGCTGGGTTTCTGCATTGCGGTGCCTGCGGTGATTCTGGCTGGCCCCTTGTACGGCAACTGGTTGTCCAAGCGGTTGCACGTCGAAGAGCCTGCCGAGCTGGGCGAGCTGTTTTCGGCCAAATCGAGAGTGGGGCGTCAGCCGAGCTTTGGTGTTTCGCTGCTGATCATTCTGCTGCCTGTGATTCTGATGCTGGGTAGCACCCTGGCCAAGATCGCCCTGGAGCCTGAGAGCACCCTTGCGCTGACCCTGAAATTCCTCGGTGAGCCTCTGGTTGCACTGGGTATCGCGGTACTGGCGGCCACGGTTTGCCTGGGTTGGGCCAATGGCATCTCCCGCGAACAGGTGGGCGGCACCCTGCGCAAAAGCCTGGCACCGATCGCCGTGCTGCTGCTGACCATCGGTGCCGGTGGCGGCCTGAAGCAGACCCTGCTCGATGCGGGCGTTAGTCAGACCATTTCCAAAGTCGCCGAAGGCGCGCATATGCCGTACCTGCTGCTGGCCTGGCTGATTGCCGTGGCGCTGCGTCAGGCCACCGGTTCTGCCACCGTCGCAACCACCACCACGGCGGGCATTCTGGCGCCGATGATGGCAGGCCTGGCACCGGTGGAAGCGTCGCTGGTGGCGCTGGTGATCGGCGCAGGCTCGGTGTTCTTTTGCCACGTCAACGACGCGGGTTTCTGGATGGTGCGTGAGTACTTCGGGCTCAAACTCAAGCAGACGATCTGGGTGTGGTCGGTGCTGCAGACCATCGTGTCGGTGGTGGGGCTGATCGGCACATCGCTGTTGTGGCATTGGTTGGTGTGACCGGATACAGACCTCCCGTGTAGGAGCGCGCCTGCCCGCGATTGGCAGTCTGCAATCGCGGGCAAGCGCGCTCCTGCAATGACCCTGTAAACGTTCCTTTCAGGAACTGTTCTAGACGCCAATAGCGACTATCAAGACGACTGATTTCTGCTGGAAAGGCCCGGCGCGTAGCCTTGGCTTCATTCCAGAAATGAGCCGAATGGAGGCTCCCATGAACCGTCTTGTTGCCCTCGCCCTGTTGCTTTCAGTCGCCGTTGTTTCTGGCTGTGCCGCCGGCAATCATCCTGAACTGCGTCCTTACACCGCTGAAGAAACCCACCAGCTGGCCCTCGAAGACCTCAACCGCCGTGGCCTGTCCTACGACGATTACGAGGCTCGCAAAGCGCAGTTGCTGGCTCAGCCGCAGATGCAGCAAGCCCACGAATTCGACAGCCGCGGCGAAGTGAACGCCGAGATCAGCACCCCGTCGAAGGCGCGCCAGGGCTGAGTGCTCTGGCTCAAAGGATTCATCACAACAGTTTCGTGCTGGCTGATTTTTTCATGAAACTGTACGGGTAAAAGTCACCCCCACTGTCCATGTGTTTTGGCCCACGCTTTCGATAGCGTGACAGGCAGAAAACAACCCGCACCGTGGACCCGCACCATGCTGACTGCCGACCTGCTGCTTGCCTTCATTCTGTTCGCCTTCGTTTCATCGATCACCCCAGGCCCCAACAACACCCTGTTGCTGTCCTCGGGGGTGAACTTCGGTTTTAACCGCACCATCCCTCACATGCTTGGCATCAGCTGCGGTTTCGCGTTGATGGTGCTGGCGGTCGGCTTCGGGTTGGGCGCGGTGTTCCAGGCCTACCCTGTGCTCTACACCGTCCTGCGCTATGCGGGCGCGGCGTATTTGCTGTACCTGGCGTACAAGATCGCAACCTCAGGGCCTGCCAAGGACAGTGACGACAGCAAGGGCAAACCGATGAACTTCCTCGGCGCGGCGGCGTTTCAGTGGGTCAACCCCAAGGCCTGGGTGATGGCGGTCGGCGCGATCAGCACCTATACGCCCATGAATGGCTACTTCACCAATGTCGCCGTGATTGCCCTGGTGTTCGGCATCGTGAACTTGCCGGCGGTGAGCATGTGGGCGGGGTTCGGCAGTTTGTTGCGCAACGTGCTGCGCGATCCGTTCTGGTTGCGGGTGTTCAACGGGGTGATGGCGGCGTTGCTGGTGTTGTCGCTTTATCCGCTGCTGGAGCACTGACGCTCAGATTCTAGCTGGAGGGCTCCTACGCCCTTCGGGCAGAAGCCAGACCGCGTGCTATTCGCGTCACAGCGCCAACTTCAAATGCCCGCCCGCCTCTTTGTGCCGCGCATTCGTGCGGTGCTGCAGTCCGAGCAAGAAATGATCCAGCCCGTCGTGCAGGCGCTGGGTCAGCAGTTCATCCAGCTCACCGCCCAACGGGCTCTCGTCGACGTAACTGATCTGGCTGTCGATGGCGAACACGCCGTGCAGCACTTCCTGGCATTTGAGCGCCGACAGCACAGGCTTCAAGGCGTAATCCACCGCCAGCATGTGGGCGATGCTGCCGCCGGTGGCCAGTGGCAGGACCACCTTGCCGTGCAGTGAACGCTCCGGGAGCAGGTCGAGCAAGGTCTTCAATGCGCCGGAAAACGAAGCCTTGTACACCGGCGTGCCGATCAGCAGGCCATCGGCTTTAGCGACCGCTTCGATGAAGGCGATGACTTCGGGGCTGTCGAAGCGGGCGTAGAGCAGGTCTTCGGCGTTGAAGTCCTGGATGCGTACGGTTTTGACGCCGACGCCATGATCGGTGAGCCACTGGGCGGCGTGCTGGAGCACCACGCCCGAGCGGGAACGGTTCGAGGGGCTGCCTGAAATTGAAACGACCAACATCTTCTGATTCCTTTGGGGTCAGTCACCCGAGGTGCAGGGCACCGTGCAGGCCGCGTGCAACGCGATGGTAATGGGCGGATAGACCCTTTTGTTGTTTCAAAGCAGCATGCGTGCCAGTGGTGGGATCGGGTGGGTTGGGGTAATGAATTCAGGTGTTTTACTGGGGTAGGTGGTTCTTGGCAGGGGCGGGGAGGTGATGCTGGGGGTTGCAAGTGTTGATCAGGTGTTTGCTGGGCAACAGTTGAGAGCCTCTGCCTAACGGCAGAAGCGTTCCGCCTTCGGCGGGTTACTTGAAAAGACACCAAGTAACCAAGTGTCCTGGCTCCCGGCTTGGCCCTGACTTCGTCAGGGTTCCCTCACTCCGGCGACGCTCCGTGGGCCCGCCGCCATCCGCCATCCCAGGCGGGGGGCGGCTCTCACGGCATCCATGCCGCTCGACCCACGGAGCACCGCCGGAGTGAGGGAACTTCGACGAAGTCGAAGCCAAACCAGGAGCAAGCACCCTTGGTTACTTGGGGTGCTTTTCCAAGTAACTCGCCGGAGGCGAAACGCTTCTGCCGTTAGGCAGAACCCACCAGCCACACCACCCACCCAACAGACTCACCCTAAAAAAAAACCAAAAAAAATCCCCGCAGCCGGACCGCCACGAGGATTTCTTTTTGCTTTTAACCCACTGAGGACCCTTAGTTCCGGAACATCGCACCCGTCTGGATGATGTTGTTCGAACCCAGCAACTGGCTCACATAACGGCTCCACCGCGTGATATTGGCAGGCCCCACGAACACCACATCCTGAGCCGCCAGCTCAAAGCCCTTGGCCAGCGCATAACTGGTCGGCTTCTTGGCATTCAAGTGATACACGGTCGCCGAGTGGGTCGCGTCCTGCGCCCGAATCACGTAAACCGCCTCACCGTCTGCCGCATCCGGGCTCAAACCGCCGGACGTGCCGAGGGCTTCAAGCAGGGTCACGCTGGTGGTGCTGAACGAAATCACCTGAGGGCGCTGAACCTCGCCCAACACGTAAATCTTGTTCTTCGAGTTGCTGTTCAAGTGCAGGTAGTCGCCGTCCTTGAGGTAGATCTTGCTCAGTTGCGAATCCTTGCGGTTGAGCGAGTCGACGTCGATCACGTAGTCCTTGCCGTCGCGACGCAGGGTCAGGCCGGCGAGGTTGGCGTCGGTCAGGTCAAGACCGGCCTGGCTGATGGCCTGAACCAGGCTCAGCGGAATATTGGTGATCGGTTGTGGGCCAGGGGTCTTGAACGCACCGGACAGCAGGATGCGCTGGCTGTTGTAACGCAGCACTTTCACGTCTACCTTGACCTCGGTGTATTGCGGCAGCAAGCCCATGCGCAGTTGTTCGCGAATCTGCGCGACGGTTTTACCGCCGGCCTGGATACGACCGACGTAGGGGAAGAACACCGTGCCGTCGTTGAGCACTTCCCGGCTGTTGGCGTCCAGTTGCTCCTGGGAGCCTGGCGCAGTCAGTTCAGGGTGTTCGAACACGGTGACCAGCAAGGCATCGCCAGGCCCGACCACGTATTCAGGGGTTTTGTACGTCAGCAACTCAGGTGGCAGCGGCTTGGCCAGGGCCGCAGCGGATTTCTGCTGCTGGGCCAGGGTTGCCGGGGTGATATTGACGAGGGTAACCGCCGGACCGTCCGGGTCCTTGTCGGTGACATCGCTCAGTGACATGTATTGACCGGGGGCGAATGCGCAGCCTTGCAGAATCAGACTGGAAAGCAGCACTACCGCAAACGTTACTTTCATATGAGTGTTCCTTCTTAATCCTAAAAGGTGCGTACTGGCACCGCAGTGATTTCGTTGCATCCCTTACCAACACCGAACATCGGATTACTTTTGCTCATACACTCAAGCACCTCCCGCCGTGCGCAGCTGCGCGGCCAAGTCTGTTGTTATTGGCAGATATTTTTTTGTGTGTTGCGTTGTTGTGCAGCCAGGTTGTGCAGCTAGAAAGCGTTCTTGTTGACGAAGCCTTTGAAGAGCGTCAGCAGGATGATTTTCATGTCCAGCCAGACCGACCAGTGCTCGATGTACTGCAGGTCGAATTCCACGCGTTTCTGCATCTTGTCCAGCGTGTCGGTTTCGCCACGCCAGCCGTTGATCTGCGCCCAGCCGGTGATGCCCGGCTTGACCTTGTGCCGCAGCATGTAGCCGGACACCTGCCTGCGGTATTGCTCGTTGTGGGCCACCGCGTGAGGGCGCGGGCCGACGATCGACATGTCGCCGCGCAGCACGTTGAAGAACTGCGGCAGCTCGTCCAGCGAGGTGCGCCGCAAAAAGGCGCCCAACGGCGTGATGCGGCTGTCGTTGCGCGTCGCTTGCGTCACCACATCGCCGTTTTCCTGAACGCTCATGCTGCGAAATTTCCAGACCATGATCGGGCGGCCATCGAGCCCGTAGCGGCGCTGGCGAAACAGCACAGGGCCCTTGGAGGTGAACTTGATCGCCAGGGAAATGAGCATCAGCGGCAGGGCGATCATGGCGAGGATCAGGCTCGACAGCACGATGTCTTCGATGCGCTTGACCACGCTCCAGGCGCCGTCCATGGGCGAGTCGAAAATGCTGATGCTTGGCAGACCGTTGATGCTCTCGCTGCGGGCATGCAGCAGCTCGAACATGAACACGTCCGGGATCACATAGACCGACGCCGTGGTGTCGCTCAGGCCCTTGATCAGCTCTTGCAGTCGCGCTTGTGCGCCCAGGGTCAAGGTGATGTAGACCTTGTCGATCTTGCCGTCGCGGGCGTCCTGGATCAGCTCGTCGAGATTGCCCAGTACCGGGATGCGACGGCCGATCCGGGCCAAGTCCATCTGCTCGGGTTGTTCGTCATAAAAACCCAGCAGGTTCAGGCCCATCCACGGCGCGCTTTCGATTGACATGGCCAGGCGTTCGCCGCAGTGGCCGGTGCCGACGATAGCCACACGACGGGTGTTGAAACCCCGGCTGCGCAAGGTGTGCAGCAGGCTGCGGATCGCCAGCCGATAGCCGCACAGCGCCACCAACACCGTTGCGAACCAGGCCATTTGACTGTTATCGGCGATGTCCGCCGGCTGCAGCAGCATGTAGTCGACAAATAGCAGCAGGACGAAGGCCAGGCCCCAGTAGTTGGCGACCTTCAGCAGTTCGCGCAGGATGCGCTCACCGCGCCAGGAGCCGTACAACTGGTGGTACTCGGCCAACCAGTGGAAGGCGACCCCGGCCAGCAGGATCTGCATCCAGGCCTCGGTGCTCATCGGCGTGCCGGTGAGCGTGTTCACGCCGTAACCGCCGATCACGATCACCGCCAGGTCCAGCAGGCGATGGGCGACCGACAACGACGATTGATGAGCATGCAAAATGCCGCGAAGAGGTGTGCTCATGTTTGTGCTCGCTCAGACTGATTTGATCGGAACAACGCGGGCGGAGAGATCGCTGGGGACCAGCGTCGGTACGACCAGGCTTGGCGCCACCTGAGGCGACCGGGATTGCATGGGTTGGCGGGTCTGACGCGCCGCCAGCAGGCGCAGCTCGACGAACTGGCGCATTTCCGCCTCGAAGCGTGCTTCGCTGAATCGTTCGGCATTGCTCCGACAGGCTTGCGCGGTGATGCGTGAGCCTTCGGCTTCGAAGGTTTCGATGGCCTCGATCAACGAAGCGGTGGTCTGCTGCGGGTAGAACACGCCGGTGGGCTGTGGGTGATCCAGCCCGCACACCGTTTCCAGCACGCCACCCTTGCCAAAGGCGATCACCGGCGTGCCGCAGGCTTGGGCTTCCACCGGGCTGATGCCGAAGTCTTCCTCGGCCGCGAAGACGAAACCCTTGGCATTGCGCATGTGTTCCTGCAGCACGGCGAACGGCTGATAGCCGAGCAGGGTGACGTTCGGTGCGTGGGCCGCAGCGGCTTTGGCCTTTTCCATTTCCGGGCCGTCGCCGACCACCACCAGGCGCTTGTCAGGCATCGCGGCGAAGGCTTCGATGATCATCGGCACGCGCTTGTAAGGGACCATGCGCGAGGCGGTGAAATAGTAGTCCTGCTTGTGTTCCTGCATCGTGAAGCCACGAGTGTCCACCGGCGGGTAGATCACCGTCGAGTCGCGCCGGTAGGACTTGGTGATGCGCGCGCCGATGAAGTGCGAGTTGGCGATGAAGTCGTCGACCCCGGCGGAGGTGCGCTGATCCCACATGCGCATGTAGTGCAGGATCATGCGCGCCACTTTCCCTTTGAGCCCGTCGCTCAGATTGGCTTCCTTGAGGTACTGGTGCTGCAGGTCCCAGGCATAGCGTATCGGCGAATGCACGTAGCTGATGTGCAGCTGGTCAGGGCCGCACAGTACGCCTTTGGCCACCGCGTGGCTGCTGCTGATGATCAGGTCGTAACCGGACAGGTCCAGTTGCTCGATGGCCATGGGCATCAGCGGCAGGTAGCGCTGGTATTTGCTGCGGGCCTTGGGCAGGCGCTGGATGAACGTGGTGGTGGCTACTTTGCCGCCCAGGTGCGCGCGGTCCTGGTCGCTGAGAAAGTCGATGACGGCAAACAGATCCGCCTCGGGCCAGATGTTGATGAGGGATGCCAGAACCTTTTCGGCACCGGCGTACGTCACCAGCCAGTCGTGGACAATTGCGATTTTCATTGGAGTTCTCTGCCTTAACGGCTCATCAAAATCCTGCAAACCGAGCGAAGCTCGTCAGGATGGGAGCGGTTGTTTTTGCGCAGGCCGACTTCAAGCGTTTACTGGCTGCGTCCGTGCTTTGCGGTTGTTGAGGCGTTTGCCCAACTGGATAAAAGGCGATTCGATGCAGTGAAAACACACGTGCGCGACACCCAGGGTCAGCAGCGTGGCAAACACCGCCACCACCAGCGCCCCCGCGCCGGTGTTGCTCAGCAACCACTCGCTGAGCATGGCCACTGAAGGGTGCAGCAGGTACAGCGAGTAACTCACCGCGCCCAGCCAGACCAGTGCCGGATGGTCAAGGCGCACGCTGCGGGTCAGCAGTAGAAAGCTGCTGATGGCCACCGCGTAGGTGAAGCAGTAACGGCCCCAGGTTTCGCCGTTGCCCATGTCTTTGTTGTAAGCCATGAACAGCGTGGGTGGCAGCAGCACGGCAAAGGCGATCAGCAACATTTTCAGGTTGCGGGTCAGCTGCTTGCTGTGTTCGGCCAGCAGCCACTGGCGCCAGATCGAACCGAAGAACATCAACGACAGCGCCAACGGCAGGGCCACCGGCAGCTTGCGTTCACTCATCGCCCGAACCACGGCCATGGCCAAAGCCATGAGCAGAAAGGCCAGCGAGCAGCGCGCGCGAAAGGTCTGGTCGTACAGCTTGCCGCTGATGAACAGCGCCAGGCACAGGCCGTAGAACACCAGCTCGATGAACAGCGTCCAGTACAGGCCGATCACATCGTCAAAGCCCAGTGCCGCCTGCACCATCGTCACGTTGGCGGCGATCTGTGCCAGCGAGGGCAGCGGCGCGCCGGTGAGTTTGAGGACGACCACGAACAGCAGCAGCGATACCCAGTACGCCGGGTACAGACGCATGAAGCGCGACACCAGAAACCGCTGCGCGCCGTCGGGGCCGGGCTTGAGGCTGTAGGGAATCACCACGCCGCTGATCATGAAAAACCACAGCACGCCGAGCTTGCCGGGGTCGATCAGGTAATCGAACACCCAGACATGACCGACGACCGGCAGGTACAGGTGGGTGAATACCACCAGCAGCGCAGCGATGCCACGCAGCGCGTCGAGATAGGCCAAACGTTTCATGGGCGTGCCTCAGAGCTTGCTGGAGGATTCACGACGCAGCGCGTCAGCGCCGGTGCTGGCGCGCCGGTCCTTGGGGCGATTGAGCAAGGTGTCGATGCGTTGCGATACGCGCCGCGCCGACTCGTCCCAGGAAAACCGTGTCACGTTGTTCAAACCGCGCCGACGCAAGGACTGACGCAGCGGCAGGTCGGTGAGGATGCGTTCCATGGCCGCGGCCATGTGGGTGATGTCCATCGGGTCGAAGTACAGAGCGCTGGCCTGCAGCACTTCGGGGATCGACGCCGCGTTGGCCGCCAGCACCGGGCAGCCGCAGGCTTGCGCTTCCAGCGGCGGGATGCCGAAACCTTCGTACAGCGACGGGAACACGAACGCCGTGGCGCCCTGGTATTGCTCGATCAGTTCGTCATCGCTCAGCCGGCCGAGAAAGCGGATGCGCGAATCGCGGCTGGCCAGGCGCTGCAGGTTGTCATCGGCGAACACGTCGCTGGCCCCGCCGACGATGCGCAGCTGCACGTCGTCATGATTACGCAGCATCAGGAACGCCTGAATCATGCGGCTGAAATTCTTGTGCGCGCTGGGTGAGGACACCGCCAGCAGGTAGTCGGGCGAATCCTTGAGCGGCGAACCGGGTTGAAAGGCCCCGCTGACGGCATTGGGCACCACGAAAATCTGCTTTTCGGGGTAGTTGTAGAACTGCGAAATTTCACCCTTGGAGAAGTTACTGACCGTCAGCAGCGCCTTGATGCGCGAGAGCATGATCGGCGTCATGGTCCGGTACAGCAGGCGAAACAGGCGGGTGTAGCTTTCCGGGTGACGCACGTAGGTGACGTCATGGTGGGTGGCGATTTGGTTGCGGTAGAACAGCGGCGCGGTGCTGCACAGCGACACCAGCATGGGGTTGCCATGGCGACGCAGGTACAGCGGCAGGTCCAGTTGTTCCCACAGATGGCCGCTGTGGCGACCGATGCATTGCACGTCCAGGGCGCGGGCGCTGTCGTGCATCGTGATGCCGTGAGGCGCGACGAAAACAACGTCGTCGCGCAACTGCTTGAGTGCCAGGCAGGTCTGTTCCGCGAAGCGCTGAACGCCGCGCAATTCCTGCGTCAGAAAGCGTGCATTGATCACAATCATTGTGGTCGACCTGTGGAGATTGATAGATGAAGATCACCGGCCTGACACGCACCCGTGTAGGAGTGAGCTTGCTCGCGATTGCGGTGTGTCAGATGTCGAATGATTGACAGATCCGCCGCCATCGCGAGCAAGCTCACTCCTACAGGTTTTGCGTCGAAACTCCGGGTATCAGGGCAAGGCAAACAGGGCAGGGCGGGTGCCCAGCGTGATTATTTTGGGAAACTCGTCGATCGGTACTTGTGCCGAGCAACGTCCATCGTTGCAGTTCCACGGGATGCCGCTGTCGACCAAGCCGTTCTGCGGCTCGCGGGTGTCGATGTATTGCACGTTGCCGTGCAGCACGCTGCTGGCGTCGACCTTGATCAGGCGCGGCAGCCCGGCCGTCCAGGCGACCATGATCTGGTCCGACCCCCGGGCAAAACGCAGCAGGTACTGCGAGTCGATCTCGCGACTCTTTTCGGCGTCGTAGCGGAACTGATGCAGCGTCGGGCTGATGGCTTTGAGCGTCAGGTAAGCCTGTTTGAGGCTCAGGTCCTGATTGAGCAGCCCGAAATTCTGTTCGGGGTCGGTGGCATCGGGGCCGTCGTTGAGCAACCCGTTCCACCACATGCCCTTGATGTTGGGCACGGTCTGAGCGAGGAAGAAACTGCGCGCCAGAAAGGCCGCCTGGGTTTTCTCGTCCCCGCCGCAGCGGCCGTCGTTGCTGGGCCAGCCCATTTCGGTCAGGTACAGCGGCACGGCGGTCTTGTTTTTGGTCTTCTCCTTGAGGTCTTCGTTGATCCTTCTAAGCCACGCGATCCAGTTTTCCGGGGTGTTGCGCTCATCGGCCCGGCAATGCACGTAAGGGTGCAGCGACAGGCCGTCGACATGGTTGAGAATGCCCGACTCCACCAGCCGGTCGGCAAAGCCCAGGTCCATGCCCTGGCTGGTCACCGCCCCTGCCAGGATCACCATGGGGCGCTGGTTGTTGCGAATGCGTTTGGCGGCTTCTTCGATCAGCACGCTGTAGTCCTGGGCGAAGGTCGGGTCCACGGGGTTTTCCCGATCCCATTCGTTCCAGATTTCGTAAAAGTCCACGCTGTCGGTCAATTCTCGCGTGACGAAGCTGACGTAGTTGGCATAGGCCTCGCGCACCAGCGGCCTGCGTGGTTTGGCGTAGTAGTCGTAAAACGGGTTGCCGTAACCGAGCACCAGCAAGGGCCGCAAATGATGCTCCTGGGCCTTGCTCAGGTACGCCTGCCACGCCGGTTCGATTCTCATCCGGCCTCGTCGGGGTTCAGCGCTGGACCAATAGGCGTCGTCGCGCACCGAATCCACCCCCGCAGCCTCCAGCAACTGCAACGCTTTGGCCGAGGGGGTGCTTCTGTTCATCAGGTGGGTGTCGACCCCGATGATGAAGGCGTCGTCAGCCACAGCTGAACCGCTGATGACACAACCCAGCAGAAGGACCGAAAGGCGTCGTCGTAACCTCGTCAGGCGCGTGATGGGCATGGTTTGTCTCAGTGAAGAGGCACGGTCCGGAGCGCTTGCTCAGGTAGGTCTCGGGCCGTCGGCAAGGGGTATCACGTGCGCCGTTGAGCCCGGGGTCCTCAGACTGGATGAGGCAGGACCGTCGGGTCGCGATGCACGATGTTGTCCAGTAACGTCTGGGCGAAGATGCTTTCGTAGCTGTCGAGCATTAGCTCCAGATCCAACAGCGCCGCAACACTCACGCGTGCCTGGCGGCTCAACCGCGCCAGCAGCTCAGGCTGCTGATGCAACCTGAGCATGGCGTGCCCGAGCGAGTCCGGGTCATCCGGGCTGCACAACAGGCCATTGAGCGGGTCCTGGATGATCTCCGGCAACCCGCCCATGCGGCTGGCGATCACCGGCACCGAGTGCGCGCACGCCTCGACGGCGACCATGCCGAACGGCTCGTTCCACAGCGAGGGCACCACGGCCACGTCGATCTGGCTGTAGAACACTTCAGGCTTCTGGTAGCCGACAAAACTGACGTTCGGCGAAGTGACCAGCGCCTTGAACGCGGCTTCATCGTTTGCCTGTCCGCGCCCGGCAATCTGCAGGGTGGCGCCGAACGGCAGGCGCTGAAATTGTTCGATGAGCCAGCGTACGCCTTTCTGCTCGGACAGGGTGCCCATGTATCCGAAACGCAGTGGCGCCCTTTTCAGCGCCGGGTCCAGCTCGCGTTGCGTGTGCGGCGAGTTGAGCACCGCAGCATAAGGGCTGGCATTGTGCACCACGTAACCTTTGGCCGCGTTGAAGTAACCCCGCTTTTGCAGCTTGTCGAGGAGGAACTGGCTGACCCCCACCACCGTGGACACCTGCGCCGATCGCGCATCATGACCCTTGCGAAACGACTGGCAGCTGCTGCATTGCTGCTGGCAGCACTGGCCGCGCTTGAACATGTTGCTGCTGGGGCACATCAGGTACATGTCGTGCAGCACCTGAACGATCGGCAGCTGCGCCGCGCTGATCTCATCCCACACCGACACCGACCAGCCGGCCAGGTTGTGGCACACCACCAGTTGCGGCTTCTCGATGTTGATCACGTCTTTCACGTAACTGCGCATCGCGCCGTTGTAGCGGTCGCGCAGGTGCCAGCCCAGCCGTGCCAGGCGCCCCGGACGCTGTGCGCCGAAGTGCCAGTAGAAGTTATGCAAACCGGCGCGGTAGACCTTCACGCCATTGACCGTTTCGGTCGCAAGCCCCGCATCGGGACCGGTCACCAGCACGCTGACCTGGCAGCCGCGTTGTTGCAGGCCTTCGACGGTGCGCTGAAGAATGATCTCCGCGCCGCCGCCGATGTGGGGTGAATACAGGCTGCTGATGAACAGTATTTTCATAGTGGATACGACTGATTCAGACCCAGTACGCCGGACTCACCGTCACGGATGGCTTTTTCGATCAGGCTCAGGCGCTCTTCGGCGCCGCGCTGCTTGGCGATCAGCCGCAGCAGGCGGAAGAACACCCAGCGGTTGAGGCTGTACAGCAGCGATGAGTTGGCCCAGACGTTCTTGTCAAACCAGGCCTGGTTACGTGCGCCGTAGTAGGCGCGCAAATCCGAGCCGCCGAGCAGAAAACTCTCGTAGATGTTGTTGGTGCGCGCCTTGATGTTCCAGGAGTTTTCCAGGTCATCGAGCACCGCCTCGGGCACCAGAAAGATCCGCCCGCCGCCTGCGGTGATGCGCCAGGTGTATTCGCTGTCATCGGCGTAGAGCATCAGCGCGTCGAGCGGCAGGCCGATCTTGCGGTACAGGTTGCGATGGGCGAGCAGGCCGCCGTAGGTGGCGAAGGGCAATTCCACCATTGACAACGGTCTGGTGGCCTGTGGCGCGCCCCATGGCAGTCGACGCCAGATCTTGTAAGGCAGCTGGGCGATGTGAAAACCGAAAAAACTGGAGCGGCGCTGGATGGCGAAACGCTTCGGCACCCCGGCGGCGATGTCGGCCTGATGGGTCGGGCGAAAGCCCAGTACGGCGGCTTTCTCTTCGCCGTCGATCAGTTTGCGTTCTTCCAGCACCCGGTGCAGCGCGGCGATGGCATTGATGGTCGGCGCGTTGTCGTCGTCCATCAGCCAGATGTGCTCGGCGCCCGCATCCAGAGCCGCCTGAATCCCCACCGAGTAGCCGCGGGCGGAGCCGGTGTTTTCGTGCATGTAAATCACGCTGACCTGATCCGGCCAGGTGCGACGCAGGGTTTCCAGCGGCGATGTCGAAGCGTTGCTGACGATGATCACCCGGTCGATCAGCGGGCTTTCCAGCGAACGGCTGACAAGCGTGTGCAGGTAGTTGAAACGGTCACCATAGGTGAGCGTCACCAGAGTCGTTTTTGAAGTCATGGTGAGTTCCGGGCGAAGGGGTTCAAGAGGCTGAAAGCATCAGCCCCGAGGGAATCTGTGTGTTGGAAATCAGGGGGTGATCACAATTGGGCTGGCAAAACCCGAGCTGTGGGAGAGAGCAAGCTCACTCCCACAGGGGACGCATTTGCACAGAGATATGCAGGGTTTCAGCTCACCCGCGCTTCCATCCGCGAAAGGCTGCTCACCGGCAGGGTCACTTTCTGTTCGCGGTGCAGCAGGTTGAGCAGAATCACCGCGCGTTCATCGCCATCGGCAGCGAGGAAGATCGCTTCGATATCGTTGAAACCGTCTGCGGTGATGCGCACGGCCTCGCCTTGCTGGAACGTCACTTTGGGCGCAGGGGCCAGCAGGCGGTCGCGGATCTGGTCGATCAGCTCGTCCTGGACCGGAATCGGCATGCCACCAAAAGTCACGATGCGCGCCACGCCACGGGTGGACCGGATCGGGTACCAGTTGTCGTGGGTCTGGTCCATGCGGATGAACAGGTAGCCGGGGAACAGCTCTTCTTCGGACGGGCCACGGGAGCCGCGTTTTTTCTCGCCATGCTTGACCGGACGGTAGCATTCGAAGCTCTGGCGCTGCAGGTGCTCCTGCGCGCGGCCTTCCTGGCGGGGTTTGGTTTGAATCAGGTACCAGCGCGCTGGGTTATTCGAGGTGCTGACGGCTTGAGACATCATTGATCACTCCACTGCAATCCGGTTCGACAGAGTTGATACAAGCTCAGGGTGGTGCGTCATTCTGGCCAGCATTCCGGGCTCGGCGTCGGCTGCGGGCGGGTTCTTGTCCAATTGGTACTGCGTCAGCATCTGCTGGACCTGCTCGACGCAGTTGAACATCAATACGTCGATGATCGACAGATTGGCGACGAAAGGTTGCCGGAACTGGCGGTACTCCACCGGGTTCATCCGGAAGAACCGCACCAGCAGGCGGTTGCGCGCAAAGTGGTCACGGTCGTACACCACCGAGCCGCCTTCTGGCGTAATGAACGTCGTCGCCTCGAAGGTGTGGGCGATGCGGATGATGCGTTCCTGCTTGTCGACAGGGCTGCCCAGAATCAGATCGGAGCTGCGCATGATCGGCGTGACAATGTGCAGATAAGCACACATTTCGCGAATCGCATGTTCGGCGTACAGCGCGATGTTCTGTTGTGGAAAGTGAATCAGGCGCTCGATCAGCGGCATGACCTCGGCGAAGTAGGGCGCCTCGCGGTAGCTCTCGCCGATCAGCGCAATCAGCCGCTCGGCTTCGTCGGGGAAGTGATCGCACAGCTGGCGCTGGTTGATCTGCAGCTCAAAACGGTCCTTCTTCAGCGGGAAGCTGATCAGCCGGGCTTCGTCGTTGTGCAAAATGCGGTTGCGATTGACCCAGCCAGAGCGCACGTACTGCAGGTCGTCTCCCAGGACGAAGACATCGGCAGCGGCGATCAGTTGAAAGTAACCCAGGTAGGGAAAGAGATAGGGTTGCATCACTGCAATGGTCCTGGCCATGAACGTCTCCTTTACTGCTAATGCGTCATGCCCTGCGTATGCGCGGGGCACGCTATTTATTTGCGAACCGTCGTGTAGTCATACCCGTAGGCTGCGCAGTCGTAGTCGGCCGTCGAGGCCTTGCGCAGTACGCCGTTGAAAATCGCGCCCTTGATCAGGATGCCGTTGTGCATCAAGCGGCGTTTGCACGCTTCGATTTCCTTGGCGGTGCTCAGGCCGAAGCGGGTGACCAGCAGGCAAGTGCCCGACTGACGGCCCACCAGGGTGGCGTCGGTGACGGCCAGGATCGGCGGGGTGTCGACGATCACCAGGTCGTACAGCGGCGACAGGTCGGTGATCAGCTTGTTGAAGTTGTCATGCATCAACAGCTCCGACGGGTTGGGCGCCGCGAAACCACAAGAAATGAAGTCCAGGTTGCGCACTTCGGTGTGGTTGATCACTTCCTTGCTTGTCAGCCGCGCGGCCAGGGTGTCGGACAGGCCGTGCTTGGGCGTCAGGTTGAACAGCTTGTGCAGGTAGCCTTTGCGCATGTCGGCGTCGATCAGCAGCACGCGTTTGCCGGTCTGGGCAATGATCACCGCCAGGTTGCTGGAGACGAACGACTTGCCCACGCCCGGCGTAGGGCTGGAAATCATCAGCACATTGTTGCGCGCTTCGAGCATGGCGAAATGCAGGCTGGTGCGCAGGCTGCGCAGCGATTCGATCGCCAGTTCCGTCGGCGCGCTGACACTGAGCAGGCGAGGTTCCTTGTTGCCCGAGCGGCTGCCCAGTTTGTCCATGCGTTCCTGCTGACGGGAAAACGGCAGCGAGGCGTACACCGGCATCCCGAGGTTTTCGATCACCTCCGGGTTGTCGACGCCGCGATAGAACGCCTGGCGCACGAATACGGTCGCCACCGCCAGCAGCAGGCCGATGAGGGCCGCCACCAGCACGATGATTTTTCTCATCGGCTTGACCGGCTCTTCGACATTGGCGTCGGCGTTGTCGATGATACGCACGTTGCCAATGCTGCCGGCGCGAAGAATGTCCTGCTCCTGACTCTTGTCCAGCAGCAGGGTGTAGGTCTGCGAGGTGACTTGCATGTCACGGTTCAGACGCAGCAGCTCTTGCTGGGTGGCAGGCAGGGCTTCGATTTTCTTCAGCAGTGCGGCCTTTTGCGCTTCGACCTGGCCGATCTGAGTCATCAGGCCGCGATAGGTCGGGTGCTCAGGCGTATACAGGCGTTCGACGTCGACGCGCTTCATTTTCAGGTCAGACAGCGTGCCTTCCAGCTTGACCACCTGATCGAGCACCGATTTGGTCTCCACGCTCAGGTCGACCGACTTGGCGCCGGTCTGGAAGTTGTTCAGGGCGATTTCCGACTGCTCCAGCTGCTTGCGCACGGCAGGCAGTTGCGAGCGCAAAAACTCCAGACGCTGGGCGGCTTCGGCCGAGCTGCGTTCAACGTTCTGACGCACATACAGGCGGCTGACTTCGTTGAGAATGCGTTTGGCCAGTACCGGATCAGGGTCCTGGATCGACAGGTAGACGATCCCGGAATCCTTGCCCGCTTCGAGGATTTTCAGGCGGTCCTGATAATCCAGCGCAGACGTCAGGGTGCGTTGACGGATGACCGTGAACTCGGTCCCGGGACGGCCATTGAGCGCAGCCACCTGGATTTTCACGCCACTGCCTTCAACACTTTGGCCCACCGGGCCGCTGAGCAGCTTGTTGTGGTCGCTGTCATAGAGCGTGAAGTTGTCGGGCTTGTCGACGACCATGGTCATCTTGTCGCCCAGCAGCGCGTCAGGCACTTCCAGCTGGAAGATGTCGATTTTCTCGCCACCCCAGGCGTAGCTGTCCAGACCGAACAACGGCGAGGCCAGTTCGCCTTCGTGATCCGGCTTGAAGTTGCGGGCCATGTAGCCGCCGATGCCGGGTACGTATTTAGGCTTCTGGATGATGTTGAGCTTGAGGTCTTCGACGACCTTGCCCAGCACCGCGCGGGATTTGATCAGCTCGATTTCGGTGGTCGCCTGGGACACCGACAGGGGTTTGCTGCTGACTTCGGTACGACCCTCGATGCCGATTTTCTTCGGCTCGATCTGAATCATCGCGTTGGCCTGGAAGATAGGCGTGGCGAGGATGGCGTAAGTCAGCCCCAGCAGGACGCAGACACCGACAATCGATGCAATCATTCCCTTGTGGTCGAATAGTGTGCGCAAGATAGTCGCCAAATCGATCCGGGAGTCCTGGACGTCGTCCAGGGAGGTACGGTTCATAGCGGTCATTTATCTTGGATCTCCTGACTGAAGATAAGGAAGCCAGTCGTCGACGCAACGCGAGAGCAGCTCGTAGGTCTGTTCAAAGGCTAATTGGGGGCGCCGGTACGGATCGGCTATTTCCATTTCCTGTTGCCATTTGCCGATCAGAAACGTCTTGCCGCGCACCTCGGGGGCCAGCTTGAGTACGCTTTGCATCTGACGGTGTTCCATCAGCAGGATCAGGTCCGCGTCGTGGAGCATCTGCCGGTCGATCTGCCGACTGCGATGCCCGTGTGGGTCAACGCCGTTGACCTGCAACACGGCCTTGGCAAACGGGTCAATGGTGGAACTGAGCATGGCGTGAGTGCCTGCCGACGAGATGGCGACGCGATCATTGCGTACGCGTTGTCTGAGCATGGCTTCGGCCATGGGGCTGCGACAGATATTGCCGACGCAGACCACCAGCACGTTACTGAACATGACTTTTGCGCAAGGGCGTCATCAGTCTTTTGCCGATGTTGGTGCTGAAGTTCTTGCCCACCTGCAACAAGGTCTGCACCTTGCGCTCGGGCGTGATGGCCGACAGCGAGTAACCCACCAGTTCCATCAGGAAGTACTCGTAGAGCTCGTCGTTGCCCAGGCGGTTGTAGTAGTTGGCCAGCGCCCCGGACGTCTGCAGCGCCATGTGCAGTTTTCGTTTGTCCGAACGCATGGAAAACACCCCGCCGGGGTGCATGCGATAGGCCGCTGGCTTGATCTGGCCCATGAACTTGCCCTTGCCGTAGGCCCCCAGCAGCGACCACCAGACCAGGTCATTGAGCGGTGCGCCCACCAGCTCTTTAGGCAGCGTGTCGAAAACGTTGCGAAACACCGTGGTCAGCGTCGAAATCGGCCGCGCTTTCTGCAACTCCAGCGCGGTGGCATCGCTGCGCAGCTTGCCTTGCAGCTGGATCGGGTACTCGCCGTTGATGTCGAAGGGGATCGCGTCGTGGTAGGTCAGCACGTAGTCCGGATGGTTCTCGAGGAACTCCACCTGGATCTGCAACTTGCGCGCGTCGGTCCAGTAATCGTCACCTTCGCAGAAGGCGATGTAGCGTCCGCGGGCTTCGCCGAACAGGCGTGGCACCGACGGATTGCCTTGGGAGTACTGGTTCGTCTCGTGGTAGAAGGGGCGGATCAGTGTCGGGTAGCGTTCGACATATTCCGCAATGATGCGCGCGGTGCCATCGGTCGAGGCATCGTCATTGACCAGGATTTCAACGTCGTAGGACGTTTCCTGCATCAGAAAGCCTTCCAGCGTCTGAGCGATGTAGGCTTCCTGGTTGTAGGCTGGGCAGACGATGCTGACCAGGGGCGCGGCGGACGGCGAGGTGCTCGTCTTTTTGCTAATAGCATCCATGGCTTATGCACTCAATTTGCTGAACAAGACGGAAATCTTCGTCACCAGTGGCTTGTAGCTTGCCGCTACCACCATCAGCGTGATCAGGCCGCTGACGGCCAGACCCAGAAACGTGTTGAAACGGTTGTCATCGGCGATCAGGCGCAGCACCGGCTCGCTGATCGCAAGGCCTACGCCAGTCATCACGCTGATGCGGATGATGTCGCGCAGCCACAGGCTGTGTATCCCCGGTGCCAGGCGCTGATGCACGATCGTCGGCCAGATGGCGAACGACACGACGCGCAAGACGAACCAGGCAAGGGCCGCGCCGAGGGCGCCGTGGTAATGAATGGCCACGACCATCACCGGCACCGTGATCAGCGCCGAAACCACGCTGTACCAGACATGCAGGCGCATCTGCCCATAGGCGTATTGCAGGTAGAACTGAAACGCACTGACCGCCATGATCGCGCTGCCCAGCGAGTACCACGGCAGGATCGTCCGGCTCCATTCGGCGGCAGGTCGGTCGCCCGACCAGGCGTACACCATCTCGTGGGCGTGCAGGGCAATCAGCGCCGCCAGCGGAAACAGAAACGTACACACGAAACGGTTGGCGGCCAGAAACAGCGCGTGCATGTCATCGCGACGCCCTTCGGCCATCAGCACTGTCAGGCGCGGTAGAAGCGTCTGCGCCAACGGGTTGCTCAGCATCATGATCCCGGTGGTGATCAGCGCCACCAGCGAGAAGTAGCCGTACTCGTTGAGCGGCAGGAGCTCGGAAAGCAGCACCTTGTCGATCTGGGTCAGGACGATCCACAACACAGCGGTGCCGGACATGCTCGCCGCGAACGGGATGATCGGTTTGACCAGCTGCCAGTTGAAGCCGGTGAGCCAGGTGGGCGTTGGCATCTGCTGGTAGGCACGAGCGGCGAAGATCAAGGCTTCGACCAGCCCCACCAGCACCTGGAATTCAAAGAACAGCACCGGGTCGCTGGAGATTGTGCTCACCAGAAACAACCCGCCGAAGTAACGCAGGGTGGCGATGATGACGTTGGCGATGTTCAGCCAGGCGTGTTGTTCAAGGCCCTGAATCCCGCTTTTATAGAGCGTCGAATACAGCCGCAAAGCGATGACGATGCCCATCAGGCCGATGCACTCGACCAAGGTTTCGGTCGACAACTCCTTGGCGTTGAGCCAGTGCACGGCGATCCACTCGCTGCCCGCGTGCATCGCCACGCAGCAAAGGCTTGCCAGCGGCAGGAAGATGATCTCGAACGAGCGCAGCAGGCGACCCGACAGGTACTCCTGAGTCTCGGCCGCCTGTTGGTGCGCCACGGCCCGAACCAGGCTGGGTGACAGACCGGCGTCCAGCAATTGCAGCCAGGCCTGCAGCACCGAGAAAAAACCGATCAGGCCATACGCCTCGGCACCCATGTGGCCGAGATAGAACGGCATGATCAGGATGCCCACCAGCAGGGTGTAGGCCTGGCCGGCATAGCTCAACGCAGTGTTGCGTATGACTGAGCGTTTGGTTTGCATGGAATGTCCTGTTTCGCCAGATCGTGAGTTGCGCATCCGTTGTCAGATGACATGGGCCAGATTCGGCACGTGGTATGGCGCATGGCTCTGGCCACATTCGGCGATCACGGTGCTGATCACCCGTTCCTGATCGTCCTGTTTCAGGCCCGGATAGATCGGCAGGCACAGCACCCGTTCGCTCAGCGAACGCGACGCGGTTTGCGCCGCCTGGGGTTGCAGGTATTCCAGGGTGTCCAGCGACGGGTAGAAATAGCGCCGCGGGTTGATGCCGTTGGTGTTCAGGGCGCTGCGCAGGCGCAACAGTTGCTGCTCGTCGGCGAGGGCGATCGGGTAGTAGCTGTTGTTCAGTTCACTGTTGTCTTCCGGCTTTTGCAGGTCGACGTAATCGCCCAGGCGAGTGGTGTAGCGGTGGGCAATTTCAGCGCGTTCCTGAAGAATGTTCTCGATGTCGTCGAGAATGCACAGGCCCATCGCCGCGGAAAATTCGTTGAGCTTGGCGTTGATGCCGATGCCGTCGATCTTGTCGACGTCGACGATGCCGAAGTTGCACAGCAAATGAACCTTGCGCGCCAGTTCATCATCGTTGGTGATGATCGCGCCGCCTTCGATGGTGTGAAACAGCTTGGTGGCGTGGAAGCTCAGGGTGCTGATGTCGCCCCAGTTGAGCACCGACCGGCCGGCGTGACGTACGGCAAAGGCATGGGCGCCGTCGTACACGACTTTCAGATTGCGCCGACGGGCGATTTCTTCGATGCGTTCCACGGCGCAGGGGTTGCCGAACACGTGGGTGCCGACGATGGCGGTGGTGTCGGAAACGATGCGGCTTTCGATGTGTTCAGGGGAGATATTCCAGGTCTGCGCGTCGATGTCGGCGAAGATCGGGCGGATGCCTTCCCATTGCAGCGAGCTACTGGTGGCGACGAAGCTGAACGGGGTGGTCACTGCGCTGCCGGAAAGGCCCAGCGCGCGATAGGCGACTTGCAGGGCCAGGGTGCCATTGTTGGTCAGGATGACATGCCTGACGCCCAGGTATTCCTTCAGGCGCTCCTCCAGCTGGCAGACCAACGGGCCGTGGTTGGTCAGCCAGCCACGTGCATAGATGCCTTCGACGTAAGTCTTGAACTTGTCGATATCGCCCAGGTAAGTCTTGGTTACGTTGATCATCGAAGTCTCCATTTCTGACGCAATGCTGTGAGGCGTTTAAGGCAGCCATGCTGTGAGGCGCGGTGCGCAAGGTCCTGTCCGGTTCAGCTCTGGGTCGAGGCTGGGGGCTGGTTGCCGGCTTTGTTGCTCATTCGTCGCGCCCGGCCCTGGTTGATCTTGAGGATCAGACGAGTCGCCAGGCTTCCCGTGTGCGGGTCGCCGAAGTGGAACAGCGCGGTGGCGCGCTTGAGGCCCGGGCTGCACACCTGGTTGGCGTGCAGCGTGCGATAGCCCCAGAAGAAGTAAACGTTGCCCGGCTCCAGGCGCAGGACGTAAGGCTTGAGCCAGTTGCGCTGCATGCCCTTGATGATCCAGCCGCGCGTCAGCTTGTTCTGCAGCAGCGCCTTTTCGATCACGTTGAACAGCACCCAGGAGCGCACGCGACGAATGTTGGGAAACAGCATCAGATCGCCGCGTTCCTCACCTTCGGTGGGGATGAACACAGGAATAAGTGCGGTGACCAGGCTCGCGTCGTAGTGGAATGCATTGGACTCACGCTTGCCGATATTGCCCTGTACGCAGCGCAACACCGGAAAGATCCGGTCGCTCTGCGGTTCGCGCTGTGCGGCATGGCGATAGAGGCGGGCGAGCAACAATTTGAATTTCGGGTCGGCCCAGTAGCCAGCCAGCAGGCTGTCGGCCAGCATCGCTTCGCCGTGGTAGGCGAAGTATTCGCCCTGATGCTTCTGCGCCTGTTGGTCGGTCCAGGTGCGCAACTGCTGAAGATCCGCTTCAGTCACCGCTTCCTTAAGTTTTGCAAAGCCGTGGGTATCAATTTCGTCAGCCAGGCGCATGGCCAGCTGCTCATCCGTGTCGAAAGATAAAGGCATTGCCTTGCGCCCTCGTTAGAAGTGAAGGGGCACAGCAGCCGGTCAAGGGTTCGGGCACGCTACCGCCCGAATCTGCAGATCCTGCCGTTGCTGTTCAGCTGGAAGTTCAAAATGGCCTGAGCGAATCGATGGGCAAAGCTACCGCCCTACCGAGCACTTTCAGCAATTTCGAAAACTTTCTTTTGGCCAACAAAGGCCCACCGGCGCCAGGAACACACCGTCTGAGTCTTTAACTTCTTGGCAGGTACTTAGGTGATGAAAGTCTGAATGTCTCCTGCGCACAGCTCTGCGGCTGCACTGCTAAAAACGAGAAAACATTGGACAGGCATATATATCGACGGCGGCGCAGTTTCTGTCAATTTATTTCGCCAACATTCTGTTAAATTTTTGATAAATGGGTTGTTTGGACGCATAACCTATTGATTTTTAAGGCAGTCAAAAAAACATCAATGCCCTGTCACGGTGCGCTGACGCTTTTCCATCACGGATCCGTAATGGCCTTGAGCCGGTTGAAAAGGGCTGATAGACGCTTTTCCACCGTCAGAAATCAGACGTGGGGAGGGGGTAGCGGTTTTATGGCGCTCATTAATTGAATAAGAAATGTTCTGGCGCGTTAATGAATGTGCAATACACAGGTGGGTGCATTCAAAGGAGGGTTATTAGTTTATGCCCGTCTTTCACAGTGTTAGTTAATGTCAGATGGCTTGATAAAAAGTAAGCGCTTACAGGGAACTTTCTCCTCTTCGCTGCGTCCGCCTTTTCCAAGACCCCGGACACGAACGCTTCCTGGCGGTGCGGCTGTCATCTCTTGGCACCGCGGCGCGGTTGCTCGCGCACGATACGTCCTCCATTATCGATGGGTGCGAGAGCAAAACAATTCGGGTCAGCAGGAGAGTCAATGAATACGCAGTCGAAAACCAGTGGAGTGGTGGCGCAACGCCTGGCGCAGGCACGCGCTCTGATGAGTCGTGAAGGTATCGATGCGTGGCTCGTGCCATCGGCCGACCCTCATCTGTCCGAATACCTGCCGGGTTACTGGCAGGGCCGCCAATGGTTGTCAGGGTTTCACGGGTCGGTCGGCACGTTGATCGTCACGCAGGATTTCGCCGGTCTGTGGGCCGACAGCCGTTACTGGGAACAGGCGACCAAGGAACTGGCGGGCAGCGGGATCGAGCTGGTCAAGCTGCAACCAGGCCAGAGCGGCCCCCTGGAGTGGCTGGCCGAGCAGGCCAAAAGGGATTCAGTGGTGGCAGTGGATGGCGCTGTGTTGGCCGTGGCTTCTTCGCGCACCCTGGCCAGCAACCTTTATGCACGTGGCGCACGACTGCGCACGGATCTGGACCCGCTCACCGAATTGTGGAGCGACCGCCCGACGCTGCCGACGCAGGCTATTTATGAGCACCTCGCGCCACAGGCCACCCAGACCCGCGATGAAAAGCTGACGCGCCTGCGCGGTGTGCTCGCCGAGCGTGGCGCCGACTGGCATTTTCTCGCCACCCTTGACGACATCGCCTGGCTGTTCAACCTGCGCGGCGAAGACGTTTCCTACAACCCGGTGTTTATTTCCTTCGCGCTGATCGGTCCTGACAGCATCAGTTTGTTCGTCGCCCCCGAAAAAGTGAACTCCGCGTTGCGCAAGACGCTGGAAAGCGAAGGCATTACCCTGCGCGACTACACCAGCATTGGTGCGGCGCTGCGTGAGGTGCCGAAAGACGCGCGTCTACTGGTCGATCCTGCGCGGGTCACCTGCGGTTTGCTCGACTATCTGGACAGCGAAGTCTCGCTGGTGGAAGGGCTCAACCCCACCACCTTGTTCAAGTCGCAGAAAAGTGAAGCCGATGCCCGGCACATTCGTCAGGCCATGGAGCAGGATGGCGCGGCCCTGTGCGAATTCTTCGCGTGGCTGGATTCGGCGCTGGGCAAGGAGCCTGTCAGCGAACTGACCATCGACGAAAAACTCAGCGCCGCCCGCGCCAAGCGTCCGGGTTACATCTCCCAGAGCTTTGCCACCATCGCCGGTTTCAATGGCAACGGCGCGATGCCGCACTACCGCGCGACCGAAGAGGAATTCGCGCAGATCGAGGGCGATGGCCTGCTGTTGATCGATTCCGGTGGCCAGTATCTGGGCGGCACCACCGACATCACGCGCATGGTGCCGATCGGCACGCCGACCGCCGAACAGAAACGCGACTGCACTCGCGTATTGAAAGGCGTGATCGCGCTGTCCCGCGCACAATTCCCGCGAGGCATTCTGTCGCCGCTGCTGGATGCCATTGCGCGCGCGCCGATCTGGGCCGAGGGCGTCAACTATGGTCATGGCACCGGGCACGGCGTCGGTTACTTCCTTAATGTGCACGAGGGGCCGCAGGTCATCGCCTATCAGGCTGCGGCCACCCCGCAAACCGCGATGCAGCCGGGGATGATCACCTCGATCGAGCCGGGGACCTATCGTCCGGGGCAGTGGGGCGTGCGGATTGAAAACCTGGTCATCAACCAGGAAGCGGGCAAGACCGAGTTTGGCGAGTTCCTGAAATTCGAAACCTTGACCCTGTGCCCGATCGACACGCGCTGCCTGGACATCGGCCTGCTGACCCAGGAAGAGCGCGAATGGCTGAACGCCTATCACGCGCAGGTCAAACAGCGCTTGAGCCCGCTGGTCGATGGTGCTGCGCAGGCGTGGCTGGACACCCGGACCGCCGCTGTCTGATGGCCGCGTCGGTCCCCGTCGTTTTGCGCGGCGGGGGCTTTCATCATACGAGCCCTCACCGACGAACATGCTCGGCGCGATGATCTGCTGATTCAGGAGATCAAAGGACGGGGGAGGGAAGTCAGGGCTGAGGGGGTTTCTTGCAGACGATGATCATGCTGCGGCTGGTGTATCCGGCCGGGTTGAGACCCAGCGGGAAATCCCCCGGTTCTTCGCTAGCATCACCGGATTTGGCGATGACCCGGTATTGCCTGGACTCACAGGAGTCGGTTGCCATCTGGTAGCACTTGTCCCAGGAGGACGAAAGCCCGGAACAATTGATGTGCAGCCCTCGCTTACTCTTGATTGGTTTTGAGGTGGCCGCGCATCCGGCGACAAGGAGAGCTGTCAGGATTATCAAGATGTACTTCATTCATTTCCTTACCTGAGCGGTATCACCGTTCAGTCTTCCGCTTGAGTTCGCTCGCATGCCCGAAGCCATCAGTCGCATCCGTCCAGATGGTTTTCCATGTTGGACAGGGGCAGGACGTAAACATGGCGCAATGGCGTTACAAATGCCAGTGCGATCGTGTAACGAGCATAAAAAACACTCAGTCGGCTGGGACGAGAGCGGCAGGTTCGGGGCGTGAAGTCAGCGTCGCGCCTGCTGATGCGACGATGATCGCAGCGATCGCCAGCCATTGGCTCAGGTGCAGGCTCTCATGCAGGAAAAGCAGGCCCGACAACGCGCCGACCGCAGGCTCCATGCTCATCAGCGTGCCGAAGGTGCGAACCGGCATGCGGGTCAGTGCAATCATCTCAAGGCTGTACGGGATGGCGGTCGACAACAGTGCCACCCCCAGGGCGACGGGAATCAGTGCCGGGTTGAGGAGGGCGGTACCAGCATGTGCCACGCCGAACGGGGCGATGAAGATTGCCGCGATCAACACGCCCAGCGCAGCCGTTTGCACACCGTGGTCGGCCCCGGCTTTCTGGCCGAACAAAATGTAGGCCGCCCAGCAGACCCCGGCGCCGAGGGCGTAGAACACGCCGGACAGGTCCAGGCTGCCTGCTCCACCTGTGGGAATCAGCAACGCCAGGCCGGTGACCGCCAAGGCGATCCAGATGAAATCGGTGGCCTTGCGTGAGTGGTACAGCGCCACGGCCAGTGGCCCGGTGAACTCCAGCGCGACGCCAATCCCCAGCGGGATCGTGCGAATAGCCATATAGAAGAGGAAGTTCATCCCGCCCAGAGCAATGCCGTAGACCAGAACCGATCGCAGTGAACTGGCGGTGAAGCGGGTGCGCCAGGGTCTCAGGATCACCACCATGAGCACACTGGCGAAGACCAGGCGCAAGGCTGTAGTGCCTTGGGCGCCGACGGCAGGGAAGAGGGACTTGGCCAGCGAGGCGCCGGTCTGCACCGAGGTCATGGCGATCAGCAGCATGCCGACAGGGAGGACGGCCGAAATCAGGCCGGTTTGCTTAACGTTCATTGCTTTTTTGAGGTCCGGGGCAGTAGGCATATATAAGAAGAGCGCAATGATGCTCAAGAATGGCCGAATGAGCAATATATTGCGCAATATATGGATTCTGGGTGAATTTCAAAGAAAGTCGAATTAAAGGTTGACGCCCCTCCTAATCTCTCTATAATTCGCCCCACTTCCGGCGCAGTCGGAACCTAAAACTCCTTGAAATTCAATAAGTTGCAGGTTCAGAACGGCGAGGAAGTGCTTCGGTCGAGAGGCTCGGA
>Ga0213834_100038_pt1 | contig 239401 bp, 191 predicted proteins | sample SWPTP12_FD_160580 | JGI IMG/M metagenome (GOLD analysis project Ga0213834, IMG submission 160580) | Coastal seawater microbial communities from Marineland, Florida, United States - SWP TP1 #2 | ecosystem: Environmental > Aquatic > Marine > Coastal | place: USA: Florida | collected 2016-08-06 | reverse complement strand
CACCAAGCGTTAATGGAGAACTTCATGACTTTCAATTGGCAGAATCCGTATCCCACCACCCGCATTCCGTTGTTCGCACGCAACGTGGTATCCACATCTCATCCCATTGCCGCCCAAGCGGGCGTGCGCATTCTGTTGGCCGGGGGCAACGCTGTGGATGCCGCGATTGCCGCCGCTGCAGCGCTGACGGTGGTCGAGCCGGTTTCATGCGGGTTGGGCAGCGATGCCTTCGCCCTGGTCTGGGACGGCCAGCAACTGCATGGCCTCAATGCTTCGGGTCATGCGCCCACGGCGTGGGACCTGAATCACTTTCGCAAACGCTACGGTGAAGACGGGCAGGGCCACGCCAAGCGCCCGGTGCGGGGCTGGGATGCGGTGACCATTCCCGGTGCAGTGGCCGGCTGGGCCGCGCTGCACGAGCGCTTTGGCAAGCTGCCATTTGCCGACGTGCTTGAGCCTGCCGCCGAAATCGCCGAGCGGGGCATCACCCTGGCGCCCATCGTGGCGCACAAATGGGCCGCCGCCATCCCGGCGCTGCACGATCAACCTGGCTTTGCCGACACCTTCATGCCCGGTGGACGCGCGCCGAAAACCGGTGAGAAATTCGTCTTCAAGGATGCCGCACGGACGTTGCGCATTCTGGGTCGGCAGGGAGGCCGTGCCTTTTACGAGGGCGAGATCGCCGAAGCGATCGTGGACTACGCAAGACAAACCGGCGGGTCGTTGACGCTGGAGGATTTGCGCGGCTATCAGCCTCAGTGGGTCAAGCCGATCTCACAACGCTACCGTGGCCATGAGGTGCATGAGATTCCACCGAACGGCCAGGGCATCGCTGCCTTGATCGCGCTCGGTATCCTGGAGCATTTCGACCTGGCGTCGCTGCCAGTGGATTCGGCTCAGTCCCAGCACCTGCAGATCGAGGCCATGAAGCTGGCGTTCGCCGATGTCTATCGCTATGTCGCGGACCCGAGCAGCATGGAGGTCACGCCTGAGCAGATGCTCGACCCTGCGTATCTGGCGAGCAGGGCGCGTCTGATCGACCGGGCAAAATCCACGCACCCAGAACACGGGATGCCCAGGTCCGGGGGGACGGTTTACCTGTCGGCTGCCGATGAAAACGGCATGATGGTGTCGTTCATCCAGTCCAACTACATGGGCTTCGGCTCCGGCATCGTGGTACCCGGCTACGGCATCAGCCTGCAAAATCGCGGGGCGGGTTTCTCCAGCGATCCGGCATCGGCCAACGTCGTGGCCCCCGGCAAAAAACCGTTCCACACGATTATCCCCGCGTTTCTGACCAAAAACGGCGTGCCGCAGATGAGTTTCGGGGTCATGGGCGGCGACATGCAGCCTCAGGGCCACGTGCAGACGCTGGTGCGCATGCTCGACTACCAGCAGCAGCCTCAGGCCGCCTGCGATGCGCCACGCTGGAAGGTAAACCAGGACTACTCCGTGGACCTGGAAGCGACCATGAACGTTCAGGCCGTCGAAGGGTTGGCGAGCCGGGGACATCGACTCAAATCCGTCGAAGACCCCTACATGGACTTTGGCTCGGGGCAGTTCATCTGGCGTTTGTCGGAGGATGTTGACCACGGTTATGTCGCTGCCAGTGATAGTCGCCGAGATGGCCATGCGGCAGGCTTCTAGCGTCTGGAGAGATTCCCAGATCTCCGGGAAAACATGCCGGTGATCTTGGGAGTGTTCCGCTTCTGGCTTATAGCCGAGAGTTCAAAGGCTCCATGCGTCGATGATTGAGCCTTTAGCCCCGTTTAGCTTTGCGCGGCGAGTCGTTGGCCGACTTGTGGCCTCAGGCCCTGCGCGAATTCGCCGAGCTGCTGGCCCGGGCCCAGCGCCTGGTAGAGGACACCCTCAAGCCCGAACGCCTGTACGTCAGCCGCTACGCCCGTTCGCTGAGCCAGCTTGCTCTTTGGAAAGTCAGAGTTGAACGCTTGTGCGTTTGGGAGCCGAAAGCCGGATCACTGCTGCAGTCAGCAGCCGCTTCTCATGCAGCACCTCGATTCGCCGCGAAACAGGTTTGCCTAATTCGAGAGCATGCTGACACTGGATGGCTGAGTACTCTGTGGCCTGAATGGGGCAACTGTAAATTTGCCCTTGCGGCAGCGGTCCAGAATTTGCGGCGACTTGCCATAAAGTCGGCCGGTACCTGCTACTCAAGTCGCGTGGCCCATGGATGCAAGTGCTGTCAGCAGAAGGCCACCGCGCTATCAGGGCAGCCCTCGCTTGACTACGCCGCGTGACAAGACGCGCGCAGATCAGCCTATGCCGGAATGAGTTTGCTCTGCCATGCCAAGTAACTGGAAGGTTGCCGCATCGTTCGCCAGCTCAGGGGCTGGCAGTGTTGTCTGGTCGCTTGGCGCTGTCGCGGCACTGGATGCATTGGGGGCAAAAACGATGCCGTCGCTCTTAAGGTATTGGCTGACATCGCCCTCGAATGACACTTGAAAGCGGCTGCCGCTTTCGTCAGCGTCATAAGACTTCAGGTAGGTACGGGCGCCGGCAGCATCAACCTCGACCCTCAGCGTATGGTCATGGCCGTTGCCTAACCCCGTAAATTCCAAGGCAGACAAATCGATGCGGTCCTCGGCTGTAAAATCAAGGATCAGGTCGGACTGGCTAAGGCCGTCCCGTTGATAGCTGTCGTTAAGGTGGTCGTAGACAAAAGTGTCAGCACCCGCGCCGCCCCTGAGGGTATTGGCGCCTGGGCCGCTGCTGATCACGTCGTCTGTGCCGTTACCGATGATGTGATCTTGAGTGAGGTACTGGCTGACATCCCCTTCAAAAGCCAGCTGAAAGCGGTCACCGCCTTCGTCGTATGCGTAGGACTTGAGGTAGGTGCGGGTGCCGGCGTCGTTGACTTCAACTCTCAGCGTATGATCATGGCCATTGCCTAATCCGGTGAATCCCAACGCGGACACATCGATGCGGTCATCGCTTGAGAAGTCCAGGATCAGGTCGGAAAAGCTCATGCCGCCGCCTTCATGACTCTCGCTGATATTGGAAAAAACGAAGGTGTCGGCTCCCGCTCCTCCAGAAAGCGTGTCGCGACCCAGGCCACCTGAGATGACATCATCGCCATCGTCACCGTACAGGTGGTCACTGCCGCCGCCGCCGTTGAGGCGATCATCGCCGCCTGCGCCATGAATGGTCTCGCCAATGGCAGTGCCATCGAGTACATCTGGACCGTCAGTCCCGACTACAGAAAGCGTATTGGTATCAGTCGCTGCAGGTTTAGCTAGGCTCATGGTGACTCCAATGGTTGAGATTCCAGGGACGCTCACGATGCCACTTGACTTGCGCACCGTTCACCAACTGTTTCAAACATGAGTCAGACCGCGTAAATCCCATGTCATTTGACAGGGAGCGCGCGCGCCGATGAAGGGTAGGTCTGAAGGTTCTGCATGAAGCATTCTGACTTGGCTCGACCGATCTGGTGAAACCATTCAATACGGTAACGTTCTGCATCGACGGCACCGTCGACGGGTCTTTGGGCGCATTTACCGGAGCACGTTCACAGGTTGCGAGCTTCGGGCTACAAATATGCGGGCGCAAGTGAAATGTCACACCCCCACAGTTGTTTAACCTCATAAGCGCTTAGAGGCTTCTCAAATACTGATGAAACTTGACAGGATCGAAGAACCAATTTTCTAAATCTGAGGGGTTGTCAAAACTGTTGGCAAAACGGTCAGCGATGCGTGTTTCATTGCCAGCTGCTAGCAACAGCTCTGAAACGTGTGCTGGGGGCGGTGTCAGCATAGCATTGGTCCACTTTACAGAAGGGGCCACAGCTCCCCAGTAACGTTCAAAGGTATATTGCATAAATTCAGCGTCAAAATCTTTATCGCCTTGCCGGATGATAGCTTCCAAATAAACCTGCGCGCATTTAACGGCATTATTTGCGCCTTGGCCGGTGATCGGATCGTTGGTAACGGCAGCATCAGCGATTGCTGATACGAACAGTCCTGATTCAATCTCAGCTACCGGTTGTCGGACGGCTGGAGTGACCAATCCGGTTAACGTGGCATTAGCATCTGTCAGTTGCACGTTTTTCGAGCGATCGTACTCCCAAGGTGTAAAACGTTTCATCAGCGCCAGCGTATGCTGGAGATGCTGGCTAGCAGTAAGATTCTTGGAGAACGAGTCCAGCGGTCCTCCCGGGACAGCTTCCCACAAAAGAATATCGCAACTCCCTGTAAGCGTGTGGCAGGGCATCACAAACAGCTCGCCATCTCCGGGTATCAAGTTACATCGCACAGCCTCCAATCTGTCGTCTTCGCTCGGGGTCATCCCGTGAACATAAGCTGCGGCGAGTGATCTTTGAGCTGTACTGAATCTTGATCGAGTTTCGTCACGTCTAAACAGTGTAGACAATTCGCCTCTGCCAGATGCCACTAAGGTCAAATCATAATCACGGGCGAACTTGCATAATATTTCCCGGGTGACTTCCCGAATGACAACATTCCCACCTCTCTCCGCAAATAAGGCAAGCCATTGAGACATTTTCAAGCGCTGATCGACAGACTGTGCGGCACGATCCAGGCTGCCAACCCAATTCACTGCCCGTCCTCCATGGCCGTCACCTACGGAAACACCGATTCCACTAATCTTCGGTGCGACCTCTGACCAAAAATCCAGACCCTGATTCTGCTCATGGCTCAGCGAGGCACCAAAAAGGCACTGCGTTGAAAGAATGTTTCCATCTCTGATCTCGTCAGCAGTCCGACTGGTAATTAACGTCACTGAATAGCCAGCCGACTGCAGCCCGAGCGCCAATAAAAGTCCAGACTGGCCGGTTCCGACAATCAGTATTTTCCTCATTTTTCATCTCCTCGACGCACGCCTTGTATCAAGCCCTTACGCATTACGTGTTTGCCTGGCCTTCATGGCCTCAAACCTTGTCAACCTTTACAACCACGTTCCATGCGCCAACTGTTTTCCGAAACCTGAGTTCACTGCGCCTGAAGGCTGGCTACCGGCCTGACCCACTCTAGACTCAGACTATTTGCTCTGGGGATATCCGCAAGTGACGAACAAATCATTGAACATTGAAACTTTTTAACTCTCCTCGAAAATCTCTGCGTAAAGCCTAGCGACAGTAGGAGTGAAGTTCTGCTTCAAAGGCACAAGAAAGGCATCTGCTGGTGCGAGCTGCTTGACATAAATGACTTCATAGATGCGAAGGAGGGTGCCCGGCTCAGTTTCTTCAAGATCGAATCCAGGCATTATACCCACCGCTTTGTAACCGGCCCGTTCCAGAGCTTGTTGCATATAGGGAGTCCTGGTAGTCGCCATGCCGTAGATCAACCCTGCGCCCATGTGTCTGCCCATCTTTTCGCCAAGCTCCTGGGCGGCTACTGCCAGACTGGATTGTCGATGCGGGCGGGCGACCGCACCAACCCGGCCGAAGATGACGTCTGCGCCGTCGATCTTTTCCCATGTTGCAATGGCGACGATTTCATCGCTGTGGCGAACGACCAAGGCAAGGATTGAGGTGGTGCTGCGGTCAGCGCCAAGGGCTTTTTCTTTATAGAACGATTCGTCCATGAAGGAGCTACCCATCCCGGCAGAGATGGAAGGAAACCATGTTTTAAAGAAAGATATAGCGCTGTCGATCTCTTCAAGCCTCAACAAATCCCAGCTGTAGCCAGTCGGGAGCGTCGTGAACATGCGGATCTCATTGAGAGATGGCCAATTCATCTACTTCACCTTATCGACGTGATTGAAAGCTATCACCGTGCTGCAGCGGTAGCGGAATGTTTAGAGTTGCATAGCTTCTCCGGAGCCTCGAATCAGTGCCATCTCGTGCGGTCTGTTCTTGGCGAGCTTTGGCAATACTGGATCAGCCAAAGAGGGCAGGCCGGTGAAAGTCAGGAGAAGCAGCGCTGCTCTCATCAAAACCTTCATCATGGAAAATGTTTTTTTCCTCGCGCATCTGCGGAAAAGCAATGGGTGCAAAGGTTTAATGGCCTACACATTTTTTGGAGAATTCAGTCGAGTCTCAAATCAGGTGAACTAGGGAGTGTTAGCCTGATTGGTACTCGTGGTTTGCTCGACGGCGGCTATTTGACGGTGGCGCTGTACCACCTCACTAATCACGAATTCCATCAGTTTTTCAACGAAGCCAGAATCGAGATTGGCTTCCTCAGCCAGACGGGTAAGCCGTTCGTATTGACGGCGTTCACGTCCCTTATCAACCGCCGGCAGTTGATGTTTTGCCTTGAGCACTCCAACTTGGTCAGTGCAACGAAAGCGCTCGGCGAGCATATGGATCAATGCGGCGTCAATATTGTCGATGGTCTGTCGGAATGTCGAAAGTTGGGTGCCGACGTCTGGTGTGTCCACGAAATGTCCTCTCTTAAGCTGTACTTTTTGAAGTCCCTGCATGGTCCTCATGTAGTCCTTGTTAACAGATCGATTTTCGCAACCGAACTGTGAGAGTCGGCTTCTGGCCGCAGTTCTCACGGCTGTCAGCAGTGAATCATCGAGCAGGCCAAATCCCAGGCGCTAATAAACCTACTAGAAGGTAGGCCTCAATGCAACAGCACCTGCGATGCCCGATCGTTTCCTCGAGCCCAGCGGGGAGGTGAGTTCGAACCATTATGAGGATCCGTGGATCGCTGCGGGACTGCCATCGCTGCACTCCCAACGTACAAATTTGTACGAGCAATGGCATGAGTGGACTCGAGAAACAGGTGTTTCGGCTGCGGCAGAAACGATGTCCGCCGCACGTTCGCAACTCGAGCACACAGTTACGATCCTGGTCATTTCTTTCCCTGGGGAAGCCCGCATCATTCTGCACTTCAGTCATCAACTGCGTGTCAAGGACCCATCCGTGTCGCAGCACGGCTGTTGCCATCAGGCGTGAACCTCATAGGATGAAGTCTTGACTGACACCCTACTGGAAGGTAGGGTTAACTATGGAAATTTACTTAATGCTTGTTGTGAAATGCTCCACTGTGATCGCCTACTGATCATCGCGGCCAACTATCGCGGTTTCGGTGACTTCGGCATCTCCGAGTTTGTGGGAATTCAACGAACCAGTATTCACCACTACTTTGCCACCGAAGTTGAGTTGTACAGACGCTTGTCAGTCAGTGCTGGCAACAAGCCGTGGCGACGCAGGCCCGCCGCCGCAATGGCTGAGTGGCCTGCACCACAGAACTTGCAGCTGACACAACATCAATCACTGGCGCTGAGCGTCTCAATTAAAATGGAGTTCACGATGAAAAAGCATGTCGTAGCCTGTTCAACCCTGTTGGCCATAGTGCTTTCGCTCAACGTTTCGGCGGCAGAGAAAGCGCCCGACAACGGCACCATTGCGGGGCTCGGGGTCAAGAATATTGTGCTGGTGCATGGCCTGTATGCTGACGGGTCAAGCTGGGCAAAAGTCATTCCATTGCTGCAAGCCAAGGGATATCAGGTGACAGCCGTGCAAAATCCCACAACATCGCTCGAGGCCGACGTGGACGCCGTCAAGCGCACACTGGCCCTGCAGGATGGCCCGACGATTCTCGTCGCTCACTCCTACGGCGGTATGGTCATCAGCCAGGCTGGCGTGGACCCAAAAGTCAAAGGGCTAGTATATGTGGCTGCTCGTGCCCCGGAAGCCGGGGAAGACTATCCAGCCTTGGCCGCTAAATTTCCCCCAGCCCCTGCTGCGAAGGGGCTCCAGTGGTCTGCTGACGGTTTTGGTGTGTTGTCCCAGCAAGCCTTCCTGCAAGACTTCGCCGGGGACTTGCCCAAGCAGGAAGCCAACGTATTCTTTTCAGTCCAGCAACCTTTCGCTAAGGCCATCGCCACCGCCAAGACTGATGCGGCTGCGTGGCAGAGCAAACCCAGCTGGTATGCCGTATCAACCCAGGACCGAACCATCAACCCTGAACTGCAACGGTTCATGGCTAAGCGCATGAATGCCCATACGATTGAACTGGCTGCCAGCCATGTGTCTCTGATTTCCCATCCCCGCGAGATTGCCGATCTAATCGAAGAAGCAGCCAGCGAGGCTGATCGGCACTGATCAGTACAACACCCTTAGCGCCGGACGTGTACCGAGGAGCTTGCATGCTGAAGTCAAATATTCTGACTCTGGCCTCTGCATGAGAGATCATTATTGCGGCTGAGACAGAGGTCAGTCGCATGGGTTGCCGTGCACGATTTCTTGTCGTCGGCACGCAAGGTCGACTGAGCGCTCACTTACTCAATGGACGGCGCTTTGGCTGAGCGGGTTGAGAAGCCGAAGTACGAGGCGCTCAACGCGTTGTACATCCGCCGGTGCTTGATTCTGTATCAGCGAATACACGGGAGAGAAGGGGGCTTGGGGCCGTGATCGAAAGCGTACCGTGCTGCTGTGTTGTAGATTATCCGACTCTAGCTCGCCTTATGCTGAGCATTAGTCCAGATATTCCAAACTTGTAGTCACTGCTATTAAGGTATCGGATAGCGGTTTTCTACACTGATTTGCATATCCTCACGCAAGAGAATCCTCGCCACCTGGTTTTGGATTCGCATCAGCGCTCTGACATATTCAGCAGGATCCCCGATTACCAAACGCTGTTACGCGCTCCTCAGTGATCACAGGTTCAGTTGAGTTCAGTGGAGCGCCGTAACTTCAGTCGTAAACCGAGAGCAATGGATGACCGGACGGTGAGATTTGAGACAGGTTTCGGGCTGCGGCGTTATGGTGTTCAAACCGGGTAATCAGCGATGGCGAGGTTACGAAGCTGGAAGGTGCTGGAGGCATGGAGCGTAACGGGTAGGTTCGGGAGAGTATGGTCAATTCAGCGAAGTCTGGCTTTCGGGAGCTGGTGAGAACGGGGCTAAGGATACCGGAACCAAATGCTGAATTTAACATAATATACATTATGCGTAACAGCATATGTCAGTGCCGGACACACGGGCAGCGCTTTTCAAAAGCTGGCATCGTCCCGAGTCGCTTCCAGGCTGTCACCATGACCAGTCTTTACAAACCCTCGACTGCTGACTCCTTTGACCCTGTCACGATTACCACAACTTTCTCCTACTGCTCTCTGTAACTGCGAGCGATCCTTCACCGAACTGGGCGCTGCACAAACACAATCTTCACCAGCCACATTCCCACACTGCGCGTTACGAACCTCAAAATAATCAGACTGTTCATTCAATCCGCAATCGCTGCATGACCCATTAACTCTGCATAAGCAACCAAGTGATATCTGTGCACATCTCAGATCCGTTGCCTCAGTTTCAATACAAAACCAACACACTGTTCAAACGACCGCCAATGCATCACGAGCCGCAAAAGCCGAGTCAATAACTCCAACGCTAGAAAAAGCGTTCAGCGTATCTATCAGCAATAATGACTGGAATCCGCAGGATTACACCTCAACACCTCGCGCCAAACCGCCTGAAACCTCCATAAACAAAGGGCTTGAGCCCTCTAGAGAGTCAGCGCTACACTGCAATAGACGCAGACATCCAGCAATCCACCTGCCGCGCGACCGGTTCGATTATTGCCGTTTGAACATTTAATTCGGCGTATGACGATGTTCCTGAAAAGTATGCCACTGTCCATCAGTGTAATATCCGATAATCATCAGACCCGGATATTGCATTTAGGTCTTTTACAGCGGATCATAACAATCATCTTCACTGTTCATTCAAACGACTCCCATGCCTGCGCCAACTTCTCCGCACCCGTTATTTGAAACCTATTCCCGATTCAGTGAACTCAACTTCAGTTCATTGAAACAGGAGCTGCCTTCCATCACTGACTATCTGGCAGCCTTTCCTGCCGAGATTCAGGCCGTTGAAAGTTATCGAGCCGTCAGAAGTTTCCTGAAATCCTATGCCGGCAATGAGTCAACCTTCAATTCCTATCGCACTCACGTCGAGCGGCTTCTGTTGTGGACGTTGATCAAAGCCAGGACTCCCCTGCTTGAGATGCGCCGTACGCATGCCGAGAGTTTCCTGGAGTTCTGCCTCGCTCCGGATCCTGCCTGGATCGGGCCTGTCGTCAAATCCCGCTTTATCCGAGTGGGTGCGCGTAAAAAGATGGCCACGGACACTTACACGCTCAACACCGACTGGCGGCCATTCAATCAGTCGGCGTCGAAGGAAGAACGCAAGCGTGCCGCAGAAGAGAACCGCCCTCTCCTGCAGGAACTGTACAAACCCGCACAAGGCTCGATCGCGCAGGTCTTTGCCGTCTGCGGCAGCTTCTTTCAGCACGCCATCGATGAAGGGTTCTGTGAGCACAATCCATTCAGGGCGGTCAAGCAGAAGAGCAAGTACAAGCAGCGCACAACGGGTGATCAGGACACCCGCATTCTGACCTCGCTGCAATGGGATTTTGTGCTGGAGACCGCTGAACAACTGGCGGCGCAGGATGCCAGGTATGAACGAACGCTGTTCATCGTCGCGACGATTTTCGCCATGTATCTGCGGGTTTCAGACCTGGTCGGACGGGACAACTGGACGCCGAGCATGGGCGATATTCGTCAAGATGGCGCCGGAAACTGGTGGTACCACGTGGTCGGTAAAGGCAACAAAGCCGGGAAAATCAGCGTGCGGGACGACTATGTCGAATACTACCTCAAGCGCTGGCGCACGCACTTGGGGCTGTCTCCCCTGCCCGGCTTCAGGGAATCCACGCCTCTGATCACGACCCGGCAAGGCCGCGCCGGGCTGTCCGACCGACATGTCAGGCTGCTGCTCCAAGAGGTTTTCGACCGCGCTCTGCAGCGAATGCAGGCCGAAGGCTGGTCGGACGAAGACGTCGCACGCTTGCGCGCAGCATCGCTGCACTGGCTGAGGCACACGTCCGCAACGTTTGACGCGCCTCATCGGGACATGAAGGACTTGCAGGTCGACCTGCGCCATAACAGTCTCAGCACGACACAGAACGTCTATTACAACTCCGAAGACGAGAAGCGCGCCTATTCAATAAAACGATTGCCGATGAAAGAACGCAGCTGATCAGCGGATCACACGTTCGCGCGAACTGGCCTGGTCCTGGGTAACGCTCATCAGAGCGGTTCCCGCCAGGTCTGGATGAGTCGGCGAGCATAGCCTTTCGCGGCCGCCTATAAATAGAACGGCTCGCTCGATAAAACATTCAAGCCGAGTCTGCGGCTGCGACCGTTTACCCTCCTCCTTATTGCCATAAAAATAAGGATCGACACATGCGACTGGGTTGGTATTCTGATCTGACGTCCACCGAGAAACGTACCTATTGGGCATGTTTCGGCGGATTCACTCTCGACTCGATGGACGCGACCATCTTCGCGCTGATGATGCCGGTGTTGATGACGGTGCTCAGTCTGAGCAAGTCGGACGCTGGCCTTCTGGGCTCCGTTTCACTTATCGGCAGCGCCTTGGGCGGATGGGGTGCCGGTATGCTGGCCGACCGTTACGGCCGGATCAAGGTGATGCAGGGCACGGTGCTCTGGGTGGCGGTCTTCACCTGCATGGGCGCGTTCTGCACCGGATTCTGGAGCTTCTTGCCGGTGCGTTTTCTGCAAGGCATCGGGTACGGCGGTGAAGCAGTCGTCGGTGCGGTGCTGATCAGTGAGGCGATCAAGCCAGCACTACGCGGCCGCGTTGCTGCTTCTGTGCAGAGCGGGTATGCCGTGGGCTATGCGATTTCGCTTGCGACCATGCCGGTATTGTTCAACTTCCTGCCGGATGACGTCGCCTGGCGTGCCTTCTTCGCCATCGGCCTGCTTCCCGCCCTGCTGATATGGTTTATTCGCCGCCTGGTGCCTGAGTCGGCCGCATTCAATCAAAGCCGGAAAAGCAGCAAAGGCATCGACCTTAAAGCCATCTTTGCTGCGGAGCACCGTCGAGTCACCCTCATCAGCACTGTGCTCGCCAGCGGCATTTTCGGCGGTGCCTACATCATGATCACCTGGTTGCCGACCTACATGCGTACGGTGCTGAACCTGCCCATCGCGTCCACGTCAGGCTATCTGGCGGTGAACATCATCGGCTCGCTGATAGGGCCCTTCGTTTATGGTTTGCTCAGCGACCGGATCGGTCGGGGGCGCGCCTTCATGCTGTTTCTGGTCTGCCAGGCCGTTGTGGTATCGGTCTACATGTTCGCCGACGTTCATCTGAACATCATCCTGGCATTGGGATTACTGCTCGGCGCGTTCCAGGGAGGCCTGGCCTCGGGCCTGCCATTGGCGTTCTCTGAGCTTTATCCCACCCGCATGCGTGCCAACGGTGCCGGATTCTGCACGAGCTTTGGCCGTGGTTTCGGCTCGATCATGCCGGCCGCAGTGGGTTTTGCTTCGGTTCATATGAGCTTGCCAGTGGCGATGGGCTCATTCGCAATAGGCTCGTACCTGATCGGTTTTCTGGCGGCGCTGTGTCTGCCGAATGCGACCGGTGCGGACCTGACGGCGGTGGATGCTGTCTTGGCAGAAACTCCGCACGCTGGCGATGGCATAAACGAAACGTATGGCCGTACCAGTTGAACGCATTTCATCGACATTCACTCATGGAGGCCTGAAATGGCTCGAATCATCGGCGGTCTGGCCGTCTCACATACGCCGACCATCGGCTTTGCCGTCGATCATGACAAACAGGAAGAAGCGGCATGGGCGCCGATATTCGAGAGTTTCAAGCCCATCAGAAACTGGTTGATCGAGCGCAAGCCGGACGTGCTTTTCTACATTTTCAATGACCACGTCACCTCGTTTTTTTTCGACCACTATTCCGCTTTTGCCCTGGGAGTAGATGATCACTATGACGTGGCCGATGAAGGCGGTGGCAGGCGCGACCTTCCGGCCATTGGCGGTCACGCCGCTCTGTCGCGGCACATTGGCAACAGTCTGATGGCTGACGAATTCGACATGTCATTCTTTCGCGACAAACCGGTGGACCATGGCCTGTTTTCGCCCATGTCCGCGCTCATGCCGTTCAAAGAAGGCTGGCCGGTCGACGTCGTCCCGCTGCAAGTGGGCGTGCTGCAGTTCCCGATACCCTCGGCGAAGCGATGCTACAACCTGGGTAAAGCATTGCGCCGAGCCATCGAGAGCTATCCGGAGGACCTGAATGTCGCGATCGTCGCAACCGGCGGCGTGTCGCATCAGGTTCACGGCGAACGCTGCGGTTTCAATAACCCCGAATGGGACGCGCAATTCGTCGATCTGCTCGTGAACGATCCCGAGCGCCTGACCGAGATCACCCTGGCCGAATACGCCACGCTGGGCGGCATGGAAGGCTCGGAGGTCATCACTTGGCTCATCATGCGTGGAGCGTTGTCCGCCAACGTCAGCGTCCTGCATCAGGATTATTACTTGCCCTCCATGACCGGGATCGCGACGCTGCTTCTGGAAAATCAGTCTCGCGAAGTGCCCGTGGATGTCCTGCAACGTCACCGCGATCACGTCAATCATCAACTGGCTGGTGTGGAAAAACTGGCGGGCACCTACCCGTTCACGCTGGAGAGAAGTCACAAGGGCTATCGGCTGAACCGGTTCCTGCACAACCTTATCGATCCAGCCTGGCGCGCCCGATTCCTGCAGGCGCCTCAGCCACTTTATGATGCGCATCAATTAACGGAGGAAGAACAGCACCTGCTGCAAACGCGCGACTGGCGGGGTTTGATCCAGTACGGCGTCATTTTCTTTCTGCTGGAAAAACTCGGGGCTGTCGTCGGCGTTTCCAATCTGCATATCTATTCGGCGATGAAAGGAATGACTCTGGAAGAGTTCCAGGAAACCCGCAACCAGCAGGTCACGTACTCGGTGGCAGGAAAGCAGGCCGACACAACTGCTTAATCGCCGTCCAGAACTTCTTGCGTCACTTCGCGGATTTTCTTGATCAGCGCTTCTGCGGCCGGGGAATGCAGACCGTTGGTTCGGTATATGAGGCCGATGGCGCGGTGGGTGTCCTGCAACGGCAGATCCAGCCGTTGCAGTTCACCAGAAGCGATCTCGTACTCCAGCTGGTGTTCGGAAACGATCGCGAGCATGTCCGAACGCATGAGAAGCCCTCTGATAATCGCCATATCACCTGTCTCGACGACAGGCTCGGGCGCTTTTCGGCCCAACGCTGCGAAATGGCTGTCCAGCAACAGTCTGGCCGGCGTGTCAGCACGCGGCAATACCCATCTGGCGCCGGCCAGATCATCCAGGCTGACCGGCCGGTCCAGCCAGGGGTGCCCACGGCCGGCGAGGATCACCATTTCCTCGGTCACCAGCTTTTCTCCATGCAGGTCGCTGGCGTAATCCTGCCCTCGCAGCGCGCCGAACACGAAATCCACATCGCCGGCGCGTAACTCCAGTGCCAGCAAATTGAACGGGCTTTCGTTGGTGGCGATCCGCACACCAGGATGGTCGGCCAGCAGCCGAACGAAAGCCTGCGGCAGAATGCGCGTGCGTCCCAAAGGCAGCGCGCCCACTGTGACCAGGCCTTGGAGCGAGCCCTTGATGCTGGCCACATCAGCCCGGATGTGGCGCAGATCGTTCAAGGCGCGGCGTATCGGATAGAGGATTTCAGTGCTGGCCCGTGTCGGCCGCAGGCCTCGGGCGGTTCTTTCGAACAACGATTTACCGGCGCCGTTTTCGAGCATCTTCAGTGCAGCGCTGATGGCCGGCTGCGTGAGATTGAATGAGCGCGCTACCGTCTGCATGTGCTGCGTTTCGCACAGCTTCACGAATATCTGCAAACGGCGGGTATTGAGAAGGTAAAGCGGCTCATGAGGCGCGTGGCCGATCAACGTCGGGATCGACTCCAGCTCAGCCATGACCCTTCGCGCACGCGGCAAGATGGCTTTGCCATAGGGCGTGAGCAGCATGCCACTGGCGTGCCGTTCAAAAAGCGGCACCGTGAGGCTCTGTTCCAGGTCGCGAATCGCGCGGGTGACGACCGACTGGGCACGCAGCAGCCCGTCGCAGGCCCGTGACACGCTGCCCTCGTCGGCGATGCGGATAAAAGCGCGAATCTGCATCAGGTGTGGAAGAGCTGTTTCCGGCATCGCCGCCTCGCGTCTGGACAGGACCCCATAAACAAAACGTATGGGCATGCCAGCCTTACGCATTAGTCCGCGCTTGGCAAGCCTGTCAGCATCGAGTGACGTCAATAAGGGAGCCTGCCCGTCATGAGTCATCCACTGCAAAAATCCGCGCTGGTTGTCAGCGCCCACTCCGCCGACTTCGTCTGGCGCGCCGGGGGCGCCATCGCGCTGCACGCCGCACAAGGTTATGCGGTGCACATCGTGTGCTTGTCGTTCGGCGAACGCGGGGAGTCAGCCAAGCTCTGGCGCAAAGGCGCCGAGATGACAGAAAACAAGGTCAAAGCCGCCCGGCGGGATGAAGCGCAAGCGGCAGCCGACATCCTTGGCGCGACCGTCGAGTTCTTCGACATCGGCGACTATCCGATGCGAGCCGACACAGACACCCTCTTCCGTCTGGCCGATGTATTTCGCAAGGTCCAGCCCGAGTTCGTCCTGAGCCACTCGCTCAAAGACCCATACAACTACGACCATCCACTGGCGATCCATCTGACCCAGGAAGCGCGGATCATTGCCCAGGCCGAGGGGTACAGGCCCGGCGAGAAAATCGTCGGCGCGCCTCCGGTCTACAGTTTTGAGCCGCACCAGCCGGAGCAATGCGAGTGGAAACCCGACGTGTTGCTGGACATCACGTCGGTGTGGGACAAAAAATACGCGGCGATCCAGTGCATGGCCGGCCAGGAGCACCTGTGGGAGTACTACACCCGGGTGGCTTTGCAGCGCGGCGTTCAGGCCAAGCGCAACATCGGCATCACCGCCAGCAAGGACATCATCTACGGCGAGGGCTATCAAAGTATCTTCCCACGCGTAACGGAGAATCTGGGATGAGCAACCTGACAGGCAAGACCGGCATCGCTGTGCGGAACATCGAGCGCGCCGATCCCGCCCTTATCGATGAACTGACCCGCTATGGCGTGGCCACGGTGCATGAAGCGCAAGGACGCAAAGGCCTGCTCGCGTGCGATATCCGGCCGGTTCAGCGGGATGTCGCCATGAGTGGATCGGCCGTGACGGTGCTGGTCGCTCCCGGCGATAACTGGATGTTCCATGTCGCCGTCGAGCTGTGCCAGCCGGGCGATGTTCTGGTGGTGGCGCCGAGTTCCCCTTGCACTGACGGTTTCTTCGGAGACCTGCTTGCGACCTCGCTCCAGGCGCGCGGCGTCCGCGGTCTGATCATCGACGCAGGCGTTCGCGACACCCGGACATTGCGTGAAATGGGCTTTCACGTCTGGTCCCGCGCCATTCACGCTCAGGGCACGATCAAGGAGACGTTGGGATCGGTAAACATCCCGGTGATCTGCGCCGGGCAACTGGTCAATCCGGGCGACGTGGTCCTCGCGGACGACGACGGAGTGGTGGTCGTACGCCGTGAAGAGCTACCGCACGTCATCGACAGCAGCCGCAAACGGGCCGATCTCGAAGAGCAAAAGCGTCTGCGTCTGGCCGCGGGTGAACTCGGTCTGGATATCTACAACATGCGCGGGAGGCTGGCCGAGAAAGGCCTGCGCTATGTCGACCGTGTCGAGCAACTGGAGGACTGATGGATGGCGCACGCCCGTATTCCCTGCCTGCTCATCCGCGGCGGCACGTCCAAAGGCGCTTATTTCCTGGCCGAAGACTTGCCCAGTGACGCCTCGTCGCGCGACCGTGTGCTGCTGGCTGCCATGGGATCTCCCGACGTGCGTCAGATCGATGGAATCGGCGGCGCGAATTCACTGACCAGCAAAGTGGCGATCATCCGGCGCTCCAGTCGACCGGGCGTGGACGTCGATTATCTGTTCGCCCAAGTGGCGGTGGCTGAAGCACGGGTCGATTACGGGCAGAACTGCGGCAACATTCTGGCTGGCGTCGGCCCGTTCGCCATCGAGCGTGGGCTGGTCGCCATTCAGGGGGCGCACACCTCGGTGCGGATTTTCATGGAGAACACCCGCCAGACCGCGACCGCGATCATCCAGACCCCGGACAATGCGGTGAACTACGACGGTGACAGCAGGATCGATGGGGTCCCGGGGACTGCAGCCCCGGTCATTATTGAATTCGATGACATTGCCGGGTCCAGTTGCGGCACCCTGCTCCCCACCGGCAACGTTGTCGATCGACTGGACGGCGTGGACGTCACCTGCATCGATAACGGCATGCCGGTGGTGCTGATCCGTGCGACCGATCTGGGCTGTAGCGGGTACGAAAGCGTTGCGTCTCTGGATGCTGACGCTGAACTGAAAGGTCGCATCGAGGCCATTCGGCTCGAGGCGGGTGCGCGGATGAATCTGGGTGATGTCACTGACCGCACGGTGCCGAAAATGGTGCTGATTGCGCCTCCTGTCGCTGGCGGATCGATCAGCAGTCGCAGTTTCATCCCTCATAAATGCCATGTGTCGATCGGCGTTTTCGCCGCCGTCAGCGTCGCGTCCGCCTGCCTCATCCAGGGCACTGTCGCTGCCGGAATCGCCCACACGACCGGTCAGGATGAACAGCACCTGTCGGTCGAGCACCCAACGGGCGAATTCAGCGTGCGTCTGCGCCTGGATAACGGCCGGCTGGCAAGCTGCGGTCTGGTGCGAACGGCGCGCTTATTGTTCGATGGCCACGTGTTTGTTCGCCGGTCGGCGTTCGACCTGCCGCAGCAGTGATCCAGCCAGGATCACCCTTCGCCACGCAATGCCGCGATCACCAGACGCACCGCCAGTGACGACTGGCGCCGGCTCGCGTAATAGGCATGGTGGCCGGTGAAAGTCGGCGACCAGTCTTCAAGGACCCGGCGCAGGTGGCCGGCCTGCACGTCAGGCTCGACCAGCGCCTTGGGCAGATACGCCAGGCCGAAGCCTTTTTTCGCCGCGTCGAGCATCTGATACGCATTGTTGAACACCAGTTGCCCGCTCACCTTCACCTCGATTTGCTTGCGCCCCTTGTGCAGTTCCCAGGCCATCAGCGTGTCGCGCGTGGGCAGTCGCAGGTTGATGCAGTTGTGCGCGGTCAGGTCGTGTGGCGTTTGCGGCGCCGGCCTGTCGCGCAGGTAGGAAGGCGCGCCCACCACGGACATGGTTTCGTCAGGCGCGATACGCACTGCAATCATGTCCTTTTCCACCTGATCACCCAGTCGCACACCGACGTCGTAACGCTCGGCGACGATGTTGGTCAGGCTGTAATCATTGATCAGCTCGACACGTAACTCAGGGTACTCATTCAGCAACGATTGAAGCCTGGGCCAGACGTACTGATTGGCGGCGTAGTCGGTGGCCGAAATTCTCACCGTGCCGACAGGGCGTTCGCGCAGCTCGGCGACGGCCTGCAGTTCTGCGGCAATTTCATCAAGCCTGGGGCCGATCGAATCCAGAAGACGCTGGCCCGCTTCGGTCGCCGAGACGCTGCGCGTGGTCCGGGTGAGCAACAGCAGGCCCAATTCCTGCTCCAGCGCCGTGACCGTGCGGCTCAGCGAGGATTGCGAAACGCCCAGTCGGGCGGCTGCCCGGGTGAAGCTCTGCTCGCGTGCAACGGTCAGCAGTGCGACCAGATTGTTCAGGTCGGGAATGTTCATTTATCCACCCATGCATAAGTGTATGCACATTTTGCCATCTAGTGCTCCGGTTGCCCACGCCGTACTGTGGCTCTACCGGTTTCATTTCACTTCGGTCCGGCGATCGGACCGTACCGCCTTCATGTAAAACGGAGCACTCATGACAGCCACAGCCCAGACCATCGTTCGCAGTGGAACCAAGGCGTCCGTCAAAGGACCCGAGGCGTGGTTCACCGGCAATGTCCGCATCGACAATGCCTTTCAGCTCGAAGCGCCGGGCCGGGCGACAGGCGCTGTCGTCACCTTCGAACCCTCGGCACGCTCGCACTGGCATGCCCATCCTGCCGGACAAGTGCTGGTGGTGCTGACAGGCGTAGGCTGGACTCAATGCGAAGGCGGGCCGCGGACCGAAATCCGTGCCGGCGACGTCATCACCTGCGCGTGCGGGAAACGGCACTGGCACGGCGCGGCCGCCACCACGGCGATGTCGCACGTCGCAGTGACGGAGACCATCGACGGCAAAAACACCGACTGGATGGAAGCGGTGACGGATGAGCAGTACCTGGCCGGTGAGCTCGTCACCGACTGAAAAGCTCAAGGCGCCGGCGGCTGACTGGCCCACGCGCGCACCGCGTCGGCGAACAGGCGCAAGGCCAGCGGTGGATGGCGATTGGCGGGATAGTACAGGCAGACACCCGGATAGACCGGGCCCCACTCGGGGAGCAGATGCACAAGGCGTCCTTGCTCGAGAAGGTCGGCGACCTGCGCCAGCGGCACCCAGGCGATGCCGATACCGCCCAGCGCGGCCTCGACCATCACGTTGATGTTGTCCAGAGTCAGCGGCCCGTCGGCGTCGAAACTGGTGGCCTGCCCCAGGTACTCGAAGTCCCAGCGGAACACTGCGCCGCTGGCGAAGCGAAAGCGGATGCAACGGTGTGCCTTGAGGTCGTGGGGCACCTGCGGCGGCGGATGGTCGCGCAGGTACTCCGGTGAGGCGACCGCAGCAAAGCGAATGTCCTGACCGAAGCGGATCGCAATCATGTCTTTGGGCACGTCATCGAATACCCGCACGCCGGCATCGAAGCCATCGCCGACGATGTCCACCAGCCTGCTATCGGCGACGAACTCAATGTGAATCTGCGGGTACTGCTTGAGGAAGCCCGGCACAACGTGACGCACCAGCAATTTGATCGAGGACTCGGACGCGCTGATCTTGATCGAGCCTGACGGCATGTTGCGCGTTGACGTGACTTCATTGACCACGTCGGCCAGCTCGTGGAGCAGCGGACGCACGCCTTGGAGCAACTGCTCGCCAGCCTCGGTCAGCGCCACCGAGCGCGTGGTGCGGTTGAACAGGCGCATTTCCAACCGCGCTTCGAGGTTGCGCATGGCATGGCTGAGCGCTGAGGGCGATACACCCAGCAGGCGAGCGGCGCCGGTGAAACTGTGGTTTTCCGCGATAGCGATGAAGGCGGTCAGTTCGGGCAGATCAGCACGAATCATTGGTGAATATTCCTCATCGGGTCATGCAGCGCTCGCTGGATTGTTGAGCATCGTACATCAACTTAAGGTGCATATAACCCCGAAACAGGAGACCACACATGCAACATCGCGCACTCGGCAACACGGGACTCGACGTATCGGCCATCGGCCTTGGCTGTATGGGCATGAGCTTCGCGTACGGCCCCGCCATGGAACGATCGGCGGCTATCCGCCTGATCCGCGCCGCGTTTGAACAAGGCGTGACATTTTTCGACAGCGCTGAAGCCTATGGGCCTTTCACCAACGAAGCCTTGCTCGGTGAAGCACTGGCGCCGTTTCGCGATCAGGTTGAGATCGCCACCAAATTCGGCTTCAAGAACGGCGAGGTGCCACAAGGCCTCGACAGCCGTCCGGAGAACATTCGCGCGGTCGCCGAGGCATCGCTCAAACGCCTGAAGACGGACCGCATCGACCTGTTTTATCAGCACCGGGTCGACCCTGGCGTGCCGATGGAAGACGTTGCCGGTACCGTCAAAGACCTGATCGCCGAGGGCAAGGTCAAGCACTTCGGGCTTTCCGAGGCCGGTGTCGACTCGATCCGCCACGCCCACGCCGTGCAACCGGTGGCGGCGCTGCAGAGCGAATACTCGTTGTGGTGGCGTGAACCGGAAAAGCAAATCCTGCCGCTGCTGGATGAACTGGGCATCGGCTTCGTGCCCTTCAGTCCGCTCGGCAAGGGCTTTCTCACTGGCGCCATCGATGCCAGCACCAGCTTTGCTCAGGACGACTTCCGTCATGTCGTGCCGCGTTTCAGCGAAGAGAATCGCAAGGCCAACGCCGGGCTGGTCGAGGTGCTGGGCACGCTGGCAGACGGCAAGGGGGCGACGCGCGCTCAGATCGCCATCGCCTGGCTGTTGGCGCAAAAACCCTGGATTGTCCCGATCCCCGGCACGACCAAGTTGCACCGTCTGGAGGAAAACAACGGCGCGGCGGCCATCGATCTGACGGCGACGGATCTGCATGCCATTGAATCTGCGCTCAAGGCCATCGATGTCGTCGGCGACCGTTATCCGGCGCATCTTCAGCAAAACGTGAACCGCTGACACCTGTGGCAGGCGCCGCCCTCTTCCACGCGAAGGGCGCCCGCCGATCCATCTTTTATTCACGCGCTATCGGCGCGTGCTGCGCGCCATAAAGGAACGACGCTCATGAAACGAATGACCACTGCCCTGGCGACTGTGTTCTTTTCCGCGCTGGTCGGCGCCGAAGAAGGCAAGCCGCGCCCTGATCCCAAGCCCTCTCCGGAGGTCCTCGAGGTCACGCCGCAGCTGTACGCTTACACTACTGAGCTGCTGTTCGGCGAAGTGTGGAAGCGTCCGGCGCTGGTGCCGCGTGATCGCAGTCTGATCACCATGGCCGCGCTGGTCGCCAGTGGCCAGACTGCGCAAATGACCGGGCACATCAGACTGGCGCTGGACAACGGCGTGAAGCCCAGTGAAATCGGCGCGCTGATCACCCACCTGGCGTTCTACAGCGGATGGCCGAACGCGATGTCGGCCGTCGGCGTTGCCCGGCAGGTGTTTGCCGAACGCGGCCTGGATCCTGCGCAGATAACCCCTCCCCCCAGCGAACCGCTGCAATCGGACGCACAGAGCGAAACCAGACGCCGGGCTGCCGTTGACGAGGCAACAGGCAGCACCGCGCCTGAACTGGCCCGATACACCAATGACGTGCTGTTCGGCGATCTGTGGCGCCGGACGGACCTCGCGCCGCGAGACCGAAGCCTGATCACCGTCGCGGCGCTGATCAGTCAGAATCAGTCCGCGCAACTGACCTTTCACCTCAACCGTGCGATGGACAGCGGCCTGACCCGCGAACAGGCCGGTGAAGTGGTCACCCACCTGGCGTTTTATGTGGGCTGGCCGAAAGCGATGTCAGCGGTACCCGTGCTCAAGGAGGTGTTCGCCTCGCGCGGCGCGACCTGATCGGGCACGCGGCGGCCGCTGACCCGGTCGCTAGTGCTTGCTCTTCAACTTCTCGTAAGCCAGTCGCATGTCTCTGGCCCAGCCGTCGAGCACCGGCTTGACGTCGTCCAGCGTCAGTTGTGCCTTGTCGTTTTCCAGCGATTTGCCACTGCCCTTGCGCACCACCTGCGCCAGCACACCGTTGGTGTCCGAATCCAGGAAAGCCGCTTCCGTGGCAATTTCCACGCGCTGGTCGCGCCCACCCGCGGCGGTGTTGACAGCCGCCGCCACCAGCGCGATCGGCACGACCTCATAAGGTTTCAGCCCCTCGTTATGGGTGGAGACCGCAGTGATGGCCGGCCTAACGATGAGCGTCTCGGGACCGGGGCCTTGCGCCAGGGTCATGTTCTGCCCCAGCTCGCGGCGCAGAGCGGTGTCGAAGTAGCCGGTGATCGACTGCAGCGTCTGCGCCGAGATCACCGCCGTGGGCTGTGGTTTGGGGTAAAACTGGCTCGGTTCGATGTACACGCGGGTGTATTTCTCAAGCTTCACGTCCGGATCGATCCAGCGCATGACAGGCGCACCGCTGGCACTTTCGGTGGGCTTGAGACGGCTGTAATCCTTGAGGAATCCGGAATACTGACTGGGATCGACGCGGGCGCTGGAGCACCCGGTCAACGCGAAAGTGGCACAGCAAAACAGCGTGACGAGCAACGGCGTTTTCATCGCGTGACTCCCTGTTCGGGTGTTGTTATGAGGCTGCTGTGGCCTGCGCGGCGCATGATGTCGAGTCAGGCGGCGCGACCACTGGGGTGCCGCTCAAGCATAGACGCAGAATGCGCATCACCCGTGTTCGACTCACCTCAGCGTGACTGATCGAGCTGAGCAGACCTGAGCGGGCCAACCTGTGGCAATCAGCCCGTGCAGATCAACCCGGGCCGATCAGCCCGAAGCAGCCGATCAGGTCTGGCGAGTCAGATAAGCCGTCGATTCAATTTGAAAGCGCCGACATGCGGGGCGTAGGTGCCTGTCACCAGTTGCGTCACCCGTTCGGCACTGGCGCAGGCCAGCGTCCATCCCAATGCGCCATGGCCGGTATTGACGAACAGGTTTTCGATCGGCGTCGCGTCGATATACGGCAGGCCATCCACCGTCATCGGGCGCATGCCGCACCAGGCATTGACCTCGGCCGGCAGACTGATCTGCGGGTACAGGTTGCGCAATGCCTGTTTCAGATTGGCCACCCGCGACGCCCGAAGCGTGCGGTCATTGCCCGCGAACTCCACCGTGCCGGCCACTCGCAGCCGGTCGCCCAGCGGCGTGACGCAAATGTGCTCGTGGTCATCGACGATAGGCCGCGTCGGCGCGACACCCACTTCATCGCGATTGAGCGTGAGCGAGTAACCCTTGACCGGTGCCACCGAGATCTTCACGCCGCACGGTGCAAGCAGCGCCGGCGACGCCGCCCCGCCACACACGATGACCCGCTCGGCCTCGATACGCCCGTGAGCAAGCTTCACCCCGGTGATTTTGCCGTTTCTGACCTCCAGGCCGGTGACCTCGCTGCCGTATTCGAAGCGCACGCCTTGATCCGCCGCGACTCTGGCGATTTCGCGAGTGAACAGGTGCGCATCGCCCCAGCAATCGTTCTCCAGCCAGAGTCCCACTTCGATGCTCGACTCGATCGGTAGCAGCGAAGGCTCAAGCGTGACGCACCCCAGGCGGTCGAGCCGTCTGACGCGAGCGCCCATGCGTTCGAGCAGCGTGGCGAACGACTCGGCGCTGGCCCGTGCGCCGGGCCCTTTGAAAATCTCCAGAAACCCGCCTCGGCCCAGGTCGAAATTCAACGAGTCGCGAGTCAGCAACGTGTTCATCAGACCCAGGCTGTGTTGCCCGAAACGGGTCAGCGTGTTGGCCGTGTCGCGGTATTTGCTGTCGCGACAATTGGCCAGAAATCTGAGCCCCCAGCTTCCCAGCGAAGGGATCGCCGAGGGACGCAGCAGCAGCGGCGCATCTTCACGCCCCAGCCACTTGAGCATTTGCAGCGGCGTGCCCGGGGATGACCAGGGCAGCGCGCTGTTGGCCGCCAACAGACCACCATTGGCAAAACTGGTCTGCATACCGGGCTCGGGCTGGCTGTCCAGCACAGTGACCGACAAACCTTCGCGAGCGAGGAAATACGCAGTCGTGGCGCCGATGACGCCAGCACCGATGATGATCGTGGCGGGCATGGTTTTACTGTTCCAGGTAGGCGTTGGCGATGATTTCGATTTTTGCGCCCGGCACCATCAGGTCGGCGATGATCGTCGCCCGGTTAGGAAAAGGCGTGCTGAAGAAGGTGCGATACACCTCGTTCATGCCTTCGAAATACGCCTTGTCGGTGAGGATGACCTGCAGCTGGGTGTAATCGTCCATGGTGCCGCCGGCGGCCTCGATGGTCTGCCTGAGGTTGCGCAGGGTCAACTCGGTCTGGGTGGCGATGTCGCCGGTTTCGATGCTGCCGTCGGCGTAGATCGGGATGCTGGCGGTATAGAGGGTCTTGCCGCCCACGGTCGCCCATTCCACGGGTGCGGATCCGTCTGGCAGTCCGGTTTTGATCACTTTACGCATGATGACTCCTGTTGAGGTTGAGGACTTGCTTGGGTTGATCATCTGGAGGTCTTGCGCTCCAGCATTCGTACAGCGAGCGACAGCGGGAAGCACAGCACGAAGTACATGGCGCCCACGATCAGATAGGTTTCCAGCGGCATGAAGTAGACGGAGCTGAGGTCCTGCGCGCGCAGCATCAGGTCCGGCGTGGCGATCAATGACGCAACCGAGGTGTCCTTGAGCAGCGAGATCGCCACGTTGCCGATCGGCGCCAGCACTACGCGGATGGCCTGCGGCAGCACCACCCAGCGCATGGTTTTGAAGCGCGTCATGCCGATGGTCTGCGCGGCTTCATATTGCCCCTTTGGCACGGCCTCGATGCCGGCGCGATAGACTTCGCTCAGGTAGGCCGATGCATTGAGGCCGAGGCCGATCATTGCCGCCTGAAACGAGCTGAATTCGATGCCGACTGCCGTCAGGCCGAAATACAGAATGAACAGCTGCACCAGCGCCGGAGTGCCGCGAAACAGCTCGACATACGCGGTGGCCAGGCGCCGCACGTGGCGCGCCCGGCTCATGCGCAGCAACGCCACAAGCAGGCCGACTGCAAGCCCGATCGCCAGGGCACCGAGTGCCAGTTGCAGGGTCGACCACGCCGCGGCCAGCAGTTCTTCGCGACAGGCTTGCCAGAGTTCGTAATACGTCATGTCAATGACCTCCGCGCAGTCGGGATTCAGCGCGATGGCCCATGCGCGCCAGCACCAGGCTCAATATCAGGTAGATGACAGCGACCATCAGGTAAATCAGGTTGGTCTGGTAGGTTTCGCTGACCAGCATGCGCGCTTTGAACGCCAGCTCCGGCACGGCGGCGGCCGACGCGAGGGAGGTGTCCTTGAGCAGGCTGATGGCGAAGTTGGCCATGCCAGGCAGCGCCACTTTGATGGCCTGAGGCAAGACGATGATGCGCAGCGCCATGCGCCGGGTCATGCCGATGGCCGATGCCGCCTCTGCCTGTCCCCTGTCCACATTGTTGATGGCCGAGCGAAACACTTCGCAGAGGATCGCGGCGCCGTTGAGGCCGAAACCGATGATCGCCGCCACCGTCGCCGGGAGCGTCAGCCCCAGGTGCGTGAGTCCGAAATACAAAATGAATAACTGCGTCAGAATCGGCACATTGCGAAACAGCTCCAGATAAAGGCTGGCCAGCGATCGCAGCCACACACGCCGGGACAAACGCATCAGGGCGAGGACGAAGCCCAGCAGCAGCGCCACGGCAAACGACGCGACGGTCAGCCCCACGGTGCTGAGCGCGCCCAGTCCCAGGACTTTGAGAAAATAGGGAAACAACTGCGCGGCGTGTTCCAGCTCACTGATGACCACCATCGATCAGCGCTCCTGAACAGCGCGCAGGAACGCGCGCGTGCGCTCCACCTGGCTGTCACGGAAGACCTGGTGCGGCGAGCCTTGCTCGACGATCCGGCCGTCGGCCATGAACACCACCTGATCGGAGACCTGCTCGGCAAAGCGCATCTCGTGGGTGACGATGATCATCGTCATGCCCTCCTCGGCCAGTTGATGCATCACCCCAAGCACTTCGCCGACCAGTTCCGGATCCAGCGCCGAGGTGGCCTCATCGAACAGCATCAGCTTCGGTTTCATCGCCAGTGCCCGGGCGATGGCCACGCGTTGCTGCTGCCCGCCGGACAACTGATCCGGAAACGCCTGCTCTTTGCCGTGCAAGCCCACTTTGGCCAACAGCGCCCTCGCCTGCTCGGCCACTTCGGCGGCCTGGCGACCCTGCACCTTGAGCGGGCCAAGCATGATGTTCTGCAGAACCGTCAAGTGAGCGAACAGGTTGAAACGCTGGAACACCATGCCGATGCTGCCGCGCATACGCGCCAGCTCGGCATCGCGCAACGGCACCCTGCGCGCGCCCACCTGGCGCTGGCCCATGAGCTGGTTATCAACGTAGATGTCGCCCGCAGTGGGTTCCTCCAGATAGTTGATGCAGCGCAGTAACGTGGTCTTGCCCGAGCCACTGGGCCCGATCAGCGAAACCTTTTGCCCCGGCATGACGCTCAAATCGATGCCCTTGAGCACTTCGATACGGCCGAAAGACTTGTGCAGCGCCTGAATACGCACGAGCGGCTGCTCCGCCGGCGTGGCAGGTGGTGTGTACGACATAGGAAAACCCTTTGGCGAGAACCGGAAAGCGACAACCAGGCCTGAGTAATCAGGCGAATGACTGGCTGAAATCCTGCGGCTGATGCTTGAACGGGCCAAGGACGTTGCCCTGCTCGTCGCGGTCGACGCCCAGGCGCGGATCCACAGCCGTCGGCACCAGATAGTCAGGGTTCTTGATGCCGTAGCGGGCCAGGATCGGGGCGATCTGTCCGGTGGACTTGAGCCAGCGAACGCCCTGGTTGATTGCGTCGAACAAATCCTGATTCTGCGGGTAGACGCCCCAGATCGCCTGGAACTTGCCCGTCAGGTTCGGATAACGCTCATCGAAGCCGATGGGAATCTGTTTGAGCTTCATGTCCGGGTTCTGCAGGATCATGTAGTCGATCGTCGGCGCATCGAGTACCGCGAAATCCAGACGCCCGGCCACGACGTCGCGAATGCATGCATCCGAGTTGTCGTAGAGCTTGACCTCTTTCACCCCCGGAATCTTCTTCATGTCCGGCACCACCGAATAGCCGGTGTTGCTGCCCAGCGTGCGGCCCTTCAGATCGTCGGCGCTGATGCTGCCGGTGAAAGGTTCGCTGTCACGCATGATGATGTAGGCCCCGGTGTAAAACACGGGATCGGTCAACAGGAGGATTTTCGAGCGCATCGGGTTCCAGGCGAAATTGCCGCCGAACCAGTCAGCGCGCCCGGAGCGCACGGCCTCGATCACCGCCGGGAAGCCCATCGGCAGGATGTCCAGTTTCAGCTCCAGGCGGTCGGCGATCAGCTTCAACATCTCAAGGTCGGTGCCCACCGGCTGCCCGTCGCGCACGGCACCCAGCGGCATGTCGCCCATGCACGCGGCGGTCAGGTAACCGGGACGTATGGTTTTGATCGGCGCACCCGCTGCGAATGCCATCGGCATCTGCCCCAGCATCCCGCCCGCCATGCAGGCCAGCGCACCGTAGCCGGAAGCCTTGAGCAAGGCACGACGGGAAAGACCACGCTGGAGGAGTTTCGAATCTGTAGTCATGAGTCACCTACCGAGGAAAATTGATGGACTGGCTTGACCGTCGATGACGGCCGCAAACTTCGAACAACGGTTGGGCAGAGTGAAAGGTGACGCTGGGGCTGATCTGTTTTTGTGTTGGCGAGATCGAATCTATAAGCGATTTTGCATAAATGCAAATGTTTTTCTCTGTTGAGAAGTTTTGCTGAAAAATGCAAAATCCCTGCCTGACCCGCTGGCGCCCTGCCATCCCGTGAATCCGGACGCATTTCCATGACCGACAAATCCCGCGCTGATGCCTTGTCCCCGAAACGGGCCGTGGCCCCGGCACAAGCACCGCTTGAGAGCACGAAGGCGTTGGCCGAGCCCATGCATGAGCCCGGGCCGATGATTGCCATGCAGCGCAAACGCCTGAAATGGTCGCTGACCAAGCTGGCGGAAAAGTCCAACGTGTCGATTTCCACCATCTCGCGGATCGAGAACGGCCTGATTTCGCCTACGTATGCGGTCCTTGCGCGTCTGTGCGAAGCGCTGGACATACGCTGGGCCGACATGCTCGGCAACGAAGAACAGCGGTTCGCCAAAGGCTGCCGGGTGGTCAATCGCGCGGGCAGCGGCGTCATGCACAACACCGCACGTGGCGTCTACGAGTGGCTGGGCGCTGATCTGGCGACCAAGAGCATGGAGCCCACCATCGTCGACGCCATTCCGGACACCGGTCTGCGCACGCTGGAGGGGCACGAAGGAGAAGAATTTCTGCTGGTGCTCGAGGGCAGCATCGTGTTTTTCATGCAGGATTATTCGCCGCTGCACATGAGCCAGGGCGACAGCGTGTACTTCGACGGGTCCATTCCGCACGCCTACTACGCCGCCACTCAGCCCGCCCGTTTCCTGAGCATCGTCTCGCGCAACCGCAGTTGACGCACTAAAGCTGCGGCGGCCAGCCGGTTATCGCGGATGCCGGTATTCACGCGGGGTGACGCCCGAGTGGCGCTTGAACACCTGGGCAAAATGGCTCGGGCTGGCATAGCCGACTTCCAGCGCGACCTGCAGAATGCTCAGGTCCGATTCCAGCAGCAGTTGCCGAGCGGTCTCCATGCGCAGGTGGATGAAGTACCGGGACGGACTCCGCCCGGTCGCCTTGCTGAACAGACGACTGAAGTGTGAAACGCTCATGCTCGCCTGCGATGCCAGCCGGCCCAGGTCGAAGGCCTTGTCCAGCCCATCACGCATGGTTTCGATCGCCCGGTGCAGCTTGTACGCGGGTAACGCATTGGCTCGGCTGAACGGCTCACCATCATCGCTGTAGCATCGCACCAGATGCACGGCCAGCGCCTGGCCGATGCTCTCCAGATACAACACGCTGGCTCTGGGCTTCGAGGTTATTTCCTGAAACAGGGATCTCACCAGGCGGGCCAATAGCTCATCGCGCCCACCCGACACCTCCCGCAGGCGCACGGTGCCATGTCTGATGGAAAACACGTCGCGTGCAGCAAGGTCCAGAAGCCGCTGGCTGAGGTAGACATGCACCACCTCAAAACCTGCCTCATGCTCCGTCTGCCAGCGCATCTCGTAAGGCTCCGGCGACATCGTCAGAAAGAAATCATCGGCGGCAACCGCCGTGGCCGTCCACGCCTCGTCGATCGCACGTTCCTGCACCTGCGCAGCGCCCGACAGGACCAGCACCAGCAGCGGTTCCGCGACCGCCGGAACGGTCAGTGTCTGGCCGACGCTGCGATGCCTGAACAACTGAACCTGGACCTGCGATTCCAACTGTTCGCCGACCGGATGATGCGCGCCGGTGGGCATGTAAGCAGGCATGTTCCGCGCAGAGATGCGCGCAGGTTGATAGGCATCGGGGGCCGAATCGGGTTTTTCCATGACGTCGGGTCTGTGGTCGGGCGCTGGAGAACGATCCGCACAGCGTAGCCAGTGTCGGCAAAGAAAAGCAAAACCCCGACAGTCTGGCGCCAACCCGTCAGACGCCGGTAGCCGAACGGCGCAAGGTGGACGTGTCGACGGTAGCCAGCCTGCTGCCGCGCATTCACACGGGAGAAAGACATGACTGCAGATACACGTGAATTCGAAGGTCAAGTGGCACTGATCACGGGCGCCGCAAGCGGTATCGGCCGCGCCGTTGCCCTGATGCTGCACGCACGCGGGGCCCAGGTGATCGCTGAAGACATCAGCCCGACGGTCGAGCAACTGGCACGACCGGGGCTGGTTCCGCTGGTTGCCGACATCGCCCGGGATGGCGCGGCCGAAACCGCGGTCGCAGCGGCCATTACGCATTTCGGCCGGCTGGACATTCTGGTCAACAACGCCGGCATCATCATCAACAAATGCGTGGTGGACATGACCCGCGACGACTGGGAGCGGATTCAGGCAGTGAACACCACCGCCGCATTTCTGCACGCCCGGGAAGCGGTGAAGGTGATGACGCCGAATCGGCGCGGGGCCATCGTCAACATCGCGTCCTATGCGGCGTATCAGGCCTTTCCGACGATTGCCGCCTACGCCGCCTCCAAGGGAGCGCTTGCCCAGTTGACGCGGGCGTTGGCGCTGGAGGTCATTGATCACGGCATCCGTGTCAATGCCGTCGGTTCCGGCGACGTGATCACCAACATCCTCAACGAGGTGGTTGATGACGGCCCTGAGTTTCTGGCGCAACACGGGGCGAACACGCCGATCAAGCGCGCCGCTCAACCGGAGGAAATTGCCGAAGTCGTTGCCTTCCTGGCCTCCCCGCGAGCGTCCTACATCGTCGGTGCGGTCGTCATGGCAGACGGCGGCATGAGCGTGCCGGCTGGGGCCTGAGCGGACCGGGGCACGCGAGGTTTTGCAAGCTTCAAGCGGCGGTCGTCGGAATCAGCCCCGACTCGCGATAACTGGCAATCAGTTCGTCGAACACGGCAATGTCCAGACGCGCCCGAGCAATCAACTGCGCCCCGGCGACCGCGCTGTAGATGGCGCGGGCGCGACGTTCACTGCCGGGCTGGTCGAACCCGGCCGTGGCCAGCACCTGCGCCAGCCAGTCCACATTGGTGTCGGCGAATGCCAGCACCTGTTCCTTGACCTCGTCGGGCAAATCCTCTTGCTCGGCCGCCATGAAACTGGACAGACACAGGCGGTTGCCGTCCTCCAGCGACGTGCGGAAGATCGAGGGGTAGCGCGCCAGGCATTCAAACGGATCTTCGGTGGACGCGCGAATGCCTTGCAGCACTTGCGCTGTGTCCTGCCAATAGCGCGCCGCGACGGCTGCGCCGAGCTCGGCCTTGCTCGCGAAGTGGTAGTAGATGCTCGCGTTCTTCACGCCAACCGCTTCGCCGATGCTGCGAAAATTGATGCCCGCATAACCATGCAACTGCGCAGCGGTTTTCGCGGCGTCCAGAATCGCTTCACGGGCGTTCTTGCTCACGTTTCTGTCCTCATTTGCCAGCCAATACCCAATTCTACGCCGGAAACAATCTACCTGCCAACTGACAGGCAGGGGCTTGACAGCGCATTGGTTTGCGCCCAGAGTTTTACCTACCAACTGACAGACAGGTGAAACCATGCAACCTTCTAACCGCTCCTCCGATGCTGCTTCCAACTCCGGTGCCCGTATGAAAATCCATGACTGGTTCAACGGTCCGTACCCTGCCCGCGTGCGCATCGCACTGGCAGAAAAAGACATGCTTTCGCGCATTGATTTCGTGTCGGTCAACCTCTGGACCGGCGAGCACAAGCAGCCGGAATTTCTGGCGATCAATTATTCCGGCACGCTGCCTGTGCTGGAACTGGACGACGGCACGCTGATCGCGGAATGCACGGCCATCACTCAATACCTCGACGCCCTGGATGACAATCCGGTGCTCACTGGCAGCACGGCGCTGGAAAAGGGTGTGATCCACATGATGACCAAGCGTGCCGAGATCGAGTTTCTCGACGCCGTCAGCGTCTATTTCCACCACGCCACGCCTGGCCTCGGCCCGCAGGTCGAGCTGTATCAGAACCACGAATGGGGCCTGCGCATGCGCGACAAGGCGCTAAGGGGCATGCACTACTTCGATCGCGTGCTGCAGCAACAGCCCTACGTCGCGGGCGATCATTTTTCGATGGCCGATATTGCCGTTCTTGGCGGGATGATCTTCGCGTCTTTGGTAAAGCTGGCCGTGCCCGAGGAATGTGAGGCACTGCGGGCATGGCACGCCAGGGTGCAAGCGCGCCCCAGCGTGCAGCAATGGCAACGGATGGTCGAACGCGGCGCCCCACAGAGCTGATGACAGGTCACGTGTTCATCGAGAAACGCATCAATGCTGCGGCCTGACCGACATCAGGCTGTGGCGCGGACGCGGTTCAGGTTGAACAGCGTCACACCTGAGCCGCGACGATACTGGGTCGGCGTCACCTGCATTTCGCTGAGAAAATGCCGATTGAAATTGGACAGATTGCAATACCCCACCTCAAAGCAGATGTCCGCCACCGACATGCGAGTCTGCAGCAAAAGTCGGCACGATTTCTGGATCCGCAGGCCAGGCACGTTGCCTCATGCTCGGGTGCTGTAAACCCGATGCCGGGCCAATGGCTTCAAGTAACCGCGCGGCTTCGGTGGCCGAGGCACCGAAAAACTCCAGTCCGCGCCGGGCCTTTTCAAACAGTGGCTGCAAATCGGGCATCAGCGAGCGCAGGCTGAGCAACCCGCCGTTCCCCCCTTTCCCCTCTCCTCTGCATCCCTGAATCAACCTCGCATTCACACGCCCCCGAACATTTCTTGTACAAATTTGATATGCGGTACAACATTTCGTCTAAATCTAGGCATAATGCCACTACGCAACCCCGCTTCGAGCCTGCCTGGATGCAAACGTGCTTGAGAGCTTTGCTCCATCAAGAGGTGTGACTCCTATGCCGCAGCTTGAAAATTCCGACGTCATGTACCGCCTGCTCATTCAGAGTGTGGTGGATTATGCGATCTACATGCTGACCCCGGACGGCGTTGTCGCCAACTGGAACGCGGGCGCGCAGCGGGCCAAGGGTTATACGGCGGACGAAATCGTCGGCCAGCATTACTCGGTGTTCTACACCCCTGCAGATCGCGCCTCGGGTATCCCCCGACTGAACCTGGAGATCGCGCGGCGCGAAGGACGCTTTCAGGCCGAGGGCCTGCGCCAGCGTAAAGACGGCTCGTATTTCTGGACGAGCGTGGTCATCGATGCCATCTACGACGAAAACGACCGCAGCCGGTTGATTGGTTTCGCGAAGGTGACCAAAGACATCAGCGAAAAGCGCCAGCACGAACTGCAGCTCCTCAAAAGCAAGGAAAAGGCCGAGCAACAGAGCAAGGAACTGGCGTCCCTCTCGCGTTTTCTCGACTCGGTGATCAGCAACATCCCTGCCGCAGTGATCGCTCAGGACGCGCAGACCGGCAAGATTCTGCTGGCCAATCATCAGGCGGCTTATCTGTTCGCCTCGCATCAGTCTGAAATGGCCGGCGGTTACGCCAGAGACGTGGTCTCCCCTGCAGCGGCGGCCTTCCTGGATCAGCAGATGGCCAGAGGGCTGCATGACAACCGCATTCATGAGGCTGAAACCCTGGTAGAAACCGCCATCGGTCCGCGCACTTTGCGCAGTCGCGTGCTGCGCGGCCAGCACACGGGCGGTGAATCCGACTATCTGCTGTTCGTCGCCGAGGACGTCACCGAAGAAATTGCCGCGCAGGCGCAGATCCATCACATGGCCCACCATGACGCACTGACCGGGCTGCCGAACCGGACGCGGCTGCGCGAGCAGCTCGACGACGCGCTGACCCGTTCAGGCCAGGCGCAGAAGCTAACGGCGGTGTTGTGTCTCGATCTGGATAATTTCAAGAACATCAACGATGCACTGGGCCATGCGTTCGGCGACAAGTTGCTGCGGGCGCTCGGCCAGCGTCTGCGCCGCGAGCTGCGCGACGACGACACCCTTGCCCGCCTCGGCGGCGACGAATTCGCGGTCGTCCTGCCGAACCTGGATTCCGACGGCGCTGCACAGCTCGCCGCCCAGCGGTTGATCAACGCCGTCGCCACGCCGTTCATGATCGAGGGCCACAGCTGCCTGGTCGGCGTCAGTATCGGTGTGGCGATTGCGCCCACTGACCACGACCAGCCCGAGCAACTGCTGGGATATGCGGACATGGCGCTGTATGAGGCCAAGCGCAACGGGCGCAACCGCTTCGAGTGCTTCCGCCACGAGCTCGACGAATCGGCGCGCAATCGCCGGGCAGTCGAAACCGAGCTGCGCACCGCCCTGCATCTGGGGCAGTTGCAGATGCATTACCAACCGATCGTCGGCCAGCGCGGCAGCGAAATCTCGGGTTACGAGGCGCTGATGCGCTGGGCGCATCCCACCAAGGGCACGATCATGCCCAATGATTTCATTCCCGTCGCCGAAGAATCCGGGCTGATTCATGAGATCGGCAAGCGGGCGCTGAACCTGGCGTGTCAGGAAGCCGCCAGTTGGGAGCAAAGCCATACCGTGGCGGTAAATCTGTCGCCGGTGCAGTTTCGCAACAGCGATCTGGTCGACATGGTCCAACTGGCCCTGGCCGATTCCGGCTTGCCTGCCGGGCGACTGGAGCTGGAAATCACCGAATCGGTGCTGCTGGAAAACAGCGAAGACAACGTCAACACGCTGCAGGCGTTGAAAGCGCTGGGCGTGACGATTTCGCTGGACGATTTCGGCACGGGTTACTCCTCGCTGGGCTATTTGCGCTCGTTTCCGTTCGACCGGATCAAGATCGACATGTCGTTCGTGCGCGAGATGAACGAGAGCAAAGAAGCGCTGGCGATCATTCGGGCGATCATGGGCATGAGCACCAGCCTGATGATGAAAACCACCGCCGAAGGCGTCGAAAACCAAGAGCAGCTGCAACAGTTGCTCGCCGAAGGCTGCACGCATTTTCAGGGATATTTCTTCGGCCGGCCGGTGCCGGCGGGTCAACGCGCGGTGGAGATTGCTCAACCGTTCTGACGCTGCGATACGATCGCGAGCGAGCGACGTTGTGTTTCGAGCCTGCGCTCCGCTACGCTCGACTGCAGTCCAGGCGAACGTGTCTACCAAGGGGATTGAACATGACCAATGCCAGCGAGCGACACATCATCGCCATTGCCAGCATGTTGCGCACGTTGCGCAAGGCCGTGGAGGAGCTTGAACAGCTCGAGCTGCATCAGGTCGAGCCACTGCGGGGTAATCAGACCGTCGACTCGAAACAGTCGCTGGCGCAATGTTTCAGCAGCCTGCAGGCCTCCATCGAGGAGATCGAGGACCTGTTGGCGACGGTGGCCGAGGCGACGGGTGACAGCGGCAAACTGTGAAGCCGCAATCGCGCCGCTAGATGCAGGCCGATCAACACGAATCATCTGCTCGTCGGGTTTTCTTCGGACACCGAGTTGTTCACGGCCACGTCATCCATGTCCTCTTCAAGCATTCCGCCATCGGGATCGAGCGGACGTTCTCCTTCCGTCGACGCACCGTCAGGTACATCAACCGGCGGATTGGGCATGATGTCCGGTCTGCCCTGTTCCAGTGGTTCGATGGGCGCATCCGCACCCGATCCGCCCTGCATGCGCATTTCATTGTTCACAAGCACCTCCATCGGCCCGTAATGGTCGGGCCACACGCATTCGAGGACTTCGGTTGCGCAGGGTTCTGGGAATTGGCTGGACGGTCGACGCGCCACGCACACGGTTCGATCCTCGACCACTTCGCGTTGATTCCATGCTATGAATTGCCGCTGGAACCGGTGCATGGGCGCCGAAAAGGTTCTTTGTCTGAATGATGTCCGGTCGGGAGGTTGTGTGAGAGACATTTCGAGCGAGGCCGTGCCGGATCCGGAAGCGGGCATGGCGCCGCAGGAAGGCTGGTTTTCCCGCGAGGATCGGGCGCGCATCGATGAACTGATGGCGAAACTTCTGACCAGCGAAACCCGGGAAGGCGTTTCGCGCTATCACGCCATGGCCGAGGGCTACCTGCTGGGCTTGCTCGATTGCAACCACGTCAGTCAGCCGCACCACGATGCGGTGCGCCAATATCTTCACAATATCGCCATCGCACGCTTGAAGCGGGTCAAAAACACCCCGCGCAAGTGACGCACACCTTCAACTTGCGAGCATCAGCCGGTCCCGGCCTTCCTGCTTGCCCTGATACAGCAACTGATCGGCACGGTTGAGCGCGTCCCGGAACGTCTCATCGGCTTGCAGCGTCACCACCGACAGCGTCGCCGTCAGGCTCAGCGCCGTGCCGTCGGCAAGCCCCGACTGCTGACGGATTTCAAGCATCACGCGTTCGGCGATGTGACGCGCATCCTCAAGGGTCGTGTCCGGCATGAGCACCAGAAACTCCTCACCCCCCCAACGTGCCGCGATGTCCGTGGCGCGCACGCAGCCTGAAATGACCGTGGCGATGCGCTGCAGCACCGTGTCGCCGACGTCGTGACCGTGGCGGTCGTTGATCTGTTTGAAATGATCGATGTCGATCAGGACGATGGCCGTGGGGCTTGCCCTGGCGGTGCCGGCACCTTGACGCAGGCGCTGCATGACGCGCCGTCGCGTGTACAGATTGGTGAGGCTGTCACGGTGGGCCGAGTGAAACAGGTTCATGTGCATGGAGAAGTTGAATCGCACAGAAAGCCCGGTGGCATGCAGCAACAAGGCGGTGGCGGTGAAGGCATTGAACAGCCCGAACAGGTCTTGCGCGTCGGCACTGATGCTGGTCACCGCCACGCGATGGCGGAAGTAAAAACCCAGCACGGCGACCCCCAGAATCGCAGCGCTCAGGCAGCCCCGACGGATCGGCGCTGCCTGGAAACTGAAGGCGATGATCGGGATGGTGCAGAACACGTAAAAATGAAAATTGCTGTCCCAGCCCAGCACCCAGGTGGCGATGGCTGCGTGGGCAACGATTTCAGTGCAGATCAGCATGCCCGCGCAGCGATACGCACGTCGGCGGATCGCCAGCAGGCAGGCGACGTACGCGGCCATGCTCGCTGCGTTGGTGACCCAGAGAATGGGAATGTCGACGATCACGAACAGGCCGAACAGCAGAATATGGATGGCGAACGCGATCTGCACGATCGGCAGCAGGTGCTTCCAGTATTCAACCGTCGCGTCCCGAGTTACCTGGATACGGTCATCGGCGGAAAGGCGGGTCATCAAGACTACTCAAGTAAAGGGAGGATGAGGCTCGGTCAGGTCAGGGATCTGTAAGAGATGTCGGCTTGGACCACGGCGCCTTGAAGCAGTTTGTCGGGAGTGTGGGTGTGAATGAACGAACGCTCGAAGCGGGCGATGCCACAACCGTGCGCGCTGATTGTGCGCACGTTCGTGACGGGCTCAGGACACTGCGCGGCTTAGAGCGTCAGCGCGTAGAAACGCGTGTCCACCAGCATCAGCGGAAAACTGGCGGGAAGCTGCTGCGGGTCGATCAGTTCGAAACCATGCTTCTCATAGAACCGGTGCGCCGCCAGAAATTTCGCCGTCGTGCCCAAGTAGATCTTGCGCACGCCACGCGCCCTCGCCGACTCGATCAAATGATCCAGCAGCTGCCTGGCCACGCCGAATTCCCGGCCTCGCCACGCTGCGCCCACGAACATTTTGCGCAGTGCCACGTCACCCTCGCCAATGTCCTTCAGACCAATGGTGCCGATGATCTGACCGTCCTTGCGTGCCACCCAGAAATCGCCGTTGCCGGTCTGGTAGAACGACTCGATCTGCATCAGGTCCGGCTGATCCTCGGCGGTGATCTCGATGCCGAATTCGTCTCGCTGAATGGGCACGATCAACGCGACGATGCCCTGTTCGTCACCCGGCACATATCGATCAATGGTGATGCTGTGCATGTCCTCTGGCTCCCCTGCGGCCGATCAAAGCGCGTCATACTGCCCGGACCTTGCGAACAGGTAAACCGCCGGCGTGGCGTTTGTCGGCGAACTGGACAGCTCAGCAGGAGCCCGGTGGGATGCCGTCCTTGTTGAAGTCCTTCAGGCGCTGTTTTTCAGCCTCGGTGGCATGGGCCGGCACATCGTTTTCCGTGGGCCGTTTTTCCGCCGGCTGCTGTGGCGCAGAAGGTTTGTCTGGCGCGTGTCTTTTTGCATCGGTCATGGTCGGTGTCCTCCGTTAGCTTACTGCTTGGGCAGCAGGCTAGCGGCGCAGTTCAGGGTTTCGACCCAGGGCTTGCAACGCTTGATGCAAGGGGTGAAAAGACGCGCGACTGCCTTCGCCGTCTGCGTAGCCGAAAACCCCGGCCGGGCAATAGCGGTCATCGTCCCAGCCGGGGTAATCCAGAAACGGGTACCAGCACAGCGCCTCGATGCAGACACCCCGCGCTCGCGCCGCGGCCAACTGCGTCGCCACGTAGTCGAGCCAAGGGACGCGCTCGTCGCCTTCGGCGCCGGTTTCCGAGAGCAACACCGGCCGACGGTAGCGGTGGTGGACCTCCGCCAGCATGCCGGCCAAGGGTCGAAAATTGGCGTCGCCGCGCAGAATCTTCCCCGCGCTGAGCGTCCATTGGTTCTGCGGATAGAAATTGGCCCCGATGACGTCCAGATACGCTTCGCGGCCACCCAATCCCGGCCATTGGCGCCCCGCGAGCAGATCCCAGGCTTCGAACTGCGCCAGTCGATAGCCTTCAGCCCGGGAAATGTCGCCAGCGCGCTGAGTACCGGCGATCACGTGGATCAACGGTTCACACTGAACGAAGCGTGCGTCGGGCATGTGCGCCCGGATAGCGTCGATGGCAGCGATGCTGGCGCGCACCAGTTGATGCTTGAGCTCCTGCCCTCGTCCCCGCGCCCCCGGATTGAAGTAGCCGACCTCCCCGCCCGCCCAGCTCCAGAACGAAATCTCGTTGACCGGTGAGTAGGTCGCCGCGGTGATGCCCTCCTCGACCATCAACCTTGCAGCCGCGCCGGCGAACCGGGCGAAACGCTCGACAAACGCCGGACGCCAGATATCGAGGTCGTCCGGGTAGCCGTAATGACACAGATCCCACACCACCTGAATCCCCTGATCGCGCGCGGCCTGCAAGAGCGGCAGGAAACTGCGCCAGTCGTAGTGATCCGGACGCGTTTCGATCAAGTGCCAGCGCAGGCCGTCACGGGCGCATCTGATACCCAGCTCTGCCAGCCTGGCGTAGTCCTGGCTGACCCATTTCGCGTGGCCGCTGGATGCTTGAAGATCCAGCCGTCGACCATCGCCGCGGCGCTGGCTCGAACACTCATAGCCGGCCATCACGAATGAACTGAACAGGCGCGATTCACTCATCCAGGCCACCCGCTGGCCGGGCGCCTGCAGCGGTCATTGGATTTCCAGCTCGCCCGTGGGCGCACTGCTGGAATGTTCTCGTTCGATCCGTTGATAAAGCGCGAGCGCCTGCCCTACCACCTGATCCATGTTGTAGTACTTGTAAGTGCCCAGCCGGCCGAGAAAAGTCACGCCCGGCGTATTGTCAGCCAGTGTGCTGTAGCGCTTGTACAGTTCGGCGTTCTCCAGGCGCGGGATCGGGTAATACGGCTCGCCCTCGGCGCAGGGAAACTCATAGCTGATGCTGGTGCGCGCATGCACCTGCCCGGTGAGGTGTTTGTATTCGGTGATTCGCGTGTACGGCACCGCGGGATCGGGGAAATTGACCACTGCCACGGCCTGCAAGCGATCTTGCGCCAGTGTCTCGTGCTGAAAACGCAGCGAGCGATAGGGCAATTTGCCAAAGCAGAAATCGAAAAACTCATCGATCGGACCGCAGTAAATCAACTGCTTGAACTGCACGCGGTCACGGACTGCCCTGAAGTCGGTGCCCAGCAGCAGATCGATCCGCGGATGATCGAGAATCCGTTCGAACATGCGTGTGTAGCCATGCAGCGGCATCATCTGAAAGGTGTCGGTGAAGTAGCGATCGTCCTCATTGGTGCGGGTGGGAATGCGCGAAGTGACCGACTTGTCCAGCTCGGAGGGGTCCAGCCCCCACTGCTTGCGGGTGTAACCGCGAAAGAACTTCTCGTACAACTCGCGCCCGATCTGGTTGATCACGACGTCTTCGGACGTGTGGATATCGGCCACCGGCTCGGCCCGTGCGGCCAGAAACGCCTGCGCCTGGTCCTCATCCATGTCCAGTCCGAACAGTGTGTTGAGCGTGGTCAGGTTGATCGGGATCGGCACCAGATGCTCGTCCACACGGGCCAGCACGCGGTGCGAATAGTCTCGCCACTGGGTGAAGCGTGACAGGTAATCGACGATGCGTTGTGCGTTGGTATGGAAGATGTGCGGGCCGTAGCGATGAATCATCACCCCGGCTTCATCGACGCAGTCGTAGGCGTTGCCTGCGATGTGCGGGCGACGGTCGACCACCAGAACGTTCTGCCCCAGCCCCGCGGCCAGGCGCTCGGCAATCACGCTGCCGGCAAAGCCCGCCCCGACGATCAGATAGTCGTAGGGCTGCCCGTTGTTCAGATGCGACGGGCCATGAATGGCGTGTTCCACGGTTACCTGAGGCATTCGATCTGCTCCTTCATGGCGGCACAGGTGGTTTCCCACGACATGCCTTCGAGCACCTGATCGATGCGTTGCAGGAAGCCGTCCTCGGTTTTTGCCTCAAGCGCGGCCTCGACCGCTGCGATGAAGGACTCGGCCGACGCGGCGATGGTGACGACGCCCGAATCGCCATAACCGCGGATCACGTCACGTACCGGTGTAGACACCACAGGGCATCCGCCGGCCAGGTATTCGGGCGTTTTGGTGGGGCTGATGAAGCGGGTCGACTCGTTGATCGCAAAGGGCATCAGGGCAACGTCCCAGCCCGCCAGGTAGTCGGGCAATTGTGGGTAGCCTTTGGGGCCCAGGTAATGAATGTTCGGTCGGCGTGGCAGCGACGCGGGGTCGATCTTCACCACCGGGCCGATCAGAATCAGCTGCCAGTCAGGCCGCCGGGCCGCCAGCTCGTCCACCAGTGCAATGTCGAAACGCTCGTCGATGACTCCGAAAAAACCCAGCCTGGGGTGTGCGATGCCGGATTGGTCGGCGGGCTCGGGCAACGTCTGGCGCGCCGCCGCGAAGTGCGCGATATCCACGCTGCTGGGCAATGAATGGGCGTTGCGGTGTTGTCTGGATTTGGCTTCCCACAGGCTGTACCCGCCGGTAAACACCACATTGGCGCGGGACATGAGCCTTTGCTCTTTTTCCAGCAGGTCCGGTGGCGCACCCTTGAAGGCAGACAGTTCGTCCATGCAGTCGAAGATCGTGACCTTGGCGTGCAGGTGGTCGGTGAACGTCAGGCTCATCGGCGTCAGGTACCAGAGCAGCAACTCGGCTGCCGCGTGCCCGGCCAGATAATCATCGAGCAGTTGGCGCTGCGCGGAGTCGACCTGCGACTGACTCAAGCCCCACGGCAGGTGCGGCACCAGCAGGGTAATGCCGGCGACGGGTTGCGCCACTTCAAGTGTGTATGCACTGCCCTCGGCGAACAGCGGCTCCTCGAAAAACAGCACGTCGTAGTCTTTCGCCAGATGCGTCATGACATGTTGCGGGCGCTGATAGACAAAGCCCCAACGCAAGTGCGACAGGCACAACAGGGTCGGTTTTGCGCAGGCAGCGATCGCCGGTTCGGAGTCGACGTGAACGGGAGAAAGATGGAACGGCCGGGCTTCAAGATTCATATCGAATTCCTTTTTGGGAGCGGAATCGAGTCTGAAGCCCTGTGTCCGGCTTCGACGGCACTCGTGTACTGACAGTGCCGTCGCGTGATCTTGCATCACAGGGTGCCACTTCACTGTATGTGATGCCCAAGCGATCCCCGCCGTTCAGTCTGTCTGGCGATAAACCCGATGAACCGCACACCGGCGAGCATCTGGCTTGAACTACTGGGCAACTCTGTCTCCCTAACCGTTACGCGTCAATGTCGCCGCAGGGTGTCAGACGATCAAGCAGTCCGGCAGCCCGCAGTCGCCGAGCCAACAGGTAAACGGAGACGCATGATGATCTTGATAACCGGCGGCATGGGTTACATCGGTACGCATCTGGTGCTGGAACTGATGGAGGACGGCGAAGACGTCGTCATTCTCGACAACCTCTGCAACAGCTCCCGAACGACGCTGGACAACATCACCCGGATCACCGGCCGACGTCCCGCGTTCATCGAGGGCGATGTCAGGGACCGGCAAACCCTCGATGAACTGTTCGAACGCTACCCCGTCGATGCCGTGATTCACTGCGCGGGATTGAAGGCCGTTGGCGAGAGCGTGCGCGAGCCGCTGCGGTATTACGACAACAATGTCGGCGGCAGCGTGATCCTCTGCCAGGCGATGGCCGATGCACTGATTTTCACCCTGGTGTTCAGCTCCTCAGCCACGGTCTACGACGACTGCGCGGTGATGCCGATCAACGAACGTTGCGCGACTGGCCACCCCTCCAATCCCTACGGGCAATCGAAACTCATGGCGGAAAACGTCATGAAAAGCATGGTCGATGCCGAGCCGCGCTGGTCGGTCGGCTTGCTGCGCTACTTCAACCCGATTGGTGCGCACGAGTCAGGCAGTGTCGGGGAAACCTGTTCACTGACGCCGAACAATCTGCTGCCCTACCTGTTGCAGGTGGCAAGCGGGCAGCGCCCGGCGCTGTCGGTTTTCGGCACCGATTACCTGACGCCCGACGGCACCGGCATTCGCGATTACGTGCATGTGATGGATCTCGCTGAAGGGCATTTGAAAGCGTTGCATGCGCTGCGCCTGACCCACGGTGTTCATGTCTGGAACCTGGGCACCGGCCTTGGGCATTCGGTGCTTGAGGTGGTCAAGGCCTTCGAGCGGGTCAGTGGCGTTGCCGTACCGTTGACCTACGAGCCACGCCGCGCCGGCGACATTGCGCAATGCTGGGCGGATCCGGCCAAGGCCTTGCGTGAACTGGGCTGGTCGGCCCATCGCTCGCTCGACTGCATGCTTGCTGATGCGTGGCGCTGGCAACTCAGCAGCCAGAGCGCTGACGGCGCACGGTTGATCGGCGCGGTCGCCCTGCCTGGCATCGGCCTTGTCGCGGCGCAACCCCTCAGCGCGCAACCACTCAGCACACATCCGAGCGGCGCGCCGCTGGCCTGAGTCGACCCACGCAGGCTTGCCGCAGTACCGCCAGTCAGCTGAGTCGAACCACCTCGCAACCGCCCATTCCAACGCGTATGCACAGCAAAACGCTGCGCCAGGAGGTTGTCATGAACAACGTAGAAACCACGCTTCAGGGCGGCATGGGCGGTGACGATCCGCTTCCCGTGTCGCCTGATCCGCTGTCACCCCGTCGCACCGATCTGAATCCCAGCGACAGGCCTGATGCCGACCAGTTGCCCGATAACGACGGCGAAACGCCGGTCGACACCGACGAGCAAGCGCAACGCCAACAAGAGATGCCGGATGTCGATGTCGACAGCGCCGAGATGGACGACCAGCCCAACCCGCGTTAGCAGTGCCGGGTGCGCCGCTGCGTTGCGCCACCGGTGAGAACGCAGCAGCAACATATTTTGCGGAGGATATTTCAATGTCTGCGCATTTCATTGACCTGTTCACTCACCCCGGCCACGCCTGGCGGGACATTCGCGACGAAGAGGCCCGGCACCCGCGGCATTACATGGCGCATCTGGTGCTGCTCGCCCTGATTCCCGTGGTTGCGCTGTTTGTGGGCACGACTCAAGTGGGCTGGAGCCTGGTGGGCGACGAGATTGTCAAACTGGCGCCCTCGAGCGCATTGCAGCTGTGCATCTTGTTTTACTGCAGCATCCTCATCGGCGCCGTGATAATGGGTGGGTTCATCCGCTGGATGTCCCGCTCGTTCGATGCACGTCCGAGCCTGCATCAGTGCATCGGTTTTGCCGGGTACACTGCCACGCCGTTCTTCATTGCCGGGCTGGGTGCGCTTTACCCCAGCAGATGGCTGGCACTGGCGGTCCTGTTGCTGGCGGCGGCCTATTCGACCTTCCTGTTGTTCATCGGCATTCCGACCTTCATGCGTCTGAAGGAAGAGCAGCAAGGCTATCTGTATGCCGCCTGCGTCTGGGGTGTGGGCTTGTTGCTGCTGGTCACCACGCTGGTGAGCATGATCCTGTTCTGGTTCAACGATCTGATGCCGGGGTACTTGCGCTGAAGGCGTTGCCCAGTGATGCGCAGGCTGAGCGGCGCAGATTGAGCAATACGCCGATTTTTCGCCTGAGCGACCGTCAGGCACTCGACACCCGTGGTTCAGGCCTTTAGCCTGCCTGCTCATCAAATGCCCTGAGACACTCTTCATGCAGGACTTGATTCCCCGTGTTTGACGAATTTGGCGCAAAGCCCTCCATCGACCTCAGCTTGCTCGGCGGCAGTTATTCGCCTGTTGCGCTGATCGAGCGCGAACGGCGCGTGCTGGGCCAGATCGCCGCGGGCATGCCGCTGGCCGAAGTGCTCAACGACCTGTTGCTGGCCGTCGAAGCGCAAAGCCAGGACATGATGGCGTCGGTGCTGTTCCTCAGCGAGGACGGCCAGTACATGTTGCACGGCGCCGCGCCCAGCCTGCCCGCGGCGTATAATGAAGCCATCCATGGCATTGCCATCGGCGAAGGCATTGGCTCGTGCGGTACGGCGGCGGCGCGTGGAACGCCGGTGTACGTGCAGGACATTGCCGCCAGCCCGTTGTGGGATGGCTTCGCCGATCTGGCGGTGTCCCACGGGTTGCGTGCGTGCTGGTCGATGCCGATCAAGGCCGCAGACGGAAAGATTCTCGGCACCTTCGCGGTGTATTACGGCGAGCCTCGCACGCCGATGCCCAGTGACATCGAAGCCATCGCGCTGATTGCCCAGACGGCCGCGCTGGCCATCGAACGGCACCGGTCCGATCAACGCCTGCGCCGCAGTCAGGACGCCCTGCGCGACCTCAATTCGGAGCTTGAGCGCAAGGTCAACGAGCGTGCCACTGAACGCAGCCGCACCTGGCTGTTGAGCAATGACTTGCTCTCGGTGATCAATGATCAGGGCGTCATCGAGGCGTCCAATCCAGCCTGGACCATCACCCTGGGCTGGTCGCCAGAAGAACTACTGACCACCTTCATGTCCTTCGTCCACCCAGACGATGTGCGCGCCAGCGAGGCGGTATTCACACAGGCGGCCAACGGTCGGCCGGTTTCCCGCTTTCAGAATCGCTTCCGCCATCGCAACGGTCAGTATCGCTGGCTGGCCTGGGTGGCCGTGCTGGAGGACGGCAAGGTTTACTGCAGCGGCCGCGACATCACCCTGGAAAAGGAACAGGCCAACAGCCTGGCGATCCGCACCCGCGAGCGCGACCGTGCGTGGGGCCTTTCCCAGGAGCTGCTGGTGATCGCTTCGCCTAACGGCACGCTGGATGAAGTCAACGCACGTTGGACCGAACAATTGGGCTGGACTGAGCGCGAACTGGTCGGCACAACGTTCAGCGACTACACCCATCCCGACGATCTGATGCCGGCACTGGCCGCGTTTTCCGGCATTTTCGAGGCGCCATTGATCGTGCCGTACGAGTACCGTCTGCGGCACAAGGACGGCTCCTACAAGTGGTTCAGCTGGACCGGCACCTTCGAAGATGGCCGCGTGTACGCAGCAGGCCGGCACGTCACCATCGAGCGCGAGCAAGCCGAGGCGTTACGCCAGTCGCAGAAAATGGAAGCCGTGGGTCAGTTGACCGGCGGCGTGGCGCACGACTTCAATAATCTGATGACGGTGATCCGCTCCTCCACCGACCTGCTGCTGCGCCCAGGCCTTGATGAAGCGCGAAGGGTCCGCTATGTGACGGCGATTTCCGAGACCGTCGACCGTGCCGCCAAACTGACCGGGCAGTTGCTCGCATTCGCCCGCAGGCAGACGCTCAAGCCTGAAGTGTTCAGCGTCTGCAACAACGTCAGGGCCATCAGCGGGATGATGGGCACGTTGACCGGCTCGCGGATCGAGTTGATCAGCGAGCTGGCCGACGCGCCCTGTCTGGTAAACGCCGACCCGAGCCAGTTCGACACGGCGTTGGTCAACATGGTCGCCAACGCCCGGGACGCGATGCGAGGCGAAGGCAGGCTTACCCTGGCGGTGCGTCCGGTTGAATCGATGCCCTCGGTGCGCCTGCATCCCGCGCTGGACGGCCCTTTCGTTGCCATTTCCATCACCGATACAGGCACCGGCATTCCGGCTACGCAGCTGGAGAAAATCTTCGAGCCGTTCTACACCACCAAGAATGTCGGTGAAGGCACGGGGCTGGGGTTGAGCCAGGTGTTCGGTTTCGCCAAACAGTCCGGCGGCGAGATTTCAGTGGCCAGTGAGCTCGGCAGAGGCACGACGTTCACGCTGTATCTTCCGCGGGTAACGGGCAGCGTGGAAAAGCTGGAGACCGATGCGACGCCGCTGCCCCTTGAAGATGGGCACGGCACGTGCGTGCTGGTGGTGGAGGACAATGGCGATGTCGGCACCTTCGCCGTGCAGGCATTGGCCGAACTGGGTTACACGACGGTGCTGGCGGCGAATGCTCAGGAGGCGTTGAGCGAACTGGGCAAGGATGCCAGCCGGTTCGATGTGGTGTTCTCTGACGTGGTCATGCCCGGCATGAGCGGTATCGAACTCGGCCACGCGATCCGCGCGATGTTTCCCGCGCTGCCGGTGGTGCTCACATCGGGATTCAGTCACGTCCTCGCCCAGACCGGCACCGATGGCTTCGAGCTGTTGCACAAGCCGTATTCCATCGATCAGCTGTCGCGCATGTTGCTCAAGGTGTCGGCGCGCACTCAGTAAAGCCGCGGCCTCTTCAACGAGGCAGCGGCTTGCGTGCCGTGGCCAGCCGAATCAGCGGCGGGCCAGCGCGGCGCGTTCCAGCGCAACGTGCTCCACCGACGACGCCCGAGCGACGGACGCACGCTGGCGCACGAAGTATTCGACAGCAGCCGCCAGCCACATCGAGTAAGTCACCAGCTCAACGCCTTCCTCGACTGCCGTCTTGGCCAGTCGCGCATAGCCGTCGCTCAGAATCAGATGCCACAACGCGCCCATGCCGAACAGGCGCGAAAACACCAGCACGCCCAGACCTGTCGAGATCGTGCCGAAGGTTGGCGTGCGGGCGAACGCCGCGAGGGCATCGAACGTATCGCTGCGATTGGCCGACTTGAAAGCGGTGACGATACAGGCAAGCGCAATCACGCTGAAGGGCCAGCACCATGCACTGTGGCTGATGGGGTCAAACAGGCCATCGAGTTCACGCATCAGCAGACAGGCGAAGAAGCCCCCGGCCAGCACTCGAAAACCGCGTTGCTGTGGCGCGCCCGGCGCAAACCAGAACAGCAAGGCGCTGGCGAACAGCATGATTTCCTGAGTGACCTCAGTGAACGAAATTTCCAGAATGTCGGTATGGAATACGGCGATGTCGAGCCAGATCATGGCAAATGCGATCCCGGTCAGCGCCAGCTTGAGCAGTACTGTGATCGAGGCGTTTTTCAGGTCGTCTTGTGTGCTTTGCAATGTGTTTCCCCTGTCCTTCCCTCAAATGAGGGTAAATGGTCGAGGGGATATAACGATATTTTCACAAAACAATCACATTTCTTTTACAGATTGTTTCTATCGAGCAGATTGATAGAAGCTTTGCGGAGTTTACAGGTCGTTGGCGGTGGCTGTCTTCAACGCACGGCTGCGCCCGGTGGGACTGCGACAACCCGCCGTCTAGAGCGGCTCTCGATATCGCTGTATAGTTTTATGTATATCGACTGTCGAGTGCCTGATGCCTTCCCTGACCCCGCGTAGTATTGCGCCGCTGAGTATTTTGTTACTGATGTTTGCGATGCTGGCAGCGCTGCTGCTCGGTCGCTTCGCTATCCCGATCTCGGAGCTGTTCAGATTTCTTGCCGCGGCGTGCGGCTTCGGGCAGATGCCTGTTGGCCGCTATCAGCTGGTGCACAGCCTCATCTTCGAGGCGCGCCTGCCGCGCGTTATCGCTGCCGTCCTGGTCGGGGCCGGACTGTCGGTATCGGGCGCCGCTTACCAGGCAGTGTTCCGAAACCCTCTGGTTTCACCCGGCCTGCTGGGCGTGCTCAGCGGCTGTGCGTTCGGGGCTGCCCTCGGCATCATCTGGCAGCTGTCGCCGCTGGCAGTTGCGCTGTTGTCCTGCGTGACCGGACTGATCGCCGTGGCGACCGGCGTCGGCATTGCCCACCTGTTTCAAACCTCCTCCATTCTCCTGTTGGTACTCGGCGGTATCGTCGCCAACGCGCTGTTCACCTCGCTGTTGTCGATCACTCAATACCTCGCCGATCCGGTGGATCAGTTGCCGTCGATCGTCTATTGGCTGCTGGGCAGTCTCAGCGCCGTTGATCGTCACACGTTGACGCTGGTTGCGCCGTGGCTGGCGTTTGCCATCGTGCTCATGTGCCTGGCCGGGCGTGCGATCGATGCACTGTCCCTCAGTGACGACGAGGCGCACAGCCTCGGCGTGCCGGTTCAGCGCATCCGCTACGGCGTGATCGTGCTGGCCACCTTGATTTGCGCCCTGACCGTCAGTCTGGCGGGCATGGTTGGCTGGATCGGGCTGCTGGTCCCGCATCTGGCGCGGCTGCTGGTCGGCCCAGGCAACGGCCGACTGCTGCCCGTCAGTGCCTGTCTGGGCGGCGTGTTTCTGCTGGCGGCCGATGGGGTGGCGCGAAGCGTGAGCACCGGCGAGATTCCGCTGGGGATCATCACTGAACTCTTCGGCGCCATCGCCTTCGTGCTGGTGCTGCATCGCGTGCGCAGAGGCTGGTTATGACGGTGCTCGCGGCCGAGCGCCTGAGCTGTCGGCTGGGCCAACGCCTGATCCTCGACGATGTGTCGTTCAGCGTGCGCCCCGGCGACAACATCGCCCTGCTGGGCGCCAATGGCGCCGGCAAAAGCACGTTGCTGCGCATCCTCCTCGGCTTGCTCAGACCGGCGGCGGGTCAAGTGACCCTCGCCGGGCAGCCGTTGCAGCAGCTATCCCGCCGCGCCATCGCCCGACAGCTGGCTTATGTGCCGCAAAGCCACGTGCCGAGTTTCCCGTTCAGCGTGACGCACATTGTCGCCCAGGGCCGGCTGCCCACCACTGGGCTGGGCCATGTAGCCGACGGCGCCGATGCCGAAAGCGTCGAGCGCGCGCTGGTCGAGCTCGGCATCGAGCACCTGCGTCATCGGCCCTACACCGAGCTGTCCGGCGGCGAGCGACAGCGGGTGCTGATTGCCCGGGCCATGGTGCAGCGCGCTCGCCTGATCATTCTCGACGAGCCAGTGACCGGGCTCGATTACGGCCATCAGCTGCGCCTGCTTGCGCTGCTCGAACGCCTCGCTGCCCAGGGCCTGAGCATCGTGTCGAGCACCCACCGGCCCGAGCACGCACTGGCCTGCGCCAACCGCGTGCTGGTGCTCCATGAAGGTCGATTGCTCGCCGATGGTCCGCCGCACGCAGTGATCACCTGCGATTTGCTGCTGCGCCTGTACGACGTACACGTCAGGCAGGTCGAGGCCGACGGTCACCGTTTTTTTGTTCCTTGCTGAGTCCTTGTCGATGAAACGCAGTCTGTCGTCACACCTTGCCTTCGCGCCGCTGTTGTTTGGCAGCACCGTCCCTCTGGCCCATGCGCAGGCGCTGGATCTCGCACCTGTGGAGGTCAACGCCGACGATGCGCTCGCCCGACAGGCGCGAGACAAATCCGCGACGCTGGGGCCAATGGGCCAGCGCCGTCTGCAGGACACGCCCTACTCCATCAGCGTCATGTCGCAGGATCTGATCGACAGCCAGCAGCTGAAAAGCTTCAAGGACATCATCCGCTATTTGCCTTCGGTTCAAGCCGATGGCGCACGGCCGCAGACCCGTGGTCTGCAGGGCAGCGTGGTGCAGAACAGCCGGCTTGACGGGCTCAATGTGGTCTCGACCACCGATTATCCCGCCGAGCAACTGGGCGGCGTCGAGGTGCTCAGCGGTCTGTCGGGCTCGCTGTATGGCCCGGCCAATCCGGCAGGCACCTTCAACCTGCTGTCGAAACGACCGACCGACTTCACCCGCAATCGCGTCACTTTCGGCGTTGGCACGGGCTTGAGCTGGCTGAAAGCCGCCGATCTGAGCGGGCCGTTCGATCCGCAAGGCCACGTCAAATACCGCCTCAATGTCGCGGACGAGCAAGGCCACAGCTATGCGCCGGGCAGCACGTTACGCCGGCAGTTGGTGAGCCTGGCGACGGATGTGCAGATCGACGACGACAGTGTCATCGAGACCAACTTCAGCCACTACAACTACCTGTCCAAGGGCCTGCCGGGCAAATTCGCGGTGGCGTCAGGCGTTGCGCTGCCCCATGCCCCGGATCCTTCGCGCAATCATCTGGGCCAGAACTACGCAGGCGACGACAACACCACCGACACTGCCAGCGCACACTTCAAGCATGACCTGGACGGCAACTGGAAACTCGACATCGGCGCGCTGCGCCAGATCGCCGATCGTGAGTCCACGGCGGTGACCAACACACTGAATAACGACCGCGGCGACTATCGCACGTCGGTCTCCAGCGCGACGGCCAGTCGGTTCACCATCAACAGTTATCTGGCGAACCTTAATGGCAGCGTCTACACCGGCCCGGTCCGCCATGAGCTGACGTTCGGCCTGAGCGGTTTCGATTGGGATAACTACAACCCGGTGGCAGGCGGCACGCAGACCCTGGGCAACGCTTCGCTGAATGACCCGAGCCAGTTTCCGGAGCCTGATTATCCGGACTTCACCCACCGCTACCATTCGGCCAATGCCCGGCAACGCTCCTTCATCGTCGGCGACACGCTGAGCTTCACGCCGCAGTGGAGCCTGATGCTCAGCGGCAGCCAGAGCCGCTTGACGGCCGACAATTACGCGCTCACCGGCGCGCACACGTCGTCGCAGGATTCCGGCATCAGCACCGCCAGCAGCCTGATCTACAAACCCGTCGACGACCTGACGGTTTACCTGACCTATGCCGACAGCCTGCAACAGGGCGACAGTGCCGCCGCAGGCAGCAGCAACGCTGGCAGCATTCTCTCGCCCTATCGCAGCCGCATGTGGGAGGTGGGCAGCAAGTGGGTGGTCAGTGGCGTGAATTTTTCCCTGGCAGCGTTCCAGATCAAGCGTCCTTTTGCCTACACCCAGGCCGACAACGTCTACGCCGTCGCCGGCGAGCAGCGCAACCGGGGCCTCGAGTTTCTCGCCGATGGCAACCTGACGCAGAACCTCAAGATGTACGGCGGCATCACCTGGCTCGATCCCAAACTGCTGTCCACCGCAGATCCCGACACGCAGGACACGCGCATCGTCGGCCTGTCGCGCATGACCGCCAGCCTGCTGACTGAGTACCGCATCGACCAGGTGCCGGGGCTGGCGGTCAACCTCAACGCCCGTTATGCCAGCGCTCGCCCGGTCGATGACCGCAACGATCACTGGGTCGGCCGCTACGAAACCTTCGACGTCGGCGCCAGCTACAGCACACGGTGGCTTGAGCGCGACACGACCTGTCGACTGGAAGTCACCAACGTCGGCAACGCGCATTACTGGACCAATATCGTGCCCGGTGGACTGAACGGCTACACCGGTGCCGGACAGGCCAGCGCCACACCCGCCGCGCCGCGCATGTTGCAGGCGTCGATTCAGGTGGACCTGTGATGCGCCGGGTGACGCCAGGGCGCCGTTGGGTCGCCTTCGTGCTCTGCCTGCTGAGCGCCGGGGTGACGGTCTGTGCAGTCGCCGACGCCAGCGCGCCCGGCGCTGCGCGAAGGGTCATCGACGACAGCGCAAACACGGTGATTGTCCCCGCGCAGCCGACCCGCATCGCCGATGCCTGGTATGCACATCACGTGCTGCTCATGACCCTGGGCGCAGGTTCGCGCATTGTCGCGACGGTCAACCACCCGCGCAGTCAGCCGTGGATGTTCAAAGTCTTGCTGACACTGAACGACGCCCTCAGCGTCCCGGGCACCGCGTTCAACGTGGAAAGCCTGCTGGGTGCGCAGGCGGATCTGGTGTTCACCTCGCTCGGCGATCGTCAGGCGCAGGCCTACGAACAGGTCGGCCTGCCGGTGATGCGCATGGGTTACACCGACCTGCCAGGCCTTGAGCATTCGCTGATTGCCACGGCGCAGGCGCTGGGCGGCAGCCAACCGATGAACCGCGCCCAGGCTTACAACCAGTATCTGGAGCAGCAGATCGCGGCGGTCAGGCAAGGCGTAAAAGACATTCCCGTCGAGCAGCGTCCGCGCGTGCTGCACGTCGCGTCGGTGAACCCGCTGATCGTCGACGGCAGCGACACCCTGATCGATGACTGGATCACACTGGCCGGCGGACGTAACGCGGCCGTCGGTCTCAAAGGCAACCTGCAGCGGGTTTCCGCCGAGCAGCTGCTGGTGTGGCAGCCGGACGTGATCATACTGGCGGCCGGCGCGGGCGATCTGGACAAGGCCGCCCAGCGCCGATTGCTCAGCCAGTTGACGGCCGTCAGGCAAGGGCATGTGCTGCGCAATCCCGCGGGTGTTTTCCCGTGGGACCGTTACGGCACGGAAGTCGCGTTGCAGATCATCTGGGCCGCACAGGCACTGCATCCGTCGCTGTTTGCCGATGTCGACATGGCCCAGCGAACGATGGACTTTTACCGCAGGTTCTTCGATTACCCGCTCAGCCGCGACGAGGCCGACCTGATCATCCAGGGATTACCGCCAAAGGGGTGAGTCGGCCCGTGATGGCCCGAGCCAACTCACCCTGACAGGCAACCCTTGCACGTGCACCCGGCCTGTTTCAGTCGCGATGAAGCGTCAGGCCTGGGGCACTGCGCTGCCCGGTACGGACGACGCTTGCGTGTGACGTTGCAGCATCGTTCTCGGGATCGACAGGATCAGCCCGGCACTGACGAACAGGCAGGCGCCCAGGACGTACGTTCCGTTGTTGATATTGCCCGTCAGGTTCTCGGCAACCGCCGTGATCATCGAACCGGTGAAGCCGGACAGGTTGCCGATGGCATTGATCATGCCGATGCCCGCTGCCGCCGCGACGCCGGACAACACGGTACCGGGCAGCGTCCAGTAGATGGGCATGAGGCTGAGGACGCCCGACGCCGAAACACTGAGAAAGACAATCGAGAGCACCACATTGTTGGCGAAGTACGCACTGAGGATCAGCCCGATGCCACCGATGATGGCGGGGATCGCAGCATGCAGCCGACGCTCGCCCGTCCGGTTGGAATGACGTGCGTTGAGGGTCATGGCAATGATGGCGATGCCGTAGGGGATGGCGGTCAGCAGGCCGATGTCCAGCGGGTTGGTGACGCCGGCGCTCTTGATGATCGACGGCATCCAGAACGCCAGGCCGTAAAAGCCGGTGTTGAACGTCAGCAGGATCAGCACCAGCAGCCACACGCGGCCGTTGAAAAAGACCTCGCGAAGATTCGTTGCCTTGCCTTTGCTGTCGGTCTGGAGATTGGCCTTGAGCAGACTTTTTTCTTCAGGCGACAGCCATTTTGCGGCATCGATGTTGTTGGCCATGAACGCCAGCACCACGAACGCCATGATCACCGAGGGAATGCCTTCGATGATCAGCAGCCACTGCCAGCCGGCCATGCCTTGCACGCCCTGCATCTTGGTCATCAGCCAGCCGGAAACCACGCCGCCGAGTGTCAGACTGATCGGCATTGCCATCAGAAAACCGGACATCACGCGACTCTGGCGACGCGTCGGGAACCAGTAATTGAGGTAAAGGATGACGCCCGGGAAGAATCCTGCCTCACAAATGCCGAGCAAGAAGCGCAGCACGTAGAACATGGTTTCCGATTCGATGTGGAAGAACTTCGCCAGCGGCACCGTGAACGCCACCGCCATGGACACGATGGCCCAGCTGAGCATGATCCGGGCAATCCAGAAACGCGCACCGAAGCGGTGTAACAGCAGGTTGCTGGGCACTTCGAAAATGAAATAGCCCCAGAAAAAGATACTCGCGCCCAAGGCGTAGACCGTATTGCTGAACTGCAGGTCATTGAGCATGTCGAGTTTGGCGAAACCGATGTTCACGCGGTCCAGATAAGCCGCCATGTAGCACAGCAGCAGAACGGGAAGAATGCGCAGGATGACTTTGCGGTAAGTACGGTCTTCAAAGCTGGCTTGGCCCATGCCCGAGGGCTCGGGCAGGCGGTCAGATGCGGTTGCCATGGTGGGAACTCCAGGCACATGAATGTGCCGATTTTGTTGTTATGGTTTCGAAACACCGACGGGATGGTACTGGCAACCGAAAGATGAATAATAATGAGATATTTCCATTGATTGATAACGCACGGTTATCAAGTCAACGTGCTTTCCTTGAGCCGCGCCAGCGAAAACGAGGACAGGTCGAGCTCGGATTTCCCATGCAGGCACCACTGCGCGAACGCCTCTCCCAAAGCCGCGGAATGTTTGAATCCGTGACCCGAACAGGCCGACACCACCAGCGTGTTCGGCAAGGCGGGATGCTCATCGATGATGAAGTGCCGATCCGGGCTGACGGTGTAGGCACAGACGGCCGATTTCACCACCGTCGAAGACACCCCGGCGATGCGACCTTGCACCTGTTCCTCAAACATCTGCTGGCCCTGCGCTGCCGAGACGGTTCTGTCCATGGCCGCCGGCGTCGAGCTGGTTCGGTACTGCGCGGTGGCAATTTTCAGGCTGCCCTCACCCTCGATCGCGGGAAACCCGTAATTGACCCCGTCGTCGCCTTCGCCGTGGGTGAAGATGAACGTTGGCGAGCGCCCCACCAGGCGGGCGTCGTTCAGGGCGAACCAGAACAATCGCTGGGGGTAAACCTTCAGCCATTTGCCGAACGGCTCTCCCAGCAGATCGCCCGTCCAGTTTCCGGCAGTGATCACCAACTTGTCGGCGTGAAGCGTCCGTTTGTCGGTAGTGATGACGACACCATTGTCTTGCGCAGCGATGCCGGTGACCGTTTCACCTCTGAACAGTGTGGCGCCGTTGCCCTGAGCCAGCTTGAGCTGAACGTCGATGCAGCGCTCCGGACGGACGAACCCGCCTTCAGGCTCGAAATACCCCACGGCACTGTCCAGCACATCGGCGAACTGAGGAAAGCGTGCGCGGATCTCGTCAGCGCCCAGTACCTCATGGTCAATGCCGTATCGGACCGCCAGATCGATGGTGCGCAGCGTGAAATCGTTTCTGTCGTCAGGATTGAAATCCGGGCGGGATGTCAGCACCAGCAACCCGGTCTGCTCGAACAGCGACGCCCCTGACAACGCTTCAAGCTCGCGCCAGATGCGATGCGCATTGCGCACGATGGGCACGTATTGAGCGCCCTCTCCCACCGACAACCGGGTGATGCGCGTGTCGCCATGGCTGGACCCCTGATCATGCGGCGGTGAAAACCGGTCTATTCCGGCGACCCTGACGCCCGATCGGGACAATTGGTAAACCGTGGCCGCGCCCATGGCGCCCAGGCCAAGAACGACGCTGTGGAAGTGCTCTGTCACTGCCGGTGCTCCGTGTAAAAACCGTTAGTTGAGCGGCAAAACCGGTTTCGATCAACCTCCGCAGGCAAAAGTGGCGCTGCCAGCGTGAAAACGATATTGGCTGGCAGACGCAGGATCTACCGAGCGATCCCATCCCGACGCGCTTCTTCAGCGCCGTTCACCTGATGCGGTGGCCGTCTCCAGAGCATCAGCAGCGCCGCGCCGGCGAGGCTGGCGATGATCAGCGCCAGACTGGTGATCCCCACACCCAGGCCGAAGAAGTCGATCAGGTAACCGGTCAGTACCGGGATCGCACCGGCCGGCACATAGCCGCCCATGTTGAAGATCGCATTGGCTTCGGCTCTGCGCTGTGCAGGAACGTTCTGCGCGATCAGGGTCAGCCCGCCCAATTGCCCGACACCCTGCCCGGCACCGGCCAGCAACGCTGACACGACCAGCCAGGTGACGGAGTGGGTCTGCAGCGCGATCCATAGCACGCCCATCGATGAGAGAGTCGCGACCCCGCTGAGCGAGAAGACCACGCGACTGCTGAACCGCTTGGCGATCAGCTGCACGACCACCGCCATGAAGAACATCGCGAATGCCATGGAGCCTGTGGCCAGCGGACTGTTCACCCCCATGAACGTGCCGATCAGCTTGGGACCGAGCGACAGGACGAAGGACGTGGAGGTGATGCCGGGACCGAAAAACGCGATCCCTCGCAACACCACACCAAGATGCTGATTCTGCACCTTGGGCAGGCGCGCCTTGAACGCTCCGGTGCCGAGCTTGAGGTTCTTCTGATTGAGCAACGCCAGCAGCGCGATGCACAGAATGACGATTTCAATACGGAAGACGGTGTGGATGGCGTCTGCACAATACTGCGCGATCACCCCAGCCAGCAAAGGGCCGCTGCCAGCGCCGGCGACCATCGCCAGGGAGGCGATGAGCGAGGCGAACGGCTTGCGATTGGGCGCAGCGTGCTCGACAACGTTGGCCATCCCGCCCGTGACCACCAGGCCCACCGCAACCCCTGTCAGAAAGCGCGCGAACATCAGGACGCCGATGCTGCCCGCCTGATCGAACAGGCACGCCGCGATGATCGCAAGCACCACGCACGGCAACAGCAGCGCCTTGCGGCCGTAATGATCCGACAACTGCCCCGCCACCGTAAGTGTGAGCAACAAGCCAACGATGTAGCAGGCGAAGATGACTGTCACCACGCCCGACGAAAACCCTAGGGCGTCTTGCCAGGCGCTGTAGAGCGGCGTCGCCGCGTTGGACAGCATGAAAATCGCGACCACGATCCAAGCCGTACGAAACACGGCCAGCGAGCCGTGCAAGGGTTGGGTACTGCTCATTGCGAAAAGCCTCTCATCACCTGAATGCCAGAATGCTGACTAGGGTAGAGAGCTGCCCGGTGGCGGCCTATTTCCTAAATGTACATATGAGGTGTGAAAAAATTCACAGCCCTCGGGTCTGCGCGACGCCTTCCATGAGGAAATCCAGGACGGCGCGGATTTTCGCTGCGCTGCGCAGATCCTCGTGAAACGCGAGCCAGAGCGGCAGTTCAAGTGGCACGGTGTTGGTGTCGACGTCTGCCTGGGTCAGTCCATATTCCTTGCCGAGAAACTCCGGCAGAAACACGATCCCGGCGTGGCCGACGGCTGCCAGTGCCTGTATCCGCAGGTCGTTGCTGGTGACGCCAAGCGCCCTGCCGTGCAAGCGCTCGAGCAGCCACTGCTGCTGAGGCGAATCCTCCATGCTGCGGTCATAACCGATGAACTCGAACGCCGCAGGGTCGCGTCGCTCCAGGTATTCCTTGCTGGCGTATGCATGAAAACGCAGCGAGCCCAGACTCTTGGCGACTACGCTCTGCTCTTCCGGTCTGCTGAACATGATGGAAATATCGGTTTCCTTGCGGGCCAGGGATGCGGTGGACTTGGCACCGACCAGGCGCAGCTGCAACCCGGGATGGCGTTCTCGCAACACACCCAGGCGCCGCGCCACCAGCGTCCCGAGATAAGCAGGAGGCGCGGACAAGGTCACTTCACCTTCAATACGCCCCTCCTCCCCGTCCGCGAAACGCAACAGGGCGAAAGAGGCCGCCTCCATCTGCGCGGCATATTCCGCGACCCTCACCCCATCCTCGGTGAGTTGATAGACACGGCCTCGACGATCCACCAGCTTCATGTTCAACGAGGTTTCCAGCGCAGCGATACGCCGCGCCACGGTGGCGTGTTCCACTCCCAGCGAGCGCGCCGCGGCCGCGAGGGAGCCTTCGTGAGCGAAGGCGAAGAAGAAACGCAGGCTATCCCAGTCAAACATGGTGATCATCAGGTCAGTAAACGGCAGGGTCTTCAGTGAGCGCGAGGCATAGCTTAACGGGTTGCAGCGTCACTCGCCCAACTCGCGCTTGAGTTGTTCGCGATCCAGCGCGCCATCCCAGCGGGCGACGAACAGGGTCGCCACGCCGTTGCCGATGACGTTGATCAAGGCGCCGCCTTCGGAGATGAAGCGATAGACGCCGAGCACCAGCACCAGTCCTGCTGCGGGGATCACGTCGATCGAACCCAGCGTCGCAGCCAGCGTGATGAACGCACCGCCGGTCACGCTGGCTGCGCCTTTGGAGGTCAACAGCAGGATCAGCAGTAACGTGACCTGGTGATAGAGCGAGACATCGATGTCCAGCGCCTGGGCGATGAAGATCGCCAGCACGGTCATGTTGATGCAACTGCCGTCGAGGTTGAAGCAGTAGCCCGATGGCACGACCAGGCCCACCGTGGATTTCTCGCAACCCAGCTTCTCCAGCTTGCCCATTAGACGCGGCAGCGCGGATTCGGACGACGAAGTCCCTAAGACCAGCACCAGTTCTTCGCGGATGTACTTGAGGAACTTCCACAGGCTGAAACCGGCGAGTCTGGCAACGATGTTCAACACCACGAAGACGAACACCAGACCTGTGACGTAGTAGCAGACCAGCAGGTTCACGTAGGCGCCCAGTGACTGCACACCGTACTTGCCGACGGTGAACGCCATGCCGCCGAATGCACCCAGCGGGGCCAGGTACATGACGATCTTGAGCATGCGGAAGAACGCTTTGGCGATCAGGTCAATGGTGTTGAGCAACGGCTTGCCGACATCTCCGAGCAATTGCAGGCCAAAGGCGAACAACACGGAAATGAACAGCACCTGGAGGATGTCGCCCTCGGTGAACGCGCCGAACACCGTCGTCGGCACGATGTGGGTCAGGAATTCCACCACTGACTGATCATGTGCGGCCTTGGCATACCCGGCGATCGCCGAAGGGTCCAGCGTTGCCGGGTTGATATGCATGCCGGCGCCTGGTTTGAACAGGTTCACGCCGATCAGGCCGATCACCAGTGCAATCGTGGTCAGCACCTCGAAGTACACCAGAGACTTGAAGCCGATCCGTCCGATGCGCTTGAGGTCCTGCATGCCGGCGATGCCGCTGACCACCGTGCAGAAAATGATCGGCGCAATGAGCATCTTGATCAGTTTGATGAACGTGTCGCCCAACGGCTTCATTTGTTCACCAAGCCCCGGGCTGAAGTGGCCCAGGATCACACCCAGAATGATCGCCGTAAGCACTTGAACGTACAGGTGGTGATAGAACGGTTTGCGGCGTGGTGCCGCCGCAGTTATCTCATCCACTGTAGTGCTGATTGTTTTTGTCATGGCTCTGCCTTCTTGTTGTTGTTTTAACGAATGGCTGACGGGCTCAACTCACCACATTGATCGGCTTGTTGGCGGCGAACGCGCTGATGTTCGCGGCAAGTACGGTTTTGAGGCGCGCCACGCTGCTTTGGCTGGCCCACGCCACATGCGGCGTGACCAGAAGATTCGGATGATCGCAATGCAGCAGTGGGTGGTCGGCCTGCGGCGGCTCGGCGTACAGCACATCCAGCGCAGCGCCTCCCAGTTGCCCCGATGCCAGGCCTGAAAGAATGGCGTTTTCGTCGACCAAAGGACCGCGCGCGGTATTGATCAGCAGCGCGCACGGTTTCATCTTGCTGATCTCGGCCGAACCGATCAGATAGCGGGTCTGAGGTGTGAGGGGGCAATGCAGCGTCAAGGCGTCGGAGGTGGCGAGCACGTCCTCGAACGCCGTGTAACCTTCGCGCACCCGGTCGGCCCCACGGTGTTCGGCGAACAGCACATTGATCTCCAGCGCTCTGGCGAGGCGCGCAACACGGCTGCCGATATCGCCCCGGCCAACGATCCCCAACGTAGAACCCTGCAGGTCCTGAATGGGGGCGCCATGCACGCAGAAATGGGAGGACTGGGGCCATTTTGTTGCCGACGCTTGACGGTACGCCAACAGATGCCGGCGCAAGGCGAACAACGAAGCGATGACCGACTCGGCGACGCTCACCGCGCTGTAGGCCGGGACGTTACACACCGTGACGCCCTGATCCCGACAGGCTGCGATATCCACGCAGTCGTAGCCGGTAGCGGCCACGCAAATGAGCTTCAGACGTGGCAACTTCTCCAACGCTTCACGGCCGATACGCACTTTGTTGGTGATTGCGACGTCAGCATCGGCCAATACGTCGACGACCTGATCCAACGCTGTTTTTTCGCGCACGGTCCAGCCGGTGGCCTCGGCCGGACGCTCCATCGGGGTTGGCAAGCTCGCGCCATCAAGGAACACGACATTCATCGGGGTTGCCCTCTCATTGTGATTATGGGTTGAGTGGCTCGGAGATCTCGATCAGGTTCAGATCGGGATCACGCACATAAACCGAACGGATGGGGCCTGTGGCGCCCGTCCTCTGTACCGGGCCTTCGATGATCGGCCACGCCTGCGCCTCAAGATGAGCGACGACCTGGTCAAGCGGCGTGCTGGCGATGAAGCACAGATCCAGCGCGCCGGGCACCGGCAGGTGCGCCTTGGGCTCGAACTCATGCCCTCGCACGTGCACATTGATTTTCTGCTTGCCGAACACGAATGCGACGCGGCCGTTGCCGAAGGTCTCTTCGCGCATGCCCATGACGCGCACGTAAAAATCCCTGCAGGCGTCAGCGTCGAGGGTGGTCAGCACCAAATGGTCAAGATGATCGATCACTGAGCACGCTCCAGTTCCGGGTTGGCGACCTGCTTGCTCAGCGTGTGCACGTGTTCAGGAATCGGATGCAGATCCAGACGGCGCCCGGCCTTGAGGATCTGGCTCGGGGTGTCGTGCCCGATCAAGCCCGGCAACTGCGCCGACGCCGCCAAAACGCGATCCAGATTCATGCCGGTGTCGTACCCCATCAGGTCGAGCATGTGCACCAGATCCTCCATGCACACGTTGCCACTGGCGCCAGGTGCGTAAGGGCATCCGCCCAGGCCACCGAGGGAAGCGTCGAAGCGGTCGATGCCTGCCTGCAGGGCGGCCAGGGTATTTGCCAGTGCCATGCCGCGGGTGTTGTGGAAATGCAGGGTCAGTTGCAACTGCGGAAAGCGCTCGCGAACGGCACGGGACAACGACTCGACCTGCGTCGGGTATGCCATGCCGGTGGTGTCGCACAGGGTGATGCCGCGCACGCCGAGTTCGGCAAAACGCTCCACCCAACCCAGCACGTCGCTGTCGGGGACGTCGCCCTGCATCGGGCAGCCGAACACGGTCGACAACGACACGTTGACCGCCACCGGACCGTTGCCGATCACCCCGACGACATCCTTGAGCTGAGCGAATGATTGCTCTCGGGTCATGCGCAGGTTCGAACGGTTGTGCGGCTCGCTGACGGACATCACCAGGTTGGCCTCGTCGATGCCACAGCCCAGCGCACGTTCGGCCCCGCGGACGTTAGGCACCAGAACGGTGTATTCGACCCCTGGTTGACGCGTGATGCCGGCCATAACAGCCTCGGCGTCGCGCAACGCCGGAATCGCCTTGGGTGAGGTGAACGAAGTCACTTCGATCTTGGCGTAACCGCACTGGCTCAGCGCGTTGATCAGAGCGATCTTCTGCTCGGTTTCGATGAAGGACTTTTCGTTCTGGAAGCCGTCACGGGTTGCGACTTCCTGCATGAACAAGCGTTTCATTCAGGCTACTCCGTTATTAAATCAGGCCGCGGCTGCGCCACGACTCGCGGGTGCTCGCGTCGATGCCGAGCCTCTCAAGGACTGAATCAGTGTGTTGGCCCAGCGTCGGTGCGCGAGATTGAACCCGGCCGGGCGTGGTCAGGAGTTTGGGCACAATGCCGGGCAGCGTGACGGCCGTACCGTCGTCGAGCGTGCCGGGAAGCAGCATGTCGCGCGCCTGGTAGTGCGGGTCCGCAGCAATGTCCGCGGCGTCGTAGATCTTCCCGGAGGGAATGTTGGCTGCCTTCAATGCGGCCAGTACCTCGTCGAGCGAGCGCTCGGCCGTCCAGGTGGAAATCGCCGCGTCGATTCTTGCGACGTGACGAACCCGGCCATCGTTCTGCGCAAGCTCGGGATCGTCGGCCAGATCCATGCGGTCGATCTGTTCCATGAGCCTGCGGTAGATGCTGTCGCCGTTACCCGCGATCAGGGCGTACTTTCCATCCCGGCAACGGTAGGCGTTGGTCGGTGCGATGCCCGGAAGACTGCTGCCAGCAGGTTCGCGGACCGTGCCGAAGACCGAATACTCCGGAATCAGGCTTTCCATCATGTTGAAAACCGACTCATAAAGCGCGACGTCGACCTGCTGCCCCGCGCCACCGTTCTGCTCTTTATGACGCAGGGCAAGCAGCACGCCAATCACACCGTGCAGTGCGGAAAGTGAATCGCCGATGGAGACGCCGACCCTGACCGGCGTGCGGCCAGGCTCACCGGACAGATGCCGCAGCCCGCCCATGGCTTCGCCGATCACACCAAAGCCCGGCAGGTCTCGATAAGGGCCGGACTGGCCGTAACCGGACACCCGGAGCATGACCAGTCCGGGGTTGATCGCCGACAGTTCCTCCCAGCCCAAACCCCACTTCTCAAGGGTGCCCGGGCGAAAATTCTCAATCAGGATGTCGGCGTCTTTGACCAGACGCTTGACCACGTCATGGGCCTCAGCCTGACGAAGGTCCAGCGTGAGCGACTGTTTGTTCCGAGACTGAGCGGCCCACCATACGGAGGTCCCATCGTGAAGCAGGCGCCATTTGCGCAGGGGATCACCGGTGACAGGCGGTTCGATCTTGATCACTTCGGCGCCGAATTCGGCAAGAATTTTGGCGGCGAACGGCCCAGCGATCAGCTGACCCATTTCAACCACCTTGATACCTTCCAGCGGTAGGCTCATGACGTTTTCCGTTCTTGTTGGAGGCGATGGGTGGATAGTCCCTCCAAAACGAACGGATGAGAATTTCAAAGTTTTCCACTACTCTTTCCTGAATGGAAACAGTAGGAAGAAGACATGCTTAACCTGCTTCAGCTGGATCTGATTTCACTGCGCCTGCTGGTGCTCACGGCCGACAGTGAAAACCTGACCAAGGCTGCCGAGTCCGCGCACATGACCGTGTCCGCCGCAAGCAAGCGCCTGGCCGAAATGGAACGCGTGACCGACTGCACGTTATTCGTCCGGCTGGCCCGTGGTCTGCAGCTGACACCGGCCGGCAGAGGCCTGGCCGAACACGCCCGGCATATCCTCGAAGGCGCTCAACGCATGGCCCATGACGCCAGTGATTACGCGAGCGGCGTGCGGGGTCACGTGAGGCTGTTCGCCAACACCTCGGCGATCATCCAGTTTCTACCCGACGATCTCGCGACTTTCCTGACCGCAAACCCTCACGTGCGCATCGGCCTCGAAGAAGCCCTCAGCGACATGACCATCCAGGCTGTGGAAGACGGCCGTGCGGACATCGGCATTTTTGCCGACAACGTCCCCGCACCCCGGCTGCAAAAACGGCCGTTCAGACGCGACAGGCTGGTGGTGCTGGCACCCCAGGATCACCCGCTGGCATTGCGCGAAACCGTGACGCTGGCCGACACGCTCGACTTCGACTACGTCGCGTTGAACCAGGGCAGCTCACTGCTGCGAAGGATCAGCGACGCGGCCGCCGGTACCGGGAAGATCCTGAAAGTGCGCATCCAGGTCAGCAGCTTCGACGGCATCTGCAGGATGATCAACGCCGGACTTGGCATCGGCATCCTGCCTCTGGGGTCGGTGCACCCTGAATTGCTGGTGAGCAAATTACGCGCGATCCCCATCGAAGGCGACTGGGCGACGCGTACTCTGTTCGTTGGGGTCGCCGACCCGCAGCGGCTGTCACCGGAAGCCGCCAACCTCTTCAATTACCTGAGCCAACTTGAGTGATCGTGCCGTTACGCCTCAGGCATTTTTGAGTTTAGGCATGTACCGAGCCAGTTCGGCCGGGTCGGTTGTCGCCGGGTCCAGTCGGGGGTTGATGGTTGACCCGCCGATGTACCGTTCGAAGACTTTCCAGCCGTCTTCCGTTCGACGCAGCCGATCCATCATCGGCGAGTACAACCAGATGGCGGGCAGCCCATCAGGGCTTTTGATGGCTTGGCCATCGCCCAGCGCGGCCGCCGACTCCGGCGATGCGTAGCGCACCAACAGATTCTGATAACGCACCACCACGCCGTCCTCGTCAGCGTCGACGATGTGGTTGGTGGCGTGTCGGCTGACGCCCGGAATCAGGTAGGGATAGTCGCGCTCGAAAAACTGGCGCATCTCATCGCGACCGTTGAGGGTGCCATGAAAGTGGTAGGCGACTGCGTCGGGTAAAAAAGCATTGAGCATCGACTCCACGTCCCAGGTTTCGAACCACCAGTTAAGCCGGTTCACAAAGTCGATCGCGCTGATGCGATCAGCCGGATCGACGTTGCCCAGGGATGGGATATCAGGAAATGGCTTCACGGTTAACTCCTCGATTTCATGGACGATATTTTGATGTGCAATTACACAATATGACTCAAAAGCAGGCGCCAATCCGTGAGGTCGGCGCCTGGAATATTTGATGACGCCCATCATATGTGTATATGCACAGGTGTCAACCGTGAGTGGGAAGTTGAGTGTTAAATGCAGCGCATTGGCTCATTCCCGTCGCTGATACCCTGTTGGGCAACCGGGCCTCGCGGCCCGAGGTAAACCTGTCGTCAACGCCCCGGATCGAGCACGATGACGCCCTGCACTTCACGACGTTCCAGTAATGCGTGGGCATGGGCGGTGTTGCTCAACGGCAGCACGGCGCCGATCACAGGCTTGAGTGTGCCGGCGTTCACGCCGTCCGCAAGAAAACGCAGCGCCTGGCGAATCAGTGCCGGGCGCTGAAAGAACGTCGGCAGGTAAACCCCTGCCAGCGTCTGCGCATTGGCCATCAGCCTGCGCGGCGCGAACGCCTCGCCGGGGCCGCGCGTCGAACCCACCACCACGCAACGCCCGAGCATGGCCAGGCACTCGAAGTTCTGATCGAACACCTCCGCGCCGATGGTCTCGAGAATGACGTCCACCCCGCGTCCCTGCGTCAGGGCCCGGACGTGCTCGGGCCACTGCGGCGTGTCGTAGCTGATGGCATGGTCCGCACCCAGGCTGCGCACGAATGCACGACGACTTTCGGTACTGGCGGTGCCGATCACCGTCTGCGCGCCCATCGCCCTGGCGATTTGCACCGCAAGGCTGCCGACCCCGCCTGCGGCGCCCTGGATCAAGACGCTCTCGCCTGCCGCCAACCGACCGCAGACGTTAAGGGCCAGGTACGCCGTGACGCCTTGGCACGGCAGCGCGGCCATGGCGACATCGTTGGCCGATTCGTCCAGCGTCACCAGCAGATCGGCACGGGCAACGACCTGCTGCGCGTATGCCCCTCCGGGCATCAGCGCCATGACTTTACTGCCCAGTAGCGTGGGCTCGACGCCCTCCCCCAGCCGCGACACCCGGCCGACGACTTGCAGGCCCGGGACATGGGGCAGCGTCACGCCACCCACCCGTGTCTCCGAACGGTTATAGACCCCCATCCGCTCACGGATATCAGGGAAGTTCACGCCAACCGCTGACGTATCGATCAAGACTTCGCCCACACCCGGCGCAGGCGTCGGCAGATCGATGTATTCGAGCACTTCAGGGCCGCCGAAGGTGCTGAACTGGATCGCTTTCATGAGTGCGTTTCCTCAGGCAATGATCGCGACAAAAGAGCGCTGCCGAGCGGATCGGCAGCGCGATGAAGACTTACCGGGTCCCGTTGAGGAACAGCGAGGCATGTTTCACAAACAGCTCGGGGTACTGGTAAATCGCACCGTGGTTGGAATCGGGATAAATGACCAGTTGCGCGTTTGGCAGGTGCTGCTGCAGCGTCACGTCGTTGACCGTGTAAAAGACGATGTCGTTGCTGCCGGACACCACCAGCGTCGGCTGCCTGATGTTTTTCAGGTAGTCGTTGGCGTTGTCGGCAGGTTTGCCCCAGCCGGCGATGGCCGCGGCCTGTGCCGGTGCGGTCTTGCTGTTGACGTCGACATCGCGATTGATTTTGCGCGCCCTGAGACGGGTCAGGAACTCACGCCCGGCGGCCTGGCTTTCTGCGCTCTGGGTGAAGAACACGTCCAGCAGCAGCTCGTCCGGCACCTCGCGCTTCTTCGCCAGATAGCCCTGGAATTCCGGGGTCAGCGAAGCCATGCCGACGCCACCGCGCGGCGAAGAGCCCACCAGAATCAGACGACGCACCAGATCCGGGTGATCCAGCGTCACTTGCTGGGCGATCAGGCTGCCCATCGAAAAGCCCAGCAAGTCCGCCTGTTTCACACCCAGCGCCTTGAGCAGGCCGGCCGCGTATCGGGCCATGTCCTCGATGTTGTCCGGCACTTCACCGCTCGAACTGGCGACGCCTGCGTTGTCGAAAAGGATGACCTCGCGATCACGGGCAAAGCCGTCGATGACTTTGGGGTCCCAGCTGTCGAGGTTGCCCACGAAATGCTGAAGAAACACCAGCGGCACGCCGCCTGTCTTGCCAAACCGGCGATAGGCCAGGTGAGCGCCATCGACATCGACGAACCGAGTGGGCGCGGTTTGATGGGTGTACCCTTGGGCGGCCTTGGGTTGCGCTGGCGCAGGCGTGGCGTTGGCGGAGAGGATCGAGCACGCAGCCGCCATCAGGGCGACGGCCACAGTCTGGCGCAGCGCCCAACGAGGATTGAACACGGTCATTTGAAAACACCTGAGAATCAGAACGGATGGAAGGAAGGATCGCCCCGATCTCGTCGACCGGGGCACGGCGTCAAGCCGGGTTTTTCACGCTGGGACGTTCTTGCACCTTGGCTTGCCAGGCGGCGAGCGCGGTGCAGTTTTCGGGGATCTGGATGCTGGCGAAACCGGCGAAAATCAGCCCTGCGAATACAGTGATGTCGGCCATCGAGAACTGCTCACCGGCGATGTACGGCTGAGTGCGCAAGACCTGATCAAAGTACTGCATGCCCGCCAGCGCCTTGTCCCGCTGACGATTGCCCCATTCGACGCGACCTTCCCAGTCCGGGCTCTTGTAGGGTTGCAGGGCGGCGCCCAGACCTGGCGTCGCGTGGTGGAAGTAAAAACCCACGGGATCCGAAAGCTCGGATTCGGCGCGTTTTTGCATCATATGGATGACGCCTCTCTCTTTGGCCGTCTTACCGGTCAGCACTGGATTGCCGTCCAGATGGTCCAGGTACTCGGTGATGGCCGTGCATTCGGAGAGGTAGGTGCCATCGTCCAGCTGCAACACCGGAACGGTGCCCAGCGGATTGATCTCCAGAAAGGCCGGCTGCTTGTGCTCGGCGGCTGGCAGGTCGACCTTGATGAACTCGACGCTGGACGCCAGGCCCTTCTCCGCGAGGACAATTCGAATGCGCAGCGGGTTGGGGAAACCGGGGATATCGAAAACTTTCATGCGTGCTCCATAGCTATCTATCTACTGGTAGATATACAATGGCGACAGATTTTCAGGCTGTCAACGTCTATCTATCGATAGAGAGGTAAATTTTCATGGACACACGTGAAGTCATCATGTCGGCCGCTCGCAAGATGGTGCAGACCCGCGGATACAATGGGCTGAGCTTCAGGGAGCTGGCGAAGGAAGTGGGCATCAAAAGCGCGAGCATCCACTATCACTTCCCCACCAAAGGAGATCTGGGCGCAGCGCTGGCCAAGCGTTACACCGAAGACGGTCGCGCCTATCTGCAGGCGCTGCGCGGCAATTCGGATGATACGGCGGTGTGGATCAAGGGCTACACCGATGTCTTTCGCATGGCATTGGTGGACGATAACCGCATGTGCCTGTGCGGCATCATGGCCGCCGAATATGACGACCTGCCCGCCGAGGTGCGCACGGAGGTCGACGGTTTCACTCAGCTCAATGTGCAGTGGCTCACTGAGGTTCTGGCCATCTGCCGGCCGCAGCTGAACAGTGAGGAGCAAGCACTCCAGGCCCTGGCGATTTACGCCGCCGTCGAGGGCGCGCAATTGATCGCCCGTGGCCGGGGCGACATCGGGGTCTACGACACCACCATTGAAACCTATCGCAAGGCCGGGCTTGTGCCTTGACAGCGCTAGCGCGCGTACGGCCTTGAGTCCGCTGGCTCAAGGGTGCCAGCGGTTTTGAACAGGCCACCCAGGCATCGCAAGGCCGACGACACGCCACACTGGCGACCGAGGGGAAAGCTCACGTAAAGTGGGAGCCCTGAACTTTGCCGGTCGTCACGAACAAGGTCGATATGCCAGAACATACGTCAGACTCCCCTCCCCGCACGCGGCGCGCGCCCAAGGGCGAGAAACGCCGTGAAGAGGTGCTCGACGCCGCACTCGGGCTCTATTCGCTGGAGGGCTACGCTGGCGCGTCGATTGCCCGGATCGCCGACCTCGTCGGCATTTCGGTGGCGGGCGTGCTGCACCATTTCCCCAACAAGGTCGCCTTGCTGATGGCCGTGCTGACGCGGCGCGATGAGGTCAATCAGAAGGTGGCCGACGAGGTCCAGAGCGAACCGACCCTCGATGGCTTCATTGAAGGGCTGCAGCAGATAAACCGCTCTAACGCCACGGCACCGGGCGTCATCCGGGCGTTCAGCATCCTCAATGCCGAAAGCCTGGTGGACAGCCACCCGGCCTGGGAATGGTTTCAGTCGCGTTATCAGATGATTCACGGACGCATGCGTGCTCGCCTGGATTACCTCGTGGCGGCCGGTGAAGTGCGTGGGGATGTGGATCTGGACGGGGTGATCCAGCAAGTGCTGGCGATGATGGACGGCTTGCAACTGCAATGGCTGCGCTTTCCGGACAAGGTCGATCTGGTGAAGAACTTCGAAAGCTACATGGCACAGGTCAAGCGCGACATTCAGGCGTAAAAGATCGGGGTGATGCCTTGCAACCTGCGTTGCGAAGCGATCACCCCGACTTCCGATGGCGACAGGACCGGACATTGACCTCGAGGGTCAGCCCCGGCCCCGCGCCCTTTTATCAGTACTCGGTGTTGCCGTCGTAATCGGCGTTGCCGTTACTGTCGTCGACACTTTCATCCTGATCGAAGACGCCACCGGTCTTCACGGCAGGCAGCGTGACCTTCACCGAGTTCAGCGCCGAACGCGGCAGCGGGTTGCTGGTGGTGGTCGACAGCTCCTGGCGGAACGAGTTGACCAGTTTGGCGTTGAGACGGATGTCATCGGAGGCGGCGCCCACGGCAATGTTGAAGGTGTCGGCATCGACCACCCACTGCTTGCTGGTGTCGTCGTAGTAAGCCAGCGAGCGGTCGTTGAGCTCGATGGTCACGTGACGGGTTTCACCCGGTTGCAGGAAGACCTTCTTGTAGCCCTTGAGCTCCTTGACTGCGCGCTCCACTTTCGGGTTCTGCTGACCCACGTACAGCTCAGCCACTTCGGAACCGGCACGCTTGCCGCTGTTGGTCAGGTCAAAGGAAACCTTGATTGGCGTGTTGCCCACGGCAACGCCCGGCGTGACCGAGATATTGTTGTAGCTGAACTGCGTGTACGACAGGCCATGACCGAAGGCGAACAGCGGCTTGGTGCCGGTCTTGTCGTAACCGCGATAGCCGAGCATCGTCAGGTCATTCTTGTAGCTGATTTCCTTGAGCGTGCGGGTGTTATCGAAGTGCGGGAAATCCGCGTACAGCGGGTTGTCTTCGATATTGCGCTCGATACTGATCGGCAACTTGCCCGACGGGTTGACCTTGCCGAACAGGATCTCGGCCAGCGCCTGACCACCGTTCTGGCCCGGGTAGAAGGCGTGCAGCGCAGCCGGAACCTGATCGATCCAGTCGCTCATCTTCAGGCCGGTTCCGCCATGCATCGTGACGATGGTGTTCGGATTGGCTTTGGCGATGTTCTGGATCAGCTCGTTCTGGTACTCGGGCAAATCGAAGCTGTGGTCGAAACCCTCGCCTTCGTATTCGTTGCTGTTGCCCACTGCCACGACCACGGCGTCGTACTTGGACAGGTCCTGCGGCGCGGTCAGGGATGCCCAGGCCATCTGCACGCCGACCAGGCCGCCCATGGTGGACAGGTAACCGTCACGGCGCGAGTACTCAAGCTTCACGTCGTAGGCCTTGCCGGCTTCCAGCTTGATCTTGCCGGAGACCGGAATGGTCGGTGGGATGCTCTTGTTGGTGATGTTCTCGCCATCGCCGTTGTCGATGATCTTCTCACCGTTGACCCACAGACGCACTGCACCGTCGGCGCGCACTTTGAACACCTGCTCGCCACTGGTGACCGGCGTCATCTGGCCACTCCAGCGGATCGACGTATTGGCCGTGTCGCCGTTGCTTGGCAGATCGTCCGTGGACCAGTCCATGTCGACATGGGTGTCGATGCGCGTGGCCGATGGATCACCGGACCAGTTGGCGTTGGTGAAGAACTCGGTCTTCAGACCGGCAACGGCGTTGCCCTTGCTGTCAGTGGTGGTCCAGGTCGACGCGGTCGGGTCCAACGACAGGCCGTCGAGGAACTCGACCTTGGCACCCGGTGCCATCTGCTGCAGACCGCTCAGCTCGCTGACGTAGCGGGTGGCGTCGACGTGGGCACTGCCGAAACCGGTCGGTGGCGCATACTTGGCCAGATCGCCAACCACAGCGATGCGCTTGACCTTCGACTTGTCCAGCGGCAGGACATCGTTCTGGTTTTTCAGCAACACGATGCCTTCACGGGCAATGTTCAGCGCGACCTTGTTGCTGGTGGCGCTGTTCATGTTGTGCGCGGTCAGCGGTGCGAACTTGTCGAACTGGTACAGGTAGATGTTCTTGAGGATGCGACGAACCTTGTCATCGATGGTCGCCATGTCCAGCTCGCCGCTGTCCAGGTACGGCTTGAGCACCGAGCTGTTCATCTGGCCGCCCATCATGTCCAGATCCGAGCCCGCCTGAGCCGCAGGCAGACCGTGAACGATGGCGTTGTAGTCGCTCTGCACCAGCCCTTTGAAGCCCCATTCCTTCTTCAGGATGTCGGCGATCAGGTGCTTGTTCTCGCAGGCGTACTCACCGTTCACCTTCTGGAAAGAGCACATCATCATCGCGACGGTGCCGTTCTTGGTGGCCGACTCGAAAGGCGGCAGGGTCATCTCGCGCAGCACGCGCTCGGGCATGACCTGGTTGAGGATGAAGCGGTTGGTTTCCTGATCGTTACCCGCGTAGTGCTTGGCTTCGGCCCAGACACGGCGCTGCTGGATGCCGTTGATGACCGCAGGACCGAGGCTTGCGCCCAGGAACGGGTCTTCACCGGAGAGGTACTCGAATGCCCGACCGCTCCACGGCATGCGATACAGGTTCATGCCGGGACCGGTCACGAACTGATAGCCGCCGGTGGCAGTGTCGTAACCCAGCGCGCGGCCGAAGTCGATCGCCCGACGCGGGTTGAACGTGGCCGCAAGGTTCGGGCCGGACGGATAGACCACGCCCGGATCGTTGCCTTCGCTGGTGTAGCGAATGCCCGCACCACCGTCCGCACCGTGGATCTGCGGTATGCCGTACTGGGACAGCGGCTTGACGTCCCAGCCACCGATACCGCCGATGTACGCCAGCTTCTCTTCCTGGGTCATCTTGGCCAGGGTTTTCTCGGCGGCCTTGTCTGCACGCACTTCCTTGGCGGCCAACTGCTCTTGGGTGGTCGTTGCCGCATTGGCGTGACCGATGGCCAGACTCAACAATGCCAGTGCCGAATGTGCACCTAAAGTTTTACGGGTTCGCATAAGAAAAAACTCTCCATATATCGCCTGCGCGCAATTGTCGCAGTTGACAGGCCACAACCCTCTTATTCAGGGCAATACGTCGCCTATACCGAAGTTCCGAATAGAAACGACGGACAAAGGAATGTGGCGCACCTGCAAGCAATGAACTTGGGCGATAGGTCAGGTAAAACCAAAGTTACTGGCACAGCGCCAGCTAATACGCGGTGAATCCCCGCGTCATTTAAATTAAGGCAATTGTTTTTAGTTGAAGTCAAACGAAAATATCAACAATGAAAAATATCGGAAATTTTTTGATACAGTCGCTGAACTCTCGCTAAACCTACAGGTCTGTAGGTTTAGCAAAAATGATCTGAAGGCCCGTGAAGCGCCCGGAAACCGGGGGTTTCAATTGACCTCACAGCCCAGGAAAAGCGTCTGGGTCAAGGCCTGACGTCATCCCAACACTCGTTGCACATCTGGAGAATCACCACATGAAATTGCCACTACTTGCCGCTGCTGCCGCCATGACCTTTGCAGTTGCAGGCACCACGCTGGCCGCCGAGTCGAGCACCACGGAATCGGTATCGGGTGCACCTGACTCAACCGTCATGACCCAGACTCAAAATGTGAAAGTCGATAAGAAACAACATAAACAAGTTCAAGCGGACGAAAACAAGCGTGGCCGCCCAACTGAACAGTCGTCGACTTCTGCCCACTGAATGACAACTTACCGTAATCACTTACAACCGATGAGGGGACTTTAAACAGTCCCTTCATAGTTTGTCGCTAATTGAAGCCACGTCGTGTCCGATACTTTCAAACCTGTCCGTCTGGAACAACTGACCGAGCACCCGTCAGAAGCGTTGTGCGCCTGGCTGTTGGCGAATGCCGGACTCAAACCAGGTGATCTGGATCGGGCGCGCCGACTGGCACACGAATCCCCTGGCAGTTCGCTGACCGAACTGCTGACACGCCTGGGTCTGGTGTCCGAAATGGACATGGCCCGGGCGTGGGCGTCGACCCTCGAAGCGCCGCTGCTGATTGCCGACGCAGTGCCGGTGCCCGATGAAACGTCACCCGCGCTGAGCGAGCGCTTCATGCGCCACCACCGATTGCTGCCCATCGGTCGGCATGCCGACGGCGTGCACGTGCTGGCTGCCAATCCCGCCAATGTCTATGCCCTGGAGGCCGTCCGTTACGCCAGCCAGACGCCCGTCTACGTGTCGGTCGGTCTGGCGAACGAGGTCGACGGGCTGATCGAGCGTTTCTACGGCCAGGGCCGTTCGGCCATGGGCTCGCTGATCGAAACCATGGATGAGCACAACGGCGCCGAAGAAGACATCGAACACCTCAAGGACCTTGCCTCCGAAGCGCCGGTCATTCGCCTGGTCAACCTGATCCTGCAACGGGCGGTCGAGCAGCGCGCGTCGGACATTCATATAGAGCCGTTCGAAAACCAGCTCAAAGTGCGTTACCGCATCGACGGTGTGCTGCATGAAGCCGAAGCGCCGCCTTCCAGCTCCTCGGCTGCAGTCATCTCGCGTCTGAAAATCATGGCCCGTCTGGACATCGCCGAGCGGCGTCTGCCGCAAGACGGCCGCATCATGCTGCGCATTCAGGGCAAGGAGCTGGACTTGCGGGTGAGCACGGTGCCCACCAGTTTTGGTGAGTCGGTGGTCATGCGCCTGCTCGATCGCCAGACCGTCAGCTTCGACTTTCCGAGCCTGGGCATGGACGGCGAGCGTCTGCAGAATTTCCTCGACGTGCTGGAAAACCCTCACGGCATCCTGCTGGTCACCGGCCCCACCGGCTCGGGCAAGACCACCACGCTGTATACCGCCCTGTCTCGTCTCAATACCGCCGAGCGCAAGATCATCACCGTCGAAGACCCGGTGGAATACCAACTTGAAGGTATCAACCAGATTCAGGTCAAGCCTTCCATTGGCCTGGACTTCGCCGGCGCGCTGCGCTCCATCGTGCGACAGGACCCGGACGTGATCATGATCGGCGAGATGCGCGACCTGGAGACCTGCCGCATCGCAATTCAGTCTTCCCTCACCGGCCACCTGGTGCTGTCGACCCTGCACACCAACAGTGCGGCGGCAAGTATCACGCGGCTGCTCGACATGGGCGTGGAAAGTTACCTGATCGCGTCGACCGTCAAAGGCATTCTGGCCCAGCGACTGGTGCGCCGCCTCGACCCGCTGACGCGCATTGCGTTTCAGGCGCCGGCCGAACTGGTGGCTGAGCACGGCCTGGAGCGTTTCACCGATCAGCGCCCGATCATGCTGTACCGTCCCGCCACCGATATGCCTGGTGGTGGCTATCACGGGCGCAGTGCAATCACCGAACTGCTGGTGATGAACGAAGAACTGCGCAGCCTGCTGATGCGCCAGGCGGACGCTGCCACCCTGGAACAGGCCGCGCGCCGGAGCGGACTGCGTACGCTTTACGAAGAAGGGCTGCGTCAGGCCGTGGCCGGCGTGACGTCCCTCGAAGAGGTGCTGCGCGTCACGCGCGGCGATTGATCATGGCGCACTTCAAATACCGAGCGCTGGACGCCGAGGGTGTCGCCCGCAACGGCTCACTGGAAGCTGCCGATCAGCAGACGGCCGCCGCGGCCCTGCAAAAGCGCGGCCTGTTGCTGCTCAGTCTGGAAGCCGGTGCCAGCAGCGGCATGGGTGCTGCGATGCGGCGCAGCGTGCTGAACGGCGCAGCGCTGGTCAGCTTCACCCAGCAACTGGCCACCCTGCTGGGTGCGGGCCAGCCGCTCGAGCGTGCGCTCGGCACGCTGCTCAGGCAAAACCACGACCCCAGACGCCTAGCGCTGTTCGAGCGGGTGCGCGAACAGGTCAAGGCCGGCAAACCGCTGAGTCAGGCGCTGGAAGAAGAGCACGGCCAGTTCTCCAGCCTCTACATCAGCATGGTCCGCGCCGGTGAGGCTGGCGGCTCGCTGGAAAATACCCTGCGTCAGCTCTGCGAATACCTGGAGCGCAGTCAGAAGCTGCGCGGTGAAGTGGTCAACGCACTGATCTACCCGATTTTTCTGGTGGTGGGCGTGTTGGGCTCACTGGCCCTGCTGCTGGCGTATGTGGTGCCGCAATTCGTGCCGATCTTCCGCGATTTGGGCGTGCCGATCCCATTGATCACTCAAGCCATTCTCGGCCTGGGCGAGTTTCTGAGCGCGTACGGCCTGCTGCTGCTCGGCGCCGTGGTCGCAACCATCTGGAGCATCGCGGTGTTGCGCCGCGACCCGCAACGTCGGCAACGACACGACCGGCGCGTGCTGTCGCTGAAAGTCATCGGCCCGCTGCTGCAGCGTGTCGAGGCCGCCCGACTGGCCCGCACGCTGGGCACTTTGCTCAGTAATGGCGTGGCCCTGCTGCAGGCCATGAATATCGTGCGCCAGGTCTGCGGCAATCACGCCCTGCGCGCCCAGGTGGAGCAAGCGACCGAGTGGGTCAAGGGCGGCGGCACCCTCGCCCAGGCCTTTGGCGCGCAGCCGTTGCTGCCAGAACTCGCGCTGCAAATGATCGAGGTCGGTGAACAGGCCGGCAACCTCGACAGCATGCTGCTCAAGGTTGCAGACGTTTTCGATGTCGAGGCCAAACGTGGCATCGACCGCGTGCTCGCGGCGCTGGTACCCAGCCTGACCGTGGTCATGGCCGTCATGGTGGCGGTGATCATGCTGGCCATCATGCTTCCGCTGATGAGCCTGACCAGTAACATTTGAGGAAATACACATGACTCGATTCAAATCAGCCCCTGGCCGTCGCCAGGGCGGCTTCACCCTGCTGGAAATGCTGGCGGTGATCGTCTTGCTCGGCATCGTGGCAACCATCGTCGTGCGGCAGGTCGGCGGCAACGTCGACAAGGGCAAGTACGGCGCCGGCAAGGCACAATTGGCCAGCCTGAGCATGAAAATCGAAAGCTATGGGCTGGATGTCGGCTCACCGCCGGCCAACCTCCAGGCGCTGGTCACCAAACCCGCGAATGCGACCGGCTGGGCAGGCCCTTACGCCAAGCAGTCGGACCTGAAGGATCCGTTCGGTCATCCCTTCGGTTATCGCTTTCCGGGCGAGCACGGCAGCTTCGACCTGATCTTCTTCGGCCAGGACGGCCAGCCAGGCGGCGACGGCTATAAAGCCGACCTCGGTAACTGGGAATAACATGCGCGCCCTGCCCCGCACCCGCGGCTTCACCCTGTTCGAATTGCTGGTGGTGATCGTGCTGATCGGCATCAGCGTCGCACTGGTGGGCTTCGGCGTGGGCAAAGGTCTGCACAGCGCCGGCGAACGGCGTGCCTTGAGCGAGGTGGTCCAGGCACTGCGCGCAGCCAGGGTGCAGGCGATTGTCACGGGACAACCGGCGCAGACCCGTTTCGACCTCAGGAACGGCCGGTTTCAGGCACCACTGCAAGCGGTCCGGCACCTGCCCGATGACATGCACGTGCAGTTGCAGACCGCCGACGGACTGGGCGCGGCGTTCGAGTTCTATCCGGACGGCGGCTCCAGCGGCGGCCACTTGCTGCTGACCCGGGGCGACAAGCACTGGCGGGTCGACATTAACTGGCTGACCGGCAACGTTCAGTTGCGCACGCTCAATTGAGCCGCGAGCACGGATTCACCCTGCTGGAAATGCTCGCCGCCCTCGCCGTGCTGGCGGTGTGCAGCAGCGTACTGGTGGTGGCTTTCGGGCAGAGCGCGCGCGCCCTGCAACAGGCGCAACGCAGTGACCTGCTGAGCCTGACCGCACGCTCGCTGATGGACGAGGCCATCGCCGGCCGCCTGCAACCGGGTGTCAGCGAGGGGCAATGGTCTGGCGTGAAATGGACATTGAACGTCAGCGCGCTGCCGGTCGCTGATGCGCCGGTGAAGACCTGGCGGCTGGACCTGGAAGTCCGCGACGGCAGCCGGCACGCGCACTACAGCACATTGCAGGTCCGCAGCGCGGGCTCGGGAGCCCGCCCATGAACCGCCGCACGCGAGGTTTCACCTTGCTTGAGGTGTTGGTGGTGCTGAGCCTGCTCGGTGTGTTGCTGACCTTGATAGCAGGCGCGATCACCGGCGCCAATCGGGCGATGGGCAAAGCCGAACGTTACAGCACGCGCCTGGACGAAGTGCGGTCGACGCAGAATTTCCTGCGTCACGTCATCGGTCAGGCCTTGCCGCTGGCATCAGGCGAACCGGGCGTCGCGCAGCCTGCGGTGTTCATCGGCGAGCCGCGCAGCATGCGTTTCTACGCGCCGTTGATGACCACGCTGGGCGGCGGTTTGTATCGGTACAGCGTGACGCTGGCGGCAGGACAGCGCTTGCAAGTGAGCCTGGAGCGTCTGCAGGACCAGCGCTTGCTGCCCGCGCAAGAGCCGCAGGTGCTGATGCACCAGGTGCTCGCCGTGCAGTTCAGCTACCGGGGCGTATCCCCTGAGGGCGGCGCAACCGACTGGCTGGATCACTGGCCCTGGCCCGGACGGCTGCCGATAAGCGTGCGCATCGGTGCCCAACTGGCCGGGCCGGTGCCTTGGCCGCTGGAAAGCATCGACCTGCGCCTGGACCTGTCGTCAGAGGCGCGGGCGTTATGAAGACGCAACGCGGGGTAGCGCTGCTGCTCGTGCTCTGGGTGCTGGCACTGCTCGGCACCCTGCTCGCAGGCCTGTTGGGTTGGGTGCATCTGCAGAACCGGCAGGCGCTCTGGCAGCGCCAGCACACCCAGGCGCTGCTGGCTGCCGAAGCGGGCGTGGCGATGGCGGTCACGGCGCAACTGGAGCGCGACCCGCAACGTCGCTGGCTCGCCGACGGTCAGCCGCACGCACTGCGATTCGACGAGGCCTCGCTGGCGGTGAGCCTGACCAGCGAAGCCGGGAAGCTGGACGTCAATGCCGCGCCGGTCGATGCGTTCGCCCGGTTGGTACAGGCGTGCGGTGGATCGGCCGAGCAGTCCGCGCAGCTCTCGCAGGCATTGAATCAGCGCCGTGGTGGTGATCGTGCACCGTTGCGCACACTGGAGGAAGTCCGCGAACTGCCGGCCATGGACCAACAGGTCTACCTGTGCACCAGCGCCCACCTGACGTTGTGGAGCGGCCTGCCTGCGCCGGATGCGCGGCTGGCCTCGCCCTGGTTGCGCCGCGCGCTGAACCTGCCTCAAGGCGGCGCGATCGCCAACGACGCGGGCCCCGTCATCACCGTACAAAGCCGGGCGACCTTGCCCGGCGGCTTTGGCACGACGCTGAGCGTCACGCTGTTATTGAATCCATCGAAGGAGGGTGTGAGGCCTTATCGGGTCCTGCGCTGGCAAGAATGAAACCACTATCTTTCAAACGGCTCGCGCTATTCCAGTCCCGGCTGGACAGCCACTGGCGCGGCAGCCGGGCACAGCAGTTGTGGCACGCCTGGCTGAGCGAATTGCAAGCGATGCTGCCCGCCGCTGCCCGTGCGCGACTGTTGCCCCCGGTACGTGAGCGGCTGATCGACTGGCCGCTGGCGGGTCAGGATCATGCAGGCGACGATGAGCGCCTGATTCTGGTGTTGCCGGCCAGCATGACGCTGGTCCAGACGCTGTCGCTGCCGACCGCCGCCCTGCGCGACCTGCACAATGTCATCGGCTTCGAGCTGGACAAGTACACGCCCTACCCCCGTGATCAGTTGCAATACGTCGCGCGGGTGACCGGCAAGCAAGGCGCGCTGATGCACGTGCTGCTGGTGGCCATCCTGCGCGAACGGCTGCAACCGGCACTCGATGCGTGCAAGGCACAGGGCCTGGCGCTGCAGTGCGTGGATGGCCGCGACGCTCGCGGCGAGCGTCTGGGCGTCGACTTGCTGCCGGCCGGGCAGAAACCGCCGCGCCTGGGCCGCGCACGATTGCCGGGTTATCTGGCCTTGCTTTGTGGCGCGCTGCTGATCGGCTGCATGGTGCTCTGGCTGGATGCCCGCACGGCCGTGGTCGAAGCGATGCAGCGGACTGTCGACGAGCAACGCCAGCAGGTGCAGCAGGTGCAGAATCTTCGGCGTGAACTGATCAACACTCAGGGTGCCGCACGTTATCTGGCGCGGCAAAAAGCGGCACAGCCAACGCTGTCCAGTGTGCTGGTGGACCTCACCGGATGCCTGGGCGCCGACACCTGGGTCGAACAGCTGGAAATCACCGAGGGCGGTGCAGTTTCCCTTTCCGGGCAGAGCGCCAGAGCGAGCGCGCTGATCACCCGCATGAAGGACTGCAAGACCTTAAGTGACGCGCAGTTCCAGGGCATCATCCAGCCCGACGCCCAGACCGGCAAAGAGCGCTTTTCCCTGCGTGCGCAGCTGCGCAAGGAGGCCGCCGATGCGCCGTGAACTGAGTCCGCGGGAACGCCGTGGCGCGGCACTGATCGTTCTGGCGTTGCTGCTGTGGGCGGCGTGGTGGCTGCTGGTCCAAAGCTGGTTCCTCGATCCGCTGAATGCCCTCGACGAGCAGGCCGATGCCCTCCGCACGCAGCAACAGCGGTACGCCGGCGTCCTGCAACAGCGCGACAGCCTGGAGCAGCAATTGAACGCCGCCCGCCGCGACCCGGCCAGCCGCACCAGCCTGCTGCCCGGTGAAGACCCGAGTGCGGTGGCTGCCGACCTGATGCAACGCAGCCTCGATCTGGTCAGAGGCCACGCCGATCAGGGGCCGGGCTGTCAGGTGACGCAACGCATGCCGATCACCCCCGAGCAAGACAGCACCGAGCCCTATCGTCAGGTCAAGGTCAGCCTGACGCTGGATTGCGCCATGGAACCGCTGGCCAGTCTGCTGCACGACTTCGAATACGGGCAGCCGTTTCTGTTCATCGACAACCTCAGCCTGCGCCGGGCGACGAATGCGCCCGCCACCGGCGGTGCCGGGCGTTTGCAGGTGCATCTGCTGCTGCGCGGCTATCTGCAACAGGCGCCGGCACCGTCGCAGGCCAGATCTGCATCACCTGCACCTGCACCTGCACCTGCACCTGCACCTGCACCTGAGGGAGAGCCTGAAGCATGAGGTTCGACCGACTTTCACTCGTCCTGGGCGCAGGTGCCGCTTTGCTGAGTGCGCTGGCGATCAGTCTGGCAATGGGCGCCGGCCAAAGCGTGAACTGGCTGCCCGCAGGCGAAGCCCGTGCCGTCGCATCCGCCGCCCGAGCGCCGACGATCGCGCCCATGCCGACTCAGACTCTGGCGTTGACGTGGCAGCAGTCGATGTTCAGTCCTGACCGCAAGCCGGATCAGGTGACTGGCAAAAATCAGGCGTCCTCACTCGATGGCGTCGCCCTCAGCGGCGTGGTGATCGACGGACAGGCCCAATGGGTCCTGTTGCGCATGCCGGACAAAGGCAACCTGAAGGTGGCCGTCGGCAGCACGCTGGATAACGGCTGGACCCTGACCGGCGCCACCGCGCAAAACGCCACGTTTACCCATCAGGGACAGACCCGCGAATTGCGCCTGCCCCTGCTTCGTCTTCCAGCGCCTTCGAAAGCGCCTCTCATTACCCTTCCAGACGTACCCAGACCATGAACAATCGCTACCTTGAGTTTCCCCGTTTGCGCAGCCCTCTGTTGTGCCTGGCCACCGCTGTCGCGCTGGCCGGTTGCGCCACCACGCCGGAGCACTTCGACAACGACCCGGCGCTGATGCAGGAAGCACTCGATGGCACCGGCTCGCAGCGTCTGCCGCTGGCCGAACCTGAACCGATGCCGAGCCAGAGCAACGCGACCGCCAGAACGGTGCCGCGCCAGCAGATCATCCGGGGCAGCCAGACCTTCGTGCACAGTCCGGCCCCTGCGGCGGGCTCCCGCGGCCCCGCGCAGGCAGACGGCGATATCGTCTTCAACTTCACCAATCAGCCCATCGAAGCGGTCATCAACAGCGTGATGGGCGACCTGCTGCACGAAAACTACAGCATCGCCCAGGGCGTTAAAGGTGACGTCAGCTTCTCCACCTCCCGACCTGTGAACAAGCAGCAGGCGCTGTCGATTCTGGAAACCCTGTTGTCCTGGACCGACAACGCGATGATTCGCCAGGGCGAGCGCTATGTGATCCTGCCCGCCAATCAGGCGGTGGCCGGCAAGCTGGTGCCCGAGATGCCCGTGGCGCGGCCTTCCAGCGGATTGTCGGCGAGGCTTTTCCCCCTGCATTACATCTCGGCCACCGAAATGCAGAAGCTGCTCAAGCCCTTCGCGCGGGATAACGCCTTCCTGTTGGTCGACCCCGGCCGCAATGTGCTGAGTCTGGCCGGTACGCCGGACGAGCTGGCGAATTATCAGGACACCATCGACACCTTCGACGTCGACTGGCTCAAGGGCATGTCGATCGCCGTGTATGGCCTGCAGCGGGCCACCGTCGGCGAACTGATGCCGGAACTGAAGAAAATGTTCGGCCCGGACAGCGGGATGCCGATGGCAGGCATGGTGCGTTTTCTGCCCATCGACCGCACCAACTCGGTGGTGGCGATTTCCACGCAGCCGCGCTATCTGAGCGAGGTCGGCGACTGGATTCACACCATTGACGAAGGCGGCGGCAACGAGCCGCAGATGTACGTCTATGACGTGCGCAACATGAAGGCTGCCGATCTGGCCCGATACCTGCGCCAGATCTACGGCAACGGACAGATCAAGGATGACAGCGCCGCCCGGGTCGCACCCGGCCTGCGCACACGCTCATTGTCCTCGCTCAATGGCAGCAGCGGCGCGATGGGGCTCAGCGGCACGGGCCAGGGCATGGGTTCAGGGATGGGTTCAGGCGTCTCGTCCGGGATGGGACTGAACGGCAGCAACGGCAATCAGCAAGGCACGTTGCAGCAGAGCGACGAGGCGATGGAAAGCGAGGATGGAGGTGCCGACGACGATGCCGGCGGGGTCGAAGGCACTGACAGCGAAACCGCCGACACGCAGTCCGGCGCCAGCAAGCGATTGGACGACAGCACGCGCATTACCGCGCAAAAAAGCAGCAACCAGTTGCTGATCCGCACCCGTCCGGCGCAGTGGGCGGAGATCGAATCGGCCATCAAACGGCTGGACAATGCCCCCATGCAGGTGCAGATCGAAACGCGCATTCTGGAGGTCAATCTCAGCGGCGAACTGGACCTGGGCGTGCAATGGTATCTGGGCAAACTGGCCGGTAACTCGTCCAGCACCACCGTCGCCAACGCCTCCGGCAGTCAGGGTGCGCTGGGTGGCGGCGGCGCCGGCCTGGGCGCCACCGACGCGTTGTTTTACTCGTTCGTCAGCAACAATCTTCAGGTGGCGCTGCACGCGCTGGAAACCAACGGTCGCACGCAAGTGCTGTCGGCCCCGTCGCTGGTGGTGATGAACAACCAGCAGGCGCAGATTCAGGTCGGCGACAACATTCCCATCAGTCAGACCACGGTCAACACCAACGTCTCGAACACCACGCTGAGCAGCGTCGAATACGTGCAGACCGGGGTCATTCTGGATGTCGTGCCGCGCATCAATCCAGGCGGACTCGTCTACATGGACATTCAGCAGCAAGTCAGCGACGCCGACAACACGGCCGCCTCGGACAGCAACGGCAACCCGCGCATTTCCACCCGTTCGGTGTCGACGCAGGTTGCCGTGCAGAGCGGCCAGACCGTACTGCTCGGCGGCCTCATCAAGCAGGACAACAGCGACACCGCTTCTTCGGTGCCGTATCTGGGCCGTGTGCCGGGCTTGCGCTGGCTGTTCGGCAGCACCAGCAAAAGCAAGAAGCGCACTGAGCTGATCGTGTTGATCACCCCGCGCGTCGTGACCAGCAACAGTCAGGCGCGTCAGGTGACCGATGACTATCGTCAGCAGCTGCAACTGATCAAACCGACGCTCTAGGTTCAAACAAAGACTGGCTGCCGCTCGCAAGGGGCGGCAGGCGCGTCCGGGTAAGCCGATTGTTCAGCGCACGCGGCCGCGGCTTTCCACTGCCAGGTCCAGCGCTTTCTGCATGTCCAGGCGCGCGGATCGGCCCACGTCTTTGTCGTCGAGCCGGAAGCCGCGTTCGGAGGGCAGGATCGGCGCCGTCAGGTCTTCGGCGTCCATGGGTTCGAAGTCATAATTGTCGCCAATGGCCATCGCACTGCGCCGCAGCAGCATGCGTAGCTGCTCGGGCGTGAGTTGCGGATTGATCGACAGCATCGCCGCCAGCAGGCCGGTGACCATCGGCGTGGCGTACGACGTTCCGCAGTGCACCGCGCCTGTCTCGCCGGACTTGACGGTGGAGGCATGAACGCATGCGGCCGCGGTGATATCGACGCGCATATCGATGTTGGAGGAACTGCGCTTCACCGCATATGTGGGCGCGTCCACGGGCACGTCGGCTTGCCCGCTGCGCTGGTGGCCACCGACCACCAACAGCTGATCGGTCACGAAAGACGATGGCAGACGGTATTCATCCGTGCCGGAAAAAGACGACCCGTTGCCGGCGGAGTTAACCACGATCACATCCGGATGCGCTTTGCGCAGCCACAGGAAAAACTCTTCGAGCAGCTCTTCGTAGCCGCCCATCGCGATGCCCGAGCGGAGCAAGGAATCCACGTCATCGCCGTCAACATTTTTCGCCCCGATCCGGTGAATGCCCCAGCTCCAGTTGAGCACCCGTACGCCGTCCTCCACCAGATTCACCGAGGCGGCGATATTGGCCGTTATGCCCGCATCGGAGTTGCGCTCCACGATGACGTCGAAACCGCCGCCGGCCTTGTCCAGCCCACGCAGAAATCCGGTGTTGCCGCCATCGTCCCAGTGAGCCGCGAGAATACCGGCGACGGTGGTGCCATGAGCGTCCGGTTTCTGCGAATCTCGGGCATACACGCAGGTGCGCGGCGGCGCACAGTCACCCATGTACTCGGCGAAGTCGGCGGTGTCGAAATCAACGTCGCGCTCGATCAGTCCCACCCGGATCGGCTGCGGCTGAATCGGCGCCGGCCGGGCCGGAATACGTCGCCGGTAATAATTCACCGCGTCGACAAAGCGGTTGGCCGCCCATTCATCGGAACCCACCGACGGCCTGGCCGGGTCTGGAGCAGGACTGACGCCCTCTTCGGTTTTCTCCGCAGCCGACTCCTCGATGACCACCGCATCGACACTGGTTTCGCTGCCCAGACGCAGCACCAGCGCGTCGCGCTGCACCAGATCCCTGGCGGGCAGACGCAACTGATACAGGTTCAACGGCGCGATGCTGCCGACCACTTTTGCGCCGTATTTCTTCGCCAGCCTTTCAGCCTCGGGACGTCCGTCATGATCTTCCTCGATCACCACACTGACCAGATCGACGTAGGTGGTCAGGCCGTCCATGTTCTTCGCGACTTCGTCAGGGCCAGCGGCAACCACGTGACTGTTGCGCAGCGTCAGCCAGGTCGCGTTGCTCGACCGTGGCCCGTCCTTGAGATAGAGCGGCCCGCTCTGGCGTCCATGGCTATCGACCTGCACCCGCAACCGGTCGCCGTCGCGCTCGACAGCAGTGGCCGAAAGCGGCTGACTATCGAGGTAAAGGGTCGGGGTTTGCGCGGTCATTCCCTGAACGTTCAGGCACCACTGCTGGCGCTGATTCTCCAGCAGATCACCGCACCGTTTCAGGCTCTCGATACGCAGCGGCTCTTGCGCCTGCGCCACAGAACTGACGACCAGGGCCCACAGGCCGGCGTAAACGGCAGAACGAAAAACCATGGGCCAGAACTCTCGATAACGATTGTGCTGTTACGACTGGCACCTTACATGCTTCGTTCAAACGGGGCGTTCGCGGCATGTTCTGAACGCCGCGCAGGGGTCGGATCCTTGGCTCAGGCAGGAGCCATCCGTTATTCAAGCCGCGCTCAAGCCGTGCGACTCCAGCGATCGCTCAGCTCAGTCGGCCCCTGGCATGTGTGCGGCCACCGCCTGATCCCAAGGTGCCGGCGACGGGAAGACCTCGGCGAGAAAAGCCAGGAACGCCTTCACGTTCGGGCTGCCCCTGCGGCTTTCCGGCCACAGCGCAGTGATCGGAAACCGCTCCATGATCAATTGCGGCAGCACCGGCACCAGTTCGCCGCGCAGGACATAAGGCGCGGCCACGTAATTCGGGGTGATGCCAATGCCCCCGTCCGCCGCCATCGTCGCTGCGACCGCATCGCTCAAATCAATGGTAATGCCCGCCTCGGGGATGACCTCCTGCGAACGCTCTCCTTCGTTGTACGTCCAGCGCAGCGCCTGCCCGGAACTCTGATAACGGAAATTCACGCAGTCGTGTTCGCTGAGTTCCGACGGGTGACGCGGCGTGCCTTTGCGTTCGAGGTAACGCGGCGAGGCGAATGCGCCGGTGCGGTGCGGGCCCAGATGACGGCTGATCAGCCGTGAGTCCGACAATTGCCCGACCCTGATGAGGACGTCGATGCCCTGTTCGATGATGTCCGAATACTGATCGCCAAGGCGCAGGTCGAGGGTGACGTTGGGGTAACGCTCGCGGAATCGCGGCAGCGCTGGCGCAAGGATGTTCAGGCCGATGGGCAACGGAGCGGTGATTTTCAGCGTGCCGGAAGGCTCTGCCCGCGAGGCCACGGCCGCCTGATCGATCCCCTCGACCTCATGCAGGATGCGCATCGCCCGCTCGAACAGATCACGACCCTCCGGCGTCAGCGTCAATGACCGCGTCGTGCGGGTGAAGAGCTTGAGACCAAAGTGCTCCTCCAGCCGCTGGACACTTTTGCTGATGGCCGACGGAGACACGGACAACGCCCGCGCAGCTGCGGTGTAGCTGCCCAGGGACGCTGCGCGCGCGAACGCGATCAGGCCGGTTAAACGCTCTAAACCCATTTGTTCCTTCATGGCACTAGTAAAGCGACTTGCGGCCCAATTATCAATCTGTACGTCACGCTTTAATCTCACCTCCATCGCACGCCACTTCGGCGTTCCAAGGAGATCGACATGACCCACACTTCCGCTGCCCCGCTGCTTCCCTCGAATCTACAAGACCAGACCGTCGTGATTTTCGGCGGGACATCCGGCATCGGCCTCGCCGCTGCCATTCAGGCAAAAGCCGCTGGCGCGGCGGTGATCGTCATCGGCTCGAACGCCGAGCGTGCCAGACAAGCCGCTGAAGCACATGGCCTGGCAGGCTGGCGCGCAGCTGACGTCACTCGCAGTGAAACGATTTACGCGGCAGTCTCGGACATCGCCCACGTCGATCACCTGGTGCTGCTGGCGGGCAGCTTCGTCGCAGGCCGCGTGCTGGATGCCGACATCGATCACCTGCGCCGCGCATTCGAAGAGCGCATCTGGGCGTCCATCCACGCCATCCGGGCGTTGGGCGACAAGCTGTCGAAAAGCGGCTCGATCACCTTCATTTCCGGCAACCTCGCCGACCGTCCGAACGCCTATGGCACCGCGGTGCTGGCCGCAGCCTCGGCCGCCATGGAGGCCATGGCCCGCGGCATGGCGCTGGAGCTTGCGCCAGTGCGCGTCAATACGCTCTCTCCCGGTCCGATCAACACACCGATTCTGGGCAAGGCGCTGGGCGAAGGGCGTGATGCGTTCGTGGCGTCGCTGGAACAGACACTGCCTCTGCACCGCTTAGGTTCGGCTGAGGAAGCCGGCAACGCCGTGGTGTTTCTGATGGCCAACACCTTCATGAACGGCGCGGTGCTCAACATCGACGGCGGCGCCCGCCTGGTTTGAGACGCCCCTTGCAAATGACTCAGGAGATTCTGCCAATGACTTCGCTGTTCCAATCCCTGCAGATGGGCGCCCTCTCGTTGCCCAATCGCATTCTCATGGCCCCGATGACCCGAGGCCGCGGCACCCGTGAGCACGTGCCCACCGAGATGATGATCGACTACTACGCACAACGCGCCAGCGCCGGACTGATCATCTCCGAGGCGATCGGCATCAGTCAGCAAGGGCTGGGTTGGGCATACGCCACCGGCATCTGGTCCGGCGAGCAGATTGCCGGCTGGAAACGCGTCACCGATGCGGTGCATGCCAGAGGCGGACGAATCCTCGCGCAACTCTGGCACATGGGCCGGGTCGTGCACCCCAGCTTCCTGCAAGGCGGCCAGCCGGTATCGGCATCCGTCACCACCGCGCCTGGCCTCGCGCACACTTATGCCGGCAAGCAACCCTACAGCGCGGCAAGGGCGCTGGGCACCGATGAAATCCCTGCCTTGCTCGAGCAGTTTCGCCAGGCAACCCGCAATGCCATCGAAGCCGGCTTCGACGGGGTGCAGGTTCATGCCGCCAACGGCTATCTGATCGACCAGTTTCTGCGTGACAGCGGGAATTTCCGTACCGATGGGTATGGGGGATCGATCGACAACCGGATTCGGCTGTTGAAGGAAGTCACCGAGGCGGTGGCCGAGGTCATCGGCGCGGACCGGACTTCCGTTCGCCTGTCGCCGGGCAGTCATGATCAGGGCGTGCGCGACAGTGACCCGGAACCGTTGTTCGTTCGCGCCGCCCAAGTGCTGTCCGATATCGGGATAGCTCATCTGGAGCTGCGCGAACCGCCCATGGATGGCACGTTCGGCGCGTCGGAACGGCCGCCGATGGCGCCGGCCATGCGCCGGGCCTTCAAGGGCGTGTTGATCCTCAACTCCGATTACGACGTTGCGCGGGCGCAGGCGGCGGTTGAATCCGGGCTGGCGGACGCAATCGCCTTCGGTCGTCCGTTCATCGCCAACCCGGACTTGCCAGCGCGCTTGAGAGACCAGTTACCACTCTCGCAAGACGACCCGAGCACCTGGTTCACCCAAGGCGCCGAGGGCTATTCCAGCTATCCGGATTACGGCTCTACCGAGGCCTGATCTTGGATGTGGCGACAATGGCATCGATGCCCCTTAATGCCAGCGTCACCCCCGATAGCCCGTCGACAAGGCCCCTGCCTCCCTATAACGTGGAAGCAGAGGCCTTCGGCGGCTGTCGATCGGGTGCACTGAGCCGGTAGACAGCGAGGCATAGCGCATTTTGTCGCCCCTGTGCCTCAGCGCGGACGGCCATCAACGGCCGTTCTCCTTTCCATCTCACGGGACTTGGCCAGCCTCAGCCCCGTCCATTCCTGCGACAGCTGCCACAGGCGTTCGGCCGCGTCGGGATCGGACGCCCATTGCGCCACGCCTTTACGGCCGATATCCGACTGATTGACCGGCGCGATGTTGCAATCCTCGCAGTACACGCCGCCCTTGCCTTCCAGCGCGGGGCTCGTGGCACACCAAAGCCCGGTCGCTGCGCCTTGTTCCAGGGTTTTCAGGCCAGCCTGCGGATCGACCTTGTGCTGGCCTTTCTCGTCCAACACGTCGAACGTTTCGATTTCGCTGCTGCTCAAGTGCCGCGCCAGGTCAGTCAGAATTTGCCCCGGGTGCAACGAGAACGCACGGACGCCCTGCTCACGACCGCGCGTGTCCAGTGCCATGGCGAACAGCGCGTTGGCGGTCTTGGACTGACCGTAAGCGACCCATTTGTCGTACGGCCGGCGCTGGAAGTCAGTGTCGTCGAAGTCCATACCTGCGATCTGATGCCCGCGGGACGACACGGCCACCACCCTCGCGGATCCCGCTGCGACCAATGCCGGCCATATCCCGCACGTCAGGCGGTAATGCCCCAGGTGATTGATTGAAAACTGGCTCTCATGCCCCTCGGCGTCACGGGCAAGCGGCGACGCCATGACACCGGCGCAGTTGATCAGCAATGAAACAGGCTGACCTCGGCCGACAACCCGGGCGCAAAACGCACTCACCGAGTCCGCACTGATCAGGTCCATCGGTTCGACCACTACGCCGTCGATGCCAGCCAGCGCAGCGCCCGCCCGCTTCGTGTCTCTGGCCGGCACGATGACCCGGGCGCCAGCCGCGGCCAAGTGTCGAGCGGTGACCAGACCCAGGCCGGAATAGCCGCCGGTGACGATTGCCAGTTTCCCGCGCAAGTCGACACCGGCCATGACATCGGCAGCGGTGCTGGCGGCGTCGAAGGGGGATGCAAGGGGGGATTGAAGGGTGATCATGTAGTCTCTCCGCGTCTTTCTGAAGCGTCGATTCTTGGCTAATATCATTGGACGAAACAGCTCAAATAGTCCGGTTTTCTATCGTGATCATCCAAAACCCCCTGTCCGACCCCCTCTCTGATGTGCTCGCCCTCTCGGGTCTGCGCGCTGCCTGTTCGGTGCGGCTGCAAGCGGGCGGCGACTGGGCGTTACGCTTTCAGCCCATCGAATTGAAATTCAATGTCGTGCGCCGCGGTGAATGTTGGCTGCGCGTTCCTGATCAGCCTGCGCGTCGCCTGCGCGCCGGGGACTGTTTTGTGGTGTCGCGCACGCCGTTTGTCTTGTCGAGCGCGGCTGACATGCAGCCCATCAACGCCTCCGAGGTGTTCGCGGAGTCCGGCTCGTCTGCCGTCTATGGCGTGGGCAATGACGTCGAACTCTTGGGCGGCAGCGTGTCGCTGGTCAGCCCTGGTGCGGCTGATCTGCTGGAGTGGCTGCCGCCGGTGATCATCATCGAGGCCCGCGCGAGCGGTGCCACCTCCTTTGCCTGGCTGCTGGACGAACTGGACCGGGAATGGCAATCCGCGCAAGCCGGCGCCTATGCCATGTGCAATGACTTGCTCAGGCTGATTTTCGTCCATGCGCTGCGCCACCACATTGTCACGGCTGACCTGGCCGAGCTGGCCTGGCTGGGCGGCCTGCGGGAACCGGCCATTGCCAACGTGATGCGGGCGGTGCACGGCGCACCGGCGCATTCTTGGAAACTGGCGGAAATGGCGGCGATCGCCTGCATGTCGCGTTCGGGCTTTGCGGCGTTGTTCAAAACCCGCGTCGGCCAGACACCGGTGGAATATGCCACCCGATGGCGCATGCAGGTGGCGGCTTCGCGGCTGTGTAACGGCGTGGACACCGTCTCGATAGTGGCCGACTCGCTGGGCTACTTGTCCGATGCCGCGTTCGGCGTCGCCTTCAAGCGCGTTCATGGGCAATCGCCCGGACAATACCGCCGACGCCATTGCGCTTGAACCCCCGCTGAGACAACGCATTACGCGCATTTATAAAAAACTTGAACGCACAATGAAACTTATTGAAGTTACTTGATGTCGTGGCACAGCTCTATTCGACAGCGCCCCGTCACGTCTTATAAAACGGCAAGTTGAATACGCCCCTGTGACGGCATTTATTAGTTGTGACTGAACGTGCTTCGCCGTGAGCGATTTCGTCGGGATCGATGAACGTTTGACCCGTGAACACTCAATTGAGTGGATTTGTTTCAGTGGCTTTACACACGGCGAAACGTCGCCGACTCGCCGTTCTTGACCGACTCAGCCCTGCGTATAACGCAGATCTGCACGCCTTACGCGCCAAAATGCAGGCAAATCAACTGCTCGACTGGCGCAGGCGCAGGCGCCACGCATTTCTATCGCACGCCGTTTTAGCGCCAAATTCTTGGCTTAAAGTTTCGAGATTTTGAAAAAATCAATTAGACAGCAATACGGGGCAACATCATATTGATATCACGCACGAAGTTGCGTAATGTTTCATGGAGTGCGCAGTTGGGCTAGCAATTCCCTTCATTGTTGTACGAACCCATTTCCGGGAAGGGATACCTATATGCACCGTTCTGACGATATTGCGAATTTGTTCAGCAGATTCGGGAGTAGCGCTGAGTTTTATCGCGAGATCGAACCGCGCTACGAGTACACCGAAGAAATGGCCACGCCCTTTTCTGCGGCGTTGAAAAGCGTTCCTGGCGAGGAACCTACCTCTGAACATGCTGGGGATATGCCCCACATCGATGAAATGCCTGCGACTGTCGAGGCGGACGAAGTGCGCGTGGACGAGCCATTGCTGGCTGCGTTGCCTGCAGCGGCCGGTTCCACAGCGCTCAGCCGCCTGTTGAACGAAATCGAGCAGCAACGCGACGGCTCGCCCGTCGCTGAACGCTCGGCGCAATCGTCCAGACCACACCTTGAAGCCAACGTCATCGCGGTGGTATCGAACAAAGGCGGCGCGGGCCGAAGTACGCTGGCCGGCGCGCTGGCCAGTGCGATCAAACGCCCCGGCGGTCGCACCTTCGCCATCGACTTCGACCCGCAGAATTCGTTGTGCCTGCACCTTGGCGGCAATGAACAATGGCCAGGCATCGCTCAGGCCAGCCAGCGCAACGCCGACTGGCGCGACATTGCTCGCAAGGGTTATGCCGGCAGCCAGTGCCTGGCCTACGGTGTGACCACCGACCAGGAACGCGTGGATTTCGAACAACTGCTCGCAAACGATCACCTGTGGCTGGCCCGCTGCCTGGAAGCCATGAATCTGGGTGAGCAGGACACCGTTGTGATCGACACGCCGCCCGGCGCCACGGTGTACCTGAATCAGGTGCTGGAGGTTGCCAGCCTGGTGGTGGTCGTGACCCTCGCCGATGCGGCGTCCTACACCAGTTACAACCAGATGGACAGGCTGCTCGCGCCTTACCTGCAACGGGAAAATGCCGCGCAGTGCAAAGTCGTCATCAACCAGTTGGACACGTCCCGCCAGTTCAGCCTCGACATGTGCGATCTGCTGAAGAAAAGAATAGGCAATCAGCTGTTGGGCGTGATCCGTCAGGATCACTTCATCAGTGAATCATTGGCGTACGACCGCAATCCGCTGGCGCACACCCCAAGCACCCGAGGCTGCCAGGACACCCTCGACATCGCAGGTTCGCTTTGCGAACTTCTCATGGAAGGCACGCAAGAGCCCTATTTGTCATGACCCAAGTTACAAATCCCACGCCCCACTCCCCGGGGCGCCCGGAACTGCGCGCCAATGGTTTGTTCAACCGCGTCAGCCAATGGCCTCGCGCGGTACGCCGTACGCTGATTCTGATCGGTTCGATCATCGCGGCACTGCTGCTGATCAGCATCATCAGCGCGCCGCTTGACCTCTATACCCAGTGCCTGTTCGCGGCGCTGTGTTTCTGTTCCGCGCTGTTCATCAAACGCCTTCCCGGTCGCCTGCCGATCCTGGCGTTGATCGTGATGTCGCTGGTCGCCTCGTTGCGCTACATGTACTGGCGCCTGACCGACACGCTGGGTTTCGAAGGCTGGCTGGACATCATGTTCGGCTATGGCCTGGTGCTCGCCGAAATCTACGCCCTGGTGGTGTTGATCTTCGGCTATGTCCAGACCGCCTGGCCGCTGCGGCGTCAACCGGTGCTGCTGACCGGCGACCCCAGCGACTGGCCGACGGTGGATGTGTTCATTCCTACCTATAACGAAGCGCTGAGCATCGTGAAACTGAGCATTTTCGCGGCTCAGGCGATGGACTGGCCCAAAGAAAAGCTGCGCATCCACGTTCTCGATGATGGCCGTCGCGACGAGTTTCGCCGTTTCTGTCAGGCCATCGGAGTCAACTACATCGTGCGTGACAACAATCATCACGCCAAGGCGGGCAACCTCAACGCGGCGCTGAAAGTCACCGATGGCGAATACATCGCCATGTTCGACGCCGACCATGTGCCGACCCGCTCTTTCCTGCAGATCGGCATGGGCTGGTTCCTCAAGGATCCGAAGCTGGCGATGCTGCAGACGCCGCACTTCTTCTTTTCCCCTGACCCGTTCGAGAAGAACCTCAACACGTTCCGTGCCGTACCGAACGAAGGTGAGTTGTTCTACGGGCTGGTTCAGGACGGCAACGACCTGTGGAACGCGACGTTCTTCTGTGGCTCGTGCGCGATTCTGCGCCGCAAGCCGCTGGAAGAAGTCGGCGGTGTCGCCGTAGAAACCGTGACCGAGGACGCCCATACGGCGCTCAAGCTCAACCGCGCCGGCTACAACACCGCCTATCTGGCGATTCCCCAGGCAGCCGGTCTTGCGACTGAAAGCCTGTCACGCCACATCAGCCAGCGGATTCGCTGGGCTCGCGGAATGGCGCAGATTTTCCGCCTCGACAACCCGCTGTTCGGCAAGGGCCTGAACCTGGGTCAACGCGTCTGCTACGCCAACGCCATGTTGCACTTCTTCTATGGCTTGCCGCGCCTGACCTTCCTCACCGCGCCACTGGCCTACCTGATCTTCGGCGCCGAGATTTTCCACGCCTCGGCGCTGATGATCACCGCGTACGTGCTGCCGCACCTGTTTCACTCCAACCTGACCAACTCCTGCATTCAGGGGCGTTTCCGGCATTCGTTCTGGAACGAGGTCTACGAGACGGTGCTGGCCTGGTACATCATGCCACCGGTGCTGATGGCGCTGGTCAACCCCAAGTTCGGCGGCTTCAACGTCACCGACAAGGGCGGCATCATCGACAAGGACTTCTTCGACTGGAAGCTCGCACGCCCTTATATCGTGCTGCTGCTGATGAACCTGACCGGCCTGGGCTTCGGTATCCATCAACTGATCTGGGGCGCGCCGGACACTGCCGTCACTGTGCTCATCAACACCGCCTGGACGCTCTACAACCTGATCATCACCAGCGCTGCGGTGGCGGTCGCGAGTGAGACGCGCCAGGTGCGTGCCGAACCGCGTGTGCGCGCCGAGTTGCCGGTCAAGGTCGAGCTGGAAGACGGCACCGAAGTCTACGGCACCACGCAGGACTTTTCGCAGCGTGGCCTGGGCCTGCGCTTGCCGCCAGGCACGACGGTCAAGCCGGGCGAACGGATGCGCGTTTCGCTGTTCCGCAACGCCAGGACCAGCCAGTTCGACACCACCGTGGTGTTCAGCAAAGGCCAGGACCTGGGCGCCTTGTTCGACCCTCTGACCCTGCGTCAGCAGAGCGAACTGGTACGCATGACCTTCTCCCGCGCCGACACCTGGGCGACCAGTTGGGGCAGCGGCAAGCTCGACACCCCGCTCTCGGCCCTGCGCGAGGTCAGCACCATCGGCCTGATCGGCATGGGCGCGCTGGTCAAGGCGACCGCCCTGCAGGCGCGTCACAGCCTCACCGGGACACCGGCTCAAACGAAATCGCTCGAATCTTCTATGGACAAGTCATGATCAGCAAATTTTCCGTGCGCAGTGAAACCCGCCGCCCTCATCACCCGCTCACGCTGCTGGCGTCGTCTGTCCTGTGCCTGTCGGGCCTGAGCCAGACTGCGCACGCCGAGACCGCAACCAACGCACCCGCACCAGCCGGCAGCTACAGCCAGAACATGACGCTCAAGCAGCTGGGCCGACTGGACACCATGAACCTGCAGGGCGTGGAAGCGGCCGACGGTGTCAACTTCGACATCCGCGCCGACGAAGTGGTGAACGGCGCCCAACTGGTGTTGCGCTACAGCTATTCGCCGGCGCTGCTGGCAGACCTCTCGCAGATCAACGTGCTGGTCAACGACGAGGTGGCCGCCAGCCTGTCGTTGCCCAAAGAGCGTGCCGGCACACCGCAGGAGCAGGTGGTCGATATCCCGCCGCGCCTGATCACCGAATTCAACCGTCTGCGCCTGCAGTTCATCGGTCACTACTCGATGCAGTGCGAAGACCCGCAGCACAGCAGCCTGTGGGCCAAGATCAACAACAGCTCGGAGCTGAAACTCAACGTTTCGCCGATCCAGCTCAAGGATGATCTGGCGATTCTGCCGCTGCCGTTCTTCGATCGCCGCGATGCCCGTCAGGTCAACCTGCCGATCGTCTTCGCTTCGACGCCGGACAACGCCACCCTCGAAGCCGCTGGCGCCCTGTCGTCGTGGATCGGCGCCCTCGCCGCTTACCGTGGTGCCAGTTTCACCAGCAATGTCGGGCAGATTCCGGACAAGGGCAACGCCATCGTCCTGATCGAGAGCAAAGACGCCATCCAGCTCGGCGGCTTGCAGCTGCCTGCGGTGAAAGGCGCCACGGCCACGTTGATGAGCAATCCCAACGACGCACACGGCAAGCTGCTGATCGTCGCCGGTCGCGATGCCACCGAGCTGAAACTTGCGGCCTCGGCCGTCGCCGTGGGCAGCAAATCGCTGGTCGGCAACAGCGTCACGATCGACCGCCTCGACCCGCTCGCGCCGCGCAAACCTTATGACGCACCGAACTGGCTGCCGTCGGACCGTCCCGTCAAGCTTGGCGAACTGCTCGACACCAAACTGCTCAGTGTTTCCGGCTACAACCCAGGCAACATCACCATTCCGGTACGTCTGCCGCCAGACCTGTTCAACTGGCGCGAAGCGGGCGTCCCGCTGAGCCTGAAATACCGCTACACGCCGCAACAGGAGTCGACCAACTCTTCGTTGCTGGTCAGCCTGAACAACAACTTCATGAAGTCCATGCCGCTGCCGTCGGTGACCAATCTCAAAGGTGGCGACAACCTGCTGGAGCTGCTGAAAAAGGACACCAGCCTGCCGCGCGAAGCCAGCGTGCTGTTGCCGTTGGGCCTGGCGCCTGCACAGTCGCAGCTGCAGTTCCGCTTCATGTTCGACTACATCAAGCAGGGCGAATGCCGCGACATCATCGTCGACAATATGCGCGGTCTGATCGACCCGGATTCCAGCCTCGACCTGAGCGGTTACAACCACTACATCGCCCTGCCGAACCTGGGCGTGTTCAACGACAGCGGCTTCCCGTTCACGCGCATGGCCGACCTTTCGCAGAGCGCCGTGGTGATGCCGGACAAAAGCGGCCCTGCCGAATGGGGGGCTTACCTGACCGTGCTCGGGCGCTTCGGTGAGTCCACCGGTTATCCGGCCACTGCGGTGAAAGTGGTCCAGGCCAATGACGTGCAGTCGGTCAGCGACAAAGACCTGCTGGTCCTCGCGTCGGGCGACAACCAGCCGTTGCTGACGCAGTGGGCAGCGCACCTGCCGGCAAGCTTCACCGGCGAAACCCACCGTTTCTCCCTGTCCGACCTGACCCTGCGCGTACGCGACTGGATCAGCCCGGACCCGCAGGCCAACCTGCGCAAACCCCGCCTGAACGTGACCTACACCGGCCCCGCCAGCAGCACGTACCTGGCCGGCTTCCAGTCGCCGCTCAAACCCGAGCGCAGCGTGGTGGTGATCGTCAGCGGCAAGCCGGAAGGCCTGGTTGATGCCACGGACGCGCTGATCGGTGGCGACCAGTATAAGGAAACCATCCAGGGCAGCCTGGCGGTGGTGAACGGCAAGCAGATCACCTCGCTGGTGGCTGACGATCAGTATTACGTCGGCGATCTGAACCTTTTCAAGCGCGTTCAATGGACCCTGTCGCAAAACCTGATCTGGATGTTGCTGGTCACGGTCTGCGGCCTGTTCATGGTCAGTGGCCTGTTTTATCTGTTCCTGCGCTCGCGTGCCAAGAAGCGCCTGTCATGACTGTGAATGCAACCTTCAAAGGGCTTCAGACGCCTTTGACTCGACGTCCGATGCGCAAGGCCGGACGGCTGCTGGCCGCCCTGCTGCCGCTGGCGGCGTTGATGCCGACCTTCGCCAGCGCCCATTCCAGCTGCGCGACGCAGACCTGGCCGCTGTGGAAAAACTACACCGAGCGTTTCGTGCAAAAGGACGGGCGCATGCTCGGTTCGAGCATGGACCCCGATCAGAGCAGTTCCGAAGGACAGTCCTACGGGATGTTCTTCGCGCTGGTCGCCAACGATCAGGCGACGTTCGACCAGCTCTGGCGCTGGACCAAGGACAACATGGCCGGCGCCAACATCGCGCAGAACCTGCCCGGCTGGCTGTGGGGCAAGACGCCGGACGGCAAATGGGGCGTGATCGACAAGAACTCGGCCAGCGACGCGGACCTGTGGTTCGCCTACGCGCTGCTTGAGGCTGACCGCCTGTGGCACAAACCGGCCTACCGCACCGACGCGCAGCTGATCCTCAACAACGTCGAAAAAACCCTGATCCGCAACATTCCGGGCCTGGGCAAGATGGTCTTGCCCGGCCCGGTCGGTTACGAGCACCCGGACCAACTCTGGCGCTTCAACGCCAGCTACATGCCGCTGCCGCTGATGCGTCGGTTCACCCGAGAGACGCCGTCCAGTCCTTGGAAAGAAGTCGCTGAAAGCACCGCAAAAATGTTCGCCGACAAGAAGATGAACCCGCTGGGCTTCGTTCCGGACTGGATCGGCTACCGCGCCACCGACGTCAACAAAGGCATGTTCGTGGTCGACAAGTTCACCAACGCGCTGGGCAGCTATGACGCCATCCGCACGTATTTGTGGGCAGGCATGGCGTCGCCTCAGGACCCGCTGGCCAAGCCGATGCTGGACAACCTCGACGGCATGGCGCAGTCGGTCGCGTCCACAGGCGTGCCGCCGGAAAAGGTGCAGGTGTTGACCGGCGCCACCGAAGGCCAGGGGCCTTACGGTTTCTCTGCCTCACTGGTGCCTTACCTGCGCGCCAAGGGGCTGCCGCTGCTGGCCGATCAGCAGCAACGCGTCGTCGATCAGGCGATCGCCCACTTTACCGACCCTGCCGACCCGGCCTACCAGCAGCATCAGTATTACCACGTGATGCTGAGCCTGTTCTCCCTCGGCTGGAGCGAAAAACGCTACCAGTTCAACACTGACGGCACCGTGAAAGTCTCCTGGGAGGCCGCATGCGCAAGCAAACCCTAGCCTTGGCGGTCTGCGCCGCAATGACCTGCTCTGCAGGTTTTGCCGCAGGCACCAGCACTCCGCAATCGTTATTGATCGAGCAAGGTTATTACTGGCAGGGCAAGGAGCACCCGGAACGCGCCGCCGAGGCCTGGACCAAGCTCTTGAACCTGGTGCCTGAACAGCCGGACGCGCTGTACGGACTGGGCCTGATCGACCTGCAACAAAAGCGCCTGCCGGGCGCGCAGAACTACCTGGCTCGTCTGCAGGCGATCAAGCCGTTGCCACGCCAGGCCCTGCAGCTGGAGCAAGACATCGCCCTGGCGCCGGATGACAAACAGCAACTGCTCGAAAAAGCCCGTGAGCTGAGCGACGCCGGCGAGCGTGACAAGGCCGTGGCGGCTTATCGTGAACTGCTCGATGGTCGCCAGCCCCAAGGGCTGATCGCCCGCGAGTATTACAACACCCTGGGCTTTGCGACCGGTGGCTGGCCCGAAGCCCGTGTCGGCCTCGAACGCCTGCGCACCGAGCGCCCGGACGACTCGATTCTGGACCTGTTCCTGGCGCTGCACCTGGCGCGCAATCCGGACAGTCGCCCTGAGGGCATTCGTGCTCTGGCGCGTCTGTCGCATAACCCGGACATCGGCGGCAACGCCGATGAAACCTGGCGTTTCGCGCTGGTCTGGCTGGGCCCTCCTTCGCGTGATCAGGTCTCGCTGTTCCAGCAATACCTTCAAGCGCACCCCGACGACACTGAAATCCGTGCGTTGATGGACAAGGGCATTGCGCAGGGCCGTACCGGCAACGGCTGGCAGCGCGACCCTCATGTTGCGCGCGGGCTGAAAGCGCTCGACGAAGGTGACCTGAAGACCGCCGAACAGGAGTTTCAGGCTCGCCTGAAAGACAAGCCCAGCGACTTCGACGCACTGGGCGGCATGGGCATCTTGCGTCAACAGCAAAAGCGCCTGGACGAGGCCGAACGGTACCTGGTGCAGGCGACCCAGACGCCCGGCGGCGCTCAGTGGAGCAAGGCGCTGGAAGACGTCCGCTACTGGGTGTTGCTCGACAAGGCCAACGAAGCCCAACGCAGTGGCCGACAAGTGCAGGCGCGTGATCTGATCGGTCAAGCCATCGCCAAAAACCCGCAGGAACCTGCCGGCCTGACCGCCTTGGCCGGCCTGCAATCCCAGGCCGGACAGTACGATGCCGCCGAAGCCGGGTATCGTCAGGTACTGGCCAAAAACCCGAATTATCCGGACGCCCTGAGCGGCCTGATCGGCGTGCTGTCGCGCGAAGGCAAATCCGATGAAGCACTGCAACTGATCGACGCACTGTCCCCGGCCGAACAGACGCGGCTGGCGCCGTCGATCCGCATTCGCTCGCTGCGGGCGATTCAAGTGGCCAAAGGCGCCGAGCGCCGTGGCGATCTGGCGGGTGCGCAGAAAGCCTATAAAGAAGCCCTGGCTGACGACCCGAAAAACCCGTGGACCCGCTTCGCCCTGGCCCGCGTGTATCTGCGCAGCGGTCAGGCCCAGGTGGCGCGCGACCTGATCGACGAACTGCTCAAGCAGCAACCCGATCAACCCGATGCGCTGTACACCAGCACCCTGCTCTCCGCCGAACTGGGCGAGTGGACCAAGGCGCAAAGCACGCTGTCGAGAATTCCTGCGGCCAAGCGCAGCAGCGACATGAACGAGATGGACCGCGACATCAAGCTGCACATTCAGACCGAGATCGCGGTCGACGTGGCACGCCGTGGTCAGCGTCAGGAAGCCTGGGCGCTGTTGTCGCGTTGCGAGCCGATGACGCTGGGCAAACCTGAGCGCGTTGCCGTACTGGCGTCGGCCTTTGCCGATGCCGGCAACCCGGATCAGGCCGTGAGCATGATGCGCGCATTGCTGGAGAAATCGCCTTCGACTCCGGATCTGCAGTTGCTGTACGCAGGCGTGCTGCTCAAGGCCGGTGAAGACACCGAGGTCAGCGAGATCCTGCGTCAGTTGCAGGGCAAGCCGATGAGTGAGACCGCCAGCAAGCGCTACGACGATCTGGTGTTCCTGTATCGGGTCAAGCAGGCCGATGAACTGCGCGAAAAGGACGATCTGGTCGCCGCCTTCGACATGTTGTCGCCTGCGCTCAAGCAACGTCCCAACGACAGCCTGGCGGTTGCCTCGCTGGCGCGCATGTACGCGGCCAGTGGCAATACCGAGAAGGCTCAGGAGCTTTACGCGCCGCTGATCAAGGCCGACCCGTCCAACGCCAGGTTGCAGTTGGGCCTGGCCGACATCGCCCTTCAGGGCCGCGATTTTTCCCTGGCTGAAAGCTCGGTGAAGAAGGCGCTGGAGCTGGAACCCGCCGTGCCACAGACCCTGACGGCCTCGGCGCGGATCTACCGCGGCATGGGCAAGACAGGCGAAGCGGGCAAGCTGCTGCGCAAGGCCATCGAGATCGAGAACAGCCAGCGTATCGAAACCGCCGTGGTCGCCGCACCGGTCGACCCGACCGCCCCGGCCAACCCGTTCGTGGGCTTGCCCGGCCAGCGTCGTAAAAGCACGATGCTGGCGTCGGCTTCGCTGATCCCGCCGCCCGTCGATGCACCCGCCACCGGTGCTGTGACCGGCGCCGGCAACAGCGATCCGCAGGCGTTGCCGATGCCCGTGGGCCGCAAAAGCTACGCGGCCTCCTCGTTCGACGGCAACGTCATGCCGTCGGGCGATCCGTACGCTCGCGAAACCACCCCTCGCGCGGACGTAAGCCCCGCCCAGCAAGCGTTGAACGACATCCTTCAGGACCGCAGCGGTTATGCGGTCCAGGGTTTGAGCGTGCGTAACAACAACAGTGAGAAAGGTCTGGGCAAACTCACTGACATCGAAACCCCGTTCGAGATCGGCATGCCGGTGGGCTACAACAGCGCAATGATGGCGCTGCAGATCACCCCGGTGTCGCTGTATTCGGGCAGCCCGAGCAACTTCGCTCAGGCGCGCTTCGGGGCCAGCGGCCTGGATTCGGTCGGATCGCAGAAAGACAGCGGCGTGGGCATTGCCGTGGCGTACCGGGATAAAGATCAAGGCATCAAGGCCGATGCAGGGATGAGCCCGATCGGTTTCATCTACTCGACGCCGGTGGGCGGTGTCAGCGTGAGCCGACCGTTCGAGGGCAGCCCGGATTACAGCTACGGCGTGAGCGTTTCGCGTCGCGCGGTCACCGACAGCCAGACCTCGTTCGCCGGTTCCAGGGATCCGCGCACTGGCGACAAATGGGGCGGCGTGACGGCCAACGGCGTGCGCGGCGAGCTGAGCTACGACGATCAGTCGTTCGGGGCGTACGGCTACACCTCGGCGCACAAGCTGCTGGGTAACAACGTCGACTCCAACAACCGTTTCGAACTGGGCAGCGGGGTTTACTGGTACTTGCGTAACGCGCCGGACAGCACCCTCACCCTGGGCGTCAGCGGTTCGGCACTGACGTACACCGACAACCAGGACTTCTACACCTACGGGCACGGCGGCTATTTCAGTCCGCAGAAGTTCTTCGCACTCGGCGTGCCGGTCAGTTGGTCGCAACGCACCGATCGCTTCACCTACCGGGTCAAGGGCTCGTTGGGCGTGCAGTACATCGGTCAGGACAGCGCCGACATTTTCCCCGGCCACAGCGAGCTGAATGCCCGTGCCAACGCAGCCGGTCTGAACGGTTACGACAGCGACAGCAAGACCGGTATCGGCTACAGCTTCAACGCCGCAGGAGAGTACAAGTTCGGCTCCAACTTCTTCCTGGGCGGCAGCGTCGGCGTGGATAACGCCAGTGATTACAAACAGTACGTGGGTGCGATGTACCTGCGTTACACCTTCGAGGACATGACGGGCCCGATGAATCTGCCGGTCAGCCCTTTTGGTTCTCCTTACACGAATTGATTTAACGAGGAATGGTTCATGGCTTCTTCTGTGCTCGCTGGTTTGACGTTGCTTGTGATTGGCGAAAGCCACATGAGTTTTCCCGACTCACTGATGAATCCGCTGTATGACAACCTGACCCAGCAAGGCGCCCAGGTTCACGCCATTGGTGCCTGTGGCGCCAACCCGGCGGACTGGGTGACGCCCAAGCTGAAACTCGACTGCGGCGCCACTCGCGATCCGGGCGAGAAGATCAAGGTCATGAGTCGCGGCACGCTAGACACCCAGCCGATCAAAGACGTGATCGCCAAGGACAAGCCCGACCTGGTCGTGCTGATCATGGGTGACACCATGGCGTCGTACAAAACCACGCCGTTCCCCAAGGTATGGGCCTATCAGAGCGTGACCGCGCTGACCAAGCAGATCGCCGACAGCGGCAAGAAATGCGTCTGGGTCGGTCCGGCCTGGGGCAAGGCCAACGGCAGCAACACCAACGAAAACCAGTACGGCAAGAACCAGGTTCGTACCCAACTGGTTGCCAGCACGCTGGCCAACATGGTCGCGCCGTGCACCTACATCGACTCCACCAAGTTCTCCAAACCGGGTGAGTGGATCACCTCCGACGGCCAGCACTTCACCATTGCCGGCTACAAGTCGTGGGCGGCCGCCATCGGCAAATCGCTGGGCGAACTGCCTGCCGACGCCGTGAAAGGAGCCAATCCGTGATGCGGGCTCTGCACGTCACGCTGGGGCTTGCAGGTCTGGCACTGAGCGCAAACGCGTTCAGCGCACAGATTGCCCTCTACCCGACCGGACCTTCTCAGGATTCGGCATACCTTCGCTTCGTCAACGCCTCCGAGAGCGCGCTGGAACTGGCGCCTGACGGTTCGAGCGCCACGCTGAAGCTTGAAGGCGCCAAGGCGGTCACCGATTTCATTCCGGTCCCGGGTGGCCAGACCATCAAAGGCACGCTGAGCCGCGACGGCAACCGCGTGCCGCTGGACGTCAGCGTGGCCGCTGGCGACTTCGCCACCGTGTTCGCGCTGGACGACGGTCATAAAGGCATCAGGCAGGTCGTGGTGAATGAAGCGTTCGACATCCCCAACCAGCTCAAGGCCTCGCTGGCGTTGTTCAACGCCGATCCGGGCTGCGTGGACGCCAAGGTCAACCTGGCAGACCGCGACGTCGACCTGTTCCAGAAAGCCCCCGAGGGCAACCCTCGTCGTCAGGAGCTCAATCCACGTCCTTCGCTGGCCGTGCAGCTGGTCTGCTCGGGCAGCAAAGTCGGCCCCGCCGTCGAGCTCGGTCCTTTGGAGGCGAACAAGCGTTACAGCCTGTTGCTGCTGCCATCGGCCACCGGCCCTCGCCTCCTGACCGCCACGGACGCTGTGTCCAACTGATCGGAATACCGCGCCGCCATGGTTTTCGCCTCGCTCGAGTTCCTGACGTTGTTCCTGCCTGCTTTCCTGCTCGTTTACGCGTTGGCGAAACCGGCATGGCGCAACGTCATTCTGCTGATTGGCAGCTGGCTGTTTTACGGCTGGCTGAGCCCGTTGTTTCTGTTCCTGCACATGGTGCTGACCGTTCTTGCCTGGGTCGGCGGTCTGCTGGTGGATCGCTCGCGCGAAGACTCCAGAGGACGCATGCGTCTCTTGGTCAGCCTGATCGTGATCAACACCGCCGTGCTCTGCTGGTACAAATACGCGAACATCCTGGCGGGCACCTGGAATGACCTGATCACCTACTACGGCGCCATGCCGATGAGCTGGCAGCGAGTCGCGCTGCCTGCCGGATTGTCATTCATCGTGTTGCAGGCGATCTCCTATCTGGTGGACGTGCATCGGCACGTGGTGCCGGTTGAACGCAGCTTCATCAATTACGCGACCTACATTTCGATGTTCGGTCACTCGATTGCCGGCCCGATCATCCGCTACGACTGGGTGCGCCGGGAACTGAACCAGCGCTATTTCAACTGGCAGAACTTCTCGCTCGGCGCGCGTCGATTCATGATCGGCATGTGCATGAAAGTGCTGGTGGCCGACACCCTGTCGCCCTTGGTCGACGTGGCCTTCCATCTGCCGGAACCGTCGTTCGTCGATGCCTGGATCGGGTGCCTGGCGTACTCGCTGCAGCTGTTCTTCGACTTCGCCGGCTACAGCGCCATGGCCATCGGTCTGGGGCTGATGCTGGGATTCCACTTTCCGGAAAACTTCAATCGTCCGTACCTTGCGTACAGCATTCAGGATTTCTGGCGGCGCTGGCACCTTTCACTGTCCAGCTGGCTGCGCGACTACCTCTACATCGCACTGGGCGGTAACCGCAAAGGGGCGAGGAAGACCTACCGCAACCTGTTCCTGACCATGGCCATCGCAGGCCTCTGGCACGGCGGCGACAGCTGGAACTACCTGTTGTGGGGTTCGGCCCACGGCATCGCCCTGTGCGTGGACCGCGCCTGGTCACGCTCGACACTGCCACGGGTGCCGCTCTGGGCATCGCACACCGGCACGCTGTTGTTCGTGTGCCTGGCCTGGACGTTGTTCCGCGCCCCGGACTTCGCCACGGCCCTGAGCATGTATGGCGGTCAGTTCGGGCAACACGGTTTTGCCCTGGGCGATGCGCTGGCAGTGACGCTGCGGCCGGTACACGGTCTGGCCGCGTTGCTCGGCGTGCTGTGCATCCTTGCGCCGTTGCTTCAGACCCGTTGTGAAAGACGATTCGCAGACAATACGGTTTTTGCGTTGGCTGCAGCCCTTTGGCCCGTGCTCGGATTTGCCCTGTCGTTCGCTCTGATCGCCAGCCGTGAAGCCGTGCCCTTTCTGTACTTTCAGTTCTGATGACCAAGCCAACGCAATCCCCGAGCACTGCACCCACCCCGCCATCCGAGCTGGCGCTTCGCGTCAGCCCGCTGGCCGGCGTGACCTTCTCCCTGTTTATCGCCGCCGCGTTTGCCTCCTGCGCCTGGTTGATGATCAAAGGCCCGATCGAGTTCGCGCCCAAGGTCGTCACTCAGGACATGTTGCTGCACGGCGACCTCACTCACCGCTTCGCCAAGACCCTGTCCGATGCCGTGATTCCCAAACGCGCAGCGGACCTGGAGCGCGGCGCCAGCTGGCTGGCGTTCGGCGACCTGGGCCCTCGGGTCCGTGAAGGCTGCGCGGACTGGCTGTTTCTCACCGATGAGCTGCGCCTCAATCGCAATGCGCCGCTCAACGCCCGCGCCAAGGCTCAGGCGGTGATCGATCTGCAGCACAGCCTGGCGAGCCGGGGCATTCAACTGGTTGTCGCGGTGGTCCCCGACAAGAGCCGTATCGCCGCTGCGCAACTGTGCTCACTGACGCGCCCGGCATCACTGGCGCCGCGCATCGGCGACTGGCTGACGATGCTGCAAGGCGCGGGCGTGCCTGCCGTGGACCTTACGCCGACGCTGCAACCTCTGGGCGAATCGGCCTACCTGCGCACCGACACGCACTGGAGCGAGACCGGCGCCAAGGCGGCGGCCGGCCGGGTCGCTCAGGCGATCAGCGCACTCAAGTTCAGCGCCACGCCGCACAAGGCCTTCGACCTGACGGCGCAAGCCAGTGCCGTCCGCCCGGGCGATCTGGTTCGCCTGGCGGGTATCGACTGGCTGCCGGTGTCGTGGCAACCCAAGCCTGAATACATCGCGGCAACCCAGATCAAAGAACGGATGGAGGCCACCGGCGGTGCCGATGATCTGGACGATCTATTCGGTGACAACAATCTGCCGAACACCGCGCTGATCGGCACGTCGTTCTCGCGCAACTCCAATTTCGTGGGTTTCCTGGAGGCGGCTCTGGGGGCTCCGGTGGGTAATTTTGCCAAGGATGGCGGTGAGTTCTCTGGCGCAGCGAAGGGCTATCTGGAGAGCCCGGCCTTCACGCAGACACCGCCGAAGTTGGTGGTCTGGGAAATTCCCGAGCGAGACCTGCAAACGCCGTACGCCGACGACGTCCGCCTGCCCTGAGTGTGCCGTCGTCGCGCCGGATTTTGGCGCGACGACCTGCCTCCAGTCTGCGGCTGCCGAGGGATGAGCGATCTGCCATAGCGCAGGTGGGCGGATCCGCTGAATTTTTCGGGCATCGCGGCATCCCTGTCTTGAGCGTGGCGAAAACACGTTTGCATGCGCACGGCGCATGTCCCTCTTCAAGCAGGAGTGAATCGAGATGATCAGGAAAGTGTGCGCGTTGGCAGGCATCTGCTGCGTACTGGCGTCGCTCAACGGGTGCTTTGACAACGATCAGAGCAAGGACAAGGACACGTCCAAGGCATCGGTGCAGATGCAGCAGAACGACGAGAAAAAGTAAGCGATCCGCCAACCAGAGCGCCCATCGCGGGCGCCGCGTGGCGCAGATCCGTCACCGCCGATCTGCGCCGCTGACCACCTGATCATCCAGATCATCCCAATCAGGCCGTCAGCGTCTCTTGGCGCTCGTCATCGCGTATGGGCCTCGGCCAAGGGATCCTCGACCTGTTCCGCTGCCGGTACCGGACGAGGCGCCCTGACCAGATACAAACCCAGAACACCGCCCGCCAGCAGCGCCGCAGCGACCATCAGCAAGGCGTAGTCGTAGCTTTGTGTTGCGTCTTTGATCCAGCCCATGACCGGCGGCAAGCCGAGACCGGCAATGTTGGCAATGGAGTTGATCAAGGCGATGGATGCTGCAGCCGCCGCACCGGACAGGTATTCGGTGGTGGTCGCCCAGAACACCGGCGTCGCCGCCCAGTTCAACCCCACCGCGACCACCAGCAACACGTACGCCAGCCAGGCATTGGCCGTGGCCACAGCGCCCGCCAGCAATATGCCTGCGAGCATCAAGGGCAGACCCAGGTGCCAGCCCCGCTCCCGGGTGCGGTCCGAATGGGTCCCGTTGAAGTACATGAACACGCAGGCGAACAGGAACGGCAATGCCGACAACGCGCTGACGGTGAACGATTCCTGGCCGGAAACCGACTTCACGATCAGGGGCAGGAACAGGGTGATGCCGATGGTACCGAAGGCCTGAAGCAGCCAGAACAGGCTCAGCAGCCAGACCTGACGACTGCGGAACGCCGTCTGCCAGCCAGCATGATGGGAAATCGGCGTCCTGGCCTGTTCCGCTGCAATGGTCTGACTGAGCCACTGCTTTTGATCTGGCTGTAACCAGTGAGTGGTTTGCGGCGAATCCGGCAGGTAACGCAACACCACAATGCCCAGCACGACAGCAGGAATGCCTTCCAGAAGGAACAGCCAGCGCCAGCCACTGACGCCGAAGTAGCCGTCCAGATGAAGAAACGCGCCGGACAGAGGCAGCCCGATGACCGAGGCCAGCGCGGCACCGATGTAGAAGAACGACATGGCCTTGGCCCGGTTGCTGCGCGGATACCATTGCGAGAGGTAGTAAATGATGCCTGGCGTGAAGCCCGCTTCGGCAGCACCCAACAGCAAGCGCATGCCGTACAGCTGATTGGCGCTCTGCACCAGCGACATGCCCGCGGCAACGATGCCCCAGGTGATCATGATCCGCGCGATCCAGCGCCGCGCACCGACCCGGGTGAGAATGACGCTGCTCGGGACTTCAAACAGGATGTAAGTGAGGAAAAACAGACCGACCCCGATGCCATACATCCGCGCCGTCAGCCCCAGCTCCGCATTCATCTGCAACGCTGCGACCGAGATGTTCGATTTGTCTATGTAGGCAACCATGTACAGCAGCATCAGAAACGGAATCAGCTTGAGATTCAGTCGCTTCATGGTGCTGGCGTGCAAGCCCGATTGCATCGATGGCTGTTGCATATCACCTCTCTGTTGTTGTTATGAGACTGATGACGACAGGGGCCACCTTAGACCAGAAGACCATGCTCCTCAATATGTGACGGTTAATCCCACACTGTGGGACTGATCTATTCCACGGCACAAACGCGTAAGTGCAACAGATTTGAAGCCGAAAGACCTTGGTGCCTGTGCGCTTAATCATTCGTAACTTCCAAATTAATCGAGCTCAGTGCAACTAATCGCGCACTTTGGCTGTCATACCGCGCCGCAAAATGTGCAATCCGACCAAACATCAGAAAACCCTCGTTTGAAGGTTTAATACGCCTCCTCCGACGACCGGTATCCCTCGAATGAACTAACGGCTCTTCCTTTCTCAACAGTCAGTTACGACGCCTTTTTTACAAAGATTTCAATTGCGTCAAACCCCTGACCATTGAAGTCGGGTGGATCCAATCTAGATTTTCCTTCAAACGGATTCCACTCAAGAAAGAGCCCCGCCGGTATTTGCTGCGTCACGACGCTGCACGGCGGCATGAGCGTCAACATTGCGTTGTCGTGAAACGTAATTGCGATGAAAGGGACTGCCTGAAATGGACAACATTGTTGTTGCCGACAAATCAACCTCTCAACTCACTGCCAAATCCTGGGGCGACCTGGCCCTCGACAAACCTGCCGTCATCCAAATGCCCGTTGCCCCGAGCCAAGTCGCGTCGGTTACTCGCAGCGGCCAGGACCTAGTGGTCACTCTCAAGAACGGTGAACACGCCAAAGTCGCCAACTTCTTCAATGCCCAGGAAGGTGTCGCCAGCGACATGGTCTTTCAGGGTGAAGACGGGACGCTCTGGCAGGCTCAGTACAGCGCCGAATCCTTCAACGGGTTCACCTTCGCTGAGGTCGACTCCCTGGATGAATTGATCGCGGGGGCTGGGGTGGTTGGCAGCGCCACGCCGGCCTGGGCCATTGCCGGGCTGGGCTTGCTGGGCGCAGGCGGTGCGGCCGCCGCGTCGGGTGGCGGGGGCGGCGGTGGCGGTGGGTCAAGCGGTGGCGGCAGCGGTACGACGCCGCCGGATACCACGGCGCCATTGGCGCCCAGCAACCTGTTGATCAACAGCACAGGCACCCTCCTCACCGGCAACGGCGAAGCAGGCGCGACCATTCAAGTGCGCGGTGCGGATGGCACGCTGCTGGGCACCGGCGTCGTCGGCCCCGACGGTTCCTTCAGCCTGACATTGAATCCGCCGCAGACCAACGGACAGGTCGTGTCGGTCAGCGCCACCGATGCCGCCGGCAACACCTCGGTGCCCGCCCAGACACAGGCTCCGGATATCGACGTCAACCCACCGGGTGGCGATGTCACCCCTCCGACAGCGCCGACCGGCGTGACCATCAGCCACAGCGGGCAGCTGGTCAGCGGCCGCGGCGAGGCCGGCAGCACCGCAAGCGTGATCGATGCCAACGGGACGGTGCTGGGCACTGCGGTCGTCGGCGCGGACGGGTTGTTCAACATCACCCTCAACCCGCCACAGACGGCCGGCCAGGTGCTGCAAGTCACCCTCACTGACGCGGCCGGTAACGTCTCCAGTAACGTGGCGATCGCATCCCCCGACACGACTCCACCGGCGCAACCGACCACCCTCACCCTGTCGGCCGACGGCCTGTCGCTGAGCGGGCATGCCGAAGCAGGCGCGCGCATCGTCATCCGCAGCGCACGGGGCGTGGTGCTGGGCACCGCGCAGGCCGGGCTCGATGGCAATTTCACGGTGGCGCTCAGTGCCGCGCAGGTCAACGGCGAAAAACTCGATGTGAGCGTTGTCGACGCGGCCGGCAATACCTCGACGGTGGCGCTCACCGCCAACGACACGACCTTGCCCGCCCAGGTCCAGAACGTCGTCATCAGTGCGGACGGCACTCAACTGTCGGGCCGCGGCGAGCCTGGCGCGACTGTCACGGTCAATGACGCCAACGGCAATCCCATCGGCACTGGCGTGGTGGGTACCAACGGCACTTTCCAGATCAACCTGACGACGCCGGTCGCAACCGGAGCCGTGCTGCAGGTCTCGCAAACCGACGCCGCCGGCAATCATTCGCCGGGGCTCAGTGTCATCGCACCGGATGCCGACGGCCCGGCGACGCCGTCCGGCCTGCTCGTCAGCGCAAACGGCGAGCAACTGACCGGCACCGCTTCGCCGGGCTCGCGGGTCGAAGTGCGCGACGCAGAGGGCAACGTTCTGGGCAGCGCAACGGCCGGCAGCGATGGCAGATTCACGATTACCCTCGTGCCCGCCCAGGCCAATGGCGAAGTGCTCGATGTCCAGGCCACCGACACATCAGGCGAAAGCTCGGTGACCGTGCCCGTCAGCGCGCCCGATATCACCGGTCCGACCGCTGCCAGCGGCCTTACCGTCGCCAACAACGGCTTGTCTGTGAGTGGCCGCGGCGAGGCAGGCGCAACGGTGACAGTGTCGGATGCTCAAGGCCACGTGCTGGGCACCGCCACGGTTTCGCCGACGGGCAGTTTTTCCGTGACGCTCAACGCCGCGCAGACCAATGGTCAGTCGCTGCAAGTGGTGCTGACCGACCCTGCGGGCAACCCGTCCGCCACCACACCCGTTGCCGCGCCGGACCTCGACGGCCCTCTGCAACCCGCCAATGTCATTACCAGTGCCAACGGCACGGTGTTGAGCGGCACCGGTGAAGCCGGTTCACGCATCACCGTGACCGACGCGGGCGGTCGTGTCCTTGGCTCAGCCGTGGTGTCGGCCGACGGCACCTTCAGCGTGACGCTGAGCAGTGCGCAGAACAACGGCCAGACCCTTACCATCAATGCCAGCGATAGCGCCGGCAATACCGCGCCGCCGCTGACCTACCACACGCCCGACACCCAGGCGCCGGCGCCGCTGACGCAACTGGCGCTAGACGGTCAGGGTCGGGTCTTGACCGGTTTCGGGGAGGCTGGTGCGACCGTCACCGTACGCGACGCAAGCGGCACGGTGATCGGCACTGGGAACGTGGGCAGCAACGGTCAATTCACGCTGACACTGAACGCCGTTCAGACCGATGGCCAACAACTGCAAGTGACCCAGGCCGACAACGCGGGCAACCAGTCCACGTCGGTGAGGGTGAACGCTCCGGACCAGAGCACGCCGGACCCGGTGACCAATGCTGTCATTTCCGCGAACGGTCTTGTCCTCAGCGGCAATGGCCAGGCGGGTGCCACGGTAACGGTGACGGACGCCAATGGCGTCGCGCTGGGCTCCGCCGTGGTGGGCAGCAACGGCCGCTTCGAGGTCAATCTTTCTGCCGCGCAGACCAACGGCCAGACGCTCAACGTCAGTCAGGCCGACGCGTCGCCGACGCCATCGGGCGCTGTGGCCGTGCAAGCGCCGGACATTCAGGCACCTGACGCGCCCACCGGGGTGACGCTGGATCCGACCGGAACGCTGGTCAGCGGTCAGGGCGAACCGGGCGCAACCGTGACCGTGCGCGACGCGGCAGGCAACGTCCTGGCGACCGCGACCGCCGACCCGGTCACCGGACAATTCGAGGTCACGCTGCCTACCGCCCAGAACAACGGGCAGACGTTGCAGGTGTCCCAATCGGATGTGCGAGGCAATGCCGGATCGCCTACGCCGCTGCCAGTTCCGGACACCACACCGGCAACGGCGCCCACCGCCGTCGCCATCAGCGCGGACGGTCAGAGCGTCTCCGGCAACGGCGTTGCGGGCGATACCATCGAGGTGCGCAACGCAGGCGGAACCTTGCTCGGCACTGCGACCGTTGAAAGCAACGGCACCTTCACCGTCACGCTGACCCCGGCGCAGCTGGATGGTCAGCAACTGAACATCACCCAGATCGACGCCAGCAACCTGCCCTCCTCGCCTGCCGCCGTGACCGCACCGGATGTGACCGCGCCGCCCGCGCCCACCGATGTCGCCGTCGACGCAAACGGCGTGTTGACCGGTACCACGCAAGCAGACGGTCAAGTGAAAATCGTCGATGCCAACGGCAACACGATCGGCACCGTGACGGCCGGGCCTGACGGAACGTTCAGCTTCCCTCTGCCTGCCGGTCTGAACAACGGACAACCGGTGCAGGTCATCGCCACCGATGGCCGCAACGATTCGACTCCCATCGACACGAACGCCCCGGACAACGTACCTCCCGCGCCAGTGGGCAACCTTGCGATCAGCCCGGACGGCAGCAGTGTCTCAGGCACCGGCGAAGCAGGTACAACGGTAACGGTCAGTGCGCCCAATGGAACCGTGCTGGGTTCCGGAACGGTCGGCAGCGACGGCACGTTCGTCATCGGCCTCAATCCGCCCGCGGCCGCCGGCAGCAACCTGGACGTGGTCAGTACCGATGCCGGCGGCAACGGTTCGACCCCGGTCACCCTGCCGGGACCGGACGGCACGCAGGTGGCCTCGCCCTCGGACCTGGCCATCAGCGGTGACGGCTTCACGCTGACCGGTTCAGGTACACCCGGCACCACCATCAATGTCTTCGACGGCACCGGCCAGAACGTCGGCAGCGGCCGGGTCGACAGCCTGGGTCGGTTCAGCATCCTGATGCGCTTTGCGCAGCTCAACGCGCAATCGCTGCATGTCACTGCAACCGATGCGGACGGCCACACGTCTGTGCCTGGCACGGTCATCGCCGCCGACAGCACATCGCCCGACGCACCGACCGCTCTGAGCATCAACGCTGGCGGCAGCGTGGTGTCGGGGCGCGGCGAAGCCGGGGCGACGGTGACGATCACCAATCCATCGGGGACAGTGCTGGGCAGCGCGGTGGTTGCCAGCAATGGCACGTTCAACGTGACGCTGACCCCGGCACAGATCAACGCGCAACCGTTGACCGTCACGCAAACCGACGCTGCGGGCAACGTGTCGCAACCCGACAGCGTCATCGCCCCGGACTTGCAGGCCCCCGCTGCCGCGACGGGCCTGACCATCAACAATGTCGGCACTGTGGTCAGTGGCCTGGGCGAAGCCGGGGCGACCGTGACCGTGCGCGATGCCGCGGGCAACATCCTCAACACCGGCATCGTCGATCAGAGCGGCCACTTTCAGGTCACGCTGCCGACCGCGCAAACCACTGGCGCTCCTCTGCAAGTCACGCTGACCGACGCGGCCGGCCATGTCTCGCCGCCCACCGCGGTTGCGACCGTCGACACGACGCCGCCGTCGACCGTGCAGAATCTGCAGGTCAACGCCAGCGGCACGGTGCTCACCGGGACGGGCGAAGCGGGCGCGACGGTCAAGGTCACCGACAGCAGCGGTGCCGTGCTCGGCAGCGCCGTGGTTGCGGCCGACGGCACGTTCAGTGTCGCCCTGCCATCCGCACCCAGCAACGGACAGACCCTGGATGTCAGTCAGACTGACGTGGCGGGCAACGTCTCGCCATCGGCCACGGTTTCCGCGCCCGACATCACCCCGCCTGCCGCCCTGACTCAGGTGGCCGTGAATGCCGATGGCCTGACCGTCACCGGTCATGGCGAGCCGGGGGCACTGGTTTCGGTGCGCAGCGTTGACGGCACGGTGCTGGGCACCGGACGCGTCGGCACGGACGGCGCGTTCACCCTCACCCTCAGCACGGCGCAGATCAATGCCCAGGTTCTGACCGTCACTCAGGAAGATCCGCCGGGCAATGTGTCTACGGCGGTGAACGTCGTGTCGGTCGATCTCACCGCGCCCGACGCACCCACCGCGCTGGCCCTCAATAACACCGGGTCGCAACTGACCGGTAATGCCGAAGCGGGCAGCACGGTGATCGTGCGCGACGCCGGCGGCAACGTACTGGGCACCGGCACCGCCTCGGCCAACGGGACGTTCCAGGTGACGTTGTCCAGCACGCAGCTCAATGGTCAGGCCCTGACTGTCACGGCCAGCGATGCGGCGGGCAACGTCTCGGCGTCCGCGCCCTATACCGCGGCGGATTCCACAGCGCCGGTGGCGACCAGTAACCTGGCGCTCAGCGGCGACGGCCTGACCCTCGCCGGCAATGGCGAGCCGGGCGCGAACGTTGTCGTGCGTGACGCCAATGGCAATACGCTCGGCACGGCAACGGTGAACAACAACGGCAGTTTCAGCGTGACGCTGACCTCGGCGGCGCCTGCCGGTTCGACCGTCACGGTCGTGCAGACGGACGCCGCAGGCAACGCATCGCCTTCGAGCCCCGTCACCGCCCCCGGCAACCTGGCCGAGCCTGCTCCGCTGAACCTGGCCCTCAGCGGCAACGGCCTTACGCTGACGGGCACTGCGACCGCAGGCAGCACGGTCAGCGTGCGCAGCGCCTCCGGCGTGCTGCTGGGCACCGCGCTGGTGGCCAGCGACGGCACGTTCACGGCCGCGCTGAATGCAGCGCAATTGAACGGTGAGCCGCTCTCCGCAACGGCCACGTCTCCCGGCGGCGTCAGTTCCCTGCCAACGGGCTACGTGGCAGCCGACGTCACCGCGCCGGATCCCTTGAGCAACCTGGTGCTTGCTCCCAACGGCGCCACGTTGACCGGGCACGGCGAGGCCGGGTCGACCGTCACGGTACTGGGCGCAGGCGGTGTGATCGTCGGCACCGGCCAGGTGGCGGCCAACGGCGCCTTCAGCATTACCTTCACCACGCCGCAGATTCAGGGCCAGACCCTGAGCGTCAGCCAGACCGACACGTCGGGTAACGAGTCCGCCAGCCTCAACGTCGTCGCCCGGGACCTGGTGGCCCCGACTGCGCCTGCCGCGCTCGCGGTGAGCGTCGAAGGGACGCTGCTGACCGGCACCGGCGAGCCGGGCTCGACGGTCAACGTATACAGCGCCAACGGCACCCTGCTCGGCACGGGCAGTGTACGCATCGATGGCTCGTTTCAGGTCACCCTCAGTTCTGCGCAGGCAAACGGGCAGTTGCTGTCAGTCACGCTGACCGACGCAGCCGGCAACACGTCGACCGCGGCCAGCCTCAATGCCGGCGACACCACAGCGCCCGCAGCGTTGAGCCAACTGGTCATTGCCAGCGACGGTGCCACGCTCAGCGGCCATGGCGAAGCGGGCGCGACTGTCACCGTCACCGACAGCGCCGGCAATGTGCTGGGCACCGCGACGGTAGGCAGCACCGGCACCTTCACGCTGGTGTTGGCCGATCCGCTGACCAACGCTGAAGTGCTGACCCTGGTACAGACCGACCGCGCGGGAAATGCCTCACCAGCGGCAAGCCTGACCACGCCAGACTTCACCCCGCCCGATCCACTGGACAATGTTGCGATCAATGCCTCCGGGGCCGTTGTCACCGGCACGGGCGAGCCCGGCGCGACGGTCACGGTCAAGGATGCCAGCGGCACGCTTCTGGGCACCGGCACGGTGCTGGGCGACGGTTCGTTCAGCGTGACGTTGAGCACGCCACAGATCAACAAAGAGGTGCTGAGCGTTCAGCAGGCGGATCCGCCCGGCAACGTCAGCGAACCTGCGACCGTCACCGCGCCGGACCTGACGCCACCTGCGCTTGCCGCGCAGTTGCAGTTCAATGCCACGGGCGACGTCTTGACCGGCACGGGCGAAGCCGGTGCAACCGTGAGCCTGACGTTGGCCGACGGCACGCCAGTCGGCGCCGGCACAGTCGGGGTCGACGGCACGTTCCTGATCGATCTGACCCAGGCACAGAACGCCGGCGAACAAGTGTTCGTCGTGCTCACCGACGCCGCGGGCAATGCCTCGGCGGCGGGCAGCCTCCTGGCGCCGGACACCACGCCGCCTGCCACGGTCGCCGGCCTGCAGATCAACGACGCGGGGAATGTCATCAGCGGCACGGGCGAAGCCGGTGCCAGCGTCTACGTCACCGATCCAGCCGGCAACATCGTCGGCACCGGTACCGTCAGTGCGAACGGCACCTTTACCGTGACCTTGCCGGTGGCCCAGCTCAATGGCGAGCAGCTTTCGGTGGTGCAGCGCGATGCGGCGGGCAACCCGTCGGTCGGCGAGACGATTTCCGCCCCCGATGTCACGCCACCCGCGCCGCCCGTCGCCACCGCGCTCACCCCTAACGGCATCACCCTCAGCGGCACTGGTGAAGCCGGTGCGACGGTTCGCGTGACCACTGCCGACGGGGTCAGCCTGGGCTCGGCAACGGTGAATGCGGATGGCACCTTCAGCGTGACGCTGAACACGCCGCAACTGAACGGCGAGACGCTGCACCTGACGCAGACCGATACCGGCAGCAACGTCTCGACCGAGGCCACTTATCAGGTGCGCGATGTCACGGATCCGGTGCCGGTCGACGATCTGGCAGTGAGCCAGAACGGTCTGGTGGTGACCGGCACCGGCGAGCCTGGGGCAACGGTCAGCGTATCGCTGGCCGGCACCTCGCTCGGCAGCGCCACCGTGGGTGCCGACGGAACCTTCAGCGTGACGCTGTCCAGTGCTCAGGTGAATGGCCAGACACTGACCGTCGTCCAGGCCGATGTCGCCGGCAACGACGCTGCGCCTGCCACGGTGTCGGCGCCGGATACCACGCCGCCCGCGCTGCCTGCGGTGACCTCGTTGACCAATGGCGTCACCCTGGCAGGCACCGCCGAAGCCGGTAGCACGATCACCGTGACCTCGGCGAACGGGACGGTGCTGGGCACGGCGGTGACCGACGACGACGGCAATTACTCGGTGACCCTCGACGCTGCCCAGAACAACGGCCAGGTCCTCACCGTGGTCGCCAGCGACGGCTCGAACAATCAGTCCGCGCCGCTGGTGTACACCACCCTCGACACCCTCCCGCCGGCAGCGGTCACCAACCTGACCATCAGCGCCGACCACAGCGTCCTGGCCGGGCGCGGCGAAGTCGGCGCCAGCATTGTGGTGACCAACGCCGCGGGCGTCACGGTCGGCAACGGCGTGGTGGGTGCCAACGGCAGCTTCCTGATCGATCTGGCGCCTGGCATCACGGCCAACCAGGAGCTCACGGTCGTCCAGCTGGACGCGGCGCTGAACCCATCCGAAGAGGCAACGCTCACCGTTCCTGTGACGCCTGCGCCCGACGCACCGACCAATCTGTCGCTGGCCTCCAACGGCTTGACCCTGACCGGCGCCGCGGCGGCGGGAACGACCATCACCGTGTACGGCCCAAGCGGTGCTGTGCTCGGCACGGGACTCACCGCCAGCAACGGTGTTTTCACCATCACGCTGCAAACGCCGCAGACCAACGGTGAAAACCTCGGCGTTACTGCCAGCACCGTGGCTGGCGGCGCCTCCCTGCCGACACCGCTGGTGGCAGGCGACACCACAGCGCCCACGCCACTGACCGACCTTGCGGTGAACGCCACGGGCACCGTAGTGACCGGGCGCGGCGAGATCGGCGCGACCGTCACCGTTACCGCCAGCAACGGCGCGACGCTGGGCACCGCAACCGTCGGCGCTAACGGCACCTTCAGCGCCACGCTGACGCCGGCACAGGCAAACGGTCAGGGCATTAACGTCCACCAGACCGATGCCGCTGGCTTGAGCTCGGCGAACCAACCGCTGACAGCGCCCGACATCACGGCCCCTGGCGCGCCTGCATCGCTGACCCTGAACGGCGCAGGCACTGCGCTGACCGGGACCGGGGAAGCCGGCGCGACCGTCACGGTGCGCAGCGCCACCGGCGTGGTACTGGGCACCGCACTGGTTGCCGCCGACGGCAGTTTTAGCGTTTCGTTGTCCGGTCCGCAGTTGAACGGACAGGCGCTGACCGTGAGTCAGAGCGATGCCGCCGGCAACGTCTCGACGAACGCCAGCCTCAATGCCGCCGACACCACGCCGCCTGCCGGGCTGAGCAACCTGGCGCTCAACAGCGCGGGGCTGCAGGTGAGCGGCAGCGGCGAAGCCGGTGCGACCGTTCGTGTCACCAATGCCGCCGGGACCGTGCTGGGGACGGCCACGGTCAACGCCGCAGGCACCTTCACGGTGTCGCTGTCCGCCGCGCAACTCAATGGGCAATTGCTGCATGTTCTGCAGACCGACGCAGCCGGTAATGCGTCGCCGGTCGCCGATCTGACCGCCGCCGACGTTCAGGCCCCTGCCGCACCGACGGCGCTGGCCCTGGCTGCAAACGGTCTGACGCTGACCGGTACTGGCGAAGCGGGCGCCACGGTCAACGTCTACAACGCTGCTGGCACGTTGCTGGGCACCGGCACAGTAGGCAGTGGCGGCACCTTCAACCTCACCCTTAACAGCGCACAACTGGACGGCCAAGTGCTGACCGTGCGGCAAGTCGACGGCGCCACCAACGTCTCCGCCGCCTCCACACTGACCGCGCCTGATATCACGGCACCCGTAGCGCCCACCGCGGTGACCATCAACGGCAGCGGCTCGGTGGTAACCGGCAGCGGCGTGGCCGGGTCGACCGTGACCGTGCGCAACGCCGCAGGCACGGTGCTGGGCACCACGACCGTCGCCGCCAACGGCAGCTTCTCCGTGGCGCTGGCCACGGCGCAGATCGACAATCAAGTGTTGACCGTGACCCAGGCCGACCCGGCCGGCAACGTGTCGGTGTCGGCCACCGCCACCGCGCCAGACCTTACGCCGCCCGCCGCGCCCGCCGCTCTGCTGGTCAGCGCCGACGGAGCGACGGTCAGTGGCACGGGCGAAATCGGCTCGACGGTGACCATCAAGTCGGCCAGCGGCACCGTGCTCGGAACCGCCACCGTCGGCCCGACCGGCAGCTTCGGCGTCACACTCAGCGCGGCGCAGATCAACGGCGAGCGGCTGACTGTCAGCCTCACCGACAGTCGCGGAAACGTCTCGGTGTCCGGCACGGTCACGGCGCCCGACGTCGACGCCAACGCGCCCGTGGTGGCCAGCGACAATCTGGCCACCGCCACGGTCGTTATTGCGCCGGTGAAGGTCACGCAGAACTTCGCGGACTCGTTCACCACGTTGCTGGCCGGGTTCTCCAAGACCTTCGCGTTCACCGTCGGCAGCGGCACCAGCGTCGATCCGACCCTGACCCTCACCACCGGCAGTCTGGTATCGCTGCTTGATGGCGTGGTCTACACGCTGCAAGTCAAGAGCGCCAGCGGCGCGTGGATCACCCTGGACGTCAACGGCAACGGGGGGCTGCTCGACCTCGTCGCCCTGGCCGGACAAGGGCTGCGGGTCAACATCGGCGACCTGCTCAGTGGCGACTATCGGCTGACGGTGGCGAGCACCGGCATCGGCGTGCTGACCACGGTCAACACCCAGCTGCAGCTAGACATCACCAGCCTGACGCAATTCAACGGCACCGCCGGCGGCCCGGTCACTGGCAACGTCATCAGCGACGTCGGCACCGACGGTCAGGCCGATCAGACCGGTCCTGATCACGGCGCGCAGCTGCAAATCCTGAAAGGCGGCAGCTACGTCAGCGCCGGCACTGGCGTCACCGTGCAAGGGCTTTACGGCACGCTGACCATCGACGCCAGCGGGCATTACACCTACACGCCGAACGGCGCGGTCAGCAGCGTCGGTAAGGTCGACGTGTTCGACTATCAACTGGTGCACCCTAACGGCCTGAGCGACACGGCACATCTGTATGTGCGCATCGACAGCCCGCAGGCCACCGAGATCTGGAGCGACAGCAACCTCGGCGCGCCCGCCACGCTGGTGGACGCCACCAACGACTTCGCCAACACAGACATCACGCTGGTCAATAAGGAGGTGACCACCACGTCGAATCTGGGCAGCTTCGGCGTCTTGCTCGGCGGTGGCAGCGGCACCTACACCACCAGCGTGGCGGCCAATACCGTCAGCGACCTCACCGTGGTGGTCAATGCCAGTAATCTGCTGAGCCTGCTCGGGTCGATGACGGTCGGTCTGTACAAGCTCAACACCGCCACCAACCAGTACGTGCTGGTCAAGAGCTATGGCGGCTCGGCGCTGTTGAACCTGGGCGGCGGCAATTACGGCATCCGCTTCGACGACCAGACCTCCGGCACGTACCAGGTGAAGGTGTCGGTGGGTGGGCTGGGCGTGCTCAGCACGGTCAACACCAGCGTCATCAATGCTGCGACGTACACCAACCAGTTCGTGGTCGGCAGCTACACGCCGGTGGCCGGCAACCTGCTGACCGATGCGGCGGGCGCCGGGGCTGACGTATTGGGCTCGGCGTACACCGTGCTCAGCGTCCTCGTCGGCAGCACTTATGTGACGCCGGGTTACAACGGCACCACGATCGCCGGGACGTACGGCTCGCTGCTGGTACACGCCGACGGCAGCTACACCTACACGCTCACCCCCGGTCAGACCAACGCCGTGATCGGTCATGAAGACGTCTTCACTTACCAGCTGACTCACCCCAACGGCACCACCGACACGGCCACCCTGACCATCGATCTGGACCAGGCCGGCGCATTGGCCAGCACCTCGGTCGCTTCGTTGAGCACACTGGCCAGCGTCGAGGATCACAGCGCAGCCACTGTCGCATCGGCGGCGGGCACCGAGCTGATTCAGGGCACCGATGGCAACGACACGCTGGACGGGTCGCATGGCGGCGCCATCACCCTGCAGGGCGGCGCCGGTAACGACACGCTGATCATCGCCGACCAGAAGTTCGCGTCGGTGGATGGCGGCACCGGCACTGACACGCTGTTGTGGGTCGGCGGCGATGCGACGATCAACCTCGGCGATCTGCAGAGCCGCATTCACAACATCGAGGTGCTGGACCTGAATCACACCAGCGCGGTTTCGCTGACGGTGAGCCTCGCCGATCTGCTGGCGATCACTTCGGCAGACACCAGCACCCTGCTGATCAAGGGCGGCAGCGAGGACAGCGTGCACCTCACCAACACCTGGGCCGCGGACGGCGTGCATCAGGCCAACGGCATCGACTACACCCAATACACACCTCAGGAGGACCCGACTCACCATTTATGGGTACAGAACGGCATTCATGTCGTCTGACGCAGTTGCCAGGAAAGCCGGTTTTTGAACAGTAAGGGAATAATGTGAGAGGCGTTCGTCGTCAGAAATGGCCGATGGTGGTGTTGATCATCGGCCTGTACCACCCGATCGTTACCGCTGCAACGGCGCAGGATCACATCGATCCCGGCCTGCGCAGCATCAGCCCTTCCCGCCTGCAGACCCAGCCGGCGGCCGATAAACGCAAAAGCCTGGTGCTGCCCGCCTCACCCGTGCCGGCGCGCGAGGATAACCAGACACTGGGCCTGGAGCAGGCGGTGCGGCTTGCGGTGGACTGGCACCCCAGCATCAGCGAGGCCATCGGCACCCTGTATCAACAGGCCGAGGGCATCAACGTCGCCGAAGCCGGCTATTACCCGCAGATTTCCGGTGGCGTGAAAGGCGGCTACAGCAGCGGAACCGGCAGCGATGCGAGCAGCCAGTCGGTCAGCATCTCGCTCAAGCAGATGCTTTACGACTTCGGCAAGGTCTCCAACGCTGTCGATGCCGCCAGAGCCCGGGCCGCCCGCAGCCAGGCAGGGATTCTGCTGGCGATCGATCAGGTCGGTCGCGACACGGCATTCGCCTACATCGAAGTGCAGCGCTATCAGCACTTGCTGGAGATCGCCCGTCAGCAGATCAGCGGCATCGGCGACATCGTCGAGCTTGCCAGGCAGCGCAGCGACATGGGCGCCAGCACCCGTTCCGACGTCGTTCAGGCCCAGTCGCGCGCCGAGGGCGGCATGGCCACGTTGCAGGAGTTCAAGGCGCAGTACGCCCGCTGGCTCGCCACCCTGACCAACCTGCTCGGCCGCCAGACGCCGCCGCAGGTCAATGATGAGTTTACGCCGTCGCTGGGACAGGCCTGCAACGCGCCGGTCATCACCGATGCGCTGCCCGCCGTGCTCCAGGCCGCCGCGCAACGCACCCAGGCGCAGGCGGAACTGGCGCAGGCCAGGTCGGAGGCCTATCCGACGCTGTCGCTGCAGCCGTCGTTCAACCAGTACCTGGACAACAATTATGACAATCAGAACCCGGCCATCGACCGCACTCAGGTCGGCATCTTCCTCAATCTGGAGGTGCCGATCTATCAGGGCGGCGCCATCAGCGCCCGCAGCCGCGCGGCCGGGTACGCCTTGACCGCCGCCGACTCGGCCGAAGACGCCGCACGCCTGCAGGCACGCCAGGGGCTGAGCGAAGCACAGGCGCAAACCTCCGGACTGACGCGCCGGCTCAATTCGCTGGAATACCGCCAGACCAGCATCACCGAGGCCCGCGAATTATATGGCAGGCAGTACCTGGAGCTGGGCACGCGACCGCTGCTCGACCTGCTCAACGCCGAGCAGGAAATCCATCAGTCGCGTTTCGACCTGGCCAACACCCAGGCCGACCTGCGTCGTCTGCAGATCGACTGCCTGTACAACAGCGGCGCGCTGCGACGTGCCTTCGGTATCGATCACAGCACCATCCAGCATGTGGAGATCCTGCCATGAACGATTCGGTCGTCATCCCTCAGGACCCGCCAGCCGGGCCACAGCGCCAGGATTATTCGCCGTGGCTGGAAGCGGTACTCAAGGTCGCGCGGCACTACCGGCTGGATGTTTCGCCGGAAAGCATTCGCCTCGCCTCGATCCACAGCGAAGGCCGGGTCGAGGAAGTCGTCCGGCATATGGCCCGTCAGGCCGGCCTGAGCGTCAAGTTCGCCCGCTATGACGACAAGAGCCTGAGCCGCTGGCGAACGCCGCTGATCGTGCAGTTGCAGGACGGGCAGATTGGCGTCATCGAAAGCGTGAGCGAGCACGGCGAACTGGGCATCGCCTACAGCGGCGATCAGGGCCTGCAGAGTCGCATCGATCCGGCGGCGCTGGCCAGCCAGGCGCTGCGCACGGTGATTCTGCGACCGACGCAGCCGCTGAGCGATGTGCGCACCAACGACTACATCAAGCCGTACGACGAGCACTGGTTCAGGCGCATCGTGCTCAGCGACCTGCGACCTTACAGCCAGGTGATGCTCGCCTCGCTGGTCGCCAACCTGCTCGGCATGGCAGGCGTGCTGTTTTCCATGCAGGTCTATGACCGCGTCATCCCCGCCGAGTCGCTGCCGACGCTGTATGTGCTGTTTGGCGGCGTGATGCTGGCGCTGGTCTTCGATTTCGTCATGCGCATCATGCGCCTGCGCATCACCGATGTACTCGGCAAGCGGGCCGACCTGCGGGTGTCCGACCTGGTGTTCGGCCACGCTTTGCGCCTGCGCAATTCGGTGCGCCCCAAATCCACCGGCTCGTTCATTTCACAGTTGCGCGAGCTGGAGCAGATCCGCGACCTGATCACCTCCAGCACCGCGACGGCGTTGGCGGACATACCGTTCTTTTTCCTGTTTCTGCTGGTGTTCTATCTGATCGGCGGGAATCTGGTGCTGATCCCGTTGCTGGCGCTGGTGGCGATGGTGCTGCCGGGCATGCTCGCCCAGCGCAAGCTGGCGAAGTTGGCCAACGCGTCGATGCGCGAGGCCGCGCTGCGTAACGCGATGCTGGTGGAAAGCGTTCAGGGCATGGACGACATCAAGGCGCTGCAGGCCGAGCAGCGTTTTCAGCAACAGTGGAACCACTACAACGCGGCATCGGCCGACAGCAGCCTGCGCTTGCGCTCGCTGACCAACAGCCTGGTGGCCTGGACCCAGAACGTGCAAGGCGGCGTGTTCGCCATCGTCATCGTCTTCGGTGCGCCCATGGTCATTTCCGGCGACCTGACCACGGGCAGTCTGGTGGCCGCGTCGATCCTGTCGTCGCGCATGATGGGCCCGATGGCCCAACTGACTCACGTGCTGACCCGCTGGCAACAGGCCAAAGTCGCGTTGCAAGGCTTGAACCGGATCATGCAGATGCCGGTGGACCATCCCGAGGGCAGCCAGCGCGTGCACCTGCCGGCGATCCGCGGCGACTATCAGCTGCGTCAGGCCGGCTTTCGCTACAGCGAAGAGGCCTCGCCAGCGCTGAGCGGCATCGATCTGAAGATCCGTCCCGGCGAACGCATCGCCGTTCTGGGCCGCAACGGCGCGGGTAAATCGACCCTTTTGCAAGCGCTCGCGGGGGCCATGGACCTGAGCAGCGGCGAAACCACCCTCGACGGCATCGCCCTGGCACACATCGACCCGGCCGACCTGCGTCGCGATGTCGGCCTGATGTCCCAGCAGGCGCGGCTGTTCCACGGCACGCTGCGAGACAACATCACCCTGGGCGCCGGTCAGGCCAGCGATCAGGAAATCATCGCCGCGCTGGCGGTCACCGGCGCACTGGACTTCGTCCGCCAGTTGCCCAAAGGCATGGACCACCTGATTCTGGAAGGCGGGCTGGGCTTGTCCGGCGGGCAGCGCCAGAGCCTGCTGCTGTCACGCCTGCTGATCCGCCAGCCGCAGGTGCTGTTGCTGGACGAGCCGACGGCGTCGCTGGATGACATCACCGAACGCCTGCTGCTGGAAAAGCTCACGACCTGGTGTCAGGGGCGCACGTTGATCGTGGCGACGCACAGGGTCAGCGTGCTGCAACTGGTGGAACGCATCATCGTGGTCGACAACGGCAGAATCGTCATCGATGACCATCGCGATGCCGCCCTGACCCGACTGCGTCAGCCGCAAGGAGCTCAGGCATGAAAGCACTCACCACTGACCAGACGCCGCGCCTGCCCGACCAGGTGACGTATCTGGACGGCAGCGACGAGCGCAGCATCGCCGGCGGCGTGCGGGTGATCTGGGGATGCGCGGTGATGCTGGCGTGTTTTTTCGCCTGGGCGGCGTGGTTCGAAGTCGTGGAGGTGTCCACCGGCACCGGCAAAGTCGTGCCCAGCTCCCGCGAGCAGCTCATCCAGTCCATGGAAGGCGGGATCATCAAGGAGATGAATGTCACCGAGGGCGCCCTCGTCGAGCGCGGTCAGGTGCTCGCGCAACTGGACGCCGTGAAGACTGAGTCCAATGTCGGCGAAAGCGAAGCCAAGTACCGGGCCGCGCTGGCGAGCGTCAATCGACTGCAGGCCGAAGTGAGCGAGAAACCGCTGAAGTTCGACGATTCATTGAGCCGATACCCCGAGCTGATCCGCGCCGAAACCGAGCTGTACACCACTCGGCGCAAGGGCCTGGAAGAAACCCTGGCAGGCATTCAGAGCTCGCTCAAGCTGGTGCGCGACGAGCTGGCCATCACTGAGAACCTGGCGAAGATCGGCGCCTCCAGTCGCGTCGAAGTGCTGCGGCTGAACCGTCAGCGATCGGAGCTTGAGCTGAAAGTCACCGAAGCGAAATCGGATTACATGGTGCGCGCGCGTGAGGATCTGGCCAAGGCCAACGCCGAGGCGCAGACGCTGATCGCGGTCATTCGCGGCCGCACCGATTCGCTGTCACGCCTGACGATCCGCTCGCCGGTGCGCGGCATCGTCAAGGACATTGAGGTCACGACCATTGGCGGCGTGGTGCCGCCCAATGGGCAGCTGATGCAGATCGTGCCGCTGGATGAGCAGTTGCTGATCGAGACGCGCATCTCGCCGCGCGACATTGCCTTCATCCATCCGGATCAGGAAGCCAAGGTCAAGATCACCGCTTACGACTATTCCATCTACGGAAGCCTGGACGGCAAGGTCGTGACCATCTCGCCGGACACGATCCAGGACGAAGTCAAACCCGAGATCTTCTATTACCGCGTGTACATCCGCACCCAGTCGGATGTACTGCGCAACAAGGCCGGTAAAAGCTTCGCCATCGTGCCCGGCATGATTGCCACGGTGGACATCCGCACCGGCGAAAAGACCGTGCTCGATTACCTGATCAAACCGCTCAACCGCGCCCGCGAAGCCTTGCGTGAGCGTTGATCAGCGGCTGGCCAGGTGAGTGGCTGGCGCAGTCACGGGTGTGGCCTGCGCCAAGTAACGGTTCCATTCGCGGTTGATCTCGGCATACGGCATGAAGATGCTGACTCGCGGCTGGTTGGCCAGATCCGGACGCTTCAGGGCCGTCAGGTCACCGGACGTCAGAAACGCCACGGTGATGCCGACCACTTTGCCATCGGCAGCGAACACTGGCCCGCCGGACATCCCCTTGGCAGTCGGGCCATCGTGGGTGCCATACATGACGTTGCCTTCTTTGCTGTCCAGCCGGACCATCGCCGGCAGCGCATGACCGCTGCCCTTGACCGACATGTACACCGAGTTGAAACCCACCGCCGTGACCGCTTCACCCGGCTGATACGCACGCCAGAGCGGGACGCCATTGGCCTTGTGGCGGAAGAACTGCACGTCGCCCTGCCCCTGATACACCGAGCCTGACAGGTAAGGAATGTGCTTGACCGTCACGGCGTAGTCTTCATTCCACTGGATCGCCGTGCCCATCAGCATGTAGGGCAGCGGCGCGCCGGAATGAACGACGAACGCTTGGTCATAGACTGGATCCTGGGTAAAAGCGACTGGCATTCCATTGCACCCGCTGATCAGCACTGAGGCTGCTACAAGCGACTTGAGGGGGCGCATTTATGTACACGACGAAGTAGTGGAGACGGCGCGAATATGTCATTGCGCCACTACTAACTCAATAGGTTGAAACGACCTTCCGTCTAGTGGCACTTTGGTGGCTCATTGGATCCGAAAGTCGCGCATTTGCTGGGCTGCAGCGCTTCACAACCGCTGCAGTCCGACGCTTGCCACCTCGCCACTCGCGCGCCCTGCTCTGGCGCGGGCCTTGTGGTGATGCGGCTGCAGAAACGGCGTGACGGCCAGCATCACGACGCTCACGGCGACCATCAACCATTGCGACACATGAAAGCCACCGGTCACATCACGCAGATAGCCCATCAACAACGGACCCGCCGCCGCGACGATGTAACTGAACAGCAGGACAAAGGCGTTCCAGGCGTTGGCTTCTTCGGCGTTGGACGCGTTATCCAGCGGCAGCGTCATGGCCAGGGTGAACGCCCCGCCCGTGCCAAACGCCAGGATCGGCACCGCCACGAATGGCATGGCATTCGGCGCAACCGCGATGGCCAGCGTGCCTATCAGCGCAATCGCCGAGCTTGCTGCCAGCGCCAGACGCCGGTCCTCGTTGCGGCTGAGAATGCCGAACACCGGGTTGGACAGCATGAACGCCAGGGTGAAGCTCGCCAAGATCAGCCCGGCCATGGTCGGCGTTCTGCCGTATTCCACGTACATCGGCGCGATCCACGAGATGAACGCGTAGAACACGATGTTGTTGCTGGCAAAGAACAGCGCGATCATCCAGGCCGTCCGGTTACGGATCGGCATTGCGTAACGCCGGCCCGAGCCCCTGTTCACGCCCGGCGTCAGCCGTTTGCGCTCGATGAACAGCCACGCGGCGATGGCGACGACGGCGGGCACGGTCCACACCGTGGCTCCCAGGCGCCAGCTTGCCGACGCACTTGCCACCGGCCCGGTGATCGCCGCCGCTGCGGTGCTGCCCAGCGCCAGCGAGGTGGCGTAAATGCTCATCAGCAACGCGGTCTGCTGCGGGTAGCTGGCTTTGACGAACCCGGCCAGCAGCGCGCCGGCCACGGCGATCCCCGCGCCAATGCCCACGGTGGTCAGAAACAGCGTGCCGACCGAATCCGCAACCGCGCGCAGAGCGGTCGCCGCGAGCAGCACGACCAACGCCACGAGAATGACCCGGTCACGGCCGAAGCGCCGGGCCAGCCACGGCGTCGGCAGCGCCATCAACCCCATCAGCAGGGTCGGAATGGCCGTCAGCAGTGACGCTTGAGTGTGGGAAAGGCCGAAGTCGCGAATCATCCCCGGCAGCAACGGCCCGACCGACACAATCGCCGGACGCAGCGTCAAAGCCACCAGCACGATACAGACGATGGCGACCAACAGCGACGGCGTATTGCCGGGCACGGTTGCCGGCGCGCACAGGTGCAGGCGCGGCGGCTGCGCGGTCATGACATTCTCGGGTTCGGCAAGCGGAACTCTGCTGGTCACCAACATGATGCGATCTCCAGAACGGGCCGGGTCGACGCGTGTCGGCCCGGCGAAGGGTTGCGGTCAGCCGGCGTAGGCCGGGTAATCGGTGAAGCCCGCTTCGGTGCCGCCGTAGAGGGTCGACGGGATCAACGGGTTGAGCGGCCAGCCATTGGAGATACGCGCCGGCAAATCCGGATTGGCAATGAACGGACGGCCGAACGCGATGAGGTCCGCCAGCCCCGCCTCTACCAGCCGGGCGCCGCGCTCGGCGGTGTAGCGACCGGCGTAGATGATCCGGCCGCTGAAGGTACTGCGCACGTCGCGACGGAACTGCTCGGGCAGATCGGGCGCGTTGTCCCAGTCCGCCTCGGCAATCGACACATAGGCAACTCCTGCCTCCTGCAACACCTTGATCGCCTCGATGTAGGTGTGGTGCGGGTCTTTCTCCACCATGCCGATGTACACGCGGTCCTGATCGGTGCTGGTGAACAGCGGCGTGAAGCGCACGCCCAGACGTTCAGGACCGACGGCGTCGGCGACGGCCTGAACCACCTCGCGGAGAAAACGCAGACGGTTTTCCAGCGAGCCGCCGTATTGGTCATCGCGCTGGTTGGAATGTTCGGAGATGAACTGATTGACCAGATAGCCATTCGCGGCATGAATCTCGACGCCGTCGAAACCGGCAGCAATCGCATTTCGCGCGGCGGTGGCGTACAGCCCGACCAGGGTTTCGATCTCGGCAATGCTCAGTGCACGCGGCAGCGACGGCGCAACCAGTTCGCCGGTGCCCGGACCGGTCTGAATGAAGGCTTTGGCGTTTTCGGCACGGATGGCCGAAGGTGCCACTGGCGCGGCGCCATCGGGCTGCAGCGCATGATGAGAAACCCGCCCGACGTGCCAGAGCTGGGCGAAAATCACGCCGTCTTCAGCGTGCACCGCGTCGGTGACTTTCCTCCAGCCATCGATCTGCGCCTGGGTATAGATGCCCGGCGTCCAGGCATAGCCCTGTCCGCGCGGCTCGATTTGCGTGCCTTCGGTGACCATGAACCCCGCCGAAGCGCGCTGGCGGTAATACACCGACATCAGCTCGGAGGCGACATCGCCCGGCTGGGCGCTCCGTTGCCGGGTCAGGGGCGGGAAAGCGATACGGTTCTTGAGGGTCAGGCGACCCAGTTCCACGGGGGTAAACAAAGCGTGATGAGACATGGCGGTATTCCGATTGCGAAAGAGGGAATGAATCGAGTGCCGAGTGGCCTCTCTGTGCGAGAGGCCAGCAGCCGGCTTACTTCTTGATCAGGACGGTCTTGGGGTTGGTGAACAGGAGCCGGCCTTCATGCCCCTGCTCGGTGCCGACCCCGGATTGCTTGTGGCCTCCGAACGGGATGTCCACGCCCTGGGTGTGCATTTCATTGACCCAGACCATGCCGGTCTCCAGGCGATTGGCCACCGCCACCGCCGCGCGGGTGTCACGCCCCCAGACCGAGCCGCCGAGGCCGAACGGGCTGTCGTTGGCACGCTCGATCACGTCATCCACATCGTCGTAAACGATGATCGGGACGATGGGGCCGAACTGCTCCTCCTGGACGATCTTCGATTGCTCGGGCGGGTTGTCCACCACCGTCACCGGGATGAAGTAGCCCGGACGGCTGTCATCGACCTCGCCACCCAGAACGATGTTCTGGCCGTTGGCCTTGATGTCGTCCAGGAACGTGCGGACTTTGTCGAACTGCATCTTGTTCTGCACCGGGCCGACCGTGACCTCGGCGTCCAGGCCGTTGCCGAGCTTCTGCTGACGGGCGTAGTCGACGAACGCCGCCACGAACGGCGCATGAAACGAGCGATGGATGTAGAGGCGCTTGATGCCGACGCACCACTGCCCGGAGTTGCCGATGGCGCCCCAGAACAACTGCGGGATGATTGACTTCCAGTCAGCGTCGGGCATGACGATGGCCGCATCGTTGCCGCCCATTTCCAGGGTCAGACGCTTGACCGTGCCGGCAGCCGAGCGGATCACGTGCTTGCCGGTTTCGGTCGAGCCGGTGAAGCTGATTTTGGCGATGTCCGGGTGAGCGGTCATCTGCGGCCCGAGTTCGTTGCCGCCGGAGACCACCGACAAAACGCCGGCCGGCAGTACCGATTGGGCGATCTGCCCGAAACGCAGGGTGGTCAGCGGGGTGAACGGTGACGGCTTGATCACCATGGTGTTGCCGGTCAGCAGCGCTGGCGCGACCTTCCACAACGCCAGCAGCACCGGGAAGTTCCACGGCGTGATCGCGCCGACGACGCCCAGCGGCGTATGGTGCAGCTCGACGATGTGGCTGTCGTTCTCTTCCACGATCTCGACCGGAATACGCCGCGCGGCGATCTGGCGAATCCAGGAAATCGCCTGATCCACTTCAGGCTCCGCCATGGTTTTGAGCGGCTTGCCCTGCTCCAGGGTCAGCAGCACGGACAATTCATCGCGATGTGCCTGCAAGGCGTCGGCGTAGGCAATCAGGTACTGCTCGCGCTCGTCATAGCTCAGCGCAGACCAGCCTTTGAACGCCGATTTGGCAGCGGCAATGGCGTCTTCCAGTTGTTCGGCGGTGCCGGCCGGTGCCTGAGCCAGAACCTGGCCGGTCGCCGGATTCATCACATCGAATGTGTCACGGGTTTCGACCAGTTTGCCGGCAATGCTCAGGTAATAAGGACCATCGAACAGGCTGGCAGATACAGGTGAACGGGATGCAGTGGCCATATCATTAATCTCCAGAAGCATGAGTCGTTATATGAGAAGTGCAACGACAGTCAGCTCGAAAGTTCGGAGGTTGTATGTATCAGGCCCTCTATGCGCATGGCACCCGATGACCTGGACCACAACTTTGCTTATCCGTCTTTAGAACTAAGTTGATTCACTGTCGCTGTGATTACATCGGAGTAGACCAGTCGTCTAATCCGTTGAAATGAATGTTAGGGGCGATCAAATGGGTCAACAATGACGAATCCGCAAGGATTCCGGACATCGACTGCCGAAGGCGGCTGTCCTCGGCTACATTCGCGGCTTACCGGTCGCCAAATCGCGAAAATGGCGAGTTAAAGGCCGCGAGGCAGATGGGAAAAGCCGTCGCGACTTGCGCAATCTTGCGGTTATTGCCCAGCGCGTTGGCGATCCCGTTGCAGCCATCGGCAGCCCACGTATCATCACGACGCTGGCGCCGGGTGTATCCACATCACCCGGCCACACGTTCAGAACGACTCATTCAGGAAGGTATTCGTTTGAAAATCATCCGCAGTAGGACATTTACCGGCGAACGTCCATGGGCAGCGCTGGACATTGCCAACATGAATGGAATAACCACGCGCCTGCATTGGACTGACCAACCTTATAAGTGGCACGTCAATGATGGCCAGGAAGTGTTCGTGGTATTGGATGGGCGCGTCGACATGCATTACAAAGACGAAAACATCGAGAACACCGTACGGCTGGAAACCGGCGATATCTTTTATGCCTCCGTTGGAACGGCACACGTCGCCCATCCTATTGGCGAGGCGCGAATCCTGGTCGTGGAAAGCGAAGGCAGCGTCTGAGGCAAGTCCGACGCAACCCCTTGCAACATCGGATGTGCATGAAAGCGTCACAGGAACGACAACTGCCAGTGGCACGCTGAAACCGATGGGCGTCTTGCGCCCCGAATTTCCGCGCGTCTTGCAGGGACTCGTCACATGAAAATCAGCGTATTCGGAAGTGGTTATGTCGGTCTGGTGCAGGCCACCGTGCTTGCCGAAGTGGGACACGACGTCGTCTGCATGGACATCGATGAGGCCAAGGTCCATCAGCTGCGTCAGGGCCAGGTGCACATCTACGAGCCTGGGCTTGCCGCTCTGGTGCGCGACAACCTCGACAACAGGCGCCTGCAATTCACCACCGACACGCAATGGGCGGTCGAACACGCCGACGTGCTGTTCATTGCCGTCGGCACGCCGTCCCGGGAAGATGGCTCGGCCGATCTGAGCGGCTTCTTCGCCGTCGGTGAGGCCATCGCCAGGCATCGCAGTCAGCCACTGATCATCGTCGAGAAGTCCACCGTTCCGGTCGGCAGCGGCGACTCCCTGCGCAGCCACATCGACAGAGCATTGCGTCAGGCCGGGCGCTTGCTGCAATTCGAGATCGTCTCCAACCCCGAATTTCTCAAAGAAGGCTCCGCGGTCAATGACTGCCGGCGGCCCGACCGCATCATCATTGGCAGCGACAACGAAGCCGCCCGCCAGGTCATGCGTGAACTGTACGCACCGTTCAATCGCAATCATGACCGAATCCTGTTCATGGACCTGCGCAGCGCCGAGCTGACCAAGTACGCCGCCAATTGCATGCTCGCCACCAAAATCAGCTTCATCAACCAGATCGCAGAACTGGCGGAGCACCTGGGCGCGGATGTCGAATCCGTGCGCCGCGGCATCGGCGCCGACTCGCGTATCGGCTATGACTTCATCTACCCGGGCTGCGGTTACGGCGGCTCCTGCTTCGGCAAGGACATCCGCGCGCTGATTCACAGCGCACGGCTAGCCGACTGCTCGAACGACCTGCTGTCGGTGGTCGAAGCCATCAATGAACGGCAGAAGCACAAGTTGTTCGAGCGCATCAACGCGTTCTACCAGGGTCACCTGCGCGGCAAGACGTTTGCCTTGTGGGGCTTGGCGTTCAAACCCAACACCGACGACATGCGTGATGCGCCCAGCCGCGTGCTGATGCAGGCACTGTGGGATGCCGGGGCGAACGTGCGGGCGTTCGATCCGGAGGCAATGGGCGAAACCCAGCGGATCTACGGTCGCCGCCACGACCTCATGCTGCTGGGCACGCCGGAAGCGGCGCTGGAAGGTGCCGACGCGCTGATCGTCTGCACCGAATGGCAAGCCTTCAAGGCGCCCGATTTCGAGCTGATCCAGCAGCGCCTGAACGCGCCGGTGATCTTCGACGGCCGTAACCTGTATGACCCGCAACGGCTCGCCCGACGAGGCTTTCAGTACTTCCCGATGGGCCGAGGCGAATCCTGCAATCTGCCGATACCGCAAAAGCGCTGGAGCGTCTTTCCGGCCCTGGCGAGTGGTCGACTGCTCTGACCTTCTGCCGCCGCGCGCCGGGCAATCCGGCGCATTCATCCTGCACATAGCCGCGGCGCAGGGCGCCCGAACGAAGCCCGGCACACAGCCCGGGTTCACGGCGTGATCGCTGCATTCCGCATTGGCCGCCTTTGCTTTATTCTCCGCCTCGCACACGGCGTCCGTTCGGGCGCCTGACCCGCTCACGAGCGGGCCGGGTCAGTTGCCGTGCTGTCCAGCGCCCTTTGCAAAATCGCCCAAAAGGAATTTCCGTGTCGTCCAATGCGCCAACGATCGCTGCTACAGCTGCGCCTCTGCTGGAGGCGAGAAACCTCAGTCGCGTCGATCCGTCGGGGCAGACGGTATTGCTGCAGCCTACGGATTTCGTCTTGAGTGCCGGCGCTCAGGTTGCGATCACCGGCTCATCGGGTTCGGGCAAAAGCGTTTTCCTGCGCCTGCTCGCACTGCTCGATCAGCCCGCTACCGGCCAGGTCTGTTGGCAGGGAAATCCCGTGCCGAACGACAAGATCCCCACGTTTCGCAGCCGTATCTGCTACCTGGCGCAGCGTCCCGCCATGATCGAAGGCAACGTGCTGGAAAACCTGCAATTCCCTTTCACCCTGAAAAGCCTGAGCGCGCGCACGTTCAACCTGGATTTCGCCCGCGATCTGCTTGCACAGGCTGGCAAAGAGGCGTCATTCCTGAACCGGCAAGCCAGTGAGCTGTCCGGCGGCGAAGCACAGATCGTGGCGCTGGTGCGCACGTTGCAGCTCTCGCCGCAGGTGATTCTGCTGGACGAACCCACCGCGGCACTGGACCCTGAATCGGCCACGGCGGTCGAGGATCTGGTCCGGCACTGGTTCCGCGCCGAAGCTGTCTGCTCCCCGGCGGACGTCAGCGGCGGTCTGCAACGTGCCTACATCTGGGTGTCCCACGATCATCAACAGGCGCGGCGCATGAGCACACGCCACCTGACCATGACCAAGGGCGTGCTCGACACTGAGGCCCGGCCATGAATTATCAGGACCTTTCTGCAGCTGACCTGGCGATTGCCGCCTCGCTGATCCTGATCAACGGCGCGCTGTCGCTGATGTTGAAGCTCGGTCTTGAGCGGCAGTTGCTCTGGGCATCGCTGCGCACGGTGGTGCAATTGCTGGCGGTCGGTTACGTGCTGGGCTGGGTGTTCGCGTTCGCTTACTGGTATGTCGTGCTGCCGCTGATGTGCCTGATGACTGTGGTCGCGGGCATTTCCGCCGCGGGCCGGGGCAAGCGTACCTACGCCGGGCAACTGGCCGACAGCATCGTCTCGGTCTGGGCCAGCTCCTGGCTGGTGACCGCCATCGGACTGTTCGTGATCATCCGCATCCGGCCGTGGTACGAACCGCAGTACGCGATCCCGATCCTGGGCATGATCCTGGGCAACACCCTGACCGGCGTGTCGCTGGGCATCGAGCGCATGACCCAGGAACTGACCTCGGGGCGCAACACGGTGGAGATGATCCTGGCCCTGGGCGGATCCCGCTGGGAAGCTGCGCAACTGGCTGCCCGGCAAGCGGTGCGGGCCGGAATGATGCCGACGCTGAATCAGATGACGGTGGTCGGCATCGTCAGCCTGCCGGGCATGATGACCGGCCAGGTGCTGGCTGGCGAAAGCCCGATGAGTGCCGTGCGCTACCAGATCGTGGTGATGTTTCTGATTGCCGCGTCCTCGGCACTGGGCACTGTCTGCGCAGTGTTGCTGACGTTCTTGCGGCTGTTCGCAGCCGATCACCGGTTCATGATGCACCGACTGGTCAGCCGCCGCTGAAACCGCCTGCCAGCCGCACTGGGCAAAATGACACGCCGTTCACGACGACCAAACCAATTTTTTACATCTGCCTGCCTACCATGCCCGGATTGTCTCGGTGACGGATGTAGAAATGTTGATCGTGGAAGACTTGATGCTCGACACGGAAAAACTCAGGGCGTTTCGCAATGACAGGCCGCTGAGGCTCAACCCGACCAACATCGAGATACTCACCCTGCTGATGCGCCGCAGCCCGGGCGTGGTCAGGCGTGAGGAGATTTCCACGATTCTGTGGGGCGAAAACGTCGTCAAGAACACCAGCGGCGTTGGCACCCGGCTACACGAGATCCGAAAAATCGTGGATGACGGCGCTGCTTTTCCCCTCGTCCACACGATCTACGGCATCGGTTATCAGTTGTGCCGGCTGGCCGAGGCGTAATGTCGGCTACACCACCACCGGGTGCTGCGCGCCATCCATCGTCACGGTCGTGCCGGTGATGTAACTGGCCTTGCCGGACGCCAGGAACAGCACCAGATGCGCGACCTCTTCCGGCTGCGCCATGCGCCCGAGCGGTATCTTGCTCACGGCGCGCTCTTTCGCCGCCTCAGGACTGATCCCCGCATGACGGGCATCGGCGGCCATGCCTTCGCCGACCCGGCCGGTTTCGGTCAGCCCCGGATTGACACCGATGATCCGCACGCCCGACGCCGCATAGGCATTGCCCAGCCCGGCGGTGGCGAGCATCAGTGCTGCGTTGGCCGAACCGCCGGCCAGGTGAATCGGGCTGGCGACCTTGCCTCCCGCGCCGATGACATTGACGATCACACCGCGCCCGCGCCGGGCCATGAGCTTGATCACCGGATCGACCACGTTGATCGTCGAGAAGAATTTCGCGTCCATGGCGGCGCGCCAGAACGCCGGGGTCAGGTCCTCGGGCGGCGAACGCTTCGCCGCGCCCGCCGAGCTGATCAGCACGTCGATGGGACCGACCTGCTCTTCCACCTGCCTGACCAGATTGGCCGCAGCCGTATCGTCGCTCAGGTCGGCGGCAAAGCCCTGCGCCCCGGGCAGTTCACTGAGGGCCTGATCGATATTGGCCTGCGAACGCGAGCTGATCACCACGCGTGCGCCCTGCTCGACAAACTGTCGGGCACAGGCCAGACCGATACCTTTGGAACCACCGGTAATGAGCACTACCTTCGTCGCGAACGCATTCATCTGTCTGCTTCCTCATCAAAAAGGGCGTGTAGCAAGAAGTCTCGGGCGCCCAGTACGCCACAGCCACCGTGCCGATGACAGTGAAACCGTTCGGCAGCATGGCCTGCGCTGTCGCGCCTGCGCCCTGATCGCCGGATGCAAGACGGCCTGTGGGCAGTCAGGCGCGTCACGCACAACTGTCGACAGGCCGCATTCAACTCAAGGCTCGACGCAGCAGCCGGTCAGGGCTTCCAGGCGCCACCTTCAACGATGACCGCCGCCGGGTCGGTGCCCTCGGCCAGTTGGTCGCGCACGTACTGGTTGTACAGCGTGAGCAGGTATTTTTCCTGACCCAGTGTCACCAGCTCAGTGTTGACCCAATCGCGCAGCTCGGTATTGCCCTTCTTCACCGCAGGGGCGATAGGCGCTTCTTCACCAAGCTTCTGCGGGAGCAGCCGATAGCCGGGGTTCTGTTTCGCCCAGCCGAACAGCACCAGATTGTCCTGTGCGTAGGCATCACCGCGCCCGTTCGCCAACGCCTGAAGCGATTCGGAGTTTTTCTCGAACTTGAGCAGCTTCCAGTCAGGATGATGCTTGGTCAGCCAGATGTCCGCCGTGGTACCGGTGGTGACGATCACCGTCTTGCTGGCCAGATCGTCAAGATTCTTCACCGCACTGTTGTCCGGCACCAGCGCCTGAACCGCCACGCGCAGGTTCGGATGGGTGAAGTCCACCACCTGAGCCCGCTCGGGGGTGACGGTCATGTTGGCCAGGATCAGATCGACCTTGTCGCTCTGCAGAAACGGAATGCGACTGGCTGGCTCGACCACCACGAACTCGATTTTTTTCTCGTCGCCGAGCAGGTCCTTGGCGAAGCGGCGTCCCAGATCGGTATCGAAACCGACATAGTCGCCCTTCTCGTTGACGAAACCGAATGGCGGCTTGTCGCTGAAGACGCCAACGACGAGTTTGTCGCGCGCCTTGATTTTGTCCAGGTAGCCTTCGGCGTGGGCCGCGGCAGTGCCGGCTAGCAAGCCGAGGGCGATCAGCGGGAGAACGAGGGCAGATTTAAACGTCACGATGCTTTCCTTTTTGGCATGTTTTCAACGTAGGAGAACTTCTCCAGGAACTGCTGCGCGCGTGCGGTCTGCGGGTTACTGAAAAACGTTTCGGGGTCGCTCTGTTCGGCGATGCGTCCGCCGTCCATGAACAGGATTCGATCGGCCACCGCGCGGGCAAAGGCCATTTCGTGGGTGACGATCAACAGCGTCATGCCGCTGCGGGCAAGGTCCAGAATCACCTCCAGCACTTCCTTGACCATTTCCGGGTCAAGGGCGGCGGTGACTTCATCGAACAACATGACCTGGGGGTTCATGCACAGCGAGCGGACGATGGCGATCCGCTGCTGCTGCCCACCGGACAGCTCGCGGGGGAAGGCGTCGCGCTTGTCCAGCAGGCCGACCCTCGCGAGCAGGGTTTCGGCCTGCTGACGCGCCTCGTTGCGCGCGCGTTTCTGCACGCTCACCGGTCCCAGCAGAATGTTGTCCAGCACGGTCATGTGCGGGAACAGGTGGTAGCTCTGAAACACCATGCCGATCTGCTGGCGCACCTGGCGCCAGTCGGCATTGGCCGACAACTCAAGTCCGCCGAAGCGGTACTGCCCGGCATGGCCCAGCTCAAGGCCGTTGAGGCAACGCAACAACGTGCTCTTGCCGCAGCCGCTGGGGCCGAGGATCACCACCACTTCGCCTTCGCGCACGCTCAGGTCGATGTCTTGCAGCACCGGCACCGCGCCGAAACGCTTGCTGAAACCGGACAGTTCTATCAACGCACTCATGAATGATTCCAACGCCGTTCGAGCACCCGCGACACCGCCGACAGCGGGTAGCAGGCCAGAAAGAAAAAAACAAACAGGAAGCCGTAGATGAGCACCGACTCGTAGGTGCGCTCGATGATCTGCTGGCCGATCTTGATCACGTCCACCACGCCAATCAGCACCGCCAGCGAGCTGGTCTTGATCAGGCGCGTGAAGACGTTGATCATCGGCGGCGTCATGCGCCGCAGCGCCTGCGGCAACAGCACCCGGCCGTACAGCTGCGCCTGGCCCAGACCAATCGACAGGCCGGCTTCGCGCTGACCGCGAGGAATCGAGCGCAACGCACCGCGCACCACCTCACCGGTTTCGCTCGCGCCCCACAGCGACAGGACCAGCACCGCGCACCAGAATCCCGGAATGCTCCAGCCGAGAAAGATCGGCAGTCCGAAGAAAAACAGATACAGCCAGACCAGCACCGGAATCGCCCGGAACAGCTCCAGGTAAACCAGCAGCAGCCAATCGATCCAGCGAATGCCCAAATTGCGCAGCACACCATAGATCAGGCCACCCACTGCACTGAAGACGATGGCCAGCGCCGAGATCCCCAGCGTGCGGCCAATGCCCTGTGCAAGCTGCGGGGCGCTGATCCATAACAGCTCAAGACCCGAACTGGCCATGCTGGAGCCTCCTTTCCACAACCCGCAGCAACAGTGAAAGCGGCACGAACAGCAGCACGCAGAGGCCGGTCATAACGGCGAGCATTTCGTAGGTCTTGTAGTACAACGCGATGTAACTCTTGGTGGTGTAGAGGATTTCCGGCACCGCCACCGCCGACACCACCGTGGTTTCCTTGAGCAGGAACACGAAGTTGGCGAACAGCGCCGGCAGGCTGAGAATGCCGGCTTGCGGCAGCACCACATGGCGCAGCAGTTGCCAGCGCGACAAGCCGATCGACAGGCCTGATTCGATCTGCGACCTGGGCACTGCCTCGATGCCGGCACGCAGGATCTCGGTCAGGTACGCGCCGCCCATGAAGGTCATGGCGATGATCGCCGAGGCGAATCCGGACACTTTGACGCCCAGCGCAGGCAGCGCGAAGTAGATGAAGAACAGTTGAATCAGCAGCGGCGTATTGCGCGCCAGCTCGACGTACGCACGCACGACGGGCTGAAGCGGGCGGATCTGAAAGGCCGCGATTGCAGCGTTGATCAGCGCGACGCACAGCGACGTCGCGATGGCGATCAGGCCGACCTGCAAGGTCACGCCCACGGCGGTGATGAAGGCTGGAAGCGTTGACAAGGCAAACGCGACGTCGAATTCCATGTCAGCGTCGACCTTGAACGAGGGGTTGCGGGGGCAGCACGCGGGACACAAAAGCTCCTGAATCGAAAGGTGATCTGTCGCTGATTGCAGGCTTTGTGCCACTCCCGAAAACATCGACAAACCGCCCATACGATGGGTCTGGCTGGCCGTGCGAACGTGTCGTAACTGTCTGTTTTTACTGGCAACTGCTGGCTCGCTGTTGCTCCAGCAACAGCAGCGTTCCGCGCCTCGCTGCGGTCAGGTCAGGTCAGTGACAGACCAGACCGTCGCCGACCTTTAAGCTGTCCACCAGAAAGGCATTGCTGTGCAGGTCCCACGCCTTGGTCTGGCCGCCGCGCGATTGCCAGTCGCGCAATCCGGCCTGCAGGACGCGCAGGGTTTTCTGATCCGGTCGAGCGAGGTACACGCGCGCGTCGCTGCCGGCGTCGAGTACCTGGGGCAGCAGGCGGTAAAAGCGCCAGTCCGGGGTCTGCAACAGGCTTGCCAGCACGTTGCGCTCGTCCGCCAGCAGCCGACATTCACCGGCCATGAACGCGGTGGCTGCCCGGATGTTCGAGGCAAAGGTCTGCAACTGCGCGCCCTGGCGTTGCAGCGTTGCCGCCCATGGGCTGCCGAACGCAATGCAGACGGTCTGGCCGCTGATACCCGAATGCGCCGGCGCATTGCGCAGGCTCAGCAAGCCACCCTCGCGGTAAGCCCGTGGCAGCTCGCTCAACGCGGCGTGCTGGCGTTCGAGGGCGGGAACGTCAAGGCTGCCGACCAGTACGGCATCGACTTCGCCTTTGCCCAGGTAATCCGCCAGTGCCTCATTGGGAATGGCGCTCAGGCGCACGTCGATGCCCAGATAGCGACCCAGCGCCCGGGCCAGCTCGGCGTCCATGTCGTCGGGCTCGGACACCAACGCTTCTGTGCTGTTTCCGGGGCGCGGATAGCTGCGCACGCCGATGCGCAACACGTTGTGGCTGCGCGCATTCTGCAGCACCGGACCGCCCTGCAGATCCGCCGTGTCCAGCAGCGGCAAGAGCCAGATGCCGCAGACGACCGCCAGCCCGGTCAACAGCGCAAGGCCATAACGCAGGCCCTGTCGCGCACGGCCGCCCCGTTGCTCAGCCGGCATGTTTGAGGCCGCGACGCCAGCGGGTGAAGCGGCGCTCCAGCAGCGCAAGCAGGAAGTTGAGCAGCAGCCCCACCACGGCGAGCAGCAGGATGCCGGCATACATGCTGGGGATCTGGAACACTTCCTGCGAATTGAGGGTCAGGAACCCGAGCCCCGAATGCGCGCCGATCATCTCCGCGGCCACCAGTGCCGTGATGCAGTAAGCGCCCGCCAGCCGCACGCCCGTGAAGATCGAGGGCGATGCCGAAGGCAGGACGATCTTCAGAAACAGAAAGCGCCGGTTCGCACCCATCGACAGCGCCGAGTTGATCAGCAAGGTGTCCACCTGTTTGACGCCGCTGATGGTGCTCAACAGAATCGGCCAGAACGACGCCCAGAAGATGATCGCCACTTTGGACAGCTCGCCGATCCCCAGAAACAGGATGAACACCGGAAACAGCGCCAGCGCCGAGGTCTGCCGAAAGAGCTGCAGGAGTGGGTCGAGCATCCGTTCCAGCCGGGCGAACCAGCCCATTAACAGGCCCAGCGTGACGCCGGCGAAAATCGCCAGCACCAGCCCGGCCAGCGAACGGATGAGGCTGGCCTGCAGGTGCCTGACCAACTGGCCGTTGCCGGCCATGTCGATGATCGCCCCGACGACGTCCGAGGGCGGGCTCAGATAGCCCGGGTTGACCACCCCCAGTCGCGGCAGCGCTTCCCATAGCGCCAGAAACGCGAGGATACCGATGGAGCTGTCGAGCACCCGACGCCAGGTTCTGTTCAAGGTCATGACTACACTCCGATCCGATAACCGCTGCGTTGCGCAACGTGCTGCCAGCTTTCATGACGGCCCAGCGCCTGCTCCAGCGCAAGTTCGTCCACTGCGGCTCCCATCGCTTCGCGCAAAGAGGTCCAGGCGCGCTGGCGCAGTTGCACGAACGCGTGGCTGTTGCGCAACTGCGGCAGCCGCGGACGTGCCAGATCGATGTCGATGATCTCCTTGATCCGTCCCGGCCTCGGCGTCATGACCGCCACGCGGTCCGACAGGAAAATCGCCTCATCCAGGCTGTGGGTGATGAACACGATGGTTTTCTTGTGCAGGTCCCAGATGCGCAGCAATTCGTCCTGCAGGCTTTCGCGGGTTTGCGCATCCAGCGCGGCGAAAGGCTCGTCCATCAACAGCACGTCCGGCTCATAAACCAGCGACCGCGCAATGGCGACCCGCTGACGCATGCCGCCGGAGAGCTCGTGGGGATAGCGCGATGCAAAGCCGTTCAGGCCCACCAGATCAAGGTACTCGCGCGCCCGCTCGAGCCGTTCGGCCTTGCCGACGCCGCGAATTTCAAGCCCTACGGCGATGTTGTCGAGCACCGTTCGCCACGGCAGCAAGGCATAGCCCTGGAACACCACGCCCTGATTTTTATTGATGCCCTGCAACGCTTTGCCGTCGATGGAAAGCGAGCCACCGGTCTTGTTCGCAAGCCCCGCAAGGATGTTCAAAAACGTCGATTTGCCGCAGCCGGACGGGCCAAGAATCGACAGGAATTCGCCTTCGCGCACGTCCAGGTCGAAATCCTTCAACACCTCTACCCGCTCGCTGCGCCCCGCCTCATCCTGAGCCTGGTAGTCCATCCTCACGCCTGATGCCGAAATCTTCACTGCCACGCCTGATCCCCTGCAAAACCAAAACCCGCGACAGGCGCGCCACCGCGCACCCGTCGTTGCATCCGCCAGAACACCCTGCGATCACGCTTTGGCTTTGGCGAAGGGGTTGAAATCGTTGGTGTACACGTCCTTCACCGACACCGCGCCCGGGCGGATCTTCTGTTCGCTCTGCAAGATGTCGATGTAGTACTGGATCGGCGGTTCGGTGATGATCAGGTCGTCGATGTAGGCATAGCGCTCGACCAGTTCAAGCCGGGTGCCGATGCGTTGCGAGACGATCTTGCGCGCCTCGTCCGGATTGGCGTTGACCCAGTTGGCCGCCTTGGCGATGGCCGCAACGAAGTCCTGCGTGGCTTCGGGATTGGCGCGGATAAACTTGCCGTAGCCGCTGTAAGGCGCCATGCCGCCCAGGCCCTTGTCCAGATCGTAATCGCTCCACAACTTGCGCAGTTCCGGGTTGTGCTCTGCCCCGCCGGAGGCCGGCGGATGAATGATCGCGATGTCGACGTTACGGCTGACCAGCGTCTGTTCGCCCTGATTGTCGGGAATCACCACCCAGTTGATCTTGTCGACATCGACCTGATGCTCACGCAGGTATTTCTTGGTCACGAACTCGGCACAGGCACCGAAGCTGTTGAAGCCGACGGTTTTGCCTTCCATGTCCTTGGGCGTGAAGATCCCGGAATCGGCACGCACGAAGTACTTCATGTGCGGCGCTTCCTGCAGGGTCTTGCCCCCGGCCGCCACCACCTTGAGGTCCAGCCCGCTGGCGATGGCGGAAATCACCAATGGCACCATCCGCGTGCCGAAGTCGATTTCCCCGGTGCCCACCAGCGGGATGATCTGAGGCGCGGCAATCTTGCCGATGTAGTCGGGCCGGGTGCGCGAGCCGTCGAAGTAACCCAGCGAATCCGCCAGGTACACGAGATCGAACGACGGGTTGTCAGGGTATTTGAACTTCACCACCTGATCGGCGCGCTGTTTGATCACCGCGGGCGCGCCGTCGACGACCTTGGGCGGCTTGTCGCAGCCTGGCAGGATCAGCCCTGCGGCGCCGGCGGCACTCAGCAGTGCGACCTGTTTGATGAATGCCCTGCGGCTGTTGTGTGCTTGCATGTCGCTGTTCCTTTGCCCGCAGGCGGGTGGCTGCAATCGGGTGGCGGCAATCGAGGCTCAGACCCGCGACTGACGTCCGAAGAATGGATGGCTGGGGTCGTTGTAGCCGGGCGTCGACGCGTGGCCGGTGACCACCAGATCGTTGACGAACGCTTCGTCTTCGGCCGTGAAGCGATACTCCAGCGCAGGCAGATAATCGTCCCACTGCGCCTCGGTGCGCGGCCCTGCGATGGCCGAGGTGACGAGGCGATTGTTGAGCACCCAGGCCAGCGCGAACTGACCACTGCTGATGCCCCGGGCCTGAGCGTGATCCTTGATGCGCTGGGCCAGGTTCAGGGACTCGGGACGCCACTCGGTCTGTTTCAGACGCGGATCGTTGCGCCCGGCGCGGGTGTTCTCCGGCGCTGGCTGGTCCGGCACGTACTTGCCGGTCAACACACCACGGGCCAGCGGGCTATAGGACACCACGCCAATGCCGTAATAGTCGGCGGCCGGCAAATGCTCGACTTCGATCTGCCGGTTGGCCAGGTTGTACAGCGGCTGACTCGCGGTCGGTCGCTCGATGCCAAGCAGGTCTGCGGTACGGCTGAACTCCGCGAGCTTCCAGCCGCGATGGTTCGACAGACCATAACCGCGAATCTTGCCGGCCCGAATGAGGTCGGACAGCGCTCGCAGCGTTTCCTCGACCGGCGTTTCCGGGTCTTCACGGTGCAGGTAGAACAGGTCGATGTAATCGGTGTTGAGCCGTTTGAGACTGGCGTCCACCGACTGAATGACGTTGGTGCGCGACGCGCCACGATTGTTCGGGCCTGCGCCGTCGGGGTCCGGATTGACGAACTTGGTCGCCAGCACCCACTGCTGGCGACGTGCGGCGATCAATCGACCGACGACCTGCTCCGATGCACCGGCGTTGTACCCGTTGGCGGTGTCGATGAAGTTGACGCCCTGCTCGAACGCCTTGTCGGTGATTCGCCGGGAGACCGCCTCATCCGTCTGCCCGCCGAACATCATGGTGCCCAGCGTCAGTGGGGAAACTTTGATTCCATGACGACCCAAGGGACGATATTCGATAGCGCTCATGACCACTCCATTCTTCCAACAACATTAAAAAACAGGCACGCGAATACAACACTTCACAGAACAAGCAGATAACGGATGCCCTGTTGAACGACGTGCGCAAATAAAGAATCGAGGCGACAATAAAGAGCGTCGTTATTCATCGTCAATCACAACTAATGGATTGCCTATAACGTTTTAAACTAATGTTATGACTCGACGGCACGCACCCTCTTGCAACTGTTTCTCCAGCAACAGCAGTCCCGCAGATGCTGCCAAACCAGCGCAGCAGCGCGATCACGCGTGCTTCAACGATTTCGCCTCCATACCCCTTTAGTTACGGACGTTCACTGACAAGTTGTCAGCGGCGGCATACGCCTTGCAATTGTTCAGCGACAACATTCATTGCCGGAGTGTTTCTCTTGTCTTTATTTACGTCGCCGCTCGACTTCCCAGACAGCCCGTTATCGCGGGCATTCAATCAGCCCTTGATACTGGGTCTGTTTCTTCCCATTCAATCAGGCGGCTGGAGCGCTTCGGCACTGCCACGTGGCACTGACTGGACATTCGATTACAACAAACAACTGACGCTGCGCGCCGAGGCACTGGGTTTCGACCTGGTGTTCGCGCTCGCCGAATGGCTGGGCAAAGGCGGCTATGGAGGGGACATTCGCTACCACGACGAATCCCTCGACGCGTTCATCACCCAGGCCGCCCTCGCGTCGGTGACCGAGCGCATCCTGCTGATTTCGACCTTGCACGTGCTCTATGGGCCCTGGCATCCGCTGCATCTGGCGAAGTTCGGTGCCACGCTCGACCACATCAGCAACGGTCGCTGGGGCCTGAATCTGGTCACCGGCCACCGCCATCGCGAACACCGGCGGTTCGGTCACGCGCCGATCGAGCACGACCAGCGCTACCAACAGGCCGACGAGTTCATTCGTGTGGTGCAGCAGCTCTGGGCCAGCGATGAAAACGTCGACTTCAACGGCGACTATTACCGGCTGCAGGAAGCCTACAGCAGCGTCAAGCCGCGCTACGGTCGGCCGGTGCTGGTCAATGCCACCGGTTCCACCGCCGGAATCGACTTCGCGGCCCGTCACTCCGACATTGTCTTCACCACCAGCCCCGGCAGCGCGGAAATCGAGGACGCCCTGAGCAAGCTGCCCGAGCACCTGCTGCGCATCAAACAGGCGGCGCTCAGCCACGGCCGTCAGGTGCGCACGCTGATCAACCCGCTGGTGATCTGCCGCGACAGCGACGCCGAAGCCTGGGAAGTGCACGCTGCGATCACCGCCGCAGGGGATCCCGGCACGCTGGAAGGTCACGCCCGCGAAGCCAGCGACGCCCACGCCTGGCGCGGGCATAAGGCTGACCACCGTTATGTGGGCGGCAATATCCAGCTGGTCGGCAGCCCGGAAACCGTGGTGCGCGACATCGTCCGGCTGAAGCAGGCCGGCATCGACGGCATTCAACTGAGCTTTTTCGACTTTGCGCCGGACCTGGAGCAGTTCGCCGAACGCGTGCTGCCCCTGCTCTATCAAGCCGGTTTGCGCCACTGACATTCTGCAAGGAAAACCGTCAATGCCCTTCTCTCGTCGTCAATTCATCGCCGGCCTGTCGGCACTGCCGCTATTGGGTGCCAGCGTGCCTTTTCTGCCCAGCGCCCTGGCAGCGGCCACGGCCGAAGCCGTCAGCGGCCGGCGCATCTTCAACCTGCTGGTGAACCCGGAACCGCCTTCGCTCAGCTCGTTCAACACCACCGCTGGCACCACCATCACCGCCAGCAGCAAGGTGCTCGAAGGCTTGCTTCGTTACGACGAGAACCTGACGCCGCAGCCCGGGCTGGCGGTGGCCTGGGAAGCGGCCGCCGACGGCCTGAGTTACCGCTTCACTCTGCGCCAAGGGGTGAAATGGCACGACGGCCAGCCGTTCACCGCTCAGGACGTGGCGTTTTCGCTGGACCTGAACAAACGCTACCACCCGCGAGGCGGCAGCACGTTCGCCAACCTGCTGAGCGTCGAGACGCCCGATGACCACACCGCCATCGTGCGCCTGGGCAAACCTGCGCCGTACCTGATTCGCGCGTTTGCCGGCAGCGAGACGCCCATCGTGCCGAAGCACCTGTACGCCTCGGGTGACCCGCTGAGCAACCCGCACAACAACGCGCCGGTGGGCACGGGGCCTTACCGCTTCAAGCAGTGGCAGCGTGGCAGTTTCATCGAATATGAGCGTAATCCGGATTACTGGGACAGCAGCTTGCCGGGGGTCGACGCGCTGTTCCTCAAAGTGGTGCCCGACTCGGCCGCGCGGCTGGCCGCGTTCGAAAACGGCAGCCTGGATGCCGGTGGTCAGAGTCCGGTGCCGTTGAGCGATCTCAAGCGCATCACTCAGTCCGGGAAACTGCAGTTCACCACCCGGGGTTATGCCTACAGCATTACCCCGACGATGCTCGAATTCAATCTGGACAACCCGCTGCTGGCGCGCCACGAGGTGCGCCAGGCCATCGCCCATGCGATCGATCGAGAAGTCATCCGAAAAGTCGTCTACTACGGTTACGCCGATGTCAGCGTCTCGCCGATTCCGAAGAACTTCGCCCAGTATGTGTATGAAGGCCCCGATCCCTACCCGTTCGACATTGCCAGAGCCAACGCGCTGCTCGATGCTGCCGGACTGCCGAGAAAAGGCCCGTCGCGGTTCAGCCTGACCCTCGATCCGCTCCCCTATGGCGACAGTTACGCGCGTACGGCAGCGTACATCCGCACGGCGCTGGCGCGGATCGGCATCGACGTGCAGTTGCGCTCGCAAGACTTCCCGACCTACACCAGACGCATCTACACCGACCGGGATTTCGACTTTGCGGTGGTGGGCATGGGAACCATGTTCGACCCCACTGTCGGCGTGCAGCGGCTGTTCTGGTCAAAGAACTTTCGCAAAGGCCTGCCCTTCTCCAACGGCTCGCACTACAACAATCCCGAGGTCGATCGTCTGCTGGAAGCCGCTGCGGTGGAAACCGACGAGCACAAGCGCGGCGAGTTGTTCAAGGCCTTTCAGAAGATCGTCATCGAGGAGCTGCCGAACATCACGCTGGTCATGCAACAACAGGTGACAGTGTTCAACGCCCGGGTGTCCGGGTTCGAGGCTGACGGCAACGGCCTGGACGGCAGCCTGGCCGACGTGCGCCTCGGCGGGGAAGCGCTGGCCCATGGCTGATCGTCTGCGCATCCTGCGAATGGCCCGGCGAACGCTGTGGCAAGCGGTGCCGACGGTGTTCGGCATTCTGCTGCTGAACTTCCTCCTGCTGCGGCTGATTCCCGGCGATGCGGTGGATGTGCTGGCGAGCGAATCGGGCGGCGCGACCGAGGCGACGCTGGCGCAGTGGCGGTCGCACTTTGGCCTGGACCTGAACCTGTGGCAGCAACTGCTCGCCTACCTCAATCATCTGGCGCACCTGGATCTGGGCCTGTCGCCGCGGTTCAACGTGCCGGTGATCCAGCTGGTGCTCGAGCGGCTACCCAACACGCTGGTGTTGATGGTCAGCGCGCTGGCTCTGGCGCTGGTGGTCGGCATCGCCGCCGGTGCGGTCATGGCCAGCAAGGCCGGGCGCTGGCCGGACCGGGTGCTGTCGCTGGCCGTGTTGCTGTTGTATTCCACGCCGGGGTTCTGGATCGGCCTGATGGCCGTCGTGCTGTTCTCGGTCACCCTTGGCTGGCTGCCCAGCGATGGCAGCGAGACGCTGGGCATGGACCTGCACGGCGTGGACTGGCTGCTCGACCGCGTCCGTCACGCCGTGCTTCCGGTGCTGACGCTCGCCACCTTCTACGTCGCACTGTATGCACGCCTGACCCGCGCCTCGATGCTGGAAGTGCAGCGTCAGGACTTCGTCCGCACTGCCCGCGCCAAAGGCCTGAGCCCTGCGCGGGTGGCGATCCGTCATGTGCTGCGCAACGCCTTGTTGCCGGTCACGACCCTGGCCGGCCTGCATTTCGCGGCGCTGCTGGGCGGCGCGGCGGTGACGGAAACACTGTTCGGCTGGCCCGGCCTGGGCCGCCTGACCCTCGATGCCGTGTTGTCGCGCGACTACAACCTGCTGCTCGGCATTCTGCTGCTGTCCTCGATGCTGGTGGTGGTCATCAACGTGTCCATGGACCTGCTGCAAGCCTGGCTCGACCCGCGTATCCAGGCGGATTAACCCTTTATTTCGATGAGTGAGTGTTCGATGTCCACAACGGCTATTGAATCGATCAGGTCAGGCCACAGCGAAGGCCTCTGGGCAGCGCTGCGTCGCAGCCCGGCAGCGTTGACCGGCAGCGCCATCCTCGTGTTGACGCTGGCCATGGCCGCGAGCGCCGGTTACTTCTTCCCCGGCGACCCCTCGGAAATGGTCGCCGAGCCCATGCTCTGGCCCGGCAGCGATCCGGCGTATCCGCTGGGCACCGACTCACTGGGCCGCAACGTCGCGGCCGGCATAGCCTACGGCGCACGGGCCTCACTGCTGATCGCGCTGTACGGCACGCTGATCAGCGTGGTCATCGGAGTGCTGGTCGGCGCACTGGCCGGCTATCACGGCGCCCGCCTGGGCGACGTGCTGATGCGCATTACCGAAGTGTTCCAGACCGTGCCGTCGTTTCTGCTGGTGATCGTGATCGTCGCCATCGGCAACCCGACAGTGCACGTCATTGCCCTGGCGATCGGTGTCTCGTCCTGGCCGACGATTGCCCGCTTGATTCGCGCCGAATTCCGCACCCTGCGTGAAGCCGACTTCGTCACCGCGGCGCGCAGCCAGGGTTTCAGTCACCGCGCGATCATCGTCCACGAAATCCTCCCCAATGCCTTGGCGCCGCTGGTGGTCACGGCGTCGATTCTGGTGGCGTCAGCCATTCTGATCGAAGCGGGCCTGGCGTTTCTCGGCATGAGTGATCCGAACACGCCGAGTTGGGGTGGCATGATCGGCAGCGGCCGTGAACAGATCGCCAGCGCCTGGTTCCTGACCGCGCTGCCCGGCCTTGCGATCATCAGCGTGGTGCTGGCCTTCAACATGCTCGGCGACGGCTTGAACGATGCGCTCAATCCACGCCTGCGCCGGTACATCCCATGAGCCTGCTCGACGTACGCGGGCTGCGCGTGAGTTACGAAGGTGTCGAGGCCGTCCGCGGACTGGACTTCACTCTGGATGCCGGAGAAACACTGGCGCTCGTCGGTGAGTCCGGCTGCGGTAAATCCACCACGGCACTGGCATTGCTGCGGCTGTTGCCGGGCAACGCCCGCCTGGGTGGCCAGGCGCTGTTCGAAGGGCGCGATCTGCTGCAACTGTCGCCCCGGCACATGCGCCAGTTGCAGGGCAACGCGCTGGGGATGGTGTTTCAGGAGCCACTATCGAGCCTGAACCCGGTGCTGACGCTGGGTGAACAGTTGACTGAAACGCTGCTCACCCACACTGACCTGACGCGGCGCCAGGCGGCGAAACGGGCGGAGGAGCTCTTCGGTCTGGTGCAACTGCCGCGCCCGCACGCGCACCTCGGCGAATACCCGCAGCATCTGTCAGGGGGGCAGCGCCAGCGGGTCATGATCGCCATGGCCATCGCCTGTCAGCCGCGCTTGCTGATTGCCGATGAGCCGACCACCGCGCTGGATGTCTGTGTTCAGGCGCAGATCCTCGCGTTGCTCGACCGTTTACGCCGCGAACTAGGCATGGGCTTGCTGTTGATCACGCACGATCTGGGCGTGGTGGCGCAACAGGCCGATCACGTCATCATCATGCACGACGGTCAGGCGCTGGAACGGCGCAGCAATGCCGATCTGTTCAGCGCTGCCCGTCATCCCTATACCCAAGGCCTGCTCAATGCCTCGCTGGGCCGCGATCACGGGCAGCATTACCTTGCCAGTCGCCTGCCGGAAATACAGGTGACGCGCACGCCGGGTCAGCCCAACGCGTACAGCGTCAGCAGCACGCGTTACCTGCCAGGTCATGCACCGCGGCCGGCCAGTCACGACACGCCGCCGCTGTTGCAAGTGGACAACCTGAGCCTGGGCTACGGCGCGCGTGACGTGCTCAGCGGGCTGTCTTTCGACATCGGCAAACGGGAAACCGTAGGACTGGTCGGTGAGTCCGGCTGTGGCAAATCAACCCTCAGCAAAGCGCTGCTGGGCTTGCTCAAGCCCCGTCAGGGACACATCGCCTTTGGCGGTCGCGACATTGCCACGTTTAGCGCCACCGAGCAGCTGACGTGGCGAGGCCAGCTGCAGATGATCTTTCAGGACCCCTATGCGGCCCTCAACCCACGGCATTCCATCGACACCCTGCTGGACCGCGTGCAACGCCTGCACGGCCAGTCAGACGCTCGCCTGAGGCGCAAGGCCCGCGAAGACATGCTCGACGCCGTGGGCCTGGCGCGCAACAGCCTGGACCGCCTGCCCCACCAGTTTTCTGGCGGCCAGCGTCAACGCATCGGCATCGCCCGCGCGCTCATCGTCAGGCCGAAACTGGTGATCTGCGACGAGCCGGTCTCGGCGCTGGACGTCTCCACTCAGGCGCAGATCCTCAATCTGCTGGTGGAGCTGCGCGAGGCGTTCGATCTCTCGTACCTGTTCATCTCCCATGACCTGTCGGTGGTGCGCTATTTCTCCGACCGCGTGCTGGTCATGCACGACGCGCACATCGTCGAACAGGCGACCCCGCACCGGCTCTGGCAAGACCCGCAACATCGCTACACCCAACGCCTGCTGGCGGCCATTCCCGGCCACCGGCAACCCTCGATCCCGCTGAGCAGCAGCCTTTCGTTCGCTGTCGCCTGCTAGCGCCACTACGCCATCAAGGAGCCCTCCATGACTCAACGCAAAGACACGCTCAAGCTCGGCCTCTTCCTGCGGGCCACCGGTCACCACATCGCCGCCTGGCGCGACAGTGGCTCTCAGGCCGACGCAGGGATTCGTCTGGACCACTTCATCGATCAGGCGCGCAAGGCCGAGGCGGCGGGCTTCGACACGCTGTTTCTGGCCGACAGCGTGTCGGTGCGGGGGATCGATGCGCCGACGTTCGATCGCGTGATCGCGCCCAGTCTGAGTTTCGAACCGCTGACACTGCTCTCGGCACTGGCGACCGTCACCTCGCGCATCGGCCTGATCGCGACCGCCAGCACCAGCTACAGCGAACCGTTCAACCTGGCCCGGCAATTCGCTTCCCTCGACCAGATCAGTGGGGGCCGCGTCGGCTGGAACCTGGTGACCAGCAGCGACCCGGACGCGGCGAAGAATTTCGGCACCTCGGCGCAGGGCGCCCAGGCGGCCCACGCCGACCGCTACAGCCGGGCCCGGGAGTTTCATCAGGTGGTCGACAAACTCTGGGACAGCTGGGAAGACGACGCGCTGCTGCTGGATAAGGAAAGTGGCGTGTTCCTGGATCGCACCAAGCTGCACCTGGCCGATCATCAGGGCGAACATTTTCACGTTCGCGGACCGCTCAATGTGCTGCGCTCGCCCCAGGGCAAGCCGGTGCTGGTGCAGGCCGGCGCCTCCGACGATGGCCGCGCGCTGGCCGCTGCCACGGCCGAGGCGATCTTCGCCGCCCACCAGAGCCTGGCCGATGCGCAGGCCTTCTACAGTGACATCAAGACCCGCGCGGCCGTGCTCGGGCGCAAGCCCGAGCACATCAAGATTCTGCCCGGCGTGACGATCTTCACCGCACCCACTTCCGCCCAGGCCCACGCCAAACACCAGCGCCTGCAGGACCTGGTGCATCCGCAGGTCGGCTTGAGCCTGCTGTCCGGTCTTCTCGGCGGTGTCGACCTGTCGCACTTGCCCCTCGACGGGCCGTTGCCGCAGGACCTGCCCGCTACCAACGCGTCGAAAAGCCGTCAGCAACTGATTCTGCAACTGGCCGCCGAAGGCCTGAGCATTCGCCAGCTGTACCTGCGTCTGGCCGGTGCACGCGGGCACTGGACGCTGGTCGGCTCGCCGGAAGAAGTGGTGGATCAGCTGCAGGCGTGGTTCGAAGGCTACGGCGCGGACGGCTTCAATATCTTGCCGCCGACGTACCCCGAGGGCCTCGACGACTTTATTTCGCTGATCCTGCCAGAGCTCAAACGTCGGGGCCTGGTGCCAGCCGATGGACCTGTCGGCAACACCCTGCGTGAGCGCCTTGGCCTGCCGCGCCCGGCGCATCCGGCGACACTCAAGCGAGAAGTTTCCCTGGCGATCTGATCGCCCCGATGAAGGCGACCGGCCCTGAACTCGGCGTTCGCCTGACCTTTTTCGATTGCAAAGAGAATCCCGCATGACCCACCAAATCAACGCCGCATGGGGCGCCGGCCCTTCCGCCGAATATGAGCAACTGGCCGAGCGCTTCCGCCCTCTGTTCGCCACGCTGCGCGAAGGCGCCGTCGCCCGCGAGCTGGAGCGGCGTCTGCCGTTTGAAGAAATCCAGTTGCTCAAGGCATCCGGTTTCACCGCTTTGCGGGTGCCCAAGGCCTTTGGCGGTGCGGGCGTCAGCATTCCGGAGCTGACCAACCTGCTGATTGAACTGGGCGAGGCGGACTCCAACCTGGTGCAGGCGTTACGTGGCCACCTGGGCTTTACCGAAAGCGTGCTCAACAGCCCGAACGAGGCCCGGCGTAACCTCTGGCTGGAACGTATCGGACGCGGCGAAACCGTGGGCCCGGCGACTGGCGAAGTCGGCCAGACGCCGCAATCGCAGCTCAGTTCCCGGCTGTACCTGGACGGCGAGCAGTGGCGCATCGACGGCGAGAAGTTCTACACCACCGGCAGCCTCTACAGCGACTGGATCGACGTGGCGGTCAGCGACCATGACGGCAAGCGAGTGTTCGTGACCGTACGCCGCGATGCACACGGCGTCAAAGTCGTCGACGACTGGAACGGCTTCGGCCAGACCCTGACCGCCAGCGGCACGGCGTATTTCCGTCAGGTGGCTGTCGATCCTCGCAACATCGTCAGCAACGAGGAGCGTTTCCAGTATTCGCCGGCGTTTTTCCAGATCATTCATCTGGCCAACCTGGCCGGCATCGGCCGGGCCCTCAGCGGCGAAGTGGCCAATGCGGTGGCAAAGCGCACCCGCAGTTTCAGCAACGGCAACGCGTCCAGGGTCGCGCAGGATCCACAGGTCCTGCAGGTGGTGGGCAGCCTCAGAGCGGCGGCCTATAGCGCAGGCGCCATCGTGTTGAAGAACGCCGAGGCGATCCAGCGCGCCTATGAAGCGGGCGCCCATGGCGACGCCGAAAAGCTGAAACAGGCCGTGGACATCGCCGAACTGGAAATCGCCCAGTCGCAAACCATCGTCAGCGACCTGATCATCGACGCCAGCTCGCGGATGTTCGACGCCGTCAGCGCGTCGGCGACCTTGCGACCGAACGGTCTGGACCGCTTCTGGCGCAACGCCCGCACCCTGGCATCGCACAACCCGCGCATCTACAAAGACCGCATCGTCGGCGACTTCGCCGTCAACGGCACCCCGCCACCGGCACAGTGGAAAATTGGCATTGCGTAAACGGTCGTGCGGCGCGGCTTGGCTTTCTTGCGGCCGACCTGGACTCTGTAGGAGTGAGCTTGCTCGCGAAGACTGACTTCCGGCAGATGCATAAGCAGCGGATGCACCGGCCGCTTCGTGAGCAAGCTCACTCCCACCGGGGAAAAGCGGTGTCAACTCACGTGGCGCAGGAGCGCGTTCTCACAGGGATTGCGCGACGCGACCGGCAGACTTGGGCTCTGTGGGGGTAAAGCAGCAGCCTTGAACGGCCCCTCGGTCAACGGCATGACGCCTGACGCTTTCCCGGCTAAAGCCGGTCCTACGAAGAGCTTGCGGCGTCTGTAGGACCGGCTTTAGCCGGGAAGAAGCCAGTGCACGCTATGGAGATGCAGTGTCTGGAAGCCAGCCTTCATGAGCAAGCTCGCCCCACAGGTTTTGTGGCCTCGCTCGATACAAGTCAGCTCCGAATGCCCTTGTAGGAGCGCGCTTGCCCGCGAAGAGTGACTTCCAATCACCCCCACTGCAGCGGCTGCACACCCTTGCACAAACAAACGCGCTTTAGAAAGGATGCCGCCACAGACTGGCTGTGGCGGCTGCCGAATCACTGGTCGGCTATGGGCTTGAACACCACAACCCCCAGCGGAGGGAGCCTGAGCGGCAGCGAACAGGGCTGGCCATGACTTTTGACATCCTGCGCCGTCACTGCGCCGCCGTTACCGAAGTTCGACCCCGCGTAAACGTCGGCATCGGAGTTGAGCACTTCAGCCCACTTGCCGCTGAACGGCACACCCACGCGATAATCTTCACGCGGCACGGGCGTCAGGTTGGCCACCACCAGCAGCGGCTCGCCCTCCCTGCTCCAGCGCAGATACGCGTAAACGCTGTTGCCGGCATCGTCGCCAATGACCCATTGGAATCCTTGGGGCTGGCAGTCCTGCTCGTGCAGCGCCTTTTCCGATTTGTACAGGCGGTTCAGATCCCCCACCAGCGTATGCACGCCCTTGTGGTCGGCATACTGGAGGAAGTGCCAGTCGAGCTCGGTGTCGTGATTCCATTCACGCCACTGCCCGAACTCACAGCCCATGAACAGCAACTTCTTGCCCGGATGGGTCCACATGAACGACAGATAGGCGCGCAGGTTGGCGAATTTCTGCCAGCGGTCGCCCGGCATCTTGTCGATCAGCGAGTGTTTGCCATGCACGACCTCGTCGTGAGAGATCGGCAGAATGAAGCGCTCCGACCAGGCATACACCAACCCGAAACTCAGCCGATCGTGGTGATGCTGGCGATGAATCGGGTCTTGTTCGATGTACTTGAGCGTGTCATGCATCCAGCCCATGTTCCACTTGTAGGCAAAGCCCAGGCCGCCCTGCTGGGTCGGCTGGCTGACACCCGGCCAGGCGGTCGACTCTTCAGCGATAACCAGCGCCCCTGGTGCTTCCAGCGCAACGACATCGTTCAAGTGACGCAGGAAATCGATGGCCTCCAGATTCTCCCGGCCGCCATAACGGTTGGGCACCCATTCACCGGCTTTGCGCGAGTAGTCGCGATACAACATGGAGGCCACCGCGTCGACGCGCAGACCGTCCACGTGAAAATTCTTCAGCCAGTGCAAGCCTGAGGCAATCATGAAGCCATGCACTTCGGTACGACCGAGGTTGTAAATCAGCGTGTCCCAATCCTGATGAAAGCCTTCCTGGGGGTTGCCGTATTCGTACAACGCCGTGCCGTCGAACTGCGCCAGGCCGTGGGTATCGGTCGGGAAATGCGCGGGCACCCAGTCGAGAATCACGCCAATGTCGTTCTGGTGACAGGCGTTGACGAACGCCGCGAAATCTTCAGGCGTGCCGTAGCGCGCACTCGGTGCGAACTGCGAAAGCAACTGATAACCCCACGAACCGCCGAACGGGTGCTCCATGATCGGCATCAGCTCGATGTGGGTGAAACCCAGATCCTTGATGTACGGAATCAGGTGCTCGGCCAGTTCGTGCCAGTTGAACGGCCGATCCGGCTCGTCTTCGCCACCGTGGTGCCACTTCCACGAACCCGCGTGCAGCTCGTAGATCGACAGCGGCTTGTGAATGTCCTGCTTGTCACCGCGCGACTGCATCCAGTCGTTGTCCTGCCAGTCAAAACTCAGCGGCGCCGCCACTTTCGAGGCAGTGTCCGGCGGCAGCGTGGTGGCCAAGGCCATCGGGTCAGCCTTGAGCGGCAGAACGCCGTGCTGACCGAGGATTTCATATTTGTACGACTCACCCGGCTTAATGCGCGGGATGAAGATTTCCCAGACACCGGTGGGATGTCGCAAACGCATCGGATGGCGGCGGCCGTCCCAGCTGTTGAAGTCGCCCACCACCGACACTCGGCGCGCGTTCGGCGCCCAGACGGAGAACCGCACGCCGTCGACGCCGTCGACGTTCTTCACCTGCGCGCCCAGCGCACTGCTCAGGTCGCGGTGATTGCCCTCGGCGAACAGATACAAATCCATTTCGCCCAGCAACTGGCCGAAGCTGTAAGGATCTTCGGTGATCTGCTCGCCGGTGGCCCAGGTGATCTTCAGCAAGTACGGCTCGCGAACGTCAAAATGCCCGGCAAAGAAGCCCGGCTTGTCGCTCATGCTCAGCTCGCCCAGATCACGTTCGCCATCGCGAGACAGCACCCGCACACCCAGCGCGTTAGGCAGGTAGGCACGGATGACCTGGCCCTCCTTGCCGTTGCTGTGAGGGCCGAGCATGGAGAACGGGTCACGGTGTTCGGCGCGGATCAACGCGTCCATATCGGCGGCGTTGGGCAACAACTCATGGTTGCCTTTGCCGAATTGGTCAGACGCACTCATTTTCATTCTCCATCAGACAGGTCCAGCAGCCCGCGCAAACCTTGAAGCGGAACCGACAACCAGGTCGGCCGATTCTCGGCCTCGTAGGCCACTTCATAAGCGGCTTTTTCCAGGGTGAACAACGCCAGTGCGGCGGCTTCTCCCTTGGCATCTTTCCAGGCATGGGCGACCTCGCCCGTGGCTTTGGCGTAGCCCTCGAGGAATGCTTCCCGTGCCTGACTCAAATACGTTTCGGCAACATGTTTGCGCGCCGCTTGCGCCTGAGGCGACGTGTCGGCGCTCTGCGCATTGCGTACAGCCATCGCGGCAGCGTAGTCGAAGGATCGCAACACGCCGCTGACATCTTTGAACGGGCTGTACTTGGCCCGTCTTTCCTGCAGCGGCCGAGCCGGTTCACCCTCGAAATCGATCAGATAGGCATCGCCCTTGACCACCAGCATCTGCCCCAGATGCAAATCACCGTGCACCCGCATCCGCAACCCGCCCACCGACTGCCTGGCCAGGGTTTGTACCTGGGCCAGCAGCGCTTTGCGTTTACTCAGCAGTTCACTGACCAGTTGCTGATCCTGCGGTTCCAGAGAATCTCGATGTTGTTCGAGCAAACCCAGCGCGCGCTCGATCTGCGCCGAGACGCTTTTGGCTGACGCCTGACTGTCCTTGACGCTGGTGACCTCGGTCTTGAAGTCCGGATTTTCGGTGGGCGCGCTCAATACCACGTGCATTTCGCCCAGCCGCTGGCCCAGCAGACCCGCGAAATCCTTGAGCTCCAGCAGCGCGTTGGCGTGTTGTTCGAGATTGGAATGACCGTGAGCCATCTCATCGCGCACTGCGCGCTCGAGATTGTTCTGCGTCCACTCCCAGGCATCGCCCTGATTGCTCAGGTAACCCTGCGCGATCATCAACAGATTGCTTTCGCCCTGCTGATCCACCCGCACCACCGCGCCAAGCAATGGCGAAATGTGCGAGTAACCGGCCTCGGTCAGATAGGCGCCCATTTCGAGTTCGGGGTGAGTGCCGGCGGCAACACGACGGATCATTTTCAGGACCAGCGCCTTGCCCACGACCACCGAGCTGTTGGATTGCTCGGCAGACAGATAGCGGACTTCGGACTCTTCGTTCAGGCCCAGAGGCGCGAGTTTCGAGCTTTGCTGGAACCTGAGTTCGCCATCACTGGTGGGCAGCACGGTCTCTTCATGCATGCCCTTGATGATGGCGCGAATGAACGGCTCCAGCGTGAAGGCATCGGTGATCAAGCCGACCTGACGCCCGCGCCGCACACGAGCCAGCGCCAGTTGCTGCGGCAGCGCGCTGCTGATGTCGTCTTCGGGCAACAGGCCGAACGGCAGCTGATAGCGAACCACTTCGTCCCCCGACGTGACTTCGATCTCGCTCAGCAAGACCGGGCGTACCGTGGTGCCGAAGCGCACCGCGTAGGCGATGTTGACCTTGTCGATGGCCGTGCCTTTGCCCGCGAACCAGCGTCGCTTGGGCAGGTAGACCGACAATGACGTCTGCTCCATGGTCTGGCGCAGCGGTTGATCGAGGAGTTCCTCCAGGCGCTGTTTGAGCACCAGTGTCGGGAAGTCCGGCATGCTTTGAGCGGGTTCGACGTGCCAGCTGGGCATTTGATTCTCCGCGGCCAGCAAGAACCAGTAGAAGCCATACGGCGGCAACGTCAGCAGGTAATTGAGCTGGCCAATGGGTGGAAAGGCGCTGCCGCCAAGCATCTCCACCGGCACGGTGCCGGCGTACTGCGACAGTTCGAGTTCGGCCGCCTGGGACGCCGAGGAGACGTTGGCGACACACAGGATCATTTCACTCTTGCCGTCGGGCCCGGTGTATTCGCGGGTGTAGGCAAGGATGCGACGGTTGCTCGGCGAGAGCATTTTCAGCGTGCCACGGCCAAACGCCTTCTGCTGCTTGCGCACGGCGAGCATGCGTCGGGTCCAGTTGAGCAGCGAATGCGGGTCGTGGTCCTGCGCCTCGACGTTGACCGACTGGTAGCCGTAGAGCGGGTCCATGATCGGCGGCAGGACCAGACTGGCCGGGTTGGCCCGGGAAAACCCGCCGTTGCGGTCGATGGACCACTGCATCGGGGTGCGCACGCCGTCGCGGTCGCCGAGATAAATGTTGTCACCCATGCCGATTTCGTCGCCGTAATACAGGGTCGGCGTGCCTGGCATGGACAACAACATGCTGTTGAGCAGTTCGACTCGGCGTCGGTCACGCTCGAGCAACGGCGCCAGGCGACGACGGATGCCCAGGTTGATCCGCGCGCGGCGATCAGAGGCGTAGTAATTCCACAGATAGTCACGCTCACGATCGGTGACCATTTCCAGGGTCAGCTCATCGTGGTTGCGCAGGAAAATTGCCCATTGGCAGTTCTCCGGAATTTCCGGGGTCTGACGCAGAATGTCGGTGATCGGAAAGCGGTCTTCCTGCGCCACCGCCATGTACATACGCGGCATCAGCGGGAAGTGAAAGGCCATGTGGCACTCGTCGCCGTCCTTGCCCTTGCGATCGCCGAAGTACAGCTGCGTGTCTTCAGGCCACTGATTGGCTTCGGCCAGCAGCATGCGGTCCGGGTAATTGGCGTCGATTTCGGCCCGAATCTGCTTGAGGACGTTGTGCGTCTCCTGCAGGTTCTCGTTATTGGTGCCGTCGCGCTCGATCAGGTAAGGAATCGCGTCCAGACGCAGGCCGTCGATGCCCATGTCCAGCCAATAGCGCATGACTTCCAGCACCGCTTTCATGACTTGCGGATTATCGAAATTCAGGTCCGGCTGGTGCGAGTAAAACCGGTGCCAGAAGTACTGGCCCGCCACGGGGTCCCAGGTCCAGTTGGATTTCTCGGTGTCGAGAAAAATGATCCGCGTGCCGTCGTATTTCTGGTCATCGTCGGACCAGACATAGAAGTCCCGGGCCTTAGAGCCTTTTTTCGCATGGCGCGCCCGCTGAAACCAGGGATGCTGGTCGGAGGTGTGGTTGATGACCAGTTCGGTGATCACCCGCAGTCCGCGCTTGTGCGCCTCGGCGATGAATTTCTTGGCATCGGACATGGTGCCGTAATCGCTGTGCACGCCCCGATAATCGGAGATGTCGTAACCATCGTCGCGGCGAGGCGAAGGATAGAACGGCAACAGCCAGATGGTGTTCACGCCAAGCTCGGCAATGTAATCGAGCTTGGCGATCAGGCCAGGGAAATCGCCGATTCCGTCATTGTTGGAATCGAAATACGACTTCACGTGGACCTGGTAAATCACCGCATCCTTGTACCAGAGCGGGTCTTCGATAAAGGCAGCGTTGCGAGGCTTCTTCGCCATGACCACATCCTTTGAATTATTGGTTTGTGGTTTTGATGCGCCAGATTCCGAACGGCTGATATGACGGATCGATGCGCATCCACTGCGTCTTGCCGTACCAGGTCCAGGTGTGCCCTGTCATGAGGTCCTCGCCCAGGGTCGCGGCATCGTCCGGCAGGCCCAGCTCCCAGAGCGGCAGCTCGAAGTGAGCTTCCTGAGGGTTGACCGGATCCAGACTGACCGCGATCAGAATGAAGTTGCTGCCGTCATGGCTGCGTTTGCCGAAGTACAGAATGTTGTCGTTCCAGGCGTTGTAAATGCGCAGGCCAAGGTGCGTCTGCAGCGCCGGATTCTGGCGACGGATGCGATTGAGCTGGGCGATCTCGGCAATGATGTTGCCGGGCTGGGTGAAGTCCCGCGGACGAATCTCGTACTTCTCCGAATCCAGGTATTCCTCTTTGCCCGGCACTGGCGCCGACTCGCACAACTCAAAACCCGAATACATGCCCCACAGGCCTGAGCCCATGGTCGCCAGCGCCGCGCGGATGAGAAACCCCGGACGCCCTGAATCGTGCAGGAAGTGCGGGTTGATGTCCGGCGTGTTGACGAAGAAGTTGGGCCGGTAGCACTCGCGCCACGGCGACTCGTTGAGCTGAGTGAAATACTCGGCCAGCTCGGCCTTGGTGTTGCGCCACGTGAAGTAGGTGTAGCTCTGCGAATAACCGACCTTGCCCAGCCGCGCCATCATCGCAGGCTTGGTGAACGCCTCGGCGAGGAACATCACGTCCGGGTGCTGAGCACGGATATCGGCGATCATCCATTGCCAGAACGGCAGCGGTTTGGTGTGCGGGTTGTCGACGCGAAAAATCTTCACGCCCTCCTCGACCCAGCCCAGCACCACGTCGCGCAACTCCAGCCACAGACTCGGGATCGCGTCCGGGGCGTAGAAATCGACGTTGACGATGTCCTGATATTTCTTTGGCGGGTTTTCGGCGTAACGAATCGTGCCATCCGGGCGCCACGAGAACCAGCCCGGGTGCTCCTTGAGCCACAAGTGATCCTGGGAACACTGGATGGCGAAATCGAGCGCGATCTCGAGCCCGTGTTCTGTAGCGGCCGCGACCAGATTGCGGAAGTCCTCCCGCGTGCCCAGTTGCGGGTGAATCGCTTCGTGGCCGCCGTCAGCGCTGCCGATGGCGTACGGGCTGCCGGGATCGTCCGGGCCTGCCTGCAGCGAGTTGTTCGGACCTTTGCGATGGGCACGACCGATCGGGTGAATCGGCGGGAAATACAGCACGTCGAAACCCATGTCGCGAATCATCGGCAGCCGGCTGTGCACGTCATTGAAGGTGCCGTGGCGATGCTTGTCGTCAGTGATCGAACGCGGGAACAGTTCGTACCAGCTGGCGAACTGGGCAAGCTCGCGCTCGACTTCCAGCGGGAATTCAATGCTGCGGCTCAGAAACGCGTGGTTGTCGGCCTTGGCCATGATCGCCGCGGTTTCGCTGTTGAGCAGCAGCGCCACCTGCGCCTCGTGCTCGGTGTTCTCACCCAGACGCTGCAGCAGGCTGTCGAGCTGGCCGCGCAATTCGTGCTGGCTGCGTTCGGCCGCGTGGACCAGGTGCAGACGCCCCTCTTCCAGTTCAAGGCCGATGGGCACGCCGGCTGAATACTTCTTCTCGAGTTCGTAGCGATAACTGGCGAACTGGTCGATCCAGGCCTCTAGGCGGAACACATATCGGCTCACGGACGTCGGGGTGAATTCGCCGATCCAGCTGTCATTACCCAGATCGCGCATGGGCGCCTGGTGCCACTCTTGCTCGTCGGCTGCGCGGTACCGAATGCGCACGGCCATCTTGTCGTGGCCGTCGGCGAATACCTTGCTGGTGACCACCACCGGCTGGCCGACAATGGCCTTGGCCGCAAGCTGCCCGGCATCGATCACCGGCTGCGTGTCTTCAATCACGATACGCGGCAGCTGCAAGGCCTGAGTCAGGGGTAAAGGCTGGGTTGGGTGCGGTACATCGGTGGCCAGGGAATCCGGACCGTATGGCTGATCTGCAGTCACATTCATCGAGCATCACTCCTCACGCCCCAGGGACGCTCCTTGTAAGAGTCCGTTCCAGCAACGTCTTATCCATAGAAACAATAGGGGGAGCCACCGGATTCACTGCATCCCGACGTGGCCGCATAGGTTCCGAACGCCAGCCTTGGGGAAAAGTTCAAAGAGCTTGTGCTGCAAAAAAATCGACGCAATGCCAGCTTAGTCAGCCGTTTGATCCGCGCTTGAGAATTGTGCTGAATCATTCAAAGCGGCGACGGGTCGAAGCCTGCGAGCGCTTTGAAAAACCGGCAATGACGCCTCTCGACACTGCGCTCAAGGAAGGTGAAGCCATGAACATTCCCATTCCCGCAGAAACACCCGATCCAAACATCGACGACCCGGAATTGCCGGTGCCCAAACCCGAGGAGCCGCCACCGCCGAACATGCCGCCGGTGATCGAGCAGCCCAAAGGCGATCCGCCTTCCCAGGAGCCACCTGCGGTTCTGGACGACAACTTTCCGGAATGATCCTCGTCTGGGCATGCTGACGCGTGCTCAGGGCCGCAAGGCCGTACACGTTCAGGGTTGCTGGGAATCGCCGCCGGTCTTGCGGTCCGGGCGCTTTTCCCGGTTCTCTGGCGGATCGAAGCGATCAACGATGTACGGCATCAGACTGAGAATCCCCAACGCCAGAATCGTGCTCAGCACAGCGGTCATTTCCCTGCCCATTCCTGCGGCGATGCCAATGGCGGCGGTCATCCACAGACCGGCCGCGGTGGTCAGCCCTTTGACCTGATGCGTATTGAGATTCTCGCCCTTGAGAATGGTGCCGGCGCCAAGAAAACCGATCCCGGCGACGATGCCCTGCACCACGCGACTTAATGCGGCGTCGTCAGCCCCCGCCAGTCGCGGCACCAGGACAAACAGCGCGGCGCCCATGCTCACCAGCATGTGCGTGCGAACCCCCGCCGCCTTGCCTTTATGCTCGCGCTCAAATCCCAGCACCGCCCCCAGCAGCGCGGCAATGACCAAGCGTACGGTCACCCGGGTCAGTTGAGCGGCGTCCGTGATGTCGGAAAATTCGGCTTGCAGCGTGTCCACGACTTCTTGCCACCAGGCATTCATAGGCATTCCTTTTTCCCGTTGCGGGCGATCAGAGCTATGGACCGCGGCGCCTCGGACGAAATTCCGCGCCAAGGCATGATGCCCACGGTCGGATGGCGGAAACGATGCTCTGGAGGTGCAGTCGTACCTTCATCAACCCGTGCAGGAGAACGATCATGCCACTGGAATTCGATGGCACCCACGAGCATTGCTCAGCCCTCATCGATGGCGTCGAATACCGCAGCGCGGTGGTCGATGTGGTCATCACCACCAATGACGCGACGCACATGTCAGAAGCCGAGATCGGCGGCAGGAAAGTCCCGATCACCGAGGCTGAAGCCGACGCGCTGACGGTCTACAAGGCCCGCGACCTGCGCCATCACACCGTCGGCGTCGAGCCGGGTGAAGATTCGCCGGTGATCTGATCGGGGATTGATGAAATCGAGCGCGCCAGGCGCCTGTTGAGGAAACCGCCCTGCGAGCGACATGTCGTGGATCACGGTGCATTTCTGTGGGCAGAGCCGCTCGTGGAGTCGCCCATGGATTCGCTCGGAGCGTCGAAGCCAGTTCATCTGATCTGCTATTTATCGAAAAAACTGCACCTGTACTGAAACCTCTTTCCCGCGCATAGTGCCGGTCGTTCCCCAACGCCTCCCTGCCCTGCACCGGACATTCGCGAGCCCTCCATGAAGCGTTATGAAAAGTTTGCCGACGACATCGCCGAGCTGATCCGCTCCGGTGTGCTGGCCGCCGGTCAACGCGTGCCCTCGGTGCGCTACGCCAGCCAGACCCACGGCATCAGCCCGTCGACGGTCTTTCAGGCCTATTACCTGCTGGAACGACGCGGCCTGATTCGCGCACGGCCGCGGTCGGGTTACTTCGTCAACGACAGCTTCAGCCGCGAGGGTCTTGCCACCCAGGGTTTCGACCCGCAGAGCCCGGCGCATGCCTCGCAGGAGGCTCATGTCAGCGAATCCACCGAGGTCGATGTCAGTGAACTGGTGTTTTCGGTGCTGGAATCGATCAAGGATCCCAACACCGTGCCCTTCGGTTCGGCATTCCCCAGCGCCGGGCTGTTCCCGCTGCAACGGCTGGCCCGCTCGCTGGCCAGCGCGACCCGAGACATGGACCCGCGCATGGTGGTCAGTGACCTGTCGCCGGGCAATCCTGTGTTGCGGCGACAGATTGCCCTGCGCTACATGGTGGCCGGGCAGATGCTGCCGATGGAAGAATTGCTGATCACCAATGGTGCGCTCGAAGCGTTGAACCTGTGCCTGCAAGCGGTCACTGAACCGGGCGATCTGGTGGCCATCGAGGCGCCTGCGTTCTATGCCTGCCTGCAAGTGCTGGAACGGCTGAAGCTCAAGGCCGTGGAAATCCCGGTGCATCCACAGACCGGCATCGATCTGGGCATCCTGGCGCAGACGCTGGAGCGCTATCCGGTCAAGGCCTGCTGGAGCATGACCAGCTTCCAGAACCCCACGGGCGCGACGGTTTCCGAATCCCGCAAACGCGAACTGGTGGAGCTGCTGCGCAAGCATGACGTGCCGCTGATCGAAGACGACGTGTACGCCGAACTCTATTACGGCCAGCACGCGCCCAAACCGGCGAAAGCGTTCGACACCGAGGGCCTTGTGCTGCATTGCGGCTCGTTCGCCAAGAGCCTGGCCCCAGGTTATCGCGTCGGCTGGGTCGCGGCAGGACGTTACGCGCAGAAAGTCGAGCGGCTGAAACTGATGACCTCGCTGTGTGCCTCGATGCCCGCTCAGGCGGCCATTGCCGATTACTTGCAACATGGCGGATACGACCGTCATTTGCGCAAGCTGCGTAACAGTCTGGAAGATCAGTTGCGCGCCATGCTGGGTGCGGTGGCGCGATATTTCCCCGCGCAGACACGCGTAAGCCAACCGTCGGGAGGCTATTTCCTCTGGCTGGAACTGCCTGAGCAGGTGGATTCCCTGAAGGTCTTTCAGATTGCGCTGGCGCAGGGCATCAGCGTCGCGCCGGGGCCGATCTTCTCGCCTACGCGCCGGTTCAAGAACTGCATCCGCCTGAACTACGGTACGCCCTGGAGCGACACCAGCGAACGTGCAATGGAGACCTTGGGCAAGATCATCCGGTCAATGATGGTGGGTTAAACGCGAGGTCTGCCTGACTTCAATGCCATGACATCGAACTCAAGACATCAAAACTGCGGAAGCGGATCTGTGCGCTCCCGCAGGTGTGTTTCGTCGATGCGGACCTAACGACCGCCGCCGAGATCGATGAACGTTCCGGTGGAGTACGACGCCTTGTCCGAGAGCAGCCACAGGATCGCTTCGGCCACCTCATCGGCCAGCCCGCCCCGGCCCATGGGAATGGTCGGCTCCAGCTTGCTTACCCGCTGCGGATCCCCGCTCAGCGCGTGGAATTCAGTGAAGATGTACCCGGGCCGCACCGCATTGACCCGAACCCCCTCGCCCGCCACTTCTTTGGCCAGCCCGACCGTGAAGGTGTCCAGCGCGCCCTTGGAGGCGGCGTAGTCCACGTACTCGCCGGGCGAGCCCAGACGCGCCGCCACCGACGATACGTTGACGATGCTGCCGCCGTGTCCGCCATGGCGCGGCAGCATGCGCAACAGTGCATGTTTGCTGCACAGCATCGGCCCGACCACGTTGCTCATCATGATCTTGAGCAGGCGAAACTCCGACATCGCGTCGACGCGCGAGGTCTCGGCCACGGTGCCGGCGTTGTTGACCAGCGCCGTGATCCGCCCGAGTTCGGCATCCACACGCGAGAACAGACGAATGATTTCGTCTTCGTTGCTGACATCGGCCTGAACCGCGATGGCGTGTCCCCCCGCCTCGCGGATCTGCCCGCACACACGCTCGGCAGCGGTGTGGTCGGACAGATAATTGATGCAAACGCGATATCCCTGTGAAGCCGCCAGAACTGCCGTGGCGGCGCCGATACCTCGGGAGCCGCCAGTGATGAGGAGGTTTTTATCCATGGAGTTTCCGAATCGATCGATGCTCGTGACGTGTTGTGTGTTTTCTATTGTTATGTGTTGGCACAGCGTGAAGCGTCAGTGGGTGTTTTCGGATTCGTGTTGCTGCGCCGCGCTAATATCAGCCATGAACCGGTCCGCTGGCAATGGATGGCCCAGCAGATAACCCTGCAGCGAATCACAGCCCAGACGGGTCAGGAAGCTTTGCTGGCTGGCGGTCTCGACGCCTTCCGCGACAATGCGCAGGTTCAGCGCCTGACCCAGCGCCACGATGGCGGAAACGATGGCCGCATCGTCGCTGTCGTGCTCCAGATCGCGCACGAAGCCCCGGTCGATTTTCAGTTCGTTGGCCGGCAGGCGTTTCAGGTACATCAGGCTGGAATAACCGGTGCCGAAGTCATCAATGGAGAGGTCCACGCCCATGTCCGACAACTTCTGCAGCACCGTCATGCTGGCGTCGGCGTCATTCATGGCCGTGGTTTCGGTGATTTCCAGGGTCAGGCAGTTGGCTGGCAGGCCGTGGGTCGCCAGCGCCCGGGCCACGGTGTCCACCAGTCCCGCATGGCAGAACTGCAAGGCCGACAGGTTCACGGCGATCCGCCAATGGCTGAATCCGCCGTCATACCAGACGCGCATCTGCCGGCAGGCCTCGTTGAGCACCCATTCACCGATGTTGATGATCAGGCCGGTTTTCTCTGCCAGCCCGATGAATTTGTCCGGCATCAGCAAGCCGTGCTGCGGATGATTCCAGCGCACCAGCGCTTCGGCGCCGACGGGCTCACGGGTGCCAGCGGAAAACTTGGGCTGATAATGCAGACAGAACTGCCCTTCACGCAGCCCGGCGCGTAAATCCTGCAGCAGTTGCAACTGATTGCGCGCGTTAGTGTTCATCGAAGCGTCGAAAAAGCTGTAGCCATTCTTGCCCGCGCTCTTGGCGTGATACATCGCAGCATCGGCGTTCATCAGCAATTCCTGCTGGCTCTGGCCATTGCCGGGGTACAGGCTGATGCCGATGCTGACGGTCACTTGCAGGTCATGGTCCTGCACGCTGAACGGCCTTGCGACCAGCGAAACCTGCCGCGCCGCCACCGTCGCTACGTCATCGAGTTCTTCCAGTTCCACCAACAGGACAAACTCGTCGCCGCCGATGCGCGCCAGCGTGTCGTGGCGGTGGAAATTCTCGCGCATGCGCAGCGCCACCTCGCGCAACAATTGGTCGCCCACGTGATGACCAAACGCGTCGTTGACCGGTTTGAAGCCGTCCAGATCCATGAACATGACCGCGAACATGCCGCCGTGGGCGTCGACCTTGCGCATCGCCTGTTCGATGCGGTCGGCCAACAGGATACGGTTCGGCAGACCGGTCAGCGTGTCGTGCAGGGCCAGTTGCGTGAGCTCGCGGTTGGCCTCGCTCAGCGACTGCGACAGCGCGGCGGTACGGGCTTCCATGCGCGCATCCAGCACCGAGGTGAGTAACGTGATGCTCAACACCGCAAGGCTGGTGACCAGCACCAGCTTGTCCAGACCGTCTGTGCGCAGGCCGGTCAGCGCCGCCCCGCAGACGCTGCCCTCGGGGAACCCGGCGGCGGCCATGCCGGTGTAATGCATGCCGACGATGGCGAAGCCCATGATGATGGCCGCCCCGCCCCGGGCCAGACGCACATACGGCGTCTGCCGGCGCAGGCACAAGGCAATGCACAACGCCGCGGCAGAAGCACCGACGGCGATCAGCAGCGACACGCCGAACAGCGTGGGGTCGTAATCGATCCCCGGCTGCATGCGCAATGCCGCCATGCCGGTGTAATGCATGGCGCTGATGCCCAGGCCCATCAGCAGTGCGCCGAAGAGAATATGCAGGACCGGAACGCGCTCGTGACTGACCAGCCACAAGGCAAACCCCGAAGACAGGATGCCGATCAGCAGCGACAGGAGTGTCAGGCCAAGATCGAAGCCCAGATCGATCGGCAACTGGAACGCCAGCATGCCGATGAAGTGCATCGACCAGATGCCGATGCCCATGGACAGCGCGCCGCCGCCGATCCACATCATCACGGCCTTGCCGGTGGCGGAGCCGATGCGGCCGACCAGATCGAGCGCAGTGTAGGACGCCAGAATCGCCACGAGGACGGAAATCAGGACCAGGGAAAACGTGTATTGGCCGATCAGCATGCTGGCTATTGACTCGACAGATGGGCTTTTCAGCCTGAAAAATTCGGTGGCGATTGTACCGAAATCCGCAAGAATGTCGCGGCCGTCTCGTCAGAATTATGGCAATGCGCCACTTTCCTTGGGCTAACGTCCCGACAACTGCGGATCACGCGTCAAGCCGGTCTCGGCATCCCAGCCACCACCCAGTGCAGCAATCAACTGAACGCTGGCGACCAGACGGCTTTCCAGCAAGGTCAGCACGCTGCGTTCGTTGCTCAACGCCGTGGTTTGAACGTTGACCACATCAAGATAGCCAATCAAACCGGCTTTGTACTGGTTACTGGTCAGACGCAACGAGTCGCGGGCCGAGGCCAGCGCCTCGGCGCGCACGCCGGCCTCCTGTTCATAGACGCGCAGTTGCGCCAGGTAATCCTCGACTTCCTTGAAGCCGTCGAGCACGGTCTGGCGATATTGCGCCACGGTCTGATCGTAGACGGCTTCGGTGCGGTCCACTTCCGCGGCGCGCTGGCCACCGTCGAAGAGGGTCATCGCCAGTTGCGGGCCGACCGACCAGAAACGGTTGGGCAACGAGATCCAGTTGCTGAAGGTGCTGCTGCTGTAACCGCCGCTCATGCTCAAGGTCAGGTCCGGGTAATACGCAGCCTTGGCCACGCCAATGTTGGCGTTGGCGGCCATGACCGAACGCTCGGCAGCAGCGATGTCCGGACGACGCTCGAGCAGTTGCGAAGGCAGTTGCACCGGGATCTGCGGGAGCGCGGGCACTGTTTCGCTTGTGGCCAGGCTGAAATCAGCCGGCGCCTGGCCCATCAGCACGGCAATCGCGCTCTCGTACTGGGCACGCTGCCAGGCCAGATCGATCAGGTCCGCCTGGGTGCTCTTGAGCTGGGTTTGCGCCTGAGCGACGGCGTCACGCCCGGAAATACCGGCGCGATACTGGTTTTGCGTCATGGTCAGCGAGCGCTGGTAAGTGTCGACGGTCTTTTCCAGCAAGCGCTTCTGCTCATCGATGACGCGCAGTTGCAAGTAGTTCTGGACGAGCTGCGACTGCAGACTCAGCTGCATTGACGCAAGGTCGGCAAGGCTGGCCTGGGCGCTGGCTTTATCGGCCTCAAGGCCCCGGCGCAACTTGCCCCAGATATCGGCTTCCCAGCTCACGCCCAGTTGCGCGTTGTAGGTGTCGCGGATCCCGCTGCTGGAACTGCTCAGGCTCGAACTGCTGCTGCCCGTGCCCTGGCTCGATCGGTTCTTGCTGGTGGTCAGGTCCAGCGTCGGGAAGAAAGCGCCCCGGGCGCTGCGCACCAGTGCGGCAGCCTGCCGGTACTGGGCTTCATACTGAGCGACGGTCTGGTTGGAGGTATTGAGCTTTTCCACCAGCGCGTTGAGCTGCGGGTCGCCGTAGATCTCCCACCAGGCGCCGCGGGCGATCGCATCGCTGGGGTTCGCCTGCGTCCAGCCTTCGGCCTGCTTGAAGTGCGCCGGCGTGGGCATGTCCGGCCGCTGGTAATCGGGGCCGACCGCGCAGGCGCTCAGCAGCAGCGCGCAGAGGCCGATGCCGAACGTACGGCGAAAAGGCAGCGTGCGCTGTGGTACGGGAGCGTTGGTGGGGTCGGTCATAGCGGAGTTTCCAGGGCGGCATCCGTCTGCACACCGCGCCAGGTATTGAAGCGATGGCGCAGACGGTCGAGATAAAGGTAAACCACAGGGGTCGTGTACAGCGTGAGGATCTGGCTCAGCACCAGGCCGCCGATGATCGTCAGGCCCAGCGGACGGCGCATTTCGGCGCCCTCGGCGCTGCTCAGCAGCAACGGCACGGCGCCGAGAATCGCCGCCAGCGTGGTCATCAGGATCGGACGCAGGCGTTGCAGGCAAGCGTTGCGGATCGACTCGACCGGGGTCATGCCGCCGACCCGCTCCAGTTGCAGCGCCAGGTCGATCATCAGGATCGCGTTCTTCTTCACCACGCCGATGAGCAGAAACAACCCCAACAGCGAGATCAGGCTGAACTGCCCACCGGTGAGGTAGATGCTCAGCAGCGCGCCGACGCCCGCCGACGGCAGCGTCGACAGAATCGTCAGCGGATGAATGTAGCTTTCATAGAGAATGCCCAACACCAGATAGACCGCAACGAGGGCGCCGAGAATCATCCACGGCTGGCTCTTCTGCGTGGCCGCGAAGGCGTCGGCGGTGCCGGCCATCTTGGCGATCACGTCCTCGGGCAGGCCGACCGCCGCCACCGCGCGTTCGATGGCCACCGTGGCTTGGTCGAGGGTGACGCCGTCGGCCAGGTCGAACGAAATGTTGTCGGAGGCGAACTGGCCATCGTGGGTCACCCGGTCGTCTTCCAGCGTGCGCTCATAGTGAGCGATGGTCGACAGCGGCACCCGCGCGCCATCGGCAGTGATCACCTGCACCTGCTCCAGCGTGACCGGGTCCAGGGCGTACTTGGGATTGACCTCCATCACCACCTGATACTGGTTCAGCGGGTCATAAATGGTCGACACCTGCCGCTGGCTGTACGCATTGTTCAGCACCGTAGTGACCATGTTCATGTCGATGCCCAGACGCTTGGCCGCGTCGCGGTCAACCACCAGTGTCACCTGTTGCGTGCCGCCGCCATCGTTGGCATCGATGGCGGTCAGCTCCTTGAGCGACTTGAGTGCGGCCACCACCTTGGGGTACCACAGGCGCAGGCTTTCCAGATCGCCGCTCTGCAGAATGTACTGATACTGCGACGTGGTCTGCTCACGACCGCCGCCCAGTTGCAGGTCCTGATCGGGTTGCAGGAACAGACGTCCACCCGGCACTTGAGGCATTTCCTTGCGCAGCCGCTCGACCACTTGCGCCGCGCCGATCTTGCGCTCCTGAATGGGCTTGAGCCGCACGATGATGAAGGCGTTGCCGGTGCCGCCGTTGCCGCCGATGAAACCGGCAACGCTGTCCACCGCCGGGTCCTTCAGCAGCGCGGTGCGGTAGATGTCCATCTTCGGCTGCATCACCGAAAACGACAGGCCGTCATCGCCGCGCACGAAGCCCATCAACTGCCCGGTGTCCTGCTGCGGCAGGAAGGTTTTGGGCACCACGACATACAGCGCGATATTCACGCCGATGGTGATGAGCAGCGTGAGCAGGGTCAGGCGACGATGACGCAGCACCCAGACCAGACTGCGATCATAGCCGGCGACCATGCGGTCGTTGACCCGTGCGCTCCAGCGCTGCAGGCGGTTTTCGTTGCCCGGAACATGAGGCTTCAGCCAGCGCGCGCAGAGCATCGGCGTCAATGTCAGCGAGACCACCAGCGACACGATGATCGACACCGACAAGGTGATCGAGAACTCACGGAACAGGCTTTCCACAAGCCCGCCCATGAACAGAATCGAGATGAACACCGCCACCAGCGACACGTTCATCGACAACAGGGTAAAGCCGACTTCCTTGGCGCCCAGGTAGGCGGCCTGCATCGGCGCGACGCCTTCGTCGATGTGCCGCGAAATGTTCTCGAGCACGACGATGGCGTCGTCCACCACCAGCCCGGTCGCGAGGATCAGCGCCATCAGCGACAGGTTGTTCAGGGAAAAACCGTACAGGTACATGATGGCGAACGTCCCCACCAGCGATACCGGCACAGCGAGGGTGGGAATCAGCGACGCACGGAAATTCCCGAGAAACAGAAACACCACCATGATCACCAGCACCACTGCGATCAACAGGGTCATTTCCGCCTCATGCAAGGTCGCCTTGATCACCGGTGAGCGATCCATCGCCAGGTCGAGCTTGACGCTGGCCGGAAGCACCGCCTGCAGGGCCGGCAGTTGTGCCTTGATCGCCGCCACGGTTTCGATGATGTTGGCGCCGGCCTGGCGGTTGATCACCAGCAACACCGCCGCCTTGTCATTGAAGAAACCACTGTTGTAGCGGTCCTCCACCGAGTCCTTGACCGTGGCGACATCTTTGAGGCGCAGCGCGGCGCCGTTCTGGTAGCGAATGATCAGGGGCTCGTAATCTTTGGCCTTCTCCAGCTGGTCGTTGGCCTGAACCTGCCAGTTGTGCTCGCTGTTTTCCACGGAGCCCTTGGGCCGGCGCACGTTGGAGCCGGAAATCGTCGTGCGCACGTCGTCCAAAGAGACGCCGTATTGGTCGAGCAGCTTGGGCTCCAGTTCGACTCGCACCGCCGGCAGCGAACTGCCGCCGATCTGCACCTCACCCACGCCGTTCACCTGGGACAGGCTCTGCGACAGAATCGTCGAGGCCATGTCGTACAGCTGACCCTTTTCCAGCACGTCGGAGGTCAGCGACAGCACCATGATCGGCGCCTGCGACGGGTTGACCTTCTTGTAGGTCGGCATGCTGCGCATCCCGCTGGGCAGCAGGCTGCGCGAGGCGTTGATGGCGGCCTGGACTTCACGGGCGGCGCCATTGATGTCGCGGTCCAGGTCGAACTGCAGAATGATCCGCGTCGAACCCTGGCTTGACCGGCTGCTCATGGTGTTGACGCCGGCAATGGTGCCCAGCGACCGCTCGAGCGGCGTCGCCACGCTGGACGCCATGATTTCAGGGCTGGCGCCGGGCAAGGACGCGCTGACCACGATCACCGGGAAGTCCATGTTCGGCAACGGCGAGACGGGCAACAGCCCGAAGCTCATGCCACCCAGCAACATGATTGCCAGGCTCAGGAGCATGGTCGCCACCGGCCGTTTGATGAACGGAGCCGACAGGTTCATGGGCGACAGCTCCAGGCGGCAGCCGACACGTCGCTGGACGGCGCTCTGTCGCCAGCGCGCACCAAACCAGAGGCTGGAAGCGTGGGGCTGTTCATCACACCGCCACCTCGGTTTTTCCCGAACGGCGGAACCTGCGTCCCATGCGATCGAAATACAGATAGATGACTGGCGTGGTGAACAGCGTCAGCACCTGGCTGACCAACAGGCCGCCGACCATCACCAGCCCCAGCGGTTGACGCAGTTCGGCCCCGGAGCCGCTGGCGAACATCAGCGGGATCGCGCCGAACAGCGCCGCCAGTGTGGTCATCAGGATGGGGCGGAAACGCAACAGCGCGGCTTCGTAAATGGCGGTTTGCGGATCGATGCCGCGGTTGCGCTCGGCGTCCAGGGCGAAGTCGATCATCATGATCGCGTTCTTCTTGACGATACCGATCAGCAGAATGATGCCGATGATCGCGATCATGCCCAGATCGTTGCCGCTCAGGATCAGCGCCAGCAATGCGCCGATGGCCGCCGACGGCAGCGTCGAGAGGATGGTGATCGGGTGAATGTAGCTCTCGTAGAGCACGCCGAGCACGATGTACATGGTGACCACCGCTGCCAGCACCAGCAGCAGCGTACTGGACAACGACGCCTGGAACGCTTCGGCCGCGCCCTGGAACTGGGTCTGCACGCCAATCGGCATGCCGATGTCCTTCTGCACCTGCTCGATGACCTCGACTGCCTTGCCCAGCGCCACGCCCGGTGCCAGGTTGAAGGACATCATCACCGCCGGAAACTGGCCGATGTGCGCGATCGCCAGCTGTGCCTGACGCTGTTCGACCTTCGCCAGGCTCGACAACTTGACCTGCCCGCCGTCAGTGGTCTTGACGTGGATCTGCTCCAGCGCCTGAGGCCCGAGATCGTTGGCCGACGCGGCCTGAAGCACCACGCGGTACTGGCTGGCCTGGGTATAGATGGTAGAAATCTGCCGCTGGCCGAATGCGTCGTACAGCGCATCGGTGATCGTGGCCACGGTGACGCCAAGACGGCTGGCCGCGTCGCGGTCGATGTTCAGGAACACTTGCAGGCCCTTGTCCTGAAGGTCGCTGGCGACGTCCGTGAGTTCCGGACGCTGAGCCAGTGCATCGACCAGTTTGCCGCTCCACAGGCTGAGCAGCTCGGCATCCGGCGATGACATGCTGAACTGGTACTGGGTGCGGCTGACACGGTCCTCGATGGTCAGGTCCTGCACCGGTTGCATGAACAGGCGGATGTCCGACAGCTGATCGACTTCCGGTTGCAAGCGCTGGATCACCTCGGTGGCAGTGACATCGCGCTGATTGTGAGGCTTGAGGTTGATCAGCATGCGACCGCTGTTGAGCGTCGCGTTGTCGCCGTCCACACCGATGTAGGACGACAGGCTGGCCACCGCCGGATCCTCGAGAATGATCTTCGCCAGTGCCTGCTGCCGCTCGCTCATCGAGCTGAACGAAACCGATTGCGGCGCCTCGGAAATGCCCTGGATGACGCCGGTGTCCTGCACCGGGAAGAAGCCTTTGGGCACCGCCAGGTACAACAACACCGTGACGCCCAGCGTGGCGATGGCGATCAGCAGGGTCAGCGGCTGGTGCTTGAGCACCCACTGCAACTTGCGCCCGTACGCTGCAATCAGCCAGTCGATCCAGACGCCGCTGGCGTGGTAGAAGCGGCCTTGCTGGTGCTCCTCGGGTTCGCGCTTGAGCAAGCGCGCGCACATCATCGGCGTCAGGGTCAGCGACACGACCAGCGAAATCAGGATCGCGACAGCCAACGTGATGGCGAATTCGCGGAACAGGCGGCCCACCACGTCAGCCATGAACAGCAAGGGAATCAGCACCGCGATCAGTGAGATGGTCAGCGAAATCAGGGTGAACCCGATTTGTCTGGCGCCCTTGAGCGCCGCCTGCAAGGGCGTTTCGCCCTCCTCCAGATGCCGGGAAATGTTCTCCAGCATCACGATGGCATCGTCGACCACGAACCCGGTGGCAATGGTCATCGCCATCAACGTGAGGTTATTGACCGAGAACCCGGCCAGGTACATGACCCCGAAGGTGCCGATCAGCGACAGCGGCACCGCGACCGACGGAATGATCGTGGCGCTGAAACGGCGCAGGAACAGGAACGTCACCAGCACCACCAGCACGATGGAAATCAGCAACTCATGCTGCACATCGCTCACCGATGCGCGGATCGTCTGCGTGCGGTCGGTCAGCACCACCACATCCAGCCCTGCCGGCAGGTTGTCGGTGATGCTCGGCAGCAACGCCTTGATACGGTCGACCACCTCGATGACGTTGGCACCCGGCTGACGCTGAATATTGAGCAGCACGGCCTGGTTCTCATTGGCCCAGGCGGCAAGGCGTTCGTTCTCGGCGCCATCGACGATCTGCGCGACATCCTTGAGCCGCAGCGGGCCGCCGTTGTTGTACGCCAGAATCAGATTGGCGTACTCCTCGGGGGATTTGAGTTGATCGTTGGCATCGAGCATCGACACCCGGGTCGGGCCGTCGAAGTTACCCTTGGGCGTGTTGACGTTGGAATTGCTGACCAGCGTGCGCACATCCGACAGGTTCAAGCCGTTGGCGGCCAGCGCATCGGGATTGACTTTGATCCGCACCGCCTGACGCTGCCCGCCCGCGATGGTGACCATGCCGACGCCGCTGATCTGGGCGATCTTCTGTGCCATGCGCGTGTCGACCAGGTCATTGAGTTTGGGCAACAACATGGTTTTCGAGGTGATCGCCAGCGTCAGCACCGGCGTATCGGCCGGGTTGACCTTGTTGTACGTCGGCGGCGCGGGCAGATCGGTGGGCAGCAAATTGGTCGCGCCATTGATCGCGGCCTGCACTTCCTGCTCGGCGACATCCATGTTGATGTCCAGGCTGAAACGCAGGGTGATGACCGAGGCACCGCCAGAACTGGTGGACGCCATCTGCGTCAGGCCCGGCATCTGCCCGAACTGCCGCTCCAGCGGCGCGGTCACGGCACTGGTCATCACTTGCGGGCTGGCGCCGGGGTACAGCGTCATCACCCGGATGGTCGGATAATCCACCTGAGGCAAGGCCGACACCGGCAGCAGGCTATAGGCGATCAGGCCCGCCAGGACGATGGCGAGCATGCTGAGCGTGGTGGCGACAGGCCGAAGGATGAACAGCCGTGACAGGTTCATACGTTGCCTTTCTGCGCGGTAGCGGCGTCCGCCGACTCACCGGACTCCTTGTCTTTGGCCGGCTGGCCCTGCAGTTTGCCGCCCGGGGTGGTCGGCACATCCTTGCTGTCGTTGACCACTTCAACGGCGCTGCCGTCCTTGAGACGGTCCGTGCCCTCCAGCACGACGCGGTCGCCCGCGGCAAGGCCTTGGGTGATCACCGTCGAGTTTTCGTCACCCGGGCCGGTCTTGAGCGAGCGGATGCGCACTGTCTTGTCGCCGTCCATCACGTAAACGAAGGTGCCATCGACACCGAACTGCACGGCAGCCGTCGGCACCAGCACCACGCCCTTGAGCGTATTGGCCAGCAGACGCGCGTTGACGAACTGGTTGGGAAACAGGGTTTCGTTGTCGTTATCGAACCGTGCCTTGAACTTCAGTGTTCCGGTGGTGATGTCGATCTGGTTGTCGATGCTCGCCAGTACCCCGTTGGCCTGCAACTTCACATCGCCACGGTCCCAGGCTTCAACCGGCAGCCTGGCGCCACTGCGGTAGCGGCCAATGACGTCGGCGAGGTCCTTTTCCGGCAGCGTAAAGTTGACCGTGATCGGCTTGGTCTGGGTGATCACGGCGAGCGCGGTCGTGTCGTTGGCGGCCACGAGGTTGCCGACGTCCAGCTGGCGCAGGCCGATGCGCCCGGAGATCGGCGCGCGGATCTGGGTGAACTCCAGGTTCAGTCGGGCATCGCCGACCGCTGCCTGATTGGTCTTGATAGTGCCCTGATACTGACCCACCAGCGATTCGGCGGTGTCCAGGGTCTGTTTGGCGATGCTGTCTTCCTTGTACAGGTCCCGATAACGCTGTACGTCGATCTGCGCATTCTTGAGCAGCGCCTGGTTCTGCATCAGCGTGCCTTCGGCCTGTTGCAGGGCGATCTGGTAGCTGCGCGGGTCAATGACTGCCAGCAGGTCGCCGGCCTTGACCTGCTGCCCTTCCTGGAAATTGATCTTGACCAGTTCGCCCGCCACCCGGCTGCGCACGTTGATGGTGTTCAACGCCGTGACGGTGCCGAGGGCTTTGTAGTAGATCGGGAAATCGCCGGTGGTGGCGGCCGCCACGCGTACCGGCACAGGACCGGTCGAGCCGCCGAAGCCGGGACGCTGAGACACGACTTTCCCGGCACCGCCGCTGCGGCTGGCGCCTTTGTGGGCCTGCTCGCTTTTCTGCGCTGAAGCGTCCGAAGGCGCAGTGGAACCGGGCCAGAAACGCCAGCAGAGGCCAGCGACAATCAACAGGACCAACAGGCTAATCAGCCAGCGACGGGAGTTACGAGAACCAGACGATTGCATGAATAAGTCAACCAGTGTGCGCGTGAGCGTCTTCGGGAGGCTGAACAATAAGCATAGTTACGTGCCAAGCAAAGAGCCTTTACCGGCAATTTACCCAGTGCTTACTTTGGATAAGGTGCTGACGTGCAAATGAAAACGGCCTGAACGAGTCAGGCCGCTTAAATGTTGCCGGGTATTGCCGGGATTTTAACGGCGATACGCAGGCGACAACTTACTTCAATACCGCCAGCGCTGCGTCGTAGTTTGGCTCCTGACCAATCTCCGGCACGAGTTCAGCGTGCAGCACGTTGTCGTTTTCATCCAGCACGACCACCGCGCGGGTTGTCAGGCCGACCATCGGACCATCTGCAATGGCTACGCCGTAGTTTTCCATGAACTCGGCGCCACGCATGGTCGACAGGTTTTTCACGTTTTCCAGGCCTTCTGCACCGCAGAAACGCGCCTGGGCGAACGGCAGGTCGGCCGAGATGCACAGCACGACCGCGTTGTTCAGGTCATTGGCCTGGGCATTGAATTTGCGCACGGAGGTGGCGCATGTCGGGGTGTCGACGCTTGGGAAGATGTTCAGCACCTTGCGCTTGCCGGCAAAGGTTTCCAGGGTCACGTCCGCCAGATCGCCGCCGACCAGCTTGAAAGCCGGGGCCTTGCTGCCGACGGTTGGCAGCTCGCCACTGATTTGTACCGGGGAGCCTCTACGAGTCACTTGAGCCATGAGCTGAGTCCTTATTCTGAGGTTGCGGGAAAGCCGGAAGTTAACCACGAAAGCGGTTAGCGACCTACCGGTATACATGAATTTGTTGTCAGGTTCAGCGCTCGCCCCCGCGTTTGTCGAGCAAACCGGGCCGCGCGCACAGTTCCACCAGCCAGTCGACGAACACCCGCACCCTGCGCGACATCTGGCGGTGGGCCGGGTACAGCGCGGTCAACGGCAGCAGCGGTTGCGGGTAGTCGCCCAGCACTTCGATCAGTTCCTGGCGGCGCAGTGCGTCGGCGGCATGGTAGTACGGCGTCTGCACCAGGCCATAACCGGCACTGCAGGCCGCCAGATAACCATCGGCACTGTTGGTCGCCAGACTTTTCGGCAGCTCCAGTTCCTGGTTCTTGCCGTTGACGACAAACTCCAGACCGTAGCGCTTGTTCGAGGTGGCTGAAAAATACTCGATGACGGTGTGCTGGCCGAGGTCGTCCAGCGTCTGGGGCGTGCCACGGCGCTGCAGATACGCAGGGCTGGCGCACACCACCTGACGCATCTGCGCCAGCGGCCGAGCCACCAGCGAGTGATCCAGTGGCTGTCCGCCGCGCACCACGCAATCGAAGCCCTCGCGAATCAAGTCCACCGGGCGGTCCGACATTCCCACTTCGAGTTCCAGCCTGGGGTAGCGTTCGGTGAACTCAGGCAACATCGGCATGATGATCAGCCGACCGAACCCGGCGGGCATATCGACACGCAGCACACCTTCGGGAGCCTTGGCGACCGTGGAAAAGACCGACTCGGCGTCGTCCAGGTCGTTGAGCAGGCTGACGCAGCGCTGGTAATACGCCTGACCATCGAGCGTCGGCGTGACTTGTCGGGTGGTGCGCATCAGCAATTGAACGCCCAGATGGGCTTCCAGTTGTTTGATGAGGATGGTCACCGAGGCTCGTGGCATGTGCAGGCTGTCCGCCGCTCGGGCGAAACCGCCCAGCTCGACGATGCGCGTGAAGGCGCGCATGGCGTTGAATTTATCCATAACCGTGCCCGTCGGTCCTGTTTGATTGTTTAGATATTGCCAATAGTGAAAGCATTTTTAGCCGGTTTATCGTGGCGCTGTCGAGCGGCAAGAATAGTGATCTCCTCAACACCACAAGGAATCCATTATGCAGACGCGTCAATTGGGCAAGAATGGACCGCAGGTCTCGGCACTCGGCCTTGGCTGCATGGGCATGACCGATTTTTACACCACCGGCGGCGATACCAGAGAGGCCATCGCGACGGTTCATCAGGCGCTGGAACTGGGCGTCACGCTGTTCGACACCGCCGACATGTACGGGCCCCATACCAACGAACAACTGCTCGGCGAAGCCCTGGCCGGCAAGCGCGATCAGGCCTTCATCGCCAGCAAGTTCGGCATCGTCCGCACGCCCGGCGACGCGGGTGCGCGTGGCGTCAACGGCAGCCCCGAGTACATCAGGGCGGCCATCGATGGCACCTTGCAGCGTCTGAAAATCGACACCCTCGACCTGTATTACCAGCACCGCATCGACCCCAACATCGCCATTGAAGAGTCGGTCGGTGCCATGGCCGAACTGGTCAAAGCGGGCAAGGTGCGTTATCTGGGCCTGAGCGAGGCTTCGGCCGCAACGCTCGAACGCGCACACAAGGTCCACCCGATCGCCGCGTTACAGACCGAGTATTCCCTCTGGAGCCGTGAGCCGGAGGAAAACGGCGCGCTGGAAACCTGCCGTCGTCTGGGCATCGCCTTCGTGCCTTACAGCCCCTTGGGCCGTGGCTTCCTGACCGGCACACTGAAGAGCCCCGATGACTTCGCCGCCGATGACTACCGCCGTAGCAGCCCGCGCTTTCAGGGAGAAAACTTCGGCAAAAACCTGTTGCTGGTGGAGAAGGTTCAGCAGCTAGCAGCCGACAAAGGCATCACCGCTGGCCAACTGGCGCTGGCGTGGGTGTTGGCGCAAGGCAGCGACGTCATCCCGATCCCGGGCACCAAGCAGCGTAAATACCTGCAGGAGAATGTCGCGGCACTGCACGTCACACTCAGCCCGGCGGAACTGCAGGCGTTGAAAGATCTGTTCCCGGTGGCCGCCGTTGCCGGTGGTCGATACCCGGAATCGGGCCTGAAACTGGTCAACGGATAACCCCCGCGCATCAACCTGCTGGCACTAACGCGTCTGCGCAGTTGCCGGTTCGATCAGTGACATGACCGACCGGCAGTTGCGCAGACACGCTCAGGCCTGTGAAAAACCCCAGCCGTGGACCGCTGCTAGAAATCCCGCTTGTAAAAAATATCCAGCGAACTGGCGACGCCACTCGCCGCTTCCAGGTACACCTTTTTGCTCAACAGGTAACGCAGCGCGATGGTATTGGCGGGCTCGAATACGCCTACGCCATACCGCAAGCTGAGCTTGTCGGTGATCTTGCCGCTGGCGACGACCGCGGTCTTGTCGCCGCTGCCCGACGTGTCCAGCTCGAAGTCCTTGATGCCCAGGCCCGACGCGAGTTTGCCTGCGGTCGACGACCCGCCGGCCAGTCCCAGCGCCAATGCCGCCTGCGCCATCATGTTGTTGTCCTCGCCGGTGGTGCTCAACGGTCGCCCCAGCACCAGGTAAGACAGCGCCTGCTCCTGACTCATGGCCGGTTCCGAAAACACTGTGGTGGTCGGCTGCTCGGCGCTGCCGCTCAGGCGGATGCCGGCGATGATGTCGTCGGTCTGGCGAATCGCCTCGATGTCCAGATACGGCTGATCGATGGGCCCGGCGAACAGCAGCCGCGCCTTGCGGATCGTCAGGCGCTGACCATAGGCCCGGTAGCGCCCGTCGTTGAGGTTGAGTTCGCCGCGGGTGTCGAGGTTGTCGCCGATGTGCACGTGCCCTGCCAGATTGGCGGTCAGGCCGAAGCCGCTGAAACCGAGCTTGTCCTGGCCCACTTCCACGTTGACGTCCATCGCCATCGCCATGGGCGGCTTGCCCTGTTTCGTCTGCTCGCCGACGATGACCGTGTCATCCGACACCTTGACCGTGGAGGGCGGCAACTGCCGCACGGTGATATCGCCTTTGGGAATCAGCACTTTGCCCGACACTGCCAGACGATCGCCCTGCAGGGTGATTTTCAGGTCCGGCGCTGCTTCAAGCTTGGCGTAAGGCTCCACCGTAATCGGCAGCCTTGAACCCTGCAGACGGACGTCCACATCCAGCGCCTGCGCCCATGCCACTTGCCCGGCAAGACTGCCCTGCCCGGTCGGCCCGCTGCTCCAGTTGCCCTTGAGCTGCACGCTTTCGCCAGCGATCAGCGCCTGCAGATTGAGCTTCTCCAGACTGACCGGCAACTCCGGACCCGACACTTCGCCTTCGCTCAGGACCACGTTGCCGTTGATCTGGGGTGCCAGCAGCGTGCCGGAGATGCGCCCGTCGCCGTTGAGCTTGCCGTTGAGTTTTTCCACCATGGGCACGAACGGACGCGCCACCGACACATCCAGGCCACTCAGATTGAACGTGCCGCTGACCGGTTTAGCCTTGGCGACGGGATCAATGCTCAAACGCGCCAGCAACTGTCCCAGCTTGCCGCCACGAAAATCGAGGCTGCTGTCGACCTTTTTCGGCGTCAGGGTGCTGCTCAGCTTGAGCGTGTCGTAGGGAAAGTCGACCCATTGGGTCTTGTCCTTCACCCGCAGCGTGCCGCCGCTGGCATCGATGACGATCTGTCCGTTGGGCCCCGAGGCAGGCAGGTCGAGCTGAACATCGGCATTGAGCGCGCCTTTCCAGGCGAAATCCTTGGGCAGCCACTGCGCGAGGCTGTCCAGCGGAAATTGCTTGAGGTGATAACGCAGGCGCGGATCCGGCATCAGCCGTTGATCTTCGCCGCACAGACTGGCAGGGCCGGAGGTCCAGCAGTGCGCACCGAAATTGACCTTGCCATCGGCCAGCCGCTCCAGTTTCGCCGGCTGCTGGAGCTTCCAGTCCTGACCACCGCTTTGAATGTCGCCGCTGGCAAGCCGGCCCCGCCAGTTGCCTTTGTCCAGATTTCCGTCAAGGGCCAGCGCCAGTTTCAGCAGCGGGCCTTGAAGATCCAGTTTGACTTGCTGACGCTTGATATCGCCCGAGCCATCGACGTTCAAATTGCCCAGCGCGGTGTCGCCCGTCTGGATGCCCCGGACGTTCAGATCCAGGTTGCCACGCTGGGCGCTGTCCAGCCTGGCCGCAAGGTTCAGGCTCTGTAACTGATGGGTCTCATAAGCCAGTCGAGCGCCCTGCAGATTCAGTTGCCCTTGCGGCGCCTGCAGCGTGCCGGCCAGATCCAGGCGACCTTTGACCTGCCCTTGCAGGCCCGGCCAGAGCTGTCCGAGACGCGGCAGATTCAGGTCCAGTTGCCCGAGCAACTTCTGTTGCAGGCTGCCCGAACCGTTGATGCGGTTGTCGCCCAGACGAATGTCCAGCGCAGTGACATTCCATTTGTCTGCCGCCCCGTCCGCATTGGCCTGCAGCACGGCGGACTGGCCTCGCAAGCGGCCCTTGAGGTTCAGATCGGCCTTCAGGCTCAACTGCTCGTTTCTGAATGCACCCTGGCTGCGCAGCGGCCCGGCCAGCGACCCCGGCAACTCGGCCACCCAGAACGCCGGATCGATGGCGCTGAGGTCGAGCGAGGTGTCCCAGGCGACCCCGTCGGCGAATTGCAGTTTCAGGAAACCACTGGCTTTGCCCTGCCCGGCCGCCAGTTCCAGCTGTGGCAGAAACACGTTTTGCAAGTCGCCGCTGAACGGGCTTTGCAGGGTAAAAGGGCCGGCAGGTCCTTTGAAGTCACCGGCAAAATGGCCCAGGTATTTGCCGTCGGTGTAGGACACTTCACCTTTGAAGGTGTGGATGCTGACCTGAGGCTCATCGATCACCGGGTACAGACGGTGCCAGGGAAAATCCAGCCAGTCGACGCGGGCGTTGGCGGTCAGGCCCGTCTGCCAGTCAACATCCGCACTGAGCTCAAGGCGCTGGTCGGCGCTGGCGGTCAGGTTAAGCGCTTTGATCTGCGCGCCCTTGGCGTCGACCCGGCCCTGTAATGCCAAGGCAACAGGCCCTTGTTCGGCAGGCAGGCTGGCGTTGCCAAGAATTGAGTAACCTGTGGCCAGGTCGCCCTTGGCGTTGAGCGTCAAGTGGTTGAGTTGCAGCGTGTCGGGCAGGTCGGGCGCGGGCTTGAACCCGTCGCTGGAGATCGTCACTTCGGCCGGCAGGTCGGTCACCAGCGGCTGCAATTGCCCCACCAGCGTGGCGTCGAGATAGCCGCTGCTGCGAGCATTCAGTTGCAAGGTCTTGAGCAGATCGCCCTCGATGTTCAGTGCCAGGGACAGCGGCTGACCACTGACATTGGGCAGCTTCACTTGCCCCTGCGCCGTCAGCGGCCAGTCGCCGCCAGGTTTGAGCAGTCCTGCCAGGTTCAGCACGATGTCGTCACGTTGCGCGTGCAGGGTATCGATCTTCAGCCCGTCAACCGTCCAGTGCGCGGCCAACTGCAGATCACGGACCTGCTCGGAACCGTCCAGGTACAGGCTGCCGACCTGCACATGCCCCAGTTCGATGGCCAGCGGCAGTTTCAGATCCGGCAATGTGATGGGCCCACTGCTCTGCTCGCCGCTGGAGGGCGCGAAGTGCAGACGGACATCGCCAGCCTGCAAGGTGTCGATGCACAGCGTCATGCGGGTCAGGCAGGACGGCGACCAGTCGAACACAGGCGCATCGACTTCGACCCGACTCTCCCCCTGCTGCCAGATCAGCCGGTCAGCTTGCCACTGGCCGCCGAGATGCCCGGAGAAGTTGTCGAGTTCAAGGCCCGGCACCAGGCCCAATGCCCAGCGACTGCCTGACTGGGTGCCCAGCAGTACGCCCAGCGCCAGCGTGATCAGCAGCACGAGGGTCAGTAAAGTCGCTGCCACGATGACGGCGATACGTTTTAACAAAGCCTTGTTCGTCACAATTCAGGTCCCATCGAGAAATGCAGACGAATGCCGCCCTCATCATCCAGCGCATGGGCCAGGTCCAGGCGCAGCGGCCCGACCGGAGAGACCCAGCGAACACCAATGCCGACGCCGGTCTTGAGGCTCGGAAAATCCAGCGAGTTGAAGGAATTGCCCTGATCGACGAAGGCTGCGACCCGCCATTTTTCGGCGATCGAATACTGGTACTCGGCACTTCCGGCGATCATGTAACGGCCGCCGATCCTGTCACCGTCGGAGTTCTCCGGGGACAACGACTGATAGTCATAGCCGCGCACGCTCTGGTCGCCACCGGCAAAAAATCGCAGCGACGGCGGAATGGATTTGTAACCGTTGGTGGCCGTACCGCCCACCTGAAGACGACCCAGAAACCGGTGGTTCTGCGCCAGCGTGGTCAGGCCTTTGACCAGCGCCGTGCTGTGCACGACGTTGGCGTCGGAGCCAAGACCCTCCTTGGCCACTTGCGTGTCGAACTGCAGGCGATAGCCGTTGTGCGGATCGATACGGTTGTCGCTGCGCAGGTACGCGTAACTGATGCCGGGCATGAGCAAGGTGCTCAGACCCGAGTCATCGCCAAGGCGGTATTCCTCTCGTTGCCACTTCAGCGAGATGACCCGTTCCCAGCCGCTGGGCAGCTTGCTGTGCCATTCAGGGCCAACCGTCAGCAATTTGCTCAGGCTGTCAGTGTCGGCAATTTCTTCATATTGATAGCCGCCGGCGAAGCGCAGTTTGTCAGTCAGCGGCGGGTCGAGCGGGATGTCATAGAACAGCCCGACGTTCTGCCGTGGCGCTGAAACCTCGGCCTCGGCGCCGTAACTGTGACCCTGCGGATTGACCCAGTGCCGCGTCCAGTTGGCCTTGACCCTGGGCCCCACGTCAGTGGAATAGCCGACACCAAGCCCCATGGTGCGGGGTTTGCGTGTCTGCAACTGAACGTCCACCGGGATGACCTGGCCCTGCGCGTCAGTGGGTGATGCATTCACCCGCACGCCTTCGAAATAACCGCTGGACTGCATCGCTTGGTTGAGCTCGGCAATCAGCTCGGAATCGTAGGGCGTGTCCTGTTTGAACGGCACCATGCGCTGCAGCAGGTCTTCGTCGAACGGAGCGTCGCCACTGAACGACACTTTGCCCAGCGAAAAACGCGGACCGCTGTCGTAGACCAGTTCGATGTCGGCGACACCTGCGCGGGGGTCGACCGACAGCCGCTGAGTGACGAAACGTCCCTTGAAAAAGCCGTAGCGCGCGGCCTGATTCTGGATCAGGTGCTTGGCGTCTTCGTAGTGGCCATGATTGAGCACCGCGCCGGATTTGAGCACATCGCTCTTGGGCACGCGGAAAGCCTTGAGCTGACTGGCAGGCCCCTCGATGCGCACGACGACGTTGCGCAAGTGCACGGGCTCGCCTGTCTGAACGTTGAGAACCAGGTGCAGGTTTTTGTCGGCGTGGGTGACTTCGCTGTCGATCCGGGCCTGGTAATAACCCAGTGCCTGGGCGGCCTTTAGCGCCTGCTCGATGGCGCCGACACTGAAACGCTCGAGCGCCTGCTCGTCGCGCTCGCCCAACGTGCCCACATACCCTTCGATATTGGATTTGAGCGCCGCATTGGCAGGCTTGATCCGCACATCCAGCTGGGCATCGGCGAACGCTGCGCAGCTGGAGAACATCAGGAGAAAACCACTGGTGAATCGATGGAAAAACGTCATAGGCGCGGATGCTAACACGAGCTGCGGGAACGACTGCAGCCCGCGGATAGAGGGAAGTGTGCGCAGGTCAAGCCATCGAACCCAGTGAAACCTGAGGATTGGGGTGGAAAAAAACGTGCTCTCGGATAGGTCCTACAGCAACTTCACCGATTTCCTCGTAACCGTGTCGTTTGTAGAACTCGAGATAATGGCCATTTCCCGTGTCGAGCACGATGCCCTGAGAATGCTCGTCAACGGCACACCAGTCATGTAACGCCTGCAGCAACTGCTCTCCGAAGTGCTGACCCTGAAAATCGGGGTGGACGCCCATCAGCGGCAGCACATGAACCGCTTCGGACGGCAGGCAGGCGAGCACCGAATGGTAGTAGTCCAGATAGCGCTGAGTGCAACGCAGACCGGTGCTCATGACCATGCGCAGGCGCCAGGCCCAGCTCTCGGTGATGCCCAGCCGCCGCTGGGGTGGCGCGATGAGGGCAACGCCGACCAGGCGGTCCTCGACGAACAGGCCCAAGGCCGGCATGTCCTGCAGAAAATGCTGTTTGACCAGTTCGCGAATCGTCGCGCGTACCCGGTGCTCGTAGCCCGAGCGTCCAGACTCGAACAGATAGCCAAAGCTCGGCTCCTGTCGGTAGGCGTGGTAGAGCAACGAGCGTGCTTCGCGGGAATAACCACTGTCGAGCTGGCGGATTTCAGCCGTGACGCTGGAAGAATGAGGCATGGATTCAGGCATGGAATGGTCCCTTCAGATACGCCCCGGTGCGGCCGCTCGGGATCATGCTGTACAGCGTTCGAGTGGCGGCCCGCCGGCGCAGTTCCCATGAGTTTTCACCCCGTTTGGACAGCGTAGCAGCCGGCGCCAGCGGCATCGGGTGCACGTTGGCGCTGGCCGTTGGCAGGCAGGTCGGCTAGCATCGCTTTTTGTTTTTGCCAGGACTGCCGCCTATGAAAATTGTGTCTTTTAACATCAACGGTCTGCGTGCCCGTCCGCATCAGCTGGCGGCGCTGATCGAAAAACACCAGCCCGATGTCATCGGCCTGCAGGAAACCAAGGTCTCGGATGATCAGTTTCCGCAGGCGGAAATCGAAGCATTGGGTTATCACGTGCACTTCCACGGTCAGAAAGGCCACTACGGCGTCGCCCTGCTGTCGCGCCAGCCGCCGATCGCGCTGCACAAGGGTTTCGACACGGACGATGAAGAAGCCCAGCGGCGCTTTATCTGGGGCACGTTCGCCGACCGCAACGGCCTGCCGGTCACTGTGATGAACGGTTATTTCCCGCAGGGCGAAAGCCGCGACCACCCCACCAAGTTTCCCGCCAAGCTGCGCTTTTATGCCGATCTGCAGCAGCTGCTGGAAACCCGTTTCAGCAATGACCAGCCACTGGTGGTCATGGGTGACGTGAACATTTCTCCCGAAGACAGCGACATCGGCATCGGTCCGGACAACGCCAAGCGCTGGCTGAAAACCGGCAAGTGCAGCTTCCTGCCGGAAGAGCGCGAGTGGATGGCCAAGCTCAAAAGCTGGGGGCTGGTTGATAGCTTCCGCCACTTGTACCCGGAAGTGATCGATCAATTCAGCTGGTTCGACTACCGCAGCCGCGGTTTCGAGGACGAGCCCAAGCGCGGGCTGCGCATCGACCTGATTCTGGCCTCCCACGGACTGCAACCGCGCATCAAGGCGGCCGGTGTCGATTACGACCTGCGTGCGATGGAAAAACCATCGGATCACGCGCCCATCTGGCTCGAACTCGAGTAAGCAGGCTGCCTGAATCACACGGCTCGTCGGCAGTGGCAGGCCCGGAATGCTGCCGCCGACGAGCCGACGCGTTACACCTGTCGCAGCGAACCCGCGTCGGTCACATGACTGTCATTCATCTGTCTTATTCTCCGGCGACTTCCGGCCATAAGAAGATGTCGCCATGCAGCGCACCCGCCTTTTTCAGCTCATGTTTGTCGCCTTCGCGGCGCTGTTCAGCTCGCTGTGTTCCGCTGCGAGCGCACTGCCCGCCTCACCCGACGGCAGCCCTGTGTTGCGCATTCAAGGCTCCAACACCATCGGCGCGCAGTTGGGCCCGGCGCTGGTAAAAGGCCTGCTCGAGCAGCAAGGCGCTCAAGCCATCACCCAACACACCGGCGCGCGGCCCAACGAAACCCGCATCGTCGGCCACTTGCCTTCCGGACAAACCGTCAGCGTCGATATCGCCGCACATGGCTCCAGCACCGGTTTTTCTGCGCTGAAAGCCGGACATGCCGATCTCGCCGCGTCATCCCGACCCATCAAACCCGGCGAAGCCAGCGAGCTGACGGCGCTGGGCGACTTGCACAGCGCCGAGGCCGAGCAGGTGATTGCCATCGATGGCGTCGCGGTGATCGTTCATCCGGCCAACCCATTGCGCGAACTGAGCACTGAGCAGTTGGCGAAGGTGTTTTCCGGCGACATCCGCGACTGGGAACAACTGGGCGGCCCGGCAGGCGCCATTCATTTATATGCGCGAGACCAGCAATCAGGCACGTTCGACACGTTCAACCAACTGGTGCTGACCAAAGCCGGAAAAGCACTGGCCTCGGCGGCGAAGCGCTTCGAGGCCAGCGAAACGCTCTCCGACGAAGTGAGCCAGGATCGTCAGGGCATCGGCTTCATCGGCTCGCCCTACGTGCACAACGCGAAAGCCGTCGCGATCATCGACGGCGACTCCAAACCCATGCTGCCGAGCACCAGCCTCGTCGCCACCGAGGACTACTCGCTGTCACGCCGCCTGTATTTTTACCTGCCGCCGGGCACCGAACAGCGCTGGGCCAAGGCGCTGGTGCGATTCGCCCAAAGCCCGCAAGGCCAGTCCATCGTTGCGCAGAACGGCTTTGTGGCGCAGACCGTTCAAGCGGTCAAAGTGCGGGCGACCCCGCAGATGCCAGCCGAGTACCAGAATCTGGCGCGGCAGGCCGAACGTCTGTCGGTGAACTTTCGCTTCGCCCAAGGCAGCGCGACACTGGACAACAAAGCCAGGCTTGACCTCAAGCGGGTGGCGGATTACCTGAAAACCCACGACAAGCTGGATCAGAAAGTGACGCTGGTAGGATTCGGCGACGCCAAAAGCGATCCGGCACGCGCGCAGTTGCTGTCCAGGTTGCGAGCGATGGCTGTTCGCCGGGAATTGATGAAACGCCAGGTGATCCTGCGCGATGTGCGCGGTTTCGGCGACGAAATGCCGGTGGCGACCAACGATGGCGACGAAGGCCGAATCAAGAACCGGCGTGTCGAGGTGTGGGTGGAATAGCGTCTTCGCAAATCGGCGCGATCGCAGAACGCAGCGCGAGCGCGTGTCCGCCAAGGCCTCGGTGCATCCTGTGAACAAGCTCTGGATGCACCGACCGCGAGTGAACGTCACGCCCATGAACGATGCCGGTGGCTGTTGGCGAATCAGCGGTGCTCGCTGCGCAGCAGCTCTTTAGGCACGTATTTGCCCACCTCGTATTTGCCGATGGCCGCCCGATGCACCTCGTCCGGGCCGTCAGCCAGGCGCAAGGTCCGCTGCATGGCGTACATGTAGGCCAGCGGGAAGTCGCCCGACACCCCTGCTCCGCCGTGAATCTGGATCGCCCGGTCGATCACGCGCAGCGCGACATTGGGCGCGACGACCTTGATCTGCGCAATTTCGCTTTTCGCCACTTTATTGCCGACGGTGTCCATCATGTACGCAGCCTTGAGGGTCAACAGCCGCGCCATGTCGATCTCCATGCGCGAGTCGGCGATCTTGTCGATGTTGCCGCCCAGCCGCGCCAGTGGGCGGCCGAACGCGGTGCGCTGCACCGAGCGTTTGCACATCAGTTCCAGCGCACGCTCAGCCATGCCGATCGAACGCATGCAGTGATGAATCCGCCCCGGGCCCAGGCGGCCTTGGGCGATTTCGAAGCCGCGTCCTTCACCCAACAGGACGTTTTCGTACGGCACGCGCACGTTGTCGAACTGCACTTCGGCGTGTCCATGGGGCGCATCGTCGTAGCCGAACACCGGCAACGGGCGCACGATCCTGACGCCCGGTGTATCGGTGGGGACAAGGATCATCGAGTGCTGCTGGTGGCGCGGCCCGTCCGGATTGCTCAACCCCATGAAAATCATGATCTTGCAGCGCGGGTCGCACGCGCCCGATGTCCACCATTTACGCCCGTTGATCACCCACTCGTCACCCTCGCGAATGGCGGTGGCGGCCATGTTGGTGGCGTCCGAGGACGCCACGTCCGGTTCGGTCATGGCGAATGCGGAGCGGATCTCGCCGCGCAATAACGGCTCAAGCCATTGCTGCTTCTGCGCCTCGCTGGCGTATCGCACCAGGACTTCCATGTTGCCGGTGTCCGGCGCGGAGCAGTTGAAGGGCTCAGGCCCCAGCAGTGACCGGCCCATGATTTCCGCCAGCGGCGCGTACTCGAGGTTGGTCAGGCCTGCGCCCAGTTCGGACTCGGGAAGAAACAGGTTCCACAGCCCCTCGGCCTTGGCGCGGGCCTTGAGCGTTTCCATGATCGCGGTCGGCTGCCAGCGGTCGCCTTCGGCAACCTGGCGCTCGAACACCGGTTCAGCCGGATACACATGGGCATCCATGAACGCGGTAACGCGCTCGCGCAGTTCCTGAACCTTCGGAGAATAAGCGAAATCCATCGGGCGACTACCTTCTATGAGGTGTTGTTAAGGCGTCAGCCGATGCTAGAACAGCGCCTTTCATTTATCTAACCTATTCTCGGCGTGTATAAACATTCATAACCGATATATGATCGGCGCACCCCGAACAACAAAAAAACAGCACGAGGCGCACAGCAATGAACCTGAGCAAGGTCGATCTCAATCTCTTTATTGTGTTTGACGCCATCTATACCGAGGCCAACCTGACACGCGCCGGCCAGATCGTCGGGATCACCCAGCCCGCTGTGTCCAACGCACTGGCCCGTCTGCGCGAGACCTTCAACGATCCGCTTTTCGTGCGTACCGCGCAGGGCATGGTGCCGACGCCCATGGCCCAGAACATCATCGGCCCGGTGCGCAATGCGCTCTCATTGCTTCGCGTGTCGGTGCAGGAAAGCCGTATCTTCAACCCGCTGCAGGCTAGCAAGAATTACCGCATCAGCATGACCGACCTCACTGAAGCCGTGATTCTGCCGGCGCTGTTTCAGCGCCTGCGTCGCCTGGCGCCGGCGGTCACCATCGAGAGCTTCCTGTCCAAGCGTCGCGAAACCACCAAGGAACTGGCGGCCGGGCGTCTGGATTTCGCCGTCGACGCGCCGCTCAATACTGACCCGCAGGTGCGTCACGTCAAGCTGATGGAAGACAACTACGTATGCGCCATGCGCAAGGGGCACCCGCTTGCGCACAAGTCGTCCATCACTCTGGACGATTACCTGGGCGTCGCCCACATCCATATCTCGAGCCGACGCAGCGGATTGGGCTATGTGGACCTGGCGCTGGGCAAAATGGGCATTCAGCGCAAGATCGCGCTGCGTTCGCAGCACTACCTGATGGCCTCGCAGGTGCTGCAGCAGACCGACATGGTCATGACCGTTCCAGAGCGCTTCGCCCGCCGCAACGATCTGCATTTCGTCTACCTGCCGGTGCACGACGTGCCCACTGTGGAGACCCATTTGTACTGGCACGAAAGCACCGACCAGGACCCGGCCAACCGCTGGATGCGCGAGCAGATCATCGAGCTGTGTCAGCTGGTCACCGCCCATGAGCGCAAGCTGGAGAAAGAACTGGAAGAGGCCATTCGATAAGCCTGCTTGACGTTTACGTCAATGTCGCCTTAGGTTAGCTCGACGCCTTCCTCGTTCGAGCTTCCTCATGAGAAACCCGACCTACAGCATTTCCGATCTGGCCCGTGAGCTGGACATCACCACCCGCACCATCCGCTTTTATGAAGAACAAGGCATGCTGAGCCCCGAGCGACGCGGCCTTGAGCGCATCTACTCGGCCCGCGACAAGGTCACGCTCAAGCTGATTCTGCGAGGCAAGCGCATCGGCTTTTCCCTGGCGGAGTGCCGTGATCTGATCGGCCTGTACGACCCATCCGGCGGCAATCAGAAGCAACTGAATACGATGCTGGAGAAAATCGTCGAGCGCCGCGCGCAACTCGATCAGCAATTACTGGACATTCAGCAGATGCAGCTCGAGTTGGACACCGCCGAAGAACGCTGTCGAGCGGCGCTGGATAAAACTTCATGAAGTCAGCTGTTTAGCGACTTTTTCTCATGTCTTTTATAGGTTCAATTCAGGATACCCCCTGCCATGCTGCTCCCCCAACGTGTACGTCTGGTAGAAGTCGGCCCGCGTGACGGCCTGCAAAACGAGGCCCGGCCTGTGAGTCTGGAAGACAAGGTGCGGCTGGTGAACGATCTCACCGATGCAGGCGTCGGCTACATCGAAGTCGGCAGTTTCGTGTCTCCCAAGTGGGTCCCGCAGATGGCCGGTTCTGCCGAGCTGTTCGCCAGCATTCAGCGCAAGGACGGGGTCACCTATGCCGCCCTCACCCCCAATCTGCGCGGATTCGAGGATGCATTGGCCGCAGGCGTGAAAGAGGTCGCCGTGTTCGCGGCTGCCTCCGAGTCGTTTTCCCAACGCAATATCAACTGCTCGATCAGTGAGAGCCTGGACCGGTTCCTGCCGATCATGGAAGCCGCACGTCTGCATGGCGTGCAGGTGCGCGGTTATGTGTCTTGCGTGTTGGGCTGCCCTTATGAAGGCGACGTCTCGCCGCAACAGGTCGCCGCCGTGGCCAATGAGCTTTATGCGATGGGCTGTTATGAGGTGTCCCTCGGCGACACCATCGGTACCGGCACGCCGGGCGCGACCCGCCAACTGTTCGACGTGGTCGCCGGACAGATCCCGCGGGGCAAGCTCGCCGGGCACTTTCACGACACCTATGGTCAGGCGCTGGCGAACATCTACGCAGGGCTTCTGGAAGGCATCCAGGTGTTCGACAGCTCCGTCGCAGGCCTGGGCGGCTGCCCGTACGCCAAGGGTGCGACCGGCAACGTCGCCAGCGAAGACGTGCTGTACATGCTCAATGGGCTGGGCATCGCCACGTCGATCGACCTGGACAAGCTGATTGCCGCGGGCCAACGGATCAGCGAAGCCGTCGGCCGCAGCAATGGTTCGCGGGTGGCAAGGGCACGTTTGTCGGCCTGACGTGCGACATGTTGTCACACAGTGTTACCCTGCTCGGCATTGTGGTGATGGAAACGGGTAACACGGAAACACTTGGCAAAGAATCTCGGGATTCGTCAGCAGGGGAATATCCCTCAAAGCCCCGGATTCCGGCACTTCTTAAAAATTGGCATGGCTTCTGCTATGTCTTACGTACAACAAAAATAACAAAATGCAGCAACCCAATAAAAACAAGACGTATCGGCTCTGACATAACAAGAACAACACGGACAGAGGCGCAGCTAACTGATTTTTTTGGAGTGGATTGCTTTGTGAGGCTCAGGCCCCACGACCGGACAGAGAACAATAAAACTGCCTTAAGGTAGCGACCCGACCGGTTGGATCGACAGATCGAAGCTGTATCAGCGCTCAAAAAAATACGTTTGCTCTTGGACCCCGGATGGGGGTCGCTCAGAAAACCAGAAAGGTATGGCTGCCAAAAACAACAACAGGCCACCTGAAAACAAAAAAGAGCATGCAACTGAACTTGAAGGGGAGCCCAGGCTCCCCTTCGTGCTATCTGTCGTTCAACCACCCGCCTCTCCCGCCTTCAACACTGTGCTCCCCATCGATCGGGCTGGCGCTGCCTGCGGTATCGCCTGGCCACTGAGGTCAACCTGCAATCCGTCACCTGCATCCATGAATCCTCCGTTGACAGGCCTGCGGTCGCAGGTTTACGTTAACGTAAAGGTGATACATTTTATGACCCCTGACAGCTCCTCCAAAAACAATAAGGGAACGCAGTCTCATGAATTACCCCACGCTCAATTTCGGCCTCGGCGAAACCATCGACATGCTGCGCGATCAGGTTCGGGCCTTCGTCTCGGCAGAACTGGCGCCCCGCGCCGCGCAGATCGACAAAGACAACCTGTTCCCGGCCGACATGTGGCGCAAATTCGGCGAGATGGGCCTGCTCGGCATCACGGTCGATGAGCAATACGGTGGCGCCGGGTTGGGCTATCTGGCGCATGTCGTGGCCATGGAAGAAATCAGCCGCGGTTCAGCGTCAGTGGCGTTGTCCTACGGCGCTCACTCCAATCTCTGCGTCAACCAGATCAATCGCAACGGCAATCCCGAGCAGAAAGCCCGCTACCTGCCCAGCCTGATCAGCGGCGAACACATCGGCGCCCTGGCCATGAGCGAGCCCAACGCTGGCTCCGATGTGGTGTCGATGAAACTGCGGGCCGACCGACGCGGCGATCGCTTTGTCCTCAATGGCAGCAAGACCTGGATCACCAACGGGCCAGACGCCCACACCTACGTGATCTACGCCAAGACCGATCTGGAAAAAGGCCCCCACGGCATCAGCGCTTTCATCGTCGAGCGCGACTGGAAGGGTTTTTCGCGCGGCAACAAGTTCGACAAGCTGGGCATGCGCGGCTCGAACACCTGCGAGTTGTTTTTCGATGACGTTGAAGTCCCCGAGGAAAACCTGCTGGGCACGCTCAATGGCGGCGTCAAGGTGTTGATGAGTGGGCTGGATTACGAGCGCGTCGTGCTGTCGGGAGGTCCGACCGGCATCATGCAGGCCTGCATGGACCTCGTACTGCCTTACATCCACGACCGCAAACAATTCGGCCAGAGCATTGGCGAGTTTCAACTGATTCAGGGCAAGGTCGCCGACATGTACACCCAGCTCAACGCCAGCCGCGCCTATCTGTATGCCGTCGCTCAAGCGTGCGAACGCGGTGAAACAACGCGCAAGGACGCGGCCGGCGTCATCCTTTACAGCGCCGAACGGGCCACGCAAATGGCCCTCGATACCATCCAGATTCTCGGCGGCAATGGCTACATCAACGAATTTCCCGCAGGCCGGCTGTTGCGTGACGCCAAACTCTACGAGATCGGCGCTGGCACCAGCGAAATCCGCCGGATGCTGATCGGTCGCGAACTGTTCAACGAAACCAGATGAAGCCTTTGTGCGCGATGAGCACCAGGCATCGGCGACATCCCGACGTCGCTGTTTCGAAGAATGGACGCCCTCAGGAGTAAGGCTCGAATGGCCATTTTGACGACCCATATCAACCCGCGCTCGCCGGACTTCGCGATCAACTGCCAGGCCATGCGCGGTCAGCTGGATGCGCTCGACACCCTCCTCGCCCAGGTTCAGCAAGGCGGCGGTATCAAGGCGCAGGAGCGCCACACGTCGAGGGGCAAACTGCTGCCGCGCGAACGTATCAATCGCTTGCTCGACACTGGCTCGGCGTTTCTGGAAATCAGCCCGTTGGCGGCCTATCAGGTGTATGGCGAAGACGTGCCAGCGGCGGGCATCGTCGCAGGCATCGGCCGCGTCGAGGGCGTGGAATGCATGATCATCGCCAACGATGCGACGGTGAAAGGCGGCACGTATTATCCGCTGACGGTAAAGAAACACTTGCGCGCGCAAACCATTGCGCAACAAAACCGCCTCCCGTGTATTTATCTGGTGGATTCGGGCGGTGCCAACCTGCCTCGCCAGGACGAGGTGTTTCCGGACCGCGAGCACTTCGGTCGCATCTTCTTCAATCAGGCCAACCTGAGCGCTGAAGGCGTTCCGCAAATCGCGGTGGTCATGGGCTCGTGCACCGCAGGGGGCGCCTACGTACCGGCGATGGCGGACGAGACCATCATGGTTCGGGAACAGGCCACGATTTTTCTTGCCGGGCCACCGCTGGTCAAGGCGGCGACCGGTGAAGTGGTCAGCGCCGAGGACCTGGGCGGTGCCGATGTGCATTGCAAGGTCTCAGGCGTAGCCGATCATTACGCCGACAGCGACGCTCACGCGCTGGAACTGGCGCGCCGCAGCATCGCTCATCTGAATTGGCGCAAGCACGGTCAGGTGCAGGTCCAACAGCCCGTTGCGCCGCTGTATTCAAGCGATGAGCTGTACGGCGTGATTCCGGCCGACGCCAAGCAGCCTTTCGACGTGCGCGAAGTGATCGCGCGGCTGGTCGACGGCTCGGTGTTCGACGAGTTCAAGGCGCTGTTCGGCACCACGATGGTGTGCGGCTTCGCGCACCTGCACGGCTACCCGGTCGCGATCCTGGCCAACAACGGCATCTTGTTCGCCGAAGCCGCGCAGAAAGGCGCGCACTTCATCGAGCTGGCGTGCCAGCGCAGCATCCCATTGCTGTTTCTGCAGAACATCACAGGCTTCATGGTGGGCCAGAAATATGAAGCCGGCGGCATCGCCAAACACGGCGCCAAGCTGGTCACCGCCGTGGCCTGCGCGAAAGTGCCGAAATTCACGGTGATCATCGGCGGCAGCTTCGGCGCCGGCAATTACGGCATGTGCGGGCGCGCCTATGACCCGCGCTTCCTGTGGATGTGGCCCAACGCACGGATTGGCGTGATGGGCGGCGAACAGGCCGCCGGCGTGCTCGTCCAGGTCAAGCGCGAACAGGCCCAGCGCAGTGGCGAAGGCTTCAGCGCCGAGCAGGAGGCCGCCCTCAAGCAGCCGATTCTCGATCAGTACGAACATCAGGGCCATCCCTGGTATTCCAGCGCACGGCTGTGGGACGACGGCGTGATCGACCCGGCCCAGACCCGCGACATTCTGGCGCTGGCGATCAGCGCTTCGCTCAATGCTGCCATCGAAACGACGCGCTTCGGCGTGTTCCGGATGTGACCCAGGACTGCCCCCATGAACGATTTCGCCACGCTGGAGCTTGAGCGCGACCCAAGAGGGTTCGTCACGCTCTGGCTCGATCGGCCGGAGAAGAACAACGCTTTCAACGCGCAGATGATCCGCGAATTGATCATCGCCCTGGACCGGATTCAGAGCGACGCCAGCCTGCGTTTTGTCCTGCTGCGCGGCCGAGGCCGGCATTTCAGCGCGGGCGCGGACCTGGCGTGGATGCAGGAATCGGCCAACCTGGATTTCAACACCAATCTGGGTGACGCCCGTGAACTGGGCGAATTGATGTACAACCTGGCGAAGCTCAAATGCCCGACGCTCGCCGTCGTGCAAGGTGCAGCCTACGGTGGTGCGCTGGGGCTGATCAGTTGCTGCGACATGGCCATCGGCAGCGACGACGCGCAGTTCTGCCTGTCGGAAGTGAAGATCGGCCTGGCGCCTGCGGTCATCAGCCCGTTCGTGGTGCAGGCAATCGGCGAGCGTCATGCCCGCCGCTACGCCCTCACCGCCGAGCGTTTCAACGGCACACGGGCACGGGAGATCGGCCTGCTGGCCGAGTGTTACCCGGCGGCCGAGCTCGAATCCCACGTGCAGCAGTGGGTGGCCAACCTGCTGCTCAATAGCCCGCAGGCCATGCGCGTGAGCAAGGATTTACTGCGCGAAACCGCCCACGGCGAGCTCAGCCCTGCGCTGCGCCGCTACTGCGAGAACACCATCGCGCGGATTCGCGTCAGCGCCGAGGGGCAGGAAGGCTTGCGGGCGTTCCTGCAGAAACGCGAGCCGGCCTGGCGAGACGCCGGACCGACACCATCAGGAGAATCTCAATCATGACCGGCGCGTCAGGCACCTCACTCACGTCCGTACTCATCGCCAATCGAGGCGAGATCGCTTGCCGCATCATGCGCACCGCCAAAGCCATGGGATTGCGCACCATTGCCGTGTACAGCGACACCGATCACGATGCCCGGCATGTGCGCGAGGCCGACATGGCCGTCGCGCTGGGTGGCAGCAAGGCCGCGGACAGTTATCTGCAGATCGATAAACTGATCGCCGCGGCAAAGTCCAGTGGCGCCGAGGCCATTCACCCGGGCTACGGATTTCTCTCGGAAAACGCCGCTTTCGCCCGCGCCGTGGAGCAAGCCGGGCTGATATTTCTCGGCCCTCCTGCGTCAGCCATCGAGGCCATGGGCAGCAAGTCTGCGGCCAAGTCCTTGATAGAGGCCGCCGGTGTTCCGCTGGTGCCCGGCTATCACGGCAACGCTCAGGACGCGGCGACGTTTCGCGAAGCCGCCGCGCGGATCGGCTATCCGGTGCTGCTCAAGGCGACCGCCGGGGGCGGCGGCAAGGGCATGAAAGTGGTCGAGCGTGATGAAGACCTCGCCGACGCACTCGCTTCGGCGCAGCGCGAGGCGCAGTCATCGTTCGGTGATTCACGCATGCTCGTCGAAAAGTACGTCCTCAAACCCCGCCACGTGGAGATTCAGGTGTTTGCCGATCAACACGGCCATTGCCTGTACCTCAACGAACGCGACTGTTCGATCCAGCGGCGCCACCAGAAAGTCGTCGAAGAAGCCCCTGCGCCGGGATTGACCGCGCAGCTGCGTCGGGCGATGGGCGAAGCGGCGGTGCGGGCGGCGCAGGCGATCGGTTATGTGGGGGCCGGCACGGTCGAGTTTCTGCTGGACGCGCGCGGCGAGTTTTTCTTCATGGAGATGAACACCCGCCTGCAGGTCGAACACCCGGTCACCGAGGCGATCACCGGACTGGATCTGGTCGCCTGGCAGATCCGCGTGGCCCAGGGCGAACCGCTGCCGATGACGCAGGATCAGGTGCCGCTCAAGGGCCATGCAATCGAAGTGCGTCTGTACGCCGAAGACCCGGCCAATGATTTCCTCCCGGCCACCGGCACGCTTCAGGCGTATCGGGAATCCAGCGCAGGCGCCGGGCGGCGCATCGACAGCGGCGTGGCCGAGGGCGATGCAGTGTCGCCGTTCTACGACCCGATGCTCGGCAAACTGATTGCCTGGGGCGAGGATCGCGAGCAGGCACGATTGAGGTTGCTGGCCATGCTCGACGAGTTCGCCATCGGCGGCGTGCGCACCAATCTTGCGTTTCTTCGCCGGATCATCGCCCACCCCGCCTTCGCCCAGGCTGAATTGGACACTGATTTCATCCCGCGCTATCAGGCAGACCTGTTGCCGCAGGCCGAATCTTTGCCTGATGACTTCTGGAACGCTGCCGCGCTCGCCTGGCAGCAAAGCACAGTGAAACGGGTGCGTGAGGATGATCCGCACTCGCCATGGTCCCGCGTCGATGGCCTGCGCCTGGGTGCACCGAGCGAAGTGGACGTTCATCTTCAATGCGCGGACCAGATCCGCAGCGTGCGGTTACGCGGCCTTGGCCGTGCCGTTGCCTTGCAGGGCGAGCAACTGACGGTGGAACAGCGAGGGGTGCGTCGGCAGACTCTGGCCCTGCGTCGTGGCGACACGTTGTATCTGCGCTGGCACGGCGAGTTGCACGCGGTTCAACGGGTCGACCCGATCGCGGACGCCGCCGCCAGTCATGTCCAGCAAGGCGGGCTCAGCGCGCCCATGAACGGCAGCATCGTGCGGGTACTGGTGAACGTCGGCGACACCGTCGACAGCGGGACGCCGTTGGTGGTACTGGAAGCCATGAAAATGGAGCACAGCATCCGCGCCAGCCAGGCCGGAACCGTCGCCGCGCTGTATTGCGCTGAGGGCGAGATGGTCAGTGAGGGAACGGTGCTGGTTGAGATCAGCGGTGGTTGATGGGTAAAAAGCGACCGGGAGTCTGGCTTGTTGGCGTAGTGCCGGGTATTGGCAGCAGATCTGATACGTGTGGTGTGTCAGGTGTTCCGAGGCGGCCGATTATACGACTGCTGCGCAGCCGATCGTCCGAGTGCGGCCCAGAGCAAGCGCGCTCCTACCGGGTTATGTTGGTATCGAGATACAGGCCATAGGACCTGTAGGAGTGAGCTTGCTCGCGAAGCCGAAACCGGCAGCCTTTCGCCGAACGCGGTCGGCGAGGGGCTAATCAGGAAGCGACGCCCATGCCGTTTTTCATCAGCACGTTTGCCAGCTTGCGCGCGAGTTCTTCTTCCTTGTAGGGCTTCTGCACGATCAGTTGCTGGTCGACGTCGAGGATGTCGATGTCGGCGAACCCGGTGATGAACATCACCGGCAGTTCCGGGTAGTTGCGCCTGATGATTTCGGCGAGCTCAGCACCCGTCATGTTCGGCATCGCAAAGTCAGTCAGCACCAGCTCGATGCCGGTGTCGATCTTCTTCAGCGCATCGTCGCCGCTTTCCGCCTCGACCACCGAATACCCCAACGAGCCGAGCATCATCGATGTCACCGAGCGCACATCCGGATCGTCGTCCACTAGCAGGATGGTTCGGTGCAGGTCGTCGGCATCGGCATGACCGGGCATGTCCGACACGCTGACCACCGGGGTGGCGGTCCGGGCGACGCTGGGCAGGTACACCCGGATCGTCGTGCCGGCGTTTTCGGCAGTGTCGATGCTCACCCCGCCACCCGACTGTTTGGCGAAGCCGAAGACCTGTGCAAGTCCCAGCCCCGATCCCTTGCCCACCGCCTTGGTGGTGAAGAACGGTTCGAACGCTTTTGCCAGCACTTCTTCGCTCATGCCGCAGCCCGAATCGCTGACCGACAGCACGACATACGCGCCCGGGTCCGGATCCTCGGGCCGCTGCGGCAGGCGGTAGACCATCTCGTTCCAGGTGCTCAGGCGCAATTGCCCACCCTGCGCCATCGCGTCGCGGGCGTTGATCGCAAGGTTCAGGATGATCATCTCAGTCTGGGTCGGGTCGACCAGCGCGCTCCACAAGTCGTCGGCCAGCTGCGTCTCCACCCAGACACTGCCACCCAGCGCACGGCCGAGCAGCTCGCGCATCCCGGCGATGGTGTCATTGAGGTTCAGCGCCACCGGCTCCAGACGCTGACGCCGCGAGAACGACAGCAACTGGCTGGTCAGTTTGGCGCCGCGCTCACCGGCTTCCCGGATGTTCTGCAAGCGCTGCGGCGACTTGGTGAACACGCCCTTTTCGAGATCCCGGGACAGGAAATTGGCGCTGGTGAGGATGACCGTCAGCAGGTTGTTGAAGTCATGGGCCACGCCTGCAGTGAGCTGGCCGACCACTTCAAGACGCTGCATCTGCTGCAACGCCGCTTCGACGCGCTCACGTTCCCGAATCTGATCACGCAGCCGCTTGTTGGTCGCTGCCAGCTCATCGACCACTGCCCGCTCGCTGGTGATGTCGCGGACCGCCGCGTACATCAGTCCCTCGTCAGGAACAATGGTCCAGGACAACCAGCGGAAGCCGCCGTCGGCGTGGCGCATGCGGTTGACGAAGCGCGTCGAGACGTTGCCCTTGGCGACGCTGGCGGTCTCGTGCAGGGTCGCATCCAGATCATCCGGGTGAATCAGCGCGCCCAGCGGCCGTTCGTTCAAATCGCCTCGCGCCCAACCCAGCGTCGCCTCCCACGCAGGGTTGAGGGCGATTGGGGTCATGTCGAAACGCAGCACGCCGAGCAATTCGCGGGACAGCTCCCAGGTCCGGTCGCGCTCACGGGTACGCTGCACCACGCGTTCGCCGAGGATTTCATTGAGCTGATGCAGCGCCTGAGTGGCCTGTTTGCGCTCGCTGATGTCCTGCATGACACCCGTGAAGCGCACGCACTTGCCGTCCTCGAACAACGAACGACCATTGGAAAACACCCAGCGTTCGCTGTCGTCATCGGTCAGCAGGCGATGTTCGATCTGGTAGCCGGTGTCGGCCTCCAGTGCAGACCTGACCCGGCTTTGCAGCAGGTCGCGATCATCCGGATGGCAGCGCGAGAACATGAAGGCCATGCTCACTTGAGTATCGGCCGCGACCCCATAAAGCGCTTTGCAACGCTCGTCCCAGAGCAGCGTGTCGGTGCGCGGGTCGTAGGTCCAGACGCCCATGTCCGCCGCCTCGATCGCCAACTGCGCCCGCACTTCCGCGTCTTGCAGTGTCTGCTCGGCGTGCAGGCGTTTTTCCCGCTCGTGCACTTCGGACACGGCGCGCATCACGGCCTTGGGCAGCATCTTCATGTTCTGTTTGAGAACGTAGTCGATGGCGCCCATGCGCATCATCTCGACCGCATGCTGCTCGCCGAAAATGCCGGACAGGAAAATGAACGGGGTCTGAGGCGCGAGCCGTAACGCGCAGTTGAGGACCTCGGCACCGGAGGAACCGGGCAACAGGTAATCGCTGAGGATCAGATCGAAACGTGCGGCTGACAGCTCGCGCTCCACGTCCTGATGGTTATAGACCAGGGTGGCGTCGATTTTCAGCCCGCTGTTTTCCAGCGTGAGCAGGGTCAGTTCGGCGTCGTGCGAACTGTCTTCAACCAGGAGCAACTTGAGCAGCGATAGCGGCATGAATAATCGTCGATTGTTTCGAAGGCCTGTGCCGCCAGCAGTGTGCATGACGACGCAGGCCGAAAGTCGTAAGGGTCAGGAGCCCGGACGGCGTGACAGTCGCAATGAACCTGGTGGCGGCTCGTTGAGTACGGCCCAGAAAATCCCCAGATCGGAGATTGCCGAGACGAATTCCTTGAATTCGACCGGTTTGACCACGTAAGCGTTCACTCCAAGGGCGTAGGCACGTTGAAGATCCGGTTCCTCGCGGGACGACGTCAGCATGACCACTGGAATGCTGCGCAATTCATCCGTCTCGCGAATGACTTTGAGCACTTCCAGACCGTCAAGTTTCGGCAGTTTCAGGTCCAGCAACAACACCGCCGGGTTGCCTGCGGCCCGGTCGTGGAACTGGTTGCGCCGCAGCAGGTAATCCAGCGCTTCGGCGCCATCGCGCAGCACGATCACCTCGTTGGCCAACTGGCTACGCTCCAGCGCGACCAGCGTCAGTTCGAGGTCGTTCGGATTGTCTTCCACCAGAAGAATGGGTTTGAGCATTGGGCGTCTCCTCGGACACTCAAATGGTTACTGTGAGACTGCGCTTGGGAAGCGCAAAATAAAATGTGGCGCCCTGCCCCAGTTGGCTCTGCGCCCAGACCGAGCCGTCATGCCGCTCGATGATCCGGCGCACGCTGGCAAGGCCGATCCCCGTTCCTTCGAATTCCTCCATGCGATGCAAGCGCTGGAACACCCCAAACAGCTTGCCGGCGTAGTCCATGTCGAAGCCCACGCCGTTGTCGCGGATGTACACCACGACCTTGCCGTCTTCTTCATAGCTGCCGATTTCGATCACCGCAGCGCTCTGCGTGCGGCTGTATTTGATGGCGTTGGACAGCAGGTTGCGCATCGCCAAATGCAGAAACGCCGCGTCGGCGATCACCACCGGTAACGGTTCGGAGATGCGCCACTGCAGATCACGACCTTCATAGTCGGGGAGCATTTCCCGGCGGATTGCCTCGACCATGGCATTGAGGTCGACTTCCGAATAACGCATGGCCGAGCGCCCCATCTGCGAGAAGCTCAGCAGATTGTCCACCAGCGTGCCGGCGAAGCGCGCCGACTCACCGATGTTTTCCAGAAAGCGCACGCCGCGATCGGACAGTTTGCTGCCCTCGATGTCGCTGAGCAATTCAGCGTACCCGGCGATGTGCCGCAACGGCGCACGCAGGTCGTGAGAGACACTGTAGGAGAAGGCTTCGAGTTCCTTGTTGGACTTCTTCAGCTCTTCGGCCAGTGACGCCATCTCTTCGGCCTTGCGCAGGACGATGCCCAGCACGGCCGCGCGCAGCTCGATGACGCCTTCGCAATCGAGCTCGTCCCATGGGCGCGAGAAGCCGCGAACGGTCTGCTGCCACATTTCGAAGCTGTTGCGCGGATTCAGCGCACCGGCCTCGCCCACGCTTTTATCCGGCTTGCCTGCCCACTTCACCACGCGGGTCTGCTCGGGGCGGAACCAGATGATGTAGTTCGAATGCAATTCGGAAATCGCCATCGCCAGCACGCCGCTGACCGATGCGGCCAGCTCGGGCAGTTGCGCGATATCCCGGCCGACGTTATCGGACTGGAAAACCTCGTGGCTGCCACGCTGGCTGAGCCACTGCGTCAGCGCCTTGATCTGCTCGCGATCCGGCGTGTCGCCGTAGGTGTCGATGGTGGATTCAGAGATCACCGCCGCGCCGCTGGCTTCGACGAACGCCAGCAACACGTCTGGCATCGAACGCAACCCGCCCACCACGCTGTCCAAGTCCGCCATCGCCGCGAGCATCTGCACGATCTGCCGACGCAGGCTGAGCATGCGCTGGGTCTTGACCTGCGCCTCCTTGGTCTCGATCTGCAGGGACAGCACGCTGCCCAGCAGTTCGCAGGCGGTACGGGTCTGAAAACTGACGGGCCTTGGCGAGGCATGGTGACAGGAGATCAAGCCCCACAACTGGCCACGCACCACGATCGAGATCGACATCGATCCCAGCGTCTGCATGTTGCGCATGTATTGCAGGTGCACCGGGGAGACGCTGCGCAGGGTGGCGAAACTCAGGTCCAGTGGCGCGCCCGTCAGCGGATTGTTGACCGGCACCAGCGGCGAAGGCTGATAGTTGGCGTCTTCGATGACGCGGATACGGTTGGCGACATACAGCGCACGCGCCTGCCGGGGAATGTCGGCGGCCGGAAAGCTCAGGCCGAGGAAACTCGCATAGCCCTCATCGGCCACTTCAGCGTTGACCAGCCCGTTACCGTCGGCATCGAACTGATAGGCTTTGACCCGACCGAACCCGGTGATGCGCTTGACCTCCGCCGCCGAGCGCTGGCACAGCGCCTCGATGGTTTCGTGCTCGTTCATCTGACTAATGAACCCGCGCATGAGCGGGTACACGTTGCCGTACGCCGAGCTCATGTCACTGGCCGGTTCGAATTCGGCAATCAGCACCTTGTCGTGACGGTGCACCATCATCGCCATCGGCAGGCCGGCCCGCGAACCTTCGAGGAAGCGCACGTCACCCACGTGAAACGGGTTCTGGTCGTCCTCGGGCAGTGCCTGCAAACGTTTAAACAGCAGCTCGCAGTCGGCGAACACGGTATTCAATGCCGCACCGATCAACGCCTGCGGGTCCAGGCCCAGCCAGCTCTGAACGTTGGCGCTGACCTGGACGACGCGCATCGCCGCTTCATCGATGACCAGCAGGAAACCCTGCGGCTGAATACTGCCGGGAATCTGGATCGGCTCTCGTGCGCAATTGTCGATCGCGCTCTGATGGAGTTCCTGGCTGAGGGTCAAAACTAGATCTCCTTCACCGCGCCTTTTCTGCGTCTTCAGGCATCAGCGGTGTGTGCCCAAGGGGATGGCACTGAATGAATTGGCATATACGGTAACAAAAACAGGCGCGTACCAGTACACCCGGATGCGCGTTGGCGGGAGAAATTTCTAGTGAGCGGCTCCACCGTCGAGCATCGCACGCACCTTGCACAGGAACTCGACCAGCTGGAAAGGCTTGATGATCATGTCCATCCCCTCGCCGAGAAAGTGCTGCCGGTTCAGGGCGTTTTCGGCGTAGCCGGTCATGAACAGCACAGGCAGTTCCGGGCGCCAGCCGCGCACCAGGCGGGCCATCTCGCGGCCATTCATCTGCGGCATGCCGACATCGGTCAGCAACAGGTCGATCGACCGGTCCTGCTCCATGATCGACAGCGCGGTATTGACGTCGGCGGCCTGCGTGCAGCGATACCCGGCATCAGTCAGCACTTCGTTGACGAACATCCGCACCGAGGCCGTGTCCTCGACGATCAGGATATGCTCCCCGGCGCCCAGCTCGGCCGCGATGGGCGCCAGCTGCGGCGGCACGCTCTGCTCGATGGCGGCCGGCAGCATCAGGGTCACTTCGGTGCCATGGCCGACGACGCTGCGAATGTTCACATCGCCGCCGGACTGACGGGCGAACCCGTAGATGGTCGACAGCCCCAGCCCAGTGCCTTCGCCAATCGGCTTGGTGGTGAAGAACGGGTCGAACACCTTGTCGATCAGGTGATGCTCGATGCCCACCCCGTCGTCGCGCACTGTGAGGGCGATGTAGGCGCCGGCTTCCATGCGCGAGTGGCCCTGGGAATACGCCTCGAACGTGCTGATCCAGATATTGCCGCCCTCGGGCAGCGCGTCGCGTGCGTTGATTACCAAGTTGAGCACGGCACTTTCCAGCTGCCCGGAATCGACCATCGCAATGGCGCTGCGCGAGGTCAGTTCGAGGGTCAGGCCGATACGCTTGCCGATGGTCCGGCTCAGCAGATCCTCCAGCGAGCGGACATGCTGATTGATGTCGGTGGGTCGCGTGTCCAGCGGCTGCTGGCGGGCGAATGCCAGTAACCGGTGAGTCAACGCCGAGGCGCTTCTGGCCGACGCCAGCGCGGCATCGGCGTAGGTCAGGACTTTTTCCGGGCGGGCGTCTTCGGTGCGTTTCTTGATCAGCTCCAGCCCGGTGACGATGCCGGTCAGCAAGTTGTTGAAGTCGTGAGCGATGCCGCCGGTCAACTTGCCGATGGCGTCCATTTTCTGCGCCTGCAGCAGCTGTTCTTCGGTCCTGGCGCGCTCGGCGACTTCATGGGCCAGCCGACTGTTCACCGAATCGAGCTGACGCAGGTGCGACTGTTCGCGACGCCGATGCTCGGTGACGTCCTCGATGAACACCAGGCTCAGCCCGGTGGCGCGGTAAGGCGACACTTGCCATTCGGTTTCCCGCACATCGCCCTTGACGCGCATGCTCAGCGTGCCTTTCCAGCGTTCGCCAGCGGCCAGCGCCTCGCGAAGACCGTCGAGAATCGCTTCCTGATCCTCGCTGAAGCACTGCATCAGGCTGTCTTCTTCCGGGCCCTGGCTGATCAGTTGCGCGAACGCGTGGTTGCATTCGTGGACCGCAAGATCGCCGTCCATGACCGCGATCGGCGCGGAGACATTGACGAAAATCTCGCGAAAACGCTCCTCGCTTTCACGCAACGCAAATTCGGTGTCGCGCACGCGCAGCAGTGTGCGCAACGTTGCCAACAGCACGTCGGGATCGACCGGATGAACCAGATAGGCGTCGGCCCCGGCTTCCAGCCCGGTGACGATGTCGCCGGTCTGAATCGATGCTGCCGAGACGTGTACCACCGGCAACAGCGCGGTGCGCGGTTCGGTACGCAACTGGCGCACGATGTCGAAGCCGCTCATGTCCGGCAGATTGACGTCCAGGATCAACGCATCGGGAATCCGCGCCGCGATCAGCGCAAGCCCCTCGGTGCCTGTTCCCGCCTCCAGCACGATGAAACCCTGACGCTCCATGCGCCTTCGCAGCGCGTAGCGGGTTGCAGCGTTGTCATCGACGATCAGCAGCCGGGTCTCAGCTTTCATCAACGTGCTCCTGAGCCAGCGCCAGCGGGATGACCACGTAGAACGTCGAACCGACGCCAGGCTGACTCTCGACGCCCACGCGGCCGCCCAACAGTTCGCCGAAGCGCTTGCACAGTGACAGGCCCAGCCCGGTTCCGCGCAGGCGTTTCTGCAGCGGCGAATCGACCTGAATGAAGTCTTCGAACAACGCCCCGTGCAGTTCTTCCGGAATGCCGATGCCAGTGTCACTCACCGCAAATCTGACCGCCTGCTCGTTTTCAAGTCGCGCGGAAACCCGCACTTCCCCACGCTGGGTGAACTTCAGGGAGTTGGAGATGAAATTGCGCAGGATCTGCGCGAGCTTCTTGTCGTCGGTGTACAGCCTCGGCAGGCCGACCGGCTCTTCGAAAATCAGGTCCACGGCGGAGGTGTCGACGATGGGCCTGAACATGCCACGCAACGCCGAGAACAGGTCGAACATATCGAACCAAGCGGGGGAAATGCTGATGCGCCCGGCTTCGATCTTGGCCAGGTCCAGCAGGTCGTCGACCATGTCGCTCAGCTCGCGCGCCGCGGTGCTGACGAACGACACCTGCTTGTGCTGCTCAGGACTCAGCGGGCCGTCGAGTTCATCCGACAACAGGCTGGCGATGCTGAGGATCGAGCCCAGCGGCGTGCGGAACTCGTGGCTCATGTAAGACAGGAAACGGCTCTTCAGGTCCGAGGCCTGACGCAACTGATCGGCCTGCATGTCCAGTTCGGCATACAACGCCAGAACGCCCTGATTGGTTTCATCCAGCTCGGCGCGCAGCGCGTCAGCCTCTTCACGCAGCCGTGAAAGCTCGGCTGACGCTTCGGGCGCGTTGCGGGCGGGGTTGTCAGTCATCGAGCGTCTCCAGAACCATCACCAATACCGTTACATCATCCCTGCCCCGACAATAATCGCGGTGCAGCACTGCCGCGATAATCGCCGGGTGTCGGTACATCAGACCCGGATACTCGCGAAGATTCCAACGCGATTGCAGGCCATCGCTGTACATGATCAACAGCTGCCCCGCGCACTGAGGATAGTCCACCGCTGCCACTTTCCGGTATTGCAGACCGACGATGCCCGGATGCGACGGCAGGCCACGCGGACGCTCCTCGCCGATCAGCGTCGCGCCGATATTGCCGATACCGGTGAAGCGCAATTTGTCCGCCTCAGCGTCGAACTGCGCCAGTGCAACGGCGCCGCCGCGGCTGCCGCGCATGTCGTGGTGAATCTCGTCGAGCAGCACAGCGGGATCGGCGAACGGCTCCCGGTTGAATGCCCTGGCGCCCGCCATTGCCGCATCTTCGGCTTCAGGGCCGTGCCCCAGGCCATCGATCATCAGCACGCTGACACGCTGACCGGCAATGGCCACTTCCCACACATCGCCGCAGGCAGGATCGTCATGCAGCGAATGCTGGGTGATGCCCAGGCGCAGGTCATTGAAGTGCGCGGCGCGGGGATAGAACCGGGTGAGCAGGACGGTTCCGCGGTTGTCGGTGTGCACGTCGAACACCTGCGCCTGACGCAGTATCGAGCCCAGGCCGATACCTTGCGTCCCACGGGTCGAAAAGCCATCGGCCAGGCAATCCTGCAGATCGAAACCCTGGCCCCGGTCAATGGCAATGACTTCGACGCCCGGGGCTGAACCCGGCAGCGTACGCAAGTGCAGCGCGCCGTTGCTGGCATGCTTGAGAATATTGCTGGCCAGTTCGGTGACGACCAATGCCACGCGACCGGCGTCGGTGGCATCGAAACCCTGCTGCTCGGCCAGCTTTTGCGCGGTTCGCCGTGCGTGTCCTACCTGGCTGCTGTCTTCGATCGGCAATACAAGCGTCAGGCTGCTGTGCAGGTTCAAGTCCATTTACAGATCGTCACACGAGTGCCCGCGCCCGGCGCCGTGTCCAGTTCAAAGTCATCGACCAGGCGCTTGGCACCGGTCAGACCCAGGCCCAGACCGCCGCCCGAGGTCCAGCCATCGGTCATGGCCAGCTTGAGGTCGGGAATGCCGGGACCTTCGTCGCGAAAGGTCAGGCGCAGGCCCGTGCGTGTGCCTTCCTCGACGATCTGCCAGTCCATGTCACCGCCGCCGCCGTAGACCATCGTGTTACGCGCCAGCTCGCTGACCGCTGTCACCAGCTTGGTCAGGTCGATCAGGCGCATGCCACAGTCTTGCGCCAGCTTGCGAGCCGTCTGCCGGGCCAGCACGACGTCCTGTTCGATCTGAATGCTCTGAGTGCCGCTGCTGCGCACGTTCATTGGGAATAGGCCCGCTCGCGCAGCAGTTTCATGCCGCGTTCGACGTTCAGCGCGGTGCTGACACCGGGCAGCGTCATGCCCAGTTCCACCAGGGTGATCGCCACCGCCGGCTGCATCCCGACCAATACGGTTTCGGCGTCCATGATCCGGGAAAGCCCGGAGATCATGCCGATCATGCGCCCGATGAACGAATCGACCATGTCCAGTGCGGAGATGTCGATCAGCACGCCGCGCGCCGAGGTCCGGCTGATGCGTTCGGACAGGTCGTCCTGCAGCGTCAGCGCCAGCTGGTCATGCATGTCGACCTGGATAGTGACCAGCAGAAAGTCACCCATCTGCAGAATAGGAATTCGCTCCATTGGCTCATACCGCCTTGGTGACGGTCACGCCCAGACGGCGCAAGGCCAGTGCAAGCGCATCGGCCAGGTTGGCTTTAGTGACCACGCCTTGCAGATCCAGGCCCAGATGAACGATGGTCTGGGCGATCTGTGGGCGCACGCCGCTGATGATGCAATCGGCACCCATCAGGCGGATTGCCGTCACGGTCTTGAGCAGGTGCTGAGCGACCAGGGTGTCGACGGTCGGCACACCGGTGATGTCGATGATGGCGATTTCCGAGCCGGTGTCGACGATGCGCTGCAACAGCGACTCCATCACCACCTGCGTGCGCTGGGAGTCCAGGGTGCCGATCATCGGCAGCGCCAGCACGCCTTCCCACAGCTTCACCACCGGGGTGGACAGCTCCAGCAGCTCTTCCTGTTGGCGCTTGATCACCGCTTCACGGGATTTCTGATACGTGCGGATGGTGTGCATGCCGAGCACGTCCAGCAGTTGCGAGATTTCCCACAGCTGCTCGGCGAGCACCGCAGGCTGGTCGGCGTATTGCGCCTGCAACTGGGCAAACACCGGACCTTTGAGGGCAAAGATGAAGCTGGCGGTCTGCTGGGAGTCCTGACCCGCGATGGCGCGCTGGTGCGAAAGCTTCTCCAGAAACTGACGGATTTCATCCCACTCGGCGGTGGTGATGTTGTGCGTGCTGCGTTTTTCCAGCACGGAAATGAGCAGGCGCAGGAACTCGGCAGTCTGCTGACGGATGTCGTCCGCTTTGAGGTTGCGCGTTGCACCGCTCGCTTCCAGGTCCGCCTGCCAGTGAGACGCCAATTGCGACTCGGAGCGTTTGAGAGAGTCCACGGTGGTTTGTTGCAGTGCTGCCATGAGGTTGGCTCCTGAGGATTGCGCGTCGATGGCTCTGATCGACAACTGCGGACCTACGAAAAAGTGCTGGGGATCCGATCTGGAGTCACCCCGATCGAGTTCTAACTTATTAAATGCAAAGCGCTTTTGCGTGCGCGAACAGGCGTGACGAAATACGCTGTCGCAGATTTGGTGTCAAGGTAACATCACCCGACAGGAATGGTTCCATCATTCCTTTCGATCAACGCAACATTTTCAGGCCGTCGCGCGTATGACGCTGATGGCTGTTCGCGGGAACTATAGTCGGGGATCCGGTCAGGATCGAAAAAGCCCGCCGTCCTAGGCAGAACGGCGCTGTGCAGATCGGCAGGCGTCAGAGCGAGGCGGCGCTGGGGAAGGAGCGACTGCCGAATGGCGTGACGCAGGTGCGCAGGTCGTAACGCAACTCGGCAACCAGTTCAGCGACGGCGCGCACGGTCGTCAGGTTGGCGATGGACAGATCGTCGACCTGCATCGCAACAGCCCCGGTGCTCTGGTCGAAGATTTTCACCATCAATGCGCCGTTGGGTTTGACCGTGCACTCACAGGCCAACGGCAAAAAACTGCTTTCCAGCGTCCTGCGCAGTTCCGGGGTAAAAAGCATCGAACCACCTCCTTGTTGATCGAAATCGGCCACCCATCACGGTGTACAGACCGATGGCTGAGTGTAGATGCGCGGTGGGAAGTCGGGACGACCACGCAATCAGGCTGTGCGCTGCGTCACAAAAGGCTGTCTGTCACCTGGGCGTAAATCGAGAACGCACCAAGCAGGAACCAGAACGCACTGAACAACCACGGTGTGCGCATGGAGAACAGCAGCGACTTGCGATAGCCCTTCTCGCTTGACTCGTGCTCCGAAAACAATGGCGAATCGTCGTACGCCAGCCCCATGGCCGGCTGGCTGCGCAGCAACTGACTCTGCTTGAAGTGCCAGTGATCGATGATTTCGTAGGCCGCGCGGATGCCGGGCCAGGCATGCATCGAGCTGATCAGCCCGAGCAAGGTCAGAAACGGCGGGACAACCAGGGTGAACAGTTTGCCCCACTCAGGGTTCAGGTTCGCCATCGATGACGCGAAGGCGATGACCAGAAACGATTGGGCTGACAGATAGGCGTTGGTGCGATTGGACAGGATGGCGGTTTCGTACTGGATTTCCTTGCGGTAGAAATCCAGCCGGTCTTTCGGCGAGCCGAACAACAGCGCGTCAGCGGCCTGGCTGTCGGAAACGGGAGTACTGCTCGTGATGATGCTGGATGTAGGGGACTCGCCAATCAAAACCTGAAGCTCCTGAACGGTAAATAAGAAGCGCCGGACCGGATGTTATTCCCGGCCCGGCGCGATAGCGGTGCAACTCAACGCAGATCGTCCGACAGCGGCGTCGGCTGATCAGGCTTGGGCGCCTGCGCCGACGGTGGCTCGTTCCAGTCATCAGGCCGCTGCTCCTTTTGCTGTTCGTGCTCCCTGAGTTCCTCGCGGTAATCCTCGTCTTCAAGCGCGTCCGGATCCAGGTCGGCTTCGGCGGGAGACGATGGCGTAACCGGTGGAACGTCGACAGGCATGGCAGGATCGACTGGCATAAGTACCTCCTCGGGACGAACCCGGAGAATCCGGGCGTTGCAGGTTTGAGGCACTTGGCGCGCTGGGGTGCCGAAAAATGGACGGACGGCGTCCAGATCCGTTTATTTCAGGGTTCCGGAGGCGCGCCCCATGCACCGCACCCGACGTTCCTCGACGCGCTGGGCGAACCAGGCGGTGGTCAATTTGCGAGTGATTTTCGGGCTCTCAAGCACGATTCCCGGCAGGATCGCCCGCGGCAGCGGCTTGCCAGCGGCCTTGTCGGCCAGCGCGAAGACCTTGCGATACAGCTCGGTCTCCTCGAACGCCAGCGTTTCACCCTTCTCCAACTGGCTGCGAATGGTCGGGTTGCGCATGTTCAACTGCTCATGGAGGCTGCGCACCGCCAGTTCCGTTTGTCCCAGCGACGGGCTGAAGCCGTAGCTGATCAGGTCGCCGTCCAGTGCCAGGCGCTTGCCCGAAAGCCGGGCCACCGCGCTTTGAAAGGCAGCGTTGCGACTGGCGTACCAGCCGGCATTGAAGTCGGCGAAGCGATAAAGCGGTTTGTCGTAACTCACCGGGTAGCCCAGCAAATGAGCGATGCCGAAGTACATCCCGCCGCGACGGCTGAACACTTCATGGCGGATCGAGCTTTCGACGGGGTATGGATATTCCTGTGCCTGATGCTCGGCGAATTCGATGCTGACCTGCATCGGCCCTGCGGTGTGCACCGGATTGAGGTTGCCGAACAGCGTGCGGCCCAACGGCACCAGCCCGATGAAATCGTCGAAAATCATGCTCAGGTCTTTTTCGGTGCGGGCCGCCGCCAGGCGCTGGTTGTAGGTCTTGCCACTGGATGAGCGAATGTCCAGCGCACTGCGCACGATCAGGTTGGGAATGTGCAGCTTGCTCGCCCGGCGATCGATCTCGTCCTGCGCGATCTTGCCCATGCCAGGCACCGCAGGGTCGACCTGAAAGTTGGACTCCTGCTCGGTCACGGCCAGCACCGAACACAGGTTTTCGACGGTGGGATTGATTTTCTGCGCTTCGAACGCTCGATAGATATCGGTGGCCCAGCCTTGGCGGTCGGGCACGCTGGCGGGCAACAACCGGACGATTTCGTTGCGTACCACCTCGGGCGCTGGCGGCGGCGCCTGATCGGGCCGCGAGCTGCAGCCCGCCAGCAGTGTGACCAGGATCAGGCTGATCGCGGCGGGAATGTGTCGGATGAATCCTTTCGCGGGCATGAATCCTCGCTGTTCGCTCAAGTGGGTGGCGGAATATGGACAGCGTGGCACGATGAGTGACTCATTTTCGGCGAAGTCGAGGACTGAGTCTGATACGGCGTGACAGCCCAGGCAGCCCGCAAAACGGACCGCCTCATCCGTTCCGCAGCGAGACTGACTGCCTCCGACAGCAGGATGAACGGCTTCAACAGCGTCGCCCTGATTCCTGTGCAGCGCTGCCGAGACACCTTCAATCACGATCAGCGGCCCTTGATTCGTCCTACTGGAAGAGTACGATTGCGTGATGTTGTACGATGACGTATAACAAATGCTTCGTATTGAGTTGCCTTTCAACATTCATCACGAGCCTCTAATAAAAATGAAAAGACACACACTCCCCCGCGCTGTACATGCCTTTGCCTCAACCCCTCCCGATTTTCCAGCCGCTTTGAGACACCTTCGCACGACGAGATTGTGATGCCTGGCAGCCTATTCCTGTGCCTCGCCACTGTCTGATCTCAAACGTCGTCTGACAACTCAGTCCCACGTTCGGGCCTTCGCGCTCGCGCCACCATTTCACGCACCCTGCCATCAGGGGACGGAGAGACCATGGACCCAAGAATAACAATCATCCTTTGCCTGACCGCCGGCTACTTCATCGTCATGTCCTACATCGGCTACAGCGTGCGCAAACACGCCAAAAGCAGCGATGGCTTCACCGGCGGCGGACGCAGTTTTCCTCCCTTTCTGATCGGCGCCCTGCTGCTGTCGGAGTTCATCGGCAGTTCGGTCAGCATCGGCACCGCACAGAAAGGTTTCGAAGCCGGAATTTCCGCGGCCTGGAACCTGGTGGCGCTGTCGTTGGGCTTCCTGTTGCTCGCTTTGGTGCTGGCCAAGAAATACCGCGACACCGGCCTCAATACCATTTCCGGGATCCTGGCGCAGAACTACGGCCAAGGCACCCGCTACGCCGCATCGGTGCTCACCATCTGCGCGCTGAGCATCGTGTCGGTGGCCCTGTACGCCAGCGGCGGTGCGGTTCTCGCAGCCGTACTCAATATCGACAAGACCCTGGCGATCCTGCTGGTCGGCGTCATCACGGTCTTTTACGTCAGCGTCGGCGGCATGCGCTCGGTGGTTTACACCAACTTCGTGCACGCGGTGATCAAGTACATCGGCATCGTCCTGGCCCTCGCTTTCGCGCTCAACGCCAGCGGCGGCATCGGCGCACTGCAAGCAAAACTTCCGGCAACCATGTTCGACTTCACGGGCGTGGGCTGGGGCCAGATCTTCGCGTGGATGATCGGCGGCGTCGGCTCCATCTTCGCGACCCAGTACGTGATTCAGGCGCTGGTCAGCACCAAAGACGAGAAAACCGCCAAGCGCGCCTGCTTCTATGTGTCCTCGCTGATGATCCCATTCGGCATCATGGCCGCGGGCATCGGCATGTGCAGCGCCTACCTGTATCCGGGAATCAAATCCATTGACGCCTTCCCTGCCCTGATCGCCCACATGCCGACCTTCTCGGCCAGCCTTGTGGTGATCGGCCTGGCCGGCGCGTTGTTCGGCGGCATCTCGGCTAACACCCTGGCGTCTGCCACCCTGGCGATGAAAGACTTCTACGACCCCTTCTTCAACAAGGAAAAGAGCGATCAGAAATCGGTGATTTTCATCCGCCTGGCGATCGTGGTGATCGGCTTCCTGCCGCTGATCCTGGCGCTGTACGCCGATAAGATCCTGCTGATCGCTTTCCTCGGCAAAGCCTTGCGCGCCACCCTCGCGGTGATCGTGCTGATGTGCTTCTACGCGCCGAAATTCGGCACCGGACGCGGCGCGCTGGCGGGCGTGATCCTGTCAGTGATCTCGACGATCGGCTGGTTCCTGGCCGGCAACCCCTACGGCATCGACAGTTCGTACTTCGCCCTGTTCGCGCCACTGCTGACCATGGCCATCGCCGAGCTGCTCAAGTCGGGCCGCTCCGAGGCGCAACCTGTGTTAAACAAGAACGGCTGAAAACGCCATTCGCACGTGCAATCAGGCTGCGGCCCGGTAGACGGAGCCGCAGCGCAAGGAGGAAACAATGAGCGACAAGAAAGCCGATGTTCTGGTCTGGGGCCCGATGCATGCGGCATTGACGCAAAATCTGGACCGCGATTTCACGGTGCACAACCGCTGGGAGATCAAGGATCTCGACGCCTGGACGGCCGAGCATGGCGACAAGGTGCGCGGCGTGATCACCAGCGGTGTGTACGGCACCGACAACGCGATCCTGGACCGCTTACCCCATCTGCAAGTGGTCAACAGCTTCGGCGTGGGCTACGACGCCGTCGATACCGACTATCTGGCGCGCCGCGGCATTCAGTTGAGCAACACGCCGGACGTGCTGAACAACGCCGTCGCCGAAACCGCCATGGCGCTGATGCTGTGCGTGTCGCGGCGCATCAGCGAAGCCGAACGTTTCGTGCGGGCGGGCAAATGGCCGTCCGGCAAGTTCCCGCTGGGCAATGACCTGTGCGGCAAGACCTGCGGCATCGTCGGCCTGGGCAAGATCGGCAAGACCATCGCCAAACGCGCGGCAGCGTTCGAGATGAACATCGCCTACTACCGCCGCGGCGAAGCGTATCCCGACGTTTCCTACACTCATTATGCTGATCTGCAAGCGCTGGCGAAGGCGTCGGACTACCTGATCGTGATCGTGCCGGGCGGCCCGGACACCCAGCATCTGATCAACCGCGACGTTCTCAAGGCGCTCGGCCCGTCGTCCTACCTGATCAACGTCGCACGGGGCTCGGTGGTCGATGAGCAGGCGTTGGTGACGTCGCTGCTGGAGTCGGAAATCGCGGGCGCGGGCCTGGACGTGTTCGAAGACGAACCTAACGTGCCCGCCGAACTGCTCTCGCTGGACAGCGTGGTGCTGACCCCGCACATCGGTTCGGGCACCTATGAAACACGCCAGGCCATGGCCGATCTGGTGTTTGCCAACATCAGCGCCTTCTTCGCCGATGGCTCGCTGGTGACACCCGTTTCGCTGTAAGCCACCGTGCAACGAGCCTGACTGTCGACGGCAACGGTGCCCGCATCGTCGCCGTTCGGCAGACCGACTGGATTTCACATTGGTCAGTCGCGTTCATGACGGCCTTCTGTCACACGACCGCAGGTCAGTCTTCACACCCCTTTCTCAACTTTTCTGGATAATGCCGGTCCAACCGCCCCGAACACGATCACGCTTCACGGGAGAGCCCTGTTTGAATATTGCCGGCGTCATTTTCGACTGCGACGGAACCCTGGTGGACAGCGAACGCCTCGCGGCCGGGCTTCTGCGCGACATTCTGCTGGAGCATGAAGTCTCCCTGACCCTGGACGAAGTGCTGCAACGCTTTCGTGGCGTGCAGTTCGCGTTGTGCATGGAAGGCCTGTGCCGCGATTATCCGTGGCTGCCCAACATCGAAATCGTCAACGCCTTCCGCGCCCGCACCCTGCCGCTGCTGCAGGACCAACTCGAAGAGATGCCGGGCGCCGTGGATTTCGTGCGCGGACTGACGCTGCCCAAGTGCGTGGCCTCCAACGGTCCGCGCAGTAAAATCGAAACCTGCTTGAGCACCGTGGGCCTGCTGGACGTGTTCCATGGCTTGATCGTCAGTGCTTACGAGGTCGAGGCGTGGAAGCCCTCGCCCGTTCTCATCGAGCACGCTGCCGGACTGCTCGGGCTCTGCGCGGCGGAGTGCCTGCTGGTAGAAGACAGCATTCCGGGCGTACAGGCCGGGCTGGGCGCGGGCGCACAGGTGGCAGGCTATGGCGACACCGACTTTTCGGCGTTTCTCAACCACGCCAACTTTCATCCGGTGAAGGATTTCGGTGAGTTGAAGGATCTGGTGCAGCGCATCAGTTGAGCACCTGACTTGGCTGATCGCCGGGTCTTCTTGGTTCCGGTCGTCATTCCGCGCATCTGGCATGACCGCGCGCGAACTTCCACTCATACGGCGCTTGTTCGCCGCCCCGGAACTCGATACTGTACATAAAAACAGTATCGAGAAAATCCATGCAGCTGATCGACAAGCTGAGCATCCTCGCCGACGCGGCCAAATATGACGCCTCTTGCGCCAGCAGCGCAGCGCCTAAACGCAGCTCCGAGGGCAAGTCCGGCATCGGCTCGAGCACCGGCATGGGCATCTGCCACAGTTACACGCCGGACGGCCGCTGCGTGTCGTTACTGAAAATCCTGCTCACCAACTTCTGTCTGTACGACTGCCAGTATTGCGTCAACCGACGCTCCAGCGATGTGCCACGAGCGCGTTTCAGTCCTGAAGAAGTGGTCACGCTGACCCTGGATTTCTACCGCCGAAACTGCGTCAGCGGGCTTTTCCTGAGCTCCGGCATCATTCGTTCGGCTGACTACACCATGGAACAACTGGTGCGCGTCGCCCGATTGCTGCGCGAAGAGCACGAATTTCGCGGCTACATTCACCTCAAGACCATTCCCGAAGCCGACCCGGCGCTCATCGAGGAAGCCGGCCGATACGCCGACCGGCTCAGCGTCAATATCGAACTGCCCACTCAGGCTGGCTTGCAGACCCTGGCCCCTGAGAAGGAAATGGGCTCGATCAGACAGGCCATGCAAACCATCTACACCGGTCAGCAGACCATTCTCAATGAGCCGAAAGCGCCGCGCTTCACCCCTGCCGGGCAGAGTACGCAGATGATCGTCGGCGCCGATGCCACCGACGACAGCACGCTGTTGCACACTGCTGAGTCGCTGTACGGCGACTTTCGCCTGAAGCGGGTTTACTACTCGGCGTTCAGCCCCATTCCCAACAGTCCGAAAAGCGTGCCACTCGCCGCCCCGCCGCTGCTGCGCGAGCATCGCCTGTATCAGGCGGATTTTCTTCTGCGCGGGTATGGCTATCGGGCAACCGAGCTGCTTCAAGGCCCTGGCGATCTGGCGCTGGACATCGATCCGAAACTGGCCTGGGCGCTGGAGCATCGAGAGGTTTTTCCGCTGGACCTCAATCGCGCGGAACCGGCAATGATCGCGCGCATTCCAGGGATCGGCATCCGCACCACCAAACGCCTGATCGAACTGCGCCGTCAGCGGCGCATTCGTTATGAAGACCTGACGCGCCTGCGCTGCGTGCTGGCCAAGGCTCGCCCGTTCATCATCACCAGCGACTACCACCCGCGTCAGGCAGAAACTTCCAGCGTGGCCCTGCGCGAACAGTTGCGCGACCGTCCGCAACCTCAGCAAATGGCGCTCTGGGCATGATCATTCTCGATTGCGAGGACCGCTTCGACACTTGGCGTCAGCAGGCGCGCTGGTTGCTCAGTCATCAGATCGATCCGGATCAGGTCAGTTGGAGCGTGGCGCAGGATGCCGATCTGTTCGCCAGCGACACACATTATCCCGAGCAAGCCGGACCGTTTCAGGCGCGCATTCCCCTGGCGCTGCTGGAGCTGCTGCAGAACGCCGGGCAATATTGCGGCGATCAGCGCTGGAGCCTGCTGTATGAAGTGCTCTGGCGCGTCAGTCACGGTGACCGCACCGCCATGCTGGCGGGTGACAAACTCGGCAGCGAGTTGCATCGACGGCTCAAGCAAGTCAGCCGTGAAGCGCATCACCTTCATGCGTTTCTGCGTTTCGTCGCCCTGCCCGTCAGCGAAGAAGCCGAAGACCTGGCGGCGAAGGCGGCATTGCTGGAAATGGAGACGCTGCCCGAATACGTGGCCTGGCATGAACCGGCCCACGACATTCTGCGCAGCGCCAGCGAACACTTCATCGGCCGCATGGGCCGGCACCGCTGGATGATCGCGACGCCCAAAGACGGTGTCTTCTACGACGGGCAGCAGCTGATCCATCAGCGTGAGTGCCCGCCGGCCTGGCAAGCGCTGGCGCGTAACGCCGACGACCCGCACGGGCAATTGTGGCTGACGTATTACAGCCACATCTTCAACCCAGCCCGACTCAATCCCAAAGTCATGCAAGGCCATCTGCCAACACGGTTCTGGAAAAACCTGCCCGAAGGTCCGTTGATCCCGGCGCTTATCAGTGAAGCGCGCACCGGCAAGCAACGTGACGGTCAGGCAAAGCAGATCGGCGAGCGACGCGGCAAGGTGATCAAGGGCAACGCCTAGCGTTCAGGCGCTTATTGTTGATGCACCGCCGTCTGCATGCCCGCCGTGCTCATCGGCGCGCCGAGCGTGCTGCCGAAGAACTCCACTGCCTCAGCACTGAGGTTGCGGTGAATGTCCTCGCGGTCGACGCCCAGCGCATCGGTGCACAAACCCGGCTGAGTGGCGCGCTGTTCGTCATCGCACGGCGCCATGAAGACAAAATGCCCGGCCCCGGCCAGCAATTTGAAATCCGAGACTTCGGGCAGCTTGCGCGCCAGTGCTTCTGCGTTCTTGTCGATTGCCAGCAATTCATCGCCATCGCCGCTATACAGCAACACCGGTACATGCACGTCGGACAGCGTGTGACGACCGAACATCAGCCCCAGCGGCGCCATCAGCATCAGCGCGCCGACGCGAGGATCGGCCTGAGCGTGCAGGTCATCGCGATCGGCGAGCAGCTCACCTTGGGTTTTGCAGGCATCCCGGTCCTGCGGGCGTTCCATGCAGTAATGGCGTAACCGCTGCAGATCAGGCTGAGCCCCCGCGAGGATCAACGCGGTCTCGCCACCCGCCGAATAACCGATGACGCCAACACGGCGTGCGCTGATGTAAGGCGACAGCATGGGATCGAGCAGCGCCGCGCTGATCGCCTCGGAAATCTGCAGCGGTCTGCCGTAGAGATTGCTCAGGCTGCCCAGTCGGCTGTGATCGAGATAATTGTCACCGGGGTGAAACACCGCCACCACGACAAATCCCTTGCGCGCCAGCGACGTCGCCAGATCATGCTGGGCCAGGGGCGTGCCGGTGTTGCCATGGGAAAGCATCAGCAGCGGAAAACGGCCCATGGCGATGCGGGCGTCTTCGGTGGCTTCAATCGGATACCCCTGAACGCGGGTCACGTGTTCTTCGTCGGTCGACGGATAAAAGGCGAAGGCATGCATGGGCCGGGAATCCAACGGATCCAGAAAGGTCAGCTCGTGGAAGCCCACGCTCCACGCATCCGACTCGGCGGCCTGCACCGAAATCATGCCGCTTAACAGGCTGATCATCATCACTGCACAAAGACGCATCATTGCAATGCCCCTCACCTTATCAATCCGTGCTTGTCGAATCAGACGCAGCGGGTCTGAGTTCCTTATAAAACGATGTCTGTGGCTATCTGACCGACCGGCATCGATAACATTCAGAAACGTTCTTAGATCAATCGTGCACAAGGCGGGCCAGGCTCAGAAAAAAGGGCGCAGCAGCCGTGCTGGTTACCGCGCCGGCCGAGTCAGCGGCGATTTTACTGGCCTGAGAGCAAGGTTACTCGCAAAGAAATCGCAAAGTCTGTCGCTTGACTGAACACATCGACGGCAAATCGAAAAACGCATTGCCTGAACGACGAAAGCCCCGTCAACCGAGGCTTGGGGCCGGGTTGACGGGGCTTGCAGTCTGGATCGCGCTCGAGCGTGCCGATCAGCGGCACCTCATAAAGCTTCAGGCGAACAGTGTTTCTTCGATGTGTTTCTGCGCAGCGGCCATGGCCGCGACACGTGGCTCGTCGCCGTAGGCCAGGCCGTGTGCGAACACGAATTGCAGGTCAGTCACGCCGATGAAACCGAACAGTACCTTGAGCAGGTCTTCATGACCGACGCTGGTGGGCTGGCCGACATGCAGGCCGCCGGCGGTGGACACGATCACCACTTTCTTGCCTTTGCACAGGCCTTCCGGACCGGCTTCGGTGTAGCGGAACGTGCGACCCGCGACAGTGATGCGGTCGATCCAGGCTTTCAACTGGCTCGGGATGGTGAAGTTGTACATCGGCGCGCCGATGACGACGACGTCTGCCGACAGGAACTCTTCCAGCGTGGCTTCATTGGTCTCCACTTCCAGCTTCTGCGCCGCGTCGCGACCTTCGACCGGTGTGCCGGCGGCAGCCAGCGTGGCGCCGGAGAAGTGACTCAGTGCGTCGTTGGCCAGGTCACGATAAACCACCTGTGTGTCAGGCGTCGTTGCGGTGAACGACTGGACCACGCTGCGGCTCAACTGACGCGAAGCGGAGTGATCGCCAAGGATGCTGGAATCAATGTGCAACAGTTTCATAACGTGCTTCCCAAGTGAAGAATCGCGACGGAGCGACTGAATGGCGATCATCCTACCTTGCAACCCAATAACTGATTAGTCAGCGAAATCGCGATGGATCGTTCCATCAACAGGACAATAGGATGACCGACGCGCGGATTATCTCCCTTCACGCGTGCCCACACCTCCAGAATCAGCACCGCTGACCAATAGCTCTGAAACCGGTTTCACAATCAGTCATAATATCGTCCTTGCAATCGGCAGAACCTGTATTTCCCCGATCGATTCAAGCCGTGACGTGCAGCGCGATGCCGCTCCACGACCAGCATTTCACTCCAATACAATGACCTGTGAGGATCAAATGGACGACAGCCACTCCATCCCCGACGGAGGCCGCCGGGACTTTCTGCGCAAAGGCCTGACGTTGATTCCGGCGGTGACCCTGGCCAGTACAGGGCTTGGCGCCACCGCCCAACAACTCATGGCCGCGCCGGCAAATCCGGCCGCCGCCAACGCTCATGTGCCCGCGACGCCTGCGTCTGGCGATTATCACCCGGCGTTCTTCACCGCCGAGGAATGGGCCTTTCTGCAGGCTGCTGTGTCCAGGATCATTCCCGCCGACGAGCATGGCCCGGGAGCGCTGGAAGCAGGCGCAGCCGAATACATTGATCGCCAGATGAACACGCCCTACGCCACCGGCGCGCAGTGGTACATGCAAGGCCCGTTCGTGACCGATGCCCCCGCCGAAATGGGCTATCAGCTGCAATTGAACCCGCAACAGATCTACCGCCTCGGCATCGCCGCGACAGATGCGTGGTGCATGACGCAGACGAAAAAAAATTTCGCCGCGCAAGACAGCGCTACCCGAGACCAGATTCTCGGCAAGATCGAGGCTGGAGAGCTGCATTTCGATGAGCTCCCGGCCAAAGCGTTCTTCAGCCTGCTGGTGCAGAACACCCGCGAAGGGTTCTTCTGCGATCCGGTTCACGGCGGCAATAAGGAAATGGTCGGCTGGCGACAGATAGGTTTTCCCGGCGCACGCGCCGACTTCATGGACTGGGTTGAGCGCAACGAAGCGTATCCCTTCCCTCCCGTGTCCATCCGTGGCGAGAGGGCTTGAGTCGTGGCCAATGAAATGAAGAAAGTGGACGCGGTCATCGTCGGGTTTGGCTGGGCCGGCGCGATCATGGCCAAAGAGCTGACCGAAGCCGGCTTGCAGGTTGTCGCCCTCGAACGTGGCCCGATGCAGGACACCTATCCGGACGGCAACTACCCGCAGGTCATCGATGAGCTGACTTACAGCGTGCGCAAGAAACTGTTCGTCGACGTCTCGAAGGAAACCGTCACCATCCGCCACAGCGTCAATGATGTGGCCCTGCCCAATCGCCAACTGGGTGCTTTCCTGCCTGGCAAGGGCGTGGGCGGCGCGGGTCTGCATTGGTCGGGCGTGCATTTTCGTGTCGATCCGATCGAACTGCGCATGCGCAGCCACTACGAGGAACGTTACGGTAAGAAATTCATTCCCGAAGGCATGACCATCCAGGACTTCGGTGTCAGCTACGAAGAGCTGGAGCCGTATTTCGATTTCGCGGAAAAGGTCTTCGGCACCTCCGGCCAGGCCTGGACCGTCAACGGCCAGGTCGTCGGTGAGGGCAAGGGCGGCAATCCTTACGCGCCGGACCGCTCCAATCCGTTCCCGCTGCCGTCGCAGAAAAACGTCGTTTCCGCGCAGATCTTCCAGAAGGCCACCACCGAACTGGGCTACAAGCCTTACAACCTGCCGTCGGCCAACACCTCGGGGCCTTACACCAATCCGTATGGCGCGCAGATGGGGCCGTGCAACTTTTGCGGGTTCTGCAGCGGCTATGTCTGCTACATGTATTCCAAGGCCTCGCCGAACGTCAACATCCTGCCCGCGTTGCGCCAGGTGCCGAATTTCGAGCTGCGCACCAACGCCCACGTGCTGCGGGTCAATCTGGACGACACCCGGCGCAAGGCCACCGGCGTCACCTACATCGACGCCCAAGGGCGCGAAGTCGTGCAGCCGGCCGATCTGGTGATCCTCGCCGCGTTCCAGTTCAACAACGTCCGCCTGATGCTGCTGTCGGGCATCGGCAAGCCTTATGACCCGATCAAGAACGAAGGCGTCGTGGGCCGCAACTTTGCCTACCAGAACATGGGCACGGTCAAGGCGTTCTTCGACAAGGACACCTACACCAACAACTTCATCGGCGCGGGCGGCAACGGCGTCGCAATCGACGACTTCAACGCGGACAACTTCGATCATGGCCCCCACGGCTTCGTCGGCGGTTCGCCGATGTGGGTCAACCAGGCCGGCAGTCGTCCCATCGCCGGAGTCGCCAACCCGCCCGGCACCCCGACCTGGGGCAGCGGCTGGAAGAAAGCGACCATCGACTACTACACCCATCAACTGTCGATGGACGCCCATGGCGCGCATCAATCCTATCGCGGCAATTACCTGGACCTCGATCCGACCTACCGCGACGCCTATGGCCAGCCTCTCCTGCGCATGACGTTCGACTGGCAGGAGAACGACATCAAGATGAATCAGTTCATGGTCGAGAAGCTGACCAAGGTGGCTCAGGCCATGAATCCGAAAGCCATTGCGGTGCTCGGCAAGAAGGTCAAGGAGCACTTCAACACGGCGAACTACCAGACCACCCACCTCAACGGCGGCGCGATCATGGGCACCGATCCGACGACCAGTGCACTGAATCGCTACCTGCAATGCTGGGACGTGCACAACGTGTTCGTGCCGGGCGCTTCGGCGTTCCCGCAAGGCCTGGGTTACAACCCGACCGGCCTGGTGGCGGCGCTGACGTACTGGTCTGCCCGGGCGATCCGCGAGCAGTACCTGAAAAACCCCGGCCCGCTGGTTCAGGCTTAAGGAGCGATGAGCATGAAAACACTGTTGATCGCCTCTGTGCTGTTCAGCGCCAGTACTTGCGTGCTGGCAGCCGACGACGACGCGCTCGTCAAAAAGGGCGAATACCTGGCACGTGCCGGTGATTGCGTGGCCTGTCACACCGCCAAGGGCGGCAAGCCGTTTGCCGGTGGCTTACCGATGGAAACGCCGATCGGTACGGTGTACTCCACCAACATCACCCCGGATCCAACCGGCATCGGCTCGTATAGCTTCGAAGACTTCGATCAGGCCGTGCGTCACGGCATCGGCAAAAGCGGCAGCACGCTTTACCCGGCGATGCCCTTCCCGTCCTACGCGCGGGTCAGCGATGACGACATGCGTGCGCTGTATGCGTATTTCATGAAGGGCGTCGCGCCTGTCGCCGAGCCGAACAAACCCACGGACATCCCTTGGCCGCTGAGCATGCGCTGGCCCCTGTCGATCTGGCGCAGCCTGTTCGCCCCGCCCGTGAAGGCCTTCGAGCCGACGACCAGTGCTGATGCAGTGGTCAACCGCGGCGCCTATCTGGTCGAGGGACTGGGTCATTGCGGCGCCTGTCACACGCCGCGTGCCCTGACGATGCAGGAAAAAGCACTGACCCCGGCCGAAGGCAGCCAGTTTCTAGCCGGCAGCGCGCCGCTCGAAGGCTGGATTGCCAAAAACCTGCGCGGCGACCACAAGGATGGCCTGGGCAGCTGGAGCGAAGACGACCTGATGCAGTTCCTCAAGACCGGCCGCAGTAACCGCAGCGCAGTGTTCGGAGGCATGAGCGATGTGGTCGAGCACAGCATGCAGTACATGACCGATGCCGACCTCAGAGCCATTGCCCGCTACTTGAAGACGCTGCCTGCGAGCAATCCGCACGACGAGCCGCCTGTCTATGACAAGCAGGTCGCCGATGCGCTGTGGAAAGGCGACGACAGCAAACCGGGGGCGTCGGTCTACATCGACAACTGCGCAGCGTGCCACCGCACCGATGGACAGGGCTACACCCGGGTTTTCCCGGCGCTTGCCGGTAATCCGGTGGTGCAGACGGCCGATCCGACGTCGCTGATCCACGTGGTGCTGGCAGGCGGCACCGTTCCGGCGACCCACACGGCCCCGTCGAACTTCACCATGCCGGCGTTCGCCTGGCGCCTGAACGACGAGAAAGTCGCCGCCGTGGTGAACTTCATTCGTACCAGTTGGGGCAATCAGGCCAGCGAAGTGACAGCCGACGATGTCGCCAGGCTGCGCAGCAGCGACATGAAAACCACGTCCGGGGATGACCTGGGCCAGGTCACCGGGCACTGAGTCCAGGCCTGCAACCGTCGCGTTCGGGTCTGAAGGTTTGATGGCAAGGCGCTCGCCCGCAGGGATGCAGGCGAGCGTTCATGCCACAGCGTCACACGCCCGACACCCTCTGCATCTCTCCTGCAAACGCCCGCACACGGCGCGTGGTCAGCGTTGCGCCAGAATGCATGGCAACAGCCCGGGGAATCGCTGATCGAGTTCACCGGCGCGCAGCGAGTTCATGTGCGTCGTGCCGATGTTCCGGGTCTGGACCAGACCGGCATCACGCAGCACGCGAAAGTGATGAGACATGCTCGACTTGGGGCGCCCGCCATCCAGTTCGCCGCACGTCGCCTCCTGGGTATTGGCCAGATACCGGACGATTTCGAGGCGCACTGGATCGCTGAGTGCATACAGCACACGCTCAAGCACGAACTCGGAAGGAAAAGGATGTTTGAAGGCTCGCATGGGGCGAATCATAGCGAGGGGTTAGCGATTAAGCCATATTTCGAATACTATCGAACAAACGAATCAACCATCACCGGAGACACTTGCATGTCCGCACTGTTCGAGCCGTTCACCTTAAAAGACGTCACGCTACGCAATCGCATCGCCATTCCGCCGATGTGTCAGTACATGGCCGAGGACGGCGTGATCAACGACTGGCACCATGTGCACCTCGCCAGTATGGCCCGTGGAGGCGCCGGTCTGGTCGTGGTCGAGGCCACCGCCGTGTCACCGGAAGGACGCATTACGCCGGGCTGTGCGGGTATCTGGAGCGACGAACACGCTCAGGCATTCGTTCCGGTGGTCAACGCCATCAAGGCAGCGGGTTCGGTGCCCGGCATCCAGATCGCCCACGCCGGCCGCAAGGCAAGCGCCAATCGCCCTTGGGAAGGTGACGACCACATTCCAGAAAACGATCCCCGTGGCTGGAAAACCCTGGCGCCCTCGCCGATCGCTTTCGGCGAGCACCTGCCCAAAGTCCCGCAGGAAATGACCCTGGACGACATCGCCCGCGTCCGTCAGGACTTCGTGGATGCCGCGCGCCGAGCCCGTGACGCCGGCTTCGAATGGATCGAACTGCATTTTGCCCATGGCTATCTGGCGCAGAGCTTCTTCTCGGAGCACGCCAACAAACGCACGGACGCCTATGGCGGCAGCTTCGAAAATCGCAGCCGGTTCCTCCTCGAAACACTGGCGGCCGTGCGTGAAGTATGGCCGGAGAACCTGCCGCTCACTGCCCGTTTCGGCGTGATCGAATACGACGGCCGCGACGAGCAGACGCTGACCGAGTCCATCGAACTGGCCCGGCGCTTCAAGGCCGGCGGTCTGGACCTGCTGAGTGTCAGCGTCGGCTTCACCATCGCCCAGGCCAACATCCCGTGGGGGCCCGCGTTCATGGGCCCGGTTGCAAAACGGGTGCGCCGCGAAGCGGGCCTGCCGGTGACCTCTGCCTGGGGCTTCGGCACGCCACAATTGGCACATGACGCCATCGCAGCCGGTCAGCTGGACCTGGTTTCCGTAGGCCGCGCTCACCTGGCCGACCCGCACTGGGCCTACTTTGCCGCCAAAGAGCTGGGTGTGGACAACGCGTCCTGGACGCTGCCGGCACCTTACGCCCATTGGCTGGAACGCTACCGCTGACCGGGCAGGATCACTGCAACACGACGCGCGCGGTGCAACGCCGCGCCGTCAGTCATACAAGCCGGCCCCATCGCAGGGCCGGCACCTGTCACAGCCCGCTCAGCCTCCCGCCGTTTTACTCACCAGCGCCGCAAGCAACCTGACGCCCTGAAACGGTTGTTCATTGACAGGCATGTGCACACTTCCTCTGAATGGCTGATACCTGGCAAAGGATTACAACCACAATCTAAAGTTCTGCCGCGCAGGATGAAGGTCGACGGAAGGCGCCACTGCTTCATTCAAGGCCTGTGATAACGCTCGATCAGGTCCGGTTCGTCGTACAATCGTCGTCCCTGCTCAACCGCGAAGGTTCTGATACGTGATCCCCGGCGACCCGAAAAACCTCAACGACCTGTTTTACTTCGCCAAAGTCGTCGAAGCGGGCGGGTTTGCGGCAGCAGGCCGTCTGCTGGGCATTCCGAAATCCCGACTGTCGCGACGCATCGCCGAGCTCGAAATTCGTCTGAACGCGCGGCTGCTGCAACGCACGACCCGCAAGATGCAACTCACGGCGCTCGGAGAACGCTACCTCAGACACTGCCAGGCCATGCTGCTGGAAGCGGAGCTTGCGGACGAAGTGGTCGCCAGCGCGACATCCGAACCGCGAGGCCCGCTGCGGATCAGCAGCCCGGTGGGGCTGGCCAGTCAACTGACCCCGCTGGTCCGGGATTTTCTGCAGCACTACCCGCAGGTTCAGCTCGATCTGCTGCTGGTCAACCGGCGTGTTGACCTGATCAATGAAGGCATCGACGTCGCGCTGCGGGTGCGTGAGGCTGACGATGAAGAGCTGAACCTGGTGACCCGTCGGCTCAGAGAAGCGCAGACCGAAGTGGTCGCCGCGCCGCACTTTGCCCAGGCCAACCGAGTCAGCCATCCGCGGGAACTGACCTCGCTACCCTTCCTCGGCGCGCTGGATTCCGATCGCCTGGCCCGTGCCCGCTTGCACAATGCGGCGGGCGAGCGTTTCGATCTGGCGATGCAGCCACGGTTGAGCGTGGAAGATTTTGAGATGCGCAAGGCAGCCACCCTGGCCGGACTGGGTTTTACCGTCCTGCCGATGATGTACTGCGAAAACGAACTGGCCAGCGGTGCGCTGGTTCGGCTGCTGCCGGACTGGCGCTGTCCGTCTGCCTGGTTGCAGGCTGTCTACCCCCACCGGCGCGGCGTGCTTCCTGCAGTGCGGGCGTGGCTGGACCATCTGGAAACGGCGTTCAACAGCGAGCAACGCCCGCTGTGACCGCTGCCAACGGCGCCCCTGGGCGTCAGACACCATGAATGAGGATGACCATGCACCGTGACGAAGTGGCCGCGTTCTGCCTGAGCCTGCCGGGCGCGCGCGAGGATTACAAATGGGGCGGCGTACGGGTGTTCTCCATCGCCGACACGAAAATGTTCGCGGTCATGGGCCTGGCCGGTGACGACTTGTCGTTCAAGGTGGGCAGCGAACTGTTTCTCGGCTACGTCGATCGCCCGGGCGTGCGCCCTGCCCCATACCTCGCACGCGCCCACTGGATCACCCTGACGCACCCGTACGCCATCGGCAGTGAGGAACTGCGTGACCTGCTGACGCAATCGCATCAACGGGTGGTGAGCAAGCTGGCGAAGAAACGACAGGTGGCGCTGAAACTGTGAGCGGCCCTGCAGCCGTCAGTAAAAGTGCCGGGCGATGAAGTTGCCGCCGAGCACGATGCGGTCGATCCAGAACAACTCGTGCAACAGCACGATCAGCCAGAACACCACTTGGAAGGCAACCTTGCGGGTCTTGTGGCGGAAGACCTGTTGCGCGACCAGCGCTCCGGGCCAGCCGCCGAACAGCTCCAGTCCATGGAGCAGTTTTTCCGGCGTACGGCGTCCTTCGCCGCGGGCCTGCCGCTTGTCGTAACCGTAAAGTCCGAACGTGATGACGCTCATGACTAGATAAATCGCAGCGGGCAGCCATGGCAGCCATGCGCCGTCCCGCAGCCAGATCGTCACGACGCCGTAAACCGGCAGCGCGCAGAACACCACCAGCAACAGTAACTTGAGTTTTGCAAAGCGCAGCGTCGTGGGCGTGCGGCGACCGCTGGCGTCGGGCTGAAGGCGCGCATTCATCGGTCAGGCCTGCACGCTGGTCCAGTCGATCCAGCCAAACAGCCAGGTCGCCAGAATCAACAGGCCAAACGCGATCCGGTACCAGGCGAACACCGCATAGCTGTGGGTCGCGATGAATTTGAGCAAGCCACGCACCGCGATCATCGCGAAAATGAAAGAGGTGATGAATCCCGTCGCGAACACGGCGAAGTCATCCGGCTGAAACAGGTCGCGGTACTTGTAACCGGAATACACCGAGGCGGCGATCATGGTCGGCATCGCCAGGAAAAACGAGAACTCGGTGGCGGCCTTGCGGGACAGCCCGAACAACAGGCCGCCGATGATGGTCGATCCCGAGCGAGACGTACCCGGAATCATCGCCAGGCACTGCGCGAAGCCGACTTTCAGCGCGTCGACCCAGCTCATTTCATCCACGGTTTCAGCGTGAATGGTGTGCTCGCGGCGCTCGGCCCAGAGCATGATCACGCCGCCCACCACCAGCGCCACAGCGACGGTGATGGGGTTGAAGAGGTAATAATGAATCATGTCGGCGAAGATCACCCCCAGCACCATCGCCGGAAGTACGCCGACGATCAGATTGGCGGTGAAGCGCCTGGCTTGTGGCTGGGTTGGCAGCCCGGTCACCACATTGAAAATCTTCCGGCGAAACTCCCAGATCACGGCCAGGATTGCGCCCAGTTGAATAATGATGTTGAAAGCCATTGCCCTTTCGCCACCGAAGCCGATCAGGTCGGCGACGATAATCTGGTGGCCGGTACTGGAAATCGGCAAAAACTCGGTCAGTCCTTCGACAACCCCAAGTATCAGCGCCTGTGCGGCGGTCCAAAGATCCATCATTCCCCCGAATGGAGCCTGCTCATGGCAGGGCTCTCTTGAATTATTGAGCGACATTGCACGCACGTCGTGCGGTCAGAAAAAACCGCATGAACAGGCAAGATTCGCTGCCTCAGGCATGTAAGCGCCGGCGATGCTAGCAGACCTGTTCGACGAACGCTCTAGCGTGGATACTGGCGTTTGGCCGGTTACTGTAATCGACCCTCGATGACAATTGGCCTACGCCGCTTTTTTGCTGTACAGCCCTCGCCCATTGCCCCCACGGCACCCATAAAGCGCTTACAATCGCCGACCCTTTTTTCGTCCCTTCGCAGGAGTTGCCATGTCCGGGCTTGAACTGTTCGCTGCCGCACTCGGTGTCATCGCCGTCTGGCTGACAGTCAAACAAAACCCTTGGTGCTGGCCGATCGGACTGGTGATGGTGTTGCTGTACACGTGGATCTTCTTCGACGTGAAGCTTTATTCGGACATGCTCTTGCAAGTGGTGTACGCCGCGTTGCAACTGTACGGCTGGTGGCAATGGACCCGACGCGGCAATGTCGAAACCGGTCGCATCGTCTCCTCGCTGGGCAGCGGCGGCCTGCTGGTCAGCCTGGTCATCGGCGGTGTAGTGAGCCTGTTGCTCGGCGCGGCGATGGCGCATTTCACTGACGCAGCACAGCCCTGGCTCGACGCCGCCCTGACCGGCTACAGCCTGGTCGCGCAGGTGTGGATGGCGCAGAAACGTGTTCAATGTTGGCCCTTGTGGATCGTGCTGGATGTCATTTTCGTCGGCCTTTTCCTCTACAAAGCGCTGTACTTGACAGCGGCGCTGTACGCTTTGTTCACGTTGCTCGCCGTGCAAGGTTGGCGCGACTGGCGCGCCGACCCTGCGCTGGCACGGTGAAGCACCGATGAAAGTCTTGGTACTGACCGGCCCGGAGTCCAGCGGCAAAAGCTGGCTGGCGGCGCACATCCAGGCACATTTCGGCGGTGTACGGGTGGACGAATACGTCCGCCATTTCATCGACGAGCAGCAGCGCGACCCCGTGTATGCCGACATTCCCGCGATTGCCCAAGGGCAGCTGGCGTGGGAAGACGCCGCCCGGGCGCAATCGCCCACGTTGTTGATCCTCGACACGCATTTGCTCAGCAACCTCCTCTGGAGCCGCACACTGTTCCACGACTGTCCCGACTGGCTTGAACCGGCATTGCTCGAACGTCATTACGATCTTCACCTGTTGCTGTCCCCCGAAGGGGTCGAATGGATAAGCGATGGCCAGCGCTGTCAGCCGCTGTTGAGCGAACGCCAGGCGTTCTTCGACGCAAGCCGGGACTGGCTCGAACGGCATGGGCAGTGCTTTGAAGTCATCGAAGGCAGTTGGAGCTACCGCATGGAACGCGCGATGCAGGCAGTGAAACGGTTGCTCGACGTTACGCCGGCAGCCAGCTGAATCGCGTACGCAGCGAAAGGCCGCTTGCGCGTCAGCCCGCTGCCGGAGCGGAATACGGCCGCCGGCCAGCGGGTGTCGGTGAAGTGTGTTTCGAGGGGTCAACGGATCTGGTGTTTGTGCAGTAGTCGGTAAAATGTGGGCCTGGAAATCCCCAGCACCTTGGCTGCCACACTCAGATTGTCACTGTGCCGGGTCAGCACGTCACACAAGGCCTGGCGCTCGGCCCGGCATTTGTAGTCATCCAGCGTGCCCATGCTGGAACTGATTTCCTCCTCGCCCAGCAGCCCCAGGTCGAAGGCTTCGATCTGCCTCCCCTCGGCCAGCACCAGCCCGCGCCGGACCCGGTTTTCGAGCTCACGCACATTGCCCGGCCAGTCATGCTTGCCCATGGCGACCAAGGCGTCCTGACTGAAATTGCGCGCACGCCGCCCGGTTTCGCGGCTGTAGAACTGAGCGAAATGATTGGCCAGCAGCGCCAGATCGCCATGCCGCTCACGCAGCGGCGCCGTGCCGACCTGCAAGACATTGAGCCGGTAGTAAAGGTCTTCGCGGAAAAGCTTTTTGCGAATCGCCGCCTCCAGATCCACATGGGTCGCCGCCAGCACCCGCACATCGACCGGCACCCGCTCGCCGGCCACTTCGATGTGCCGATCCTGCAGAAAGCGCAGCAGGTTGGCCTGAACCTCCAGCGGCAAGTCACCGATCTCGTCGAGAAACAGCGTTCCGCCGTTGGCCGCTTCGATCCGGCCCACCTTGCGCTGAGCCCCGCCGACCGAATCCTGATCATCGCCGAACAGCTCAGGCTGCAAACGGTGCTCAGGCGTCGCGCTGCAATTGACCGAAACGAACGGCTGATTGCGCCTTTGAGACTGAGCGTGCAGCGTGCGCGCCACCAGTTCCTTGCCGGTTCCGACCTCGCCACGGATCAGAACCGGGGACTCGGTGGGCGCAAGCTTGGTCAACAACCGGCGCAACTCACGCACTGGACGGCTCTCGCCGAGCATCTCGTGGCCCGGTCCGCTGCCATAATTCGTCCCTTGAGCGCGCAAGCGGGCCATGCCATAGGCGCGCCCCAGGGTGACCTGAACGCGGCCAACGTCGAAAGGCAACGTGTGGAAATCGAAAAACCATTCGCAGACAAAATCGCCGATGAGCTCCCTGCGCAGGTCATCGGCGGTCAATACGGCAATCCATTCGGTATTGCTGCGGGTGATCAGCCCCTTGACCACCTCCGGATGCTCGAAATGCTCCGGCATCAGACGAATCAACCCGACATCGAAGGGGCGTGATCCCACTGACTCCAGCGTACAGCTGTCCACTTCCCAACCGGCAATGCGCAGCCCGGGAATCAATTGCAGACATTCTTCGCACGGCTCGACAATTAACAGGCGACGGATTGATGCCAGTTCATGCATATAAAATTCCTTGGCGCCAGGATTCGAAGAATATTCCGGAGAAAAAACATTTTTAGAAACAGTGTCTTGGCGACCCCGGTTGTTACATTAGCAAATAATTGACACTGCCTTGGACCGTTTCACTATAAGCCTAAGAACCAAACGTGCTTAGCAGTCGCGATCAGGCAATAAACGGGTATCAGCCCACGGGGCACGGTCCGGCGGCCCACTCGGACAGCGGGAAATGCAGGCATGAAGGCGAGGAAAAACAAGAGGTTGGAAAATAAATCAAAAAATGTCGGGATTCGTTGTGACTTACCCAGTGGCGCAGGTCATCAGTAGAAGTAACCAGCCGCACGGGACGCCCGCCGTCGGTTGACGAATTGATACGGGCACTTAGAGGACACTCCATGAACGCCCCCTTGCGCTTTAACGATGCTTTGCTGATTGTCGGCCACGCTTTCCAGCCTTTCCACTGTGTGGCGTGGGCGCCACAGGATGGCAACGGCGAACTGAGCCTGACTGTCGTCGATCGCACCAGCAACCGCATTGGCCGCAAACAGATTCCAAGCAGCGCCTATTCCGACCCTCAGCAACTGGCCCATGTGCTGGAACAGACCCGTGCAGAAATCAGTGGTGAAGGCTATCGCCTGGAACCCTGGACCATGCCAGCCTGATCACCCGAAGAATGCGAGGGCCGGGTGGCGCGCCAGACGTGTGACTCAGCGCCCCGCACTCATCCGCACGCCGCCGACCTTGGGTCGGCGCGTGTTGCCAACCCTCTTTTCACGCCTGCCGGACCAAAGCGTCGATGCACTAGAGCGCATCGATATGGCGGTATTGAGCACCCAGTCGTTGCGCAATCTCGACGGCCCGACCGAGCCGGATCGGCCCGCGCTCGATGTCGATCAGCAGACTTGGACAGGCGAACCCCGACGCCGCAGGCACTTCCCTGACGCGGCCATCGGTGATGATCAGCACGCGCTGAATCTCGCCGGGATAACGTTTCTGCCGTTTGTTCAACCAGTCGCCCGCCTGCTCAATGGCATCGGACAACGGCGTGCCGCCCCCTGCCCCCAGCCCGTCCAGCCAGGGTTGCAACGCGGCGCCGGCTTTCAGGCCATGGTGCTGCCAGCGCGCGCCGCTGCCACTGGCCGTCAGCAATGCCAGTCTGGCGCGTTGTCGATACGCATCGTCGAACAACTGCGCGAGCAGTCCTTTGGCCTGACTCAGCGCCTGATGACGACGGGTCGAAGCCGACGCATCGACAATCACCAGCCAGAGCATCTGCGCCTGCCGAGTACGCGGTTGACGCACGATATCCGCGCGCGTGCCGGGGCGCCCTCGCAGCAACGTCGGCAGCCACGCAATCGCGCCCTCGATACCCGAGCGCGCGGCGCCACTTTTACCACCGTTGAGCGTGCCCGGCCGAGGGCTGGCATCCGCCCCCGACACTTGCCGAGGGCGGACGCCTAGGGCTTTTTTGGCCAGATGGGCACTTCTCGGCGCGCGCCGGTGGCGACGGCCCGTGCAGGCATCGCACCCCAACTTCCCTCGCCCTGGCGCTGTCCCTGTGCCGCATCCTGTTGCGCCGATTGAACCTGGGGCTCGTCAGCCTGCCCGGACGACGCCGGCGGTTGTGGCGGCGGGGCCTGACGACGGTGACGCAGGGCGAAATCCGCCACCGCATCGATGTCCGCTTCACTGATCGACGTTTCCCCGCGCCATGCTGCATGAGCACGGGCGGCGCGCAACCAGACAAGGTCAGCGCGCAGGCCATCGACGCCTGCGGCAAAGCAGCGTTCGGTGATCATCGCCAGACTCAGGTCGTCCAGCTCGATGGCTGACAACCGCGCTCGGGCGTTTTCACATCGGGCCTTCAGCGCCTGTTGCTCAGGCGCCCACTGCTCGCAGAACGCCTCGGGCGCCGCATCGAAATCCAGACGCCGACGAATGATCTGCCCACGTTGCTGCGGCGCGGTCTGCCCGCTCAGCGCGACATTGAGGCCAAACCGGTCGAGCAACTGGGGGCGCAGTTCGCCTTCCTCCGGGTTCATCGTGCCGATCAGGACAAAGCGCGCAGGATGACGATGGGAGATGCCATCACGCTCCACCAGATTGACGCCGCTGGCGGCGACGTCCAGCAGCAGGTCGACCAGATGATCGGGCAGCAGATTGACCTCGTCGACATACAGGACCCCGCCGTCGGCCTTGGCCAGCACACCTGGCGAAAAGCGCGCGCGGCCCTCGCCCAGCGCAGCCTCCAGATCCAGCGTGCCGACCAGCCGTTCTTCGGTGGCACCGAGCGGCAGCGTGACGAACTGACCGCTGGCCAACAGGTCGGCCAAGCCGCGCGCCAAGGTCGACTTGGCCATGCCGCGAGGCCCCTCGATGAGCACGCCGCCGATCTTGGGATCGATGGCGGTCAGGCACAGCGCCAGCTTCAGGTCGTCAGCGCCGACCACGGCGGCCAGCGGGAAATGCGAGGTGTCGGTCATGGTTGTATCTCGTCGAACGTCGATTGAGTCACTGATCAAAAGTCTTGCGCTGCGCTCACGGAAGGTCGAAGCATCAGCAGTTACCGCGCCGCCAGGCAGCCAGCCAGGCTGTGTCCAGCCTGGGCTGCGTTCATGGCCGTGAAGTCATCACGTCTCTTCAATATCCAGCAACAGATTCTCCAGCGCCTCTCGGTACTCGCCCGGCTCCTGCCACAAGCCGCGCTCCTGTGCCTCGAGCATGCGCTCGGTCATGTCGCGCAACGCATCCGGATTGTGCTGCTGAATGAACGCCCGCGTGGCCGGATCCAGCAGATAGGCGTCCGCCAGCAACGCGTACTGATGGTCGTCTATCAGCTCGGTGGTCGCGTCGAAGGCGAAGAGAAAATCGACCGTTGCCGCCATCTCGAACGCGCCTTTGTAACCATGGCGCTTGACCCCCTCGATCCACTTCGGATTGGCGGCGCGCGAACGCACCACACGATTGAGTTCTTCTTTCAGGGTGCGGATTTTCGGCAGATCGGGCTGACTGTGGTCGCCGTGGTAACTGGCGACCTTCGTGCCGGCAAGGCTCTCGACGGCGGCCAGCATGCCGCCCTGGAACTGGTAGTAGTCGTTGGAATCGAGCAGGTCGTGCTCGCGATTGTCCTGATTCTGCACCACCGCCTGCACCTGGCTCAGCCGCCGAGCGAAACCGTCCCGCGCAGGCGTGCCCTCGTCGTTCGTCCCGTAGGCGTAACCGCCCCAATTGAGGTACACCTCGGCCAGGTCGGCGCGGGTCTGCCACAGACGACCGTCGACAGCGTTCTGCACGCCGGCGCCATAAGCGCCGGGCTTGGCGCCGAAAATACGCCAGCCGGCCTGCTTCGCCGCTTGTTCGGCAGTGACGCCCTCGCGTTCGAGTTGCCGGCGTTCCTCGCGCACCCGCGCCGCCAGCGGGTTCATGTCATCGGGCTCATCGAGCGCAGCCACGGCTTGAACGGCCGCGTCGAACAGCTTGATCAGGTTGGCAAATGCGTCGCGGAAAAACCCGGACACCCGCAATGTCACGTCCACGCGCGGGCGATCCAGCAAGCTCAGCGGCAGGATTTCAAAATCATCCACGCGTTGGCTTCCGGTTGCCCAGACCGGACGCACGCCCATCAACGCCATGGCTTGAGCAATGTCATCGCCGCCAGTGCGCATGGTGGCCGTGCCCCAAACCGACAGCCCAAGTTGACGTAAATAATCACCATTGTCCTGTAAGTGCCTATCCAGCAAGAGATTTGCCGACTTAAAGCCAATTCTCCACGCGGTCATCGTGGGCAAGTTGCGCACGTCCACCGAGAAGAAATTGCGCCCGGTCGGCAGCACGTCCAGCCGACCGCGACTGGGTGCACCGCTCGGGCCAGCCGGCACGAACCGGCCGCTCAAGGCGTCGAGCAGACCACGCATTTCAGCAGGCCCGCACGCATCAAGGCGCGGCGCCACAACCTCTTTAATAGCTTTAACAACTTCGTTTAACTCACTGTTTTCAAACGATATTTTAAAATCATCACCAGACAACAGTTGCTCGACGAAACTGGCGGCAAACAGTTCAAGCCGCTCGCGCGTATCGCCAGTCGTGCGCCAAGGGTCTGGGCTCACTTCATGTAATACATGAGGTTTTGCACCGGTCCACGGCTCAGCGAGATTGCAGTCCAGCGGGTCGAATGCCAGTCCCATGGCGTTGCTCAGCGCACGCAACAGGCTGGCCTGAGCGCCCCGGCCATCGCCGCGGGGCACTCGCAGAATGGCCAGCAAGGTGTCGATGCGCAGGCGCCCGCTCGGTGACTCGCCGAACACATGCAAGCCGTCGCGAATCTGCGATTCCTTCAGATCACACAGATACGTGTCCAGACGCGGCAGCCAGATCGCGGCGTCGGCGTCGCTGTCCAGATGCTCGTCCAGCGCCAGCTCGCGATCGATGCGGGTCTCGCGTACCAGCGTGAGGATGTCCTTCTGCAACTCCCGCGCGCGCCGGGGATCGAGCAACTGGGCTTCGTAATATTCGTCGGCCAGCAGTTCGAGATGACGCAACGGCCCGTAAGTTTCGGCTCGGGTCAGTGGCGGCATGAGGTGGTCGATGATGACGGCCTGAGTCCGCCGTTTGGCCTGTGCGCCCTCACCCGGATCATTGACGATGAAAGGGTAAATGTTCGGCATCGCGCCAAGGGTTGCGTCCGGCCAGCAGTGTGCGGACAGGCCGACGCCCTTGCCCGGCAGCCATTCAAGATTGCCATGCTTGCCGACGTGGATGACCGCATGGGCGCCGTAACTGCGGCGCAGCCAGAAGTAGAACGCCAGATAGCCGTGAGGCGGAACCAGATCAGGGTCGTGATACACCGCGCTGTGATCGACGTTGTACCCGCGCGCCGGCTGAATGCCGACGAAGGTCATGCCAAACCGCAGGCCGGCAACCATCATTCGCCCGTCCCGGCACATCGGGTCGTTATCCGGCGCGCCCCAGCGCTCGATCACCGCCGCGCGGTTGGCTTCGGGCAGCGACTGGAATGCCGCCAGATACGCCTCCATCGCCATGCTTTGGTGGCAAGGCCGCTGATCCAGGCTGTCGGGGTCATTGGTCACGCCGCCGAGCAAGGCGTGGATCAGCGCGGTGCCGCTCTGCGGCAGATCCTGGACCGGATATCCCTCGGCCTGCATGGCATTGAGGATGTTCAACGCGGCAGCGGGCGTGTCGAGGCCCACACCGTTGCCGATGCGCCCATCGCGCGTCGGGTAATTGGCCAGAATCAGCGCCACACGTTTGTCGCCGTTGGCAGTACGCGCCAACAGCACCCAGCGCCGCGCCAGCTCAGCGACGAAATCCATCCGCTCGGGATGGGCCCGGTAGCAGACCACGTCTGACTGGCTGCGCTCGCTGTGCCAGGCCAGGTCCTTGAAGCTGATGGGCCGGCTGATGATGCGCCCGTCCAGCTCCGGCAACGCGATATGCATCGCCAGATCCCGCGCCCCCAGACCTTGCTCGCTGGCCTCCCAGGCGGGCTGGTTGTCTTGCGCGCAGATCGCCTGGATCACCGGGATATTGCGCCTGAAAGGCCGCAGGTGCGGTGCTTCCGGACTGGATTGCGCGAATCCGGTGGTGTTGAGGATGACTTCACAGTCCGCTTCATCCAGCCAGTACTGGACCGCCTCAAGGCAAGCAGGCTCCTTGAGGCTGGCGACGGCGATCGGCAGCGGGTTGAGCCCCTGGGCCTGCAGACGCTGGCAAAACACATCGATGAACCCGGTGTTGGCCGCCTGCAGGTGCGAGCGGTAGAACAAGACCGCCGCCACCGGCTGATCGTCGCGCCAGTCAGCCCGCCAGTCGGCGATTGTTCCGTGGCCATGGCGCGGGTGATAAACCGCCGTGCGCGGCAACGCCTGGGGCTCACTCCAGGCGTAAGGCCGATCCAGCCATCGGTTGGCGAGGTAATTGAACAACTGCAAAGCGTTGTGCTTGCCGCCCTGACGCAGGTAATGCCAGAGCCGATCACAGTCCTGCGCAGGCTCGGTGCTCAGGTCGCTGAGCTCCGGGTCGGGTCGGTCATCGCCCGGCACCAGGATCAGCCTGACCCCGCGCTGCGCCAGTTCGACCAGCCGCTCCACGCCGTAGCGCCAGTAGCCGATGCCGCCGTGCAGGGAAATCAGGATGACCTTGGCATGGCGCAGCACCTGATCGACATAAAGGTCGACCGAGGCGTGATTCTGCACCTGCATCGGATTGGCCAGGCGCAGGCTCGGGTAATCGTCAGGCAGTTGCTGCGCGGTTTGCGCCAGCAACGCCAGGTGTGAATCGCCGCTGCAGAGAATCACCAGTTCGGCGGGGGTCTGCCCCAGGTCAGCGATGCTGTCGTCGGGGACAAAGCCGCCGGGCTGAGTGCGCAGCAGGTGCATGCTTAGCCTTTGATCCCGGACGTCGTGACGGCAGCGCGCAGCTGCGCTTCGAGCACGTGGGCGTCCAGGTCCTGGCCGATCAGCACCAGGTGCGTCAGACGCTGCTCATCGGCTTTCCAGGCTCGGTCGAAATGCTTGTCGAAACGCGTACCGACGCCTTGCACCAGCAGGCGCATCGGTTTGCCGGGAATGGCCGCGAAGCCCTTGACCCGCAGAATGCCGTGCTGCACCACTGCCTGAGTCAGGGCGTCGAGCAACAACGCTTCGTCCGCCTGAGGCAGCGAAATCGAGATCGAGTCGAAGGCATCGTGATCATGATCGTCGTGGTCGTCGCCTTCGTGGTGATCGTGGTGGGTCTTGCGGCCGTCGATGTGCAATTCTGACTCGGCGCCCAATCCCAGCAACACGCTGATCGGCAACTGGCCCTTGCTCGCTTCAATGACCTTCACGGCCGGCGGCAATTCTTCGGCGACTTCCGCGCGCACGGCGGCCAGCGCTTCGTCGGCGATCATGTCGGTCTTGTTGAGAATGACCAGATCGGCACTCGCCAGCTGATCGGCAAACAACTCGTGCAGCGGCGATTCATGATCCAGATTAGGGTCGAGTTTGCGCTGAGCATCGACCTGATCAGGGAACGCGGCGAACGTGCCCGCGGCGACCGCCGGGCTGTCGACCACGGTGATCACGGCGTCGACGGTGCAGGCGTTGCGGATTTCCGGCCACTGAAAGGCCTGAACCAGCGGCTTGGGCAGCGCCAGACCGGAGGTCTCGATGAGGATGTGGTCCAGATCGCCGCGTCGCGCGACCAATTCCTGCATCACCGGGAAGAATTCCTCCTGCACCGTGCAGCACAGGCAACCGTTGGCCAGTTCGTAGACGCGGCCGTTGGCTTCTTCTTCGGTGCAGCCGATGGTGCATTGCTTGAGGATCTCGCCGTCGATTCCCAGCTCGCCGAATTCGTTGACGATCACGGCAATGCGGCGCCCCTCGGCGTTATCCAGCATGTGACGCAGCAGTGTGGTTTTGCCCGAGCCGAGAAAGCCGGTGACGATGGTGACGGGAAGTTTGGCCAGTGTTTTCATGGGATGCCCTTGGGCTTGCGGCGGGCAGACAGGACGAGCGCTGCGCGTTCCGGACAGGGGCCGGCCCGCGACTCGTTTCGCCACCGGATCACCCCGCCCGGTTGTAGTGAGAATTCCTGGGCGCTGATCAAAGCAGGCCCGAATCGAGGCAGGTCTCCTGGCTTACGGCGGCGGATCGACTGGCGCTATCGTCAGGCGACCGGCATTCATCGCGCCTTCCCGCTCGCGCAGTGGCTGTGCAATGAACATGACCGTTTACAGTTGCGGGGGCAGCTGCGGCATTGACCGCATTCCCTTCTTAGCACCGAACCGCCAAGGCGGCGAAACGGTGAACCTCGAGTGCGCAAGGCTACGCAGTGACCGGGGCAAGGTCAACGAACAAACGTGCGCCTTGTCCGGAGAGACCTTCCCGGCTGAAGCCGGTCCTGCATTCGGTCCACACCGTAGGACCGGCTTCAGCCGGGAAAGCATTGGTCCAATCCCGCATCCGGTCCACTCTTCCCGTTGGACCGGCGTTAACGACGGTGGCGAACGCTGCAATTGACGGGACTTCGCCTCCGTGGTCTCCTACACACCTTGTTACGGGTGCCCTTCACAGGGTGAAACGGGAAACCGGTGCGCACAGATCGATGCTGTGCAAGTCCGGCGCTGCCCCCGCAACGGTAAGCGAGTGAAGAGTCAGATCCACTGTGTCGTCAGCGATATGGGAAGGCGATTCTTGCAGGCAGGTCGAATGGCCCGCCCCTCGCAAGCCCGGAGACCGGCCCGTCAATGACATATGACAAACCA